>Ga0315912_10000090_pt1 | contig 227775 bp, 186 predicted proteins | sample VfabasoilMG_FD_204469 | JGI IMG/M metagenome (GOLD analysis project Ga0315912, IMG submission 204469) | Garden soil microbial communities collected in Santa Monica, California, United States - V. faba soil | ecosystem: Environmental > Terrestrial > Soil > Garden | place: USA: California...
AGATAACATGGGTTTTGCCATCCCAAGCTTTTCACAAATTCGTTGTAAAAGTACAAGCTCAAAATACTTACGTCGTGATCACTTGTGAAACCGCTTCTACTCTCTTTGGAAGCGAAAGGCGCTCCCCAAATGACAGACAAGGACGTGAAGGAATACGTTGCTAAAACCGCACCAGGTCGCGCGCCATCGCTTAAGACTGTCCAGCGCAAAGCAAAGATCCGCACATCTCCGCTCGTGAAGGTGAAACGCGGCATGCCCAAAGGGACAAAGATTAAATCCGTTCACCGCCACCGCCGCTGAGTAAGCGGACAATTCTTTTTCAGGGTGTCCGTTTAGTGGCCCCGTTGCATGCGTTACAAAAGTAACGCTATGCAACACATCCAACTTCCAAACGATCCGCCGGCAATCACTTCACTGAATACTTTCGGCCGCCAGATTGGCCGCACCAACCCGACGATGTGGCGGTGGCGTCAGATTGGCTGGCTCGACGGCATCGTGAACATTGCTGGCAAGCCGTACATCACCGCCGAGGGTATTAAGAAGTTTGTTGCCCGTGCCGCCGCGGGTGAATTCTCCAAACCGCCACACGCACCACGCCGGACGAGCGGCGCATCAAAGCAATCCAGGGCCGTGGAGGTGGCATCGTGACCGCCCTCGCAACCAGTTTCAAACACGTTGCCGAGCACGGTGGATGGTGGTGCCGTGGATGCGAGGCGTTCACAGGGCCGACCGACCAAACGGCGGGTGAGCCATGGTCGAGGTGCTGTGTTTGTCACCAGGCCGGCATGTTGGTGTGGACGCCGCCCCAGGTCCAAGGATCACCTGATGATGGCAAGGCGCGGCGCGAACCTAAGCGCCGGCGAAAAACACTGCCTTAACTTAGCCGCCGCGTTGCGCGTGCAAATGAATTTGCCGCGCCGTGCTACCAACACGATCGCGGCAACAACCGATGAAGTATTTCAGCAATGATCTCCAGTCAAAGGCCAGTGAGTGGCCGGTTGCCCAGTGAGCAACAAACTACTCAACAAAGCATGGGATGTTCAGGGATTAACCCCCGCTGGAAAACTCGTGTTGCTCGCGATGTCAGATGTCGCAAGGGATGAATCAGATAACCGGTGCTTTGCTACCCAGGAGACGCTGATTGAAATGACTGGAATCTCTAAAAAGCATTTGGGTACTACGATCAAGGAACTGGTGCGCCTCAAGCACATCACCCCCGAGCAATTGAAAGGGCGAACGGTCAAGGGCGGCATTCGGTTTCGCTACCATGTCCACCCACTGACAGGTGAAGCCAGTTCACCTGTCACAGGTGAACTCCGTTCCTCCGACAGGTGTAATCCGCAGTCCCGACAGGTGAACTCCGTTCCTCCGACAGGTGAACTGGCTTCCCTGCCTAATAATGTACCCCTATTTACCACTATTAGCCCAAAGGGGATCCATGCCCCGCTTCCATTTCCGAAAGACCTACCGGGCTTAATCAGGGGGCAGATAAAGCGAATCAGGAACTGTAGTCCGGGCGACACAATTCTCCCGGCACTGATTGAAAAGCTGGCAGAATATGAGACGCAACTTTACGGAGCGCCAACCACAAAGAATTGCGAACCGCGTGATGCTAGTGAGATCAAGCGCTTGTGCGATGAGGCTAGGGCCGCGATAGACGAGCACACAAGGGCGGCAGCAGACCACGGTATGGAGCGCAAGGGAATCCGCGAAAATATCGAAGTGCAAAGTTTCGAATGAACACACAACCATCCACCACCGATAACGAGCCGAGTTGGATACCATGGTATCCACTTTCCACCCCCGGCAGGGAGTCTTCTACGATCCACCCTTCCCACGGTAGTGACGGGACTGCCAGGCTTTTCTATGCGAAGAATCCGGAAACCCAATGTCGTACCAGAAACAGGCAAAATCGCTTTGTCTATCAACGGTTTACGCTGGGTTTTATTGGGGTTTACGACTCCATTTCTTGTTTGGAATGTGATCCAAATGCCCGCCATAACGCGTGTTTGGAAGTGCCCGCCATAACGCGTGGATGGCCATGGTTGCGTTGCAAGCCAACGCGCCGACTGACACATCAACATGAATGACCGGCTCGCCATATCGCCTTTATGAAACGAAAATCGAAACCGACTCGCACAAAAAGCAGACCCACCCCCCAGGTGTCTTACAATTCAAAATCTTCGCGGCAACTCGCAAACCTACGGGCTTGGTTTTGCGGCGACAAAGCAGCGGCGTACTTCGGACGATCGTTTGAGATTCGTTCTGCTGTCCTGCAATACCTGCAGACTGGCGACGGCACGCACCGCGAGTTGGCTGAGAGATTCGGAGTCACTCGGCAGCACATTTCCATGGAAGTGAACCGAGCTCGCGAGGTTTACGAGTGGCAAGGCACACTTGCAGGTTGACTTCCGGGCATTTTCGAAAGTTATGGATGAAACCACTTTGACAGCACTCGCCGCGAAACCACCGCGTTCGAGAATAAAATTTCCAACAGTCGCACTGGCTCGCGCTGAATTGCGCCGGCTCGGGATCGAAAATCCAGGCACGAGCAATATCGTAGCGCTGAATCAGATGATTGTCGCGATGTCTGGTGCGGTATCAAGTCCAGCATCGCCAACACCAACGGACACGCCATCGCCCTCCTTGGGTTTCGCAGAGTTGTGTGAACTTCACACAATGATTTTCGGCTCATCGAAGACCGATGGAACATTGCAGAATTCATCGAACTGGCAGTTCGGCGGTGAACGTATAGCCGCGTGTCGTAATGCTGGTGCAAGCATGGCGCAACGTCGGGCGGTGATGGCTCAGATCGCTGCGGAGCGTGCTGGTACGCAGGATGACCAACGGATCAGATTGATTTCAAACTTCGCGCGCGCTGGAATTGCGCTTCCCGGAGTTTCTTACTCTGGGATTGATCTCTCCAATGTCCGCGAAAACGAAAAATTCACGCCCGCTCAAAAGGCTGTTGCTGAGCGTGACATTCACCAATTCCTTGGCTGTCTCGCTGGCGACTCGAGAGCGATGACCGCCGGCGGCGCCGCATTGGTGGCGGCGCAGAAGTTTATTAACGCAAAACGGAAGGTATAATTATATGCAACGGTTACAGCACTCCGCCCCACTACCTCCGCCCGAAGAGGGCGAAATTGAATTGAGCAGCGGCAACGCAGGCGAGCACCCAATACGGGTCACGGCCGATCATCCGTGCGCCACAGTTCGAAAGTTTTACCACGCCACCGTGGCCGCCACCGACACCATAGCAAAAGAGAAGGCGCAGGTCGCCGAATCCAAGGCGGCTGCGTTGATGATCGTCGAGGCGTATCATGAGATGCTCAACCAAAAAAACTCTATTGCTGAATTAGTAGCACGGGCTGAAGGAGGGATTGAGAAAATTTCCGCCCGAATGGCTAAGCTCGAGGGTGAGGTGCGTCATTACTGGCACCAACGGGAGATGCATGATCACCATATCGAATGGGCCAGACTCGACTTTCTCCTCACGCGGCTACCAGGTTACCTAGATGGATACCGGAAAGATCTGGCTGCAATTGAGGCAAAGATTGCGGCATTTGAGAAGGCGAACAAAATCGAAATCGCTGACGACTAATTTTCCGCTGCGCGGTCTTCTCGGGCCAGCGCACGCGGATGCCGGGAGATGGCTGGATGTGCCTCCAGCCACCCCGGCAATGATTTCAAAAACCGCATATGCACGGAGTACCTAGACGCCCCATCGGCAGAACCAACAAGGTTGATTTTGACCGGCGCGTTCACGATGAAGTCTTCAGTCGGCTTCGGATTGTGCAAACGCCGTCGGTCAAGGTGGACAGGACCATGCGAGGGCTGCGCGTGAAGGTCGCCGCGCCACGCCGAACCGCAAGGGAGATTCGATACCACCCATTTAAGGTGTACAAATCTCCGGTGGCAAACTCGACTGCGGGTGAAGCCGCTTGGCGAACTTTCCGCGTCCGTGGCGGCGTGGTGATTGGTTCGAGAATCGCGCCAGTGGTTGCCACGCTTACAGATGGCGTCGATGACCCGTGGAGCAAAGTTGTGCCGCCGTTCAATGAGGATATTGAGATCGAGGTGGCCAGCGATGTCGCGGAATATTTCATTTGGCTCGAGGTGCACGAGGAGCTAGCGACCGCGATTGTGAACCACTCTGCGACCCCGCCCGATGAGTGGTCACTCACCGTCATCCCGCTCGCCGTCGTGGACACAGATACTCACGCCGCGTCGCACTTCGCCGAGGTGCGGCAATATCGGGTGGATGATTACGTCTGCCCGTGCTTGACCTTCCCGGAGGAGTAAATGCCCAGCGCCCTGAACGCCATTTTCGGAGCGGACGCCACGCCGTTTGTCAAAGCGCTGAAGGTGATGGAAACATCCGCGGCCCGCACCGGGCAGATGACGGTCGCGCAGATGCAAATTTCGGCGCGAGAGATCCAAAACGCCGCGGACAAGGCGCAGGCTGCCGGACAATCCACCGCGTTTTACTCCCAGGCGCTGCGCAAGCTGAACCAGGATATCACGGCCGCCACGGCTGCTCAGAATCGGCTCGCCGATGCCGCATCCCGTACGGCAAAAGCTGAAGCGGCGGTGGCCGGCGGATTCGCCACGAATTCCCAGCGGAGACTTGCCCAGCGTGAGGCTGTTAGATTGCGCGATGAACGAGCGGGCGCATTGGATAGAGAAACCCGCGCCAGCGTTCGCCGTTCACAGGAGGAATCTCAGGCGCAGAACGCGATGCTCGACATCGAAGAGCGGTCGCAGCGCAAGCGCGACGAATTGGCGCGGCAAGGATGGATTCGACGATTGCGGGAAGCCAGGCGCGCGCGAGCAATTGAACGCTTCGAAGCAGCGCACCCAATTCCTGCGCCACGCCGGAGTGGTCCGATTGGTCAATTTTTCCGGGATGCAGGCTCCAATCTGTTCAACCGCTTTCTCGGGCCCGGTGCGGTCCTTGGTGGCGTGTATTCCATGGGCCGGTTCATCGTGGAAAGCGTTCAGGCGGATATTGCCATGCAACGCATCCGCAACACGCTCAAGACCGCCAGCGGCAGCGCGCGCCAGGCGGCAGGCGACTTCGAATTCCTGCTCGCTGCGTCCAAGCGCATCGGATTTTCGTTTGCGGACAATGCGGATCACTTCGCCCGATTCAGCATCGCGGCCAAGAATGCCGGACTAACGGCATCCGCCACGCGTAATGTCTTCACCAGCGTGATGGAGGCGGCTGCCAGCATGGGCCTAAGTTCAGAGCGCACGGGCGAAGCCATGCTGGCGCTCGAGCAGATGTTGAGCAAGGGCGTGGTCAGTGCCCAGGAATTGCGGCTGCAGCTCGGCAACGCATTGCCGTCTGCCGTGAACACCATGGCTAAGGCGCTCGGCATCACCGTCGCGCAGTTGTTCAGGGCATTGGAAGCCGGTTCGCTCAATTCAGCGGATGCGGTGCAAAAATTTGCCGCCCAGTTGAAGAAAGATTTCAACCTCACGGACGACGCCAACAAGACCATTCGGGACATTAACCGACTGAAGACTGCTTGGTTTGAATTGAAGGCCGCCGTTGGCGAGGGTGGCCGCGGTCCGATTTCCGGATTGTTGGAGGGAACAACAGACCAGATCAATCGGATCAATCTGCTGATTGCCAAGCTGGATGAATTGGCAGGTAAGACGGATAGCAAAAGGCCGGGACTCGTTTCGACCGCGTTACAGAAGGCATTCATTGGTTCGCTTGGATTTGGCGCGTTGAACTCACCGGTGATGGATCGTGCGCTTGCCGCGGACGCCGCTGCCCGCCAGGCGCTGGCCGATGCTACCGCCGGCGCAAGTGGTGGCATGCGCGGGAACCCCTTGGACGCTGCGGCGAATGGTCTGATTGAAGGGAACAAGGAAAAATCCCTGAACGATTTGCTACTACGCCGGATTCAAATACAAGATATGCTGAAGGACTCGATTGGTCTTTCAGCGGCCGCCGCCGAGCGGCTGCGCGATGCCCTGCGGGACGTTAATGTCCAAATCGATTTGCAACGAGCTGAGTCGCCGAAAATGAAAGCGCAGATTCAACGCGATGCAGCATTCGGCGCACTGGATCGTGCGCGCCGAGAATTATTGAAAGCCGATGCTCACGTGAAGGACCCGGGGCTGAGTGCTCACGCCGCCGAGTCGGCAGTCAGCGCTCGTGGTGTGGCCGCCGCCAATGTGAAAAAGGCTGAGCAGGTACTTAGAGCCGCTGAGGAGGCGCTAGCGCTTACGCCCAATGAGGAACTCAGGGAGAAGGATAAGCGGGAGAGCATATCGCTGAGCGAAGAAAGGCGCAGACGTGGATTTGACATTGGGAATCTTGGCCAGTCGCGCGCTGGCACGTTCACCGGCCCTTCGATCGTCGCGCTAGACATCGGGCGACGCCAGCTCGCCCGGCTGGAGAGCATAGATCGTGAATTGAAACGCTCGTCCAGCCGCGGCGGGCTCAATTCGTCGGAGTCATACTGAGCGTAGGGTCAATTGTCCCCGGGCCGTTGCGCGCGGTCCGCATCCCACTTAGCGTAGATGTTCATTTTTATCACGGCCGCGGCCGCGCGCAGTAAGTTGAACTCGGCTGCAGGCAACTTTTTCTTCACCACTCGGCAAAAACTCTTGAGATCATTAAGCGCCTGAAAATGATCAGCGCTCGAGTCTTCCATCTGGCGGATGATCGTGCTTGTGACTGTGGGTTTGGTCTTCATTTTTGATTTCTTACCGCGGACGTTATTATCCGCGATTTAGCACGCTTTTACGGCGCGCGCGAACCCCTGTCAACACTATGCTTTTCGTGCAATATCCACTTTCCGAATTGGAAACTATAGTTTCCAATTGTGCTAGAAATTGTGCTACTTCTGGGGAATTCGAGGCGCGCCCAACAAAACCAATGGAAGAGCGACTATACCCTCGAAAACATTGGCTGAAACGAACGCAGCAAGAAATGCAAAAAGAGTCACTGAAATCGAACCATCCTTATTCCCAAAGCAAGTGCTCTACCAGGCTGAGCTACGCTCCGACGCGCCCGCATAATCCCATGCCCGGGCGCCCGCGCAACCAGAATCTTCCAAATCATCATGAATTCGGCGGCGCTTCTCCGGCCATAGCAACCCACTAGGGCGTCAATAAAGAAGCCTAGGTAAAGGCTTCCAGTGAAGTCCGGCGGCAATCGAACCATCCGGCTTTCGGGCTCGACGCTGTAACATCTGCTGCTAAACTAATGATGTCATGTCAACCCACGCGCCCAGCGCCCCCCAGAAGATCAATCTCCGCCGGCCTGACATCATGGAAGCCGTCCAGGCGAAGGTGCTTTCCCACTATCGCAGCGAACTCGTTGAGCGAATCCGCGCCAATGGTGGCGTGATCGCTGCCGGTGATCTCACCGTCAAGCTCGCGAAAGAGTTCGGTTTCTGCTACGGCGTCGAACGGGCCATTGACCTCGCTTACGCCGCCAAGAAGTATTTTTCCGACGTTTCGCCGGAGACGCCCATTTACCTTCTCGGGGAAATCATCCACAACCCGGACGTCAACGACCAGATCCGCAACATGGGCATACAGATCATTTCGCCCAAACCGACGGATGCTGAACTGGAAAAAATCAAAGCCGGCGATGCGGTCATCATACCGGCGTTCGGAACGGAAGTCGCCACGCGCCAAAAAATCGAGGCCAAGGGCTGCATCACTGTGGATACCACCTGCGGCGACGTAATGAGTGTCTGGAAGCGCGTGCGTCAGTATTCGAAAGAAAGCGTCACCAGCATCATTCACGGCAAGGCGAAGCACGAGGAAACCAAAGCGACGACTTCGCAGGCGCGCGCCTACGGCAGCGGCCATTATCTGGTGGTTTACAATCTCGCCGAAACCGACTACGTCTGCGATTACATCCTGAACGGTGGCGACAAGCAGGCTTTCCTGGAAAAATTCAAGGGCGCGTATTCGCAGGGCTTCGATCCTGACGTTCACTTGCAAGCCGTCGGCGTTGCGAATCAGACCACGATGTTGCGCGGTGAAACCGAAGAGGTGCAACGGCGGTTCAAGGCGGCCATGATCAAGAAGCATGGAGAGGCGGCGATCGCGAATCACTTCCGTTTCTTCGACACCATTTGCGGCGCTACCCAGGACCGGCAGGATGCCTTGGAGAAATTACTGCGCGAACCGCTGGATTTGCTCATCGTCATCGGAGGCTATAATTCCTCCAACACCTCGCATCTGGCCGAAATGGGCGAGGCCAAGCTGCCCACTTATTTCGTCAAGAACGCCACGAAGATGGTTTCGGACAAGCTCATCCTGCATTACGACCAGCACAAGAAGCACGAGCTTGAGACCGCCGATTGGCTGCCGACCGGCCGCATCGTCGTGGGTGTTACGGCTGGGGCATCCTGCCCGAACAACCTGATCGAGGACGTCATCCAGCGACTTTTTGAATTGCGCGGTATCTCCATCGCCCAAGTGCTGGCAAGTTGATCGCAGTTGTAGATTGAGTTCTGGCAGGACCGGGCGTAGCGTCGGGGTGTGGACCGTCAGGTATTGTGAACGAAGGACAGATTGCCATGAATACACTTCGATCCTTGGTGCAGATTTCTCTGGTCATGGTACCTCTCACCGGGCTTGCCGCTCAGGCGCCGGCAAACGAATCGTCCCGCCAGCCACCGGTTGAATCAAACAACCTGCTTGATAACAACCCACGCCTGCGACAGCTCTTGGCCGAGGCCAACCGCGCCTCCGGACCAGAAGAAATTTCACAGCTCACCAGTGCCGGCGTGAACCCTGACGTAGTTCAGAAATACGTGGAGCATTCCAGCCGCCGTTACACTCTGGACGCCGATGAAATCATCAAGCTGCACCAGCAAGGCGTGGCATCCAGTGTGATTACCGCGATGATTGAAAAACGGCGAAATGTCGAATCGGCCTCGTCCGGGCCATCTGCCGCTCCAGTTCAGAATGTGGTAGCGCCGGTCGTAGTCCAATCCCAGGCACAGATAGCCGAACCAGCCAGTTCCGTCATTTACGTTCCGAATTCACCTCGCCCGGTCCGTTACCCCGACCGCCCGCTCTACCTATCAGCGTATCCCTACGCAAGCTATTCGCCGGCTTATTACGGTGGTTACGGCTACTGCGGTTATTATCCGAGTTATTGCTATCGCCCGGGCTACAGGAATTATCGGCCAACTTGGTCTTACGATTTTCGTTCTTACGGCTGCTGGTAATCAGCACCGCTCGTATTTCCAGTTCCGCGCTTTCCCTTCGCTCAACCACTCAATGGCCGTCGCCAGTCGCCGCGCCCGGGTCTCTTCCTGTTTCGCTTCGCTAATCCACTCGACATATTCCTTTTTGTGGCTGTAACTGAATCCCTCAAAGGTCGCCTTCGCCTTCGCGTTCTTCTTCAAAGCGGCTATCAGCACCGGCGGAACGAGCAGCTTCGCCTGCACCTTCGGCTTCGCTGACTTCTCCTTCGTGATGCCCTTGTCATTGAGCCGCATTGCTTCCTTGATGTAACTCATCAGCAACTTGTCATTTGGTAATTCACTCAGCTTGGTAAGCCGGCCGAAATGCCCCATCGCTTCGTTGGATCGCTTTTGCGCCGCTTTGTCGCCGGCAAACATCAAATCACCCTTCCAGAATCCAAACGTCGTGTGCTCCTTGAACGCGGCAAAGCCGCACAGGATTCCTTTGTACATGAACGACGGCATGCTCCACTTCAACGTCTCTTCCACTTCCGGACAGGCTGAGTGGATCAACTCGCGGAGATGTTTGAGGATGGGTTTGGCGAAGGCAGCCGATTTCGCAATGTACGCGTCAACGCGTTGGTCTTTCTTTGGCATGGCGAGAGCTTGCCGCAACGCTAGTTGGGGTCAATTCACATTTTGCGGAACTGGGTATTGAACTGGCGTTGCCGAGAGAATCATGTCTCGCTAAACTGCCACCGCCATTTCGTCATGCCCCGCACGCGCCAACAAATCGAGACCTTGGAGCGACAATCCCTCGCGCCATATGCCCAATTCAGCACCGATTCCCTCGGCCGCCGCTATCGTGAGCCTCGCTCCGACTGGCGCGGGGAATACCAGCGCGACCGCGATCGGGTGATTCATTCACGCGCCTTTCGCCGGCTCGAATACAAGACGCAGGTTTTCCTCAACGGCACGGGTGACCATCTCCGCACGCGTCTCACGCACACGATGGAAGTTGCCGCGGTGGCTCGCGGCATCGCGCGCGCGTTGCGACTTAACGAGGATCTGACCGAAACCATCGCGTTGGCGCATGACCTCGGCCACTCCCCTTTTGGTCATCGCGGCGAAACGGTGCTGAGCCGCCTCATGAAGGGCCACGGGGGATTCGAACACAACGAACACAGCTTGCGCGTGGTCGAGGAGCTTGAGCAAAAGTATCCCGACTTCCCCGGGTTGAACCTCACCTGGGAGGTCCGCGAGGGGCTGGTAAAACATTTCAACCCCGCCGACCACCCCAGCAAACGCAAAGGCTTTGCCGCGAAAAACTCCTCGCTCGAGGCGCAAGTGGCCAATCTCGCCGATGAAATCACCTACTACAGCCACGACCTTGACGACGGACTCGATGCGGGCCTGCTTACCGAACGCGACCTGGTTCGGAACGTCGAGGTCTGGGCGCAGGCCAGTCGCAAGGTAAAGCGCGAGCATGGGGAACTGCCCGATGAATGTCGCCGTTACTTTACCATCCGCACCATCACGGATTCACAGGTGCGCGACGTCGTGGAAACCAGCGAACGCTTGTTCGTTCAGGCCAAGGTCAAATCGGCCGATGATGTGCGTTTATTTCCCAGGACGTTGATCCAATACAGCCCGGTGCGCCGCAAGTTGAATCTGGAATTGCGCACGTACCTCTATCGCAATCTCTACTTTAGTCCGCAGGTGGACGAGGCCAACACCCGTGCGGTACGAATCCTGGAACAGGTCTTCAAATATTATCTGGCCCACCCGCGCGAGCTGGGCGACCAATCCCGCAAGCGCATCCGGAAAACCGGCCTGCATCGCGCCGTGTGCGATTACATCGCCGGCATGACGGATCGCTACGTGATGTCAGAGCATCAGCGGTTGTTTGGGTTCGGGGTTTAAGGCTAAAGCTACTTCCAAGCAATTTATTCGGCTTAGGCTTTGCGGACTAAGCTGAACTGGCTCGCTTTCAGTTGCGATTGGCGGTTTCCAAATATCGAGATACTTCACCCTGTCACTGCGAGGTGCTCGAAATAAATTCCAGCAAATCCGCCATCTGTTGCGTGGTAAGCCCGGTTTCCATGCCTTCGGGCATAATGGATTGGCCCTGGCTCTTCATCACGGTGATGCTGGCGCGCGGGATGACAGTTACCGTGCCGTAAGCCTGGCGCAACGTGACGCTGGTAGCCGTTTCGTTCGCGACGACGCCAAGCAGGCCTTCATCGTCTTTTGTTTCCACCGCGTAGCTGACAAATTCCGGCCGCACCTCGGCATTGGGGTCAATGATATGCCGAAGAATCGCTTCTTTGCCCGTAGTCTTTACCGTAACGAGGTCAGGGCCGAGTAAGAATCCCTCGCCGCCGGCGCGATGACACGCGCTGCAACGTTCGCCAAAAATCTTCTTACCGCTGGCGGGATCGCCTTTGAGTTCGAGTGCGGGCAAATACTCGTTGACGACTTTCTGTCGCGGGCTGGCGGGTTTGGCTTCCAGCACTTTCGTCGCCAGCAGACGAACCGATTTGTCACTGTGGTTTTTCAGAAATTGCGCCTGCGTCGAATCGATAACCGTGGCCCGGATGGCGCCGGATTCGACGGCTTGCAGCAAGGCCCGGGCACGCTCAGGTCGTGTGAGTAACGCGGTAAGCGCCTCTGCGCGCAGCCGGGGCGTAAGCGTGTTCCAGCGCGCAACCAATTCACTGCCGACGGATGCCTCAGTAAACCTGGCGAGCGTAGATAACGCGGCGAGTTGGATTGGCTGCGGTTGCTTGAGGTCCAGCAATGTGAGCAGCAGGCTGGCGGATTCGGCATAACTCGCATAGCCGAGCAACTGGATCGCCGGTATGCGCTGGACTTCGGGTGCCGTCACGTTTGCGGCCACCGCTTTCGCCTCAGTCACGATTCGTATCACGCCATCTCCAGCGGAGGCCAATGGCTTCTTGGCGCGGCGCAGACCATCACCCAAGGCGGATGCCATGCTGAAGCTCAAAGCCAGATCGTCAGCCCTGGAAAGAAACCGAACCACTTCGGCCATTTCGGCGGGGCGATTCCTTGCGCCCACCAACACGACGAGTTGGCGAAGAAATTCTCGCCCCGGGAGCGCAAGCCGAATATTGGGATCTCCCGCCAGCCTGGCGAACATCTCTCCCGCACCGTCACTCAAGGAAGACAAGATGGCGGCCTGCATCCAGGGATCGGCGTAGTCGCGGCGGGCAATCGCTACCAGCGCCTCAACTTTGTCCGGGCGATTGAATTCCCCGAGCGTAAACGCCAATTGATAGCGGACGAGCGCGTCAGGGTCATTGCTCAACTGGCGGAGTTTAGACCCAAGTTTGTCGTCACTGAACTCCTTGAACTTCTCGGAAAGTTTGACGGCGTGTTCACGCACGGCGGCGTCCTCGTCATCCAGCGCAATGAGCAGGTGAGCGGGTTGCAATGCGCTCAAGCCGTCGAGGGCATAGAGGGCGTGCATCCGGCCCAGCGCTACCTGCCTGGTCTCAGCAATGCCAAGGCGCTTCTGAAAGGCAGCTTTCGCAAGGAGATTCTCCAAATACTTCACGGCGGATTTATCCTGTCGTTCGAAAAGGAGGCGCAACGCAGTTTCGCGATGCCAGGCATTCTTGTGTTCGAGCGTGGCGACAAGTTCGGCGGTCGTGGCTTTGCCAAGCTGCGGCGGTTTGCGAGATTTGAACCCGTCCGGCGCGATGCGATAAATGCGCCCGCGGTCATTGCCTGAATTCAGGTCGAGCAGTTTCTTGATGTTCTCCGGCAGCGACCACGGATGCTCGATGACTTCGCGATACATGTCGCAGAGGTAAAGACAACCATCCGGCGCGTTAACCATTTGCACCGGGCGAAACCAGAGGTCGGTGGAGGTGATGAATTCCACTCTTTGCTCATCCGCCGGACGCTCGGCCAGCAATATGACGCCGTTGCGTCGGACTTTTTTGCGGTGAATCAAATTACTGCCGACGTCGGCGATGAACGCGTCACCGACAAATTCTTCAGGGTAGGCGTCGCCGCGATAAATCTGGATGCCCGTGGCGGACGTGAAATATCCCGAAGCGCGACCACCACCTTCAACCGGGCCAGTGGCCAGGCCGGCCACGCGCCATTTGGTGCGGATGACGCGCCACGCTTCCTCGGGGCTGGTGCGGAAAACCTCCGCCGCCGGACCGTCCACTGGAATGTCCACAAGTGCAGCGGGCGGGCTGTAAAAGGGATTCCGCTCGGCGTAGCGTGTGTCATACATGAAGGCCATGATATGGCGCGAATTGCTGCACACGAACTTGCGGCCGTGATCGTCAAAACTCATACCGTATTGGCCGCCACCGGCTTCGGCTACCATCTTCAACGTGTGCGGGTTGAAATTGAAATCACGTCCGCGCAACGCGAGTGGCGCGGCGTTGGTTTGATCGGAACGCCGGACGAGGCCGCCGTTGCCAGCGGTCTGACCGTGAATGCGGTTATCCAAGCCCCAGCGCAGGCAGTTTGCCAACGCTTGCATATTGAGCTTGTCCCCCAGGCCATCGCCGAAGCCGGTGAAGACGACGCGCCGCACATCGGCCCGGCCATCACCAGTGGTGTCCTTGAAGTATAGAATGTCCGGCGAGGCGACAACGAAGACGCCGCCGTCAAAATAGGTCACGCTCGTCGGCCACGGATGATCATCCGCGTAAATCGTGGCGCGATCGTACGTGCCGTTGCCGTCAGTGTCCTCAAGCATGCGCACGCGACCGAGATGCGGCGTGACATGGCGCATCTCCGAGTAATCGCGCATCTCGACGACGAACATGCGCCCATTTTCATCGAAGCAAATATCAATCGGATCGACGACCAACGGTTCGGCGGCGACGATTTCCAAATGGAAACCCTTTTTGATCTGGAAGCTTGCCAAGGCGTTGGTGGCTTCGATGGGAAGCACGCGCGACAGATCGGCGGGTTTGAGCTCCGGCGAAGTGGCAACCGGGCAGAAGACGGCGCCCGTGGCCAGAAGGGTGACGGACAGAATGAGCTTCATTCGCATGATGGTCGAGGCCGCTAGTTCAGACAGCATCGGTTACGGGCGCAAGAGCTTTTTCGTTGAACGGGGCCGAGCAGCGCAACAGAATTGGAGCCGTGCACCAGTCCGTCCTCTCCCGAGAATTGAGCCACAACCTGTCCCGTCGAGAATTTCTGAAGGCTGCGAGTGCAGCCATGGTGGGCGCAGCCATGGGTGGTTGTTCGACTATTGGCGAGTCGAGTGATAAGCCCGAGCCCATCATCGACATTCACCAACACGTCGGTTACTCCAATCGGCCCGATGAAATATTGCTGGCCCACCAACGGGCGTTGGGCATCACGACAACGGTTCTTTTGCCCGCCGGGCGCCGCGTGCAAACGGCTTCCACGCATGATGGCAAGTCCAACGGACTGGCTGCGGGGGCGCTGGGTAACGAGGAATGTCGCCAGTTCGCCCGGGCAAATCAGAAGGAGTTTCGCTTTGCCGCAAACGAAGTGCCGGATCTGGCGGACGCGACGCAGGTAATCGAAAAAAACCTGAAGCTGGGAGCAGTGATGATCGCGGAACAGAAATTTAGTGTGGAGTGCGACTCGGCAGCTATGCAAAGGATTTATCAGCTGGCGCAGGTCTATCGCGTGCCGGTGTTGATGCACTGGCAGTTCGGGATGTACAACCATGGCTTCGAGCGCTTCGACAAGCTGCTCGAGAAATATCCGAAGGTGAACTTTATTGGGCACGCGCAAACCTGGTGGGCAAACATTGATCGAAACCATCAGGACCAGTCTGCGCTGTATCCCAAAACACGCCCGGTCACGCCCGGCGGCATCACCGACCGCTACCTGGCCAATTATCCCAACATGTTTGGCGATCTGTCCGCCGGCTCCGGGCTCAATGCTCTGACCCGGGATGAGGATTTCACGCGCGCTTTCCTGACGCGGCACCAGGACAAGCTACTCTTTGGCAGCGACTGCAACGACCACATTGGCGCCGGGGAGAACTGTCAGGGCGCGCAAATCATCGCTGCCGTGCGTCGGTTGGCCGCGAACAAGAAGATTGAGCGCAAATTGCTCTACGGCAATGCGAAGCGGCTGCTCCGACTTGCTTGAGCTGGCATGGCTTCGTCAGCATGAAGTGCGTTGTTGGTTTCACGGAGGCGCAGGATTTTTCAGTTGCCGATGCTAGAGCGGTTTCAGAAAAACCGTAGCCGCTGAAGTGATCAGGCGGTTCACTTTACCTAGCGACTTTGCATCCGCGTCATCACTTCGGCGGCTACGGTAAAAATTGAAATGCTCTAAATCTCTGTTCCGCCCTCGTGGACAAGATCCATTCTCTTGGACATTTTTCCAATCATAACAAACAGCGCTCCCATCCCTACCGTCACCAAGGGAAACATCCAGACTGAAACAAACGAATCAATGCACGCGTTGCTCGGATCTTCCGGCGCGTAAAGGATCGGCACCGCTTGATTAGCCTCCCATTGTTTCCAACTGGTACCAACCGATTCCATCACATCCCGCAGATTACCTTCTCGATCGTAGAATCGGATGATGGGGCGGTAAACCGGCTGCGACTCGCGGTGCGTGACCACCCCGTTGCGAGTGGTGGTATGCGTCATGCCGGCATGCTTGGTTATCTCCGTGATCATTCCCATCGTCCGATTGGCGTGCCGGACGAACTTCACGGTCACCCCCAACCAGATGAGGCCGATGAGAAAGATCATGCCTCCCATCAGCATGATGGTAAATGGCGATGCCCTCCGTATCCTGAACATGTCGAACTACGTTAGAACTATTGAGACGCGGCGATCTGATCGACACCGCAGATCTCAACCGTTCACTAGCCTAACTAACCTTCCTCCACGGCTGCAACGCCGCGGGCTCGAAACTGGTTGGTGCTCTTGGCATCAGAAACCAGAGCGCCAGGTAAACCACCAGTCCCGCAAACGCCGTGAAGATTGTCGCCAGCACCCACACCACGCGGAGCCGGAACGGCGACCAACCCAAATATTCCGCGAGTCCGCCGCAGACGCCGGCTATCATTCCGTTATCGTTTGATCGACAGAGTTTCATAATGTCCCTCCAACTGATATCAGCCACGGTATCAGCATGTAGTCTCGCCTAAAGATTGAACAAACCTTCAAGCAAGCTGGAAACAGCTTCGCCAATCAGGTTGAGTACAAACTCAACCGCGCCGTCCAGCAGGTGGTTTCCAAATCGGTTGTGTGGATGGTGATTCATTTTCCGACCTTCCAATTCGTCTGACCATTTCCTGACTTCCGTTTATGAAACACCAACTTATCCACGGCGGCAGCTATAACTTCCGGTTTGAATTGGAACATGGAATCGCTTCAATCCTCTGTCATTGAAGGTTCCTCGGTCAGGCGGCTCGGTCGCCCCGGCCAAGCGGCAGCAATGCCTCAGGGTTTTTGAACGCTCGACTCGCGAAGTGCCCCGACCATTTCGCCGCTGAAGTCAGCGACCAGGGCACTGAGCGTGGCGACTGAACCGCCGGCATCGCGGTCCGGCGCCGGACCGGTACGTTCGAGACGACTTGTGCCAGATTTCAATACGCGTTCGCTTGCTGGTGATACAATCCGCCAGCGGGCTAAAAGTTGACCGCGGCCGGTCGCGTCCACGTCGAACTGCTCGATAATCACGTGGAGCTCTGCCGTCACGTCCGATTTTTGCCAGGTGGAAAGATAAATGCGGTCCGTGCCCAGCAACATTGCCAGATTCGCAGCCAGCACCCGCTGAAAGCCTGCGTCTAAGCGCTCCGCCCAGTCCGCTGCAGACTGGTATTCGACCTCCTCCTTACTGATCCGCGTGGCCAGGGGCGTGTTGAACAAGTAGGCTGGCAACTTGACCGGACCAACTCCCAGGGCCAATGGAGTTTGACTGGCCGTGGGCGCATTGGTTGCGATGGACGACAACACGAAGTGACGCGTCACCGATTGGGCCGGTTTCAAGAAACTGCATCCCGTGAAACTCACCAGTATCAAACCAACAACGCCAGCCACCAGGCGATGCAAACCGTGTTTCGAGTCCCGCAACTTGGATTGAGTGAGGATGGTCTTCATGGTTGTCGTTTGGGAAATTGCCGGCCGGTGATGATGGCATTCGGATGTTGCTTCAGAAAGTCAACCAGACTGGAGAGCGACTGCGCGGCCGCAGCCACTTGCTCCAAAGCATTATTAAGGTCGTTATGCATCGGTGACGTCGGCGCCAGCATCGAGCGGAGATTCTCGGCGGCCCCGCGGAATTCCACCAAGGTACGGCTAGCCTCGGCAAACGAATTGGTGACACTGTCCGCCAGCGGATCCACCCGCTGGTTCAGTTTCTCGCCGAGGGTGCGATATTCCTCCAGCGTCGGGCGAAGCGACGCCAGAGCGTTCGTAATGTCAGAGGAAGATACGAGCCGGTCCAACGACCTGAGCAGGTTGGTAATACCTTGATTAATCTGCGCCATGGCCAGGCTGTCCACCGTTCGATCGAGTTTGACGAGCAGGTTGTTCAGATTCTCCTCGATACTCTTTAAGTTGAGGGTGGCGAGATTGTTGAACAGCTGCTGGATTTGTGTCGGCTCGCTGGGCAATTCGGGCAACTCCCTCACGAGTTGATGAAACACTGGCGGTGGCGCCTGAGGGTTTGGGCGGATCTCGACATAAAGCACTCCAGTGACCAGACTTTCCGCCTGCAGCGACGCGCGCAACCCGTGCTGCACCCGGTCCTGCAGCACCTTGTCGCCGAACATCTCACTTTCGACGTGGCCCAGACGCGCCCGCAGCAAATCCTCCTGGATCTCCAGTAACACCGGCATGGCGTAATCGTCCTTGGCCTGGTTGAAACGGATCATCACGCGCTTGACCTTGCCGATGGTCACACCCCGGTACTTCACGGGCGCGCCTTCATTTAGGCCATTAAGCGTTTCGTCAAAGTAAACAATCAGCTCGCGGGTGTGGGTGAAGAATCGGCCGGAACTAAACACGAGCAACGCGCCCACGCCGAGTGCCAGGCCGGTCACGATGAACAGGCCGATGGTAGCGGTATTGATTTTCTTGCTCACAAGGATGATTGGGTTAGGCGGTTTTGGTTTTGGCGGCTGGTCCGCCTCGCGTGAGAAACTCGCGCACGGCCGGGTCCGTGGATTGCGCCAGCAATTCCCGCGGGTTGCCCTTCGCCCGCATCGTGCGTGTTTCCGGATCCAGAAACACCGAGTTGTCTGCGATGGTGAAAATGCTGGCCAGTTCGTGGGTCACCACCACAAAGGTCGCGCCCAGACTATCGCGTAATTGCAGAATCAGTTCATCCAGATTCCGCGAACTGATCGGGTCGAGGCCGGCGGAAGGTTCGTCAAAGAACAACACGTCTGGGTCAAGCGCCAATGCCCGCGCCAGGCTGGCGCGTTTGCTCATTCCCCCCGAGATTTCCGCCGGATAATAGTCTTCAAAGCCCTTCAGTCCCACAAGCGCGAGTTTCAACCGCGCGATTTCAGAAATGTCAGCTTCGGAAAAATCCGTGTATTCGCCCAGCACGAGCCCGATGTTCTCCGCCAGGGTCATCGAACTCCAAAGCGCGCCGCTCTGGAACAGCACCCCAAACGTACGCAGCTTCTGTTGTCGGGCTTCGGGGTCTGATTGCCAGAAAGGATTGCCGTCGTAATAGATTTCCCCCTGCGCCGGCTCTTTCAGCCCGATCATGTGCCGCAGTAAGGTGCTCTTGCCGCAACCGCTGCCGCCGAAGATGACGAACACTTCGCCCCGACGGATCTGCACGTTGATGTCACGCATCACCACAAACGAACCATACGCCATTGTCAGGTCGCGAATCTCGATCTTGATGTCGCTGGCGGTGGTCATGCTCAGATGTTCAGCACGTTGCAAATGACGGCGAAGAGGCCATCCGAGGCGATGATCCAGGTGATGCCCGTGACGACGGCGGACGTGGTCGCCAGCCCGACCGCGGCCGCGTTGGTGCCGCATTGCATGCCGCGCAAACAGCCCGTAAGAGCGATGAGCACACCAAAGAACGATCCCTTCCCAATCCCGAGCAGGAACGAGGTGAGCGTGATGGAGTCGGCGGTGCGCTGCAAGTAGACCTGCGGTGTGATGCCAAGGGTCAGCGTCGAAACCAGAAAGCCGCCAGTAATGGCAATCAAGTCTGCGAAGATCACCAACAAAGGCATCATCAGGATGAGTGCCAGCATCCTTGGTAGTACAAGGAATTCAAAGGGGGAGATGCCGAAGGTCTGAAAGGCCTCGATCTCCTGATTCACTTTCATCGTGCCTAACTGCGCCGCAAAGGCCGCTCCCGTGCGACCGCAGAGAATGATCCCGGTCATGATACATCCCATCTCGCGCACCGTGGCCACCGCCACGAGGTCCGCCGTGTACATCGAAGCCCCGAAGTGCGCGAGTTCCGTTGCGCCCACGAAGGCGAGGATCAAACCGATCAGAAAGTTGATAAGCGCCACAATGCCCAGCGCCTGCGGACCGCAGGCCTCGATGACTTCGAGCAAATCGCGGCCCCGGAATTGTGCCTGTCCCCGGATCAGCTTGAGCATGGCCAGGACGCTTTCGCCGAGGAACGCGAGCATCGCTTGACCTCCGGTCCAGGCGGCGATGCCGGATTCACCCACCCGTTCCAAGAACTTTGGCTCGACCTGCTTGCGGGCGACATCCTTCTTTTCAGGCACTGCCTGCGAAAGCGCGATTAACTTGGCGAGCCCCGGCGGTAATGTGTTGGTCTTAAATTCCACCTTCGCCTGCGCGCAAGCCTCATGCAGCGCCAGCACGCGCACCATGAGTGCGCTGTCCCAGCGGCCGAGCGCCGAAGTGTCGAAGGCTACCGACCGCACATTACCACCATTGATCTGCTGCGTGACGGCCGCGGCGTCGGGCAGGTGTTTGCGATCCAACCAATCGCCGGCCAGCGCGACGACAAGATTGCCATCCGGTCCGGGTTGAGCGGACAACCGGGCTGGAGTTGATGGTGATTCGTTCACAATGGCGCTCAAAGTCGGATCGCGCGGGCCGCCCAAAGCAGACGGAAGTTCTGAACGCGGTTCAAGGATAATTCGACGCTTCAGCGCCGCGCGCCATTCGCGCGTTCAAGGGCGGGCCCACGCGCTGCCCACTTGGATGTAAACCGCCGTGTTGTCCGGTCCAAAGGCCACGTCCAGCCCCATGTGAATGCCGTACTTGCGGGCGATCTCGTAGCGAATGCCCCCGCCGCCAGTCAGCACCGTCTGCGAATCATCGAACCGTTCAAAATCGTTCCACGCCGCCCCGCCGCCGACAAATCCGACCACACTGAAGCGCTTCCAACATTGCCAGCGCAGTTCCGCCTCAATTTGCGCCGCTTCTTCGCCTTGATAACGCATGACGGGTGCGCCGCGCAGGTATACGAACGGTTGAAGATAGAACGGCGTATCGCCAAAGCTCGCGGCCGCCTCCCCGCGCAACCCGAGATAAAACCGCTGGCTGAGGCGGAAAAATTGCATCGCAATCAATCGCACCCGCTGAAACTCGTCATCGCCGCCCAGACTCTCGCTGAACAGACCGGCGGAGGCTTCAATAAAAGTCCCGCGGGTCGGCGTGAAGATGTTGTCGCGCGTGTCATAAGTCAGCGACGGAGTAAGTCCGCCGACGTTGGATTCGCTGTTGAATTCGGGCAAGCCGGGTGTGCCGGCAGGAGCTTTGAACGACACGTCCGTGGTGGCGAAGGAATAACTCATTCCCACGAGCACGCGCGACTCGCCCAGATGATATTTGCCCTGCACCATGCCGCCCTTGGGCTCGAGGTTGTAACGCAAGGGGTGATCCTGCAACAGGCTGTCCTCGCCAATGCCGTAAAAATCCAGATTCACCGACGAGTAAAGTAAGCCGACGAGGGTTTGCATACGCCCATCGAGCCAATTGCGCATGTCGCCCGCCATTGCGCCCCAAGTGCCATTCTCCGTCCCGAAACCGCCGATCATAGTTACATTCGGCCGATCATACTCGGACGCGACTTGTCCCAACGGCTTGCTGATGAAGGTCAGTCCGCCTCCCGCGCCGTATCCCACGGCCGGCTCGGTGATTGGTAACGCCACGGGCAAAAAACCGTATTGCTCGTCGAGGAATCCGCTCACGTCAAACCAACCGTCTTCGGTCGAACGGAATCGGGAAGGCGCATTCGTGCCCACAACCGAATCGTTGGTCTGCGCCTGCGTCAGCCCGATCGCCAGGCTGGCTACAAAACTCATCAGCAACAGGCGGTACAAGGTACAGCCAAGCCGAATCACGCGCGCCGAAGTTATTGGTAGATCGCCGTGAGAAGATGCTCTGGAATTCATCGTGTCGAACGTGCTCCGAGTCGGCGATAAGTGACCGCGCAGATGAAGGCCAACAGAACCAATCCGGCCGCCAGTAGAAAGGCGTGGTTCAAGACCGATTTCGCATCGGCGCGGGCGTGATCCGCCACGGCCTGCAGGCTGGAGATCCGTTTATCCAATGCCGGTGAATCAAGCGTGCCATTCGCGTCCTTCAACAATGCGTCCAGTTGCTGTGCCATCACTGCGATCTGTTCGGCGGTTTTGGCGTAATCGAGAATGTTGAACGGAGGCGAATTGGTATCGGGCGGCGCGGCCGTAGGCTCGCCTACGCCGAACCGTTTCATCAGCGTATCGAACGTCATAAGCGTCGTGTTGAGGGAGGTGGACATCCTTTCCCCAGCCACTAGCGTCCGCGTGACCTCGGCGGATAACTCGCGCAATCTTCCTTCCTGCTGTTCCAAAGCCGCCAGGATGGCTTTGCGCTCGGCGGTCAGGCGATCTGGAAGTTGCGCGGCCGTCTGGCTTGCAGATTCGACGGCCCGGCTGACGCGGGCCACGCTGTCCAACGCGTCAGTAACGGCAGTCTGTTGGAACCACTGGCTTGATAGCAATTCGACCTGCCAGCGCACCAAGAAGGGAATGCGCTGGAACGTGTACATGGCCCGCTCGGCAAACAGGCGCGTGCGGGTCACTTCGCGCACGGCCGGATCCAGCCCCGCAGTTGGGTCAAGTCCAACCAACCCAAACACGCTGCCCGGCTTGGCCGACTTCTCACCGGCCTGGCGAATCAACGCGGCAAACTGCTGGGGCCGCTCAAAGAAGGTCACGCCGCCTTGATTGTTGGTCTCGCTACTCTGTCGCATGATGACGCGCAGTTCCGCCTGTTGACTGGGAGTGAAGGTTGCCTCGGCCAGATTCCAAGCGTTGGATTCCAGCACCCGGCTGGATTCAAGCCAGTGATCGAAAGCACCCGCCGGTACAACCGTCGGTGCGTTCGCTTCGAGAAATGCTCTGGTCATTCCCACCAGCGACAGGTAATCGAGCAGATTGGCTGTCGGATTTGGACCGGTGGCGATTCCCATGACCGACGAGTTGAGGGAAAGTTTCCATGTGAGTGCTTGGGAATGGGCTGCCGGATTGCCTGCCTGGCGGGCGTATTCGTTCAGTCCGGCGGCGGTGCGACTGGAGAAATCATCGGCCGCGCGCATCAATTCAGTTTGCAGGACCGCCGGATCGGGCGTCTTGGACTTCGTGCCAGGTACCACGGCCGTGACCATTTGCCCCGGCAGCCGGGCCGTTTCTTCGGCCACCCGGCAACCAGTCAGCCCGAGACTAAAAAATGCCAGCAACCCAATCGTGGCGAGCGGCGATAAAACAGTGTTTATCCAAGTCGGTGGGATGCTTCGTCCGTGGTGACGCGTAGCCATCGCGTGAGCGTAGGAAAGAATGGACGTCGCGAAAAGTGAAAAGCCAGCCATGATCGTGGTCGCCGACCTTCGTTCGGGTATGGATTTGGCGTCAGTGTTCTTCGCGTGGCCGTGCGGTGGCAATACCTAAAGCGTCATCGCCAGTATGGAGTCGCATCAGCCATCGAATCTCAAGTCTTCCGACGGGCTCGCGTTTGCGCACTCCGTCTGATCACGCTGACGGGTGTCTTGCGTGATTTTTGTCCCGGCTTCTTGATGGCGATTGCAGCGCCTTCTTCGGTTGGTTTGGACTGGTCACAATTTCCCGCCGAAAGCCATGCAATCGCCTTCTCGTAATCGCTGAAGGCCTGGACATTCATTCCCCGCATGCGACCGATGAACGCGAAGTTTCGGATTCCGCCGTGAAGGTCATGCCGGTAAAGAACGGCGAGCCGCTGTTGCTTGGCAAATCCGGCGTCGCGAAACGTCCCCACCAGGGCCGCGAGTTCGGCGGTGGTGAAGTGCGGTTTCTCCAGCACCGGCAAGCTGCGAAGGTCGATCATCGCGCTGTTTACCCCGCGTTTCCAACACGCCCGCGCCAGCGATTGCAGCGCTTGTCGGGTGGCGGCGAAATCGAGATGTTCATCCGCGTCGAGCTGGACGAACTCGCTGGCTTGGATTACTTGCAGTTCCACTGGCATGCTCCATCTCCGGGTTACCGCCGACTTGCCGGCGACTTTTTTTCCGACGTTGAACCAATTGTCAGCCGACCGCGCATCACCGTCACCTTGGTTTTTGCTGGAACAAACGGGGATTGAACCGGATGAACCGGGCCAGGCCGCCAGCGATGATCGAATACCGACCGGTCCGGACGTGCAACCATCCCAGCACGGCTACCACGATTGCCCCCAACGTGTCTACAATCAAATCCTGCATCGTGTCCACCACGCCTGTCTCGCGGCTTTGCATGTTGGTCGCCGGGGAAAGGCAATCGACCGCGTACTCAAATATCTCCCAGACAACTCCGAGCGACACGGCAAATGTAACCGCAAAGAAACAAAGAAAGAATGGCGTGATACCCTTGGGAATGCGATCAGTGTGGTTCAACAGAAAGACCGCGAGGAAGCCGATGATCCCCAGCAGAAATCCCGAGCCAGTATGCAGCACCATGTCCCACCACCAGAATCGGTAGTAGAAGTCGGCCGCCGATCCCAGAAACAGCGTGAGCACAACAAACAAGGCGGCGATAAACTGAAACTCCGGCGGAAAGACGATGCGATAGCGCCGGCCCACAAACGCCGGGAGCAGAGTCAATGCGATGACGACCACCGTCAGGAAGACGTTCTCCCAATCCCGGCGCAACACGAAGACCGCCAGCGCCGCCGTCGGGAACAATTGGGTCAGGACCGTCAGTTTGACGTAGAGGCTGCGCTCCTCGCCCTCGGGTTGGGCAGTCTGATCCAGCCGGGACTTGGTTTGAGAAGTGGCGCCAGTCGCCCGCGGGTCGGACCTTTTCATAATTCCATGGGCCCAAGCCGCTGCGGCAATGCCATTGCCAACCCGATCTCGGTGTTACGTCGGTTGAAATCCCCGGAAGCCAGCCTCACTCTTGCAGAGACGAAGCATAGGGCTGGGTCTGAAAATAACTCCACGAAGGCTTCCTAAGGTTTGTATTTGATGGCCACGCCGACGAGTTTGCGACCGGTGATGGTTTCGAGGCTTTGATTCCACCAGCCACCGGTGACATATACGCCCGTAGGCTGGATGCGGTCGAGAACGATCACGACGGCATCCGCTCCAATCTTCGCCGCCTGTTCGCGCAATCTTTCTTCCACCTTTTCAATGGGCGGCGCGGGATTAATGGAGGCTTCCACCAGTACTTCGCCGAGGCGGTCATGCGGGCGGGTCGGTTCCGCGCGCAAGATCGCCACTTTCAACGGATCACTGGGAAGTTGGTGCGGCGCGCCGACGAATTGCGTGGACTGTGAATCAATGCTTGCACAGGACGTGAGCAAGCCCGCGAGGGCGATGACCAGCCCCGCCGGCAGAAGCCGCCGGGCCGGCGGCGGAATGGGGTTCAAGATTTTCATATGGTTCAGCGTTGGTTGTGAATCATTTCGGAAACACAAACGTAACGGTGAAACGTAATCCCCAATCCGGACCGCCGCCTGGTTTTTCGGCATAATAACGACCGCCGACCTGGAAGCTGACTGGCACCTTCCCGATCCTTACCAATTGGGTGACGAATAGATTGAGCGGCACCGTCCATTCCTCGTTCTCCCAGTCGTAGGTCGACTCGGTATTGAAGCCAAACGTCGTATGATGTTTCGTCGTGTAATTGAGGAAGGGTTGCAGGAAAGTAGCACTGACATCCTGGCGGCTGTCCTCGCCTGCGAACGACCACAGGTGTTGCACCAACGCCCCCACCGTCCAGCCGTGAGACTGTCGCAGCAGCAGCGCCGACGGGCCGACGCCCCATTTCTCCGCGCCCAGCAGATCGTCAGTGGCCGTGGGTAACTGGAAGATCGGGCCGAATCCCCAGATCGGTGTCCCGGGCTGCTCCTTTTCCGGCGACAACCACAGCGTCACCGTGGAATCGCCAAGTCCGCTCTGGCTGCTGGTGCCGATGCGATCCTCCTGGTAGATGTATGGGACGATGGTGCGGGAAAGGATTTTCCAGTCGTCGTTCAGTGTGAACGGAATGACAGGCTGGACATTCAACCGATACTGAAAGCCGTCATCGTTCGGTCCGCCGCCGAAATCGAAGTTGCTTTGCAACGGCACACTGATGAGCGACGCGGCGGGATTGTTCAACTTCGTGGCGAGCTCGGCCATGTCTGCGCCGGCAGACGGTTCGGCTCCGGGCGGGGGCGTGTTAGTTTGCCCAAAGGCCGTCGGGGCAATTGAAACCATTAAGGCGAAGACCGCTCCATGGAGGATTGGCTTGGATTTCATAGGTGGAGCGACTTGGTTTACTCCATCGCCAACTACTGTTGCAACTTCCATCTGTAGCCAACGTGCCGCCAGGATCCGAGAATTGCGAGAGACAGAGGTTTGTTTCTGCATCTGGCGAAGCCTAGCCTCCCGGCAAGTCTTCTCCGGATTCAACGTTAGGGCGTGCTCTCTTCCCGTGTCATGGCTTTCTCTGTTCTTTGAGCCGCTCAAAGAGAAACACGACATTGGCTGTGTCCTTGGTCTGGAAGTCCTTCGGCCGATCGCCTTCCGCAACTCCGGGGCGCGTCATGCAGACAGTCCACTTGTCACCCTCTAGTTTGTAGATGCCATACTGCTTCTTTCCCTGCTGCGCGCCTGTCTCGTGCAGATTGTCGATGGTCTTGGGGTTCTTCTTGGGATCGACGGTGATTGTTGCTTGATACTGGCCCTGCGGCGACTGGCCGGTCGCTTTGCCGTTGGCATCGACAATGTACGTAAAGTCCAGGACGCTTTCCTTTGGCAACGATTTCCCGCCCGCCTCCATCGCCACGGCCTTCCACTTGCCCTCCAAAGCTTTGAGTTCCGTGACGTTCGTGTTGTCCGCCAGAAGCGTGACCTGAATGGCCAGGGACAGGATGAGACCAAAAATATGCTTCATGAGTTTTCCAATAATTGAAAGGCGCATCACTGAACCAGCCAAACGCAGCAACAGCAGCTACAAGCTGGCCTCCGTTCGCAGCAGTGCAAAGTCCGCCAGGGTGATCACTTTAATAATCGTGAATTCACCTATTTCTTTGCCGCCCGCGCCACGACTTGACCGGCGGTGATCTGCGGAGGCTTTGGTAGCAAAGGAGCGATGTGTTGCTTTACAAAATCCGCGGCGATGCGATTAGATTCTTCTTCTGCTTCGCGCGTCGTAAAAACGCTTACCGATACCATTACATTGTCGCCTTCGTCCACCCAGTAGTACGAGATGAATCCCGGGATTTTACTAATGAGCGGTATGAATTCTTCCTGCACCCGACGCGCCGCCTCTTTGGAATCTGTGACGCCATCATATCGGCGAACCGTTAAGTAGGCACTGTTACTCATGGTACTGTTCTCCGCTGGAGTTATTGTTTATGTAATCCCTCCGGAACCCGCCAGGGAGGGAAGCCCTGTTCGCTCTTGTATCATAAGAAAGTGGCTTTGCAAGGGCAGATTTGGCCGCGTTTGTGTTTGGCTGGCTAGCTCGGATCAAGCATTCACTTTCGGTGGAGCCGTTTTCCCTCATGCGCCTGAAACACAGTAGCGGGGGGCAGTCCCCTGCCCTACTCAGTTTCCAGTTCGAGTCGGGTCCAACGCGAAGCTTCCCGCTTTTGATTTCACTTTGATGCACAGCGCCTTCATTCGCCCAACACGGCGAAACTCTGTCTGCCTTGCTGCGGCTTGGATCGGATGGTTTGGTCAAACGGCATTTTCCTTCTATTGTCTATTGAGTCCGGATTAACTTTGTCTCGAACACAGCATTGGGTCACCGGAATCTCTCCGACCGTTCAGGAACAGTTGATGCAACGAGAATGACACGCCGAACATCCAGTCTTTTGCTGGTCGCGGCGGTTTTGGCCGCCGGCATTGGCGTCGCCCAATTCCCGTCTCGATCAGGCTCCAGCGCGCGCAGTGCCACGTTTGGCAAGCTGGTCCGCATTGAAGGTGGGGCGGTGGTGGATGAGGACACCGTCCGTACGGCGCGGGAGACGGTGGCGCACAGCGCGGACACGCCGACCTGGACGAATCCGCCGGGCTTCGAGTCGGATGTATTCACCTTCGCGCGCGTAATCTTTCAATCCGATCCGGCGCCCGGCTGGGGACGCGGCCGGCAGCTTGGGTGGTGGGTGGATTATCCCGATGCGGACTTGAACCTCTCGTATCGCCTGCAACAGTTGACGGCGATCCGCACCGATCCGGACGCGCGCGTGTTGAAGCTGACCGATCCGGCGGTGTTCAATTACCCGTTGCTTTACCTGGAACACGCGGGTTACATGCGCTTGAACGAGGAAGAAGTGGACGTCTTGCAGCGGTATCTGGCAGGCGGCGGCGCGCTGTTCGTGAATGATTTTTGGAGCGCCAGGGAATGGGACGGGTTTGCCGCCCAAATCGCGCGCGCGGTGCCGGACCGCTCCTGGAGTGAACTGGATACGGATCATCCCATCTTCAATTGCGTCTTCGACCTGCGCGGGCCAATGCACCGGTTGCGCGTGCCGACGATGCAGTTCTGGAATCCCGCCTTCGAGGCAGCGGATCCGGAATCATCGCCGCACCGGATTTTCCGCGGCGAAGGCTCAGAGGCCATGCACGTCCGGGCGCTCCACGACGAAAAGGGACGCATGATGATCCTGGTGATTCACAATAGCGACGTGAGTGATGGCTGGGAACGCGAGCAGGAAAACGAAGCCTATTTCAGCCGCTACTCTGAGAAGATCGCGTATCCCCTGGGCATCAATATCATCTTTTACCTGATGACGCATTGATCTCGCCCCGCAATGTCTTGGCCCTGGCTGATGGCCGGCAATCGGATCGCAATTATCATTCACATTAACCTCCGCCGGCGTTCGCCAGCTTGGGGCCAGCATATCGCAAGCCGCGGCGCTCGTTCACCTGCGCAATGGGGTGTACACCTGTTTCGCGGAACCTCCATCAGTTGCCAGCCTCTTACGAGTCACGAAAGGAGATCCTCGTTATGAAGATCAAAAACATGAAACTGATGAAACTGAACTTATTGGAACGGGCGCGCGCCTTCGGCACGCAGGGGCAACAACCAAACCGCACGAGCGCAAACGCTCCGTGCAGATTGTTCCTAATCCTCGCATGGCTCACGACATCGGTCCCCGTCCTGAATGTCGTGGCCCAGGCCACCGGACCGCAGATGGCTTCACCGAATCTCGGAGTGCGTGCCGTCGTCACCAACCTCAGCCTGCCGACCAGTATGGCGTTCCTGGGGGAGAATGAATTTTTTATCCTCGAAAAAGCTACGGGGCGCGTGAAGCACGTCGTAAATGGTGAGGTGCAAGCCACCGTGCTGGATCTCGCTGTGAACTCAGGGTCAGAGCGCGGCTTGCTGGGCATAGCGTTGCATCCGGACTTTCCGATCAATCCAGGTGTCTACCTGTTCTGGACGCAGACTGTGACAAACGCGGATACGACTGCGCTCGCGGATACGCCCTTATTGGGCAACCGGGTGGATCGGTTCACGTGGAACGGATCAACTTTGACGTTTGAAACCAACGTCATTCAACTCCGGTCATTTCAGGCCGATGCCGGCCAGCCGCTGCGGGGCAATCATGATGGCGGGAAAATTACGTTTGGACCAGATGCCAAGCTCTACATTTTATTCGGTGACAACGGCCGGCGGGGACAGCTGCAAAACCTGCCCGACGGTCCCGGGCCTGCGTGCGGTCTGGCGGACGATGCATTTGGCGGCCCCGAGCCGGACCATGCGCACTTCACGGGCGTCATTCTTCGTTTGAATGATGATGGGTCGGCGCCCACTGACAATCCCTTCTTCGTCGCCGGAGCGTTACGCGGGGGCGAAGCCGGCGCGAATCTGCAGAAAGTATTCGCCTATGGCGTGCGCAATGGATTCGGCATCGCCTTCGACCCGTTCTCTGGAAGCCTGTGGGATGCGCAAAACGGCGATGACAGTTTCACCGAACTCAACCGCGTGGAAGCTGGTGCGAACCTGGGTTGGGTGCAAGTGATGGGTCCGCTCTCACGTCTGGCCGAGTTCAAGGCCATTGAAACCAGAACGAACTTCTTCGGCCTGCAACAAATCCGCTGGTCGCCTACCAACATCGCCAACAGTGCCGAGGAGGCGTTGTCGCGATTGTTTATGGTTTATGAAGGCGGCGATCAGTTCGGCGCCAGCCTGACCGGGGCGGAAGAAGTGCCGCCGCTGGAAACGACTGGGGGCGCGGTGGTGCAACTCGTACTGAATGCCGACGGCTCGCTTTCGTACGAATTGCGGGCCACCGGACCCATTCAAAATGCGACGGCAGCGCATGTTCATCTCGGCGCCCGGGCGCAAAATGGACCCGTGGTGCTGTTCCTGTTCGGATCGAGCGCGGGCCAGAACTTTGCCGCGGGTGATCTCATTGCAAGCGGCACGGTGAACGACACCAATGTAATCGCGCGACCGGGCTTCGCTCCGACGATCGCAAATCTCGTGGCCCGCATGCGTCAAGGCCGGGCCTATGTGAACCTGCACACCACGGCCCATCCCGGTGGTGAAATACGCGGGCAAGTGATCGTCACGGACCGTGCGCCGGTGTCGCATTACAGCGACCCGGAGTTCAGCTGGCGATTCGAAATCGCGCCGGCGGGATTAGGGTTCATCAGCAGCCGCGCGTTGGGTCCGCAGTTCCAGGGAAACATGATCGTCGGCGGCGCGACCACAAATCTGACTGCAGGACAGTTGTTCCGTTTCCGACTTACCGGCAACCGCCAAGACATTGCCGTGGACGATCCCCGACTGGACGATCGCGTTGCAGACAATCTGGCGAAGAATGAAATCACCGAAAGTGAAAGTCTGGTCTTCGGCACCGGCTTCGGGATCGGAACGGACATTCAAACCGGACCCAACGGCAATCTCTACGTCGTTTCGCTCTCGCGCGGGGCGGTCTATGAGATTTTCCGACTGCGGCAGCCCGGCAGGAACTGACGGAACTTAAACAAGCTTGGAAGTCATTTCCGAAATAGTCACAAACTGCCCGCGGCTTTGGCGATGCCAGTGGCTTCGCTCGCCAGGCGCGGGCATTTGTTTTCTCCGGCGATGTGTGAAGCAAGCATCCCACGTTACCTCAGCGCCGGGAAAGCGTACGACCGCAAATCAAGACTTGATGAAGTTAATTCTGAATTCCGCAGTCGGGCTCGGGCGGGCGCGCACTTGCGAACAAAGGTTTGCGTCCACCTCCGAGAATCAGCAGTGGCCCGGTCATGAACGTCGTGACCAGGGCCATAATCACCATCATAGTAAAAATCTGCGGCGGTAGAATGCCCAGATCGTACCCGATGTTCAGGGCGATGAGTTCCACCAAGCCGCGCGTATTCATCAATGCACCCAGTTTGAAGGATTCGTTCCAGTTCATGCCGGAAAAGCGCGCCGCCAGCATGCAGCCCCCGAGTTTGCCCGCCATGGCAATGACGATGATGCCCGCACACACCAGCCAGCTCGTGAGGTCGCTCAACAAACCCAATTGTGTCCGCAATCCGCTGAAGGCGAAAAAGAGCGGTAGCAGAAAAACCCCGCAAAAGTTCTCCAGCTGCAGCGTCAAACCATCGCGGAAACCCTTGCTTTCAGGCATCACCACGCCGGCGAGAAAAGCGCCAAACAGCGCGTGAATTCCGGTGATTTCCGTAAACAACGCCGAAACCGTCATAAAAATGAGCGCAGCGGCCATTACGTTCCGTCCCGGGGCCGCGTCCGTGCCCACCACTCCCAGCCAGTGCGGCAGCCGGGGCCGCACAAACAACAACATCAATGCGACGAATACGACGACCAATCCCAGGCTAAGAAAGGTCGTAGCCAAGCCGGTCGCGCCGGCAATGGCCACGACCACCGCCAACATCGCCCAGGCCGAGGCGTCACCCACCGCGGCACACGCAATCGCCAGACTGCCCAACGGAGTTTGCGCCATGCCACGGTCTTTCAGGATGCGCACCAGCACGGGAAAAGCAGTAATGCTCATCGCCGTGCCCATGAACAGTGAGAAGGTGAGAACGCTTGAACCGGACGCACAGAAAACCGGATGCAACAACAGCGCCACAGCGACGCCCAAGACGAAGGGAACTATGATGCCGACGTTACTGATCACCACGGCCACGCGGGCTTTCTGCCGTAGATGGGCGGGGTCCAGTTCCAGGCCGACGACGAACATAAAAACGCAAACCCCAATCTGGCTGATCAACTGCAAATTGCTGAGCGACTCCTTAGGGAAGATGAACGCGGACGCCCCGGGCCATAGCCAGCCAAACAACGACGGCCCCAGCAGAATGCCCGCAGCGATTTCACCGATGACGGCCGGTTGCCCGAACCGCGTGAACAGAGAGCCGACCGCCCGGGTCGCCATGATGATCACAATGAACTGGAGCAGCAACCGGGCAAGCGGACTGTTGAAATGCTCTAGCAGCGCGTTCATTAGGGCCATTCTATGGATCATCCGACTGCTTACTCAAGCAAACTGCCCGAATACAATTGCGCCACCGGTCTTTGGGGTCAGGATTCTTAGTGCCTATATCAAAATGAACATTTCGCTGTGATTGGTAGGGCGCGTCACTCCGTGCGCGCCGTCGTCTGGCTGACATAAAGTGGCGCGCATGGGACTGAAGCGCCCTGCCTTCAGAGGCCAATTTGTTACACCCTCTTAGTTTCGCACTGGGAGACATGCTGGCCCCCGGTTCTCTCTCTTCGCGGCAACCGGCCAGCGCAAAGTGAAGGTAAGAAAACGGGCCGCTCCTTGTGGAACGGCCCGTACGGTGATCGGATGAGAGATTGCGTGTCGTCAGACCTCGCCGCCGGCTTATTTTTTCGTTTTCGCCGGCGTGATGGTCGCCACGATGGTATTCAGTTCGGCAATGACTTTGTCCAAGGTTTGCTGCACGGCTTGGCCGTTGGTCTTCGCCTTGCCGATCTGCTCCTTGGCCGTGTCAATGCCGGCGATGGTGAGATCGTTTCGCAGGTAGGTTTGCAAATCCTTCAAGTTGGCCAGCCAGCTGGTAAACTGATCGCGGGCCGGCTCCATGAAGGTCTTGATGCTGTCAAACGCGGTTTGGAGTTTGACCTTGCGTTCTTCGGCGAGTTTCCGGATTTCGGGATTGTTGACTTCCGCCAGTTCTTTTTCCCAGTCTTTGAAGTAGGCCTTACCTTTGGCCTTCATATCGTCAGAACGCTTCTTGGCCTTCTTGGCCGCGTCGTCAACATCCGGCACGGCCTTGTCGAAGCTCTCAAAGGCCTTGCGTGGATCTGTGGTGGCAGTTGTCACCACCTTATCCAAGGCCGCCATGGTTTCATCCACTTCCTTTTTGACTTTCAGAATCTCATCGCGAAACTCGGCCATGCTGGCGCCAGTCTTGTCGGCCAGCTTGTAGCCGTCGGCGGCGGTGGCAGGGTTAACCGTGCAAAACTGCACAGCGGCGACTGCCAGCGCGGTCCAGACTGGGATAGTAAGTGTGGGTTTCATAATAAGGTTTATGCCTTTCTCTTGGTTTGTGTTTGTTTGGAGCAGCGGCTGTCTAAACCGCTAATCAGCGGATGAACGGAGATGCTCGGTATTTTGATTACTCGTTGGTTTCGTTGTCTCGCCCGACTGTCTTTGCGCGTACGGGCCAAATGCGGCGGAGAAGTGTTGCAAGCATAGCGCGAAACCAGGCCACAAGCCACAAGAGTTTGCCGGGAAATTTGTCGTCCGGTCCGACGCCAGCGGTATCGCCAACCCGCCGCTGTTCCAGACAAGCCCAACGAAATTCAAATCGGATTCGGCACATCAGAAATTATCGACCGTCATGGGAGTCGCATCCACAGCGTGAAGGGTGAATGATGCGCGGAGCATCAGACCGGGCGCGACGTTTGTGAGTTTGGCTTCCTGGGCGATGATTCCGGGTTGGAGACAGTTCAAACGATTGATCAAGGGTTGCCTAGTGACACCGCTGACGCCTTGCGCTCAGAAATGAAGCGTAAACCCAAGTTGCGGTCCTTGCGTCAGGATGTCGTATTTGAATCGACTCGCGCCGCTGCCAGTTTCGTAATCTACATACATCCACCGATAGCCCGCTTGCAACGAACCCCATTTGGCGAATTGCCAACTCAAGTACGGAAACGCCTGCCACGTCAGGTCCGAGCTGGCGCCAAAGCCACCCACATCACCCCTCACATTGAGGCTGAATTTTCCGCCCAACGGCAGGCGCAGGTTCGTGCCCACAATCGGGTCCCACCAGTCCTGCGTGCCGCTCGGGTTGACGCCCAGCGGCCCGCGAGTCTCCACTTCCAGATTGTTGTAGCGCGCTCCCGCCAGCAATTCGAATCCGGGGCAGAAGGTATAACTGAGAGTGGGTTCGGCCAGGATCTGCTCGGCCTCGACGCTCACGCCGTCCTTGCTGGTGCTCAGTTCCATGTAGATGCCTTCAGCCCTCACGGCCCACTTCTCGTAGCCGATCCGTACCGCGCCCATGGCGCCGAATTCAAGGTTGTCCCAAATCTCGTCGAAACCGACATCCACGTCTGTGTCAATGCCGCGCACGGTCAGGTCACCGGACATGCCGGCGCCCAGACCGTAGATCGTGATGTCAAAAGTCCACTTGTCGTCATCCCCAGCGCGCAGGCTTGGTGCGGTGAACGCGCTGATGAGGGCGAGCACGATGAGGTTTATCCGTCTTACGCTGTTCTTCAATATGATGTTTATCATGGGGTCTCGAGGGTCGAGTTACAGTTGTTTCCGATTCATTTTTGTTCCACCGTCACCTTGACGATCTTGCCAGTGAAGGTGCTGGGTAGTCCCGGTTTGTAGTCGTTGGATACATTTGTCTCGGTATCAATGCCCACGTCCGCACCTTCATCACCGGAGAAGGCGAAAGGCTGGGTCTTGGGGATACGTGCCTCGGCGACTTTCTGACCGTCCACGCTCAAAATGGACTTACCGCCCGTGCCGGGTTTGGCGGCGTCAGGGATAAACTCATAATGGATGGTGTGTTTGCCAGAGGCGATTGCTTGGGCGCTCTTGATGTTGGTGCGCTCTAACGCGAACCAGTTGTATTCGTGGTGCACTCTGCCTTCCTTCATGTAGAGCACCCAGCCGCCAAAGTATCCTGCCTGGGCGATGATCACTCCCTGCGCCTGGTCGTCCTTTAATTCGACTTCGGCGGTAACAGTGTGATGCATGCCTTTCACGTTGATGAAGGCATTTTCCAGCATGCCCTGCATCCCGGGATACACCGTCAGCGATTTGCGTCCGTTCAAGAGGTCGGCCCGCCCGGCGATGGCCGGGTCGAAGCGTTCGGAACGGCGGTCGTCAATGGGGAACACGTTGTTTCGAATCGCTTCTCTCTCGAACACCTTCTGAAGTTCCTTAAGCTTGGCTGGATTCTCCGCGGCGAGATTGTTCGCCTGACTGAAGTCTTCGTCCACGTGGTAAAGCTCCCATACATCGTCCTTGACCGGAGGCAGCGGCACCATGAGCCATGGGATCGAGTGCCGCGTACAAGCGACCCAGCCTTCGTGATAGATGCCACGGTTGCCGAACATCTCGAAGTACTGCGTCTTGCGGCGGTCGGCGGCCTTGGCGTTATCCGTTGAATAGAGCATCGAGATGCCGTCCATGGGACGCTGCTTCACACCGTTGACCACTTTGGGCTGCGGAATTTTCGCCGCTTCCAGCACGGTGGGCGCAACATCAATGACGTGATGGAACTGGCTGCGGACTTCGCCCTTTGCTTTGATCCCGTTGGGCCAGTGGACGACCAGGCCGTTGCGCGTGCCGCCAAAGTGACTCGCCACCTGCTTGGTCCACTGGAACGGGGTGTTGCCCGCCCACGCCCAGCCGATGGCGAAATGGGGAAATGTCGTTGGGTCGCCCCAGTTGTCAATGTGGGCCATCATCTGGTCGGCCTTCCCAATGATGCCGTTAAGCGCCATCATCTCGTTGTAAGTCCCCTCCGGTCCACCTTCGGCGCTCGAGCCGTTGTCGCCCGCGATGTAGAAGAAGAGCGTGTTGTCCATTTCGCCGATGGCCTCCAACTGCGCCACCAGTCGGCCTACTTCATTGTCGGTGTGCTCACCGAAACCGGCGAAGGTTTCCATCTGTCGCTCGAAGAGCCGCTTCTGGTCGGCGCTCATATCGTCCCAGGCAGGGATTTCCTTCGGCCGGGGCGTGAGTTTCGCGTCGGCTGGTACAACGCCGAGTTGTTTCTGTCGCGCGAAGGTCTGCTCGCGCAGCTTGTCCCAGCCGCCGCTGAATTGGCCCTTGTATTTCGCGATCCATTCCTTCGGTGCGTGATGCGGGGCGTGCGTGGCGCCGGGCGCGAAATAAATGTAGAACGGCTTGTCCGGCGTGAGTGACTGCTGCGCGCTGACCCATTTTATGGCCTGGTCCGCCAGATCAGTGGTCAGGTGATAGTCGGGCCGCGGCGGAACCTCGACGCGCACCACGCCATCGTAAAGCGCCGGCGCCCATTGGTTCGCCTCACCACCGATGAAACCGTAGAACTTGTCGAAGCCTGAGCCGATCGGCCAACGCTCGTGTGGGCCGGATACAGAAACTTCCCAAGGCGGTGTTTCGTGATACTTGCCGAACGCGGAGGTGCTGTAGCCGTTCTGCTTGAGTATCTCCGCGAGGGTCGTGATGGTCTTCGGGCGCACACCGGTGTTTCCCGGGAAGGCCGTAGCCAGTTCCATGATCGCGCCAGCGTTGTTCGCGTGATGATTGTGCCCCGTGAGCAACGCCACCCGGGTAGGGCTGCACAGCGCCGTGGTGTGGAAGCGATTGTATTTCAACCCGCGGCCCGCGAGCCGTTCGAGTGTGGGTGTGCGCACTGGCCCGCCGAACGCCGTGCTATGGCCAAAACCGAAATCGTCAATCAGCACGATGACAACATTGGGCGCACCCTTGGGCGGCGTGACCTCAAACCGCGGCGGCGCCTTGGCATCACGCGCGTCGAGTGTGGTGATGGGTTTGTATTGCGGCGCCGCTATCGGCAGCACCGTGCGGTCCGGCTCGACGGCGCGGGCTAGTGGAGAAAACAACAGCGATGATACTGCGAGGATGGCAAGTTTGGTTTTCATAGCGATAGCTTTTGTTTTCGCGAAGCTGGGGAGGTTACCAAGCGGCGGCAAGTGGGGTTTGCATCCACTCGGACCATCCAGCTCAGGCACGGCCGATGGCGAAGCCGGAGTGCGTTTCATGAACATCGGTGCAAATGGTTTAACTAGAACGTGGAACAATTACTTGAAACCAGGCGAAACAACAACGTCGTTTATATGACCGGCTCGCATTTGCGATTGCGGAATTCAGGGGAGGAGTTGGGCGCGCATTGGGTTATCTTGTGGCGCGGCTCGATCTAAGGTCTTCCCCGCCTCTACCCAGCGTCAGCTACGGCAGTTGAACGGCTCGGAAGAAATGAGCGCCCGCGGTGACGGGATTCGTAAAGGAAATGGAGCTGGCGACAGCGACATTGGTTCTAAGCGATAACCAACTGATCGGAGCAGCCACGCTGGTTGCGGATTGCATTACAATCGATTTGCCCGATGTGACTCCGGTTACGTTGAATTGGAAATTACCGCCAACGATGGCCGGCGACGCCAGTAGTATCTGCGGCGCTTGGACCGTGATCGTCACGGTGTCGGAGGTTGCCGCCTCGCCATAATCCACCGCCACGGCCCTGAGCGTGTGGGTCCCCGGACCAAGATTGGTCACCGGCACTGTAAAAGGCTGTTGGTGACGAAGGCGGCCGTCCAGATAGTTCCCGTCCAGCCAGAAATCCACGCCCATCAACTGGTCCTGGTCGATGTTGGTGGCATTGACGCTGAAGTCGAACGACGCCGGCGCGGTGAAGACCGCGTTATTGGTCGGGTTCGTGATCTTGCAGGTGGGCGGAATGTTGACGTATATGATTCCGTAATGGCCGCGACCGTCTTCGATGTTGTAAATGCCCGAAAAGCGGAGCGTCACCGTGCCGGTGCTGCCCGCCTGGGGCAGATAGATCGTGCCCGCCGCCCAGTTGTAACTCAGCACGGCATAGTTGCCGTTGTCATCCGCGATGAAAGTTATCAGCTCATTCGTGAGCACGTTCAGCAGACTCGTGGAAAAGCCGTTGGTGGAACAATGGAGCGTGCCGGCGCGGGCGGTGGCACTGGCAAAGCCAACCAGCAGAGCAACCGCCAGGATGAAAGCCCAACGATGCTTTACTCGTTGCATGAATTCATGCTGGGCGAAGACGCGGCAAAATGTCAAGGATGGTGGTTTTCCTTTATCCGTCTTTTGAGTAGTCGTAACTCTTCCCATAACGGGTGTGCGCCCTCCGGATAAATTTCTGACCGGCAACCGCTCTTTGTTTTGAAGCGCGGCGCAGAGCACCGCATTTTGGCATCCACAGCCAGGAGCGAGCTTGTGTGGTGATACGGAGGTTTGTCGAAATGGGCCGTGTTGTATCGAAGCCTTTGTTAATGCTGCGCGAATAGTCGTACTTGCTTCCATATATCGCCTTCGCTCGCGGGATGAATGAGAGCGTTGCTGGATCACGCATGTTTCATATCATTGTCAACGCGCTAACTTTGCGCCGGCCCCTTTTCATCACCCGAAATGTGTTTGGCGCACCACGCAGCAAATTCGGAGGATTTTCCGTGCTCGGCATGGCGAGTTGTCACACGAGCCGCGCGATCAGGACGATTCCGGGTTGTGCGCCGACTCCCAGATCAGGCGCAACGCTGGGCCACATACTCGCTTAAGACAGGACCTTTGGTGGTGCGTTTGACATTTCTGAAACCACTTGCTCCCAGTGCCGAGAGGATGACCGGGGGTGCAACACACTCCGCAATCGTCTCCCAGTAATATTCCATGAGCTTCGCCGTGGATCGGTTCCGCCGGCGCAACCAGCCCAAGCGGGTCACCACCTGTTGCATGTAGAAACGCATCAACCGCAACCCCACCGGACTGGCTGGTCGAGTGATCTCCAGAATCAACAACCGGCCCTCGGGCCGGAGCACGCGGTGGAATTCGCCGAAGAGCTGGCGCAGATCTTCAACGTGGCGCAGAGCATAGCCCATGCACACGAAGTCGAACGAGGAATCTGCGCAGGGCAGCGCTTCCCCCCGGCCTTCCAGCAACGTCACCGGGTTGCGTTCCCGATTCTGCGCGAGCATTCCCCGGCTGGGGTCCACGCCGGTCACCAGCGCGGGGGCCAGCCCGAGTTCAAGCGCGGCCTTGATCATCAACCCGGTGCCGCTCGCAACGTCCAGCATCTGCATCCCGTCTTTCAACCCGGCGCGCCGCAAGGCGTCTCGGCGATAGGTTCGGTCGCTCCAAAGGCACATCGTGCCGGTTACCCAGTCGTAGTCCGGCGCGGCTTCATCGAACAGTTCAGTGACAAATGTCTGGCGCGGCACCGTGGCCGGATAGAATTCGGACAACGGACGATGTGGCGGGAGGGGCGCCGCCGGGGAATCCTTTTGCAGTTGTTCGCTCATCGAACGAACCTTGTCCCCGGATATTGCGGGAAGTCAAACGCATTTGGCCCACTGCCGAAATTGAAGCGCCGGGATGTGATTCGCGCATCGGCCTCGAATTCCGAGAGTCTTTTCCCCGCCCGGCATGGGCGAGCTTTTGCCCGAAGCTAAAGAGTGCAGCAGTCTCGCGTTGAGGGATCCACCGGTGATGAAGGCGCGGATCCAACGGAAGATTTGTTTGCTGCCAGATTGGTGGTTTTCGGCTGCGGCTTCAAAATCCATGGTTAGGTTCTTCAATTTGAGCCGTCAGGGGCGAAACTGGATCGCCAGGGAAAAGACCATGCCGGGTTTTGATTCAAGCCGGTCTTCGACGCTTTCGCCTTCAATGGTCACACCGCGAAATCCCGCCACGCCAATCCCGCCGGACAACCAGAACTTCTCGTAAAAACGATAGCTCGCCCCCAGTGTCATGTTCCAGGAACTCAATGATTGGGTGGATTCGAACTGGCCATCCCGCTGCACCCACGAAGAACCGCCGGGCGTCACCGCCAGTTGCACCAGCCAGCGATCCGAGATGGCATAGGAAATCGTCGGCCATGGAATCACCAACGCGATGGACCAGCGGGGCGAGGGCAGCCAGTTCACGCCCAGGTAGGGATACCCCATGCTGTCGCCAAAGCTGTTCTGGTAAACGCCCCCGTAGAGCAGTTGAAACTTATCACTGAAGTAGTGCATGCCCACGACCCCGCAGTAACCGCTGAAACCCCAGTCGTTGGCGGCGCGCATTTCATAACTAAACATTGGGGCCACGAAGGCGCCCACCAGATCATCTGTGCCAAACTGGTGCAGCCAGGCGGCGACCGGGGTCAGGGTCAGCACGTGTTGATCCCGATACGGGCCGGATTTCACGGCGACGTAGTCGAGGGAGAGATCGCTCCCCAGCATCAACATGTCGCGCTCGGCCACATACGCCGGCAACACGGCACCCAGCCCGAATGTGTTTTCAGCGACCCTGGCTTCGGGCAGGCTTCCCTCCTCAGCCTTGAAGGTGCTGTTGGGATAGTATCGGTCCTGAATCCACCCCATCGGGAGGAAGGGCACTTCCGATTCCATGCGGGCAAAGCGAAACTCGCTGGATTGAATCGCCTCCAAGATTTCCTGCATTCCGGCTGATGCCGGTAGCGCATTAAGAAGCAGCACAAGAAACCCGATCAAAATGCCCCGGCAATGGATGAGCTTCAGGGTAAGCATGTGCCAATAAGTTTGGTCGAAGTGGCCGATGAGGCAATGGTAAGAGTGTGGTTGAAACGTAAAGGGCAAAGGGCTTAGGCAAGGATTCTTAGCATGGTGCTACTCACTTCACTTTCTCGACATCCGGCAATTTCCACGTCTTCTCGAAAAGTTCCTTCTTCGGGCCGTAGAGTCGGAACAGCAGTTCGAACTGCCGCTTCGCGTCTGTCGGCACCCAGTTGGATTCCTTGCCGGCCGGCGACTTCGGACCAAAGTAGATGTCCACCGAGCCGTCGGGATTCTTCTGCACCGCCGTGTCGTTCGAGGCGAGGCTCGGGCGCGACACACCTCGGATCAACGCGTGTGTCTCGCGGTCGTAGGCCGTCACCGACCAATACTGCTCGATCGGCGCGTTTGCCGGCACGATCAGGCGATAGGTCGTTTTGCCGTTGAGCGGCTGGCCCGCTCGGTCGCGGAGGTTCATGAGGTAAAACTGCCCCATGCCGAGTTGCTTCGCGCTGAAGTATCCGAGGTGATACATCACGCCCCGGCCATCGATGCCGTATTCGTTGGGCGCGGCGAATCCCGAACTCATCCCTTCTACCGTCTCTTTTGGGATCGGCAGCCCCCAATGCGTGCCGGGGAAAAACGGCGGGGCGAAACTGCTCTCGCATTTCAGATTGATAACCGCGCGTGCTTCCCGCGCCGCTTCGTCGAGGATGGCGCGCGTTCTCGCGTCCGACCGGAACGGCTTACTCTTTTCGATGCCGATCGTCTTTAGCGTATCGATCATCACTTTGTCGCGCGTCAGCCACGGCTCGGTCTGCACGAAACGATCTAGTAGTTCGAAAAACGTCGCATCGTAGGGAATGGTCGCGTCGAACGGCTTGTCGTACGCGTCCACGAACACCGTGGACTCCGGGTTGCCGCCCAGCGGATATACCTTCACGCGTTTACCGTGCGCGACGGCAGACTTGATGTCCGCATCGCTGCGGCTCTTGAAGTTCGATCGCAGAATCACAAAACCCCGGTACGTCTCCGACGGCAGCACGATGTAACCATTGGGGACGTTGTCCTTATAGCCAGGCGGCAGGATGAGGTACTTCGCACCTTTGCCTTTGTCCTCCCCCGCAGGACCGACATCCGCCAGCGCATTCTGCCACGCGACGTCGAAGCTGCCGACGATCACATGGTCTGCATCCGCGGGCGGAATCTCCACGACCACCGGCCCCTTCGACGTGTCGTAGAATGGATTGAGGTAAATCGTATCGGGATTTGGCGTCAGCGTCTGGTTCTTCCAGTTCACCGGTCGCGACCAATACACGACCTGATTCAGTTTCGCGCCGTTGTCAATCGCCGCTTGCAACATCCGCTCATAATTGACCGCCGGCATCCCCCAGATAACCGCCTCGACTGCGCGACGGTGGATGGCGCGATCGGTAAGTTCCGCGGCCGAGGATTTCTGCGCCAGCGCACGATGGCTAAATAAAGTCAGCGCCAGTATTGAAGCCAGCGAGAGGTTTGTAACTGTAGCTTTCATGGTTGGAGTCCGTTCAACTCGAGCAAGGGGTCACGGAGCGAACAGCGGGTTGTCTTAGTTACCTCGGACAGCTCCAGTTGAGTTCCTTAAGTATCACTTCGGGAAGATGGTTTTCCAATCTTCCTTCATGTTCACCACGGCCCAGCCCTTGGCGACGGCTTCATCCCAAGCCTTGTCGAGCTGGCCGACGGAAGATTTGCGATCATAGGCCCACTCGCGGTCGGCATCGGTATGATGAATCAGCATTGCGAAGCGCGCCCCGCGGCCGGCGGTCGTCCATTGGAGCATTTGCAGATCGCCATCGGAATTGCCGAACGCGGCAATCGGCCGGCGGCCGATATGTTGGTGGATGGCGATAGGTTTTCCCGCCTTGTCATCAATGAAGTTGATCTCCGGCAGCTTCATGAGCACGGGCTTGCCGCCGACCAGCTCGTACTTAAGTTTGCCGCTGCTGCCGATGACCTGCTCGGGCGGGATACCATAAACCTTTTCCGCCCAGGGGCGCATGAACTCGATGCCGCCGCCAGAGACGATGAAGGTCTTGAAGCCGTTCGCGCGCAGGTAGGTAAGCAGTTCGAGCATGGGCTGATAAACCATCTCCGTGTAGAGCTTCCCGGTCTTCGGATGTTTCGCGGTGGCGATCCAGTCGGATACAATCTTGCTGAACTCCTCGGTGGTAATGCCGGCGTGAGCCGCCATGACAATTTCCATCAATTCCTGTTCGCTCACGGCCACGTTCTCTTCCTTGGGCGTGCTGAGGAGCTTGCTGAACGGCGGTTTGGTCTTCCATTCCGGATGTTGCGGGGCCAGGGCCTTCACGCGATCCAGCGCGAAGCACAACTGGAAATACATCGGCTGCTCGGCCCAGAGCGTGCCGTCGTTGTCGAAGGTGGCGATGCGTTCGGGCACAGGCACAAAGTCCTGCGAACCTTCCTTGGTCACCTTGTCCACGAAGGCGACGATTGCTTTCTTGGGCGCCGAGTCGTTCCACGAGGGAAGCGGATCATGGGCGAATGCGGGAAACGCCCAGGCAACAACCAACGAGAGTGTGATTTGGAGAGTCAATTTCATGATATTGGAAGAAGACAGCGCCCGCCGACGAGCGGCAGCGGGCGCTGAGGTCGAAAGTTCGAATTAATTGCTGCTGCCGTGCGGCGATTCCATTTTCTTCATCACGTCTTCGATCGCCTTTTTCATACTGAGCGTGTCGGCGCCCTGGCTCGGCGGGAATTCCATGAGGCTCTTGAGGTGCGCGGCGATGAACGGCGTAGCCGCCGTCGGCGCCCAGAGTTTCTGGCCCATGAATTTCCTGCCGATGTAACCCCATTCATGGGATTCGGGAGTCATCCGCTCCAAGGGGTCCATGAGCAGGTTGATGACATAAGGCACGCTGGGATACGACTTGGGATCAAACCAACTCCCGTTGAACTTGACGCCGATGTGCAGTTTCCAACCATCGACGCGTATCGCCATGAGATCCGTCTCATCGTAATAGAAGATTTCGTGGCGGGCAGATTTCTCGCTTTCACCCGTCCAGTGCGCGAGATTGTTGTAACCGTCGAGATGAACTTTGTAGGTTGTCTCGCCCATTTTCCTGCCGGCCATCAATTCGGACTTGAGGTTCGCCAGGCCCGCAGCCGCCGCGAGCGTGGCATAAATGTCTTCATGGTTTTGGATGCCGTTGGAGACACTGCCGGGCTTGATCTTTCCCGGCCACTTGACGAGACATGGGACCCGTACGCCGCCTTCCCACGTGGTGCCCTTCTCGCCGCGATAAGGCGCATAGCCGCCGTCCGGCCACATCATGAGTTCGTAGCCATTGTCGGTGGTGTAAACGACGATGGTATTGTCAGCGACACCGAGGTCTTCGAGTTTCTTAAGCAGCGAACCGACCTGTTCGTCATGCTCGATCATCTTGGCGCGAACCACGTCTTCCTCGGCGCGGCCTTCATCCACGGCCTTCTGGATGTATTTTTGCGGTGAGTGCGACCAGATGTGGGTGGCGGTCGAGTTAAACCAGCAGAAGAAGGGCTTGTCGCCCTTGCCGTTTTTATCCAGCCATTTCAAGGTTTCGGTAGTCACCTCGGCATCGAAGGTTTCCATGCGTTTGCGGGTGAGTTTGCCGGTGTCCTCAATCTTCTGTTTGCCGACCCGGCCAAACTTGGGATCTGTCGTCGCGTCGTCCACGTCCGTGGCCCAAGTATGCAGCACACCGCGCGGTCCGAATTTCTTGAGGTATTCCGGATTCTTCTGGCCGGGATAGTCGAGTTCTTCCGGCTCTTCCTCGGCATTGAGATGATAGAGATTGCCAAACCACTCGTCGAAACCATGGACGGTCGGCAGGAATTCATTGCGATCACCCAGGTGGTTCTTGCCGAATTGCGCAGTGGCATAACCCTGCGACTTGAGTACCTGCGCGAGCGTGGGGTCCACCTTCTGAATGCCGCGGGTGGAGCCCGGAATGCCGATGGTCGTCATCCCGGTGCGCACGGGAAGCTGTCCCATGATGAACGCCGCGCGTCCCGCCGTGCAACTCGGCTGCCCGTAGTGGTCGGTGAAAAGGATACCTTCCTTGCCAATGCGATCGATGTTGGGAGTCTTGCCCATCAGGCCGTGCGAATACGCACTAACGTTCCAGGTGCCGATGTCGTCCCCGAATATGACGAGGATGTTGGGTTTCTTGGTCTGCGCCTGTGCTGGCGCGACGGCGCACAGCAGCGCGGCCGCAGCGATCAATCCGGTCAGACCGTGGTTGAGAAGTTTTGATTTCATACTGTCCTGCTTGTTTGTTTGGTTTGTTAACGGCCCCAAAATGGGAGCGTCAACGTTGGAGCTGTTTTGCCACCGACACCGCATCGAGAAACGGCAGCAAAAGAGAGAGCTTGAGTAGGATGCTCGCAAATTTTGACTCTCGGTGCGCCAATCAAATCACCGGGCGCAAAGTATGTAAATCCTTTTCCATCAACAACGGGTTACGATTAAATGGCGAAAGAAACCGTGGTGACCAGAAATGCAATGGGTCAGCGACGCGAGCGATGGAGGTAGTGAGTGCCAATGTGCAAACAAGCAAGTCGGCGAAGAGGTTTTGTGCGAGTTAGGTTTTCTCGGCATGCGCTGGTCGCGCAGGGTTGAGGAGGTCGCGGTTCTCAGCTTGGTTGGGTTCGGGCTTCAGGGATGAGACCAGCAACATGAACGAGGTCATCGGCCTTGAGATTGAACCAGCGGCTCGAGCAGGATATCGCCGGCCTGCACCTCCGGTTCGCCACGGGGCGATATCGTTGCATTTGCAGGCGTGTAATTGGTGGTGAACAACGCATACCCGGCGTGATCGAAGGTGATCGTAATTGAGCTCCAACTGGATTGACCGAAGAGTTCCAGATCGCGCTCGCTGGCCAGCCCGAATGCACCATCGGACCGCGTGCGAACGGCCGCGGCGTTTTCGATGGACTGACCACCCTTGAGAACCTCCCGGGATGCTGCCGCCGCGTAGGCGTCAACCCGGTGCACTTGCACGCCACTGAGTGGCCGGCGGGTGTCGGCGTCGAGCACGCGACCTTCCACCCGGGGAGCAACGTAATGGGCGGGCGAGGCGGATTTGCACCCCGCGACCATACAGGCAGCCAGCATGCAACTGAACCAGGATAGACGGTTCAGATTGCCGCTCGCCATTTGCCCCGCGCGCAGCCCGGAGCGTTTCCAAGTAGAAATTAGTATGTGCATGGGCGTGCTCGATAAAAGTTGTCGGCCGAATCGCGCACCCTCACTAAAGCATCCCGAGCGACCGCCGCAGCCGCGCTCCAGAAATTGAACCGGTCGCGACGATGGCGGTGGGTGCGCGTTTGAATCTTGGCTTTTGTATTCTTTGGCGTTTGGATTGGGAAGTTGATTCTCATTATTTCGCCAGTTCGCTATGGAGCATCGGGAAGGCGCGCTCCAGTTTTTGCTTCGCTTTGATCTCTCGCAGCGTGTCTTCCATCATGTTCGCTGGATTGAAGCTCGGCGGGACAGAGCGCGGCGGGAATTCCTTGAACGAGGCCACGAATTTCGGGACTTCTTCCATTCCTTGATAGACCTGAGGAACGTGATTCATGATCCAGTCCCAGTAGGTGTTGGAAGTGATGTCCGCTCGCTCATACGGATCCTGCATGAGGTTGTAGAGCTTGGTCATGCGTAATTCGGTAAACGGTTCCGCCCAAATACCCATCGTGCCGGCCAAGCGCTGTTCGGCGAAACTGCATTTGTAATCGCCAATGCGCATGGCCACGAGTCCGCCGTCGTCGTTGGAATAGTAATACGTGTTCCGGGCGCTCTTGACGCCGTTGTTCTTGCCGACCGTCCCTTCGACCGTCGTCAGGAACTTGCTCTGGTCGAGGCCGTCGAGATGCACTTTGTAGTTAATGCCATTGGCGGTGTGACCTTTCTTAAGTTTTCCAATGATGTCTGGCTCGCCGGCGATGGCACAGAACGTTGGAATCCAATCGTTGTGGCTCATCAGTTCGGCGGTCACGGTACCAGGTTTAATATGTCCGGGCCAACGAACCATGCAGGGAACGCGGAACGCGCCCTCCCAATTGGAGTTCTTTTCTGAGCGAAACGGCGTCATGGCCCCGTCCGGCCAGGTGTTCATGTGCGGACCGTTGTCGGTGCTGTAAACAACGATAGTATCATTGGCGACGCCCATATCGTCCAGCGCCTTGAGGATTTTACCGATGGTCTCGTCGTGCTCGATCATGCCATCGATGTATTCGCTGTCGCCGTGCTTGTAGCGCCCCCGATGCTCGGCGCGAACGTGTGTGCGCAAATGCATCCGGGTGGCGTTGAACCAGCAGAAGAACGGCTTGCCCGCCGCCTTCTGCCGTTTCATGAAATCAATCGCGGCGTCGGAAGTTTCGTCATCAACAATTTCCATCCGCTTTTTTGTGAGCGCGCCGGTGTCCTCGATGGTTTGCTTGCCGACCTTGCCGAAGCGCGGATCAACCGTCGCATCGTCCCGGTCGCTGGCCTTGCAACGGAGCACGCCGCGCGGCCCCCATTTCGCCTTGAACGCGGGGTCCTTCGGGTAATCCGGCAGTTCCGGTTCTTCTTCGGCGTTCAAGTGGTAGAGATTGCCGAAGAACTCATCGAAGCCGTTCACCGTGGGCAGTGATTCATTACGGTCGCCCAGATGATTCTTCCCGAACTGGCCGGTCGCATAACCGAGGCTCTTTAACAACCCGCCGATGGTAGGATCAAGCTGGTTCATGCCCATGGGCGCCCCGGGAAAACCGACTTTGGAGAGCCCGGAACGAATGATGTGCTGCCCGGTGACGAACGCCGAACGCCCGGCGGTGCAGCTTTGCTCTCCGTAGTAATGCAGGAAGCGAAGGCCTTCGTTGGCGATCCGGTCAATGTTCGGTGTGGCGTAGCCCATCAAACCATCGCTGTACGCGCTGACGTTGGCTGTGCCGATATCGTCGCCCCAGAGGACCAGGATATTGGGTTTCTTGATTTGAGCTGGCGCGCTAGCAACGACCAGCGTGAGGCACGACACCAGCAGAGCGGTGATTCCGATTGACCGCGTCCGACACTTTGCTTTTTTCGTATTCTTCATGGCATCACTGTTTGGTTTGATGTTCATCCTTGTTGGCTGCCTTTGGCCCATAACGAACCGCGGGCAGCGAAAAATGGGAGTCCTGATTGGGAGAAGCGGAGAGGATCGAGTGAGACTGCCTGGGTACAGTCTTACCGAGGCCATCCGGAACAAGCATGGCCGACGTCGAAAGCGGGGCGCGTCGCTTCATGTGCGTCGGAACAGTGGGTTTAGGCAGAGCGAAACATCAATAGACCAACTCCAATTGATTGGCAAATTCCTGATGAAGAAAAAATCAATTGGGTTATAGAGCCGCAGGCACTCCCTGGCCGACGCAATAATGCGAACGAGCCGCCAATCACTTCCGGCCGCCTTCGGAAATCATGGCGATGCTTGCCGCACAGACGCCAAAGCTGCGGCGCAGGGGAATCCGTCCTGAAAAACAAGGCGGCCCAAAGATTCTCCCGTGCTTACGGTCCGGCGGTCACTGTGGTTTCAACAGCTTCCGCACTTCCGCGGGCAGGCTTCGCACCACCAGGTCCACAGCCTCGGTGGGTGAATCCGTCACGTAGCCAAAACCGATTTCGTCTTTCGCAAACACGCCCTGCTTCATCATAAACTGCCCCCATTGCCTCATGCCCTCCCAGAATTGCGCGCCCATTAGCATGAGCGGAAACGGACCGATCTTCCGGCATTGGATGAGCGTAGCGGCCTCGAACAATTCATCGAGCGTTCCGAGCCCACCCGGCATAACAATGAACGCGCAGGAGTATTTCACGAGGCAAACTTTGCGGGTGAAGAAGTAGCGGAACTCCAGACTGCGATCCACGTATGGATTTTCCGCCTGTTCGTGTGGCAGAATGATGTTCAGTCCGTAACTTTTCCCGCCGGTTTCATGCGCCCCCCGGTTGGCCGCCTCCATGATGCCCGGTCCGCCGCCGGTAAGTGTGGCCAGTCCCGCCTTCGCGAGTTCCGCGCCTACTGCCCGGGCCAACTTGTAGTATGGATGAGCCGGCTTAAATCGCGCCGAGCCGAAGACGGTCACGGCGGGGCCGACGTTGTAGAATGTCTTGAAGGCGCGCTCGAACTCACCATTGATGCGCTTGAGCCGGGCGCGTTCCTTCTGCGGCGTCCGCGCGGCGCCCAGAAACTCCTGCTCCTCACCGGCCGGCAGTTCATAACCGGCCATGCCCGATTTGCGCCAATGTTTTTGCCAGCTGCGCTCCCAGTCGCCAGTCGAAGGCATGTTGGGCAGCCGCGATGTTCGGCGAGGGGATTTCTTCATGAAGTTGGTGAAAGTGATCTAGTGTTAACGGTCGCCAATAACCGGGATGCGGCTCGCCAGTTGCAGCCGGAGGGCGATGTCCATGTGGCTCTCCAGTTGCGCCCACCGCAACGCCTTGGACGCGGGCATAATCTTCGCCGCCCGCTTCACATATTTCTGCCGCACGTCTACCAGCTGGTCTTCAAGCTCCAGGTATCGTTTCAACAATTGGGCGGCGCGGTCTTCGGGCACGTTCGGGAAATAATCTCCATATTCCAGGACGAGCTTGACCAGTTCATCGCCTAGCTTGTCCATTTCGGTGCGATAGGATTTGTAGAGTGGCCGGAACTTTTCTTCCTCCTTCTCGGCCAGGCCAAGTTTGGAGGCGATGAACGCCTGGCGGTCCTTCTGGTAGGTGGCCCGCACCAGTTCAATGGTGTCGTTAAGGTTCGTAATCGTTTCCGCTTGCACTGGCATCAGGGCCGCGCCAAGCACTGTGAGCAGGATGGTTTTGAGAAGTTTTTGGGATTTCATAAAACAGGTTGTGGTTTCAACTATTGGGTCGCCGGCAAATACTTCGCACCAGTAATGGCAACCGGCTGTTGCAATTTGAACTCCAGCAATGTGCCGGGAGTGATGGTCAGGGTTTCCCCCTTTTTCAATCCGGACGCCGCCGCACCGATGGCCGCGCCCTTACCCGCCCCTTCCCCGCCATCGGCAATCGCCCCAATCGCCGCGCCGGCGGCCGCGCCTCTCGCGGCTTTGCGACCAGAACGCTCACCCGCGTCGGTGTAGCCGCTGGTCAACAACGGCACCAGGTTTGGCCCGGCAGCGATCTCGGTTAACCGCAGGTCGAGCGTACTCTGTCCAGCGAGGCGACCTGCTTGCTGGGCTCCTTGGATGCGGCCGTAAATCTTTGTACCGGCCTTCGCCGCGACCAGACCGTTCACTACCAGATCAGATTCCAGAGTGGTGGTGAAGCGCTTGCCCTGCGAGTCGCGCGAGGATACTTGATCCACCATGCGCACCATCAAAGTCGTGCCGGCGGGAATGGTCGCAGAAGTTGCCGTCGGCGCTGCTGCCGGAGCTGGCGCGACCGCCGCCGGCTTGGCGGTCGTCGTCCCACCACCCGTGAAGGTCAGGGCCAGTGCCTGGGCGGTTTCAATGACTTGCACGCCTTCGCTGGTTTCAAAGCGAATCGTGCCCGACGTGCCGCCGACGTATTTTCCGTTGAGAGTCTTGCCACTCTTGAGTTCAAGCACATCAGCTTGACTGGAAAGCGCCGACACCAGCGTCAGCGCGGTGGTGAGCAGAATTTGTCTCTTCATAGTTTTGTCCTGGTTGATGGGTGAGCTTGCGGTGGGAAAATATTGATTTGTCTCACGGGTGAATCGCATGCGCATCGCCGGCCAGGGCGTGAACGGGCGGGCTCGATTTTCGTCCGAGCAGCAGCCACGTCTGTAGCCGGCCCTTGCCTTTCACCTCGATTTCGCCGCGCGGCTCGAGATCGAACTGCGCCGCCAGCGCTTGTTGCAACTGCTCGGTGACCTGAACGCGGTCGGGCAGGCCGGTGGATTCCATGCGGCTCGCCGTGTTCACTGTGTCGCCCCAGAGATCGTAGATGAACTTGCTCCGGCCGATCACACCGGCGACCACCGGTCCAGTGCTCAACCCGATCCGAATTTGCAGCGCCGTGCCACGGGTCACATCGAACTGCTTCACGCAGTCCACCATTTCGAGCGCCATGTCGGCCAGCGCCGCAGCGTGGTCGGCGCGCTTTTCAGGCACACCACACACGGCCATGTAACAATCGCCGATGGTCTTGATCTTCTCGACTTGATGCCGCCGCGCGAGCGCGTCGAACTGAGTGAACAGATCGTCGAGCAGTGCGACGAGCGGCTTGGGTGACATGCCACCGGAGAGACTCGTGAAATTCACGAGGTCGGCAAACAGCACGCTGGCCTCGGGGAAATGATCGGCAATGCCCGCATCGCCAGATTTGAGCCGCGTGGCGATGGACGCCGGCAGAATGCTGAGCAGCAGTCGTTCGTTCTCGCGATGCAGACGATCCATCGTGAGGTGCGTGCTGACCCGGGCGAGGAGTTCGTGGGCGTTGAACGGCTTGGGCACATAATCCACTGCGCCAAGTTCAAATCCTCTCACGATGTCCGCCGTCTCCGTGCGCGCCGTCAGAAAGATCACCGGAATGTCAGTCGTGGCGGCCGCCGCCTTCAAACGTTGGCAAGTTTCAAACCCATCCATCTCGGGCATCATCACATCGAGCAGGATCAAGTCCGGGCGCAATCGCTCCACTACCTCCAGCGCCTGCCGCCCATTGGTGGCCACGCTGATCTGGTAGCCTTGCTCCTTCAACGTCGCGGACAGCGCCTGGATGTTGGCTGGCGTGTCGTCCACGACTAAGATGCGGCTGCTCATGATTCATTCCCCCGACCAAGACCCTGCTTGGTCGCCCGGAGTTTTTGTTCTCGCTACTTGTTTTCCGTATGGGCGCGTTGCCGGACCGCGAGGTAACGGTCCAACTCGGCCATGTCCTTGAACAGCGCCACGCCCGGAAGCGATTTCATGATTTCAAACACTTCCAGGATCTGCGGCTGCAAGTTTACGAACGACGCCTGACCACCGCGTTCCTTGAGGATCTTGCGCGTCGAAGAAAACACGCGCAGTCCGGCGCTGCTGATGAACTTCAAGTGGGCGAGATCGAACACGATGTCCTTGACCGGACCGCCAAGCACTGGTGCGAGCTGGCGCTCCAATTCGGGCGCAGTCACGGTGTCGAGACTGCCGGTTAGGTGCACAGTAATTGCGCCGGAGTCCTTGCCGCCGATGTTCTTTTGGATTTGGATTTCAAGTGGCATATCAGTGTTTGGTGTTGTGGTTGATTATTTATTGAACAAATTATTTTCCGTCGCCGGTCGCAAGCCGTTTGATCAGCCGCAAGATGTTCTCCCCGCCTTCCCGCCGGTACTGAATCTCGTCCATGTTGCGACGGACAAGTTCAATGCCCCAGCCGCCCGGCACATCGTGATCCTCCGCATGCGACTTGCGCGCCACCGCCGCCGTTGGATCAAACGCCGGTCCGCGGTCGCGCAATTCGATCACGAAATTGTCCGGCTTATGTTTCAAAGCAACATGAAATACTTTCTGCGCATCGCGCTGCAACCCATGGTTGACAATGTTACTGCCACATTCCTCCAATGCCAGCGCCAGGGCGAAGAGGGTTTTCTCCGGCAGCCCTTGCGCCTGCCCGTAGGCCTGCAGCGTTTCCACCGCGCGCATGACCTCTTCGGGAGTGGCGTGTAATTCCAGGTCCATGAGGGCTGGGTAACAGTTCAAGCGGTCAGCGGTTTGGGTGGTTGCATTGCAGCAACGCGAGATATCGGTCCAGGTCAGCGGAATCCTTGTAGATCGCCACGCCCGGCAGGGACTTTATCACCTCAAATACCAATTCGATTTGGGGCTGCAGATTTACGAAGGAGGCCTGCCCACCCCGCTCCATGAGCGTCTTGCGGATGGCGGCGAACACGCGCATGCCCGCGCTGCTGAGAAACCTTAATTGGGCGAGGTCGAAAATGACGTCGGTGACCGGGCCGGCCAGAATTACCGCCAGTTGGCGTTCCAATTCCGGAGACGTCTCGGTGTCCAGCTTGCCAATTGGTTGGACGGTAACAAAGCTGGCGCCCGGCGGGCCGGCGGGCCTCTGAACTTTGATCTCGAGTGCCATGTTAGTTGCGCTGAACGTACAGGTTGATTGTTATGACAAGTATGCCACTTCGACTTCCGCGCGGCGATGTGAAACTCTCGCCAGCAATGTCACGCTTGGACCTCCGTCCCAGCCACCTTGAGAGTCAGGATTGCGATGTCGTCGGATTGCGCAGCATTGCCGGCAAACGCGCGGACCTGCTGCAGGAGGCGGGAAGTGATTGCTGTGGCGGATTGCCCGGCAAACCCGGCTGCGTCCGCTAAAAGCCGGTCGTTGCCGTAACATTCCTCCTGGGGATTGAATGCCTCGCTTACGCCGTCGGAATAAACAATCAATGCGTCGCCCGCGCGCAGCGTCAATTCAGTGCGTTCAAATTCCAACCCGGGCTCGAATCCCAGGGCCGTCCCGAGATTCTGCACCGCCCAACCTGGCGGCCCGCTGGCAGGCAATAACACCGGCCGGCAATGCCCGGCATTGGCAATGGTGAGGCGATGCGACTTCGGCTCAAACACGGCGCACAGGAAGGTCACAAACATGCCGGAGGGATTGTCCACCGCGAGTTCATCATTCAAACGCGCCAGGATCCGCTCCGGTTCGACGATGTCCCGCGCCAGTAACCGCGCCAGACTGATGGCGCGCACCATGAACATCGAAGCGGGAATCCCCTTCCCCGAGACGTCGCCGAGAAAAAGCACCAACCGGTCCGGGGCAGCTGCGCACACGCCGTAAAGATCACCGCCCACTTCACGCGCGGGCTCCAAGACTGCCCCAAAGCTGACGCCATAAGCCGCCTCCACCGGTGCGAGGTCGTGCGGCAGGATGCCCATCTGGATTTCGCGCGCCACGCGGAGTTCGCTGGCGATCTGCTCCTTCACCGCGTCGCTGTACGCCTTCGCCTTGAGCAGCGAGCGGACGCGAGCCTTCACTTCCAACATCTCAAACGGCTTGGTGAGATAATCGTTCGCCCCCACCTCAAAGCCGCGGGTCTTGTTCTGCACCTCTTCGAGCGACGACAAAAACATGATCGGCACTTCCGCCGTCTCGGGCATCGCGCGCAACCGGCGGCACACTTCATAGCCATCCAGACCCGGCATCATGATGTCGAGCAACACCAGGTCCGGCGGCATTTTGGCGGCAATCTGCAACGCCATCTCACCGTTTAGCGCGAGACTGAGTTTGTGATCCGCCTTCAGCCCCTCGACGAGGATGTCGAGGTTGGCCTTGGCGTCATCCACCAGCAACACGCGGCAGTCAGAGAGTTGTTTCATTCAACAAAAGATTTTGAACAGGAGGAAACAGAGACAAGAAACATCAGAATCTCCGTTCCCTCTGTTTGCTCCGGCATAAGTCTTGGTTTCATGTCAATGACTTCAGTGCTTGCTCCAACCGCGCTTGAGCATCGGCAAAGGAGTAACCTTGCACGAGCTTTTCAAATTCGGCCCACGAATCATCTGGGAACAATGACTGCAACGCCGGGCGATTCGTGTCGATGAAATCTGCGGCGCCGGGATCAAACTCCGAGAGCAGCTTGCTCAAGTGCGCGGCGGCTTCTCGCGTCTTCGCGGCATCAACCATCGGTACCTGAGTGGAAACGGCTGGCTTCGCTGCGGGCGAACCCAATCCGGCATTCAGACCGGCGACCAATGGATCCAACGCTGCGGCGACTTGTTGCTTGGCAGACTCCACTTCTGCCGCTGGCGCTTTGCTGCGGATGACTTTCTCCAAAACAGCAGCGGCGCTGTGGACCGACTTCGCACCTATGTTGCCCGCCACGCCTTTGAGCGTATGCGCGAGTCGTTCGGCAAGCGCCGGATCGCCGTTGGTCAGGGCGTCGTTGATTTGCGAAAGCGCCGGGCCTTGTTGTTCGACGAACTGACGGAGCAGCTTGAGGTAAAGCTTCCGATTGCCAGCAACCCGCGCAAGGCCATCCGGCGCATCAAGACCGGGGATGGCTGGAAGCGCATCGGGTTCGATCGCCGGTTTCACCGCCGGCGGTGAAGCGAAAACTTCGCTGGCAGAAGCTTGTTCCACGCGCTTGTAAAATCGACCGACGGTTTCAAATAGATTGTCCGGGTCAATCGGCTTCGAGATGTGATCGTTCATGCCGGTCGCCAAGCAACGCTGTTTCTCCTCCATCGTGGCGTGCGCGGTCATGGCGATGATCGGCAGCGTAGCAAAGCGTGTATCGGACCTCAGCCTGGCGGTCGCCTGGTAACCATCCATCTCCGGCATTTGCAGGTCCATTAGCACCACATCGAACGGCGGCGGTTGCGGACCGTTGACCAAAATGTCCACCGCCTCGCGTCCGTTGTTGGCGACCGTCACTGTCGCGCCCGTGCCTTCGAGCAATTCGATAGCGATCTGCTGGTTGATGTCGTTGTCTTCGGTCAAAAGAACACGCGCGCCACGCAAGCGCATGGCCTGCTCGCCCTCCATCGTGGCACCGGCTGCCTCGCCCTCCTGCGCGAACACATTGACGAGCGTGTCCACGATCATGGACTTGGTCACGGGCTTGACGAGGAAACCATCAAGGTGCAATCGCTCGGCTTCTTCCCGCACTTCTTCGCGTCCAAATGCGGTGACCAGAACGATTGCCGGCTGATGCTTCAAGGTTTCATCGCACTTAATGTGGCGACTGGTTTGCAAACCATCCAGGCCCGGCATGCGCCAGTCCATGAACACGATGTCGTACGGATCGGTGGCGTCGTGTTGCTGGATGGCAGCGATGGCTTCCTTGCCGGTGGCGACAGTGTCCACACGAGCGGCGATCGTGCTCAACGGCTCCTGCAGGATCTCGCGCGCGGCAGCGTTATCGTCCACGATAAGCACGCGGAGCTGGGCGAGCTTCTCAGGAATAATTCTCCCCGCACCCGACGCCGAGCCGACGCCCAGCCAGGCGGTGAAATAGAACGTGGTGCCCACGCCAGATTCGCTTTCCAGCCAAATGCGCCCGCCCATTAACTCAACAAGCCGGCGACAGATGGTGAGGCCGAGGCCGGTGCCGCCGTGCTTACGCGTGGTGGACATATCGGCCTGCGTGAACGGCTGGAACAGTTTCGCCGACTGCTCCTTTGTCATCCCGATGCCACTGTCGCGTACGGAGAATTTCAACTGCACTTTTTCCCCGGTGCGTTCGATTTGTTCGATCTCCAGCCGGATCTCCCCCTTCTCGGTGAACTTGACCGCGTTGTTGACGAAGTTCGTGAGAATCTGACCGAGTCGCAACGGATCGCCAAGCAGCACCTCGGGCAAACCCGGGGCGACATGAGCCAGAAACTCCAGCCCCTTCTCGTGCGCCTTCTGCGCGGTGAGCGTGGTGACAGACGTAATGACTTCATCCAATTTGAAGTCGGTGGTTTCGAGATCGAGTTTGCCGGCTTCGATCTTGGAGAAGTCGAGAATGTCGTTGATGATCGCCAGCAACGACGTGCCGGCGTTATGAACCTTGCTGATGTAATCGCGCTGCTTGAGCGTGAGCTGGGTTTTAAGCGCGAGGTGCGAAAGGCCGATGATGGCATTCATCGGCGTGCGGATTTCATGACTCATGTTCGCGAGGAACATGGATTTCATTTGTGTGGCCTCCTCGGCCTTGGCCTTGGCTTCACGCAACTCCTCGGCGACCCGCTTCTGGTCGGTGATGTCCACCAGCAATCCGATCAACCCACCCGGACGGCCATCGGAGAGTTTGAAACCGTCCACCGTGTAAAGGGTGATGTGCGTCTGCCCGTCGGCATATGTGACCGGCAACTCATAACTACGCCGGCTGCCTTCGCTGATGACTGTGGCGTCTTCGTAATGAAATTTCCGCCGTTCCGCTTCTGGCAGATAATCCAGCTCCAGCACGGTCTTGCCTTTGAGGAAATCGTTCGTGGTGCCGAACTCGCGTTCATACGCCTTGTTGCAACTGATGAATCGCGCCTCCGCATCCTTGACGAACATCGGATAAGGGATCGTCTCGAAGAGCGCTTTTTGAAACGCCAGCCGGTCGGCCAGTTCGGCAGTGCGCTCCTGAACGGTCTTTTCCAGATTCTGATTCAGCTCCGCCAGACTTCGCTCGCGCGACCGGATTTCGCGCGCCATTTTCTCGAAGCTGCGCGCGAGTCCGCCCAGTTCGTCGCGGCGTTGCGGAAGCTGGCCCAGCGTGGCTTCCCGGAAGTTGCCTTGCTCGATCTCGGAAGCCGCCCGCGTTAACCCCAGCAGTGGTTGCCCGAGGCGGTAGGCGATGGCCGACACGACGACAATCATGACCACCAGCCCGGCCAGACCAATGAGAATGGACCGGAACATCAATTCGCGGACCGGACGAAGCAGGGCGGCTTCATCAATGTTGAGGACAATTTTCCAACCAGTCAGCGGCGCAGTCGCCCAGTAAACCCGCCGGTGCTCACCGTCCATCATAATGAGTGCGAAGCCTTCGGGCTTGGCGGCGATAAGTTCGCCTCCCGGTCGGGTGGTCAGCTCAACACCCGGGAAGCCCTTGCGGAGCATCAGTTCCGCTTTCGGATGCGCCAGGATTTTCCCCGTGCGGCTCACGAGATAGACGTATTCGTTGCTGCCGCTTCGACTGTTCTCCGCCGCGCCACGCAGGCGGGCGGAGCGCACCATCTCGCGGATGCGATTCAGGGCCAGGTCTGCCGTGGCGACACCGAGGAAGTTCGAACCGGCTTCGAACATGGGCACGGCCAGGGTCACCATCGGGATTTCGGACCCGCCTACGTCAAAGTAAGGTTCCGTAATGTAAAAGCTCCGCGCGCTCTTGGTGCCGCTGTACCACTCCTGATTGGGATCATGGTAGTCGTAACCCACCCGAGCTGGGTTCGGCCAACTCTTGCGATCCACCCAGGGCATCGCGTCCGCCTCCTGCCATTGTTTATGCTCGAAAGCCATGGCAAGTCCGTACACCTCATCCACTGGCATCTGGGCGAGGAGTTGGGCCATCAACGGCACCATGCCCGGGTCGGGATTGGGTCCGTACGCCAGCTGGCGGCTGGCAGTAGTGCGGGGCAACATGGCGATGCGCGCGATGAAGTCATCCAGCTGCCGTGCTGCTGCGCGGATGTCGGCCACCGCCCGATTGTTGGTCTGCTGTTCCAGTTCAGCACGACTCGTGCGGTAGTTGAACCACAGCGTCAAGCCGAGCACCAGCCCGGCGGCCAGCCCAACACCAATTTGCAATTTGCGGGCGATGCTGAGATGTGTGAAAACTTCGTTCATGCAAAAACACACGCACCCAATTCGCAAGCGTGCGAGGAATAACCTGCATGTTTGAGCGGAAGCATAAGCCCTAGTTCACCCGGTTTTCTGAGAATTGTCCACCACGTCCGTCATGGAGGTCAATCTCTCCGAATCTCGCGAGCGAAGTCTCCTGTTGACTTGAATGTCACTTTGCGTCGCTTGGTTGCTCTTCGCCGATGCCCAACCCCTGACGATCGGCGACTGACGCGTCCTGCTTTTCATCCGCATCTTTGAAGAACCTTTCAACCGTGCCTTGGAGTCGCCTTCCAGTGATGCAGCGCGGCATGGCGTGTGGCGAGTAGAACTTCGAGGAGGTTCTCGATCAGCGCATTGATGCGCCGCATCACTTGCACGCTGCTGGCGCCGCATTAGCGGACTTCGTCGAGGGCCAGACGCAGAAAATCGTCCCAGATTGGGAAAGGCACGACGGCTGTCACGGCAGGCTGCTCACATCGCTAAACAAACAGCCCGGACGTTTCACAAAAAATCGCTTGCTCATGGTTCAGAAACTAAAAGCGACGGCCACCACCACCGTCGGGTCACTGTCGTCCGGATTAAGCACATAAGTCGTCAGATCGAGATTCTTGAACGAGAGCCCGACCAGCAAGCCGCGCTGAATGTCGCGATCCGTCTCGTAAACCCGTGTGCGCTGCGTCACCATGCCGAGCCGAAACCAGTCCACCGGCGCCAGCGTCAGTTCCGACCAGTTGTAGAAAAAGCTTTCCGATGAGTCGTCCGTGTTGAAGACATATTCGCCCTCGCTGTAGAGATTCAGTTTCCACCAACTCAGCGAGCCTTTGTATCCGGGCGCAATGCCGGTGGTATCACCGAAGACTCCTCCGAGCATCGGGGTGAATTCCCAAGCCAGCTTTTCGCCGCCGCCAAAGTTATAGCCCACCCAGGCCGAACCGGTCTCCAGGGCTTCGTAATTGTAGCGGGCCTCCAGATGCAGCCAGCCGCGATCATACGTAATGGTGGGCTGCGCGTAATCGTCAGCGTCCGGGACGAGGTAAGTGTAAACCGAGGCGGAAACGGACCAGGCCTTCTCGTCCGACTCTTCGGTCAGGGCGGGCGGGGTGTTCGTCGCACTGGCGATGGGTGCGTTCGTACTTGTTTGGGCCAGCGCGTGGGCAGCCGCGCAGCCAACCGCCATCGTGATGAAGGCAAGGAGTCGCATAGTTTTCATCCTCCCAGTGCCATGGTCATGCCCACGAGGGCCGCCCCCAGCACCACCATGGAAATCCCAAAGAGCCAGGAATTGCGCCCGGCGGTACGCCCAAACGCATAGCCCAATATGAACAACATGACGATGGCGATGAGATTGGAGACTCGCAGCGCCGGTCCGGCGTTGTGCATGAAAATGAACGGTATCGCCACCGGAAACGTGGAAATGAATACCAGCAGAAAAACGCCCAGCGCACCCAACCAATCGTCCTTGTGCAGCCGCGCTTGCGCGGGTGGTTCCGGCAATTGTTTCAACCGCTGGTGCATCGTTTCCAGTTCCGCCGGCTGCAGGACGGACGCGACCACGCTGGGCAACGCATCCGCGATGAGCCGCTGCGCCTTCTGCGGATCGGTCGCTTTGCGCACGGCGCGGAGGGTCATCAGGCCGCGGCCCTTGTCAGCCAGGCTACCCATCAAATACAACACGGCATCAATGATGCCCCAGGCCAGATTGCATCCCAGCGCGCCGATGAGCATCGTGCGGACATCTTCGCGCCCCGCTTCCGCCACGCTGAGTGAGCCGGTGAAAGTGAGGACCATGATCAAGCCAAAGAGCACTTCAGCGATGCGCTCGTTGGGTTCGAGCACGCGCTTGGTGGATTTGATGGAATCGTCAGTCATTGGAGTAGGCTGGTTTGTCTGTCAGGTTTTGTTGAACGTTGGCGTCATTGCACCTTGGGTGGCAACAGATAAAGTGTCATGGCGAAAATCACATAGACCATCAGCACCAGCACCCCGACGAACCACGCCGATTTTCCGCTGTTCGTAACGAGCGACGCCGTGAGAGTTGCGATGAGCATCATCACCACCGCACCCGGCCAGAATTGCAGATCCATCGGCGTCGGCCCGATGCAATAACTAAGCAGCACCAGCACCGGGGCGACAAAGAGCGCGATCTGCGTCGAGCTGCCCAAGGCTATGCCCACGCTCAAATCCAGCCGGTTCTTGCGGGCGCCCGCAAACGCCGAGGTCATTTCCGCCGCACCGCCCACCAAGGCCACGACGATGAAGCCCACGAAGGCTTGTGACATGCCGAAATCCTCCGCCGCTTTCTGCACCGAACCCACGAACACATGGCTGACGAGCGCCACCAGCACGGTGACGCCGGCCAGCGTGGTCAGGGCCAGGCCCAGGGGCCATCGCTCTTCGCCGGTCTCCCCGTGTTTCCCACCACCAAACTCCTTGCGATGGGTCTTCAGCGAAAAGAGCATGCTCAGCGCGTAGGCGATGATGAGCAGCACCGCCAGGCCCAGGCTGAGCTTCTGCGCGAATGCCCCGGTCTCGACGGAGTCGGCCCGGGCGATCGCCGACGGGACCAGCAGGGCGACGGTGGCGAGGAAGAGCAGTCCGGCCTGCATGCGGGCGCTGACCCGGTTGTATTCCTGGGTGTGGTGCTTGAGGCCGCCGAGGAAGAACGACATGCCCAGCATGAACAGCGTGTTGGTCACGATCACCCCGGCGATGGACGCCTTCACGAGCAGGTACTGACCAGCGTTCAGGGCGGTGAGTGCGATGACCAGCTCCGTCATGTTGCCCAGCGTGGCATTGAGCAGACCGCCGACCGCATCGCCCGTCTTGGCCGCCACCGACTCGGTGGCGTGACTCAACAGCGCCGCCAACGGCACGATGGCGAACACCGAGAGCACGAACGACAGCGTGTGGGCTTCCGGCTTGAAGTGGTGGGCGGCAAACAGCACCGGGACGAACGCCAGCAACCATAACAGCGGGTTATGACGGATTTCTTTGAGCAACGGATTCATGATGAAGGACAGGCCACAGTGTCTCAGGTCGAAGTTTGCTTTTGGAAATCATCCACCGCATCCGCGACGGACGTGAAGCGATCAATGCCACCGAGCCGGGCATCCAACCCCTCGCCACGCAAGCGCTCGCGCACACCGGAACGCGTTTCGACCACTTGCACCTTGATGCCCAACGCGGTGAGTTCGTCCGCAAGGCCAGCGAGTGTGTGCGCGCTTTGCAGGTCCACGTGCGGCGCGGCGGAAAGATCAATGATCACCAGCTTCGGAAGCGTGGTTTCGGCACGCACTCGATCGAAAATGGTGTCGCGCACCGAATCCACATTGAAATAAATCAGGTTCGCCTCGGGCCGAAAAATCAGCACCCCGGGAATAAGTTCATTGTCCGGATGCCGCTCGCGATCCGAGAAGCGGCGCGTGTCCGGAATGCGGCCGAGAAATGCTACGTGCGGCCGGGACGCTCGCCGGAGCAGTTGCACCAAAGAAATAGCGGCGCCGATCATCACGCCGCGCAGCAGGCCGGAACTGAGCACGCCGAGAATCGCCGCCATCGCCACGACGAACTCGGGACGATCGCCGCGCCAGAGTTGCTTGAGGGTCGCGAGTTTGAACAAGCCGGCCACTGCGACCAACACCACGGCGGCCAGCACCGGCTGGGGCAGCGCCGCCAGCAGGTGCGAGAAGAAGAGGACGACCACGAGAATCATCCCCGCGGCAAAAGCGCCGGAGAGCGGAGTGCGCGCGCCGCCGCCTTCATTAACCAGTGATTGCGACATGCCGCCACTGATGGGAAAACCGCGCCCAAGTCCGGAAGCTAAATTCGCCGCGGCCAGCGCGAGGAATTCCTGGTTCGCATCGAGCCGGCCGCCGTGTTTAGCGGTGAACATGCGGCCAATGGCGGCAGTCTCCACTGCACCGAGCAGGAAACACGCAAACGCCAGAGGGAGCAGTTGATTAAGGTCCGCCCACTGAATCGCGGGCAGTCCAATCGCTGGCAAACCTTGCGGCACCTCGCCGAGCAGCTTCACTCCGTATTTGTCCAGCCCCAGCACGGATGAGGCGACAATGCCGCCAATCACAACGAAAAGCGCCACGGGTTTGTGCTTGAGGAACACTTTTCCCAAAATGAGGATCGCGAGCGCAATCCCTCCGACGGTCAGCGACACGACATTGGTTTCGTTCAAATGCTTCAAGAAGTTTCCGCTGTTCACCCAGAAATCGCCGTGCGCGCCATGAATGCCGAAGAGCTTCGGCAATTGCGTGCTACCGAGGTAGAGCGCGACGCCGCACTTGAAACCGGTCATGACACTTTCCGAGATGAAATTGACAATTGCCCCCGCCTTGACCAACCAGGCGATGAACGCAATGAGTGCGACCAGCAGCGCCGTCCCCGCCGCCAGTGCGCCGAAGCGCGTCGTGTCGCCGCCCGCAATTTCTCCCAGCGAGGCACCAATCAGCAGCGAAATGGCGGAGGTGACGGTAATGGCGGTATGCCGTGAACTGCAAAAGAGCCAGAACACCAATCCCCCAAACAGGCACGCATAGAGTCCGGCTTCGGGCGGCAGATTCGCCAGCGAGGCATCGCCGAGACCGGCGGGGAGCAGATACGCTGCGAGCGTGATGGCCGCGACGATGTCCCCCCGCAACCAACTGCGGTCGTAATCGCGCAACCAGTTCAAAGCTGGGATCGGCAGGCTCATGCGCAGCTGCTATGGCGGCACCCTGTTCAGAACGACCATTTCCCATAGAGCAAAAGGCCGGAGAAACGGACGTCCACGGTGCCGACAAAATCCGCTCCGGGATAGTCCGTGTTATCATCCTCCCCTTCAACGTTCACCGACAAACCATTATATCCCACTCCCAGTCCAAAATGTTTCCAAGGGCGGTACTCCAGGCCGACGTTTACATCCAGTAGTGAGCCCTTGAAATCGCTGATCTCGAGATACATCGCGTCAATCGAAGCATTCAGAAACAGTTTCGGAATCAACTGGAACTCCCCGCGCAGAGCCACAGCCGGCAGCGGCAGCGTCGTATCCGCTCCTTCAATCGCCGTGCGCCCGCTCTCCGTTTCGATGTCAATGCCGTAACGCAAAGGCACAGCATAAACCCCCAGTCCCAACGCAATCCGCATGCGCTCGTCTTGCAAAAGAGCGTACGAATAAGTGCCGCGGATAATGTCGAAGTTGAAGACCGATTCGACGTGGGCACCAATCGGGTACGTATCGCCATTGATGTCAATTTCCTCGGTCAGAGTTGCGCTTCCGTCGCGATGATAACTCGCGTAGGAAAGATCAAATTGGTGCCGCAGGCTTTGGCCCGGTCGGTACATAGCGTCGGCCCGAAAGACGAACAGGCTTGTGTCCAGCCCGAAGAGTTCCTCGGCGTTGATCGTAACGCCCGCCGCGTTATTGATGCCGAATCCGAGATCACTGGAAAAGGCGGCGACAAACCCGCCAAATTTTACACTGCCTTTCTCCCAAGGCAGGAAGTGCTTTTCCGCCGAGTTGCTCTCGCCCTCATCGCCCGCGTAAGCAGGGGGGCCAACCACCGCGAAGAACATCGAAATAATAACCACCCAGGACCGCAAACGCATGTTCACGGCAAAGCGTTTCGATTGAGTATTCAAATGTTGGGAAGCCTGCATGCAGAAATCATATTACAGAACTGCTCGGGATCAAAGGCATTTGGCCGGACATTTCAAACCCGCGCGCGCCGCCCCGTCCAGGGGAGACCGTTTCATTGCGCGGGAATTGTGATCAGCGGGAGAGTTTCCTTTTGTCCGGTGTCGGCCAGCGTGAAGAGCATCAACATGAAGGCAAAAGCCCGCTTGCTGGTCAGGTCGCGGTCATCAATCCAGAACCAGGAATCCCGGTAAGGCACGGTGACAAAGGCATCCTTTGGTTGTTCCTTGCTGCTGTGAATCCGCACCAGGCGATGGATCGCTTTGCCGGTGGCTTCCTCCTGCATGCCGGGGGTTGCCCGGCCCTGCACCACATCCTCCGGCGGAAGTTCTACCTGCGCCGCCATGGTGCTCATGATGTGCAGTACCGAACGCGTCAGGATGGCCAGCTCCCGGTTGGTATCGGCGGTGGCCCCGAATGTGAGCGTGAATTCCATGGCCTCCGCATCCAACCGGAGCAGTTGCCGCAGCTCGCGAATCTCTCCCAGGGTTGCTTCACTGATATCTTTCGAGCGAAAGGACAGGATGCTAGTGCGCTGGTTTTGGGGGTTCTCCTTTACGCGGAGGTTGACCGCTCCGCTGCGCTGGATGTTACGCAACAGTTCCAGCACCCGCAGAAAATCGGCGTCCGGGGGCGTGACCCCCGTGATGCTGGTGTCCTGATTTTTCAGGCCGTTCACTACCGCTGCCGACGCGAGCAACACGCCGTCCGCGGGCCAGCCGGATTGAATCATGAAAAACACTGACTCCGGCGGCAGGGGCGTCATCAGCGCCTTAACGAACTGATTTCCCGTGAGCGGCGTGTAGGTGATGGTGGGGCGATCCGTGTATTTGCCGGAAGCACCGAGGGTGAGATTGTTATCCCGCGGGCTCGACACCTGCCCGCCCAAGCTCACGCCCGTTTCGAGCGAGTAACCGGCGACAATCTGGCCCACGTCCACGAAGATCGGCGGATCGAGATAGCGCAGTTTGACGATGTTCAGCAGCGTCTGGCGCTTCCAGGAATCTGAAATCGAACTGCTGTAATCATAGCGATCGCGCGCCACAGTTTTAGGTCCAATGCTCGAACAGCCGGTCAGCAGGACGCTGCCCAAGATTGCCAGCGAAAGAACACCGGGAGTCGGATGATAAAACGGCATGTGGTTGAGATAGGATTCAGTCAGCGGAAATCTGCCAGGATTTGTCTGGGTCGTAAGCCTCGATTTTCGGCGCGGTCCGGTCAGTGTCCTTGCCAAGATCTTTTTGGTACACTCGTCCCTGCTGGTTCACGATGAAGGTCATGATTCCGGACTCGCCATACTCTGCCGGCCATGCAACCAGCGCAAAACCACCAATCATATTTCCGTTGATGACGTAATCATACTTGCCGCCCGGCGCATTCTTTCCCTGCTTGGTGAGCAGCTTGAAGAGATAACCGTGAAACGGGCGCGGTCCGGATTCACGCGCGCTGGACTTCTGTCCATAGCCCTCGCCCTGCGCGAAGGCCACCAATGGTCCGAACGGGCTGATTTCACCATTCACTGCCGGGCGCCAGTAAAGGCCGTCCGTCTGTCCAGGCGAACTCAACAGTTTCTGAGCATACTCGCGCACCTCGTCGCCATCGCGATCGCGACTCGCATACTCGCGTTGCGCATGCACATAGGCCCGCATGACCCGAAGCAGGTCGAGTTCATTGCGGCCGATACGGCGGTTGAGCAGTTCCTCGGTCCCCGCGGCCGTGTCGAATTGCCAGCCGTCGTTAACTTTTTGCAACGGGATGGGGAACGGCCATGCTTGCGGTCCGACTTCGAGCGTCGCGCGTGAATCCGATTCACGCACCAGCCGGTTGGTAATGTTGAAGGCGGCGGCGAATTCAGCGAATTCGAATGCGCCTTGCACTTCGTCGGGATTAACGAGGTCGCGTGCCGCCGGACCGAGGATCGAACCGAGCACGGTTCGATTGGTGGCCGCGACCGCGCGGCTCAGGGCGGTAACAGCGGCTTCCGGGGTTTCGAAAATCTGCCCCCCGTCCGCTGCGTTCAATCGGGAAACAGGCAGCAAGCAACTCAACGCTAGCACTGCGCCGGGAAAACCTCTTTGGAAAGAAAATTGCGTTTTCATAATCATGTTCAGATTGCAGTTCAACGCCGACCTCCCCCGCCCCCCCGGCCTCCACCTCCGCCTCCCCCGCGACTCACCGCGCCACGATTACCGGCCGATCGCGCGGCGCTGCCACTGTTCACACCGCTGAACGCCGTCGACGGTTGTGCGCTGGGCCGGCTGACAGACGAGCCACCACTTGGGCGGGAAGCAGCCCCGGCCGATTGGGACGGGCGATTGCCGCCCTGCGGTTGCCAATTCGAAGTCGGTTGGCTGGGACGTGCCGCGCCCTGCCCGCTTCCGCCGCCGCTGGGTCGGGCGGGTTGTCCGCCTGCAGTCGGCGGGGAAGAAAAGTTGTAACTTGGTTGTTGCCCGGTCCGCGCCCCCGCCCCACCAGAAACGGAAGGACGATTGGCCGACTGCGCCCCACCGCCGCCCCAACCGCGGGCTTCACGGTTTTGCGATGCCGTGGGCGAGCCTGATGAGCGCAGGCGATTCTGGTCGGGCTGCCATTTTTGCTGGCTTGCACCCTGGCCGCGATTACCCCGGTCGCCGGGTTGGTTGGGGCGATCGGGCCGGTCCCCACGGTCAATGTTGATGTCGTTATCAATGTCAATGTCCACGTCGCCGTGGTAGCCGCCATGCCAGACACAACCGCCGTGCCAGTCGCAATTGTTGGCGATGATTGCGCCGATACCGACGGCGACGCCGAAGGAAATCAGCGGCGCAAGCGGATCATAAACGTACGTGGGCGGTGGATAATAGACGGTGGTCGGATAACTCGGCACATAGACGACCTCGGGATTCGCCGGAGCGACTTGAACAATCTGGTTGGTCACCGTCACGATCTGCGTCACGTTCGTTTCCACGTAAACCACGTTCGTCACGGTGACAATTTGCTGCGACGTAGTTTGAAGGGTTCCCGCCTTCTGCGCTTTCAAGCGCAACGACTGGATCGTATCCATCAGTTCCTTGGGCTGGTCGAGAAACGCTTCGCCCAATTCCACGGTCCAATTCAAGTCCGCGTCCAACTGGGCGACGAGTTGCGGGAACTTGGCCACGGCCTTGACATTGTCGTCCCAGGGTTGCTGATCCACTTTGGCGACGTTGTTGGTGTCCTTGACGAAACGAGCCGCCTGCACGATCTCGACGGGATACACGGATGCCGGCAGGATGATGCTGATGAGTGGGTCGGGATGCAGCGCGATGGGCATGGCGAGTTTCTCCAACTCGGCGGCGCTGCGCTGCGCGGGAGCCGAAGGTGGTGGACTGGCGGCATCTTGAGCCGGGGCGGACATTTCCCAGTTGGCGATTCCGGCCACGGCCAAACCCATTAGGAATATTTTTTTCATAGGCAGCTCTTTGGTGGTCAAATCTTACGCCCATTCACAACCGATTTGCACCACAGATTTCTCGCGCTTGCCACCCCAGCTTCTTCGTGCATAGGGCGCGCGACGGACGGTCGGACCATGTGCGGCTGATATGCGCGCTCATTTCTCCCTTGCTGAGTCCGGCCTGTAGGCCGGCAACGTGGCGAGATGTTCGTGTAAGATGCGGCGGACCTCCTCGATTGCTTCCGGCTTATTCTGGCAAGAATGCTTGCTGCGCACCACCAGCTCCGATTCAGCATAATCCACGTGGGCGCTGTGGTAGGCCACCAAGCCGTCCTTGCCCTCTTGATAATCACCATCGCCTTTCACAGCCACAATCGAGTGTGCTTTGATGCCGGGCGCCACCGGAATGTCCGCCAGCGTCAACAGCATTGGATTCTTGGGCGACATACTGTCAACGCTCGTTGGGGAACCCAACACCTCCTTGGGCAGGCTGAGATTCTCGGTCAGCCCCGCAAGATCGGTCGTTTGGCGCAGAATACTGGTGGGCAGAGAAATGATCCGTCGGGCGAGATTCTGCGCGAGGCCAGTGGCGCCGTAGCTGCCGCGATGCGGGGTGCTGATGAAGATGACCCGCTTCACGAATGGTAACGCCGACACGCAGGCATATTTTCGCAGTGCGGCTTCCTTGCCCGCGGGAATCTGGAGCTGACCCGCTTGATTGGTCTTAACCAACACTCGCAAGAGCTGGTCGCCCGTGTCGGTGGCGGTCAACTTGGTTACCAATCCTCCCTGACTGTGACCAATCACCACCATCTGGCGTAACGCGGCGTCACGGCCTTCGGGGTCCAGCTGCGCCAGCTTCTCGGTGAGCGCCGCGCGCAGCCGATTGCCGGAATAGATCGTGGGGTTGCCGCTGTTGTAAATGAAGTACCAGAATTGGTACCGTTGGCGGAGTTCGGGATCGGCCATCAGCGTATTGAACATCTCCGCCCAGGTAACCGGACTGCTGAATGTGCCATGCACAAACACCACCGGAATCCGGCCTGGCCGGTACGGTTGCGTGGGATAGACGCCGCTGGGGATCCGTTCTACATCCGATAGAAACTGCATCCGGCCAATTCGCCAGACATAGGATTGATTCAGCGTGTAAGCCAATGAGACCGTCGTGTCTGTTTCCAAAGGTACTTGGACTTTTTCAACCTGAACCGTTGTAGAATCGAAAGGAGAATAAAGTTCCAGCGAACCGCGCAACCCCGGTTGCGTCATCTCCGCCAAGCCGCCCTCCAAACGAAGCAGCACGGTGGCGGGCACGGCGCGGGCAAGTTTGTTGGTCGCATCGGGATACGTGACGCCAATGAGCGGGGCGCCCAGGCCGGGTTGCCGATTTCGTACGCTCAAGCCGTGCACGAGAAACTGGTCGGCAACGAGAAACCGGTCGAATACTTCCAGCGGCCAGGGAAATTGCGATGACTTGAAATTCAGTTCAACTCGCCCGACGGGCAGCTGACGTTCACCACCCTCCAGCCGGGCCACGGCGTTGGTGCTGCGACGTCCGGTAAGAGCCCAGCCCAGGCCAAAATTGTAAAGATCGCAGGCGGTTCGGAAGCGCAGATCATAGGCGCTGGGCACGGGTTCGTTCGCGTCACCAAAAAGAAACAGCCAAGCATAGACCGCCGAGGCCAAGTAGTAATTACGGGCATCACGCGCGTCCCAGGGTTTGACAACCTGCTGCACTTGATGGGCCGCGAGGTAGTTCAATTCCGCCAACGCGAATAACAATCCCCGACTGCGCGTTTTCACAGCCCGCTCGTGCATGACCTGCAATGTCTTGTCCGGCGCCTGCGCGAATTGTTCGGCTTGTCCGTAACGATGGAGCAACTCCCGCGTCTCCCGACTCATCGTATCCCGGCCGATCGGATTGTCATGGGTCTGCCGATAGCTTCGCGCAGTGCTCGCCTGATCCATCCCCACGGGTGACTGCACGCCCTTGCATCCGGCAAGCCCGCAGGCGGCTAGGGTCAGAAACAGAATTGTAACGAAGCGGTTCACGCTGAAAAAATAATGACGACTCCCGTGGATTAGGACCTTCATGCGCGATAAGACGCGCAGCTGGCAAATGGCAGCGCTGAAAAACCCTGCGGGCGATTCATTTCGTTCATCGTTTCATCCACTTTTGATCACCGGTCATTCAGAACCGATACGTCACGCCGGCGGCCACAATATGCACGTCATCAAAGTTGAAGCCGTATTCAACAAAACAATCCCAGCGTCGGCCGAAGACCACCGATCCGCCCACCACCGCGTTCCACTCATTGCGCGGTCCTTGATCCGCCTCAAAGCTTACGCGCCCCACACCCGCCACGTCCACAGTACTGGACGCCGTGTTCGCCGTATCCCAGTAAGCGCCGCCCACCCACAGCCGGGTTGGCAGATCGCCAAACTTGCCATTCCAACCTGTCCGCACCGAAGCCACCAATGCGCGAAAGCTGTCGTCAAAGCCGAGATCGGTTTGGGAATAGTTCGCGTCTAACGCGAGGAAAAACTGCTTATAACCCGCGGCCACCGTCAGACCTAGCCCGCCCACTAATCCTTCAATTTCGGTTGGGATGCTGAAGTCAAACTCCCGGTTGCCCACTGTGACATGCCCAATGGAAGTGGACTCATTATGGATGTAGCCGGCGAGCGCGTAGATATTCAGAAATGGCAGAAGCCAGACGTCGGCTTTGACCAGCGCGGCGTTCACGCTGCTGTTCGAGCCGAGGTCCAAAAACTGGCTGGCGGATTGCGGCGGATCACCGTCCACGCCGATGCGCACGTCCGATACCTCGATGTCGCGCTGCAGATAGTTGTAAACAACGCCGACGCCAAATGGCAGCGGCAGTTCGTAGCCACGTTTGAGCGCCTCCTCCTTCATGAAAGGAAGAAACGAAGACCAACGTTCCTCAGCGGCAGGCGCGGTCGGGCTTGGTGCGCCCGTATCCTGGGCCCACACAGGACCGGTAACCACCAATCCAGTCCCGGTCAGCCAGGCGGAAACGTTTCTGATTGCGCTGCGCGCTACCACCACACCTCCATCTGCACGCCGGCGGTCACACCGTCATTTTCGTTTTGGTAATCATTGCCGCCAACTTGGCCGACAAAGTCATCACCCCAGTGTGCGTAGGTGATGAAGGCGCGCAACACGGGGCGACTCATAAAAAGATTACCCAGCGACACCTGCGGCGCGAGGGTCAGCTTGTAGAGAAAATCGCTCGTGCCCGCGCCATCGTCGCGCACCCAATCCACCCCGCCTTCAAACGCGAGGCTGATGTATTTGTTGAAGTGAATAATCGGCCGCACACCCGTGGAGAACCATTGCACGGTGTCCCCGTCGCCGTAATCGGTGATCTGGTAAACCAAGGCCGGGCCGATCGAGAAATGATCGTTCAGGTTCACGATAAAATGTTCCGTGGCGCGGAAACGCCAGGAATCGTCCTCGTCCGGCCGGATGAACACGCCATTGGTCAGCGTAAAGGTTTCAAACCCGGAGTTAAACGTCTTCGCCGCGCCCGTACCGAACTGAAGCGAGAATTTGTTCACGCCATCCTGGCGCAGGAACTGGTCGCGCGTGTGCACGAAATTGAAGGCGATGCCGTCAGAGTCGGAAGCCGAGTTGCCCGCCGCATCCAGGCCGCTGTCGGCGCGGGCATAAGCCAGGCCGAACTCTCCCTTGCCCAAAGGCAGCGTCACATCGTAGAGCCGCAAATCCCAGTTGCCCTTGCTGTAGCCTGCTTCATTGGAGGCGTCGGGCACGGGCACGTCACTCACGCCACTGCGTGACGCCGCGCCGATCCAGGCGAGGGCGAGTTTACCAAACGGCAACTGAAAATCTTCCACGCCGCCACCGGCGCCGCTCATGTTGTAGAAATAGAAATCGTTGATGTTGATGTCGTGCCGACGATAGAAACGATTACCGGCCCAGAATTTCAGCGAGGGTTGGGATTCCAGCACATTGCCGATGGAAACCCAGGACTCAGGCAGGCCGAAATCAGTGTCGCTCGAGGCGAGCAGATCCTCGTAAGGGTTGTACATTGAAACCGTGGCCTGCACGCGCGCGATCGGCCCTGTCGGTGTACCGTCGGGCCGTACCGCCGGATCGAGGCTGAAGAGACCAGGCACGTAGAAGTTTTTGCCAAATGTCAATTCGCCGTAGTTCTCAGCTTCGTTGCCCAGCCGATACTTCGCGGAGGCGCCGGGCGCTTGGAAAGCCACCTGTGGCCCGCCCTGGTCATTGCGGCCATAACCGGCGCGCAAGTAGCCATGGATCTCGACAAAGTCCTCCAAGACCTGTTCAACGCGCTCCCGCAGCGGACTCGACTCCGCCAATGCCGCTCGTTCGCGCGACTCGGTATTGCGCTGAAACTCACGGTTTGCGAACTCCTTTGCCGTGACTGCCGCATTAGTTGCCGTCGAGGAGTTCGCGGCGGACGTCAGCGTCGGCAAGTTTGTTGCTGGGCCTGATTCCAATTGGAGCAACCGTTGCTCGATGCTCTTCATGCGCGACTCGTAGTCGCTCTTGAGCTGCCGGAGTTCTTGCCGCAATTGTTCCGCTTCCGAGACCGGCGGAGTCTGACTGAAGGCAGGCAACGCTGAAAGCATTGCCACCAACAGCCATTGGGCTGTTGAGGGGGTTAGCGTCTTCATACCTAAATCGAAGTTACCGTCGTCCGCCGCCCCCGCGGGGCATGGGCCGCGGGGCCGAGGGAATGGATGGCGTAGGCCGGGGCGTTGGCGTTGGGGTCGCGATCGGATGTTCCGGGCGCGGCCGGTCGTCTGGTCGATCTGGCGGCGTGACGATGATGTCCGGATCATCGTAGTAACCGCCATAATACCATGGGTCGTAGATACCGACGCCATAATAGACCCCGCCACTGACGCTACCGCCGCCACCGTCAGTGCTTTCACACCCGCTGAGGGCAATCAGAACAACACTGGTGACCAGGAGAGTCTTGAGCGAACGCTTGAAGCTTTTCATCTCAGAATCCTCCCTTCATCGAGGCGCCGGTCCATTCCAACAAACCGATCGCTGCGCCGGTGGGATCCGTAACCACCGCAACTTTTCCCCCGAATACTTGCGGCTTCGGCGCCAGCACGACCTTGCCTCCCAATTTCTCTGTTTTCGCTACCGCATCGCCGATGATTTTGACCCGGACGAAGGGCAGCCAGTTGGGTTTCACCTGGGGGGTCTTGGCCTCCGGAATTGTCCGAATGGTGGCGCGCGCGAAACCATCACCAGCCAGAACGTAATCGCTCACCCGATTACTCAACGTGTTCTGAATGATCTCGTAGCCGGCCACCGTGCGATAAAACTCCGCGGCTTTCTTTCCATCGCGACTCAACAGTTGCACCCAGATCCAGTCTCCAAGCTCAGGCAGAAAATCCTCCGGGTCGCCAGTGCTGGATTTCACCACGCCAAAGACCGCGCCATCAGCATCGGCGAATACGGCCTGCTCGCCGCGCTTGGGCATTTTCTGCGGGGCCGCGAGCACCCGTCCGCCGTTTTTCGTCACCGCCTGTTCGGCTTTGTCCACGCTCGCCACCGAGATGTAACCAAACCACCGCGGCCTGGCATTCGCCTGGTCGGCCGCTCGGGGGCGTTGGAAAATTCCGGCCAATGGACGTTCGTCATTGTAGGCCACGACATAGTTGCCCGTGCTACGAAACGTCCAGCCAAACAAACCGCCATAAAACTTCTGCGCGGCCGCGGCATCGTGGGTCACGAGATCGACCCAGACAAACTTCCCCGGCAGCCGGGGGCTGTCGGAGATGGTGGTCAACGGCGGCAGTTCGGGTGATCCACCGGCAAGGCTTGTGACAACCGCGAGCAGCGATAGCACCACAGTCGCAGTTGATCGGGTTCGTAATAAAGGACGTTTCACCTTCATGATATTGATTTTATTTCAAGGCACTCTCGGCGAGCGAACCCTCGGGCACCGTGAGAACCGGACACGGCGCATTGCGCAAGATGCGCTCGCTGTGGCTGCCGCGAAGCGCGTCCAAGAATCCATTGCGGCCATCCGTGGACATCACAATCAGATTGACGGCTTCCGCGCTGGTCGTTGCCACAATGCCTTTGATCACATCGCCGGTTCGCGTGATCTTTTTCCACTCCCAGCCGGGCACGGCCGGACATTGCACCGCCGGCATGGCTTCCGCCGCCCCGATGTGAAGCAACGTGAACGTGCCGCGCGGCCGCTGCAATCGCGTCACCAGTCGCACTGCCGCGTTGATGGCGAGTTGTGGGGCCGGCTTGGCAGCGATGGGGATGAGAATTTTATCCAGGGCAACGGCGCCGTCCTGCGCGGATACAAAACCGGTCACGCCATCCGGAATGTAAAGTGTCATCTGACCTGCTTTGCGGGCGAGCGGGTCGGTGATTGATTCCTTCATCCAGCCGGCCTGAACATCGTTGGCGTGCGTTGCCAGCACGATGAAGTCCACCGGATTTGCCTTCAGATGATCCAACACGGATTTCAATGGCGTTTGCGAGCGGGCCACCGCCTTGTGTACATCAATACCTAATTGCGGGACGGCCGAGCGCGGGCTGCCCGGAGGCAACAGCCTCCAACGTTCCAGCGTTTCGCGAATTCCCGGAAACTCCGTCCACGCGACCGCCACGTCCTGGGAGAGATGGAGGATGGTGAGTTTGGATTTCGCAACGAGCGCCGCCTTGAGCGCGTGATGAAAAGCCGTCAGACTGCCAGCGGAAAAATCCGAGGCGAACAGCACGCTGTCCAGGATGTGAGCGGGCGAGTCCGAGGCTTGATTCATGAATCGGCTTGGATGGCTATGGACCGACTTGTCGGGAGTCTCCAAACATGTGCCCCTAATACTTCTCCGGCACGAATTTCCGGCCCTTGAGTGAGGCCTGATCGTCATAAGCGCCTTTCATCGAGCGCTTCGGCAACTTGACCTTTTCCCGGGGCACGGTCTTGTAGGGAATCAGGCCCAGAATGTGGCGGATGCAGTTGAGACGCGCGCGCTTTTTGTCATCGGAACGCAGGATGTGCCAAGGCGCCCATTTGGTGTCGGTGGCGTCCAGCATCATGTCGCGGGCGCGCGAATACTCGAACCATTTGGTCCGCGAAGGCAGATCCATCGGACTCAGTTTCCACTGCCGTAACGGATCCTCCATGCGCGCTTCGAAGCGCCGTTTCTGTTCTTTGTCGCTCGATTCGAGCCAGACCTTGATCAGCTTGATGCCGGCGCTCACGATGTATTTCTCCACCTCGGGACAAAGCGCGAGAAACTCCCGGTGCTGTTCCTTCGTGCAGAAGCCCATGACGTACTCGACGCCCGCGCGATTGTACCAACTGCGGTCAAAAATCACGACCTCGCCCGCTGCGGGAAAATGGTTCATGTAGCGCTGGATGTACATTTGCGACTTCTCGCGGTCGGACGGGGCCGGCAACGCGACGAGGCGAAACACCCGCGGACTAACCCGTTCGGTGATCGCCTTGATGGTGCCGCCCTTGCCCGCGGCGTCGCGGCCCTCGAACACAATGATCACCCGCAAGCCCTTGTGTTTGACCCATTCCTGCAGTTTGCACAATTCGCCCTGCAGATTGCGCAACTCCTTGAGGTATTTCTTGCCCTTGAGTTTTTTCTCACCGGCGGATTTTGAATTCTTGCTCATAGCTATGCGGGGTTCGGGCAGCCTAACTTGAGGCGCTGCCCTTGTTCTTCGCCGCTTGAAAAGCGGTGGCCATTTCATCGTTTGCGGGAACTGCGGATTCGGCCGGCGCCGCATTTGCCCCGCCGAACATTTCCACCTTTGACGGCAGGTTGCTCATCATTTGCATGATCTCGGCCGCGGTGCCGAAGACAAACTCCGTCCGGCGGTCAGCCACGGGCATGTTGTAAAAATGCCCCAGCGCCAGCCATTTGCCCGAACGCCCGAGGACGAATTCGGTGGGAATCATTTTCATGTCCCCCGGGTCATAGCCTTCCTGCATCACGACATAAGGGCCGCCATGGTCACGCGGCGAGATTTCATTCGCTTGCCGCCACGATGCAAGACTGACCAGGCGCACGTCCTGGAAACTGTTGGTAATGGTTCGAAGATTTAGGTTGCTCATAGATTTGTTGGATCAACGCGCCGTGGAACGGGAGTTGGCTGGTGGCGGGGCCTTTAACGCAACAGTATTGGTTGATGTTTGCGCAGGTGCAAAACTTCCGCCCAGCGCAAGGTGCAGATTTACGCGTTGCGCCAGCTGCTCGCTCTGCACGCGAAGCAAGGCGAGCCGGGCCGAGTGGACGCTCAGCTGTTGCTGTTGCACGGCGCGCAAATCGCCGCGTCCCACCCGATAGCTGGTCTGCGCCAACGCCAAAGCCTGTTCGTTATCAGTCAACGCCTGCCGCAACACCGGCTCGCGCCCGGCGAGCGACTGACCCGCGGCCAGCGAATTCTCCACATCACCCAACGCCCGCAACGCGAGTTGCGCGTACTGCGCCACCGCTTCTTTTTGCTCGAGCGTCCGGATGCGGACCTGGGTTTTCAACGCGCCGCCCTGATAAATCGGAGCAATGAGTTTGGCGCCGGCGCCGGCAGTCGGATTCTCAAAGTCCTCTTTCAGCACCAGGATTTCGCTGTCAAGTGCTGCAACGTTTGCGTTGAGAATGATGCGCGGTAATTGCGCTGCTTTCGCCTCACCAACCCGGTTAAAGGCAGCGGCCACACGGCGTTCGGAGGCGATCAGGTCGGGACGTCGCTCCAGCATTTCCAAAGGTAAACCGGCGGGAATGGCGCCCGGCAGTTGCACCAGATTCCGGCGGGCCGCCAGTTCCGCCGCGGGATAACGACCTAGAATCAATTCCAGCGCGCGCAAGGTCTGGTCATGGGCAAGCTGCACCTGCTTGGCGGTATCCTGGAAATTTCCCAAATTGACGCGAGCAAGCGCGACATCCTGTTCGCTGCCGGGCCCGACCTTTCGCCGTTGCTCTGTCAGGGTTACGAGTTCTTGCGCCGCTTTCACCATGTCATCGGCGATCTGCCGTTGCAGCCAAGTCTCACTCGCGGTGAACCAGCTCTTGGCAATGTTGGCCGCCAGTGATTGCCGGCTGAACTCGTAGTCTGCCTGGGCCGAAGCATGAGTGGCTTGCGCCGCGTTGCGACCGTAACGCATGCGGCCCCAAAGGTCGGGCTCCCAAGATGCGCCCAAAGATGCGCCCTGCAATGCCGAGCTGACATCTCCGCCGCCCATGTTCAGGCCGCCGGTACCGATCAGGTTCAACGCCGGTTTCAGCGCCGCCTTGGCGAGCCGCACGTATTCTCCCGCTTGCTCTACCCGCGCGGCCGCTACCCGTAAGTCGGGATTATTGGTAATCGCTTCCGCAATGAGCGCATCCAGTTGGGCGTCGCCAAACGTTGCGAGCCAGTTGTCGCGAATGGAATTAGTCGAAACCGGCGCCGCTTTCCAGGCATTCGTCAGCGGGAGGTTGGTCAGCGTGCCGGATTGCTGGTGAATCTCCGCACGAGTGGGCGGCGACTTGGTCGCGCAACCCGTCACGAGAACGGCGCCAAGCAGAGTGACAAGAATGCTTTTCGGAAATTGCATTGTCGCCTTAGTGCAGTTTGAGAATGAGCCAGTCGAGCTTCGCCCCAACGCGCACAATGACCTTGCGGATGATATGAATCATGTGCCCGCTGTCGGTGTAAACCGCCCCAGCTCCATGCGCCCCGGCGGCCAGGAAGATATCCTTGTCTTTGGCGTCGGGCAGCAATCGCACGGCAAGACAGTTCGCGGGCACCGGCGCGACTCCACCCGATGGATTCACCCCGCCAATCGGCAACTGTCCCTGCGCCGTGGCCCACATGATCGAATCCACTTTAGCTTTGACGATCCGCCCCGGATACATCTCGAAGGCAATCTCCGCCTCCTGACCCGGCTTGATCTTGCGCACTTCGTTCTGGTGGTAAATGGCCAGAATCCACTGTTCATCCTCCACGAAGTTCATCGCGGGCGACATTGGCAATGGAACAGCCATTGCGCCGGGTCGCAACGTGAGCGCGACCACCGTGCCATTGGCGGGCGCGTAATAAGTGGTCTGACTCAACTCCCACTTCGCATCAGCAAGTTGGGCTTCGGCGCGAAGAATCTGCGCTTTCACATTGGCCACCTCGTCCTGCTCCCCCTCGGCCGTCTTGGCTCCCAGCGTTTCACGAGCCTGGGCCTCGGCGGCAACCGTGGAAACCAGTTGGCCTTCGAGATTCTGCACGTCGGCCTGAGCCTGTTCGTAGTCGAACTTGTTGCCCGCGCCAGTTTCGGCGAGCTCCTTGAACTGTTGCAGCCGCAACTTGGCCAGCTTGAGCTTGGAATCGATCGCTTCCTTCTGCCCGGTTGCGCCTTTCAGCGACTCCTGCAAATTGCGCGAGCTGGCCTCGGCGGTGAGAAGTTGCACTTTGAGCTGCGCAATCTGGGCTTCGTAGTTTTTGACGGCGATTTCATACGGCGTCGCATCGATCTTGAACAGCACGTCACCCTTCTTGATTGGGCGGTTCGGTTCAATGGGAACTTCAGTGACCAGACCGCGCACCGGTGGATTGATCGGAATGACATAGTTGACCACCCGGATGTCATGCGACGACGGGGCGACAATGTTAAGCAGGAGAATCAGCGCGGTCAGCCCGATGATCGGCAGCGTGATGACAATGACCTGGCTGACGATGTTCCAGGGCAGCCATTTGAATTTGAAAAAGATCAACCAGACGAAGAACGAGTAGATGCCCAGCAACAGGATTTCCATAAATCAGGCCTTTCCCCCATCGGCGGATTTGGCCGCCAGTTTCCCTTCCAATTCCTTTACGCGCTTTTGAAGGAGTTCGATCTCAACCGACGGTTGGGGTTCTACGACCTCTACTTTTCCGGCTGGCTTCGCTTCCTTGGCATCATGACCGTGCGCCACCTTATCGGTACCATAGGCCATCTTGTAGAGCACCGGCTTGCTGTAAGCCCACAACCAAGCGATCGGCCAGAGCAATCCGCCAAATACAAGTGAGAGCAGGCAAAGACATTGAATCGCGCCCGCCTGCGGGTGTTGACGTTTCTCGGCAATTTTCTCGGGCAGGATGTGAACGATCCAGAAAACAGCGATGCCGACCGCCGGGGCGACGACAAGCACGACCCAGGCGAGGACATTTGCCACGCTGTCGAGAGTTTCGCCCTTAAACATGGAGGCGTGCGCCGATACTGGGGTCAACAGCGCCAGCAACAGGCCGGCAGCCAGGGAAAGGACTCGCCAGCGGTCTCGTTGCCGGAAGAATGTTTGGTTGGGATTCATAACTGCCTTTTGGAATTCAGGAATCAAATTCAGTTTGGGTAAAATCAGGATTCGCCTAGCGCACATCATTACCGCAACCAGGCACCAAAACTACAAGTCCAATCACACAGCAGATTGTCAACGTCCGGCATCATCGAATTACGCCCAATCTTCGGCTGTTCTTTTTTAACTCTTTTTGCCACTCGATTACAGCCTCATTCAACACCTCGCACATCATGACCACGTTTCGCCGGTCCAGCGTACCCGCCTGCCATTGCTGTTGCACGGGCGTAAACGCCTCGGCAATGATGTTTAAACCCGCGTCGAGTTCGGCCGCGGCATTGGCCGCGCGGGGGCTCTGTAGTTGCGGCACGAAGGCAGCCACCTGGCTGAACACCGCGCGCAGATTCTGGAACTGAATCTGCAGATTTTGGAAATCCACCGCGAAATTCTGCGTTTGATAACCCGGACTGCGCGCCCTCCGGCCCATCTCCCCTGCCGCCTGCGCGGTTTGCCGGGCCTGGTCGGACGTGGCCTGCGCTCCGTTGCGCAATGTGTCCGCCAGCGTCGGGCCTTGCACGAACGACAAGGGGGCCCCCGGCAGGCTGATCAGTTGGGCGATCGCCGGGCCGGTCCAGCCAATGATGTTGGCCGCCACAATGCCGATCAAACCGCCCAGCGACACGATACGAAATGAGGTGCGATTGCGCTTCATGGTTTGGCCGCTTTCATGACCGCCTGCTCGGCGCTTTCCAGCGTTCGTAATAACTGATCCACCGCCGTCAATGCTTCGCGTCCCGCGGTAACCGCCGGGGCGAATTCAGTCCGGGCTTTGGCCACTTCGACTGCTTGGGGTGTTGAGCCCAATGCCGCGCGCCAGTGCCGTAGGTGATCAAAAAACTTGCGGCTATCCTCACGCACACGCCGGGAGTCCTGCTGAACAATTACAAATTGCGCCTGCAATCCCTCAAAGCGCGCGCGGGCTTCGCGCCGGGAAGTTTCATCCGTAGCGGCGCAGGCCTCCTCGGCCCATTCATGGAAATACTCCTGGCCACGAGCTTCCAATGCGTCCGCGCGCGCCCGGGCTTTGACGGACACGACTTCCAACCGATGTGCGGTAGTCTGCACCTGCGCATAAGCCGACGCTTCAGATTTCTCTGGCGCAGCGACGAGCTTTTCCGTCGCCCGGACACAATCGGCGAGGGCTGCGCGGTAATCGGTCACGTGACGTTGAAACTCGCGGACGCCTTCCCCGGGGCGGGCGATGGCGGAATCCGTCTGCACGGTGGTGCACCCGGCCACTACCATCAGCGCGACAGCACCTACTATTTTTTCGAAATGAAGCAGTTTTGAATTCATTGGCAGTCAGCGGGTGAGTCGCGGATGTGTCATGTTCTCCGGCTTCAGAAGTTCGTCCAACTTCTCCTTGGTCAACCAGCCTTTGGCGATGACGAGGTCATACACACTGCCGCCGGTCTTCAGCGCTTCCTTGGCGATGGCTGCAGATTTTTCATAACCGAGCACGGGATTCAGCGCGGTGACGAGGCCGATGGAGTTTTGCACGTAATCGCGACAACGTTCACGATTTGGTTCGATGCCCGCAATGCACCGCGTGGCAAGGACAATGGCCGCGTTGCGGAGCAGCGTGAGGCCGAAGAACAGATTAAACGCAATGATCGGCTCGGCCATGTTCAACTCCAGTTCGCTCGCCTCGGAAGCCATCGCAACGGTCACGTCGTTGCCGATGATCTGGAAACAAATCTGGCTCACGACTTCGGGCACGACTGGATTTACCTTGCCCGGCATGATGGACGAACCGGGCTGCATCGCCGGCAAGCGGATTTCATAAAGCCCACAACGGGGACCGGACGACATCCATCGCAGATCGTTGCAAATCTTGGAGAGCTGCACTGCGGTTACTTTCATGGCACTGCTCATTAATGCGAATTCACCAGAGTCCTGCGTGGCTTCAACCAGGTTGTCCGCCAGGCGAACGGGCGCCCCGGAAATCTCCGCGAGCTTTTTCGTGCACAGCGGCGCGTAGCCGGCTGGACTATTCAGGCCCGTGCCGATCGCCGTCGCCCCCATGTTGGTTTCGAGCAATTCATTGCCCGCGTGTTCGAGATGCCGAAGCCCGTCGCCAATCATCACGGCGTAGGCGCTGAATTCCTGGCCCAATGTCATTGGCACGGCGTCCTGATTTTCCGTGCGGCCCATTTTGATTACGTCCGCAAACTCCTTCGCCTTCGCTTCTAGTGCGGTCTTGAGTTCGCGCAGCCCGCCCAGCGTATCGCGCAGTGTGAACCACACGCCCAGCTTGATCGCTGTGGGATAAGCATCGTTCGTGGACTGCGAGCAATTGACGTGATCGTTCGGATGGCAGAACTGGTAATCACCTTTCACCTTGCCCATCAGTTCGAGCCCGCGGTTCGCGATTACTTCGTTCGCGCACATGTTCGTGGACGTGCCTGCTCCGCCCTGAATCATATCCACCCGGAACTGGTCGTGCAGCTTGCCGGCAAGAATCTCATCGCACGCTTTCGCGATAGCTTCGGCGATCTTGCGATCGAGCGCGCCAAGCTCGGCATTTGCCAGCGCAGCGGCTTTTTTGACACAAGCCAGTGCGCGAACGAAATGTTCGTAGTGCGAAACGTGAATGCCAGAGAACGGAAAGTTTTCAATCGCCCGCACAGTTTGGACACCGTAATAGGCGTGATTCGGCACGTCGCGTTCCCCAAGCGAATCATGTTCGCGCCGGACGTTCGTCAAAGTCGGTGTTCCGGCTTCTTTGGCCAATCGTTCTGAGGCGGCGCGCAATCGGTCGCTCAACCGTCGGGCGATCTGGCCCACGAGCCGGTAGAACACTTCGGGGTTTTCCGTGCGAACCTTTTCCAATTCAGCGCGCGGAATCTGCCAGATCGTCGTGCCCTGACGCGTGACCGCTGATGTGGCATGCGGCGTATCATCGAGCATCACGCCCTCGCTGAGGACCGCGCCGGGTTGCGCCACGCCAAGCTGCACGCTCTGACCCTGCTGACCTCGCAAAAGATCAATTTCGCCTTCAAGCACGACGCCGAGCCATTGGCGCGGCGTCGATTCGTGGAAAAGATAGTCACCGCCCTTGTAGGTCACCGCTGCGCCGCGTTCGGTCACGGCGGTGAGTTCCTCGGGGTTGATGCCGATTCGTTGCGCCGCATCAGCAATGAGTTGGGGATTTAGCTTCATATTAGATCGAGTTCAGTTCAGGTGAAAAAGAGTTTGGCAATCAGCAGGCCCGTGAAAACCGCGACCGTGGTGCTGATTAGTCCCGGCAGCAGGAACGAGTGGTTGATCACGAACTTCCCAATGCGCGTCGTGCCCGAGCGGTCGAAATTGATTGCGGCAATGATGGTGCCGTAGTTTGGAATCAGAAAATAGCCGTTCACCGCCGGGAACATACCGATAAGAAATGGCGGCGCGATGCCAAGCGAAAGGCCGAGCGGCATGAGCGCGCGAGCGGTGGCAGCCTGGCTGTAGAGCAACACGGACGCAAGGAACAATCCGATTGAGAATGTCCACGGTGCCGCCTTGGCCATGTCGCCCAGGCCACCGACAATGGCGTCGCGATTCGCGCCAATGAAAGTATCCCCCATCCAAGCGAGCCCGAAGATGCCGACGACCGCCGTGATACCAGCCCGGCAGGTTTGCGTCTTGGTTACCACATCAGATTTCACTTTCGTCACCAAGAGTAAGATTGCCGCAATGGACAGCATGACAATTTCGATAGCCACGGGCATGGCGATGACTTCCGGCTTTTCGCCCCCGGGGATTGTGCGTAGTTTCGGGAAGAGCCCGAGCGCGACGACGAATGCGACTCCAGTCAGGAAAATCAGCGCGCTGGTTTTGGCAGTGGCCGGCAGCTTGGGTATTTCGCCGGCTGGCGCTTTGGCATGCGGTGGTTGAATCTCACCCGCAGCGAGCCGCGCCTGGTATTCGGGGTCGTCCTTCAGTTCCTTCCCCACGCGTAATTGCACGAGCGCGGCGACGATTACGCCAATCAAAGTTGAAGGTACACAGATCATCAGGATTTGCGGCAGGCCGTACGCAAGGTTGTTGCTGGCGAAGAGGCCAATCATCGCCGCCGTGGCGGCCGCAACTGGACTCGCCGTGATGGCCTGTTGGGAAGCGATGGTGGCGATCGCGATCGGACGTTCAGGCCGGATGCCGTTCTGATGCGCCACTTCGTAAATCACGGGCAGCAGCGGGTACACAATATGGCCGGTGCCCGCAAGGAAGGTGAACGTCCAGGTGACGAGCGGCGCCACGATGGTGACATGCTTGGGATTTTTGCGAATGATTCGTTCCGCCACGCTCACGAGAAAATCAATGCCCCCCGCTGCTTCCATCACGGAGGCGGCCATGATAACCGCGAGAATGATCAGCATCACGTCAATCGGCGGCGCGGTCGGCGTGGCCCCCAGAAACGCCAGCACCAGTAAGCCGACACCGCCCCAGAGTCCGAGGCCAATCCCGCCGACGCGTGCGCCAATGCCCAGCGCGATGAGGATGACGGCGAATTGCAGTATCATTTGGACGCTCATGATGGTTCCTTTCAGCGAATCAAATCGTACCGGAACACGAAGTTCAAGCGATGACCGTCGCCGTCGGCGTCACTCTGGGTATCCTTGAATCCGTAAAGGTATTCCAAACCCATGCGGAATGATGTCGTCGGATGCCAGACCAGGTTGACGCTCGTGTAACGGGTGTCTTCAATCGCAAAGCCTCCGAGAGACGAAGCTGGATCAACCTTCACGTAGCCGTAGCTGGCGGTGGAGCGAAACTGCTTCGACCACTGGTGCGTGTAGCCCAGCGCGGCCGCCAAGACTGGCAGGGCTTCGAGATCTCCAGATGCGTCGGGGGCCGCGTCGAGATCGCCGCCGCCGAGATCATTCACATAGCGCGCCATGCCTTCGCCATAAGCCAGTTGCCAGGCGATCTTGTCCTTCTTGAACACATTGAACGCACCGGAAGCGTTGACGCCCCAGCCGAAAACCGAGTCATCTGAAGCGTTGTCAACTTCGTAAGCGATGCTGCGGAACAGACCCGACACCTGCACGTGCCCCAGCCCGCCTTCCCAGCGCCACCCGATAACGCCGTCCGGCGCCCGCGAGACTGTGTCCGCACCCGCGGGAATTCCCGTGGCGCTCAGACTCAGATCGGACTCGGGCTGTTCCAGGCTGAACAGCAAGTGCATCTCGCCTGAGCCATTGTAGATGACGGGCGAATAGCGGACCTGCGGCTGGCGCCGGTTGATCATGGCGTTCGGTCCGGCGTAATCGAGCACGTCCGGCCAGGCGTCCACGTTCATGAATGCCGAAAAGGTCTGCCCCACCAGGAGATTCCAGGCCTGGCCGTAGAAATGCCGGACCCGAAAACTCATGCTGCTGGAAGTCGAGTTGTCGAAGAAATCGTTTTCGTTGTAGATGCGCAGCGCACCTTCGTCGCCCACTGGCCGGCGCGCTTCAAAGCTGATGCGGGTGCCTTTCGCGTGAATCTGCGATCGCGGGCCGCCATCCGCGCCTGCCTGCCCGTCCACGGGAATGCTCGACGGGATGAACTGGTTGGGATTGCCATTGTCCTCGAAGTCGTGAATGGCATCGAGCCGTGCCGAGCCGCCGAAGCGGAGTATCGTCTTCGTCCCGGGCAATGGAATGAATCCCTTCAACTCGGGATCAATCGGCTTGTTGTCGGGACGCGGCGCTCCGGATTGTTGATCGGTGAACATGTCGTAATCGGGAATCAAGCTGACGCCGAGCGCCCGCAGTTGTTCAGGCGTCGCAGGCAGGTCAATCCGCTGGCCGGCGACGACCATGTAATTGGTGCCCGTCGGTGCCGGCGGCAAAAATGTTTTGGTACCGGCGAGGTTCGTGCTTCCGGCGCCTGGCTTTTCCAGCTCAGCCAACCTGGTTCGGACGTCTTGCAAAGTCTTTTCCAATCCCTGCACGGTGGCGCGCAAGGCTTCGAGTTCACGGGCGCGCGCGTCGTCCTGAGCGAATGCTCCAGGTGCGCCAGGCAAGGCGAGTAAGCAGGTTGCAGTGGCGAACAGTCGCAATTTGAAACCAAGCCGGCATGACACTTGGTGCGACTGGATTCCTAAACTCTGCAACTCCGTCGGCAACGCGATCAGGAGGTTGATTAGTTTCATTTTGGTCGTCCTTCTGTTTGGAGGCGCATGTCGTAGATCAGCTTTCTACTTGGAATCCAATCGGAGCGCTCCGATCGCTTCGCGGAGAATCGCCGCACTGCGCTTGAGGGCCTGTCGTTCTGAATCGCTTAACACCAACGGAATGACGGCCAGCGCGCCTTCGCCGCCCACGAGATGCGGCAACGCCAGCGTGACACCTTCGCAATCGGGAACTTCTTGGATTCGTGCGCAGATGGTAAGGATGGCACGTTGATCGTGCAACAGCACATCCACAATGCGTGCCACCGCACTGCCGATGCCGTAATACGTCGCCCCTTTGCCGGCGATGATATGGTACGCCGCGCGGCGGACGTTCTCGTCAATGTGGGCGCGATCCGCATCAGTCAGTGGTTTGCCGTGCACTTTGGCGAATTCGTCCAGCGACAATCCCGCGATTGTGGACTGCGACCAAACCAACACTTCGGAATCACCGTGTTCGCCGATGACGTACCCGTGGACGTGGTGCGGGTCCACCTCGAAGTGCCGCCCAAGCAACGTGCGAAACCGCGCCGTGTCGAGCGTCGTGCCCGAGCCGATGACCCGGGTGGCCGGCACCCCGAACTCGGCAGCGAAGTGCGCCGCCAGATGCGTCATGATGTCCACCGGATTCGTGACGACGAGCAACACTGCTTCGGGCGCGTGGCGGAGTACTGATGGCACGATCTGCCGGAACACCTCGGCGTTGCGTTGCAGTAGTTGCAGGCGCGTCTCGCCCGGCTTTTGCGCCACGCCACCGGCGATCACCACCACCTGCGCCCCAACTAGGTCTGAATAATCCCCCGCTCGCACGCTAAGCGGATGGGCGAAGGGAACCGCGTGATAGATGTCGTTGGCTTCAGCCTCGGCGCGCTCGCGTTTCATGTCCACGAGCACGATTTCGCGCCCGACGCCGCTCATCACGAGCGCGTAGGCCGAAGTCGCACCCACCATACCGCAGCCGACAATTCCAATTTTCATTCTTCGCGTTGAGTTCGCTGATGTCAGGTTCGCTTGGCTGGCAAGCAGGTCCGTCGGCCAACGTGCGCGCTGAACTGATCCAGGCCGCAATTTATTTTCATGGCATCGTTACCCGGCAAGTTGACCGCGCATTTCGGTGGCGTATTGATCAGCGTTGAGTCCGGCAAGGAGGTGAACAGTCTTGCCGCCTTTAAGTTTGACGAGTCCCGCGATACCGGCTGATTTGAGTGCGGCCTCCTGAATCTGGGCTTGGTCCCGCACCACCAGGCGCAGGCGCGTCGCGGCGCAGGCGTCCACCTGAATGATGTTTGCCTTGCCGCCCAAGGCTGCGATGTAAGCTTGAGCCTTGCGCGCGGCGTCGGGATCGCGCTGTGGCACGTTCCGGCCCGCGGGTTGCGGTGCATTGACTGGCGGGGCCGCCTCGGCTGCGTCGGCTTCGGCGCCGGCGGTCTTGAGGTAGTCTTGCATCTCCGTCTTGAGATTCTCGCTACGCGTTCCGAAAATCGCCTGCATCCCGTCTCCGACCACGACGACGCCCGTAGCGCCGAGCGCTTTGAGTTTCTCCGCGCTGGCTTTGCCGATGTCGGCAAGCTTGACCCGCAGGCGGGTGATGCATGCATCTAGACTCACGATGTTCAATCGCCCACCGAATGCCCGAATGAGTTGCAGCGCGAATTGGTTGCCGGGGACCGCCGGCACCGGTTTCACTGACTCGTCCTCCACTTCCCGGCCTGGGGTGAGTAGATTGAAGCGGCGAATTGCGAACGTGAAAACGCCGTAATAGAGCGCCGCCCAGATAGGCCCAATGACGAGCAGCCAGAGCGCGTTGTGCGACTTCGGGAAGAGCACGATATAATCGATCAGTCCGTGCGAGAAGGTGAAGCCGTGTTTGATGCCGAGCGCTACACACAAGAAGTACGCAGCGCCCGCGAGCAGCGCGTGAATGACATAGAGCACCGGCGCGACGAATAGAAACGCGAACTCAATGGGTTCGGTGATCCCGGTGAGGAAGGCGGTCAAGGCCGCCGAGATCATGATGCCGCCCACTTTGGCGCGTTGTTCGGGCCGCGCGGCCCGCCACATGGCGAGCGCCGCCGCGGGCAACCCAAACATTTTAAAGAGATAGCCCCCGGTCATGCTGCCCGCCGTCGGGTCGCCCGAAATGAAACGCGCGATCTCGCCGTGCACGACGTTCCCGGTCGCGGGATCGGTAAACTCACCCGCTTGGAAGAAAAATGGAACATTCCACACATGGTGCAGCCCAAACGGAATTAATGCCCGCTCCACAACCCCATAAATCGTGAACGCGAGCACGGGCCGGCCATGCACCGCCCAGTGAGAAAAGGCATCGATCCCCTGCCCAATGGGCGGCCAGACGAAGCTGAGCACTGCGCCAACAATGATGACGGCGAAGGCGGTGATGATGGGCACGGCGCGTTTACCGGCAAAGAATCCGAGATAGCTCGGGAGCTGAATCTTGTAGAACCGATTGAAAGCTGCGGCGGCAATAAGTCCGACAATGATGCCGCCAAAGACTCCGGTCTCGATGGACGGGATGCCCATGATGTCCTTCGTCTCAATGCCGTTAAGTTTTGCGCAGACTCCCAAGGCGGCGAGAAAGACAACGTAACCGACGGTGCCCGCGAGCGCGGCCACACCGTCATTATCCGTCAAGCCAATCGCCACCCCGATGGCGAAGAGCAACGGCAGAATTCCGAAAATCGCGCTGCCAGATCCCGCCATCACCTGCGAAACGGCTTCGGGCAGCCAGGTAAAATTCGCACTGCCCACGCCGAGCAGGATGCCGGCGACAGGCAGCACGGACACCGGCAGCATCATGCATTTGCCGATTTTTTGGAGCGAAGAGAATGCGTTCTTGAACGAGAACATTTCAGGCCTTCGGGCTGGGGGTTGATGACTCCTCGTCGGGATCGGGGACAAGCGCACGCACGTCCTCGGCGGAATCCGCGGCCAGGGCGCGTTCGGCGAGCGCGCGGCAGGCGTCGATGCGCAGCGTGCGAATCTGCGCTTTTACAGCTGGAATCGCCGGGAGGCTGACGCTGAGTTCATTTACGCCGATCCCGAGCAGGATCGGCACGGCGTGCGGATCGCTGGCAATCCCCCCGCAAACGCCCACCGGTCGGCCGGCGGGTTGCGCCCCCTTTACCGTATGCGCGATGAGCCTCAATACCGCGGGGTTCAGTCCGTCAACTTGCGGCGCCAGCTTTGGATGACCGCGATCCATCGCGAGCGTATATTGCGTGAGGTCGTTGGTCCCAATGGAGAAAAAATCCGCTTCGCGCGCGAATTGCGCGGCCATTACCGCCGTTGCCGGTACTTCCACCATGATGCCAGCGGGAATTGGCGGGACGCCGAGGCGGGTGGCTTCTTCGGCGAGCATCGCCTTCACCTCGCGCAACTCGCGCAGCGTCGCAATCATGGGAAACATCACGCGCAATTTTCCGAACGCGCCGGCGCGCAGGATGGCTCTAAGTTGTGTGCGCAAAATCTCCGGCCGGTCGAGCCCCACTCTCACCCCACGTTCGCCGAGGAACGGGTTGTCCTCTTTGGGAATGGGCAAATACGTGAGCGGCTTGTCGCCCCCGACGTCGAGTGTGCGGATGATCAGCGGACGATCGCGTCCCACCGCCTCGGCGATGGATTTGTAATTTTCAAACTGCTGATCTTCCGTGGGCGCCTCGGTACGTTCCATGAAAAGAAACTCGGAGCGCAGCAAGCCGACACCCTCGCCGCCGAAGTTCACAAGTTGCGTGGCATCTTTAAGCCCACCAATGTTGGCAACCACTTCGATGCGCGTGCCATCGAGCGTTGTGGCCGGTTCGCGCGCGTGCGCGAGGTTTTCCTGGCGACGCTGATCGGCTTTCGCCTGCGCCTGGCGAATGCGCGTCACTTCCTCGGGCGTTACGTTCAATCGCAATGTGCCCTTGGTGCCGTCGAGGATGACCAGAGTTCCGTTCGCCAATTCGAGGGCTTCCTGTTCGATGCCCGCCAGCGCCGGAAGCCCGACGGCGCGGGCGAGAATTGCCACGTGCGAAGTGGCGCCGCCGCGCGTGGTGCAAAAGCCCATCACCCGTGTCCGGTCGAGCGCCGCGGTGTCCGACGGAGTGAGATCTTCCGCAATGAGGATGGCGTTGGGTGGATATTTCGGCGGCTCAACTTTCGTGCCTGTCAGAATTGCGAGAACGCGCAGGCCTACGTCGCGCAGGTCATTGGCGCGTTGGGCGAGCAACTGATTACGCAGGGCCGCGAGCCGATCGGTCTGAGTGGTCACAGCCTGCTTCCATGCAAAGGCCGCGCTCTTCCCAGCGGCGATGTGTGATTCCGCAATTTCCAGAACTTCAGGATCCGAAATCAATTCTTCATGCGCGGCGAAGATGGCCGCCTTCGCCGGCTCGCGATCCGCCTGGAGACTTTCACGCAGAGCCGCGAGTTGCGCCTGCGCGGCGGCGATGGCATCCGCCAGCCGGCGGCGTTCCACGTCCGCCCCAGAACCGACCTCCGTCACGGCAATCTCCACCTGCCGGAGCTGGAACACTTCGCCGACCGCAAGCCCGGGCGAAGCCGAAACCCCGCGCAGCAAATTGGCATCGCCAGATTTCCGTTTCGGTGGCGGCACGGTGGTGGGCGAGTTTACTGTGGTGGTCGCTTCTGGTTTGCTGCCTTCATCGCCACAACCTTGGGCCAACATGGTGGCGAGTTTTTCCACGGCGATCCTCGCATCAGGACCGCTGGCGATCACCTGCAGCTTCGCACCATGCGCAATTTCCAACGCCATGATCGCGGTCACGCTGCGTGCATTTGCCTGGCGGTCGCCAAGTTGAAGTTTGATGGCTGACTGGAAAGTTTTAGCGAGATTCGCCAGGACGGCGGCCGGCCGGGCGTGCAATCCGGTCGGATTGGTAATCAAAATCATTTCGGATGTGATCACCGCGGTCCCATCGGCTGGCGCCGTGGCGGTTTCAGCGTCGAGAGTCACCGTGAAGAGCGTGTCCTTGCCCGCGGTGACGAAGCCGCTGGCGCGTTCCCAGGATTTCACACGTTCGCTGTTCGTGATGACGATCTGGGTCAGCAGGCTCTTGGCGCGCGTCGCAACAAAATCGAGATCGAACTCGATCAACGGGTCACCGGCTTTGACTTTGTCCCCGATACTTACGCGCGGGTTAAAGCCTTCGCCTTTCATGGCCACGGTGTCGATGCCGACGTGCATCAACAGCTCCACGCCTTCAGCCGTGCTCAATGTCACCGCATGTTTGGCCGCGTGGAGCGTGGTGACTTCACCATCGCACGGTGCCACGAGTACTGCGTCGGTGGGGTCAATTGAAAGGCCATCGCCGACCATTTTTTGCGCGAAGACCGGATCCGGCAGCCGCTCGAGCAGCCACACCTGGCCGGACAGGGGCGAGAGAAACTTGAATCGCGACATAGGCAGGATTGGATTCTTTTTGTGTTCACCCCAGGTTCACCGGTGCAAGGTCTTCGCGCAATCCCACCGGGCGAGGAGTGTTTCAAACATTGTCGCCTTCTGTCGAGCTGCCCTTTACGGCAACCGGACCTTTCTGGCCCCATCGCCAGCCGAGCACAAACGGATGATCTTCGCCGCGCTCGTTGATGTAGTGACGGTGCTCTATCAGCGCGTCGCGGATGGCCTGTTTCGCGTAAGCCGCGCGCGAACCGAGTTGCGGCAACCGGTCAATCACGTCCTGCACCAGGTGGAAGCGATCCATTTCGTTCAGCACGACCATGTCGAACGGCGTGGTGGTGGTGCCTTCTTCCTTGTAACCGCGCACGTGCAGATTCTTGTGATTGGTGCGGCGGTAGGTTAGGCGGTGGATCAACCACGGGTAGCCATGGAAAGCGAACACGATGGGTTTATCTTTGGTGAACAACGTGTCGAAGTCGTGATCGCTCAGCCCGTGGGGATGCTCGCTCGGGGGCTGGAGCTTCATCAGGTTCACGACATTGATGACGCGCACCTTCAGCTCCGGGAGGTGCTGGCGCAACAGATCCACGGCGGCGAGGGTTTCGAGCGTAGGTACATCCCCGCAACAGCCCATCACCACGTCCGGCTCGCCGCCTTGGTCGTTGCTCGCCCAATTCCAGATACCAACGCCTGCGGTGCAATGCTTGATGGCCTGATCCATCGTCAGCCACACCGGCGCAGGTTGTTTGCCGGCGACCACGACGTTGATGTAATTGCGGCTCCGCAGGCAATGGTCAGTGACGGAGAGCAGGCAATTCGCATCCGGCGGGAGATAAACGCGGACGACCTCGGCTTTCTTGTTCACCACGTGGTCAATGAATCCCGGGTCCTGGTGCGAAAAGCCATTATGGTCCTGCCGCCACACGTGCGAACTCAGCAAGTAATTCAGCGAAGCGATGGGCCGCCGCCACGGGATGTGATTGCACACCTTCAACCATTTGGCGTGCTGATTAAACATCGAGTCGATGATGTGGATGAACGCCTCGTAGCAGGAGAAGAATCCGTGTCGGCCCGTGAGCAGATAACCTTCGAGCCAGCCCTGGCACTGATGCTCGCTCAACATCTCCATCACCCGGCCATCGGGTGCGAGGTGGTCGTCAAAGTCGAAACGCTCTGCCATCCAGGCGCGATTGGTCACTTCGAGCACGTCCTGCCAGCGGTTGGAATTGTTCTCGTCGGGACTGAACAGCCGGAAGTTTTTGCTGTCCAGATTAAGTTTCATCGCATCGCGGAGAAACTTGCCCATCACGCGCGTGGCCTCCGCTTCGATGTCACCCGGTTTCTTGATTTCGACAACGTATTCACGGAAATCGGGCAGCCGCAGGTCGCGGAGAAGCAATCCGCCGTTGGCGTGCGGATTGGCGCTCATCAAGCGCTCGCGCCGCGGCGCGATTTCCGCGAACTCGGATTTCAACCGCCCATTTTTGTCGAAGAGTTCCTCCGGCTTGTAGCTCTTCAGCCACTGTTCGAGGATCTTTATGTGCCCGGGTTTCTCGTGCATCTCGCCCATTGGCACCTGATGGGCGCGCCACGAATCTTCGGCGCGCCTGCCGTCAATCTCCTTGGGACACGTCCAGCCTTTCGGCGAACGCAACACAATCATCGGCCAGCGCGGACGCTCAGTCTTCTTGCCCTTGCGCGCGGCCGTCTGGACGCGCTGAATCTCGGTGATCGCTTGATCCAGCGCCGCCGCCATGAGTTGATGCATCTTCGCCGGCTCGCTGCCTTCGACAAAAATTGGCGAATAACCGTAACCGCGGAACAGTTGCTCCAGTTCCTCGTGGCTGATGCGCGCCAGCACGCACGGGTTGGCGATCTTGTAACCGTTGAGATGCAAGATGGGCAGCACAGCGCCGTCGGTGGCCGGATTGAGAAATTTGTTCGAATGCCAGCTCGTAGCCAACGGACCGGTCTCGGCTTCGCCGTCCCCGACCACGGCCGCAACGATGAGGTCGGGGTTGTCGAATGCCGCGCCGTAAGCGTGACTCAGCGCATAGCCGAGTTCACCGCCTTCGTGAATTGAGCCGGGCGTCTCGGGGGCAACGTGACTGGGAATGCCGCCGGGAAAGGAAAACTGTTTGAACAGCTTCCGCATCCCCGCTTCATCCTGCGAAATGTTCGGATACGTCTCGCTGTACGTGCCCTCCAGATATGTATTCGCCACGATGCCTGGACCGCCGTGCCCGGGGCCGATGATATAAATCATGTTCAGATCGCGCTCCTTGATGACGCGATTGAGATGCACGTAAATGAAGTTCAATCCCGGCGTCGTGCCCCAGTGGCCAACGAGGCGCGGTTTGACGTGCTCTTTCTTCAAGGGCTGCTTGAGCAGCGGATTCTCATAGAGGTAGGTCTGGCCGACCGAGAGATAATTCGCCGCGCGCCACCAGCCATCCACTTTGCGAAGCAGTTCGGCGCTGAGCGGTTTTGAAGTTTGCTGGTTCGCCTTTTTCATTGCTCAACCTTCCATTCAGCGCCGTCGCCCGCCGCCGCCGCTCCGAACCGGCCGGGAGGCGTTGTAGTTCGGACGCACGTTTGCCGAGCGCATTTGCGACAGGGTGCGCGCGTAATGCTGGCGTTCCAATTCCGCAACTTGCCGCGCCTCCATCCGATCACCGGCGTCCGGCACGCGATTGCGGTTAATCGCTTTTGCCGCGGAAGCGTTGACGTTGGGGCTGATGCGATTTCCCGCGCTGCCGCCGATCCCTCCACCTCGTGGTGCGCCACCGGGTTGAGGATCAACCTTGCCTTGCGTGGGCGCGAAGTAACTCCAGTTTCCGCCCCCCTGCCGCCGATACCAGCCATCCGGTTTGCGAAGATAAACATTGCCGTCCGGTGAAGCGTAAAGATCGCGTCCGCCGCCAGAACTCTGGCGCACGTTGGAAAGCAATTGCGCGCCGCGCGGCATTTCGCCGGCGCGGGCGGGAGTAGCTGGGCGCGCATACGGATTCAACGCCAGCGTGCTCACTGGCAGCGGCTGCGCGATCGGGCGTCGTGAACCCAGGAAACGCCCCCACAACGCCGGGTGCGCTGGCACCTGCGGAAGTTGGTAAATGCTCGCGGCATTTGCCAGCCGGTCATGCGGAGTGACACCGGGCGTGTGCCAACGATCGTAGATGTTTTCAATCAGCGCCGCCCGGAGGCCGCCGGATTCGCCCCACCACGGACGCCAGACCCACCAGCTGTACCACGGCACGTACCAGTAGCTGTAACCCCAAGTCCAACCCCAACCGTAATAGTAATCGTCGCTGTAATACGGTTCGTAGTCGTAGCCAGTGCCGTAAACCATTGTTCCGTCGTCCTCGTAGGCGCCCTGATAGCCTGATGTGTAACCAGTCTCGACGGACTCTTCATCAGCATCATACACGCGCACAAACGTAGCGTAATAAACCGGCGAGCTGGGCGGGATGGTATAAATCTCTTCCGGCACCTCTGCCGCCACTTGCCAAGGACCCGTCGCCGAAGTAGCGGTGAACCACACGGCGTTGTCCACGGCAAAAAACTTGTCCCCGAGTTGAATGACCGGCAGTTGCGCGTTCACGGCGTAACTCATGGTCGTGCCTTCAATCGGCTTGAACTTCGGCGGACCGTCGTAGGTGAGGTCAATCTTGGCGGTACGCCGATTCACGGTGGCCGTGGTGGGCGCTGAACTCGCGATCAACGCGAGTTCCGCCTGCGGCGTATCCGGCACCGAAGCCAGCGCCACGGCTTGCGGTGAGTTCAGGGGAATTTTCTTGAAATCATCCGGCAAATCATGCGGGGACACGTAACTCCAAGGCCCATGCAATGAAGCCGACTTGAACCATCGGCCCGAAATCAACAGATACGCCACGTTCTCCTTGGTATGTTGAAACAGGAGGCTATCCGAGTCTGCCGCGTAAAGTAGCGCGGTGCCGCGAATCGGCCGGAAGTCAGGGAATCCGGAGGTGATTAGCAATTCCGCTGGCTCCGGGCTGACGATTATCTGCGTGGCGGGCAATTCCGTTGGGGCCGTGGCATTCGTTGGCGTCAGCGCGGCAATCTCTGGGGACGGAGTTTGTATCAGCGACCACGGGCCCGCGACCGTAGCGGCCGCGAACCACCGCGAGTTGTCGTTGAGATAAAACCGATCGTCGGCCCGGTTGCGAACCAGCAACGCTGGCGTGTTAATGACGCGCTCCAGCGACGTGTCCTTAACCGGACGCATCACCGGCACGCCGTCCACAATGATCAACGTCGTACGATTCGTGGCCCAGATGATGCGCGGCGGTTCATGTTTCAAACCTTGCTTCCCGGTCCGGGCGGCGGCCTGTTCAAAGCCCAGCGCGGTCACCAGATAATCCAGCGACACAGTCCGCGCTCCTGCGGGCAGTGCTTCCCGCAAAATTGCGAGCGCGTTGCTGCCGCCATCAGTAGCATCCGGAAAACTCGCCCTGGTGATTTCGAGCCGATCCAACGTCACGACGCGTTTCGAACGATCCACGCTTCCACGCGCCTCGAACCAAGTCACGCCGAACAATTCCTGCTTGGCCCCCGCCGGCTTCACTTCCACAACCGCGCGCGCCACAAATGAGTTGCTCGTCCAGCGTTCCACTTGCGGCAGATGCAGGGTCACCTTGCTACCATTGGTAGAAAAGGTGCGCGGCCAGGGGGAGTCCTCATCAATCGGTCTTTGCGCCCGGAGCGATCCCGGCGCCAGAACCAACCCGACGAGAATGGCGGTTGCACAAATCAGTGAACTCGTGGAACGGCATCTTATTTGGACATTCATATCGCGACTTTCAACCTTCGCTCTGAATTCCGACAATGTTTCCCTGCGCTCCCGTCTGCACGTTGGCGGCGTTGGCTTCGTCGGTATCAATGTGCATGGCCAGCGCGAAACTTGGATCCACCCGCACGAGCACGTCACCGAACACCAGTTCGCGATCCCCGGTTACTCGCACGCGCACGACTGATTTATCGCGCACCCCGTAGCGGAGCGCGTCCTCCGGGGTCATGTGAACATGCCGTAACGCGCAAATGACGCCGCGATCCACCTTCACGCTGCCGGTCGGACTTTCGAGGGTGCATCCGGGTGAGTCCGCAATATCGCCGCTCTCACGTATAGGTGGATGCACGCCGACCTTGAATTGTTCCGTCATCGCGATCTCGATCTGCGTGTATTTTCGCGCCGGCCCGAGGACGCGGACGCGCTCAATGCGGCCTTTCGGACCGACAATGGCGAGCTGTTCCTTGCAGGCATACTGACCGGGCTGCGAGAGGTCGGCGTGCTTGGTGAGTTGATGGCCCTTGCCGAACAACGCCTCGACGTGCTCTTGGGTGAGATGAATGTGATGCGCCGAAACCTCGACGAGAAATGGCTGCTGCTTCTGCGCTTCGAGCACGCGCGTGATGTAGGACCGGCTCAGAGCGCGCAGCGCTTCGCGCGCCATCATGCATTCCTCATCGGTTGGCACAACGAGCACGGTCACCTTCGAGTCGTCGGTGGAAATGCGACAAACCTCGTCGAAGCCGCGGGCATCGCGATTCCGTCGTTCATCCAGCACGAGGCCCATGCATTCCAATCCTTGCGCCGCCAAGGCGCGAACCTCCGCGCTACCCTGACCGATGCCGCCCGTGAAGATCACCGCGTCCAATCCGCCCATCGAGGCTACGTAAGCCCCGATGTATTTCCGCACGCGATAACAATACGCCTTGAGGGCCAGCAACGCGCGGGGCTTTCCCTCGTCGGCCGCTCGGAGGATCTCGCGCATGTCGCTTGAAATGCCGGACAACCCGAGCAGGCCGGCTTTCTTGTTCAGCATTTCCTCGCTCTGGCAGGCGGTCAGTTTCTCGGTGCGTTCCAGGAATGCGAGCACCCCCGCGTCCACATCACCACAACGCGTGCCCATGATCAGTCCTTCCGCCGGGGTGAAGCCCATCGTGGTATCCACCGAACGCCCGTGATCTATCGCGCAGAGCGACGAACCATTGCCGAGATGGCAACTCACCAGGCGCAGTTCATTCGGCCGGCGGTTCAAGAACTGGGCCGCACGCAACGCGACATAGTGATGGGACGTGCCGTGAAAACCATACCGGCGGACCCCTTTCTTTTCGTAAAGCTCGTAGGGCAACCCATACAGGTAGGCGAAAGCCGGCAGCGTGTGATGAAACGCCGTGTCGAACACGGCCACGTGCGGCACGGCGGGGAAGAGTCTCCGCATTTCACGAATTCCTGCCACGTTCACCGGATTATGCAACGGGGCGAGCGGATTAAGCGCTTCGATCTGCGCCAGGACTTCTTCCGTAATGAGCGTTCCCTCCGTGAACTTCTCGCCGCCGTGCACGACGCGATGCGCCACCACGCTAACCTCCCCTGCTCCGCTAATGACTGCGGTTTCCTTTGCGGTGAGCGCCTCGATCATTGCCTTGAATGCAGCAGCGAAATCGCCCTTCGCCAATTCGCGTTTCACTTCGCCCTTCGGTCCGCGATGCGCCAGGCGGGTGCCGTCGATGCCAATCCGTCCAACCGCGCCGCGAGCCCGGCGGGTTTCATCGGTCGTGTCGAAGAAGCTGTATTTGAGCGAGGACGAGCCGCAGTTGATGACGAGAATTTTCTCCGACCGTTCACCCTTGAGCTGAAGGCCGTAAGGGTCATCGCCCTTGTGAATTACGGCAGCGATTTTGGCCGGATCCGTCGCGAGCATCCGCATCCGCGTGGCAATCGTCCGGGAGATATGTTGAACCACGCCGGGCTCGGCCACGATGACTGATTGGAAGAGCGAAATGGGGATGAGCAAGACTTCGCACCGGGACTCCGCAATAAAATCGGCCAGCAGCGGATTGCCCGACATCAGGGCCGCTTCGCCGAACGTGTCACCCGGTTTCAGTTGCCCGAGGACCTGCCGCACGCCGCCGTCGCCAAGAATCGAGGCGCCCACCGTGCCGCTCAGCACCACGCCGAAATGCGCGGCTTCGGATCCCTGATGCAAAATAACTTGGTTGGCTTCGAACGATCCCTGACGCGAGCCATCCACCAACTGCTTCAAGCGGTCGGCGGGGAAGGTCTTGAAGACAGCGACTTGTTGCCCGAGAAATTCGGGTGTGTTCATGTCAATCTCCCAGGGAAATACCCAGCGCGCGCGCGGTACGAGCCAGGCTGCCGTCGGGCCGGACGGTCTTAAGCTTGCCGACCGCCTCACTGATCGGGATGGCGCCAACCTGCGGGCCGATGAAAGCGACCATTTTTCCAAAGTCGCCGGCCGCCACAAGCTCAACGGCCGTTGCCCCGAACATCGAACAGAGCGCCCGGTCAAACGTGGTTGGGGAGCCGCCGCGCTGGAGATGTCCCAGGACACACAGTCGCGATTCCTTGCCGGTGAGTTCTTCCACCCGGGCGTTGACCACCGCACCAATACCGCCCAGCCGGGCTTCACCCACTTTGGTCTGGGCGCCGGCGGTCACGAATCCGCCATCCTTTTCTCTCGCGCCTTCGGCCACGACGATAAGAGTAAACTTTTTACCCTGTTGTTCCCGTTCCTGAATCTTCCGGCAAATGCTCTCGTAGTTGAAAGGGACTTCGGGAATCAGGATCACATCAGCGCCGCCCGCGACGCCGGCGTAAAGCGCGATCCAGCCGGCATAGCGACCCATGACTTCAAGCACCATCACGCGATTATGGCTTTCGGCCGTGGTGTGCAGGCGATCCAGCGCATCCGTCGCACAGGCCACGGCGGAATCGAAACCGAAAGTCATGATCGTGCCTTCGAGGTCGTTATCAATCGTCTTGGGGACTCCCACCACGGGCACGCCTTGCTCAAACATCTGCTGCGCGATGCTGAGCGACCCATCCCCGCCGATGGAGACCAGCGCCGACAGTCCAAGCTCCTTCATGCCGGCCTTTACGCCTTCAATCAACTCCCCCGGCAGCGCGCGGCTTTCTCCGTGGCCAACCTTGGCGGAAAATTTTCCGCGATTGGCGGTTCCCAGAATCGTCCCCCCGCGCGTCAACAAGCCACTGAGTGCGTGATAATCCAGCGGCAGCGTCTGCCGCGGTTCGAGCAAGCCCTCATAGCCACCTAGAATTCCCACACATTCCCAGCCGCGGTTGGCCGCCCCCTTCGCAACGGCGCGGATGACCGCGTTGAGTCCCGGACAGTCCCCGCCCCCCGTTACGATCCCAATTCGTTTGTTCATTTGCTGAAGCGCCCTCCCGGTGCCGGCTTACGCGCGGGCAACGTCGGGAGGGCTGAGGATTTGTGCGATGATTGGCTATTTCTTTGGCTCCACTTTGGCCGGCGTAATGGTGGCGGCGATGGTGTTCGCTTCGGCCACTAGCGCGTCCATGGACTTCTGCACTTCCATTCCCGAACTGGTGGCCTTCTTGAACTGGTTCTTCACCGCGTCCACCCCGGCAATCGTCAGGTCATTGCCCAGGTATTTTTGCAGGTCTTTCAGGTCCGACATCCACGGGCCAAATTGCGCCTTGAGCGGCTCGGAATACTGGCGGATGCTTTCGAAGGTCTGTTGCAACTTGGCTTTGCGTTGCTCGGCCAGTCCGCGGATTTCTGGATTATTCACCGTGGCCAGTTCCGCTTCCCACTGCTTGAAGTACGACTGCCCTTGCGCCTGCATGTCCTGCGCGCGTTTGTGGATCTTCGCGGCTGTGGATTCGAGATCCGCCACATTCTTGGCGAATTGCTCATACGGTTTGCGCGGGTTGGTATTGGCGGCCGCGGCAATATCGCTCAGGGACTTCATCGTGGCATCAATCGCCTTCTTGCCGTTGACGATTTCGTCCCGGAACTCGGCGATGCCGGCCCCGGTCTTGTCGGCCTGTTTGTACCCCGAGGTGGCACAACCACTCAGCAGAGTGGCAGTGCCGACCGCCAGAGCGGTGAGGGTGAGGATTCCTTTCAGAGTCATGGGTTTCATGGTGTTGGTGTTGTTCATTTGTTTTCGACTGTCAAATTAGTGCGTGCCGCAGCGCGGGACAAAAATCCCGCGCCACCGCACTTCGATTACTATTCGTACTTGGCGAGCTCCGCCGCCACGCGGTCGAGTTCCTTTTCCACATCTTGCAACGTTTCAGTGACATCGTTGCCGTGCCAGCTGGCCTGGCGGATGAGGCTCTTGGCAGAGGCCACGCTAGCGGCCGTGAGTTCGCTCTCGAACAGTTTCTTGAGGTCCTTCAGATCGGACATGAACGGCACCAGTTCCGCCTTGGCTTCCTGCATCACGCTGAGGATCTTTTCGTACGATTTCTTGCGCTTGGCGAGCCGCTTTTCTGCGGCTTTGCGAATATCCTCGTTTTGGATGCTTTTGACCTGAAGCTCCCAATCGGAAAAGAACTCGTGGCCTTTGGATTTCATGCTATCCGCGCGATCGCGGACCTTGAGAGCTTTGTCTTCCATCTTTGTCAGTTCGGCTTTGAACTTCTCGAACTGCGGCCGCAGTTCCACATTGGGCGCGGCCAGCCGGCTCAGTTCCTCCACCGTGACGCTCACCTGGTGGCGGACTTGGGCACATTCAGTCCGCAGGTTCTGGATTTTCTCCTTCACCACCACTGCCTGGGCAGTGCCGTCGGCGGCGAATACCGCCGGCGCTCCCACCAGCCCCAGTGCCAGAATTACGGCGAGTGTTGATTGTTGTGTTTTATTTTTCATGGTTACTGTTCCTTTCCTTTTTTGTTTCAAGGTTTGACTGTTTCATCACCTGACCCGCCAAATGTCATGCCGGGCCGGGTGGCGGAGTTTCCTCCGCACGCTTTGGACCGGCCCCGCGTCGCCCACTCAGGGCGGACTCGATGGCCGGCAGCAGCTTCGTGGCGATCTCTCGTTTCAGCACGAACCCCGCCGCCCCCGCTTCCAGCGCCGCCTCCACCACGCTCAATTCGTCATGCGCACTGAGCACAATGACGCGCGACTCCGGACAACGCAGCAGCAACCGGCGCAACCAGCCAAAACTCTCGCCCTTGGCCAGCGCCAGGTCCGCCACCACCACATTGGGTTGTAAGCGCGCGGCGCTTTCCACCAGCGACTTTTCATCCGCCACCATCACCACCGCCTCAAACTCGCTCTCCAGCAGGCCGCGAATTCCTTCGCTCAGTCCGTGGTGCCGGTCTGCCAGCAACACACACTTGATGGCTTCTGCGCTCATGTCGACGCGAGCCGGGCCTGGCCGGTCAGCGAAACGGGTTTGCCCGATTTGTTTACTTCTTCGCCTCGCCTCCCAGCAGCATTTCCGCCGCGCTGGTGAGGTTACTGTCGGTACGTCTGGGTCTGGTCAAAAACATTGGCTAACTCTACGGTCATAGATAGCTGGTAAAAGTACGAGGCGGGGGGACGAAAAAATACTGGCCGCAACTGAAGCGGCAGGAAGTGGTTCCTTTCGTCGACAACTATTTGCGGGAGCTCCAACTCCGGCGGGCAAATCAAATTGTCACGATGCCATGCTTGATGGCGAAGTGAGTCAGCTCGGTGCTGTTGTGCAGGCCGAGAGTTTCCATCATCTGATATTTGTGGAATTCCACCGTGCGCACCGAAATGTCGAGGGCGCTGGCCATCTCCTTCGCCGAACGCCCTTCCGCAAATAGCTGGAGAATCTCGCGCTGCCGCGCCGTCAGCAACGTCACCGGATCGTTGACCGCCTTGGGATCACGCTGGATGTCTTGGAGCACTTTACCTGCGAGTTCTGGTGAAAGATAAGTCTCACCATCCAGCGCGGCACGTAACGCGGCGACCAGTTCGGCAGCGGCCGAGTGTTTCAGGACGAAACCGACCGCCCCGGCTTCAAGCGCCCGGCGGGCATAGGCGACCTCGTGATGCATGGTGAGAAACACGACTTTCAGGCCCGGGTTATCCTTCTTCAAATGGCCCAGCGCATCCAAGCCGTTCAAGTGCGGCATGGTGATGTCCGCGACGACGATATCGGGACGAAGCTGCTTGGCGGCCTCGATCAAGGCGCGTCCATCCTCCACCATCCCCACCAGTTCGAACTCCGGACTGAGCAGACTCTTCAGCCCTTCGGCCACCATGCGATGGTCGTCGGCCAGCAACACGCGCGCGCGGTTTAGTCTGCTCATGAAGCTTTCACTTTCAACGGGACCCAGACGAGAATGGTGGTACCCTGGCCCGGCGCGCTGTCAATGTCCAGTTCCCCTTCCAGCAGCCGGACCCGCTCCCGCATGCTCGCCAGACCGAGGCTGGGACGAGGACGCTGTTGCCGCAGATCAAAACCAGTGCCGTCGTCGGTCACCGCCAACTGCAATCCCGTGTCCATTGGCCGAAGCGTAACCTCCGCCGATTGGGCGCGCGCATGCCGGGCCACATTTCGAAGCGCCTCCTGGGTGACTCGAAAAAGGCAAAGTCCGGTGTCCGGTTCGATTCGCGCCGGCAGTCCCTCCAGCCGCAACTTGACCGGAACGGATTCCCGAAGGGTGAATCGCTCGCACTCCACTCGGAGTGCATCCGGCAATCCGAGATCCTCCAGCAGCGCCGGGTGCAATTTGTAAGAAAGCGAATGCACGTCTTCGCTTAGGCGTGCGAGGCCATCGCGGAGTTCCCGGATCATTTCGCTGTCCCCGCCACCGTTGCGCCCGAGCTCGAGTCGTCCGGCATCGATCGCCAGACGCGCGAGCCGCTGGGTGATGTCATCATGCAATTCGCGGGCGAGCCGCGCCCGCTCCGCTTCCTGCGCATGAAGCAGTCGCCCGCCAAATACGCGAGCGGCCTGCTCCGCCTGCTTCCGTTCGGTAATGTCTCGCACGAGGCAGGTGAAGACCCGCCGGTTGGCGATTGCGATTTCACTCACGGCCAGATCAAGCGGAAACACCGCGCCGTCCTTACGCCGGCCGCTCACCTCGCGGTTTCCGCCAAGAATCTTTGGCTGGCAATAGTTGCCGCGGTCCTCACTAAAAGGATTTGGCATCAGCAGACTGAGAGGCTGGCCGACTATCTCCGCGGTCACGTAGCCGAAAATATTTTCCGCGGCGGCGTTTACGGATTCGATGATTCCGCGCTGGTCGATCGTAATGATCCCTTCGACGGCGGTATCCAGAATGGCCCGTAGGCGGCTCTCACTTTCGGTCAATGCCTCGGTCTTGCGCCGCGATTCTGTGATGTCAAAGCACGTGCCGATATAGCCCACGAAGTTTCCCTGATTGTCAAAACGGGGACTGCCAGAGTCAGAGATCCACCGATATTCCCCATCCTGCTGCCGCAGCCGGTACTCCATGACAAACCGTTGCCGCGCGTTAAACGCTTCGGAATACGTGTTGAGGCAACGTTGGCGATCATCGGAATGCACCCCTTCGGCCCAGCCGTTTCCGAGTTCCCGATCCGCTGTGCGGCCAGTGAATTCAAGCCAGGGCTTGTTAAGGAAAGTGCAGAGCTGGTCCGGCCCCGCCATCCAGAACATCACCGGCGCGGCATCAGCTGCGATGCGGAAGCGGGCTTCAGATTCGGCCAAGGAGCGTTCCGCCCGCCGGCGGCGCGCGCGATGTCCCACCAGCGCGACAATGGTCATGGTTTGGGCCAGGATGATGACCATTCCGCCAATGACGTAGTACTTGTACTCGCGCCATAGCGAGGCTGGGCGAAAGCGAACGTTCGTTGCGGACGGCGATCGACTTTCATCGATCTCCAAATTTTGCAACAGCTGCCAAGGGAATGCTGCCATCCTGCTCACTGTCTTTATGGAGGAAAATACTGGCAAACCGGCACCAAGCATCGCCAGTCCCGGCAAGTCGACGCGCTCGTCACCACGCAGGTCAATTCGCCGGGTTTGCGAAAGCGCTGCCGTTGTGCTCCACCCGGTGAACAGCAGGACCAGCAAGCCCGCCCCTGCCCGTCGCCAACTCTTCATGCGAAGGTCTACACTCACGCTCGGAAATCTGAACATGGCATGATTGGGCGAGGCCAGCAAGCTGCAAGGGCTCTTCTTCGCCTCAATCATTCAGCCGAATTGTGTATGTGAAAGCCTAAATGAAAAGGGCGACTACCACACTTTTCCTTCGCGTCACCTAGTCAGCCTTATCTTTCACCAATGAGGCCGCCTCCGCCATGGCGGTCGCCCAGCCCGGCGGGGATACTTTTGCTCCCTGCACTTCCTCATAGATGCGGGAAAACTCGCCGGCATCCAGCCACACGCCACCGCAGTTTGGGCATTGGTCAATCTCCACCTTCTTCAGGTCGGAAAACCATTTGCGCTCCAGCACCTGACCAGGACAACGCGGGCACGGGCGCGGCTCGGTGAGGTTCACCTTGCCAACCGGCACTTGCCAGATGGTGTGCAGCGTGGCGGCGGCCCGCGCGCTGACACGTTCTAGTTCCGCCGCGTCGAACCAGATGCCACCGCATCCGCCGTAACAGAAATCCAGGGTCATGCCGCCGGCCCCTTTTTGGCGCAGCGGACTCTTACAGGCAGGACATTTCATAATTTGATTGTCGCGCATTTTACCGCCGGACCGGAGTGGATGTAACTCCGGAATTCTACCGCCCCGCCGTTCACTTCATGCTCGCGCGCAATTCCACGAGCAGCTGGTCAAATTCATCAATCCGAATAAAGCCCAGCCGTGGAAACTCCAGATCGAGGATCACATAGACCGTGGTCGCCATGATCAATGCAAAACCGATCACGTGAATGAAACTGCGCGACTTGCCTCCCGCCATGGCAAAGCCACCAAACAACGCACTCATCAACGCCAGCACCCCCAGCATGATGAAGACAATCGTTGGCGGATGGATTTGGGAGGCGGCTACGCGCGTCGAGGCGATGTCGAACATGTCGTTCAACGCCGGCATCACGAGCGCGGTGAGCGGGTTTGCCGATTCCTTGCATGCCTTTGTCGCCAGGGCCCAGATTTGGTTTTGCAATTCCAGCGCCTTGGCGTGTTCCGCTCGGACCGCCGTGAAATCCGGAATCTTCTGGTACGTGGCCAATCGGGAATCCAAATACCGGCGCACCAACTCACGCAATTCAGATTGGGCGCCCGTCGGCAGCAAATCCAGTCGCAGCCAGGCGGTGCCGATGGCGTTCGCTTCCTTGACGATCAACTCCCGCCGGGAATCAAACCGCGTGGCCGCGCCTGAAAACGTAAATGCGATGAGCAAGCCCATCAGCGCAAAAACCGCGCCTTCTACTGCACCAAGTCCGGCGCGCGCCCCTTCCTCGTTACGGTCCAGTCGCCGCCGACCCAGGCGCCATCCCACTTCCTGCAGGAGAACCATTCCAACCAGCAATCCAACCGCCGACAGAATGGATAGCAGATTTTGATTCATCGCGCGCGCCAGTCTATGCCAGGAAATTCTGCCTGCGCCAGTATCAATTCCTCTCGCAGTTCCCGTTGCCGGAGCGGTGAGATCAATCGGCATGACGCGCAATCGGGGACGACGCGAAGCCTTGTTAATCACACGGCCGCACTTCTCGTCGGGCCGATATCGCGATGGAACAATTGTTCACATCAGTGGATGCGCATATTCGGATTCAAGATAGTTCTCCCCCACAAAGTATAAGTGGACTGTAACCACGGGCTCGTGATATTCGTCTCCCACGTTCGATGAAAACTTGCATGAACATATCAGCCACGAGCTGGCCGATGAGACAGGTCGCCTTAACCGCGACACGTCATGATCGGTCGTTTGAAGGCTGTGCGATCAGCCTCGGTCGATTGCCTGGCCAACCCCGTTATGGGTTGAACCTCAATCAGACCTCGGGCAAGCAGGTAACGTCGTAACGAGAAGAATTTTCTCCTCACCCTGCTTCCCGATTGGAAGCAGGGTTTTTTGTTTCCCTGAAACTGATGGTGAATGGCAGCAACGAAAGGTGAACGACGGTGAACCATAACCAATTGACGTCTTGATGATGTCTGACAGTGCCAAACGAATTCAGGCGTCCACCCTCCGCAGTAGCGGGCGCAAAGTGAAAACCAACTCATCACTAGCGTACGCCGCGGAGAACAGAACCGGGCACGATAACAGTGCTACGGAGGACGGGCAGGAATGCCGAGGCATTCCCCCGGTGGGCTCTGCCCATCGCCAGCGAAAACGCGCGCCGAGATGGTTTGAACAGCTTTTACATTTTAAGGGCTTCGGAGGAGGTGTGCCCCTAAACACCGAAACAGCCGCCGTGAATCCGCGGGCTGGGATCGCATAGATCGCCAGGAGGTGTTTGTTCTTTGTTGAAATGACATGGGCCGGGAGTGCAATGACGCTCCCGGCCTTTTTAATTTCTTCGTAGCCGCCGAGGTGACGAGGCGGAACAACCGTTTGCCAAATCCGCCTCCTCACGTCGGCGGCTACGATCCTGACGCGGTTGTGATTTAACAGCAGAATGGCGTCGCGCCACGGCGCATGTCCGGGTGCGACTCCCGGCAACCGCACCAATTCATTTACGTTTTCAGATTTGCGATTGACGCTTTTTCCCTCAGGCCGCGCGCCAGCTTGCGCAGCAGAGTCTCCAAAACTCAGTCCGCTCGGGGCAGCACCGAGGCGGCCTGCCAAATCGCAAATCGAAAATCATCTATCATAAATTCTTCATGGGGTCGTGGCAGACAAGCCATGCACTTGCCCTGCAAGCAAGCCTATGCGGGAGCATTACCCGCCGGCTCCACCATTTCATTGCGGGAAACTCGACCAATGCACAGAGAGAAGCCTCATAAACTTCTTCAGGTGGGTGTGACTCCCACTCCCGCTACCATCATTCGCTCTGAGCCGACGCGGAGTCGGACCAGAGTGAAGGATGTCCTCCATAGCCTCGTGCGAAGGAAGACACTCGTTGGTCTGGCTCCGAGCTAGGGATGGCGAGCCAATCAGATTTTTCCGGGAACTGATCCGGCTGCCCGACTGTAAATCGGGAGTCACTAAACAATGTGTCGGAAGCGACGAACTGGAGCGTTTGAACTCCCAGTTCCGCCACGAGTTAGCTGCCTCAAATGTAGCCGTTCGCTATCGCGAACTGTGGTCCAGCATTTCCAACAACCGAATTGGATTGGAGGGAATGACAGCAACTATTTCCGCCGGCGCTTCTTCGTACGCACACTCAATTTGACCGATGGTCGGGTGCTCGTGCTGGTGATGGGCGAATGGCTGCGTCGTCGCCGGCGCTCCCACCGGGCATCAGCGGAAAAGAAATGAGTCGCCACCCAGTAAACGCCGGCGAAAACCGCCACGCCGATGATCAAGAGCAGCATTAGGTTTTTGAAATCCACGCGCTTCTATGTAGCCGACTCCGTTGTGATGTAAAGTCTCGTGACCAAATTTTCATTGGCCTCGTAGCTCAATCAGCGGAGCAACCCGTTGTCTGCAGAAGGCTGAGGGTGCATTACAGTTCGCGACAGCGAACGACGATACATGGGGCATCCATCTTGTAAGTCTTGGGAAGCCCAATCCCTTCGAGTCCGCCATCCTTCGCTCTGAACCGCCACGGCGCGAGGTCCGAGTGAAGGATGCCCTCCATAGCCTCTGGCGAAGGAGGGCACTTGTTTTTTCGGCCTGAGCTTCGGATGGCAGGCCATTTACGTTCTCACCGCGCCGCCGTTCACCAGGGTTTACGGTGGTGCGTTTCTCCACTCCGACGTTTCAAAAATCAATCGTCCGGAGTTTTCAGTGCGTAGTGTAGGAGCAACACGCTCGGTTTGGGCCCGAGAGACCGCAGGTGCAAGTCCGGCCGCGCTGACCATTCTAAGGTGCGGAGTGCCAGGTGTCAGGTGTCAGGTGGATGTGCGCGTGAGTTGTCGCGCTTCCTGACATCATGCACCTGATACCTGACACTTTTTGCAAGCTGTCGTGGCCGAACACATGAGGCATCCGTCTTCTAAACGGAACGATGCAGGCGGAAGTCCTGCCGGCAGCGCCATTGCCAGATGGTGTCAAAGTAGCACTGCGGCCTGTTAAGCCGCTTGTCTTGGTGCGAGTCCAAGTCTGGCAGCCAATTTGGAAGGCAGGCAGATACAAGCTGGCTGCACCTGTCCCGAAAATAGGATCGGCAATCACCGAGGTCGGAGCATTACCGACGCCTTCGGCCAGCTTTTTTTAACCCCTTAACGAAAGGAAATCCCATGAAGCCAGTCCTCCGCTATCAAAGCCAGCTGCTCTTTCGCAAGAGCTACAAACCAAATCGTGTCCTCCGAATCCGCCGGGCGGCGAAGCTGCGCTTCAGCTTTCGCCCGGCGGGCTTCGGATTGAAACCACAGATCAAAACGTATGAATGCTAAACACATCGAGTCCAAGTTCGCTGCGATAGGCGCGCGCCTCAAGGTGCGTGAAATCGCGTCGCGCTGGCGACAGGGAGATCGTTCCTGGATCAATCCCACGGATTTTGCCGTGGATATTCAGAATGATGGCACGGGTGAGTTCTTCGAACTCCGCGTGCCGACGCACTTGAGCGATTCGCTGGACGTGACTGTGATGCAGAGCGAACCGAAGCAGCGTCACTTGCTGCTCGCGGTGCGCAAGCTCGGCGACAAACCGCAACTCGACCGCTTCCTCTGCGGTCACGATGAACGTGAATGGTTCGTTGCGGCCGTGCCGGGTGGCGCATCGAGCGTGCGGCAGGCAATGGATGCGCTCCAGCCACCGCCGGTCCGAGATGCATTGCGAAACCATCGCGTCTCGTCGCGCAAGCGCTACGCCCGCAAGAACCGCGCATTTCGCCGTCAGGGCGAATGGTTCTTCGTGCCTGAACCGTCGTTAGTGGTGGATGAAGCCCTCATCCTCCGCAATGAACCGCTCCGTCGTGGCGCGGGCAAACCGCATCTCGTGGAAGAACTCTTCCGCAGTGGCGGCGAGACGGTTCATGTTTGCCGCCGCCATCCGAATGGCGTCACACCGGACGAGTATCGTTCGATTCTGCAGCGCAATCCTGCTGCGGCCCGCTGGGGCTGGCAAGTGATGCGCCGCAACCCGGGCGTGTACGCTCGCGGCGACGTGCGTCACAGCGATCACGCCACCATCACATTGCCGTTCTGGCATCGGGTCATCATGAACACCGAGACCCAGAGCCGCACGATGGCCAACGTGGCGTTCCTGGACTAGACAAAAACATCGGGAGGCGTTCACGCGAGCGCCTCTCGATTCACTTTCTGTCCCTTAGCTCAAAAGCAGAGCGCTCGCCTGATAAGCGAGAGACCACGGAGCGTTACCGCGCGGGACAACCATCCTTCGCTCTGAGCCAGCGTGAGGTTGGTCAGAGCGAAGGATGTCCTCCATAGCCTTGGCGAAGGAGGACCTCTTCTGTCCCGCCCAGAGCTACGGATGGCAGGCCACTTCGCCCCGAGTAGCTGAGGTAGATTAGCGCCGCGCTGAAGCCGCGGAGACGTTGGCGCAATACCAACCTCGGAGGCCAATTGTAGCGTCGGTCTATGACCGCCGAAATCCCTCAATCAAAACCCGGCGCTCACCGAGCGCCACTACAGCACGTGACCCGCATGAACACCATGATCGAAACTCAGGTACGCCTTTTCGCCTCTGCCCAAAGCTGGATCGAAGGCGAAGCGGTGCGCCAACTCTATGCCACTTCGGAACTCGACGGTGTCCGCCTGGCCGTCGGCTTTCCGGATCTGCACCCGGGCAAAGGCTCTCCAGTCGGAGCCGCCTTTGTGTCCGAAGGTAAGCTCTACCCGCACCTCATCGGGGGTGACATCGGTTGCGGGATGGCGTTGTTCAAAACGGACCTTGTGCGGCGCGACGTGAAGCTCGATCGCTGGGCCAAGTTGCAATTCAACCTCGAACACCCGTGGGAAGAAGGCGTCGCCGATTTCCTCGCCGCGCTTGATCTTGAATCCACGGCGTTCGATTCGGCGCTCGGCACAATCGGCGACGGTAATCACTTCGTCGAGTTGCAGGCCGTCGAAAATGTTATTGACGCTGAGGCGTTCAAGAAGCTCAACCTCGGCAAGCAGCAGCTTGTACTGCTTGTTCACAGCGGATCGCGTGGCTTGGGTGAATCCATCCTGCGCGCTCATGTGGATCAGTATTCTGGTCAAGGCGTGGAGGCAGAATCGTTCGGTGCGGAGGAATATCTCCGCGATCACGACTTCGCTGTGCGTTGGGCCAAGGCGAATCGCGAACTCATCGCGCGTCGCTTCGTTGCTCAGCTTGGTGCGGATGCGGAACCTCTCTGGGACGGTTGCCACAACAGCCTCACTCGTCGCGAGAGCGATGGCGAAGTTGTTTGGCTTCACCGCAAGGGCGCAGTTGCTACCGACGCTGAGTTCGTCGTCATCCCGGGCTCACGCGGCTCGTTGAGTTACCTCGTGAAACCGATAGGTGATGGCGAAAGCCACGCCTGGTCGTTGGCGCACGGCGCGGGGCGCAAGTGGACGCGAAGCGATGCGCGGCTGCGGATGCGTGAACGCTTCAGCGTTGCTGAGCTCGCGCAGACGCCACTCGGCGGCCGCGTCATCTGCGAAGAGCGTGACCTGCTCTACGAAGAAGCGCCCGCCGCTTACAAAAACATCGAGGCGGTCATCCAGGACCTTGTTGATGCCGGACTCGTGTCGGTCATCGCGACGTTCCGCCCACTCCTCACTTACAAGACGCGCAAAGTGCGTCGCTAGACAACGAACCACACAGGCCCGAAACACAGAGTTAAGACCGATCAGTGAACGGTTACTTTGTGGCTCTGTGTCTTTGTGGTCAATTTCATGTCCGTGAATGCAAAGCAGCTCGCGCAGCCGGATTTTCAATCCGCCCTTAGCCGGTGCAAGTCCGGCCACGGATACCAATGGTGGCTCAATGCCAATTGCTCTCAAGGTGTAATCAGCTCTGCACGCCGCTCTGCGAAGGCGGAGGTTCGTGGTGCAAATCCAAGTGGGAGCACCACTCTAACGCGGAGTGCACAGTGCGGAGTGAGACTATTCTCTTCACGAGCGTTAAACTCCGCGTTCCGAGTTCCGCACTCCACATTTGATTTGCCCCTGTGCCTCAGCAGCTACAGGAGCGGTTTCGTAAACCGCTATTCGTCGGTGCGAGTCCGACCAGGGGATCCATCCTTCGCTCTGAGCCGACGCAGTCGAGTCAGAGGGAAGGATGCCCTCCATGGCGTCTGCGCGAAGGAGGGCCAGCGCTATTCAGGCTCAGAGCTTTGGATGGCAGGCCAATTCAAGTCAGGATCGTGGTGTAACAGCAGCATCTCTCCCTGTGAAGGAGACGGTCCGGGTGCGAATCCCGGCTTCCTGACCAATTTCAGAATTTGAATCAGCCAGCAGCCAACCGGCAGTTCGCCGGTCCGGTCCTGCGGATGGGCGGATTCGTATCGCGACTGAAAATCGCACCAATGGCAACCGTGGGTTCGATTCCCATACCCGGTCCGCGGCAGTGGGCCAGCGCGCCAGCGCAGCTCCAAGGCGATCATGCGAAGTATCTTCTTTCGAGAAGTTTTCCCGTTGCTGGAGAGTGGTTTCCTGCCGCGGACCATTTGTGACAATTGGGGGCGGATATTATGAACCCACGACAGGTTTGTAACCATTTCTCCGTTGACCCCGGGAATGTGACCGGACATTGTGCAATCGAACTAAGTCAACGGAGCATCTTATGATTATACCGCCGACCTGGTCACTTCCCGATGCCCTCCGCGCCCGCCTGGGGCAAAACACTTATGGGCGTCAGCGTGCGATTTTTGAAGAAGGCCATCTGCTGCTGGTCTTGCACAAACCGCCTGGGCCGGATGATGCCGCCCGCGAAGGGGTATTGTTTTGGAGGAGCCCCGCCGGTGAATGGCAATTCAATCGCGGTGGTCCGGGAACGGGTGGTCTGAAACGCCATGTTCAATCATATGCAGAGCTGGAACATGATCTGACTAACGCCTACGAGACGGCTGAAAATCTCGATGCACTTTTCGACCTGGTGGAAGCGCTGGTCCCGCTCACTCGCGCGGCTCGGAACCTGCACCTGGCGTTGCAGTCCGCTCGTGAAGCCGTCAAAAGCGACGGCTTCATTCTCGAAATGCGCGACCTGGCCTATGAAGTCGAGCGTAATCTGGACCTCCTATTGGAAGACGCGCGCAACGCCATCCAGCATCGCACCGCGCGCAAGGCCGAAGAGCAGGCGAAATTGTCCCGCGCAGCATTGCAGGCCAGTCATCGATTGAACATCCTGGCCGCGTTGTTTTTCCCGCTCACCGCCGTGGCAAGCCTGTTCGGCATGAATCTGCTGCACGGACTGAACCAACACAGTGTTCCCATTTTTTGGGTGGTGGCCGCCGTAAGCATCCTGCTCGGTCTGGCCATGAAAAGCTGGGTGCTGGGTGGTGAAGAAAAAGCCAACGTCAAAACCACACCACCCAAAAGGGAATCGTAGGCGGGAATCTTCAGTCCAAACCGGACCTGCTGGCAATTCATTTAGTGACGGCGCTCCCTGAGCGCCGTTTTTGTTCACAACATTGGCGGTCCCGGATCGCCGCGATACCGGAAAGGAGAAACCTATGTTCAACGCATTACTACCACATTACATTTTGATCGGCATTCTGTTGCTGATCCTTGCCATCTTCACAATCGGCAAGCTTCGTTACACCCACACCGTCTCGGAAGGCCACGTGGGCTTGCTCTATCACAAGGGCAAGTTCGTGCGCGTGCTCGCTGCCGGCCGTCACGTGCATTGGGGACGGCAGTTCACCATCCACTGGGTGGACGTGCGCCGCGCGTCGTTGCTCATCCCCGGACAGGACGTGCTCACCGCCGACAATGTCGGTATCAAGCTCAGTCTGCTGGTTACGTATCAGGTGAGCGACCCAGCCAAGGCCACGCACGACACGCAGAACTGGAGCGCTGACGTGCACAACGCAGCTCAACTCGCGCTGCGCGCGGTCGTGAGCGGCGTCGCCATCGAAGCACTGCTCAAAAAGCGACTCGAAATTGGCGCGCAACTCCTCGCTCGCGTGCAGCCGGAAGCCGCGAAGATCGGCATCAACGTCTTCGCCGTTGAAGTGAAGGATGTAATGTTCCCCGCTGATCTCAAACGCGCCTTCGCCGAAGTGCTCAAGGCCAAACAGGAAGGTCAGGCTGCACTCGAACGTGCTCGCGGAGAAAGCGCCGCTTTGCGCAATCTCGCCAACGCGGCTCGCGTGCTGGAAGGCAATCCGGCGCTGATGAACCTGCGGCTCATGCAGTCGCTTTCGGCCGCACAGAACGCCGGCAGTACGTTGGTAGTTGGTGTGCCGAATTTCGTGCCGTTGAAAAATGGCAAGGCAGGTGCGCCCGGGCACAAGCCGGAAGATGGAGAGAGTTAACGACTGCGGGCGGGGGTTTCGGCCTTCGCCCGCACCTTTGAATCAAAACAAACTTCCAAATGAAAATTCAAAACAAATACAGATATGATGACAAACTACGGGCAAGAGCTTCTCCGGTTTCGGATGGAGCTCTTGTATAGCGGCAACTCGTATTACATCGAACGAGTTGCCAAGCTGGAGGACGCTTTGGCTGATGTGCCAAAGCAACTCCACCTGGAACTGATGGGCGATGGCGAGATCGACTTCGACTGGGCGTTGGTCATCCGTGACGTGCTAATGCAGCGCTCCGCGGAAACCAAGTTGATCACTCAGGCACGTTCGACCCTGAAAAACGGTTCGGTGCTCGTGTGGTTGCTCGGTGACCAACGGATCATTCGCGAAGACGCGAGAGTCTTTTTCCGGCGCGCGAATTACTCCGAGCCAGCGGCCACGTCGGAAAAAGTCTGGGACAACGACGTGATGGAGTATGTCGATTCGTTCTCCGAAGCCGACCCGGAAGAGGCCAGCCTCGCCCGGGTGTTGCAACTCATCAATGAATACCTGCCGGTCCAGGAATTGGTCGGACGGATCATTGATGTGCCAACACTGCGGCAATTCGGGCTGATCGAGAATGAGAAGCTCGACGCGTTGCTGACATCGGCATTTCGTCCGGCACACGAAGCTGACACAGCGGTGGTGCGCAGCCAAAGTGAGAAATCACCTGACTCGCAATCGCAAACGCAGTTGCCCAAGCAGATCCAGAAATAAACATCGTGACGCAGCGCAGGCGAAGGTGAAAACTTTCGCCTGCGTTTCCAACCATTTAGCTTTGTAGCAGCGGACGTGAGTCCGCTCTATTCAGGATAGGGGAGAATTTTTGAGCCGACTCACGTCAGCTGCTACCAGGAGGACCACATGAACACAAACGCTCCAGTTCAAATCCACGCCACGGGCGAGGCGACGGGCTTCATCCCCGCGCCGGGCGATAAAGGCAAACCCATCACGGTCATCGGCACGAACTCCATTCGCGCCGGTTTCGATGCGACATGTCTTCAGCAGGCGCTCAACTCGCGCGGCGCACCCGGTGTGACCGATCTCGTGCTCAACCCGGATGCACATGCCGGTTACGGCGCGCCGGTCGGTTGCGTGCTCACGTCGCCAACGCACATCTATCCTGGTCCGGTCGGCGTGGACATCAAGTGCTCGATGAGTTTCCTGCAACTCGATCTGCCTGCGGATCAGGTCGCAGACAAAACGGTCCGTCGCAACCTCATCAACGCCATCCTCGAACGCACGCCCATTGAGACGTAGTGGCCATCTGTCGTTCATCGTTCCGCCGCGGGTCCATGGAGCGGATGGCGGCGCGCATCTGGTCGTCGGTGAGGCGATCGAATTGCGGGAGCAACGGCTGGGAGCGGTCGAGCGCGGGGATTTCGGCGGCGTGGCTTTGCAGCCAGGCGAGCAGGCCTTTCATGACGCGCTGGTTGGCTCGGCTGTGCGGATGCGATCCACCATCAATGCCGTCGTTGAAAATCGTGCCGGTGCCCAGGGTCAGCGGCGGGTTGGGAGCGAAAGCCACTTCCGAAAGCTTGGCGCGGAATTCCAGGTCCTCGAGTTTCCAGAGGCGCAGCGGGTTGCGCATATCAATCACATGGCGCCCCTCATGCGCCACCAACAGCGACGCTTGCACCGCTTCAGCATATTGCTGGATGAATGCCGCACGCAATTCGGCGTCGCGCAGGCCGCGGGCTTTCAGAGATTGCAGCAATTTCTCGCTGCTGTTCAGGCGCAATCGCAGGGCAAGTCCGGGAAAGTAGCCGGCGGAATGGGTCTTGGCCTTCTCGGCATCTTCGCGTTCCCAACGGGCGAGTTGCTCATGATCCAAACGAAGGAGTTCCGGATCGGTGGCCTGCTTCCAGGCGATGACGCTGCGGTCGGTGCGCACTTCGTAAAACCGATTCGGAGATGATTCTGCCCAGCCACCAAAACCGCTCCCTTGCACGCCGGTGACCCAGTCGTAATGCCCGTTGCTGACGACGGAATCGAGTTCGATGAAGCGCATGACCTTTTTGTGGCCGTATTGTTCAACCGTCACGGAACGTTCTCCGACACAATGGGCGAAACTGACAGCGTCGGGATAAGCGAGCCGGAAGACCGCGCCATAGCGGGCTCCCAATTCCCGGGTGAACCGGCCAATTGTAAAACGCTTGGGCGGCGTGCGCCAGTGCAGCTGTTTCCAGAGCGCTTCAGCTTGTGTGGTCATGATCTTTTCAACGCTCCTCTTGTAGTCACGGTAATTCTTGCCCATGGCGCGTTGGCGATATTCCTTGCCGAGTTCCCGTTCCAGTTGGTTGGTCCAGCGGGCGTAGGCAATGAGGTCGAGTAACGCGTCGTCGGATTCGAGTTTCCATTGCAGGGCGAGGACCGCGGCTTCGGCAAAGAGGCGTGACTGGGCCAGCGCTTCCACCACTTCCCGGCGCGTGGTGGCGTCGGCATTTTCCGTGAACGTGGGGAGCAGGCGGTTCAAGGTCCGGGCGGGGGCAGCGAGGGTTTCGTTCACCGTCGCACCGGGAGCGATGCGATAGTAAGAGTGCCAGGCGCGCAAAGCGGCCGGACCGTTTCCCGCGAACAGCGCGAGGAAGGTCTGGAATTGGGAAGGATAGCGCCAGCCCGAATCGGTCTGCATGTTGGCGTCCCACAAACAGACGGCCTCGTGGACGCGATCGGTGGCGCCGACTTTGGTAGCGGTCACACCAGAACGCAGAATGCCGTTGAGGACTTCGTCCCAGACGACATAGCCAAACACATCCCGAGCGCTGAAGATGTCGTGCGGCGTTTTTACCTCGGATAAAGCCGTCCGCGCGGCGTGGGCGGCGGCGTTGTGATTTGTCTGGGCCACTTCCAGGACGGCAAGTTCCATGAGCAAGCCCGCCGCATTCGTGTCCGTGGCGCGCGCCGCCGCGAGAATTTTGCGGGCTTTGTCCGGTTGATGTTGGATGCGCCAGGAATCTCGGGCCGAATTGATGGCGGCCTGAATCCGTTCAATCCGTTGCAGTAATTCCGATTTGTCGGACGATTGGGCAAATGACGTGAGACCAGAGGGCAAACAGCCCAGCCCGCAAAGCAACACGAGCTGGAGAGGGCGTTTGTGAAGCGTCATCTGATGCTCAAGTAAGCCAATTCAGGGATGGAAGTCCACGCGATTTGGCGGCGCGCTCTCGCTGGGGCTGCATTTCCGATTGCGTTCAACATTGCGTGAAATGTGGGCGGCGGTTTACTTTTCGCGGCAACGTTTCTCCGAACTACGAAAATGAAGACTGTGCAAACTCTCGCGGTGGCTGTTTTGCTGGTCGCCCTGTTGAATTCAATTCCCGTTTCCGCCGCGGATGCATTTTCCGACGGAGATTTTGTCATCGGACCGAATTACACCAACGCGTCGGAGTTGATCGTGAAGGAAGGCGTGCCGCGCGGCGCATTGCATCTGTTCACGATGAAGTCTGAGGACAGCAAGATTTATCCAGGCATCGCCAAGAATCAGCCGGGCACCGTGCCTTATCAGCGCCAGGTTTGCGTCTATGTGCCGAAGCAATACGTCGCTGGCACGCCCGCGCCGTTCATCCTGGTGCAGGATGGCATGGGCTACACAAATCAATTGTCCAAGGTGCTCGATAACATGATTCACGAGAAGCGGCTACCGGTGATGATTGCCGTGATGATCAACTCGGGTGGCGGCGACGCGCAGGGCAGTCAGCGGGGGCTCGAATACGACACGGTGTCAGAGAACTACACGACGTTTATCGAGACCGAGGTGTTGCCGCGCGTCGCGAAGGATTACAACGTGACGTTCACCAAAGACCCCGAAGGCCGCGCGACCATGGGGTGCAGCTCCGGCGCGGCGTGCGCATTCACGATGGCGTGGTTTCGCCCGGATTTGTATCGACGCGTGTTGAGTTATTCGGGGACTTATGTGAACCAGCAATCGCCTTTGAATCCAGAGTCACCACATGGGGCATGGGAGTATCACGAGAATCTGATTCCCAAGAGCGAACGGAAACCAATCCGCATCTGGCTGCATGTGAGCGAACAGGATAACGGCTACAAACGGGACGAGGCGTCATTGCACAACTGGGTGATGGCAAACGAGCGCATGGCGAGGGCGCTGAAAGCGAAAGGCTATCGCTATCGCTATGTGCTTTCCAAGGAGTCGAAGCACTGCGACGGGCGGGTGAAGAATGAAACATTACCTGGCGCGCTCGCATGGCTCTGGCAGGGGTATCCGATCAAGTGATCATGGCGAGGCACTTTTCTGTCTCGAGCGTCTTCTTGGCCGCCCTGGTTGCCATCGTCGGATGTTCAACCCCCTCGCATCACGAGTCGTGCAAGTTCGGCGACTACGTGCTAAACTACCAGTCACCGGTTAATTCCACGCTGCAAACAAAGCTGGAGTGGATTGATTCCGATTTGCGCGCCAAGTTCGGGATGACACCTGAGCAGACCGCAGTCGGCGTGCTGGACCTGAACACGCTCCGGTTGGCAATGATTCACCCCGATCGTGAAGAATATGCGGCGAGCGTCCCCAAGATCGGAATCCTGCTGGCCTACTTTCAAATGCATCCCGAGGCCGCAACCCACCTGAACTCACGAACGCAGCACGAACTCGGGTTGATGGCCAAGGCTTCGAATAACGAAATGGCAGCGAAGTTTTCGCGCGAACTCGGACTAAACCAGATTCAGGCAGTTCTCAACTTGTATCATTTCTACGATACGAATCACGGTGGCGGTATCTGGGTGGGGAAACATTACGGCAAAGGTAGCGAACGCATCGGCTCGCCGGTGGCGGACAATTCCCACGCCGCCACAGTGCGACAGGTGATGCGCTATTTTCTTTTGCTTGAACAAGGTCGGCTGGTCTCACCCGCTGCGTCACAGACGATGCGGGAGATCTTTGCCTCGCCGGACATTCCTCACGATGACATCAAGTTTGTGAAGGGCCTCGCCGGACGTGATGTGCATATCATCCGGAAGTGGGGCACGTGGCAGGATTGGCGGCACGATTCAGCAGTCGTCACCGGCGGCGCGCGGCATTACATCCTAGTGGCGCTTACGAAGCATCCGAAGGGAGACGAGTATCTGGTCGAGCTGGCGAAGGCAGTGGATGATCTACTGGCGATCAAATGAAGGCCAGCCTGCCTGGCCGTCGATTCACGGATTCCGAGTCACCTTTACCCGGTAATACCCGGTGACCCCGCCGGTAGCAAAGCTGACGTTCGTCGTCAGACCACTGCCGGCAAAGGCTGGGCCGTGATTGGTCCAGCTACCAGAAATAATTGGCGCGGATTCAGTTTGGTAGGTGAACCCTGCCCGGGTGATAAAGCGAAGCTGGTTGTTGCTGATGGCCAAGGTCAGGCTTGGAATCGGGATGAAACTTTTCAACACCGGCATTGCGGTCCGGTGCGTCAACGAGGCTGGCTGATTCAGGTTGAGCGGCTCCAGAGTGAACATGTATTCGCCCCACCACGGACCGGCGGCCCACCAAGCCCACCCTTCCCAAACATCAGCGTTTGCGGCGATGTAGCTGAGCATGTTGGTGAGAGCTTCATCGCCAATCAGCGTTGCACCACTGCCAATCGTGGAATTGGCCACCGCAAATTCACCCAGGAAACCGCGCTTGTTGTTCGTTCGCAGCCAGGATGTGAAAGCCGAAATCCTCGTCACGCCGATGTTGGCGTTCACGATGTTGGTGGTCGTGCCCGAAGAATCGCTGTCAAGATACTGATGCACTTCGAAAACGACATTGCTCGCGGGATCAACGATGTCGAGCATGGCGACTGAGTTCGGGGTGCCATAGTAATTTGCGGTCCACGCGTGGGCACCGGTCCACTGATTTCCTGGCACGTGAATCACATTGGTCGCGCCCGCCGCGCGGATGCCGGCTATGGCCTCATTGGCGGCGGACACCCATTGCTCGGTGGGCATCGCATTCGGCTCGTTCATGAGATTGAAGATCACGAGCTGGTTCGTTTTGTAGATCCCGGCGACCCGCCACCAAAAGTTTGAGAAAACAGATTCCGGATAATACGAGCCGATCAATCCCTGGGCGGAACTCTGAAAGTTGGCGGGATCTGGAAAGTATCGGGCAAAGTTGTGTGGTTCGAGAATCACATGGACCCCCTTGGCGGTTGTCGCGGAAACAAATCCGTGCAACCGGCCTAGCTCCGTGCTGTTAAGCGCGGCATTCGTGGCCTGTTGCAGGCGTTCCCAGCGAAACGGCAGCCGGACTATGTTCATGCCATTTGTCCGGAAGTAGTTCACCTCGGCTTGGGTCGGGTAAGTGTAGTGTTGATTGTAAGTACCGGGCAGATTGTTCTGGCCGAACTCAGCGCAGGATAGATTGACACCGGCGAATTTGATCTCCGCCGCAGTCACGCTGGTGGCGCTCAAGCTCAGTAACAATACGGCAACTGTCAGTTTGAATATCGCTTCCCGGATCATGAGTGGTTCAAATTATTGTGCCATGGCTACCTGGCACGGATAGTCAATAAAGTACACGACATCCTTTGATGCCCATAATAGGCGACAATCGAAACCCATGCTTCCAATCCGTCGCTTGAGCGCCATCAAGTGTATTGCGTTGTGCCTGTTGTTATCCGGCGGGCTGCCGACGTGCGGCGAACTGGTGCTCGCCAATTTTTCCACGGCCAGTCCGATGAAAATCATGTGCGTTGGCGATTCAATCACGGACGACTGTTCGATCAGCGGTGCGTGGCGCGCGCCGCTCCAATCTTTGCTCCAGTCCAACGGCGTCACTTTCACGAATGTCGGCCGACTGCAATCGCCCGCTCTGGCCGGGTTTACCCAACGCCGACATGAGGGTTACTGCGGTTCGGTGATTGGGCCGCCGGGAGTGTTCGCAGTTTACAACTACAGCACCATGGATGCGTATTTGCACCGCATCGTCGGTGACGCGCTCGCCATCACCAACATTCGACCCGACCTCATGCTGATTCTCATCGGCGCAAACGACATAGGCCGCGGGCGCAATCCGTTCACCGTGGCCACGAATGACATGGCGACGTTATTGAACATCATCTTTTCCAACGCCCCCAGTGTGCACGTCATGCTGGCCAAGGCTACTACCTTGCAAAATGCGGGGCTCGGCTACGCTGGTTACGCGGTAAGCATCACGACCTACAACTCGGCGCTTCAGCGACTCGTAAATCAGCGGCGCGCGTCGGGCCAAAACGTGTTCCTGGCGGACATGTTCTCGGCGGTGGACTACGGCACGATGTTTCAGAGCGATCATCTGCATCCGAATTCATCAGGGTTGAGAGCCATTGCCGGTGAATGGGCAGCGCGAATGGAGACCATCCTCATCCGAACGAACCAGCAGTTTGCATCCGTGCTGATTAACGGCGGCGCGAACTGGAAATACTCGGCCACGGGCCAGCCCGTGGAAGCGAACTGGGCGCAGCCGGAATTCGATGACAGCGGTTGGAGCAACGGCGCGGGGCGATTTGGTTATGGCAACGTGGCCAACACGACTACGGTAAGCTACGGCCCGATGGCGACGAACAAATACATCACAACCTATTTCCGGCGGCCGTTTGTCGTGCCCTGGAACGCCGTCATCACCAATCTCAACTTTCGTCTCGCCCGCGCCGACGGCGCGGCGGTGTGGTTGAACGGGCAAGAGATGTTTCGCACGAATCTGCCAGCCGGACCGCTCAGCCACACGAATCTTGCCCTGACGGTGATGACGGGTTACACGGCCCACGTCTACTATCCGACCAATTTTGCCAGTGCTCCGCTGCCTGCCGGTACGAACTGGCTGGCGGTGGAAGTGCATTTGAGCGCCGTCACCAACACAACAATGGGATTTGATCTGGAACTCATCGGCAGCGGTTATCGCCTGCCGACGCCGTCCTTGGCCATCAGCCGTCTCGAGACAAATATCACGTTGAGCTGGCCGGCAGCGGATGGTAACGGCTTCACACTATACGCGAATACCAATTTGTCAGCGACGAGTAGTTGGGTGCAGAGCACAGCTTCAGTTCAGACAAACGGCAGTCAGGTGGTGGTGACGCAATCGCCGGATGCGGCCTTGAGATTCTTCCGCCTTCAGCGGCCCTAAACGACGCAGTCCCCTGCCCGTCCGGTCTGAGGTGCCGCGGGGTTCGTATACTTTCTTTGCGACGCGAACCCAGAACCTCACAGGTCTGGCTGCGGTGGTTCACTGCAGCTCGCGAAAGCGAGCGTTTCCATTTGGGGCATCTAAATAGCAGGACTTGGGAAGACCACTCCGCCTTCGCGCTCGCTCGGGTTGCAAACTTTGACAGTGAAGTCCCGGCTCTTAACCGACGAGAACTCGGTGCGAATCCGAGGCGACCCGACATTTACGCTCCCGTAGCTCAAAGTATCAGAGTGCGACACTTCGAACGTCACGGTTGCAGGTGAGAGTCCTGCCGGGAGTACTAGTTTACGCCGCGTTAGCCCAACTACCAGAGGCGCTCCGCTCAGAACGGACAGGTTGGGGGTGGAAATCCCTCACGCGGCACCAATATCAAACGCTCCCGTAGTCCAACGTAGAGGCAGCGGACTTAAACCCCGCTCAGTGTCGGTGCAAGTCCGACCGGGAGCACCAGCCTTCGATCCACCAAGTTTCGGCTTGGTTACCCGAACTTTGCAGTTCGCGATAGCGAACTGTCCCACTTGGGGCATCCATGTTGCAAGACTTGAGAAGTCCACACCTGCCACGCGGACCACTTTGGAATGCCTACCGGTCAAGCGAACCGGGCCTCGGTGCTAACGAGTGCGTGCCTTCGGCAAGTGGTGCAAGTCCACGGCGTTCCGCCATGCGCGCGTAGTTCAAAGAGAACCGTCTGCCTTATAAGCAGAGTCGCACTAGATGAGTGCCGAGTTCCGGAGCGTTACCGGACGCGCGTACCATTTTCACTTCTGCACAGCGTCGTAGATGATCTTCTTGAGGCCGAACTCGGTGTCCCACTGATAAGGCATGATTTGCTCCATCGTGATGACAATCAGCTTGTCCTTGGGGCTGGCCCAGTAATGAGTGGACGCCGCACCGCCCCAGCCGTATTCGCCAACGTGACCGGCCAGATCCCAAGTCTTGATTTCCGTCCGCACAGAGAAGCCGAGCCCAAAGCCAGTGCCTGGACGTTTCTCCTTCCCGAAATAAATTGGGAAGGCATCTGGTGGCAGTTGATTGCTGGTCATAAGTTTGACCGTCTTCGCTTTTAAAACGCGTTTACCATCGAGCTTACCGCCTTGCTCCACCATCGCCAGAAAGCGCATGTAATCGCGAGCTGTTCCAACCAGTCCGCCGCCGCCGGAGAAGAACGTGGTAGGCTTTGCGTATCTCGATGCATGCGGTGCGTCGATGACCCGCAGCCCGTTGGTCGAGCGACTGTAGTTTGCGGCAAACCGGCCGATCTCTTCCGCCGGCACACTGAAGGCGGTATCACGCATGTCGAGTGGTTTGAAGATGGCCTTTTTGAGAAATACGTCGAGGCTATCACCACTGACCACTTCGATCACGCGGCCCAACACATCAATGCCGACGCCGTAGCTCCAGTCGGTTCCAGGATCGAACGCGAGCGGCACGTGGGAAAGTTTCTCCGCCATCTCAGCGAGATTGGTCGATTCCAGCGGTTTCAGCCGATTCCATGATTCCTTGAGCGCATCTGGGCCAACATTGCCATATGTCATGCCGCAAGTGTGCAACATCAAATCTTTGACGGTCATTGGACGCGCGGGAGCGCGCAGCCCATCTTGCGCCGCCACTTTGAGATTGGCGAAGCTGGGAATGTACTTCGCAACCGGATCGTCGAGGCCCAGCTTGCCTGCGTCGCAAAGCGTCAACGCGGCGGCCGTGGTAATCGCTTTGCTCATCGAGTAGATTCGGAAGATCGTGTCGGGCTTCATGGGCTTGTTCGCCTCGCGATCCATCTGCCCGTAAGTGTGGAAGAAACCGATCTTACCCTTGTGCGAGATCATGACGATACCGCCCGCGATCTTCTGGTCCGCCACCTGGCGCTCCATGAACTGATCCACTTCGGCAAGTTTGGCTTTGGACAACCCAACCTTCGCCGGGGGTACGATGGGAATTTCGGCCGCGCTCAGGCTCAGTGCCAGGGTCGCGAGCAGAAGTCCAGATAGGAACGGAGTTATTCTCATGCGGTGGCGCAGGCTACGTCGCGACGCGTGTGGGTCTCAAGAAAAACCTCATGCACACCGCTCTGGTTGCCTGGCGCCACATCGCCATTCATGCTCGTGTAGTCCAACGAAGAGACACGGCGTCGAGGGCGCCGCCAGTGCCGGTGCTTTGCAGTTCGCGATAGCGAACCAGCTTGTTTGGGTCACCTATCTCGCAAGACTTGGGAAGCCCACTCCTGCCACGAGCACCAGTTTCGCAATTTACAGCGCTGCGCGGTGAGAGCCGCAATCCCTTTCGGAGTCGAAGCCACAGCAGACCGGCACCGGACTTTTAATCCGGTTAGGTGAGGTTGCAACTACCTCCGGCTCCACCAGCCCTTTCTGACGAGGATGGAAATTTGATGATGGAGGATTGCAAAAGCCCAACTGCTATTCTCCATCTTCCATCTTCTACCATCGCTTCGCTATGCCGGGTCGTCTAATCCGTAGGACAGCGCCCTTTGAAGGCGCGAATGCTGGTGCGAGTCCAGCCCCGGCAGCCAATCACAGCCCGTTAGCTCAAAATCAGAGCGGCAGTCCTACAAACTGCGGACGTTGGAGCGTTACCAACACGGGCTACCAGCCTTCGATATAACTACAACTGGCAAGCCACCACGCCGGCCTGGCTCACCGGAGCGCAGGCCGGAGGTGGCTCTCTGACACCCGAAGTCTTGGTGCGTATCCGAGGAGGCAACCGATTTCAACGAAGAACAAACACCTCCCCACCGTGGCTGCGTTCGTGCGAACGCGGCTGAATTCACGGTTAGCTATAACGAGAATTGCCACGCTCTCACGAGCGCAGCCACGAAGAAAGAATTGTATGAGTGACATACTGAACAAGAACATCGTGCTGGTGCTCAACCGCAACTGGCAGGCGATCAACATTCGCACGCCGCAGGACGCGTTCTGCCAGCTGGCTACGAACGTGGCGACGGCTCTGGACATCGCGTTCGACGACGCGGAAGACCTGACGTCTGACTCCTCGCACCTCGCACGCGCTTCCAACATTCGCCCCGTCACGTGGGACGAGTGGATCACGCTGCCGGTTCGGCCGCAGGACAACGCCGTGCGTACTGCGCGCGGCGCGATCCGCGTGCCAACCGTCATCGTGGCAGTGAACTTCGCCAAGGTGCCGAAGAAGCGCCCAAAGCTGAACGCGAAGAACATTCGCGAGCGCGATGGCAACCGTTGCCAATACACCGGCAAGTTGCTGCACCCGGACGAGGGCAGCCTCGACCACGTCGTGCCCCGCTCGCGCGGCGGCGTGGACTCGTGGGAAAACCTCGTCTGGTCCGCGAAGGAAGTGAACCAGCGCAAGGCCGACCGCCTCCCGCACGAGGCCGGCCTCCGGCTGCTCGCCACCCCGCGCGCGCCGAAGGAACTGCCAGTGACGGCCCACCTGCGCAACGCCCACGGCGTCGCCGAGTGGAAACTGTTCCTGAATGAGTGAACAAAGCAGTACCTTGACCCAATTGGGAGAGCGGGCGTCAAAGCTCGCTCTCCCAACGAAAAGGGAGTAAAACAAGAGTGCAGTTCGTCATGCCCTGACAAACACATCGCTGATACAAATGAGTTTTCGTATTCCAAGTAGAATGGAAGTAAGCATAAAGCTGCCTACCGATAAGAAGGGCCTGACAACTCGTGAGTGTCCAAAGTGCGAGAAGGTTTTCAAAATAAAGACTGGCACTGGACTCAAAGGCAAAGACCTTCCTTGCCATTGTCCCTACTGCGGCCACGTCGAAGGACATGACCGTTTCCACACCAGAAAGCAAATGGAATACGCCAAGTCGGTCGCAATGCGGAAATTTACAGATCTGCTGCATTCCGAATTGAGGAAGCAGGATTTCCTAAAAGTGGCAACGAGATCCCTATACCCAATTCGTTACTACTACGAGAAAATGCTGGAAACAGATGTGGTTTGTGATCGTTGCACATTGGTTTACGCGATCTACGGAGAGTTTGCTTTTTGTCCTGACTGCGGGTCACACAACTCGCTTACCATTCTGAAGAAGAACATCGAATTTGTGGGTAAAATGCTCACTTTGGCCGAGAGTCAAGAGCGCGAGCTGAATGAGCGCCTTATTGCTGATCAATTGGAAAATCTTGTTTCAGCGTTTGATGGATTTGGCAGGGAGGTTTGCCGGGTAGCCGCCCCAAAAGCGGCAAAGCCTAATGAAGCGAGTGAAGTTAGATTTCAGAATCTTGTGGGGGCAAAAAAGCGCCTTCAAAACTCCTTTGGCTTCGACCTATCTTCATTCATTTCGTCCGATGATTGGAGATTTGTGTGCCTGTGCTTCCAGAAGCGCCACCTGTTAGCGCACAAGATGGGAGTTGTGGACGACGAGTATGTTCAAGCTACGAGTGACAATTCGGCAATCGTTGGAAGAAAGATTTTAATCAACTCGACCGAAGTTCAACGATTAGGAACGTCGCTTGCGCAGCTAGGAGCACAACTTTCAAAGCAGCTCCTTGGTTAGTTTACATGAACACCAAAGGTTCGCTCCATTTCGTCGTTCAGTTCGGTAGCGCCCGCCGGACGGGACGGATTTACTGACAAAGTTCCTGCTTGGCGGTAAGGGGGATTCACGCTTGCATATGCGCCAGCCACAGAGGCCAATAATCATCTAGATCCATCAGAACTTTCATGAGCAACCTCAAGACTCTTATCCCCATAAAACACCTGCTGGCGGCATTAAGTTGCAGTGTAGCACTGACAACGCGGGCGCAGGATTGGTCGGGCTCGGACACATTTGAGTTTCTCACGCCGCTCAAGCAAACGACGCGGTATGGGATTTCGCCGTTTATCGGCTATCGCTTTGGCGGCGAGGTGGAGGATCTCACGACCGGGAACGAATACAGTTTTGCAGATGGTGCGGCCTTTGGCCTGTGCCTGGACTACGCGCCGTTGGAATACCCGGGGCGGTTCGAGCTGCTGTGGAGTCATCAAGAGAGCAGCATCGATTTCGAGGGCAACAACGATCTCGGCGAGGTGGACATCGCAATCGACATCATTCAGGTCGGTGGGGTGGCGGAGTTCGGCACGGAACGCCTTCGGGGCTATGTGTCGGCCCACTTGGGTGCGACGCATTATTCGTTCGAAGATCAGGACAACACCACCTACTTCAGCTTTGGCATCGGCGCGGGCGTAAAGGCGTATCTCAACAGGAACCTCTACCTGCGCGGCGATGTTCGTGGTTTTGGCTCGGTGGTCGATGCCGAGGGTGGTTTCATCTACTATAACGGCATCACCATCGCCAGTTTCAGCGGCTCCGCGCTCTGGAGTGGCCAGGTCAGCGTGGGCATCGGTTTTACGTTCTAGCGTGGATTGATAAAAAGTTGGGTGAAGCCACACGGCGGGCGTCCGCCTTCGTTCACTTTGAGGCGACAAGGCGGATTATGTTTCCGACTTCACCCTAGGCGGGTGGACCTTGCGAACACAGTCGGCTCAGTTAGTTTGAGGCGCGTAATCCTGAATTTATGTCCAATAATTCCAAAATCCAATTGTGCCCGGCACAGAAGGACGTGCTGGATTCGTTGCTGCGTGGTTTGCAGGTCGGTTCGATCTTTCGAGTCTGGGGCGGGGTCGGTCGCGGTAAGAGCACCGTATTGAAGGAAGTTCACAAGCAGACGGGCGGAGCGTTGCTTGGCATGAAGGATTTTGTAGATGCGTCCAGTCAGAAGCATCCGCTGGCCTTGGAGGAGACGCTCTACAATCTGGTGCTCGACGCGCTGAAGGCGCATCCGGTAGTGATTCTCGATGATCTGCACCTGCTCGATTTGTATCACGCCGGTTGCCATTTCTATCCGCGCTCCGGTTATTTGAACTCGGTGATCATGGGGCTGTGCAATTATGCGCTGGAGGCGGATCGCAAATTAATCATCAGCACGACGAGTCATCTAGCCGAATCGGCGGCGCAACGGAGTTATTCGTTTGGCATAGACAAGTTCAAGGTCGAAGACTACGCCGCGCTGGTGAACGGGTGGCTCGGAAAGAAAGCCGCTAAATTGGATTTTGAGAAGGTCTTCCGCTTCGCGCCAAAGTTGAACGCACATCAACTCAAGGCTGCGTGTAAATGGCTGGCGGAACATGCCGCGCTCACCACGGACGTGTTCATCGAATACCTGCGTTCGCAACGGCTGGCGAGCAACGTGGACCTCGAAGAAGTGCAGGCGGTGGACTTGCGCGATCTCAAGGGCGTGGATGATGTCTTGCGGAGCCTGGAGATTAACATCGTGCTGCCGCTGGAGAACGATGCGTTGGCAAACGAGTTCAAGCTGCGGTCGAAGCGTGGCGTAATGCTCTACGGTCCGCCGGGCACGGGCAAGACGACGGTGGGCCGCGCGCTGGCGCACCGGTTGAAGGGGAAGTTCTTTCTGATCGACGGGACGTTCATCGCCGGGACGGATGGTTTCTACAATCGTATAAATCAGGTGTTCGAGGCGGCGAAAGACAATGCACCTTCTGTCATCTTCATTGATGATGCCGACACGATTTTCGAGGACGGCGAGGAGCGCGGACTCTACCGCTATTTGCTCACGATGCTCGATGGCTTGGAGAGTGAGAGCGCCGGTCGCATCTGCGTAATGATGACGGCGATGAACGTCGCCAACCTGCCCTCGGCCTTGACACGGTCGGGTCGGGTAGAGTTGTGGCTGGAGATGAAACTACCGGATGCCGACGCCCGAGCTGTAATCTTAAAACAGCGTCTGGCCGAATTGCCCCCTGAATTGCAGAAAGTGGACATGGCCGCGTTGACCACAGTCACCGAAGGATTTACGGGCGCCGATTTGAAACGATTGGTTGACGACGGCAAAGCCATCTACGCGTACGACAAAGCAAAGCGGAATGAGCTGAAGCAGCCGACCGATTACTTTCTGAAGGCGGTGGAGGGAGTGCGGGAAAACAAGCAGCGTTTCGCCGAAGCCGAAGCACACGCAGCGATGAAACCAAAATTTCCGATGCCGGGTTTTGGCAGCTACCTGATGAGAAATTTCTCCGGCGGAAGCGATGACGAGTGAAGACTCAGTTTCTGCTTGGTTCAATTTGTAGGATCTGATGAACACCAAAGACTTTCTCCGTCTCGGCGTACCGTTGGGCGAAGCCACGCGGCGGGCGACGGATTTTGTGGCCGCGTTCATCCTCGGCGGCGGCAACAAGTTGCGGTTGCACGAGGAGGTTGCGGCCATTGTCGCCAATCCCGCAACGTTTGTGGACGATCCGTTGCGTGGTGAGTTCGCCAAGTCGTTGCTCAAAGCGCCGCCGCCACCGCGTGACGAGCCGGTGAAGTATCATCAGTGGGGCGAGGGTCTCGATCACGAGGCGGTGATGCAGATGGAGCGGGCGTGTCTTTTGCCCGTGTCGGTGGCGGGCGCGTTGATGCCGGATGCACACGTGGGTTACGGTCTGCCCATCGGCGGCGTGCTGGCCACGGAGAACGCCGTGATTCCTTACGCCGTGGGTGTGGATATCGCCTGCCGCATGAAAATGACAGTGCTTGACATCCCGGTACGCGATCTCGAACAGAAACAGGACCGGCTGACACGCGCCATCGAGGCAGAGACGCGCTTCGGCGTGGGCGCGTCGTTCCGCGAACGTCGCCAGCACGACGTGCTGGATGCGGATTGGTCGGTCAGCCCGGTCACGAAACAGAACAAGGACAAGGCGTGGTCGCAACTCGGCACGAGCGGCAGCGGAAATCATTTCGTGGAGTTTGGAGTTTTCACCGCGCACGCGACCATTCCCTGGGCTGAAGGTAGGGAGCGCAGTCCGCTGCGCGCCGGCGACAGCACCACTTCCGAAGACGGCGCGCAAGGGACTGCCCGCCCTACCGGTACACCGCGGGGTCTACCCGCCGGTCAGTATGTGGCGCTGCTCTCGCACAGCGGCAGTCGTGGCACAGGCGCAGCGGTGTGCGATCATTACAGCAAACTTGCTTTCGGCCAATTTCCCGATCTGCCGAGCGAGTTGAAGCGGCTCGCGTGGCTGTCGCTTGATTCGCAGGAAGGCCAGGAATACTGGAACGCGATGGAGTTGATGGGCCAATACGCGGCGGCGAATCACGCGTGCATTCACCGTCACATTGTAGCGAACCTCGGCGCGGAGGTGCTGCTCGACTTGGAGAACCACCACAACTTCGCGTGGAAGGAGCGCCACGTGATCGGTGGCGTGGAGCGCGAGGTCATTGTGCATCGCAAAGGCGCGACGCCAGCGGGCGAAGGCGTGTTGGGAATTATTCCCGGCTCGATGGCGACGCCGGGATTTGTCGTGAGCGGCAAGGGCAACGCGGAATCGTTGAACTCCGCATCGCATGGCGCCGGTCGCGCGATGAGTCGCAAGGCTGCGAACGAGAAGTTCAATTGGAAAGACGTGAACCGCTTTCTCAAGCAGCAAGGCGTGACGCTCATCAGCGCAGGGCTCGATGAAGTGCCAATGGCTTACAAAAACATCCGCGACGTAATGGCGGCCCAGAAAGATCTGGTTACCGTGCTCGGCGAGTTCATGCCCAGGCTGGTGAAGATGGCGCCAAGCGGCGAGCGGCCGGAGGATTGATCCCGCTTCACTTGGCGTCGTACAGTCGGGCTATTTCGGTTAGCAGCTTCTCCAAGCGGACGAAATAGTCGGCCTCGGATAGACTGCCCTTTTGTTCGCGGAGGCGGGCCAGCGCCAGTTCCAGTTCATCGCGGCGGGCGCGCAATTCTGGCGGCATCTTCAGCTCCGCCGCGCTCCGCACCAACTGAATCTGGTGGGCGCGCTGTCCATCTGCGATCCCACCACCGGCCGGCTTTTTCACCGCGCGCACGCCCCGGAAAAAATCCGCCGTGGTACCCAAGCCATCGCCGTTGTCGTCCAGCAACGCATGCTCCGTTGCCAGCCGACCTTCCGTTTCGTAGAACTCCCCCACCTGGCGCGAGGCCATGACGAAGGCTTCCAGCACCGACGTTTGTCCGTCTTTGTCGAGGTCAGCGGCGGGATCGGCAATGGCTGCAGCCAAGTATCGGCCGAAATGCGCGAAGTTCTCCTCCGCTCCACTCCGCGTTGCGGTCACGATGACGCGGTCGGGTGCGGAAAGTTTGTTGAGAAACGGACTGCTGGCCGACGCGCAATTGATGACTACGAGCGGTCGCCGGAACGGCTTAAGCCCGTCGGCCAAATCGGTTGCGGAGAGGTCCGGTCCACGCAAATTGAATTTCGCTTCCTTGCCATCAAAAGTTCCGTGACCGATCAACACCAGCCAGAGTTCCGCTGGGGAGTTGGTGCGTTCATTCGCCAGCGCCTGTTTCAGCAGCGCCAGGTCCGTCGCCGAGTTCGTTGTTTCGCGACCGATAGTGATCTGTTTGGCCACGGCTTTCGCAGCGGCTGCTTTCCAAAGTCCCGCCCACCTATCGAATTCCTTCCCAATGTCCGCTTCGCCTGCGGCCCCGACTGCCAGGATCACAGTTGCCCGCTGAACGCCATTCGTATCGTCAGTCGAAATGCCGTTCCCGCAGGCCACCCACGCCCAAGTCCCAGCCAGCAAGATGCAGAGCTTCGTCCTCACGCTAGTCCTTTCCATCGCCGCAATCCCCATTCACTAGCGAAACACGCCAGGGCCAGCAAGAAGACCAACGGCTTGTGCCAGAGCGGAGTCGTCACCGTTTCCGTGACGGGCGCGCCTTTGCCCGGTAATTTGTCCGCAAAGGCCGCCAGGTTGTTCATCGAGATCACTTCGCCCCCGGTCTGCCGCGCCAAGCTTTCGAGCAGCGCCCGATTTGGCTGCAGCGACCTGAATTCCTCCGCCGCCGGGTCCGCCGACCAGCCCACTTGCGTCCGGCCTGCTTCCACACCATCAGCGTCCGTCACGACCGCTTCCGCCACATAGCCGCCGGTCGTCCGGGGCACATATTGCGCGACATAAACTCCCGCTTCGCTCACCGCCGGTTCAGCATTCAGTCGCACTGCGTTTGTAGTCACGTCACCTACCGCCGAGACCGACACCCGCACGGTGGCATTATCCAATGGCTTGAATTCCTTGTCTCGCGCCCGCACCCGTAGCGCCATTGCCTGATTTGGATCGTCCGGTTTCGGTACGGCCACGAAATGGATTTTCTCCGGCACATCGGCGATCAACCAGCGAATCATCTGCCGCCAAGCTTTCCCCAGGTCGGCTTGCGCCGCCTCGTCACGCAAGCCGGATCGCCACAAATCACCAACCAATAGAGCTCCCACCCGGCCATTGCCAAACCGCTGTTCCACCAGCGCGGGATACTTTGCGCCCGTTTCATCCTCCACTTCGGCAATTACGGTCGCGCCGGGTTTCTTTTCTCGCACCCGATTCAATACCTGCAACGCGGGTAACTCTGTGAGCCGGGTTCGCTCGCTCGCTTCGTTGTCGCGCAAACGGGCCCACGGCTGGAGCAAGCCCTCTTTGGTCAAAACCAGCCGGAGATTGGCGAGCGGTTTTGCCTCCGGTGAAAAATCGAGATAAACCGGGAGCATCTCCCCGATGGCGGTATGCTCGTATTTACCCTGGTGAAACGATTCCGCTCCTCCCAGCATCAACAGTCCCCCGCCGCGCTCCGACACAAAACGTTGCAACAACGACATCTGATCGCGCGTGAAAAATTCCGCTTCGAGGTCGTCCAGAATCACCGCATTGAAGCGAAACAACGTTTCGGACGTTTTGGGAAACCCCGCACTCACCCAGTTCGTGTCGCCGTTGGCGGGCAAAAGCCACTTCAATACGGGCTCATTATAGCCTTCGGTATCCTCGGTGGTGCGATCGAACCCACGAAAGAGCGGATTCGCCGACTCGCCCGGGCGACTGCGGAATTCGAACTGGCCGAATCCCTTTTCCTTTTTTGCGATGCGGATCAAGCCAACCAGTTCCACCTGGTTGTCCTCGGTCAGCGCGCGATTCAGGAACTTGAATTCCCAGTTTGGCCGTCCGCCCACATAAAGAATGCGGTAAGGTCCCTTGCCGCGATCCACGGTCAACACGCGCGTGTTGTTCGCGAGCGTGGCTTCGGTCGAAATCTCCGGCTGAGTGAATTGGGCGAGTTCATCCTTCGCCGAAACCCGAACGCGGTAAAATGACACGCCACTCTGCTCGGGCTTCAATTGAAAGCGAAAAGTATCAGTCTCCCGGGCGGCGCGCTGATTCAGCTCCTGAACAATCTTGCCGTCCTGATCGAGCAATTGCGCCGTAATGATTCTGCCGCCATAGCCACCCGCCAGCACTTCCGCCTGCACGGTTACCGGCTGATCCTCGAAGGCCGTCTGGCTCACCGAAACTTTCTGAATCGCAATATCCGTGATGATATCGTCGCGCCCAATGACGACTGGATAAATCGGCGGTAAACCCGTTGCATCGAATTTGCCATCGGGGAGATCCGTTGCGTTTCCATCGGTGAGCAACAAAACTCCAGCGAGTGGCTGCCCGCGAAATCGTTCTCCCACCGTCCGCAAGGCAGTGCCAATGGAAGAAGCGCGGCCATCGAACGCCAGTTCCGAAAAGTCCTTGGTGCTTTGCAGTCGGGAATCAAAGAAATACCGCCGCACCTGAAACTGATTCTCCAATTTGTTCTGCCAGTTGCCCGATTGGACGGCGAGCAAATTGGTGAGCGCGGCCCCGCGCGTTTTGGTTTCTCCCCGGTCCTTGATACCCATGCCCTGGCTGTTGTCGGCCACGATGGCGAGAAAGTTCGCGCCGGGCCGGGCGCGTTGGGAAACCCAGAGCGGGTCCAGCAAGCAGGCCAGCAGCGCGGCCAGCCCCAGCAATTTCAGAAATACAAACGCCGTGCGAAGAGTTTTGTCAACGTGCGCGCGCAGGTAGGTCCAGGCCAGCAACACTACTGTGACTACAAGGAATGCTGTCGCAGGCAACACCCACTCGCGATCAGAGATGAGGATGGCGGCGAGCATCATTTGGACTGCGGCAGCGAGCGAAGCGCGACGCCGCTTTTGGAACGATTGATGACTGGCGAAAAGCGCTGTCGTCGCTTTGCTCGGCCAGCGCACTCCAAAACGAATGGTGCTTTGCGAATCGTTCGAATCACTTCCCGCCTCCAGCGGCCGGCGCCGGGGCGGATTCGCTCTTGCCGAGTTGCTCGTAATAGCGCCGGACGAGTTCCGAATAGCGCGTTGGCACCGGATCGCGATCGATTGGCACCAGCGCGTCCTTCGATTCACGACGGGCCAGCTCCTCATGGATGCGTGAGCGCAATTCCACCAGCGGGGCGGCGATTTCCAATTTGACCAGTCCCCATTGCGGTTCTTTGGCGTGCCGCTTCACGTCTTGTCGCACGCTGCGCATCCGATCGCGGATGCGGGCCGCCTCGGCGCGCAGCTCGGGAACGTCCAACATCTCCTCCACATCGCGCAACCGATCTGACCATTGCGAATACTCCGCGCCGGTGATCGGACCGCCCGCAAAGCTGCCAGTTTCTTCGCCGTCAAACTGATCAAGAAAACTGCCGCCGTCACGCTGGCCGCCATCCTGACGATTACCTTGGCGTCGGCCTTGTCCGTCCTCCGCCTGGCCCGGGTTGTTTCCGCCACGTTGTTGGTTTGCTGAAGCAACCTGCTGTTCGCTTTGACCCTGCCCGCGTTGGCCTGGTTGCTGGCCTTCTTGTCCGCCTTCCCCTTGTTGACGGTTCTGTCCCGGTTGTCCTGACTGAGTTTGCTGTCCGGCTTGGTTGCCTTGTTGTCCTTGCCCAACTTGTTGCTCACCTTGCTGGCCGCGGCCCTGTTGTGATTGATTTTGCGCCTGCTGCTGGCCTTCTCCGGGTTGCTGCCCTGCGCGCCCGGCTTGGGCGTTAGCTTGTTCCTCTAAGCCGTCAACGTTAGAAGTCGCATTTGTGGAACCTGAAGCTAAACGCTCCGCCGCGTTACCGCGACTGCCAGTACCGTTGGTATTTGACTCGCGTCGCGCTTGTGCGAGTTCGCGTTCCAGTTGCGTGGTCAATTCATCCAATTCATTGCGCGCAATTCGAAGCGCTTCCGTGTCGTCGCCGAGGATGCTTTCGGCTGCACGTTCGACACCTGCTTTGAAATCGTTGATGCTGCGGCGGGCCCGTTGCTCAAGATTGCTCGCCTCGGCTGAAAAACCCTCGCGCAGAAGATCGGAAGCCACCTCGACCGCTTGTCGTCCCGAACGTCGGCTCTCCCGCAAATGGTCGTAAACATTTTGTCGCAAGCGACCCTGGGTAAGCAGGTCGTCGCTCGTTTCCTGTAGATTCTTTGCGTCGTCCTGGGTTGCTTTGCGCAATGTTTCGTACAGCTGGCGGGAGAGCAGTGGCTCGACTGGTTCAGCCTTCTGGGTCACATCCGTCGCGTGTTTTACCAGTTCGTCCGTGCGCTTCTTTTGCTCGGCCAGTTGGGAGGCGAGTTCCTTGCGCTCGTCCGAATCGGTGAGGGATTTGCGTTGGTCCGGAGCGTCCAAGGCATCGAGCTTCTTTCCGATGTCCTCCTGTTTCTCTGCCAGTTCACGGGCCTGGCTGCGCAGCTCCCGCATGTCCTCGGCAAATTGGCTGGAGTTTTGTTTGCGGAAATCGTCACGCATCTGTTGCAAATCGCGCTGGGCGCGCGTGCCTGACGACAACGCCTGGGAGACATCGCCCCGCTGCATGGCCTCGGAAGTCTGCTGCACCTCGTTGCGGGTCTGCTCGAGTTGCTGCCGGGCGTCCGCCATTTGCGACTGGTTTTCCGGACGTTCCATGCGTTGTTGCAACTCGTCCACATCCGCCAGCATCTGCTGCTGCTCTTCCTGCAACCGCTTCAATCGTTGGCGCAATTCCTCGCGTTCGGCTTCGGTTTGCGCTGCCTGCAGGGCGGCTTGTAATTCCTTGAGCCGCTCGTTCACGTCCTGCTGGCGCTGCGCGAGTTCCTTCAAGCGATTGAATGCCTGCATTTGCTCCCGCTGCTGTTGATTCTGTGGCGGAGCGGCCTGTCGCTCCGTCTCGTAGCGATTTTGCGTCTGGCGCAATTCCAGTTGATTCAACTGCCGCTGCGCCCGCTGGCCGCGACTGCTCTGGCCTTGCTGGCCAGGCTGACCTTGCGAAACTTGAATCTCGCGCGCCGCCAGGCGCAGCAACGCCTGATATGCTGATTGCTCGGAGGACAACGCCGGTGGCAGGGCTTTCGGTGAATTGTCATCCGAGGCGTCGGTGAGATGCTCGACGGCGTTGGCCATTGCTTTCTCTACGGTTTCGAGCAGAGCCTTCGCGCGGGGATCATCACCTTCCTCCATCTGACTGCGCACTTGCTCCAGCGCTTGCTCTTGTGACTCCTTAACGGTCTCAGCATCCTTTTGGAAATTCGCGGTCGGGGTGTTGGCAATTTCGCGACGTTGGATGTTCCAGGTAGCCGTGATGATCTGCTTCTGCAACTCCGCCAGGCGTTCGGCCTGATTCTGACCTTGCTGGCCTTGTTGCTGTTGTTGCTGCTGCTGGTTCGGGTCTTGCGCCTGGCCTTCGCGGAAAATTTCCTCGAACGGACGAACCTCGGCAAAAAACATATCACTCGTCGCGCGGCGTGGTTGGCCATCCGGTCCGACGTCCTCGGCCCAAAGATAATAGCTCAGGAGCTGGTCGGGTTGGGCGCCAAGGTCTTCGAGTGCGACTTGATGATCAAATATTCGTTTCTCACGCGGCCCGGCATTCGTACCCAACTCGACAAACTTAGTTTCCTGCCCGGCGAGATTGTAGGCGAAGCCATAGCCCTTGAGACCGAAGTCGTCCGAAGTTTCAGCCTTGAATGCGATTTCCTCCAAAGCCGAAACGCGTTGATCGCCCTTTGGAAACGCGAACTTCAAATCGGGAGCGCGATTGGTGAGCACATCGAGCACAAAGAGCGGGGGCACCTTGTTGGTTCGGCCGGCGTCGTCCACGAGGATCAACTCGTAGCGGCCGCTCTTTTCGAGTTTGAAAGTTGAGACGTATGCGTTGGGCCGATTCGCGTCAGCAAACAACGTGTAGCCGCCGACGTAAGGAGGCGGATTCGAGGGAGCATTTGGGCCATCCGCCTCGTTACCTCGGCGGCTACGAACCGGCACGAGCGTTGCAGACTTTACGGATTTGTTAAGGTGAAACGTGTAATCGAGCGCACTGCCCTCGACGGCACTGATGCGGCGGGTGTCTTCAATCGTCTTCCCGGCCAGTCCGGTGTAATCGGGATAAGTCACCTTTGCATCGGCCCGTTCGAGGCGAGGGAACTCAAACGTCGTGACGCGAAACTCGCGCGTCAGCTCGTTGCCGTATTCGACGCGGTAGGTGAATTCCGCCTGAACGTCGGGCAGGCTGGTGCCGAAAACCGGGTCATCGAGATTCTTCGTGAGCGGGATGCGCCGCTCGGGTTCATTGGCAGGGCGCACCACGAGTGAAGCTTCTGCCGGGACGTCGCCCTCAAATTTTGCAAGCACGACTAGGCTGCTGCCTTTCTCGATGTTCGCGTCACCTGGGGTCACGGAAATGCCGCGCCCGGTCAACTTGAGAATTGCGACTCGCGGGGGGGCCGCCTGATAGAGAACGAAGAACGCGATTGCCAGGAACGTCAAGGCGCCAAGGTTGCCGAGCTGCGCGAGCCGGAGCTGTTTGGCGGACCGTTTGCGCCAGAGGCTACGCCGATCTTCGGCCAGCGCTTCGCGAATGACCCGGTCCTGAAGGTAATTCAATTCGTGCGTTTCAGAATCCGGCTTTTGTTCGACAGCCGTCAGCAGCAGCGTATGTAGCTTTGGGTTTTCCGCTTCGATACTTCGTGCTATGGATTGAAAATCGAGCGGGGTACGTTGGCTCCGTCGCCAGGTGACAAACATCCAGAGCAGCGTCGTTACGACCAAAATCAAGAATGCCCATGGCGAAACCCAGCCGGTCGAGCGCTGGAGGAGGATAAAGAACAATGCGAGGCCCGCCGCCACCAGCCAGCCAATCGTGAGCCGGCGCAACAATTGCGCGCGCCGCTCATCGCGGGCGACGGGCTCAAGATGAATATGGAGCAGGCGATCAATCATGCAGTTGCCTCGGCTCGGGCAGCCGACCGCCGGGTAATCCAGCCGGCCAGCCAGGTTTCGACCAACAATACCGCCAGCGCCGCCACAATCAACCATCGCCACAACTTTTGTCGGGCCTCCAACTCGGCATTGTGCAGTGTTTCCTGCTTGGCCGCAGCCAGGGCGGGCGTCAATTCACCGGACTTCATCGGCACGCCAAGGCGTTCAAGCTCATCAGCCGGTAAGGGGGCCGTCTTGCTTTCCGAGGCATCGAGATTCACGGCAAACTTCACTGGAATTGGGGCAGTGGAAATCTCGTAGATACCCGGCTGATCGGTTTGGGTAAAACGCGTTTCGTTGGCTGCGAGTTGAACTTGCGCCCCGTCGGGTTTGTGGACGGACAGGGTTGAACCACTGAGCTTGGTCGCGAACGCCGAAAGATCAACGGGGTCGCCCACCCGGAATTGTGCCAGCGGCGCGCTGGCACCACTGGCTTGATCGAGCAGGGAGTAAAGCAAGGGCACAAATTTGGACGAGAGAGCAAACTGGCCGTCCGCTGGTCGCCAGGAGAAGGTGAGCACAAATACCCGCCCGCGTCCGGCCGGCACTTCAAGAATAGCGGGATCATTGTCATCGTAACTGGCGACGACTCGTGCGTCCGGGAGTTTCTCGGATGCCAGTTTGCGATGCTTCCAGAAGCGGATTTTGGTGAAATCGCCGAAACGCGGATCGGAAAACGGCGCTAGCAGTGGATGCGTGAAATCCATCTGACCGAACATCGCATAGTTGGCGACGGATGCTTCGGTGACGCCGACATTCGGCGTGCCGATAAGAATGCCCAGAGTGTTAGCCATTTGAGGATCATTCATCACCAGCAACGCGGTGCCACCGTTGGTGAGGAATTGACGAACTTCATCGCTTCGACCTTCGGACAAAGTGCTGGTGACGATAGCGAGTTTGTAGCCGCCGAGGCGAGGAGGCGGGTTGGTGGTGGAGAATGGTGTCCGCCTCGCTGCTTCATCGGTTATGAGACGCACAGCTTGGCGACGCGTGTCTTGAAAGGCGCGCTTCAGGTAGTATAGGGATTGCGCGGAATCCGTTTCTGCATCGTTGCCGAGATACAGCACGTTGACTTCGTCGGCCTTGAGTTGAACAACGTAAGCGGTATTGTCGAAGTCCTCTTCGTCGCCACTCAATGTGATTCGCTCGGCAGCCGCGTTCGTTGCAAGTTTTGGTGCAGGGACAATGCGGCTTTGACCGGGCGGGACGTAAGCATCCAGTGAATCACCCGTAACGCCGGCCCAACGAACTTGGAACTGCTCACGTTTGGAGTCAGTGGAATTGCTGACCCGAATGCGCACAGGCGCGTCGCTGGTCGTTTGGGCAGATTCGTCAGCGTCCATCACCCATTGCAGGCTGGCGTTGGTAGGGCGTTTAGCTTTTACCGGCTCCACCACAACTTCCAAGCCGCGTGGCCATTCGTGACCTTGCAAACCATCCAACCGGCTGCCTTCCTGCAGGTCGGTGATAAGCACGATACGGCGCGGGCCGGTGTGCGGCTCACGTTTCTCGGCATCCGTGATGGTTTCAGCGGCCGCGACGAGCGCGTTGCCAAGATGGGTGGCGTGCCAGGTGGGCTTGGCTTCGGAGAGTCGTTGCGCAGCGATGGCAGTGCGTTCGGAAGCATTCATGGCGGCCCATTGCTCAAAGCTTAGGAGACTGCGGACTTGGTCGTCAAAAGTGAGAACTGCGACCCGATCTGCCGGAGTTGCCTTCTTGAATGCAGCCTCGGCTTTCTCCAACGCCTCCGCCCAGACGCCATCGCGCTTCATGCTGGCGCTGGTGTCCACGAGGATCACGACTTGGGCCCCGGCTGTGTTCGTCGGCCTCGCCGCCATTGGCTTTTGCAGAAAGGGACGGGCGAAAGCGAATGCCAGAATGCAGACGGCGAGACAGCGGAGCAGCAGGAGCAAAATGTGTTCGAGCCGATTTCGTCGCGTCATGCGAGGTGGCGTGGGCTTGAGAAACATCAGCGAACTGAAGATCTGCTTCTCGCGCGACGAGCGGCGAACCAGATGAAACACCACTGGCAGCGCAATGGCGAGTCCGCCGAGCAAAAACAATGGCGCGAGGAAACTCATTTTCTGGATCGGGCGAAGCGATTCGTGGACTTGCTGCGCTGATGGCGCTCCCGCAGGAAGTCGAACATGGCCAGTTCCAATGCGCGGTTCGTGTCGAAGCTGCGATAGCCCGCCCCAAGGCGTTGGCAAGTGGCGCGCACGGCTTCGTTGTGATCGTTCAGGCGAGACAGGTATTCCCTGCGGGCGGTGGCCGGGTCGATGAACAGGTCGCGGCCGGATTCGACATCACGGAACATGACAGCGCGGTCAAAGTTAAAGGTGAGTTCGGCGGGATCGAGAACCTGAAACAACATGACTTCGTGACCGGAGGCCGTGAGTGTGGTGAGATTTCTCTCTAGCGCTTCAATGGGTGCGAGGAAGTCGGAAATCAAAACCATCAGCGAGCGCTTGCGAACGATTTCGACGATGCGTTGGAGCGGCGCGACGAGATCAGTGGCAGTGCCGGCGGTGGCTTGTTCAAGTTGAAGCATGAGCCGGCGCAGGTGGCCGATGCGATTACGCGCGGGAAGGTAATCGCGGATTTGTTCGTCGAAGGTGAGCAATCCGACGGCGTCTCCTTGTTGATGCAGAAAGTAGGCGAGCGTGGCCGCGAGGGTGTTGGCGTATTGCGATTTGGTCCAGCCGAGTGAGCCGTAATCCATCGAGCGGCTGTGGTCCACGAGCAGGTAGCAGCGGAGGTTGGTCTCGTCCTCGAATTTCTTGATGTAATAACGATCGCTGCGCGCGAATAGCCGCCAGTCGAGATAGCGCGGATCGTCGCCGGGCGAATACTGGCGATACTCGGTGAACTCGACGGAGAACCCGTGGTACGGACTGCGATGAATGCCGTGCCAGAATCCCTCGACCACGATGCGGGCGCGGAGTTCGAGGTTCTTGATGGCCATCAGAGCCTGCGGCGAGATGAGCTTCGATGCGGGCGCGGGTGCGTTCGGTTTTGCGAACGATTGGGTGGCAGCCAGCGCGCTCATGGTCCTGCTTTACTTGCCTGAGCCAACTTTGACGGCCTCAAGTAGTTTGCCGATGACGGTCTCCACGGTCACACCTTCTGCTTCTGCTCGGTAGTTCAAAAGGATGCGATGGCGCAATGTTGGATACGCGAGAGTTTGAATGTCCTCAATGGTAACGTGAGCACGACCTTGCAGTAACGCGCGAACCTTTGCGCCAAGCACGAGGAATTGTCCGGCGCGCAAGCCGGCACCCCAACTGATCCATTCGTTGACGAAGTCCGGGGCGTTCGGCTGCTTCGGGCGCGAGGCGGCAGCAAGGCGCACGGCGTAACGGACGAGATCGGTTGCGATGGGGACTTTGCGGACGATGTCGTGAAAGCGCATCACGTCGTCGCCGGTGAACAGCGGCTCGATGGGCGCGGGTTTGCCACCCGTGGTTTGTTTCACCACTTCGACTTCATCGTCCTCGGGCAGGTAATCAATCACCACGTTGAACATGAAGCGATCGAGTTGCGCTTCGGGCAACGGATAGGTGCCTTCCATTTCGATGGGGTTTTGCGTGGCGAGGACAAAAAACGGCTCCGGCAACGCGTGGCGCACGCCGGCGGCGGTGACTTGATGCTCCTGCATCGCTTCGAGTAATGCGGCCTGGGTCTTGGGCGGCGTACGATTGATTTCGTCGGCGAGAATCATGTTGGCGAACACCGGACCGGGAACGAATGCGAGTTTCCGTTCACCTCCGGTGTCCTGCAAGATTTCCGTGCCGGTGATGTCAGCGGGCATAAGGTCGGGTGTGAACTGGACGCGCTGAAACTTGAGATGGAAAATCTGTGCGATGGATTTTACGAGCAGCGTCTTGGCCAGACCGGGTGCGCCGGTGATCAAACAATGTCCGCCGGCGAACAGGGCGATGAGCAATTGCTCGATCACTTCCTTTTGACCAACGATGACCTTCGACAGCTCGCTTTGGATGCGCGTGCGACCGACTTTGATTTGTTCGACCGCTTGTTCTTCGGAGGCGTGGGGCGAATTGGGGAATGACAAGGGAATCCTTCAGGGACGTGATAGCCGCCAACGTGAGGAGGCGGGCTGGTTCATGGGTGCAACGATCCGCCGTCTCACGTCGGCGGCTACAAAGTGTTGGTTACGGGGCGCGATCTCCATTCGGTCAATGGGTCAGGGCATAGAAGACCACGTTGATGGCCAGTGGATAGGCTTTCTTTTCCGAGTATTCCAGAAAGTAGAATTCGTCGTCGCCTTCGCGTTCCCAGCCGTCGCCGTTGTCGGTATTGTGCGCGATGAAGGCCATCATGCGACCTTTGCTGTCGAGGTAGGCCTTGAAATGGACATCGCGACATTCTTCCCCATCATGATACTCCCAAGTAATGCCGTCCCGGTAGCGGGAAGCGCCCAGCGCGGGAATCTGCATGTCATTCTTTTCCCGATTCAGATCAAACACGCCGTGAAAGATTGGATGGCTCATTTCCAGTTCTACTGGTTCGACGTCTGGAAGCACCCGCTTCATTTCCTGGTAGAAATTCTGCCACTGCAATTCGCCCCAGAAGTCGTCCACCATCAGGAAGCCCCCACTCAGGAGGTATCGTTGAAGCACTTTCACTTCCTCGTCACTGAACTCAAGCCTGCCCGGCTCGACAAGGTAGATGAATGGGTAATCAAAAAGTTCCGGGTTCGTGAGTCGGATCATCCGGCCTTCCGGATCAACCTTCATGGAGGTGAGTTGCTGCAACCGGTAAGAGAGATTCAGGTCTGCATCCTTATAGTCCGTGAAACACCCATTGCCGCTGCGCCCCCAGCCGCGGCCGCCGCCAAACCGGGAATCATACTCGATGCGCACGAAGGTGAAGACGTCCTTCCCGAAACCGGGCTCGTTCGACCATTGCGGTACGCCGCCGCGGTCGCCGTCAAAGATTCCTCTCCGGGACCCGCGCCGTTGAGCGAACACCACCATGGCGGCGATCACCGTTACCGTCAAAACTATCATCCATTTGGCGCGCGCGTTCATCGTGGCAGGGGCGTGGTTGAGTTCGTTGGACTGCTGTTGCCCGCCGGGAATTCAAGCAACAACTGATGGGCCGCGCGAAAACGTGGTGCTTCCTCCAGCGCTAGCAGCACATGGCGTTTGGCGGAGGGGGCGTCGGATTCCCGCAGCAATTGCGCGAGGCGGAAATGCACATCGGCGGGGTCCGCCGGATCAAGCAGCAACAATTTGCGGTAAGCGGCAATCGTCGCGGCCGTTTGCCCGAGTTCCTCGCCGGCCCGAGCGAGACCCCGGTACGGTTGTGGCAGCAATGGATTTACCGCCAGAAAACGCTCGGCGTTTTGGGCCACGGATTTCCAGTCGTTGCCGGCTTCAGCGATTTCCATGAGCCGTAGGTAGGCATCGGGCGCATCCGCCTCCAAGGCCGCCAGCTTTTCCAATGCCGCGCGCTCTTCGGAGGTTTCGTTGAGACCATGATGGACGGTGGCGAGCATCGCGTAGGCATTGTTGGGGCCGGATTGATCGGGATACAACGAAATTAGGACCGCGAGTGGTGCTTTTGCCGCCTGCCAGTCCTTGGCCGCAATCAAGCGCCGGGCGGTTTCGACAAGTGACCAGTAATTACTTTTGCCAGACGCCGGCACGGTCACGCTGGGCCCGGGTGACGGGAGCTGATTTGTCGTCACTCCGGATGCCGGGAGTGGTGACGGTGGAGTGTGCGCCAATGCGTTGGTGTCAGGTCCTGGGGAAGCATTCGGGGACACCGGCGCGACATTGGTCGAGTTGGCTGGCGCGTCTGCAACTCGCGGCGCTCTGCCCCGCCCCAAACCAATCCGGCTGAGTAAATCAACCTCGGCTACGGGCTTGCTCCAGTCCAAACCCGGGCCAAGCGCTTCGGCCCTGGCTTTGGCAAATGCTGCGAATTCTTTCTCAATTTGCTTCATCGGTGCGGTATGCTTGGGGATCGCGTCGTTGATCGTCACACCATCCGCGAGATCTCGCAGAATAGCCTTCAGTTTTTCAAACCCAAATTTGCCGACCAGATACTCGACCACGAGGGCAGATTGGTAATAAGCAAACTGCACGTGCATATCACTTTTGGGTGTTAAGAACGCGCTGCTTAACTCGCTCACGGGCTTCAAATCTTCCCCTAATACCATTTCCCGGTAACGCGGGTTCATGGTCTGCCCCCAGGCGGGATTTGCCTGTAACTCTTCGTAAACTGAAATACCTTCGCTGAGCCAGCGCGGCATCTTGTTTTTGGTCATCTGCAGCGTGACGACGTGACAGAACTCGTGCCACAGCACCGCTTCCCAATTGGAAGGATTACCTCCCTGCGACGCCGGACTGTTGGCCGTGACCACTCGACCGAAGCACACGCCAAGAAAGCCGGGATTGTGCGGCATCCCAAAGGTGCGCACCGCAAAATCTTTTTGTTCCGGGAAAATCTCGACGAAGGTTGGCGACTCCAAGGTGATGCCGTATTTGGCCACTAGATTGGACTTGGCGCGATTGAGCAAACTTAACGCGCGGTCACCGTAAAGTGCGGCCTCCTGGACACTCATTCGCAGGACAAAGTCCGCATTCGTCAAGGTTTGAAACTTTTGCATCGTGCCACGCAACGTGGAAAGATTGTAGGCCGTCACATCGTAAGCATCTTCCTGATGCACGGCTTCGGCGAGTTGCCAGCCTTGGGCATCGCCAAGCCGGAGCAGGTCCTGCGCGAGTTGAATCTGCGCGGGGAGAAAATCCTCATCAAACGCGAGCGCCTGTCTTTGATAAGCCGCCCCTTCGACGAACCGATAGTTTTGCGATAGCTTCAGGCCGATGAGATGATCCACTTCCGGATTCGCCGGCCAAAACTTCAGCGCCAGTCTCCGCGCATTCTTTTCGGCGGCCGCGTCGTTACCCAAATGCGCCAGCACAGCCCGATAGCCCCACGCTTGCGGGTGATGCGGATTAACCTTGAGCGCCCGGCCCAGCAACTCGTCAGCCTTGGCGTATTCCTCGGCGTCGATGGAATGATCCACCAGCAACAACATGCTCGGCACGTGGTGCGAGTTCGCTTCCAGCGCCGATGCGAGAAGTTCCAGCATTTTGCCGCGGGCGCTCGGCTCGTACGCGCGCGCCAAGCCATAAAGCATGTCCGGGTCCTTGGGAAACTTTGCCAGCGCAGCAGAGAACTTTTTGGCGGCCAGGGCGTAATCGTGCTTGGTAAGCGCCAATTCTCCGCTGGCGAGATACGCCTCCCGGAAATCCGGATCAGCCTTGATCGCCGGATCGAACAGTCGTTCCAGCACGGTCTTGGGGTCCGCCCCGAAGCGCAGGGCCATCCGACCCAGCACCACGATGTCGGCCGGCTCGCGGTAAGCCCACGGTCGGGCGGCAGCGAATTGATTCATCTCCCGCAGCCGAATATTGACCAGATTGGACTGGCCGGCGAATTTTGCGGTCGTTGCCCCTTCCCAACGCAACCGCACGCTGCTGCTGAATTGGACCAGCCCGTTACTTACCACGACTTCAGCTTCCGGATAGCGGCCCCGCGCCAACAGGCTTTGAGCTTGGAGGATCAACCACCCTTCTTGCCGGAAGTTTTTGTCGGCCTCGCGCTCACAGAGCTTGGCGCAGTCATCATATTTTCCCGAGAGGAACAGCTCCTGGGCATCTTCCAGACTCTGCGCGCCGGCAATTCCAACCAAGCCCGCGAACATCGACGCCAGCACTCGCCGTGGCAAAGCTGCCGGTTGATGGGTGCGTCCGCATTCGGGCATGTTAACTACTAGACGATTCACCCCGCCGGTGCAAGCGCAAGGAAATCAGGGATGTTCGCGCCCATAGCTTCTGCCTCCGGCTTGCCGGCGTAAGACCCGGTGTGAACCGAAGCTGCTGCGCGGACCACGCGCAGCAGCTTCCCCCCATCCGATACCCATCTGACGCTCGCTTCCTTAGCCGCGGCATCAGCCCAGCGCGGGGTATCTAATTCGGCCTGGCTGGTTGCGCGATCGGTTATCCGCAACCGCCCGCCTCTTGGCGTCTTCACAGCGCTGTCTACTCACAGCCAGCGCTGTCGCTGCATACAGGATACGGAGCGATACGGGCTGATCTTTCAAAAAAGTTTTCTGGGTGCTAATTTCGTTGAAAGAAGTGCGCGACCCGCTACGTATTACCCTCAGTAGTGAAGCCATCGGCGAAATTGAAATGAGAGAAAATCTGGAACTGATTCCAACCCGGCAATCGTTGCTCAGCCGGTTGCGGGACTGGAACGACCAGGATAACTGGAAGGTGTTCTTCGACACCTACTGGCGCGTCATTTACAACGCCGCAGTCAAGGCGGGCCTGACCGACGCCGAAGCCCAGGATGTCGTGCAGGAGACAGTCGTGTCCGTGATGAAAAGCATGCCGGATTTCAAATACGACGCGCAGAAGGGGTCGTTTAAAGGCTGGCTGTTGCGGCTGACAAACTGGCGCATTGCCGACCAGTTGCGCAAACGGCAGCGGGGCGTAACCCGCGGCAATCTAGAAGCGCGCACTTCCACGCGCACTGCAACCATCGAGCGGGTAGTCGATCCCGCCAGCGCCCAATTGGAGGCTCGCTGGGACGTGGAATGGGAGCAAAACCTCATGGAAGCCGCCATCGAGCGGGTTAAACGGAAGGTGGACGCCAAGCATTTTCAGGTATTTGACCTTTACGTCATCAAGCGCTGGCCGGTCACCAAGGTCGCGAGCACCTTGAAAGTCAATGCGGCCCGGGTTTACCTGATCAAGCACCGAATCGGCAACTTGATCAAACAGGAAGTCGCGCACCTGCAAACCAAGCCCATCTGAATAATGCGCCAGTCCGCACAAGCTAATTGAATCCCCGATTATGAAAACAGCTCAACCTTGCCACCGCGGCGAACCAAATACTCCGCCTCCCGATACCTGGTCACTGGCCGCGATCAGATTCCCGCGCCGCATGCACGACACCAAGCGGAGCATACTTCGGAAAATTCTTGCCCGAATGCGGCGACTTGAGCAAATCTGCTCGTGAGCAGGCCAATCCGCCCCCAACGCAATGCCAAAGCCGGAGGGGCGACTTGCATCCCGAATAATTCACTAGCGCAGATCAACAACTGAGAGCCCTCCTATGACTACACTACAAAAGCCAGCCCGAATACGTGAAACCCAGTTGCAACCAGGTTTCAGTCCCAAACCTGCTCGTCCAGTCAAACGGGTAGTTCTCAGCGAGGAACCATCTGCGAGCCCAGATCCCGAGGTGGAAACGCAGACTCCGTCGCCAGAACCAGACGCATAATCCACCGGGTTGATCGCGCACCCGCCGGGGAGTCCAGACGCTCCAATCACTTGTCAGCGTACTAGCCGCCCACCAAGCTTGAGCGCCATTGGCGCGTTATGCGGAAGTTAATCCTCAGATGCGCCCTTTCACCGGGTGACATCGTAATGCTCACCGCCGCGGTCCGCGACCTGCATTACTGGTACCCGGGTAAATTCATGACCGATGTCCGCACTTCCTGTCTCCCGCTCTGGGAGAATAATCCACACCTCTCTCGCCTCGCTGAGGACGACCCGGAAGTTGAACAGATCGAATGTTCGTACCCGTTGATCAATCGGTGCGACCAGACGCCTTACCACTGTCTCCATGGATTTATCGAATTTTTGAACGACCGCTTAAATCTGGCCATCAAGCCCACGGCCTTCAAAGGCGACCTTCATCTCTCGGCCCAGGAAAAACTTTGGCATTCACAAGTACACGAAGTTACTGGGCAGGACACCCCATTCTGGATCGTGGCGGCCGGAGGGAAATACGATGTGACCATTAAATGGTGGGAATCCCGGCGTTATCAGGAAGTCGTCAATCATTTCCGCGGGCGCATCCAGTTCGTCCAAGTCGGTGAACGTGGACATCACCACCCTAAGCTCGCTGGAGTCATCGATTTCCGCGGTCAAACAAACCTGCGAGAACTCGTCCGACTGGTCTATCACAGCCAGGGCGTATTGTGTTCAGTCACTGCCCTGATGCATCTCGCGGCGGCGGTGGAAACCAAGCGGCCAAGCCCGCCCTTGCGGCCGTGTGTTGTAATTGCCGGCGGCCGGGAGCCGGCGCATTGGGAGGCGTATCCGCAGCATCATTTCATCCACACCAACGGCGCCCTGCCCTGCTGCACGACCTCTGGTTGCTGGAAAGACCGCACCACTCGACTCCGGGATGGAGATCAGCGTGACGGGCCAGACTATCTTTGCACAAATGTGGTCAATCAGCTCCCGCGGTGCATGGATATGATTGGATCGGCCGAGGTCATTCGTCGGATTGAAACCTATTTCGCCGCGGGCGTTCACCACTACCTCACCGTCGCTCAACGCGTGGATGCCGAACGAGGGATCAGTGCCACCAGCAACAACGACTACGAAGAACAACCACTGGTTCTGGCGAGCGCGGGCATGGCCTGCGACCAATTTGCCAAAGAGATCAACGCCTATCCTGGCGGCTACGAAGGCCGGGGAATTGTGATTTGCGCCGGTGGCGTACGCTATTTCACCGCCGCCTGGGTATGCATCAAAATGCTGCGTCGTTTGGGATGCCGGTTGGCAATTCAACTATGGCATCTGGGCCCCAAGGAAATGACGCCCGCGATGAAGGCACTTGTCGAGCCACTCGGAGTCGAATGTGTTGATGCCCGGAAGATCCGCAAAAAACATCCCGCACGCCTGCTGCGCGGTTGGCCGCTCAAACCCTATGCCATCATTCACTCGCCGTTCCGCGAAGTGCTGTTTCTGGATGCGGACAACGTGCCTGTCGTCAACCCCGAGTTTCTGTTCGATATCCCCGAGTTCAAATGCACCGGCGCCGTCTTCTGGCCGGATTACAATCGCAAACCGACCGAAAAGACCAAGGCCATCTGGCGAAGTTGTGGTTTGCACCAGCCCGGAGAACCGGAATTTGAATCGGGCCAAATCCTCGTAGACAAGGAACGGTGCTGGAAGGCGCTGCAGCTTACCCTCTGGTTTAATGAGAACGCAGATTTCTATTACCAGTACGTCCACGGAGACAAGGAGACATTCCACCTGGCATTTCGCAAACTGCGTAAAAGCTACCGCCTTGTTCCCAAACGCATTCACCCTCTGCCTGCCACCATGTGCCAGCACGACTTCCAAGGGCGGCGGATATTCCAGCATCGCAACCTGGACAAGTGGGATTTGCTGCTGCATAACCGCCGGGTGCCAGACTTCTGGTTTGAGGACGAATGTCGCGCGTACGTTGCCGAACTACGCGAACGCTGGGACGGAGAGGCACGATCGCTTAGCCGGCAGTTCCATCCATCATTACGCAAACCCACCCGGCATGCGAAGCCGATGCGAATCCAAGCGGTCGTAATCTCACCCGCCGAATCGCGGGAGGCCTGCCAACGAACCTTGAAAAATCTCGCTCGAACCGATTGGGGAGAAGCACCGGTGGTGATCGAAACCGGCAATGCGACTGGGCCAGAAGATTCCCTGCGTGATCGGTGGCGCGAATCACTGCGTGGAATGTATGATGGCTTGGTTCACAACTTCGATCATGTTCTATTCCTGACGGCTGACCTGGAAATCAACTGTCACCTCCGCCATAACTTGGAACAATGGTCGCCGCTGAAATCCGGTCAGATCACGCTGGCTGGATTGTTCAATCCCGGGGTGCGCGAACTTGCTTGTGACATGCATAACAACATTCGTGCGGTGGAACCAAAGTCAGTCTTCGGCCAGCCGGTCTTTCTCCTCGCACGCGAGGCCACGCGACAGCTGCTCCGCCAATGGCGAGAGGTGCAGAGCACGCCCGAAGTGACCTTTGCCAGTCTCACCAGCCACAGACGGAAGCCAATCCCCTACCATGCGCCGTCGCTGGTCCAGCCACTCAACACCGGCAGCGAACGTCAACCCCGCGTTCATCGCGCGATTGATTTTGACGCTGCCTGGAAGGCTTGAACGGGCGCATCTTGACACTGCCCCCACCTTGCGCCTACAGAGGGATTGGAACGCCGCGTTTACGCGGCAGCAGCATGACTAGCCACGTGGCTGCCGCCTGAAGGCGGCGTTCCGGGGGCAGTATCAAGATGCGCCCGGCTTGAACCGCAGGTCTGGATTCTTCTGTTCTTTTGCACGCGCGGTCACTACCGTGTGTGTGTTACCAGACTCATCATGCAGCGATCGGTTGCCTCGTGATGTGCGGCCTTCGCAAAAGGGCATGGATAAGGATACGCCAGCAAAATCAAATTCGCGCGGACCAGATCGCGTGGATGAGCCTTCTCTCGAATCTCCAACCTCAATCGACATCCCTAATCACCAGTTGCTGCGCTGCATCGGGCGCGGCAGTTATGGCGAAGTGTGGCTAGCCCGCAGTTCCATGGGCATGTATCGAGCAGTAAAAATTGTTTATCGCCGTTCCTTCGACAGCGCGCGGCCGTTCGAGCGCGAATTGTCGGGCATCCGCAAGTTTGAGCCGATTTCCCGTTCACATGAAGGTTTCATGGACGTGCTACACGTGGGACTGAACGACGCACATGGATGCTTCTTTTACATAATGGAACTGGGTGACGATGAGGTGTCCGGCCAGCAAATCGATCCGGAACGCTACGCCCCCAAGACGCTGGCGAAGGCGATTTCGTCGCGTGGCCGGCTTACGTTTCAAGAATGCCTGGAACTGGGACTCGCCTTGAGCCAAGCCCTCGCCGAGCTGCACAAACACGGGCTGGTCCACCGCGATGTCAAACCGTCGAACATTATATTCGTCAACGGCGTGCCGAAGCTGGCCGATATTGGGCTTGTGGCGGAAGTGAGTGAGGCGCGTTCTTACGTTGGCACGGAAGGGTTCATTCCCCCAGAAGGCCCGGGAGCGCCGCCGGCAGACATCTTCGGCTTGGGCAAAGTGTTGTATGAAGTTAGCACCGGCAAGGACCGCCAGGAGTTTCCGGAACTTCCAACGCTGCTGGACGAATTCCCCGACCGTGACCGATTTCTCGAGCTCAACGAAGTGGTGCTTCAAGCCTGCAAGAACGAACCCACCGCCCGATACCATTCTGCCTGGGACTTGCAGGCTGACTTGCTGGTACTGGCCAATGGGAAATCGGTCAAACGCCTAAAGGTCCTGGAGCAGCGCCTGACCCGGTTGAAACGAGGGATCGGTGTCGCCGCCGTCGTCCTGGCGCTGGCCAGCGGCATCACCTACCACTTCTATCGCGAGTGGAGGTTTGCCGGTGAAGCGCGGCAAAAACGCGTCGGCGCCAGCATCGCTTACGGAAACAATGCCCTGAATTCTGGCGACCTGCTTGGTGCGTTACCCTTTTTCGTGGATGCGTTACGCCTGGATGAACGCAATTCCAGTGAACAAATCAATCATCGGCTGCGCATCGGCGCCACGCTGGCGCAATGCCCGAAGGTCACTCATCTTTGGCAGACCGGGGTAAGCGTGATGTACGGTCGATTCAGCCCTGACGGACTGCGCGTGGCGATCACGAAGTTGAATGGCGAGGTTGAAGTCTACGATCTGGCAACCGGTCAGAGGTCTGGTCCAACCTTTGGCCCCAAGCGTTGGATGCGCACGGCGAGCTTTAGTCATGATGGCCGTTACATCCTGACAGCCGGCGAAGATGGCGTGGTGGGAATGTGGGATGCAGTGCAGTTTACGCATGTTCGCAGCGTAAAGCACCCGGAATTAGCCGCCAGCGCTATGTTTGATCGTACCGGCAAACGATTCCTCACGGCCTGCGCCGATGGCCGCGTCCGGGTTTGGGATGCGGCGACCGGACGAACAAATCTGACCATCGTCGCCAGCACCAACGCACTTGAGTTTGCGACGTTCAGTCCCGACGAGAAGTTCATCGCCACTGCCAGCCGGGATCGCAGCGCCCGCGTATGGGATGCCGTCACCGGACAACCGGTGGGAGAACCGCTTCGTCATGAGAATTGGGTCACCTATGTTGCTTTCAGCGCGGACGGTCGCAAACTCTTGACGGCAAGTTTCGATCGCAAGGCCCGGCTGTGGGACCTCGCCACCGGCCAAAGGATCAGGCCCGACATGAATCATGGCGACGGAGTGGAAAGTGTTGAATTCAGCCCGGACGGCGCCTTGATCCTGACCGGCAGCCTTGATGGTACCGCCCGGCTCTGGTCCGCAGACACATTACTGCCCGTCGAAGCCAATGCCGTATTGCGGCATGGCGAACGGGTAATGCACGCGGCGTTCAGTCCAGAGGGCCGACAAATCCTGGTCACGTGTGCCGATGGCACCGTGCGCATCTGGGATCTAGCCGGATGCTCACCACTGCCGCCTTCCACCCGTCTGGCTGTCAGTAGCAATGGCGAGCGAATTGTGACGCTGACGAATAACGCGCTGCAGGTTTGGGACAGTCGATCGGGTGCGGCCGTTTCCCCGCCGTTTGCACAAGGCTTGCGAGTCGGCAAAGCAGAACTCAACGCGGACGGCCGATATGCGCTATCAATTTCCGGACTGCAAACAAATTCGCCGGCGATTCGAGAAGCGTATGTCTGGGACGTTGCATCTGGGAAACAATTAACTCCCGCGATTTTAATCACCAATACCGCTGGCGGCGCCACGCTGTCGCGCGACGGCCGGCATCTGGCAGTTTTCGGCGGCGATCTGGTACGCCTATGGCAAGTGCAAACGCAAACCCTCGACTTCCCGACACTTTCTTTCCGCGCTAAGGCTGAAACCGTGAGATTCAGCCCGGACGGCGGTCGGCTGGTCACTATCAGCGGCAGACAGGCTGAGATTTGGAACTCCACTAATGGTTCTCCCACGATCAAACCTCTGACCAATTCCATGTTCATTGGCTGTACCGAGTTCAGTTCCGACGGCGCTTATCTGTTGGTCGGTTATAAGAACGGTGTGTTGGACAAATGCGACGCCCAAATCTGGGACCCAGTTACGGGCAAAACAATTGGTCCCCCGCTTAAGCACGATGATGGCGTGCTCTTCGCATGCTTCAGCCCCGATAACCAGCGGGTCGCAACCACGAGCGAGGATTTTACCGCGCGAATCTGGGACGTCGCAACCGGTCGCCAATTGATCCCGATCATCGCCCATGGCAACCAGGTGCAGACGGCGACCTTCAGCCCGGATGGTAAATGGCTCATCACTGCCAGTTCCGACCGGTCGGCTCGCGTATGGAACGCATCCACGGGTGATCCGCTTACTCCTCCATTGCGTCATTTGACTCCCTTGGGTGGCGCTCAGTTGTTGGCGAGTCAACGAGATGTCGCCGCCCATGACACTCGCGGCAACGCCTGGATTTGGCAGCTTCCGATCGAGGAACGACCCATCGTCGACTTGCAACAGCTCGCAGGATTACTCTCCGGCACTTCGGCCAAACCAGCAGAGGGGCAAACCGTGTCCCAAACTGAACCCACGCACGTAGTGTTGCAACGCTTACAGGCGAAATACCCTGCCAGCTTTCGAACCAGCCCCGAGGAAATTACCGCTTGGCACGAGTTCGAGGCCCGTAAAAACGAGGCAGACAAACGCTGGGACGCCGCAGTCTTTCATCTGCAGTGGCTTCTTAATAACCACCCAGCCGACGCAGCCTTGACCCAACGTCTTGTCCGCGCAGAAGAGCTCGCAAGTAGCACCGTGCGGCCTTGAACTCAGGTAGTATCGGATCGCTCTTCGCCTTTGCCGCCGGAGACGCTAAGCGCAAGGTCCGGTAGTTGCCGGTGAGAGCGAGTATAGGTGAGGCAACGGGCGTGGTTGGGTGAAGCGTTCATAGAGGTTTTCCAGCTTCGAGGCGGGCTTCCTTTGCGCTTCCGTCGGCGGTTCATACGCGCCATTCCAGCCGGCATCCTCGGCGCAACAGGCAAACATGTACACACTACGCGCCAGCGCCTCTCCCCCACCCGTCACCTCTCGGTAAGCCCGGATGAATCTGATTTCGTCCAACGGCGAGCGCATGGCTGAAAGGGGTAAACCCCAAGCCTGACTATGACCGCTCCCGAAGACGACTGCTTGCTGACTTTTGCAAATTACCAACCGGATTTTGAATCCGCGCTCCGCCGAGAAATCGCTGACATTGCGATCCCTCACGCACAATATCCGCGCAACAATCGCCAAATGTGAGGGAGTCACAGCGGCCAGCGGACGCGATGTTGCATCTGCATGAGTGAGCGGGGTATGCGGTTAGTGGTATGGGTCACGTTGCTGATCTGCCTGCCGCCGGGGGCCGTATGCGCGGGCCGAAAGGACACTGATTGTCTCGAGTGTCATGCTGACAAGACGCTGACGAAGACCAACGCAGCGGGGCGGGAGATTTCCTTGTATGTTGATCAGGGCCGGCTGGCCAGCTCGGCCCACAAGACCAATAGTTGCGCCAGTTGCCACGCGGACATCACCGAGAAACATCCCGACGATAACGTGACGGCAAAGCGCGTGGACTGCACTCACTGCCATGAACGCCAGTCCGCCAGCTACGGCGCGAGTGTTCACGGCCTGGCGCTCAAGGCCGGCCATGCCGATACCGCCACGTGCCAGGATTGCCATGATTCCCATGAAGTGCTGTCGCCCACTTCAACCGCTTCGCCGCTGCACGTTTCCAATCAGGCCCGGACCTGCGGCCAATGCCACGACCAGGAAGCGCGGGATCTGGCCGCCAGCGTCCACGGCAAGGCCGCCGCCGCGGGGGTGCGCGAGGCGCCGACGTGCACCGATTGCCATTCTGAACACCGGATTGAATCGCTGGCCAATGGCGACGCCAAGCGCTTGTCAGCGGATGTTTGCAGCCGCTGCCACGCTTCCGAGCGGATCAACACAAAGTTCAATCTCCCCACCGACCGGGTGACGACATTTTTCGACAGTTATCACGGCCTCGCCGGCGCGTACGGCTCGACCCTTGCGGCGAATTGCGCCAGTTGTCACGGCTATCACAAGATTCTCCAGTCGTCTGATCCGGCATCCACCATTCATCCGGGCCAGTTAGTGCAGACCTGTGGCAAGTGCCACCCGGGCGCGACGGAAAAGTTCGCCCTCAGCAAGATTCACGTGAATCTGCAGGCCGCCCAGAGCGGCGCTGACCTGGGCAGCCAGATCAACTGGTGGGTGCGGCGGATTTACCTCCTGCTGATCGTCGGCGTGGTCGGCGCGATGCTGGTGCATAATCTCCTGGTGCTCGTGAAGAAGGTGAAGGCGCATCTCGGCTCGGAGGGGCGACCCATTCTCCGCATGACGCTCACCCAACGCTGGCAGCACGCCGTGCTGGCTTCCAGTTTCATCGTGCTGGCACTGACGGGGTTTGCGCTCAAGTGGCCGGATTCGTGGCTCGCGGTCATGCTGGGTTCGAGTGAACCCATCCGGCGTTGGACGCATCGCATCGCCGGCGTGGTATTGATTCTGGTGGGGCTGTATCACCTGATTTATGTGTTCCGCACCAAACATGGCCGGCAACTCGTAAAGGATTTCTGGCCGACCCGGAAGGATGTCTCCGACCTGTTTGTCGCCGTGCGTTATCTCTGCGGCTTGAGCAAGGAGAAGCCGAAGATCGGACGCTTTGGATACGCGGAAAAAATGGAATACTGGGCGGTTGTCTGGGGCACGATCATCATGGGTGTCACCGGACTCATCGTGTGGTTCAAGATGGACGTGACTCAATGGCTGCCGCGCTGGGCGGTGGACGTGGCATTGACGATCCATTACTACGAAGCCATTCTTGCGTGCCTCGCCATCATCGTCTGGCATTTCTACCACGTGATGTTCGATCCGGATGTTTATCCTCTCAACCTCGCGTGCTGGGATGGCAAGGTCTCCAAGCACTGGCAGGAGGACGAACATCCGCTCGAACAGACCAAACCTCGCTGCCAAAGCTCGCCTACCGAAACACAGCCATTGCCGGCGGAACTGCACCATTAGCGGAGGTTGCGTTCCCCTGCAATTTCCGCGCAGCGTTCGCCAAGCGCCGGGTAGTGGCTCCGGGCTTGCATCGCGAGACTGACTGCGCGATGAATCGAAGGAATCAATTGGCGAATAACCGTGGCCGTTGGGACCCACCGGCCGCCGCGCCGCGCGCGGTCTCGCCGACCCCGCAACCAAACATCATGAATAACGACCCCTACACGTGGACAACGGCGGATGATGCCCTGAAGCACCTGCGCAGCGGCATGCGGGTGTTTATTGGCTCCGGCTGCGCCGCGCCACAATCACTGGTGGCCGCCCTCGCCCGTCGCGGCCAGCAGGTCTTCGATGTGGAGATCGTGCACATTCTCACGTTTGGCGACGCGCCCTACTCGCGCAAGCATTTGCTCACGAATTTCCGCCACAACGCGTTTTTCATTGGTCCAAACGTACGCGACGCGGTGAACGAATGCGTGGCCGATTATACGCCAATTTTCCTGAGCGACATTCCCTCGCTCTTCCGCCAAAAGCGCATTCACCTGGATATCGCGCTAGTGCAGGTCAGCCAGCCGGACGCCCACGGGTTCTGCAGCTATGGCGTTTCCGTGGACGTGGTGAAGGCCGCCGTCGAAAGCGCGGACTATGTCGTGGCCGAGGTCAACCCAAACATGCCCCGCACGCTGGGAGACAGCTTTTGTCACATCAGCGAGTTCGATGCGCTGGTGCAAAGTGATCTGCCCATTCTCGAACACTCCACGCCCGCGCCCTCACCGGAGGCGATGAAAATGGGTGAATTCATCGCCTCGCTCGTTGAAGATGGCGCGACCTTGCAAACGGGCATTGGCGAAATTCCCAGCGCCGTGATGGCTTGTCTCGGCAACAAAAAGGACCTCGGAATGCACACCGAAATGTTCACCGAGGCGGTCATCCCTTTGATCGAGCAAGGTGTCATCAATTGCCGGCAGAAAACGCTCCTCCCCGGCAAGATCGTCACGTCGTTCTGTTTCGGCACCCGCCGGCTTTACGATTACATCCATGATAACCCGTTGTTTGAATTTCGGCCGACGGAGTTCACGAACGACCCGTACCAAATCTCGCGCAACCGGCGCATGGTGGCCATCAGTTCGGCCATCGAGGTGGATTTGACCGGCCAGGTCTGCGCCGATTCAATTGGGGGCAGATTTTACAGCGGGTTCGGTGGGCAGGTGGATTTCATCCGCGGCGCAGCGCGCAGTGAAGGCGGCAAACCCATCATCGCGCTACCTTCCACAACCCGGGACGGCAAGATCTCGCGTATCGTGCCGTGGCTGAAAACTGGCGCCGGCGTCGTGACCTCGCGGGCCGATGTGCATTACGTGGTTACCGAATATGGCGTGGCCGCGTTGCACGGCAAAACGGTACGCGAACGGGCGATCGCACTCATCCACATTGCGCATCCAGCATACCGCGACGACCTGATGCGGCAGGCGCGCGATGCCCGGCTCGTGCATCCCAACCAGATTTCGCTCCCGCGCGGCTTGCAGCCTTATCCGAAGAAGTATGAAACCTCGGCGGAATTCCGCGAAGAGCTTAAGGTCAATTTCCGTCCCATCCAGCCCACGGACGAAGGCCTGCTGCGCGAACTCTTCTACTCCCACTCCGAGCGCACCATATTGCATCGCTATTTCACCCAGCTCCAACATCTCCCGCACGAGCAGGTGCAAAAATTTGTGACCCTCGATTATCGCGACGATTTCGCGCTGGTTGGGCTGATTCCGCACGAGGGCCGCGAGCGGATCATCTGCGTCGGCCGTTATTTCCGCAACCCCGCCAGCCGCGACGCCGAGGCGGCATTCACAGTGCACGATGATTTCCAACATCGCGGCATCGGTACATTTCTACTGCGCGAACTCGTGAAGATTGCCAAGGACAACGGCATCCTCGCATTCACGGCTGATGTGATGTCCGACAATTACGCCATGCTACGCGTCTTCCAAAAGGTGGCTGGCCGGATTGAATCAAATCTCGAAGCTGGCATCTGCCGGTTGCGATTTGACGTCGCCAGCCCGCGGGCCGATGGTCAAAGGAAGGCTAATATTGAGCAAGAGACGCCGAGCGCCGGCGTGCCGGTTCCGTCAGATTCTGGGGCGACAAACTGAAGCGCTCGCGTGCTTCTCAAACACAGAATCTTGATATTATGATTGGCGCTTACATCGTCGTCCTGATTGGTTTTGGCCTCTCCATCGCTTACGTCTTGGTGATTCGTCACATCCTGCATGCTGCGGAACGCAGTTCGAACAAAGATTGAGGCCCGGGAATCAATCGTGAGGTCAGCGAGGATTTCCTTCAGCCGGCTTTGCTGATTCCAAGCTGGATAGGACCTGTCGCCGTGCTGCCTGCAAACGGCAAATGAGCACCTCCGCCATGCGTCGCATCAGTTCGTAGCCGAACTCGTGATGCTCCTCAGCCAATTCCCGCAGCCACGTGCCATAAAAGAAGACCGCCTGAGCAGATTCCCGTGCCACCGCATCGAAGTGCCATTGGTACGGCGGGAAGAGCCAGGACCAGCCCAGCACGTCGCCTTCCCTCAGCGTGCACACCAGCGTGCCCCGGCCGCCTGTTGTCCGGGCGCGAAGTTCAATCACGCCACTCAGCAGCAAGTAGAACCGGTTGGCTGGATCGCCTTCGCGGAAGATGATTTGCCCGGCGTCGAACTGCACCAGCATGGCGCACCTGTTCAGGATGGCGCGGTGCTCCCGAGCGAGGTTTCGGACAAACCGATGCTGCTGCCAGATTTCTGGAGTTAATGGCGCTGGCGCGGGCATGTCACCCCCGTCCGTTAGCGCGATGGACCACCAGGACCGGACAAGGCGCGTGCCGCGTCACTCGCTCCGCCGTGCTGCCCAACAACGCGCGCTGCAGTCCGGTCCGGCCGTGAGTGCCAACCACCAGCAGCTCCGCCCCGAGGGCCTTTGCGGCCTCGATGATTTCGAAAAAAGCAATGCCCCGACGCACCGCCGTCTCAACGACCCGACATCCGTCCGAAATCTCATCCGCGAGGTCGCGCAATACCGCGTTAGCTTCGCTGGCGGCCCGGTCATTGGAAGCCTCGGGAATGATCACCTCGGGCGGGGTCAATAACGGCTCCACCACGTGCACTAGCATTAGAGTGCTGCCAAATCTCTTGCCCAGCATCACGGCGTATTGCAGGGCGCTACGGCTTTCCGGGGAAAAATCCGTGGCGACAAGGATTCGTTGAATGCTCAATGGCGCATGTGCGATCGCGGCGCCAACTTCGTCCCCTTCATGATGGGTTAACGTCTTCATGGAATTCCAGTTTTCATTCCAACCTAAAGCGGCAAACCGTTCGAGGCTCCGCTTGATTTGGCTGAAGGGCATCCTTTATTGGTGTGCGGTGATTGTCGTGGCACGGGCAGAAGCAGAAGGCCGTCTGCGCACGAACGCGGGTAGCGAAACGGGAATGAGGTCAGCCAATCGAAAACGACGCGTGACGACCCATTTTCAAGGAGTTCGGCCCCGATAGGAGTCTTTCTAAGGGTCCGGTTAAGGAGTTGTACGACAAAACTTGCTCCCGATTGTCGGGACATCAGAAGTTTGACTTCTCGCCTTGTCGCGTCAAGGCGTTCTGCTACGCTGAATTCCGTGGACCGCGCCGCGAACAAGCAGTTGATTGAATCCCTGACTCAATCCCAAATCTATCAGGACTACGAGCGCGCCTTCATCAAGACCACCGGCCTGCCGCTCTCACTTATGCCGGTGGAATCCTGGCAACTCGCGCACTCGGGCAAGAAATCGGCCAATCCGTTTTGTGCCCTGATGGCGGAAAGCAACCGCGCGTGCGCCGCCTGTCTCCAAGCGCAGGAAGAAATTGCAAAGGCCGTCGGGGCCGGCCCGCGAACTGTGAAATGCTTTGCCGGATTGTGCGACACCGGCGTGCCGGTGTCCGTGGGCGAGGAAGTGCTCGGCTTTCTGCAAACCGGTCAGGTGTTCACCCAAAAGCCCACCAAGGCCCAGTTCAATCGGGTGGCGAAGCAACTGGTGGACTGGGGTTGGAACGTGGACTTGCGCCGGCTGGAGGAAGCCTATTTTCAGACGCGCGTAATCACGAACCAGCAGTATGAATCCGTGCTGCGCCTGCTGACCATCTTCGCCCAACACCTGGCACTGGTGAGCAATCAGTTGCTCGTCCAAAAAGCCAACGCGGAGCCGCCGGCCATTCAGCGGGCCCGCCAGTTCATCGCTGACCATCAGTCCGAGGAGATATCTCTGGGCGACGTGGCGAAAGCGGTCAACACGAGCACGTTCTACTTCTGTAAAATGTTCAAGAAGACAACCGGCTTGAACTTCACCGATTACCTTGCACGGTTGCGCGTGGAGAAGGCCAAGAATCTGTTGCTCAATCCCAACGCGCGCATCAGCGAAATCGCTTTTCACGTTGGCTTCCAATCCCTCAGCCATTTCAATCGGGTTTTCCGCCGCATCGTCGGCCAGTCGCCAACGGATTATCGAGCGAAGCTACCGAAGGCAAGTTGAGCGCGAGTGCGAAGCGAAACGAATACGGGCCGGGGAATTCCCGGCCCGCTTAAGTTTCGTCCTGCGTTTGGCGCCGCTCAGCGGCCGCAACACTGTTTAAATTTCTTCCCGCTGCCGCAGGGACAGGGATCGTTGCGGCCAACCTTTGGACCACTCCGCATCGGCTTCTGTTTTTGGTTGGAAATATCATCCGCCGCTTGGCTGACAATATCGCTGGCCTTTCCTTGATCCGGTTTGGGTGGATCACCGAAAGCGCTCGAGGAGGAATGCAATGTCTGTTGCGGGGCATTGCGCAGGAAATTTTCAAACGCCAGCAACGAGGACGCGCTCCGGAAGCTGTTGTGACAAATCTCGGATTTGATGTTCACCATCAACTCGTCGAAAATCTTGAATGCTTCGGCCTTGTACTCCAGCAACGGATCCCGCTGACCGTAACCGCGCAGGCCGATGCTGTAGCGCAGACTATCCATCTCATAAAGATGCTCCTGCCACAGCTTGTCAATCGCCGTAAGAATCGTGTAACGCTCGACGGTTGCCAGCTTGTCCGGCTCCTCGAAGCTGATCTTCAAATCATACGCCTTGCGGATGCTGTCGCTGATGAAATTGCAGACCGCAAATTGTGACGCACTGAGGCCGTCATACATCGAACCCTCCACGGGTTTCTCAGTGCCCGACTCCGCGGCTTTTACGATCTCGGCCTCAGGCATGCCCAATGGGAAATTAAGATTCACCCAGTCGGCCAGCGCGCGGACTTTCCAGTCCTCGTCCTTGTACTCCGCGGTCGTGTACTCCGTGACCTTTTGCACCACCACTTCTTCCATGATGTCGAGCAAGCGATCGCGGACGTTGTCCGAGTTGATGATCTCATTGCGGAAGCCGTAGATGACTTCGCGCTGTTTGTTCATCACGTCGTCGTATTCCAGCGTGCGTTTGCGCATCTGGAAATTGTGTTGCTCGACGCGCTTCTGCGCCTGGCCAATGGAACGGTTAAGCAACGGATGCTCCAGTTCCTGACCTTCTTCGAGCCCCATTTTCTCCATGTACTTCACGATCTTGTCCGAACCGAACAAGCGCATGAGATCGTCTTCGAGCCCGATGAAGAAGTGCGAGGACCCTGGATCGCCCTGGCGCGCGCAACGGCCACGCAACTGCCGGTCAATGCGCCGCGCTTCGTGGCGTTCGGTGGCCAGCACGTGCAGGCCACCCAAATCGGCCACGCCCGGGCCGAGTTTGATGTCCGTGCCGCGGCCCGCCATGTTGGTGGCAATGGTGATGGCGCCGCGCTGGCCCGCGCGCGTGACGATCTCGGCTTCCTGCTGGTGATACTTCGCGTTCAAGACGGAGTGGATCAACTTCTCCTTCTGCAGCATCCGCGAAAGCTGTTCACTGACGTCCACGGAGATGGTACCCACCAGAATCGGGCGGCCCTGTGCGTGCACCGTTTTGATTTCGTTCAGAACGGCGATGAATTTCTCGCGTTTGGTTTTATAAACCGAGTCATTCGCATCCTTGCGCGCAATCGGACGGTTGGTGGGAATGACCAGCAAGCCGAGCTTGTAGATATCGTAAAACTCCGACGCCTCGGTCTCTGCCGTGCCGGTCATGCCCGCCAGTTTATGATAAAGGCGGAAGTAATTTTGAATCGTGATCGTCGCCAGCGTCTGCGTCTCGCGCTCGATCTCGACGCCTTCCTTGGCCTCCACGGCCTGATGCAACCCATCGCTCCAGCGACGGCCCGTCATCAGGCGACCGGTGTTCTGATCAACGATGATGACCTTGTTTTCCTGCACGACGTATTCCACGTCCTTCTGGTAAAGACTGTAGGCCTTGAGCAATTGTGCGATCGCATGAATTTTCTGCGCCTTCGTTTCAAATTGCTGCTGCAGCGCGGCCTTGGCCTCCATCCGCTTCTTGGCGTCTGCCTCTGGTCCGGCATCGATATCATGCATCGCGGTGCTGAGATCGGGCAGCACGAAGGCATCTGGGTCCTTCGGGCTCATGAAGCTGCGGCCTTTTTCCGTCAGGTCAGCTTCGTGGCTCTTCTCGTCCATCGCATAGAGCAGTTCTTCCTTCTCCGCGAACAGCTCGACCTTCTTCTGATCGGCGTGCAGCGACAGTTCCGCCTTGTTCATCAGTTTGAGATTCTCGGGGTCTTCGAGAATCTTCAGTAGGTCCTCGGAACGCGGCTGGCCCATCTTCACCCGGTAAAGCAGCAAACCGATCTGCCGCGGCAATTGATCCGGGCTTTCCACGTTGGAACCATCCTCCGGGCGCAGTTTCTTCATCAGGTCCTGGGCTTCGTTGAGGAAGCGACTACACAACCGTTCCTGCGCGCGCACAAGCGCTTCCACCGGCGGCTTCCACTGCGCGTATTGTTCGTCGTAAGTGCGCACGGCCGGACCACTGATGATGAGTGGAGTGCGGGCTTCATCAATCAGGATGGAGTCCACTTCGTCCACGATGGCGAAATAATGACCGCGCTGGACCTGTTCCTCCTTGCGCGTGGCCATGCCGTTGTCGCGCAGATAATCAAAACCAAACTCCGCGTTCGTGCCGTACGTGATGTCGGAGTAATACTGTTCGCGGCGGATGTGCGGCGGTTGGTCATGCAGGATGCAACCGACGGAGAGGCCGAGAAACTTGTACACGGCCCCCATCCACTCGGAGTCGCGCGCGGCGAGGTAATCGTTGACGGTTACCACGTGCACACCGCGGCCGGTGAGTGCGTTGAGATAAACCGGGGCCGTCGCCACGAGGGTCTTGCCTTCGCCCGTCGCCATTTCCGCGATCTTGCCGGTGTGCAACGCGATCCCGCCGATGAGCTGCACGTCGAACGGCACCATCTCCCACCTGAGCGGATGGCCGCGCACGGTAACGTCCTGGCCGCACAATCTCCGGCAGGCATTTTTCACCACGGCAAACGCCTCCGGCAGAATCTCCTCTAGCTTTGCGGCGAGTTCGGCCTTGTCTTCGATCTTCGCCAGTTCGGCTTTCCACTCGGCGGTCTTCCGCCGCAGGTCGTCGTCCGAGAGCTTTTGCAAGCCCGTCTCGATCTCGTTGATTCGCGCAACGAGCGGACGCAGACGCTTGACCTCGCGGTCATTCTTGGTGCCGAAGATTTTTTTAAACACGCCAAACATAAAGTGCCGGAAACGCTAGGGGAATAATGGCAGCCCGTCAAAGTCTTTAGGACGGGGAAAAAGCGAGGGAAACCGTGCTTGTCAAGCAGCGGGTGCAGGCTTCGCGGGAACTGCGCCCGATTTGGCCGCGCCAAAGCTCTTCCAATGGGCCAGCGGTAGGCAGCCGAGGATGATCACGGCGATCTGGCTGCCGAAAAACAGCATCAGCCATTTGAACGCGGCGTCCATGAACCCGTAGCTGTGCAGTCCGATACCCAACATGTTAACCCCGAACCAGGACCAGGCCGTGATGACATTGCCAAAGATGGCCAGGTTGGCGAGCCCGCGCTCCTTCACCAAGCCGCCCCAGCGGGCATGAAGGATGATCGCGTTCCAAATTACGATCAACAACGCACCGTTCTCCTTCGGATCCCAACCCCAAAAACGGCCCCAGGATTGATCCGCCCAGATGCCGCCCAGAACCGTGCCCGTGAAGCTGAACAACGTGGCGAAGCAAACGATCGCATACACCATCATGAGCAGGGCCTTGCCGACGTCCCCGCGTTGCGGCTCGGCCGGCACGAGGGGATTTCGCAGGACCTTGGTGAACACCCCTAACACCACATACGCCAGCGCCAGCGCGCCCGCTACAAACGTGGCCGCGTAGCCCAGCGTGATGACTACCACGTGAGTCGCGAGCCAAAAGTTCGTGTCCAGCACCGCGCGCATCATTTCCATGGTATCACCCCCAAGCGCGAGATTGTGCGCAATGAGTAAAGTCACGAAACCGGCCAGGCCGGCAACCGCACTGCCAATGCCGACGCGGTAAACGCGTTCGAGAATCCAGCCCAAGACACAGGTTCCCCAGCCGATGAAAATCGCGGAGGAATACAGATTCGTCACTGGAGGCCGGCCCTCCAGCGCCATCCGGTAGATCAGTGCGAAGGTATGAAGCACAAACGCCAGGCCGATCAAATAATACGCCGCTCGCCGCAACGATTCCGAAAGACCAGGCCAGGCACCGAACGTCAACAGCGCCCCGCCCGCAAGCACGAAGGCGGCGAGGTAAATAATGATGGCGTGGAGGAATGCTTTGATCTGATTGAAGTAATACTCCGCGCGACCCTTGGTAACTTGCGACTTGAACGTGGGCTGCAACCAGTTGCGGTAGCCAGCCACGGCGCTGTTGAATTCCGCCACGTTGTCGTGGGCATAGGCCGTCGCCATCCGCGCATAGAACTGCACCGCCGGCTGAAGTTCTGATCCATTGATCAACGCCAGCAGGCTTTCGCCGGGGTTTTCCCAGCCGTCCGGGTCGGCCACCGGATCCCGCGGCGGGATGATCCGCGGCAGGGCCAGGTTGGCCACTTTGTCGAACGATTGGGCCACTGCCGCGAAACGGCGCAATTCACTTTCCGCCGTCTCGTCCACCTGCTGCCCCGCCCGCTGCGCCCGGATCGCGGCCACACCCGCCGGCAACGCGGATTGATATTGGGCGATCATATCCACGAAATTATGCGCGTCTTCGGGCTGAATGCTGTTCTTCAGCTTGCGATACTGGCTCAGCGCAAACGCCAGCTTGAGAACCTGCTTCTGGTAAGGCGTGCGTTGCGCGTCCTCCAATTCACTCGCCTGCCGGGCTTGACGTTGGATTTCGCCCAGCACTGGAAACAGCTCTTCAAATGTATAATACCGCAAGCCTGATTTTTCGATCCCGATCTCGCCGAGCTTGAGTTCACTGATGATTTCCGGGTGGTGGATCAGAAAGACTGACCGGGTATCCGCCACTGAAGGTTTGCACATGACTTCCAGCAACCACTCGGTGGAACGCAGTTTCTTGGGATGCCGCCAGAATTGCCAGGACGGGAGAAGTTCCAATGGCAGATCCCCGGTGCTGCGCATTTGCAGCAAGGCGTTGCGCGCCACCGAATCAAACGGTTGGACCCGGCCGTTTAGCAGCACCGGCAGCCGGCCGAACTCCCGCGTATGCAACTGCCCGTCCTTTTTCGGCAACATCACCGCCACAATCTCGATTGCAAAGATCGCCAGGCAGAACCAGGGGAGAATTTTCAACAGGGGTTTCATGCAGAAGATGCTTTGCGGCCGAAGCCGAAGAGATGGAAACAAAACTGCCAGATCATGCCTAAAGCCACGATAACGCAGGCAAAATACGGGGTAAGCCAGCCCGGGTTGCGGACCACCTGGAGCACCGTGCCTTGATTATCCGGATCGAAGCTCGCCTGATAATACGTCTCGCCCTCGTAACGCAGTGGGTTGTTCATGTAGATCACGACTTCGCGATCTTCGCCGGTCGCGGTATTAAGCAAGCGAACCCGGCTGGAGAAATTTTTGGGAATCTCCGTGCCCGGATACTTGTCGTGGCGGAATTCCAGCAACTGCAAACTGAATGGCTTGTAAAAGCGCTCGGAGCGTAGCGCCATGGTGTAGGTGCGGCCCTCAATTTGCAACGTCTGCGCCCGCGTCAGGTAGGCAGATACCAGATACGTCCCTTGCGAGCCGGAACTGGTGGCCAGCTCGACAATGGCGGACGGCATGTCGCGCCGGTTCATTTCGGTTTCATGCGGCAGTTCGCGCCAATACAAATCCCGCCCAATGCCCGCGGTCGTGCCCACGGATGTGAAGCCGTTGGTGCTCACCTCGCTTAACGCCGAATTTGCGAAGTATTGTTTCAATCGGACCGTGACCGGTAACTCGGGATGCGTGATGTCAGTGCCCTTGCGCAGGCGCACCGGATTGATGGCGACCACCTTGTCCGATTCTGCGTCGGAAGTGTCTACGATCGCCAGCTCGAAGCTGCGGTCGGCTTCGGAATAATTTTTCGTCCCGCCATTGCGGATATGCATCGAGCTTTCCGAAGACAACACGTCGGTCAGCAACTGGCCAACCAGCAGCAGCACCACCCCAATGTGAATCAGGGCAATCCCCAGCTTCTTCAGGCCCGGCTTGTAGTATCGCAGGTGGGCCGCAAATAGATTTATCAGCAGCAATCCGCCAACCAGATAGCCGCCGGGAAATACCGGAATCCGCGGGCCGCCCGGTGAGGATTGCCAGTAAACAAAGAAACTCCGGAAGAAATCATTCTGCGCCTTGTAAAGCCCGAGACTGACCTGGGCTAGCGTGCCCCAAAAAACGAGCACCAGCCCCAGGGTCAGCAACACCACCGTCAACTTGAGTGATGTAAACAGTTTGTAAAGGCCTTCGAACATTTCAGTAGCTTACCCCTTTCACAAACGACGTGAACGTGTCCTTTTGCGCCGCGACCACCTGCGGGTCACCCATCAGCTTGTAGAACCAACTCATCCCTCTGTGCGTCACCATCGCACCGACCAGCGCGTTGGGCTGACCTGAGCGCACGTCTTTGCCGCTCATCTCCACGAACTGGATCTGGTGACCGCCACTATTGACCGCCTTGACCTGTTGTTTCAGCTCCGGCTCTGACCACGGGCTTTGCCCCAATTGTCCCCGCCACCGATTCACATTCGCGGCCAGTCCGCCGCCATCACCCGCCGACGCGCTGACATTGACTGCCGCCGCTGCACCGCTCTCGCCGGCCAAGGTGAATTTGGCCACCAGGAACTGGCCGCCCGCCACCTCCTTCCACCCGCTCGGCACCGTCCATTTAGGCTTACTATCACTGGACGGCGCGCTAGCGGGGTTGCCAGATCCAGTTGTGCTGGACGTCACTTGCGCGTCGCCGATGGGAGGGTGATCTGCCGGCAGCGCTGGCGGTTTCGGCGAGGTGAACTTGACGGACTTGAGAAAGTCGAGAAAGGCTGCCCGGTTCTTTTCCACCAGCGCGTCATCACCCGTCATTTTGAAAAACCAAGCCATCCCGTCCCGGTGTTGAATTGCCCCGAGAATGCGCGTTGGCTCGCCGGCACTGACATTCGTTCCGGCCATTTCGTGCCACACGGCCGGTTCGCCTGCGAGGCTGATCTTCTGGGCTGCTTTTGCCAGCTCAGCTGCGCTGACCGGCTCGAGCCCTACTTGTCCGCGCCACCGGTTAATATTGGAAAGATCTCCGCCCGCAGTGCCTGGCAACGGAATCACGCTTACATCCGCCGTTTTGCCATCTGCCTGGACCTTGAAGGACGCCACACGCATCTGCCCCGCCGGCAACTCCGTCCAGCCCGCCGGGGTGGTGTAAGTCAGCGCCGGCAACACCGATTCGCTCACCGGCACCAATCCCGCCGGTGTCTGGTTCGCCGCCCGGGGTGGCTGCTCCTTCGGAACGCGATATACTTTGATGCCATCCTGCGCCGATGCGGCGACGCTGGTAACCGCCGTGAGCGCCAGCAGCAGGCAACGGATCGTCACCGCGGGATTTAGTTTGCTCGTCATGTCCAGTTTCATGTTTGGCCGAATGGCATGCGAATCGTTGCAGTCAGCATGAGGTTCGCGTCGGTTTTGCGCTATGCATCCGCGGCAATTTACTGCTCACCTTTTGCCCCGCCACTATCGGATTTACTTACACTGACCCGGGACGCGAAGGGTGACAACCGAAAAAGCTCCTCATCCGCATCAGCGATGGCGATGCAGAGTAGCGCCGCGGCTTCTGAGCACCGTAGGCGCGCCGCTGAGCGCGGAAGCCCAATGGAACCTTGGACTGGATTTTTGCGTTGGCCCGTAGCACCATACGTTCATGAAACTGATTCTGGTTCCGCACAGTGTGACGCTCACCAAGGCCATCGAAGATCATCTGGTTTCCAAAATTGAAAAGCTCGATCATTTCGACCAACGCGCCATAGACGCCCGGGTCATCCTGGAACACGACCACAAGCGCATCCCGGAAAAAGCGTTCTCCTGCTCCATGCGACTCAGCGTGCGCGGACCAGATCTCTTCGCCGAAGATCGTGACGCGGATCTCTATGCCGCCATAGACAAGGTCTCCAAAAAAATTGAAGGCCAGATTCGCAAGCGGCACAGCAAGGCCAAGGCGCGGCATCATAATGAAGCTTCCAAGACCAAGCGCAAACTCAAGGAAAGCGGTCTTTGATATCCTCGCCCACGCTGCGGCTGCTTCGCGCCCGCGTCGTAGTTCCGGTCAGCCGACCACCCATCGAGAATGGCGGGGTTGCTGTCTCCGGCGAACGTATTGTCGCCGTTGGCCGCTGGCCGGAGCTCTGCCGGACGTTCGCGGGTGAAAGTGTCGACCTTGGTGAGTCCGCCTTGTTGCCCGGCCTCGTCAACGCCCATTGTCACCTCGATTACACGCACATGGCCGGGCTGTTCCCGCCGCCAAAAAAATTCACCGACTGGATCAAGCTCATCACCACCGAGAAAGCGCACTGGACGTTTTCTGATTTCGCCGCTTCGTGGGTCGAAGGCGCGAAGATGCTTGTCCGCACGGGCACAACGACCGTCGCCGACATTGAAGCCGTGCCCGAACTTTTGCCCGACGTCTGGGAAACCACCCCGCTCCGCGTATTCTCGCAACTCGAGATGACCGGCGTCCGGAGCCGACGCAAACCCGAGCTCATCCTGCGCGAGGCCCTCGACAAGATTGATTCACTCCCGTCGGGCCGCTGCAAAGCGAGCCTGTCCCCGCATGCCCCCTACTCCACCACCCCCCAACTCTTGCGTATGGCCGCGGCGGTGGCGCGGAAACGAAAGCTGCGCATCGCCACGCATGTGGCCGAATCTGCCGCCGAGTTTGAAATGTTCTACCGGGGGAGCAATGAGATGTTTGAATGGCTCAAGCGCAACCAGCGCGACATGCGCGATTGCGGTGGGCGTTCACCCGTCCAGCAGCTTGCCCATTGTAACGCCCTCGGCCCGCATCTGCTGGCCATCCATGCCAATTACCTGGTGCCCGGCGACGCGGAATTGCTTGCGCGCAAGCGGGTCAGCGTCGTGCATTGCCCGCGCAGTCACGACTACTTCCGGCACGCGGAGTTTCCCCGTCGGGCCCTCGCCAAAGCCGGGGTGAATCTTTGCCTCGGCACTGACAGCCTGGCCACGATGAGGAAATATCCCAAGCGTGACCTGGAGTTGAACCTGTTCCTGGAAATGCGCGCCTTCGCCGGCAAGCATCCCGGCGTCCATCCTCGTCAGATTCTCCAAATGGCAACCGTCAACGGAGCGGAGGCATTGGGTAAGCGCGGAAAAATTGGCGAACTCAAGCGGCACGCCTATGCCGACCTCATCGCCCTGCCCTTCGCTGGCAAACTGTCTGAAGCTTACGGAGCCGCCGTCAATCATGTGGGCAACGTCTCGGCGAGCATGATCGGTGGTCAATGGGCTGTCGCGCCAAAATAATTTCGTGGCTGCGTTCGTAAGAACGCGGCTAATCTTGCGCGGTGTCAGCATTCGACGCAGAACTCAAGACCAGACTGGACGCCATCCGCGCGCAAGGTTTGTGGCGCGAACTCCGTCGCGTGGATTCCCCCCAAGGTCCGCGCATTCTGCTCGACGGACGCCCATTGTCGAATTTTTCCTCCAACGACTACCTCGGCTTCGCCAATCATCCCGCGCTCAAGGAAGCCGCGATTCGAGCTGTGGAACGGTCCGGCGCGGGCGCGGGCGCCTCCCGCTTGGTCTGCGGCTCGCTCGCGCCATTTCACGAACTGGAGGAAACGCTCGCCAACTTCAAAGGCACGGAAGCCGCGCTGACGTTTTCCACCGGCTATGCCACCGCCGTTGGCACCATCACCGCCCTGCTGGGCAAGGACGACATCATCATCGTGGACAAACTCGTCCACGCCAGCATCGTGGATGCCGCCAAGCTCAGCGGCGCCAAACTTCGCGTCTTCGCCCACAATGACCTGAACGATCTCGAGGACATTTTGAAATGGGCAGACACAGCTCGGACTGCGAATTGCGCCTCCCAGACCAAATCGCCACACATTCTAATCGTAACCGAAAGCATATTCAGCATGGACGGCGACCCCGCGCGTTTGGCTGAAATCATCGCCCTCAAAGAAGCGTATGGCGCATGGCTCATGGTGGACGAAGCCCACGCCACGGGACTTTACGGAGCAAACCGGCGCGGGCTTGCTGAAGCAATCGGCGTCGGTGGGATGATTGAAATTCAGATGGGCACACTCGGCAAAGCGTTAGGTGCGAGCGGCGGCTACATCTGTGGGAGCCGGGCGCTAGTGGATTTTCTCATTAACCGGGCGCGGAGTTTTATTTTCAGCACCGCGCCCGTTCCCGCAGCGGCAGCGGCAGCCACCGCAGCAATCGACCTTCTGCGCCAGCCGGAAGGAGCAGCGCGCTGCCATGCGCTTTGGGAAAATATTGACGCTTTCCAAAAGCTTAATGCCGCGATGTATTTGCCACGCAGCGCCATCCTGCCTTTCAAGATCGGTGATGAATCCCACGCCATGTCGGTTGCTTCAGACCTTCGCGAACGCGGATTTTTTGTCCCGGCCATCCGCTATCCAACCGTCGCCCGGAAGGCCGCTCGGCTTCGCGTAACGCTGACCGCTTCACACTCCAAAGAGGAAATCCTGGCACTTGGCAACCTCTTGACGCCCCTTTCCCAGCAACTGTCAGGACTCCGCGATGCATAAGCTAGCCCACCTCGACCACGCCCACGTCTGGCATCCCTTTACGCAGATGCGCGACTGGCTGAAACGCGAGCCCATTGTCATCACGTTTGGCAAAGGTGCGCTGCTTCGCGATGTCCACGGCAAGGAATACCTCGACGCTAATTCTTCCATCTGGACCAATCTGCACGGGCATCAACATCCCAAGATCAACGCTGCCATCGCGCGGCAGTTGAAGAAGGTTTCTCATTCATCGGCACTCGGTTTTGCAAATGAACCCGCAAGTTTGCTGGCGGCGGAATTGGTCAAGACAGCCAATCCTAGTAGCCGCCGACGTGAGGAGGCGGAAACATCAGTCCCACCGAAATCCGCCTCCTCACGTCGGCGGCTACAAAAGGTCTTCTTCAGCGACGACGGCTCAACGGCGCTCGAAGTCGCGCTCAAACTGGCTTACGAATACACCCGCCGCACCCGCGGCTCGAAGAGCCAACCGCAGTTTCTTTCCCTGGATGGCGCATACCATGGCGACACCGTTGGCGCGGTTTCGCTCGGGCACATTGATTTGTTCCACAAAGCCTACGGTGGAATGCTGTTCAAGACGGACAAAGTGATGTCGCCGTATTGCTATCGCTGCCCATTTAACAAGGCGAAACCGGAACGCGCCGATGCCCGCGAGTATCGGAAGTGCAATTGGGAATGCATCGGCAAGGTGGAGCAGAATTTTTCGACGCAAAAGAAGCGCGGCAATCCTTACGCTGCGTTTGTCTTCGAGCCGTTGATGCAAGGCGCGGCGGGAATGATTCCCCAGCCGAACGGCTGGCTGAAACAAGTGACCGACATCGCACGCGAGCATGGAGCGTTGCTCATTGCTGATGAAGTGATGACAGGGTTTGGCAGAACCGGTGTGGCGGCGAATGTGAGCTCGCGGCTAACTCCTTCGCAAAAGCATTTGCCGCGTTCTTACGAACGCAGCCACGGTGGTTTGTTCGCCTGCCATCACGAACGTGTCCAACCGGACTTTCTCTGCCTGGCCAAGGGGCTCACCGGCGGTTACCTGCCCATGGCGGCGACGCTCACAACCCAAAGTGTGTTCGCGGCGTTTCTCGGCGAATATCATGAGTTCAAGACATTCTTCCATGGTCACAGTTTTACCGGCAACCAACTCGGTGCGCGCGCGGCACTGGCAAATCTGGATCTTTTGCAAAACCAACAATCCCGCGCCGCGCGCGCGAAACTCGAACGCACCTTCGCCGCAGAACTGGATGCACTCTGGGCGCTGCCGTACGTTGGAGACATCCGGCGCGTGGGACTGATCGCCGGTGTGGAACTGGTTCGTGATTGGCGGACACGCCGACCGTTTGATCTCCGCGAGCACGCCGGCAACCGCGTTTGCGAAGCCATGGCCCGGCGCGGTGTGCTTACCCGCCCGATTGGCAATGTCATCGTGCTAATGCCACCGTACTGCACGACGCCAGCGCAAGTCCGTCGAATGGTTTCTGCCCTGCACGCGGCAGTGACAGAGGTGCTGTGTGCCGATTAGTTCTTGCGCTGTGGCTTGCCTTTCACGCCCATTTCTTTGAGCTTCGGCTCGATGGCCTGGGCCCAGATCTCGTAGCCGGCGGGCGAAAGGTGCAAATAATCCGGCATGACTGCCTTGGAGATCGATCCGTCCGCTTCAATTAGCTGGGAACCGAAATCGAGATAGTGGATCATCTTGCCATCGGCGACTTTGGCTAAAGCCTGATTGATCTGAAGCAGCTTGCCGCGCTGGGCGCTGAAATTCTGACTGCGCGGGAAGATGCCGAGCACCAGCAGTTTTGCATCCGGCAAGCGGGCGCGGATTTGCTTCACCACGGCTTGCACGCCTTCAAGTATTTCCGCCGTCGAGTAATGCTCTGTGCCGTCCCGGTTGTTGTTCGAATTGTTCGTGCCGATCATGAGCACCGCGGCCTTCGGCTTCAGGCCATCGAGTTGACCCTGCTCGAAACGCCACAACACATGCTCAGTGCGATCTCCGCCCACGCCGAAATTCAGACACTTGCGCTTGGCGTAATAATTGGTCCACGCCGCCTTGCCATTCCCTTCCCAACCCTGGGTGATGGAGTCGCCGATGAAAACAATGTCGCACGCGCCCGGATTCTCCTTCGCGCGCTTCAACACCAGTGATTGACGATTCGTCGCCCCGCCTTCGCGCGAGACTGGCACGATGGCCGGATTGGCGCGCGCAGCCGGCGCGTTGGACGAATTCGCAGCAGACTGGGCCAGGGCCGAGCTGCTAAACACGGTTAGGGCGAGACTCAACAGCAAGCAATTACGGACGGTTTTCATATCTGTGGATTGGTTCCTAAATCTCTGGTTCAAGCCAACTCGGCACGCACGACTTCGAGCAGCTTTTTGGTGGCCCGGACGCCCGCATACTCATCCAGCCCGCTGCCCTCATACTCAACACCCACGTAGCCCCGATACCCGGCGTTCTTCACGATCTTGAGCAGCCGACGGTAATCGGATTTCGTTTCGTTACCAGCGGCATCAAACTCATGTGACTTGGCGCTGACGCCTTTGGCGAACGGCATCAGTTCCTCCGTGCCCTTGTACCGGTCGTATTCCTCGTTCTTGGCGCGATCAATCACAAAGTTGCCAAAGTCAGGCAGCGTACCGACGTACGATTTACCGACCATCCGCATAACGCCAGCCAACCAAGCGCCGTTGGAGGAAAGCCCGCCGTGATTCTCCACAATTGTGTTGATGCCCAGCTTGCTGGTGTAATCGCCCAAACTGGCCAGGCCGTCCGCCGCGCGCTTCTGTTGTTCCTCAAAGCTCCCCGCGCCACCAGTGGCCGCATTCACCCGAATGCTGTGGCAGCCCAGAAACTTCGCCGCTTCGGCCCACTTGTGATGATTCTCCACCGCCTGGCGGCGTTTCGCGGAATCCGGATCGCCGAGATTTCCCTCGCCATCACACATGATCAGGACACTACGAACGCCTTCCCCGGCGCAGATGGTCTTCAATTCCCGCAAATAGGCGTCGTCATGCGCCTTGTCCTTGAAGAACTGATTCACATATTCCACCGCGAGAATGCCAAACTCGTTCTTGGCGATCTTCGGGAAATCCAAGTTGGTGATCTTCTTCGCCTGCAACGTGCGGTGCAGCGACCATTCGGCAATGGAAATATCAAACCACGACTTCTTGCCACCGTTCCGACTAGTAGAACAGCCGGTGAGAGAAGAAGCCGCGAGCCCGGCGGCAATCGTGCTGGAGGTTTGGAGGAATTGGCGTCGATTCATCCGCGGATTTTTGTGAAGCCGCGTGCGGCGGTCAATCGGGAAGTTGCGAGCGCACCCATATTTCCAGCCGCAGGACGTCTAATGCCCGGGCTGATGCTCCTGAATGTATTCCTGTTTCAAGCCCAGCTTCTCCGGCGCATGCAGGACGAGCATCTTCATGCGCACATCGGATGGCACATCTTTGCGGCTGGCTTTGCTGACGACGATCATCAGACCAATCGCCAGCGGCACGGTCCAGATGGCCGGCTGTTCGCAAAGGATCCGTAATAGCGGATGCTGCGCCCAGAAATCGTTCATGCCGGCAAACCCCGAGAAGATCTTACCCATCGGCCCCTTGTCGAGCGCGAGGTTGCTCACATTGGTCAAGGTTGCAGCTGCTAATGCGCACAATCCGCCAGTCAACATGCCGACGGCCGCGCCTTTCATCGTCATGCCGCGCCACCAGACGCTCATGAACAGGAGCGGGAAATAACTCGCCGCGGCAATGGCGAATGCCTGACCAACCATAAAGTTGATTTCCAGCGGTTCGACGAAGCTGCCGAGCAACATCGCGATTCCGCCAATGAGAACCGCAGCAATCTTGAACATGCGCATCCGCTGTTCAGGTGTAGCCTTGGGACGCAGCATCCGGCCATAGACATCATGCGCCATTGCGCCGGTCATGCTCACGAGCAAACCGCTGAACGTGCTCATGAACGCGGCGAACGCTCCGGCACAAGTCACACCGCTCAAGATCGAGCCGAGCACGCCGAATTTCTCGTTCAACAACGTGGGCAGTTTGAGCACCACTTGATCTGTACCTTTGATTCCCGAGAGACCGGTGTAAAGCTCAGGCATGAGATTGCGGCCCATCACGCCGAACACGGGCGGGAAGACGTAGAAGATGCCGATGAGAATCATCACCCACATCGTGGTGCGCTTGGCGGCAACGCCGTCGGGATTGGTGTAGAAGCGCACGAGGATGTGCGGCAACCCCGCCGTGCCGCAGACCAGTGCGATGATCAGCGAGTACGTGTAAAGCAATGAATAACCCCTCACGTTCACAGCGGGCGCTTGATACCGGGCGATGTCAGAAGTCGGCACCGCCCAAATCTCCTTGGAGATGGCGGGAATGAGCGTGACGCCGCGTTCCGCAAGATATTTTTCCATCCGCGGCCGCGCCTCGTGGACGAGCAGAGGTTCGTAGTCGGGGTTGAAATCCACCGCCATGGCCGGGAAGTTGGTCGGGAACAAAACGTTGATATTGTCGGGATCGTTCTTGTTATCGCTAATCCGCCCATACTGATACGCCAGCGCCTTGATGTCGGCATTGATGCGCATGCCCGAATAGCAGTTCGGGACGAATACAATCTTCTCCGGTGAGTGTTGGAACAGTTCCCAATCCGCCACCGCCACCGCCTTGATCACGTCCGGCTCCACGCTTAGGCGCACGCCATTGGTCAGTAACTTGGACTCCAGGTGTTCCAGCAATGCGTCGCGAGACTGGAAACTTCCGCCGATGGCCACTTTGGGTCGCGGCAGATTCGTGGCCACCAACACCGGTCGCTCGCGGAGCAATCCGTACTCTCGCAAGGTGGCGAGCATGGGAAAACCGCCCGCAATCCCGCGCGACGTGTTCGTCGGCATGTTGGTCCAATCCAAAAACTGCGAGGTTGGCAACGCTGATTTGCTCCCGCCCAAATCCTCCACCCATCTCTCTGCGCTGTCGACGATCGCTCCGAGTCCGCTTAAAGGGTGCGTCCCACCTATGTCCCGCAGGTTTGCCCGGAGGTCGCCATTGAGATTCCATCGGGGCACTGCGTTGGCGGCCTTGGCGGCTTTGGTCGTGAGCGGGCCGAAGGGGGAAAGCCAGGTGGCATCGGCCGGGGCTTTTTCGGGGAGAGGCTTGCGCCCCTCAGTCGCAGAAATCCAACCGAGTGCCTTCAAGGCGTCCTCATATTCTTTGCGTTCTGATATTTTGGCGACAAGAACGCCGTTTGTTCCCGCTGAAATGAGACAACCGCCCGCCGCCTCTATAGCATCGAGGACTGCTTTTACGATCTTATCACGTTCAGCCATTATCATCGCCCGCCCTCCTACTGTGATTGTCGTGTTCGTGGTTGCCGGCGGTAGCTTCACAGAGAAGTTTGTCCATGCGTCAACCCATCGGGCTTCCCCAAAGCCCCCAGTGAACGCCAACGTCGCAAAGACTTGTTCAGGCTCGCCGTTCAGCAAGTGCCCGACGTCGCTGAATTCTGTCCCGAGCGCGTTCCTCAACGCGAAATCCCAGCCAAACTGCAAAGCTGTCGCGCGGATTGAATCGAAGTTGATTGTTTCGTCTAACGAGAATTCACTTCGCGGCACCGAACCTCTGACTTTAAAACTCTTGGACGCCTTGAGCCTTTCAATGAACGTAGCAAGCGCCGATTCGCGCTCTGATCCAGCGCGCTGGACTTCAGGCATTGAATTTACATTCGCCCCGAGTTGCTTCCCATAATGTCCATACACCGCCATGAGCACGAAGATGGGCACGGAGATGGCGAACATCTTGGCCCAGTATTGAAACGCCTGCACCAGCGTGATGCCTTTCATGCCCCCCAGCGCGACGTTGAGCGTGATGACCGCGCCCACCAGCACCACACCCGCCCAATACGGCAGCCCCGGGAAAATGTAGGCCAGCGTCGTCCCTGCACCTTTCATCTGCGGCATCGTGTAGAAGAATCCGATGAACAGCACGAAGCACACGGCGATCTTGCGGAACAGCGGCGAGTCGAACCGGCCCTCGGCAAAATCCGGAATCGTGTAAGCCCCGAAGCGTCGCAACGGCCCGGCGATGAACAGCAGCAGAAACAAATAGCCGCACGCATAACAGACCGGATACCACAGCGCGTCGTAACCGCTCGACATCACCATGCCCGCGATGCCCATGAAGCTGGCGGCGCTCAAGTATTCGCCGGAGATGGCGCTTGCGTTCCAGCCCACGCTCACGCTCCGGCCCGCGACGAAGAAGTCGCTGGCGGTCTTGGAAGTCTTCGCCGAGCGAAAGCCCATCCAGATGGTCACGATGACGGTGACAGCGCTGAAGGCCAGTATCCAGCCGTCTATGGTTGCAAGCATTGGGGTCATTGTTGAAAAGGTGAAAAGGAGTAGAGGCGAAAAGGGGATTATGTGCGTCTGGCTGGTCTTGGTAACAGCCTGACATCGGGGCTGGATTGCATCTTCACCAGTTTGCCGAGGATGCGGTCATAGGTGCGGTGTAATTCTCGTCCGACTTTTGAGGTCAGGTAGCCGCAGCGAACGGAATATTCAATCCATGATTGAGTTTCGGCGGCTTCGCCCTCTGCCCCGTTGAGCTTGTCACAAAATGCCGCTTCGTATCGGCGGCGTCTCCAGCCTTCAGAAATGTGCCCAGACACGGAACGCGAGGAACGGCGAACTTGATCGGTAAGCGAATACATTTCTTCACGTGGAAAGGCTTTTGTGAGTTCAAACAACTGCATGGCAACTTCGACAGACAATTGATAGACATCCAACTGCCAGTGATGCGTGATCTTGCCTGACGCGCTCATTTGGGAATCTCCTTTTCCCCTGGTCCCCTTTTCTCCTTTTCGGCCTCCCCGGAAACCTCCGCCACTTCTTCTTGCTCCAACCCAATGGAACGACGGATGAAGAAATACGAGATCATCCAGACGGCTGGGAAGAATCCGATGCCCAACAAAAACCACGTCAGCGTGAAGCCGAAAATTCGAGTGGCCATCAGCTCGGGCCAGAAATAATTCGCCAGCGGCAGACCCAGCAGCACCACTAGGAACGACAGCGCACAAGCGATGGAAAGTTTTAGCTGTTTGCGCATCAGCGAGTGCAGGAACTCCTCGCTGTGCATGTCTAATCGCTTTTCCGACTCCGGGGATTTCATGGGACGGGCGGTGTTGTAGTCAACCGCGCTGCGGAAAGCAATCGCCGATACAGGCGAGGATCATCCAGCCGCCAGCTTCACGATGCGCTCGAACTGTGCCGCCGTCACCGGCTGCACCGAGAGACGAGAGTTGTTCACGAGCACCATGTCTTTCAGCGCTTTGTCCGCCTTAACGGTTGCGAGATTCACCGGCTTGGTCAGCGGTTCAAGTGCCGCGAGGTCCACACACACCCAATCGCCTTCCTTCGCGGTCGGGTCGGGGTAAGCAACCTTCACGACCTTTGCGATGCCGACGATGTCCTTGGTTTCGCCGCTGTGATAGAACAGCACCTGATCGCCCACCTTCATCGCCCGAAGATTGATGCGCGCCTGGTAATTCCGCACGCCGGTCCAGGCGGTCTTGCCATCCTTGACCAGTTGCGACCAGGAGTAGGTTTCGGGTTCAGATTTTGCCAGCCAGTAGCGCATCGGAGATTTACGATTGATGATTTTCGATTTAGAATTCGCGCGTGAGTCTGGCTGAAAATCTGGAAACGATTCAACAACGAATCCGCGCTGCATGCGAACGCGCGGGGCGCGAACCGGCTTCAGTGACATTGCTTGGGGTGACCAAGACACATCCGGCTGAAACGGTTGCTGAAGCAGTTAAGCTGGGCCTCACCCATTTCGGTGAAAACAAAATACAGGAAGCGAAGGCGAAAATTCCGAATTGTCCCGGGAAGACACGCTGGCATTTCATCGGCCATCTGCAATCGAACAAATGCCGTGATGCCGTGGAACTCTTCGAGATGATCGAGAGTGTGGACAGCCTGGCGATCGCCCAGGAAATCAATAAGCGCGCCGACCAGGCGGGCAAGACGATGCCGGTGCTGCTGGAGATCAATGTGGCCGGTGAGGCGAGCAAGTTTGGCTATCAACCGGAAAAAATGCTGGCGGAGTTGCCCGCGTTGAATGCGCTCCCGCGAATTGCAATTCATGGCTTGATGGCCGTTCCGCCATTTACTCCGGTGGCGGAGCGTTCCCGGGGCTATTTCCGGGCATTGCGCGAGTTGAAGCAACGGGCCGAGGCCGTGCTGGGCGCACCCCTGCCCCAACTGAGCATGGGCATGAGTGGCGATTTTGAGGTGGCCATCGAGGAAGGCGCGACGATTGTCCGCGTGGGCACGGCGTTATTTGGCGAACGCACTTACGCCAAGCCGGAAGCGGCCTGAGGGATTTTTGCTTCTATTCATCCGGTTCACGTGTAGGTTTGCTGTGTGACGATTCAGACTTTTAAGAAGGAGATCGCAGCGGCGGTGCAGGCGTATGACAAATACGTGGTCTGCATCGGCAAGGCGCCGGAGGAGTTTGAAGCGGCCCTGGCCTCGCTCATGACCAAGGCCATCAATGCCTACGAACAACGCCCGCCCGGGATGCGTCACGGCATTGCGCTGGACTCACACGTCACGATCATCCTCAGCCAGAGCGATACGGACCGACCATTGTGCGGGGTATATTTCAACCTGCATTCGCCCTATCAAAAGAACGCCCTGCCCAAGACCGTGAAGGAAGTAAGGGAAAAGGAAGATTGATCGCCGGCTCAGCGATCGCGGACCTCATCGCCCAGTTGCACCTGCCCGGACGCCACATCGGCAACGATATGATCATCGCGTTGAGGGCCCGAAACCTTGACTTCGCCAACTTTCACGCCGAGACGATACACATTCAGGCGCTGACCAATGGCCGGCAAATGTCCCACGGGAAAATTCAATACGGCAAACCGGCCCGCTGCGTTGAAACTGGCAACTCGTCCCGTGAGCACCGAGTCGGGCGTGATAATTAGCGATGATTCGGGGGCATTTCTCGGACCAAGCGAATTAGTGCTAATGGCTCTGGCCGCCAGCGCATACGCATCGTTATTTCCTCCGCCCGTTGGCGCCATAGCGGGCGAGTCCGGCTTGGTTTTGGGCGACGTAGCACAACCCGCCATCAGCAATGACACCACGACTAACTGGATTCCCGGCAAGTGCACACCCGAGTTAAACTCGCAGCGCGCCACAGGTCAACGGTGAAGCAGTGCATACTCCAGCAGTAGAATTACGTCATACCCTCGGGCTCGGTAATGACGGTATCGGCGTGTTCGTATGCCGGCGCACAACTGCATAGCAGGTGGAGCGTTTGATCCCCCGTATTCCAAAGCTTGTGCTTTAGCCCCGGCGGGATCGCGATCGCGTCGCCCACCCGAACGTCGCGCGTCTCACCCTCAATCCGTATCCGGCCGTTTCCTTGGGTGATGAAATAAATTTCCTCCGCTCGTGGATGGTAATGTTCCTGCGTGCTCGCGCCCACCGGCAGCCTCGCTTCGGCGAGACTCTGATGTCGAATCGCGGAGTTGCGGTAGGCCAGCAGTTCGCGAATCTCCGAACCGTCTTTGGTGATGAAGGCGGGGACGTTGTCCAGGTTCTTGATGTCCATGACTTACTCAACCACGGATCAACCGGATTGGACACGATGAAATTTCGTGCTGCTCCCCAGGGATGGTCCGGTTATGTTGCGCTCATGAATCATTCACCCGGTTTCCTCGCGCTCGTCAACGAAGCCAAGACCCGTGTCAAAGAACTCAGCGTTGCCGAAGCCCGCGCCCGCCTCGCCGCCAATCCCAAAGCCACCCTCGTCGATGTGCGGGAAGACACTGAATGGTCGGCCGGTCATCCAGCCGAAGCCAAGCACCTGGGCAAAGGAATCTTGGAACGCGACATCGAGAGCCAGTATCCGGACAAGCAAGCCGAACTCATCATGTATTGCGGCGGCGGATTTCGTTCGGCATTGACCTGCGATGTCGCACAAAAGATGGGTTACACGAACGTGGCGTCGCTGATCGGCGGTTACAAAGCACTGGTCGCTGCCGGCTGGCCGATGGAAAAAGCGTGAAGTCAGGCCGAACCAAATCCATTTCGTCCGCTCCTTAGCTTCCAAGTTCCATAGGCCCGAATCACATGAAGGTCAAATTGCGAAAGCTTTCATGGATTGTGCTGTTGATTCTCTTGCTTGGCTTTCTTACCTGGATGCTTTCGGTGAAGCGAGAGCCAGCCTATCGCGGCAGGACTTTGAGCGAGTGGGCGCGACAATATGGCAGCAATCACTGGAGCGCCGCCAATCGAGAGGCAGATGCGGAGGCCGAAGCCGCCATCCGGGTGATTGGAACAAATGCCGTTCCCTTTTTGCTCGACCGGTTGCAGACGGAAGAATCGATCCTCAAGCGGTCCGCGCGGCAAATCTTCCCAGTGACCTGGCATGCGCGATTGCGGTTGCGGGACAATTCCGGGGAAAGCCGGCGGACGGGCGCGCATGGATTGGCCGCGCTCGGCACGAACGCAGGTATGGCCGTGCCCAAGTTAATCGAGATTGCTCGCACTCACCCGGAAGAAGATGGGCGCTACGTGGCTGTCTTCGCCTTACGGACATTGGGGGAGGCTGCCGAACCCGCCATCCCGTTCTTCATCGATTGCCTTACGAATCAGACCGCCATCATTCGGGATGAAGCGATTGTCGGCCTGGGTTCGGTTCAGCGGCAGCCAGAAATTGTGCTGCCGATACTGATTCGTTACCTGGCAGCGGCCAAAACCTCGCCCCATACCTTTGAAATCGCGGACACACTTGGAGTCCTCGGGTATAAATTTGGGTCCGCGGCGAAAGCGGCTGTGCCTGACGTTTTGTTCCTGCTAACGCATGCGGACTCGTATGTACGCGAGTCCGCTACAAACTGTCTGTTGCAGATTGATGAGGAAGCCGCGGCCAAAGCCGGAGTGCAACGCCGGCGCGATTAGGAATCCGCTTACCGGATCAGACCTTCGCATTCGCCGGCAACTGTTTTGGCAGCACGCGCTTCAACGCATTCGCCAGCGCCGTCACCTTCTCAGGGGTGCATTCGCCCATCAGGCAGATTTGAACCCAATTACGCCGGCGCAAGTATTCGCTGTTGCAGCTCAACAAGAATCCCGCGTCCTGCATCTGTCGTCCAAATTCCGTCGAGTTCAGTTCGCGCGGTAACGCGAGCGTCAGCACCGCTGGCGAAGTGACCGTCCCCTGCCCGACCAGCGCCACCCCCAACTCCTCCAAGCGGCTGCGGAGCGTTGCTGCCATTTTGACGACACCGGAGAATCGGGCGGTCCAATCCACGTGTTTGATGGCCGCGTGCAGGGCGTGGAGTACGTTCGAAGAAAACGTGAACGGAATCCCCTGCTCTTCGGCGTAGAAGCTCAAGTCCAGGTAGCGCGGCAGCGGCGACGTGGCCGCAGCAAGCTCGTGATTGTAGAAAACCATCGCCACGCCCGGATACGAACGCAATCCTTTGCCGCTCGCGCCCGAGGCGAGATACACGCGCCGCAGATCCACGGGCATCGTGCCGAGGCTGCTGATGCAATCGAGCGCGAGCTTCGCCCCATGGCGCTCACAGAGTTCCCCTATTGCAGGGATATCATTCACCACGCCGGTGGAGGTTTCGCACTGTGCGCACCAGATCCAGGCTGGAGGATTCGTCCCCGCGAACTTGCCGCGCAAAGCTTCGAGATCAAAGGCTTCGCCCCATGCATAATCGAGCCCTTCAAAATCCAGTTGGAAACGGCGGGCATGATCCACGAGCCGTTCGCCGAACTCGCCGTTGCTCAATACCAGTCCCCGACCCGGCAGCTGCGATAGCTGCGCCCCGATCACATCATTGGCCAGGGTACCCGAGCCGCAGAACAGTTCCACCGCGCGCGCCCCCGTCAGTTCGCAAAGTATCCGCCTGGTCGCGGCAAAGTCAGCTTTGAAGGAGTCGCAACGGTGCGACTCGGGTGACTGTTCAAATGCCCGGCGCACTTCTCGCCGCATGGCCACGGGCCCGGGCAGAAAGTTTACGGCACTGGAATGAAACGATTTCGCTGGCGCCGCCCGGAGAAACTCCCGCGCGGTTACTTCGAAAGTTTCCATCTTGATGAACATTGGCTGGAACTGCGCCTCACCCGTCCCAACCACCGGGCCAAATGGCACAAAGCCCAGATGCTGGTAGAGCCGGAGCTGGCGGGTGGTCCCTGAAATAACGGCCAGATCGTAACCGCGCTCGATGCCGTGTTGCCAAAGCAACGCCAACAACCCGGAGAGTATCTGCCCGCCTCTCGCGCCTCGTTGTTTCCGGTCAATCGCCAGCAATCGCACTTCGACCACGGTGCGGCCCGCTGGGAGCAACGCGTCGAGATCCGGAAGCTTTTGATCCAACGAGAATGGGCGATTGCTGCGGGCGGCCAGCATGCCGACGAGTTTTCGTTCATCAAGGCAGATGAGGTAGGTGTTCTCAGCATGAAACTTATCCACCAGCCGGTGAGTCGGCGAGGATTTGTGCTGCGGGATCTCCTCGACAAATGTCTGATAGTTGAGCCGGTGGATCTGCTCAATCTCCCATTCCTCCGTGGCAAATTTGAAAACCAGCGGGGCTTTGGCTTTGCTCATAGTTTTGGCTTCTCCGGATTCGGGGTCGTCGAACGGCGCGCCGCGAGCGCGGGAATTTCCTCGATCAGATTCTGGCGGTGGGCAAATAGTACGCCTGCGGACAACAGTGCGCTCAACGTGGTCTTGACCGGGTCGTGGTCAAACGCATGAGCCGCGAACGGCAGACACAAGTAGCCGAACAATCCCGGCAGAATGGTTCGACGCACCAGCAACACCAGGCAGAGGAAAATCACGCCGTAAGTTACGGCCAGGCGCCAGTCCAGCAACAACAGTCCGCCCAGCGAGGTAGCCACGCCCTTACCGCCGCGAAATCGGAGTTGCATCGGCCAGATGTGGCCCGCCACCACTGCCAGCAAGCTCAGCATTGCGGCAAAATCGTTGGCGCACAGTTTTTGTGTCGCCCACACCGCCAACGCGCCCTTGCCAAAATCCCCGAGCACTGTGATCACAAATGCCGCGCGGCCCATGGCGCGCCCGACGTTGCGCGCGCCCGTGGCGCCGCTTTCAAAATCGCGGATGTCGCGCCCGGTCCGCGCCCGATAGAAATAATAACCAGTGGATAAGCATCCCAGTAGGTAAGCGCCCACGCCGCATGCGGCCGCCCATTCCCAGGAGACAGATTCCATTTGCTCCAGCAACGTCATGATGAGAGTTGTTGCACCTGTTGGGACTGACGCCCGGACTATAATGGCAATCCTGCCTAGGAGGGAATCAATAATTTTAGCAACGGTATCAGAAGTGATGCCGCTGAGGGTCGGCTAGAAACCGCCCGTGCCTTGGCCCGGCAAACTGCCCTGATTGAGAAAGTAGTCCACAATTGCCGGTCCCCAGAACACCCAAATGGCCGCCGCGGCCGCGATGTATGGTCCGTATGGCAGACGCGAGGACCAGTCGCGCCGCCCAAAGACAATCAGGGCCAGCCCCACTGCTGCCCCAATCATGGAACTCACCATCAAGCAAAACACGGTGGCCTGCCAGCCCAGGAATGCGCCAATGGCTGCCATAAACTTCACATCTCCCAGCCCCATGGCTTCCCGCGGCAACACCAATTCGGCCGTCGTCATCTCCATGTGCGAACACTTCTCCGGGTCGAGCCGCTCGTCGTTGATCTCCAATTCGCCAGCGACCAGAGCCACCCGCACGCGCGCCGTCGCGTAACTCCGATCCACCAGTTCAAGCCGTTTAGCTTCGATGAGAATGGCGTCCGATTTGCGGTAGAAGATGTCTTCGTAGGGAATGTCGCGGTCGGGCAAATGAATCGCTGATTCCGAAAACACTATCCGCGTGTCGTCGGCGAGTTCGATCCGTTGCCGGCCAAACATAAGCTTGCCGAGGCGCAGAATGCCATAGACCAAACCGCCGCCCACCAGGATGCCCAGCAGGCCCGACATCAAGCCGGCGACCATCGACGTCTGGTAATGCAACGACGGCAGGAGAAAGGACAAGACGAACCCCACCATGGCGCCGCCAATGGTGATTTCATCCGGGATGATGAAATGCTCGAAATCAATGAACGTGGCGGCAATCAGCCCTGATAGGAACAGGCAATACACCAGCGCCAGCACCGTGGACTTCGGCGCGAAGACATACCAGGCCGCGAAAAACGTCAGGCCCGTCAGGAGTTCCACCAGGAAATAGCGCGATGAAATTGGGGCCCGGCAATTCTTGCACTTCCCCCCCAGCATGAGCCAGGTCACGAGCGGGACATTGAGAAACCACGGGATGGAATACTTGCAGTGCGGACAATGCGACGGCGGGGTCACCACGCTCAGCCCCAGAGGCAGCCGATAAATCACCACGTTGAGGAAGCTTCCAACCATCGTGCCAAGAACGAAGAACACCAGTCCCCAGAAGGCTGGTGGCACTGGGGCCCAGTTACGAGAGTCGAGAATGTCGTCAAACATGGTGGCGCACGCTGCCGATCACAAAAGATTCACTTCGCCGTATACATTCTGTTGCAATGCCCGGCGCATGACTTCGATGGGCGCAGTCTGGCCGGTCCAGATTTCTAGCGCCTTGGCGCCTTGATACAACAGCATGCCCAGGCCGTTGGCCACCCGGCTGCCGCCGGCCCTGGCCTGCGCAATAAGCCTGGTTTCGGCCGGCCGATAAATCATGTCGAACACACAGCGCGCCTGCCGCAGGGTGAACTGCTTTTCATCCACGGGCAGCGGATCACTCGGTGCGAGGCCCAACGACGTGGCATTAATGGCCAGATCGAGTTCCCCGCGCGGGTACTCAAGCTGCACCTTCACCGCGGGATGTCGCCGCCGGATTTCCGCGGCGACCGTTGCCGCCTTCGAGTGCGTGCGGTTGACCAGATACAATTCGTTCACGCCCTCGGCGGCGAGCTTGAGGGCTGCCACGTTGCCGGCGCCGCCGATCCCCACCAACAACACCCGCGCCCCCCGCAGTTCAACGCCCAAGTCTTCGCGAATCGAACGCACAATCGCATCGGCATCCGTGTTGAATCCCTGCGCCCGGACTTTTTCCGGCACGGTATCTTCAAAGTGCTGGAGCGGCAGCCAGTCACCGCCTTTCTCGCGGCCTTCGAACCGCACGGTGTTCACCGCCTGCCAGTGCTTGGCGGATTCATCGAGTGCGTCCATGAAATCCATCGCCAGCAACTTGTGCGGCACAGTGAGATTAACCCCGACGAAGCCAATTCGTTTCGCGCCCACGAGCGCCTCGCGCAATTCCTCCGGCCGGACATCGCAGGCCAGGTAGCGCCAATTGAGTCCCAAGCTTGCCATGCCGGCATTCTGCATGGCGGGCGATGCTGAGTGACGAACGGGATGCCCGAACACCGCGCAGTAGCGGGTGCGCGCATTGATCGGGAGGGCAAACGGCTTGTCAAACGGTTCCGGCACGCGGTGTATATACGGGTGCGGACAGTAAGTTCAAAGTTCAAAGTCGGGTCATTCCCTGAACCAACCGCCCCCGCTGCGAATATTGTGGCTTTGGGCAGGATTTTTTGAAAGATTCTGTTAGAGTTCAGTCCAAGTGAATATGCGCACGCGCCCTACCCTCCTCCTCTTACTCGCAGCGGTGTGCCTGTTGGCTTCGCCCAGTCTGTGGGCCGAGACCACCAACGCAATCGTCTGGAAGGCTGGGCGCGTGGATGCCGACGTGCGCAGTTGGGATCTCCAGAAGCTGCTAGAGGTGGTTGCCCGCAAGTCCGGCTGGCAGGTCTTTGCTGAGCCCGGATTGCAACACACCGCCTCGGCGCGCTTCAAGGGGTTCACGCCCGGAGATGCCTTGCGCTCGTTGCTCGGCAATCTGAACTTCGCGCTGGTCCCGCAATCAAACAACGTGACGCGGCTCTTCGTGTTTCAAACGGATATTCAGGCCGCCACGACGCGAATCCTGGGCCGCGACGCTGCATCCGAAGCCGAGCGCGCGAAGCGCGTTCCCAATGAATTGATCGTCCGCTTCAAGAGCAAGGCGGATGCGGAGCGCTGGGCCACATTGCTGGGAGCGAAGATTACGGGCAGCATCCCGGAACTTGGGGCCTACCGGTTGGAGTTCACTGACGCCGACGCCGCTGACCAGGCGCGCGACCAGATGGCCAAGAGTCCGGATGTGCTGGGAGTGGATTACAACTACTACGTGGACCCGCCCTCCCCGGCGAACGAAATGACCAGCAACATGAACCGGCCGCTAACTCTCAAGCCCAAGCCTGCGGGAGAATCCGGCCGGGTCGTGGTGGGATTGATTGACACCGCAGTCCAGTCCATGGGCGCTGATCTCGATGCGTTCATGTTGAAACAAATCTCCGTCGCCGGCACCGCGGCTTTGGATCCGAATTCGCCTTCGCACGGCACGTCCATGGCGGAAACGATCTTGCGCAGCCTCGAAGCCGTAACCAAAGGAAGCAGCTCAACGGTCATTCTGCCGGTGGATGTTTATGGATCGGGCGGCAGCTCGACCACGTGGAATGTCGCATCGGGAATCGTGCAAGCCATCAACAACGGCGCGAATATCATCAACCTCAGCTTGGGTGGAACTTCGGACAGTGCGGTCTTGCGGGATCTCATCACAAGCGTTTACAAGCGGGGAATTCCCATCTACGCGGCCGCAGGCAACGAACCGGTGAACACGCCCTTTTTCCCCGCCGCGTATCCCGAAGTAACGGCCGTGACAGCCCTCGCCGGTCCCGTGACTGCCGGTCAGCAGGCGCGCATCGCACCCTACGCGAATTACGGAAGCTTTGTGGACATTGCGGCGCCCGACGCCAATATCATTTACTACGGTACCCGGCAGTTTTACGTCCGCGGCACTTCCGCCGCGTCTGCCTACACCTCGGGCATGGCAGCGGGCATGTATGAAATGAGCCGGCGCAGTTGGACAGACATCAACAACTACATCCGAGGGAATTTTGGAGTGCCCACCACGACGAAACCCTAGCACGGCACTACTTCGAATACCGTTCGCGCTCAGTGCGACGCGCAGCCGACCTTGGCAAACACCCCGAGATAGATCAGCGAACTGGCGATCAAAAGCATCGGCTTGCCATGCATCATTGCAATGATGCCTGCGGCCAACAGGGCGGAAATGAGCAGATAGACAATCGTCGCAGCGATAAACTTCATGTCGCGATCTTATCTAACCACTCACGCAGCGCAAGCATCCGGTCAACTGACGGTCATGTGTCGCGCCTGACGCTTGGGAAGTTTCCGATTGCCGGTCGACGCCCGCACCGGCGTCCCGGGCAAATGTTCGCGTAGAAATCCCGGCAGGTCATGCCGTCCGCCGCGTTGGTAATCGCGCCACAACGATTCCGCGATCACCGTCGGGCGCTGTTCCTGATTCGCCGTTAGGTAAGTGAAAAGCAACTCCATCAGGCGCCCCAACGCGATGCTGTCCGTGCGCCCGGTTTGCGCATAAAGCCAATCGCTGAATGCCAGAAACGCGGCAAAGGGTGGTTGCTCGCGCCAAAGCAGAGGCGTCGTTTCGACAAAGTTTCCGCTGTTGCCCAGCAGATCCCAGTACCGCGCAAACCGGCGGAGGCGCTGCATCGTCGGGAAGTCAATCAACCGATTACGCAGAATTTCATAGGGCGGCTGCGCGCTGTAAATCATTCCCCATTCCGTGTCGTGCCGCACGATTGGGGTGCCGCGCAATCGTTTGAGGATGCCCACCTGAATCTCCTGCGGGCGCAGCGCAATCAACTGGTCGAAACCCGCTCCGAAGCTCTCCACGGTTTCTCCCGGCAACCCCACGATCAGGTCCGCGTGGACATGCACCCCGGTGTGGGAGCGCAGAAACTGAAAGTTATCCGCGAGGCGCGTGTAATCCTGTTTGCGACTGATGAGTCGCCCCACCTCGGGATTGAAGGTCTGGATGCCGACCTCGAACTGCAGCGAGCCGGCGGGAAACTTTTCAATCACTTCCCGCAGCGCCTCGGGCAGACGGTCGGGAATCATCTCAAAGTGATAAAAGTTCCCGTCCCGATGCCGCGCCAGAAAGAACTCCAGCAACGCCCGGCTCGTGTTGATGTTCAGGTTGAAGGTTCGGTCCACGAACTTGAACTGTCGCAATCCGCGATCCAGCAGTTGCTGCATGGCCGAGAGAAATGCCGGCAACGGAAACTGACGCACGGGGATGTCGAGCGAGGACAGGCAGAACTCACAGGTAAACGGGCAACCGCGTGAGGCCTCCACATAAACCACCCGGTGCGCCAAGTCTTGCTCGTCGTAATGAGCATACGGCAACGCGAGCTTTGCCAGGTCGGGCAATTCCGCAGGAATGACTTTCGGAAGCGTGGGTCGGAACGCGCCGGGTTCCGCCGCCAGCAGTTCGCCACACACGGTCGCAAACTTCAGATCCGCCTCACCTCTGATCACATGATCCGCCAGCGCAGTCAGGGGCTGAGACTCCGTTTCGTAGCTCACCTCCGGCCCGCCGAGAATAATGATCAAATCCGGACGCAGACGCTTCAAGATGGCTACGAGTTCTGTCGTTTGCGCCGCGTTCCAAATGTAAACCCCGAGCCCGATGATCTGCGGATTCTGGGCCAGCAGCGACTCGGCAATATCGAGCGGGCGTTGATTAATGTCGAACTCCAGAATGCGCGCCCGGGACTCCAATTCAGCGAGATTTGCGTAGAGGTAGCGCAAGCCAAACGCGGCGTGAATGTACTTCGCGTTTAGGGTGCTTAGCAGTATGTCCGGCATCAGCTACAGCGTACCAGCGCCAGGTGGCGAAACCAAGTGCCCAGCTAGGGGCCGGAAGGTTTTGCCCTTTTCTAAGCTGCGATCCGCTATTCTTGCGCATCTCGCGGCGCCCCGCGGCGGTAAGAACCGGATAGCGCATTCCGTAACTCCTGCATGGCTATTGGTTTGCACCATCGGGTCTTTTTTGGCTTAATCAAGACGGCCAAACAATACGTCGTGTCATTCCATCGTCCAGCTTCGTCCCTCTCCGTCCCCCGCCCGTTTCACCGGTGGTTGTTGCTTTTGGTTTTCGCATCCTGCTTGCTCTCGGTCGCGCACGCGCAGGTGCTGTTGTCCGTAAACGACACCTCGGTCACGGAGGGTGATGGTGGCCCTAATCTACTCACCTTTACGCTAAGCCTGTCCGAGCCGGCCGCCGGAGTGGTCACCGTCAATTACTCAACATCTGGCTTCAGCGCAGCGGAAGGTTCCGATTTTGCCCCGACGAACGGTCTCGCAGCATTCAATCCCGGTGAAACCAACTTTGCCGTCAGCGTCGTCATCCTTGGCGACACCTTGAATGAAGCAGATGAAGTCCTGTGGCTCAATCTCGCTGACCCGGTCGGCGCTCTGCTGGTTGATAATCGCGGCGACGGCACAATCCTTAACGACGATCCCCTGCCCAGCCTCACCATCGGAAACGCCACTGTAGTAGAAGGAGACGCCGGCCCCACAAACGCAATCTTTCCCGTATCTCTATCGACGGTCAGCGGGCGGACAGTGATGGCGCAATTCTCAACTCAATCCGGCAATGCGATTGTTGGAACGGACTTCGCTCCGGCGGCGGATACGTTGTCATTTCCTCCAGGGATTACGAACGGCAATATCGTCGTGACGGTAACTGGCGACACGCTGGATGAAAACAACGAGACATTCACCGTGGCCATCACCAACGCCATCAACGCCACCCCGCCCGCATCGTTGGCCACTGGCACGATCATGGACGACGATTCCCTGCCGTTGCTAAACCTCGGGGATGTCACTTTGCTGGAAGGCACAGGTGGCAGCACACCAGCAGTATTTCCGCTCACTTTATCCGTTCCCAGCGGCCGGACGCTGACGGTAGATTTTCAGACCATCAACGGAACGGCCACTAGCGGTTCCGATTTCACAACCACCAATGGCACGCTCACGTTCGCACCGGGCGTGACAAATCTCTTGCTGGCGATCTCCGTCGCTGCGGATTCCAATGTCGAAGGCACGGAAAACTTCTCTTTGCGACTCACCGCTCCGGTCAACGTTTCCCTCGTCCGCACCCAGGCTACTGCCACGTTGCTTGATGATGAAACCCGCACCTTGACGTTTACCAACGGCGCGCCGATTGTCGCGGCCCTCTCCGGCGCGGCTGATCCCTATCCCACTCCCATCGAGCTCTCCGGCCTGGTTGGCAACGTGGTGAAGGTTACCGCCACGCTGGCCGGATTGACGCATTCCTTTCCGGATGATCTCGACATCTTGCTGGTCGGTCCATTGGGTCAGACGGTGATGCTAATGTCCGACTGTGGTGGCGGAAACCCCATCAACAACCTGACGTTGACGTTTGACGACACCGCATTCGCCCCACTCGCTGACAACGGCCAACTGACCTCGGGTAACTATCGGCCTAGCGATTACGTGACCACGGATGTTTTTGTCGGCCCGGCGCCGGGTGGTCCTTACGGCAGTAGTCTAAATGGATTCAATGGGTTGAACCCCAACGGCACATGGTCATTGTTCGTTTTCGATGATTCCGCAGACGACTCCGGCGCGCTCAGTCGCGGCTGGGCCTTAAGCATCACGCTGTCGAATCTCATTTGCTGCACGGGCGGGAATTCGGATCTGTCCGTCACCGTCACCGATTCACCAGATCCCGTGACCGCCACGAGCAACCTGACCTACACCGCGCGCATCATTAACAACGGGCCCGCCGGAGCCACAGGAACAACCTTCACGAACTTCCTGCCCGCCGGAGTAAACTTGCTGTCCGCCACGTCTTCCCACGGCACGCTTACGACAAACGCCACGCAGATTGTTGGCAACCTGAGCACAGTGGGCGTCGGCGTGCAGGTCACCGTCACCTTTGTGGTAAGCCCGACGACTTTTGGCGCAAAGACCAACCGCCTGACGGTGCAGTCGGACAAGGCGGACCCCGACCTCGCCAACAACACAGCGCTCACTCCAAACACCGTCAGCCAATTGGCGCCGCTTCTGCGCATCGCCGATGCCACCACGCCGGAAGGCGATTGGGGCAGCACCAATTTGCTCTTCAATGTCAGCTTGTCGCGAACCAGCGCGATTCCAGTCACCGCGTCGTTCGCCACCGTAGCGGGAAGCGCCGCTGCAAACACGGATTACCTCACCATCACCGATGTCGTTACTTTTACACCCGGAGTAACGAATATTGCGGTGGCGATCCCGGTGCTGGGCGACATTACCGTCGAGCCAAATGAAAACTTCACCGTGCTGCTCACTGGGTACACCAACGCTCTGCTCGCGGATGGCACAGCAGTGGGCACCATCAGCAATGACGATGGTTTGCCGCTGAAGGTGCAGTCCTTCACGTGGAGCTCAGTGGCGGCAACGCAGTATGTCGGCGTGCCGATTCCCGTCACGGTCACTGCCCGGGATATCAACAACAATGTGGCAACCACGTTTACCGGCCCGGCCAAACTCAGTGCGATCACGGGCAGTGGACCGGATGTATCGGTCGTCATCGCCGAAATTGATACGGATGCGAACGATGCCGTCGAGTTTGTCAACGTCGCGGGCGCACCCGTGGATATTTCCGGATGGCAGGTGAGTTTCTACGACTGGTTCCGTTGGCCCGCTCCCGCGGCGAGTTTTGTCGTGCCACCCGGAAATGTTTGCGGACCGAATGAGGTGTTCACTATCAGTGATAACGGCTCCGCGCCGGGCGCGTATCCCAATTTCTCGCTCGGCGAAAACCTGTTCTGGACCAACGAAGATAGTACCAACATGGTTGCCGTCTTGGTGCGCGACGCCGACGGGAGATTGATCGATTTCGTCTGCGCCGTGGATGCCTATCCCGGCGAGATCACCATGCCCATTTTCATCCCCGCAAACCAATGGACCGGACCGCCCATCACGGCGAACACCAACACTGCCTTGACCTACCGGCGCACCGGCGGGAGCGATTCACAACAGGCTGGGAATTTCACCATTGGCAATCCCGACTTGGGCAGCCTGAACCCTGAACTACAGCTTCCCTTCACCGGCACGCGCGCGCTGGCGACGAGTCCTGCATCGGTACCGACTTTTGTTAACGGCGTATGGACCGGCGAGGTGGTCGTCAGTCAACCAGCAACTAGTGCGACCCTGCGGGCAAGTGATATTCCCGGTCACATCGGCGTATCCACGGCCTTCACGGTGCTGCCCGCCGCGGATCTGGCAATTGGAGTTACGGCGGACGCGAGCGCTGTCGCGGTCGGCCAGGCCCTGACCTTCACCTTGCGGGCGACGAACATCAGCACGACGACGGCCAGTTCCGTGATGTTAACGAACACACTGCCGCCGGGCTTCAGCTTTGTTTCCGCCAGCACCAGCCAGGGTTCGTTTACCACCGCCGGAAGCCTGGTGACGTTCAGCCTTGGCACAGTTTCGCCCGCAGCCATTATCACGGCCACAGTCCAAGCTGCGCCGACTTTGGGCGGCCTCTACACGAATCGTGCAAGCGCCGGCGCAAATCCGCCCGAGGCGATCACCGCCAACAGCGTTGCGCAGGTCAATCTGTTTGTGAACTCGCCTCCCGCTTTCACGCCGTTGGCCACGCAGTACGTTAATGAAGGGAGCACGTTGACTGTAACCAACATCGCTACCGACCCCGATCTTCCCGCGAACACCTTGGCGTTTGCTTTGGTAAGCGGACCTCCCGGAGCCACGGTCACGGGCAACGGTGTATTCACGTGGACCACGACGGAGGCGAATGGGCCGGGCACGAATCTCATCACGGTAAGAGTGCAGGACAACAGCACGCCCAATCTCAGCGCGACGCAATCTTGGTCGGTAGTCGTTTCGGAGGTCAACTCGCCACCAATACTTCAACCGGTGGCAAACCAGACCATCGCGTCGGGCGGCACGCTCGTAATTACGAACTCTGTCAGCGATCCGGATCTGCCGGCCAACGCACTCACATTCTCCCTGGTCGCTGCTCCGGCCAATGCGAACTTGTCTGCCGGTGGCGTTTTCACGTGGACTCCCGTTCCAAGTCAAGCCGGCACCAACGTGGTCACGCTGCGAGTCATTGACAATGGCGCTCCCGCCCTGAGTGCCACGCAAACTTTCCTGGTCATCGTTACGGCAACGAACGTTGACGCGCTGCGGATTGCCAGCATCAATCTCGACCCCGGCGCGACGACTGCGCTGTTCACCGGACCCGCCGGTTACACTTACGTGGTGGAATCACGCCTACCCGGATCTGGCAACTGGATTAAGCAAGGCGAAGTCATTGCCGCGCCAGTCAACTTCACCGTGACTGCGCGTGAATCGATGCTGGGCCAGCAAAAGTTCTATCGGATCCGTAACCTCACCCTGCCCTATCAACCGCCGGTCATCGCGGCACGATTTGCTTCCAACGGATTCTTTTACGTCGGATTCACCGCCGAGGCCGGGCGCAATTACGTCGTCGAAGCCCGTCCGGCTTTGAGTTCCGGGACCTGGACAGCGGTGACCAATGTGGCCCTGGCCGCCGTGAACGTGCCGCTGAGCTTCGACACTTCCGGCCTGACGCCACGAGAGTTCCGCGTCACTCGTTATGCATTGCCCGCCCCCGCCCAGCGCATTGATCGGATTGAGCGATTTGGCACGGCCGTGAATCTGACATTTAGTCTCGCTCCGGGCCTGCCCGCGACGTTGGAATCTTCTGCCAACCTTGTCAGTGGATCGTGGACAATTGTCACCAACCTGCCGGCCTTTTCCAGTTTGACCAGTTTGCGGGTGACTGATCCGATGACGGGCGGGCCGAAGTTCTATCGGCTCAACTTCACCGTGCCCAGCGCACCCGTCACAGTAACGGGCCAAACCACCTCCTCGCCAACGATGCGGCTGCAGTTCGCTGCAATTTCCAACAAAACCTACACGGTGGAATATCGCAATGCAGTGGCCGGTGGCAGTTGGTTAACATTGACGAACCTTCCGGCGTGGGGAACCAACGGAATGCGCCTGGTCACTGATCCCTTCATTTCACAACCGCAGCGCTACTATCGGTTGCGAACGCCTTGAGCGTTCAGTTCACGAAGACCATTTCATTTGCCTCAAGCAGCGCCTGGGCATACTTCTCCCATGGACTCAACGGCGCAGGCTTGGCCGTTGCCGGTGCGTTCCGGCGGGCAATCTCCTGCTGCCGGATCTGACGGGGCCGCTGGTTGCGTGGATCACCGGCGGTAGCTGCTACGGGGGTGGCGACCGGCGGCTGCTTTTCGCGGGGCGTGTCGAGCACGAACCCGACTCCCAGTTCCAGTTCCACCGCCTGCGGCAGCCGTTGATAAATTCGCTCGTATAAATATTGCACGCGCTGCTGGCTGTTGGTGCAGGCCGCAAATCCGGGTTGCGCCACCAGCCGCCGGGCCTGCTCGATAACCACCGGGCTGTTCATGAAGTACAGCGCCTGTTGCGGCACCGTGGTGTCGTGACGTCGGCCATTCGGCATGTCCGGGTTGGCGAAATCAAAATTCACCAGCGCGTCCGGCAGGTCCGAGCGATCAATGAAAGCGTAGATCGAACGTCGCGTGGATTGGGGGCTCGTTTCCAGGTTCACAGGCCGGCCATACATCGTGGTGTCAAGCGTGTTGCCGATGGCCAGCAGCGAATCGCGGATGACTTCGAACTCCAGCTTGCGAATGTTGGCCCGCCACAGCAGCCGATTGTCCGGATCCAACTCCGCATAACGCGCATTGTTGGCGCTGCTTTGCTGATAAGTGTTCGACAGCACAATCAGCCGATGGATTTTTTTCAGGCTCCAGCCTTCATTGACGAAGCGCGAAGCCAAATAATCCGCCAGTTCCGGATGGCTCGGCGATTCCGACTTAATGCCCAGATCGTCAGGCGTCGGCACAAAGCCCGTTCCAAAATGATGCTGCCAGACGCGATTCATCAACACCCGCGGAGTCAGGGGATTTTTCGGATCGGCGATGGCATGAGCCAGTTGCAATCGCCCGCTCCCATTCGTCCAGGCCACCCGGTTCGTCGGTGCCAGCACGGCCAGGAACTGGCGCGGGACGACCTTGCCTCGATTGCCCGCCTCACCACGGATGAAAATCGGCGAGTCCTTGGGGCGCGTGCTGTCTTGCACTCGCATTGCGCGGATCGGCGCGCCTTCATGCGTCATCTCAAGTTTTGCCACCGCGCTGGCGTTCTGGCGCACCTCGCGTTGCAGTCCGCGCAATGCTTCTCGATCCCGCGCCCGCTGGGCCTGGCGCAGTTTGGTTTCAATCACTTCCTTCTCATTATCCAGTTCCGTGCGCTGCTTGTAATAATCCAGATACTCCGGTGTGTTGACGACCTTCTCGATTACCGTTTCCACCTCCGGTTGCGTGGTGCTGGCAAAAACTCCGTGAAGCGAATAGTAATCCGCGGTTGGAATCGGATCGAACTTGTGATCATGACATCGCGCGCAAGTGACCGTGAGCCCGAGAAATCCTTTCGTCACGACATCTATGCGGTCATTGATGATGTCATTCTGCATCCCCATGAACCGGTCGCCGACGGTGAGAAAGCCGAGCGCGGTCAGGTTGGTCGGATTGCGTCGGGTGGCGGGGACTTGATCGCCGGCGAGTTGCTCGATGATGAACAGATTGTAGGGCTTGTCGTCGTTGAAACTCTTAATGACATAATCCCGATAGGTCCACGCGTAAGGATAGTTCGGATCCTCACGTTGTCGGCGCACCTGACCCTTCGTGTCGCTGTAGCGGGCGACATCCAGCCAGTGCCGACCCCAGCGCTCACCGTAGCGTGGTGAAGCGAGCAACCGGTCCACCACTTTGGCGAAAGCATCCGGGGAGGTATCGTTCACAAACTCCTCAACCTCCTCGGGCGTGGGCGGCAACCCGATCAAATCAAACGATGCGCGGCGAATCAGCGTGCGCTTGTCTGTCGAGGGATTTGGCTTCATGCCCTTGGATTCGAGTCGGGCGAGAACAAAATTGTCCACCGGAGTTTTGCACCAGGCCGCATCCTTGACGGCCGGCACGCTGGGCTTGCTGAGCGGTTGCCAAGCCCAATGTTTCTGGCCCGGGTCACTCCAGTTCTTCTGCGCCACGGTTGCGATGCGCGGATCCGGCGCGCCCATTTTTACCCACGCTTCGAGATCGGCAATCTGCTGCGGCGAGAGTTTCTTGCCCTTCGGCGGCATTTCCAAATCGGGATCGGTGTAGCGCACGGCCCTAATCAACAAACTCTCGTCCGGCTTACCCGACACGATTGCCGGCCCAGAATTTCCACCCTTAAGCAGGCCTTCCCGCGAATCCAGCAAAAGCCCGCCCTTGAGCTTTTCCGAACTGACGCTATGGCACTTGTAGCAATTATCAGCCAAAACGGGCCGGACCTTGTTCTCGAAAAACTCGACCTGCGCTGGAGTGGGGTCGCCGCCGAGCGCGAGGACCGGAAGCAGCGCCGCGACTATGCCGCACAACCAGCCCGCTCGGTTGGTGATCTTTGTTGAGGTGTGGTTCACGTCAAAATCCCTTTGATGACGTTACCCGAAACATCGGTCAGCCGGAAATCCCGGCCATTGTAACGATACGTCAGCTTGGTGTGATCGAACCCTAGCAGGTTTAAGATCGTCGCATGCAAATCGTGAACATGGACCTTGTCGGTAACTGCGGCATTTCCGAATTCATCCGTCGCACCATAAACCAGTCCCCGTTTCACGCCGGCGCCGGCAAACAGTGTGGTGAAGGCTTTGGCATTGTGATCACGCCCCGGATTGTCGTTGCCGTTGCGATCTTTCACCGGCTTGCGTCCAAATTCGCCGCCCCAGATCACCAGGGTTTCATCGAAGAGATTGCGTTGCTTGAGATCGGCGATGAACGCGGCCAGCGGCTGGTCGATATCGCGCGCGCGTTCGGCTAGGCGGTCTTCCAAGTCCTGATGATGATCCCAACCACCTGCCCACACTTGCACAAAACGGACGCCGCGTTCGATGAGCCGCCGGGCGAGCAGCAACTGATTGCCCTGACTAGTACGCCCGTAAGCATCGCGCACGGCCGCCGGCTCCTTGCTGATATCGAAAGCGTCGGTCGCCTCCGTCTGCATCTTGAACGCCATCTCATAGGATTGCAGGCGTGCTTCCAGGGCCGCGTCCTTCTGGAGATTTTGCGCGTGCAGTTCGTTCAGTTGATGCACCAGGTCAAGCTGCCGCCGTTGCTCGGCAAGTGAGATGTGTTTGTTGCGAATGTTCTCAATGAGAGCGTCGACCGAGGTCACGCGCGTGTTTATGCTGACGCCCTGGAAAGTTCCCGGCAGAAAGGCCGACTGCCAGTTCGAACTACCGCCTGGCGGCGTGCCTCCCGGTCGCAACGAAACAAATCCCGGCATGTTCTGATTCTCCGTGCCCAAGCCATATAACACCCATGAGCCCAAGCTCGGCCGCACCAGCCGGGTGGAGCCGGTATTTAGGAACACCGTCGCGACTTCGTGCGCGGGAATGTCCGTGTAACATGAGCGCACCACGCAAAGATCGTCCACCATCTCTCCAAGCTTGGGGAACACGTCGCTGACTTCGATACCCGCCTTGCCACGCTTCTCGAATTTGAACGGCGAAGCCATCGCCACGCCTTCCATGCCCGGGAGCGATTTCCCGTCATACTGGGCCAGCACGGGCTTGGGGTCCCACGTGTCCACATGCGAAGGGGCGCCCTGGGCAAAGATGTGGACGACGTGCTTGGCTTTGGCCGGAAAATGCGGCGAACGCGGCAAGAGACTGGCAACCTCACCGGCGTGGGCAGTGCCGAACAGGTTTTCGCCGAACAAGGCCGCGAAACTCAGCGCCCCGAAACCCATCCCCGCCCGGCGTAAAAACTGCCGCCGCGTCTGGAAAAAGTCCGCCACTTGCGGGGCGTGACCTTCGTTATGCTTGTCGTCGGTGCTCATGGCTTTAAGATTACTCCCAGCTTGACGCTGGTGCCGAGTGTCAGGTTTCACTAATTGCAGGACCTGTGCCGCAAAATGACGAAAAATCTCAACGGTAATTGCCAGCATTGCGGCGGGCCGCTGGAGTTCGCCGCCGATCACGCCGGCGAGGCGGCCACCTGCCCCCATTGCCGGCAGGAAACGCTGCTGCTGCTGGCCGCGCCGCCGGAAGAACGGTCGCCGCTCCGGACGCGGGCCATTATTTTCATCAGCCTCGCGTTCCTGATTCTCGTGGGCGGCGTGGTTGGGGCGCAAGTAGCCATCAAACGCGCCCAGCGTCTGACAGGACAATCAACCCGCTCAACGCCTCCACCAACTGCGCCATCGAATGCGCAACCGTCCGCTGCCCCCGCTGGATTTCAAGTCTCATCCGTCATGCTGGAGAAAGCCGCCGGGAGCTCGCTAACCTATGCAACAGGCACGGTGACCGAAACGGCAAATCGCAAGCGATTTGGAGTCCAGGTGGAAATCGCCATTTTTGACCGGGCCGGCCGGCTTTGCGGCACCGCCAAAGACTATCAATCAAGGGTTGAGCCCGGCGCTCGTTGGACTTTTCGCGCGCTGGTGACGCAGAAGGAAGCTGCGTCTGCCCGTGTCACCGCGGTGCGCGAGGGAAATTAACCGGGTGCGCCGGGCTCCAGCTCGGCCTCAGCCTCCCCATCGAGACATTCTCGGATCGTGCTCAAGAGCGTGCCACTGGTGAACGGCTTGCGCACAAATCGACTTCCAAAGGGCATGACAAAATCATTGCCGAAAATCTCGGGGCTATAGCCGCTCGCGTAAACGATGCGCAAATCCGGTCGGTCCGCCCGCAGTTTTTCCGCCAGTTGCCGACCCGACAATCCGTCGGGCAGGACCATGTCCGTCAATACGATGTCTATCCGCTGATGTTCCTGCCGCCAGATTTCCAGCGCCAGTTTGCCGGAGCCGGCTTCCAACACTTGATAGCCAGCGCGCTGGAGCACATTACGCGTCAGGCCGCGAACCATCGCGTCATCTTCCACCAGCAAGATGGTCTCATTCCCGCCCCGGCTATCCATCACCACTGGTTTTGAAGCCACACCTGAGACCAGACCCATGGCCGGTAAGTGAACCTGAAAGCTCGCACCCAGCCCAGCCTCGCTCGCGACTTCGATCCACCCGCGATGTTGCCGCACGATACCGTAAACGGTCGCCAAGCCCAGTCCCGTGCCCCGCCCGCCTTCCTTGGTGGTGAAGAACGGCTCAAAGATGTGCGGTAGAATGCCGGGAGGAATCCCGCCACCGCGATCGGCTACCGTGAGACAGAGATATCGCCCGGCCTGTGCGTCAGGGTGGGAATGCTGCAAGGGGGAGGCGATTTCCACTACGCTCGTGCTAATGGTGAGTTCTCCGCCTTGCGGCATGGCATCGCGGGCATTCACCACGAGGTTCATGACTACCTGCTCCAACATGCTGCGATCCGCGAAACACAACGGCAGGTCGGGCGCAAGTTGCGTCACCAGCCGGATATCCTCGCCGATGATGCGCAGGAGCATTTTGAGAAACTCCCCGATCACTTCGTTGAGATTCAACGGCTGGGCCTGCATCACCTGCTTGCAACTGAAGGTGAGCAACTGCCGGGTCAGATTGGCGGCGCGTTCGGTCGTGGCCACCACCATGTTCAAGTTGTCGCGGGTGGTCCCGTCCAATTGCTGGTCGTCCATCAGCACCAGTTCCGTGGCGCTGCGAATCACGGTCAGTAGATTGTTGAAATCGTGCGCGACGCCGCCGGCGAGCTGGCCGATGGCCTCCATCTTTTGCACCTGCCGGAATTGATGCTCCAACTGCCGGCGCTCCGTGATGTCCTCGGCAATTCCCGCCAGACGATAAACATTCCCCGCCGCATCGCGGACGGGAAAGGCGCGATCGCGAATCCAGCGGATCGTCCCGTCCGGCCGCAGGATGCGGTATTCCTCATCGTAATTGCCTGCGGTTTGGTTGGCCGCGGCAGCCGCCACCCTTTCTCGATCTTCAGGATGGATCACTAGCAACCAGCTCTGCGGCGACGCGTAAAGCATGTTGACCGGCATTCCCCAAATTTTCTCGTATCCGGGACTCACATAAATCATGCGAGTCTTGGGGATGTCGGTCATCCAGAATACTTCCTGAATGTTCTCCGCCAGTTGCCGGAAACGTTCCTCGTTCTCGCGCAAGTCCGCCTCCAGCTTGCGCCGCTCCGCCACGTGTTCGTCCTGCCGGCGCTTGCTTTCCATTGCCCGCTCAACCGCCTCCGGCAGCCGCGTGAGGCGGTTCTTCAAGAGGTAGTCGGAAGCCCCGCGTTGCATGGCCTCGACCGCCACTTCCTCCCCCGCACTGCCGGAAACCAGGATGAATGGGGTATCCATTTGCCGCGCCCGCAGCAGTTCCGCCGCCTTCAAGCCGCTGAACTGCGGCAAAATATAATCCGATATGATGACGTCCGGGTGTTGCCCAAGGGCCGTCAGGAAGTCGGCCTCCGTTTGCACGCGATGCCATTCGATGGCCGGCTTGTAACGCTGGAATTGGCGCAGAATCAATTCCGCGTCGTTATCGGAATCTTCGACAAGCAGGATCTGGAGTGGTCGCGTCATTGGTCACCTTCCATGGGTCGTTGGTTCAGCAGCAGCCAGTATACTCCCAATTCCTGCACCGCCGACATAAACCGTTCGAAACTTACGGGTTTCACAATGTTGCTGTTTACGGAGCAGCCAGAACAATCAAGCCGGTTACGGCGATCACCAACCCGATCGCTCGCGCGATAAGTTCTGTCCGGTTTGGGTACGCCAGCCAAATCATTTCACTCGCTTGTCAGTTCAGTCTTTTGAGATTCGCGCCGCACAAAGTCAGAAATGACCACTGGTTCGGCGAATGAAAGCGCCTTCACCCACCAGCCGTCGCGACACTTAGTCTGCCTGCCCCGTTGTCACCGGCGCCAGATTGCCCGGCGTGGAGTTGATCAACGCCCAGGACAAACTTAGCTCCCGGGTGACCTTGCTCAGCCCAGTCAAGCTCACTGGCTTGGTGATGAAAGCCTCTACTCCAAGCCGCCGACATTCCGCGACTTCACGCTGATCGTCCGAAATGGTCAATATTACCACCGCCACGTTCCGCGTGCGCTTGTCCGCCTTCAGCTGGCGCAGCACTTCCATACCATCGACCTTCGGTAGATTCAAATCGAGCAATACCAGTTGCCGCTGCGGGTCTTTAATCTGGTCCGCCAAACCACCCTGGCCGAAAAAAAGTTCCAGCGCCTCCTCGCCGTCTCGCACCACCCGAATCGAATTCGCAAATCGCGCGCGGGTGAAAGCCATTAGAGTCAGCTCCACGTCTCCCAGATTGTCCTCTACGAGTAAAATGTCCACAAACGGCGTCGATTGCGGCTGGACCGCCGCCGATTCCGCCTCAGCGACGGGGGGCGAAAACAATCCCGGCAGCGACACCTCGAGGGCGCCGGCTAGCTTGTTGATGCTCTCCAACGAAACGTTGCGCGCGCCGCGCTCGATGTCCGAAATATACGTTCGATGCAGATTAGCCCGCTCGGCCAATTGCTCCTGGGAAAGCCCGCGTTGGGACCGCCATTGCTTCAATGCGCTGGCAAAACTGGTTCGTATCTTGGAGACCTGCATAAGCTCAGACTTCACTCGCGCCAAGTATAGACTTTCAGGCAACAGACTATGAGTGACACCGCGCACTCTCGCGTTGTTTGCACGAAACGTCAAACCCATCGTGATTGGGGCGCCCCGGGGACTCTCAATTTGGCTTCGCCAATTGCCGTCGGATTACGTATCCAGTCCGCCACATGGCTCAACGCCTGCCAATTTACGACATCGAATCAGACCTCGTCGCCCGCCTCCGCGCAACGCCGCGCCTCGTCCTCCAGGCGCCGACCGGCTCCGGCAAGTCAACGCAAGTCCCGCAGATGCTGCTTAAGCATGGCCTGATTGGCGACGGGCAATGCGTCGTCCTCCAGCCCCGCCGGCTCGCCGCCCGGATGCTCGGGGCGCGCGTGGCTCACGAACTCGGCGTCGAACTCGGCCGGGAAGTCGGGTATCAGGTCCGCTTCGAGAGCCGCGTCAGCTCCGCCACGCGCATCAAGTTCGAGACCGAAGGCATTTTGCTCCGGCAACTAATCAACGATCCCAAGCTGCAAGGTATCTCCGCCGTGATCTTCGATGAGTTCCACGAACGCCATCTCTACGGCGACATCACCCTGGCGCGTGCACTCGACATTCAGGAGCAACATCGGCCCGACTTGCTCATCGTTGTCATGTCCGCAACGTTGAATGCGGGGGAGTTGGAGAATTACCTTTCCCAATCGGCAACCGGGGACCGGCGCACCGGGGCCAACTGTTCCGTCCTTCGCTCCGAAGGCCGCACCTTCCCCGTCGAGATCGAATACCTGCCGCATCGCCTCGGCCAGAATGCGCCACCCCCGTGGGAACTCGCGGCTGATGCGTTCAGTCGTTTCATCCACACGGGCGGCACCGGCGATGTCCTTGTGTTCATGCCGGGCGGTTTTGAGATTTCCCAAACCATCACCGCCATTCGTAACGTGCCGGAGTCGCGCGGCTACCTCGTGCTGCCGCTGCACGGTGAACTTTCACCGCGCGACCAGGACGCCGCCGTGGAGCGCTACGATCAGCCAAAGGTCGTCGTCGCTACGAACGTCGCTGAGACCAGCATCACGATTGACGGCGTGATGTGCGTGATCGATTCCGGGTTGGCCCGCATCGCGCGCTACGATGCCAATCGCGGCATTAACACATTGCTCGTCGAAAAAATCTCCCGAGCCAGCGCCGATCAACGCGCCGGCCGCGCCGGCCGAACTGCGCCCGGGCGATGCCTGCGGCTGTGGTCCGCGCCGGAGCACCAGGAGCGCGCCCCGCAGGAATTACCTGAAATCCGCCGGCTCGACCTCGCGGAAGTGGTGCTCACGCTTAAGGCCGCCGGGGTGGAAAACTTGCGCACCTTCCGGTGGTTGGAAAAGCCCGACGAAATTTCGCTGACGCACGCGGAGGAATTGCTAACGGATCTGGCGGCCATCGATCACGCCGGCCAGATAACCCCGCTCGGTCGGCGCATGCTCGCCTTTCCCGTTCATCCCCGCTACTCGCGCATGCTGCTTGCGGCACAGGAATACGGCTGCGTCCATCAAGCCTGCCTGGTGGCCGCACTCACGCAGGGTCGCGACCTGCTGCTCCGCGGCGGCGGTAAAGACGTGCGCGATGACCGGGAAGATTTGCTCGGGGAAAAGGCCAGCTCCGACTTTTGGATTCTGATGCGCGCGTGGAATTTTGCGCTGAACAACCAGTTCCGCGTGGACGCGTGCCGGCGGCTGGGCATCCACGCCGTCACCGCTCGCCAGGTAGGTCCGCTCTTCGAGCAATTTCTCCGTATCGCCAAGGATGAAGACCTGGACACCGCTCCGCGGGAGGTGAAGGAAGAGGCGTTGCAGAAATGCATCCTCATCGGCTTCAGCGACCGCGTGGCGCGCCGGCTGGATCAGGGCACATTGCGTTGCGAATTGGTTCACGGCCGCAGTGGCGTGCTGGCACGCGAAAGCGTCGTGCAGAAAGACCCGCTGTTCGTCGTTGCCGAGGTCCGCGAAATCGGCGGGCGGGACAACGAGGTCAATACCATCCTCTCTCTCGCCACAGCCATTCAGGCTGAGTGGCTGCACGAACTTTTTCCCCAGGACATCAAAAGAGAAACCCACGTGCAATGGGATGCCCAGGCCAAGCGCGTCCAGGCTGCCGAATTAATCCGTTTCCGCGACCTGGCCCTGGCTGCCAAGCGCGTTGATCCCCCGCCCGCTGACGCCGCCGCCCGTTTGCTGGCGGCCGAGGTAATTGCCGGGCGGTTGCCGCTGCCGAACTGGGACATCACGGTCGAACAATGGCTGCTGCGTTTAAAACTGCTCTGCCAGCATTGCCCGGAGCTGCAGTTGCCGCCGATCTCTGACGATGACCGCAAGGCCATCATCGAACAACTCTGCCACGGCGCTTCGAGTTACAAGGACATCAAGGAGCGCGAAGTGAAGCCAGTGGTCATGTCCTGGCTCTCCCACGCCCAGCGGGAGTTGCTGGACAAGCACGCGCCGGAAAGGCTGTCGCTTTCCAATGGCAAAACCCCCAAGGTCGCCTATGAGGCTGGTAATCCGCCGCACATTTCCATCCGCATCCAGGAACTTTATGAGGTTACGCAGACGCCCAAGATCGCATTGGGGCGGGTGCCCGTGGTGGTTCACATTCTCACGCCCGGCATGAAACCGATCCAGGTCACGTCCGACCTGGCAAATTTCTGGCGGGAGCATTATCCGCGCATCAAATCGGAATTGCAGCGCAAGTATCCTAAGCATGAATGGCGGTAGCGGCTTCGATGAACTGGTATTACGTCATTAACGACCGGCGTTACGGACCGGTGTCTGAAGCGGAGTTCAAGGAACTGCGTCGCACCGGCGAGATACACGACGAAACGCTCGTCTGGCGGAAGGGTTTTGCTGATTGGAAGCCCTTGCACGCCGCGTCCGCAGACAGCGATGCCAGTGACCGGCAATGCGCCGAGTGCCGGAAGTTCTTTCTGCAATCCGAAATGATCTGCTTGAATCGCGCCTGGATCTGCGCGCAATGCAAGCCAGTTTATCTGCAGCGAATCGCAGAAGGAATTGCGCCACCCCTGGGGGTCGGCGAACTGTGGCGTAAGGATCGGCTCCTGATCTTTCACGCCGAAACCGTGTTTCCCGACCGCTGCATCCGCTGCAATGCGCCGGCCGACGGTTATCGTCTAAAGTGCCAGCTATACTGGGCACGCACCGGACGAATTGTGCTGTCGCACACGCGGGCGACGATCCACGTCGGTTTGTGTAAGCGGCACCGCGCCATTCGGCAGTGGACCATCATTGGCTTCATAATCGCGGTCGTGTTCGGCTTCGTCTTGCTGGCAATCGGTGGAGGATTCTTCGGCGGCGGAGCGCTGATATTCTTCATGGCGTTAGGATCGGCAATAAGCGTCAGTTCGCCGGTGAAGGCAGCCAAAATTGCAGACGGGGTCATCTGGTTGCGCGGCGTGGGTAAGCCGTTTCTGGCTGACTTACCAGAATGGACCGGGGACCGCCAGTGAACCAGTGACACGGCGAGGTTTCGGGTGATGAATTCCTCTTCTTCCGATTCTTGATTCGCGTCTGCCGTGCACATTCGCGCTCATTATTTTTGCCTTGTGCCCGGAGCGTTTCCTCTTCCAGCCTCCCGCCATGAACTGGTTCTACGCTTTGGATGACCGGCAGCAAGGTCCGGTGGCTGACAGTCAACTCGACGTGCTGCTCCAAGGGGGAATGATCAAGCCCGAGACATTGGTCTGGCGCGAAGGCATGGCCAATTGGCAGCCGCTACGCGAGGTCCGCAACCTCCCCGGGTCGTCAACGCAGGCGGCCCCGCCCGTTGGCGCGGTTTGCGCCGAATGCCAGCGTTTGTTTTCGCCGGACGAAATGGTGTTCCTTAACCACACCTGGGTTTGTCAGCAGTGCAAACCGCTGTTCCTCCAGCGCATGATGGAAGGCGTGGCGCCCGTCGGTGGCCGCGGCAACTTATGGCGGGAAGGTCGCCGGCTCGTCGCCCGCTCAGATACTCCCCTGCCCGACCGTTGTGTGTGCTGCAACGCTCCCGCAAACGGCTACCGACTCAAGCGCCAGCTGTACTGGCATCCGCCCGCTTACTTCCTTCTGATTGTAATCAGCATACTGATATACGTCATTGTCGCCTTGATCATCCGGAAGCGGGCGGTGCTCCACGTCGGTCTGTGCGAACAGCACCGCGCCAAGCGGAAACGGGTCATCCTCTTCAGCTGGCTCTCCGTGTTCCTGGGATTGATAATGATCTTCGTCGGCTTCGGCACTCACGGTGGCATCTCGTTGCTCGGTCTGCTCGTGCTGCTCGGCGCCGCCATCTACGGAGTCATTGCGGCGCGGATCGTTGCCCCCACCAAGATCGAAAAGGAACTGGTGTGGCTGAAAGGTCCCGGCACCGAGTTTCTCGACACCCTGCCCCTCTGGAGCGGACTGCGCTAGACCACCGCTCATGGTGTTTCAAAAAATTAACCGACTCTACCGGCCCGCCCGGCTCACCCGCGGACGCATGGCGTTTGCGCTCTGTGTGGCGGTCATTTCGGACGCGTTGCAAGTGGCGCTCGGGCCGCTCGGCTGGTTTGGCCTTGTGCAGTTCATCGACGTGGCCGCAATGATTCTCACCACGCTCGCCATCGGATTTCATGTCCTGCTGCTGCCTACGTTCCTGCTCGAACTCTTTCCGCTCGTGGACATGGTGCCGACTTGGACGGGATGTGTGGTCGCCGTAATCGCGCTCCGCCGCCGCAGCGATGCCGCGGATGCGGCAACGGTAACCGTTGCCCCGCCCGCTCCACCAAAAATCGAATCCGCAAGGCTTGCAGCACCCAATGCGATCCCACCATCGCCCGACAATGGTTCACCGCCGAGTCCGACCTAACTGCGCGGGCGTCCCGCGGTCGGATACCATTTCCGCATTTTAGATTCTGCGCTACCTTGCCGCATGGAAGTTTCCGAAGCCATCCAGTGCCCGTACTGCGGGCAGAGGTTCGAGGTGATCGTGGACACGAGCGCTGCGTCCCAGCGGTTCACGACGGACTGCGAAGTGTGTTGCCGGCCCATGGAAATCGTGGCGGAATGCGAGCCTGGGGAAATTCTGAGCTTGGACGTGCTGGCCGCATGAGGCAGGCTGCGCGCCATGCAATTAACGGTTCTCTGGGTTTACATCTTTCTACTGCTGGTCGGCGGGCTGATGGGCTATTTCAAGGGCAAGAGCCAGGTCTCGTTGGTGATGTCCGCCGCGTTTGCCGCGGCGTTGGTGCTGTGCGCCGTGCCGAATATCTTCGAGGTCGGCTTTCGCAAGAATCTGGCAAACATTCTGATGGCCGCGCTGCTGGTCGTGTTTGCCATGCGCCTGGCGAAAACCAAGAAGTTCATGCCCGCCGGCATGATGCTGGTAGCCACGATTGCCGCACTTGCACTGCGAAATATCCAATTCTAGGCCGGTAAGTGTCAGACTTTTCCGCAGTCTGATTGCGAGCATGATCGTCAAACGGACATTGCGCCGGGCCTGCCTGGCAAGCATCGCGGCTTTGGGATTTCAACTCGGCGTCCTGGCAGCCGAGAACGCGCCCACTTCAACCAACGCACCGACCGCTGGTGATTTTCTCGCCCAAAGCCTGAGCTCGGCTCGCGTGCTTCAGCAATGGTACAACGAAAAGGGGCTCTGGGACTCCACGGGTTGGTGGAACGCCGCCAATTGCCTGGAAGCCATCGAGAGCGTGATCGACCTGACCAACGGCGAACAGCATCTCGAAGTCATTCGCAAAACATTCGACGCCCATGCCGCCGGCAAGTTCCTCAACGAATACTACGACGACGAAGGCTGGTGGGCGTTGGCGTGGATTCGCGCGTTCGACCTGACCGGTGAGCGGCGTTACCTCAACATGGGAAAGACGATCTTTGCCGACATGAAAACGGGCTGGGATGAACATTGCCGTGGCGGCATCTGGTGGAAGAAAGACCGTCGCTACAAGAATGCGATTGCGAACGAACTGTTTCTGCTGACGGCGATTCGCCTGCATCAGCGCACGCCCGGCGATGAAGGTCAGGGAAGTTATTTGGAGTGGGCTCAGCGCGAATGGGCCTGGTTCAAACAAAGTGGCATGATCAATGACCAGAGCCTCGTCAACGATGGTCTCACCGCCGAATGCGCAAACAACCGTCGCACTACCTGGTCCTACAACCAAGGCGTGATTATCGGCGGGCTCACGGAAATGTATTTGAGCACCGGCGACACCAATCTGCTGAACCAGGCAATGACCATCGCCAATGCCGCCATCGGGACATTGGTGGATGAGAATGGAATTCTCCGCGAACCCAATGAAGCGCGGGGTCTGCGCGGCGCGGACAGTCCGCAGTTCAAAGGCATCTTCATCCGCCACCTCGCGGAACTGAGTGATGTGACCGGCGAGGCTCGTTACCGTGATTTTCTAATCCGGAACGCCCGTTCAGTTTGGCAGTACAATCTTGATGCCTCAAACCGGTTCGGCGGGCGCTGGAGCGGGCCGGTGGATTCGGTGGATGCCGCGCGGCACAGTTCCGCGATGCGCGTCATAACCGCAGTGGCCGAACCCGCGATTCCGCCGACTACGCAAACAAGGCATTGGGCAGCCGCGGACCTGATCCACGACCTGGGCCAGCCGGTGAGGAATAATCAGTGGTCTGCCCATCCGCTCGCGAACCGTGACTCCGGATTTCTGTCGCGACTCATTCTCACCAACATGCCGGCAGGCGATCATGTGGCGGGATTTCAACTCAAGGTGGATAATTTCATCTACGACCAGGAGGCGGTAGCAACCCTCTCGGTCTTCAACGTGGGCACGCAGCAAGTCGAAGCTCAGCGGACGATTAAGCGTGGCGAGTTCCACAACGTCAGGTATCACACCTTCCCCCTGTCTTTCACCGTGCGCCCCAATCAAAACTACGAACTGCGGACTTATTGGCATTACACCCGGACCGCGCCGCGCCTCACACAGCTTTCCCTGTCGCTCAGTCACTCAGGCAGCAAGTAGGCCCGAGTGGTATCCGGTAGTCGGCGCCTTGGGGGCTTCACCGATGGCTGTAGCGTCAACCAGTGTAGCGGGCGGTTCAAACCATGCGTGAAACTTGATTCGGCAATTGGGTGCCGAACACACCTGGAATAGCATTCGGCCTTACTCCGCATACCTCATCGGGCCAAATTCGCATCCGTTCTTCTCCCGAATTCTTACCGTAAGGATCCGCGCTTTACTCGGGCGCATTTGCCGGGAAATTACCTTTGCCGGGCGTAATTGCGCGCCTAAGCTGCTCTCAATTCGATTCGCCAAACCCGGGAGCATGTCGGTCGAAGAATGCGAAAACCTATTCGATCAGAGCGGCACCATGAAAATCTTGCTTCAGCACGTGCGTACCCAGCTTTACTTGCGCAGTCTTGGGAACTGGACGGCGAACTACCTCGAGGCGCACGATTTCCAGCATTCCCAGCGGGCATTTGATTTTGCGCGCGAACACGGCCTCAACGGCGTCCAGCTGGCGATCAAGTTTGTTGAGCCGGAATTCGACGAAATTTTCCCCATCCCGCAATCCACTGGCAATACGGTTCACATTAAGAAGGGCTGATCACGCGGGGACTACGCGGCCCGATCGACGCTGGCAGAGTGGGAAAAGTGGCGCGGGGTGACTCTATCTGGCAGTAGCTTTTGCCAGCTGATACATCTCACTCCCCGCCAGGAGAAACGCGCCCACGCCATAAACTTCCGTTGCGTCCTCGGCGAACTTCTTTGGGTCAGCGCCAATGGGTTGCACGTGTGTTAATTTGCCGTCCGCATTCACGCAAGCCGCCAGTGCGGCCCAAGCCTTCCTCACGGCGGGTTCATATTTGGCCCGATCCAGCAGGCCGTGATTCACGCCCCACGTCAACGCGTAGGTGTAGAAGCCCGAACCACTCGTTTCCTTGAGCGGATAGCTCGCCGGGTCGAGCAGGCTGGAACGCCATAGGCCATCTTCCTGCTGGCAGGTCAAAATCTTCGCGGCCATTTGCTGGAACTGTTTCTCGAAGCGCGCACGCGCGGGATCATTGGCCGGCAGATGTTGCAACATGCGGACGAGACCGCCCATCACCCAGCCGTTGCCGCGGCTCCAAAACACCTTCTTCCCGTTGGCCTCGCGCTTGTCGAAATAGGTGCTGTCCCGGAAATACAGGTGCTCCTCCGCGTCGCAGAGATAATCCGATGTGCGCCACCAGTTCGTGATGGCAAAATCGCGATACTTCATCTCCCCAGTAACTACCGCCAGGCGCAGCCACGCAGGCGGCGCCATGAACAGGGCGTCACACCACGACCACAGATCGCCTATGCCGCGTTGCTTGAAATCGAGCGTCGGAAATTGGCGCGGGTTGGCCAGGATGATATCAAAGCTCTCGCGCATCGGCGCAATCATTCGTGCGTCCTTGGTCACCTGATACAACTCGCAGTAAGTTTGGCCGACCACGTGGTCATCCGCATGGTAGCGGCGCGGACCGAGCTTCCATTGATTTGCCTCTCCCATTGTGATCATGGCGTCGCGATACTTGCTTTTGCTCGAAATCTGGCTGAGCGCCATGAAACCCGTATAGCCCGCACCCTGCGTCCAATCCGTGGGCTTGTGCTTGCTCGGGTTCGACAACTGCCAGTCCGCCACCCGTTCCATCGTGGCGAGAATTTCGGAGGCAGCGGGCCCGGCAGATTTGGTTGGCAACTGGGCGCAGGCCGCAAATACAAATGCCGTCACCGCTACGGGGATCAGTTGGAGCAGACGATGTTTCATGCGCACAAGAAACGTAGTTTCCGCGACGTTTGCAATTCAGAAGCGTTGGGCTTTCATTGGAACTTGCCTGAGTTTGTCCGACGAAATGGAATCGGATTGGCGCGCCGCACCCACAATCTCTAAACTCTTCGTGTGAACGGTGAGGCCATCCAGTTTGCCGCAAATCAGCGGCGACCGCTCCGCGCTATCTTTGGCTTCATCGCCCTGCTCAGTGTGCTGGCTACTGTCGCCCGCGCCCACGATCCCTACGAAATCACCACCCGGGCGTTTCTCTACTCCAACCATCTTGAACTGCGGATTGAAATGGAATTCCCCGCCGCGATGCTCTTGGCCGGCCAACCTGGCTGGCGCACCAATGAGATCTCCGCCGCGGAACAATTGTCGCTCGCATATCCGGCGCTGGCGGCGCGCGCGGCCGGATTTCTGCACGTGCTAACCAATGGCGTTCCCCTGCCCATCACCAGCACAAATGTCGCGCTCGGCGTCGAGGATCACGTGAGCTTCATCCTCTGGCTCCCGCCCGTCCCGCCGGGCGCGCTTAGCTTCGGCATCGGCGAATTGAAACAACTAAGCGGACACGGACCCTACGGAACGTCGCTGACTGTTCTCGACATGGTGCAACGCCGTGTGCTGGGGCAGGCGGTGTTGTTTGGCGACAGCGCGCCGTTCCAAATCAGCGCCGCCGAACGCTTAGCCACCAATCAGACGAACAATCCATCACCGGTGATTCGCCTATCGAGCACCAATCTGTCACGCGCAACTAGCGACACCGCCCCGCGCCCAATCTGGAACGGATGGTGGTGGTTGCTGGTGCTCGCAGTCGGCACGTTGCTGTTGGCCAATGTTGCCATCCGGCGTCGAAAGTAGCCGCGCGGTTGCGCGCGCCCCTGGTCGCCAGAACCGGCGATTCACCAGACACCGCTCGTCTGTTACAATTCCGCACCCGCACCGCCGGGGTATTTGATGAACGAAGCATTAACAGCCCGCCAGCCTTCCCCGCGTGGACTCCTCCAAGGCTACCTTCTCGCGGGGCTGGCCCTGGCGGCGGGCCTCAATGCCTCCGCGCAACGGCATATGGAAACGCTTGGACGTGGCGTCGTGGCGGTGCGGACCAGTGCTTCCTCGGCCTACGTCGGCTGGCGGTTGTTTGGCACTGACCCGGTGGACACCAAGTTCAACCTTTACCGTGTCACCGCGGGGGTGACGAACCTTCTCGCTGCCAACCTCGCGAGTTCCTGCAATTTCCAGGACAACTCCGCTAGCACGAACTTCGCGCACGCCTGGTTTGTCCAACCGATCCTCAATGGCGTCACGCAGGCAAGCAGCGCCAGCTTTTCCATGCCGGCGGGGGCGGCGAATCAGCAATTCCAAAACATCCCGTTGCAAATCCCCTCGGGCGGCACCTCGCCGCCGACGGCCAATGGCGACGACCCGGGTGGGCCGTATGTTTACAATGCAAACGACTGCAGCGTGGGTGACGTGGATGGCGATGGCGTGTATGAAATCGTGCTGAAGTGGGATCCTTCTAATTCCAAGGACAATTCGCAGAGCGGCTTCACCGGCAACACGATTCTCGAGTGCTACAAACTGGACGGCACGCAGCTGTGGCGCATTAATCTCGGGCCCAATGTCCGGTCCGGCGCGCACTACACGCAGTTCATGGTTTATGATTTTGACGGCGATGGGCGCGCCGAGGTGATGTGTCGCACGGCGCCAGGGGCCGTCGACGGTCTTGGCAATTACGTCGGGGGACTGGCGAAGTGGCAGACGGCAAATGGGCCGCGCCCGAGTTTCAACAACACGGATGATTATCGCGCCACGGGACCAAACGGGGCCAATGGCTACGTGCTGGCCGGGCCGGAGTTTTTTTCCGTGTTCAACGGTCTGACTGGTGAGGAAATGGCGACGGCGACTTATTTCCCAAAGCGCGACCCCGACAACAACAACGACAATCCAACGGCGGCTCGGATGGATACCGTCTGGGGCGATGCCTATGGTAATCGCATTGATCGTTTCCTCGCGGGCGTTGCCTACGTGGACGGCATCCGGCCGAGTGGAATTTTTTGCCGCGGATATTACACCCGGGCGTACGTAGCGGCGTGGGATTGGCGCAATGGCGTATTGTCACTACGCTGGACTTTCTCCAGCGAGGCAGGCAACCCCGCGTATCGCGGCCAAGGCGCGCATAGCTTGAGCATTGGGGACGCCGACGGCGACGGGCGCGACGAAATTCTCTTTGGTGCGGCGTCCATCAACGACAACGGCACCGGGCATTACTCGACGCAGCTGGGCCACGGTGACGCGGAACACTTCTCGGACATGGATCCGCTGCGGCCCGGGCTGGAAGTTTTCATGGTGCATGAATCCCCCGGTTCCTACGGTGCAAACGGTCTGGAGTATCGCGATGCGGTGACGGGTGGATTGCTGTTCGGCTACAACGGCACCAGCGCGGACGTAGGACGCGGTGTCGCCTACGATATTGATCCGCGTTACCGGGGTTACGAGATGTGGGGCGCGGGGGGCGTACTGATGAGCGCTACGGGCGCGCAAATCACCAGCTCTCGTCCGTCGCAGATGAACTTCTCCGTCTGGTGGGATGCGGATATGTTGCGCGAAACGTTGGATGGCACGGCCGTGCGGAAATGGGATTGGAACGCCAATGCCAACAATTCGATCCTCTTACCGGCCGGCCTGACGTCCAACAACGGCACGAAATCCACTCCCTGCCTCAGTGCGGATCTCTTTGGCGACTGGCGCGAGGAAATCATCTGGCGCACGAGCGACAATCTCAACCTACGCATCTACACCACCACGACGCTGGCAACCAACCGCCTCTACACGCTGATGCACGACCCGCAATATCGGTGTGCCATCGCGTGGCAAAACACGGCCTACAACCAACCGCCGCATCCTGGATTCTTCATGGGTCAGGACATGTTCCCGCCACCGATTGCTCCAACCTCCGCTGCCTCGCTCGCATGGCGCGGGAGTGGAGACTGGAATGCGGCTGGCACATGGTTCATCAATGGGGTCTGGACCAACAACGTGCTCACGAATTTTACCGGCGGCAGTTCTGTCTTGTTTGACCTGCGGGCGTCCAACAACACCAGCGTCACCATTCCCGCTGCGGTGTTTCCAAGTGGCGTGTCCGTGCATTCACCCTCAAATTTCACCTTCACCGGCCCAGGTTCAATCTCCGGCAGCGCATCCCTGATCAAAGCAGGCGGTGGGCGGCTGACAGTAGCGAACACTAACGATTTCACCGGCGCAACAACGGTCAGCGGCGGTGGATTTTTTGTAAACGGCGCGCTCACCGCCAGCCCCGTGACCGTCGAACGTCGCGGAACACCTGAAGGTCCGTCGCAGTTCGGTGGCAGTGGTGTGCTTGGCAACGGACTCACCATGCAGCCCGGGACTGTGCTCATTGCCGGCCCGGGCACCAATTCACCTGGAACTCTCACGATTACTAACACCGCCGGGATTCAGGGCGTGCTGGCTCGATTCGATATGTCCATCGACCCGTCCGGAACAACCAACGCCAACGACGTGGTGCAGGTGTTCGGCAACTTGACGTTAGCCGGGACAAACACGATTGAGGTCAGACAACTCAGCGGGACGCTCGGCAAGGGCAGTTATCCGTTGATCCGCTACACCGGCGCGCTAAGCGGCGGGCTGGGTAATCTGGTCCTGAGCGGAAACTTTGTTCAGCCGGTCGCCCTTACAAACCCTCCTGGCATGATCGCGTTGGTTGCCGATGTGCCTGCTGCTCCGCCTGCGGCGCCTACGACTTTGTTTACCGCGGCGAACGGCGCGTTTCAAATCAATCTTGCGTGGGCGGACAATTCCACGAACGAAATCGCGTTTCTCGTCGAGCGGGCGCAGGGCAGTCCGGCTAACTTCGCGCAGATCGCCGGTGTTGGGGCGAACACCACGACCTATCAGGACATCGGACTGACGGCGAACACAACTTATTACTATCGCGTCCGCGGCACGAACCTCGCCGGCTTCTCGGCCTACTCCAACACCAACAATGCCACCACAACAACTATTCCACCCTCCCTCACCTGGAAAGGCGACGGCCTAGCCAACGTCTGGGACATTGCCACCACGCCCAATTGGCTGAACGGCGGAACGCAGACGCTCTACGCGGACGGAGCTTACGTGACGATAAACGATGTCGGCTCAAACAGTCCGGCGATCAATCTCGCCACCACGCTAGCTCCGGGATCAGTCAATGTGAATGCGAGCAAATCATACTCGCTGGGCGGCGGCGGGCGATTGAGTGGCTCCATGACGCTGACGAAGTCCGGGGCAAGCTTGCTAACCGTGAACAATACCAACACGTTTACCGGGGGGATCGTACTCAGTAACGGAACGCTCATCACTGGCAGCATTGGCGCAAACAGCGCCGGCCTTGGTTCCGGAGCAATCACGTTGCGCGGTGGCATACTTGAATTCAACGGCTGGACCGGCAACAGCGGCACCGAGTTCGGCGGCAACACCAACGCGTTGATAGTTCCCGCAGGCAGCACCACGACCATTCGCCTGCCGCAGCGCTTTCAAGCCCCTGGATTCACCGGCCCGTTGACCGGCGCCGGCACCCTAAATCTGCTGGTGAAATATCTGCGCTGCGATGTGAAGGGAGACTGGGCAAGCTTCACCGGCAACCTCAATGTCACCCGCGGGAACACTGGCGCAACCGTGGATGATTTCCGGGTGGGCAACGCTGCGGGCTTCCCCAACGCCCGGCTCAGCATCGGCACGAATGTGTTGATGTATTCAAGGGCCGCGGCGGACAGCATCATTCCCATCGGTGAATTCAGCGCCGCACCTGGTGCGGTCGTGACCGCGGGCGGTTGTAGCGGCAATTGCGGCGCCGGCACGCAGAACGCCGTCACCTGGCGCGTCGGCGGGCTCGACACTGATGCCACCAACCACGCCGTATTCTCAGGCGCGACCAGTCTTATCAAGGAAGGCGCGGGCAGCTGGACGCTTACCCGGGACAATACTTATTCGGGCACGACGGTCGTGAACGAAGGCACACTGGTGATTCTCGGCAATCAATCCGCGGCGAATAACATGCTCACGGTGAATCCCGGCGGCACGATCGCCGGCGCCGGAATCATCGGTGGCAACGCAAACATCGCCGGTGCGATTGCTCCCGGCCCGGCCATTGGAACGCTCACATTCAATGGCGACCTCAACTTGAGCCCCACCAGCACCACGATGATTGAACTCACCAAAGCGCCAGTCACGAACGACGTGTTGCGTGTGCTGGGAATTTTCTCTCGCGGCGGCACGCTGCTCGTCAACCAACTGGCCACCAACGCGCTGGCTGCCGGCGACAGCTTTGTGATCTTCGACACGCCGTCGGCCATGAATCAATTCGCCAGCATTATATTGCCGCCGCTGGCCGCCGGACTGCGGTGGGAAACCAATTCGCTTTACTCGACTGGAACGATTTCTGTCATTCCCGCGCCGCCGGTGATTCAAAGCGCGCAGATGCTGGGCAACGGCACGTTCCGGCTCACCTTCACCGGTGGGAATGGTCAGAATTACGAAGTGCGCGCCAGCACCAACGTCGCGTTGCTGCCTTTGACCAGCTGGCAGTGGCTCACCGGCGGGGTATTCAGCGGCAGCGCAGTTACCGTGGATGATCCCGCCGCGACGAATCAGCTGCGGCGTTTCTATTTGATCCGGGTGCCGTAACGCCAATTCGCGACCGCGCCGGGCCTCTGCGCATCAGAGTTTGACCGGCATTCCAGTTCGGATGGACTGTTCTTCCGCTTCGCAGATTTCCACCGCATTCAACCCATCCCGCGCCGTGACCACCGCGGGCCGCTGGCCGATTTGGATGCAGTTCACAAGATGGCGCAATTGTTCGATGTAACCATCCGTGCCCGCCGTGGGAACGGTGCGCGCGTTCTCGCCTTCCTCACTCAGTTGCAACGCGCCTTCGCCCCGCGAACTGTCGAAGTCCGCCGTCGCCCGCTCGAAATTCACGGTGTAGCTCATATTGAAGCCGCTGGTCAGCAGCCAGCTTCCCTCCGCGTAAACCGTCGCCTCGCTCGCCACGTGATACTGACAGACCACGTGATCAATCGCGCCGCTGAACCGGGTTTGCCCAGTCGCATAAACGGTTTGGGGCCGGCCAAAAAGGAATTGCACGAAATCCACATCGTGGATGTGCATGTCAAACAACGCCCCGCCGGATTCAGCCCCGTTGAAATAAGTCCCCTGACTCCAGCCAGGCGGCGCCGACGCGCGACGGAAGCGCGCGGCGAGTATCTTCCCGTAAGTGTTTCGATCCGCGAGGTCCTTGAGCCAGCCCCAGCCGGGCCAAAATCGAAGGCACATTGCCGGCACAAAAAACTTCCCGCTGTTCTCCGCCGCACTGACGATTGCGCGCGCCTGCTGCGCGGTGCGAGCCAACGGTTTTTCACATAGCACGTGCTTGCCCGCCTGAAGGGCCGCGAGCGATTGCGACACATGTAACGGCGTGGGCGTGCAGATGCTCAGTAGTTCAACTTCAGGATCCGCCAATAGGGCTTCGAAACTCGAAAAACTGCGCACGCCTTCACCGAGTTTGATTGAATCCGTGCCGGTGATATTGCCGGTCACACCCGCAAGCACGCCGTTCACGGGCTTGCGACTCGGGCTACACACCGCAACGATTTCAGCGGTGTCGAGTTTCTGGTAAGACTTGATGTGCGTCTGGCCCATGAAGCCCAGGCCGACGACACCAACTTTGACTTTGCGGGCTGCAGGTGATTGGCTCATGGCTCAGGCAGAAATCCGCTCGACCAGCTCGCGTGCGGCGCGGATGTCTTCCACGCGCTGTGCGCCAGCTTCGCGTTCGATGCACAGATCGCCGGTGAAATTGACCTCGCGCAAAGTCGCAAAGAACGCCGACCAATCTACTTCGCCTTTGCCCACCGGGACTTCGTCGCCCCAGGTCCCAGGCACGCGCGTGCGCACGGCATCCTTGATGTGCACCTGGCGAATCCACGGCCCAAGCGTGCGGACGGCCGCGATGGGATCGCCCTTGTCGTAAAGAATCATGTTCGCCGGGTCGAAGTTCGCCCCCACGGTGCCGTGATTGAGCACGTCAAGAAATCCCCGTAATTCGTCGGCGGTTTCCTGCCCGGTTTCCAGTCCCAGTTTTATTCCGCGGGCGGAAAACACAGCCGCGATCTTTTCCAGGCGCTCCTTGAGCTTGGCAAACGCCGGGTCCGAGGCGTCGTGCGGGAGAAAGCCTGCATGAAACGTCACGAGCTTTAGTCCAAGCCCCTCCGCTAGATCAAGCGTGCTTCGGATATTGTCCCAGTTCTTCTCCCACGTGGCGTCCGGGGCGATGCCGCCGGTGGTGCGAATGGATTCCAACGTCGAATAATCCTCCCCCACACAGCCAAACATTCCGGACACAATGCTCACTTCGTTGTCCTCGAGCAACCGCGGCGCCACGCCCCAGACGTCCGGCTCATTGCGCAAGGGATCGAGCGCCAGTTGCACGCGATTCAGGCCGATGGCACGCAGGCGTTCGAGCAGTTCAATCGGCGTGGCGGCTTGCAGCGACCAACTGCATACCGCGAGTCGGTTGGAAAGACTGTTTGTGCTCATGAAATCAATTGGTTGCCGGCCAAGAAATCGGGAAACATCCTGCCCGCTGGTTCATCGGGTCGGCGAAAAGATTGTGCGCGGGTGGAACGTGAGTGACAAGACTGGAACTGAGTTTCGATTACCCACGAATTAGGGAGGTGGTTTGAGGTAAAGTGCTGCCGACTACAAGTCGGCAGCACATTGGCAGCGGACGCAACTTTTGTTTGCCTCGCCGCTGGGAAATCGCAATCGTTGTTGCCGCATGGCCAAACGCGCAGTCCAACCTGACCGACTCGACCACGAGCGGCGGCTTTGGGCGCAGGGCCTGACGCTGGTCGCAGGCTTAGATGAAGCCGGGCGCGGGCCCCTTGCTGGCCCGGTCGTGGCGGCGGCGGTGATATTTCCGTCGCACTGGCAGGAAACCGGTATCCCTTCCGAACTTCGTGAACTCAACGACTCCAAGCAACTCATAGCAGAACAGCGAGAAAAATTCTTCGCCATTCTAGTGGCGCATCCGGGGATTCAACGCGGCATTGGCATCGTTGATTCGCTGACCATTGACCGGGTCAACATTCTGCAAGCGACGCATCGCGCGATGAACGAGGCGCTCGTCCAACTCCAGCCGTCAGCGCAGCACGCACTGGTGGATGGCCTGCCGGTGAACAGCCTGCGCGTGACGCAGACCGCATTGGTAAAGGGTGATTCGCTGAGTTACTCCATCGCCGCTGCGAGTGTGCTGGCCAAGGTGACGCGCGACCGGATGATGCTGGATTACGAGCGGGAGTTCCCCGGCTACGGTTTTGCCGAGCACAAAGGCTACGGCACGCCGCAACATCTGGCCGCGATTGCCGAACTCGGCCCGTGTGCCATTCACCGCAAGAGTTTCGCGCCGATGAGGCCAAGGGAGTTGGAATTATTCTAAACCGCTTGATGTTTCACCACTGGCGGACGCGATAGAAACGCTGCTGCGAATTGGTGGCGGACGAATCAGTCAACGTGCGCAGCTTGCCCGTGCCAGCTACCAGCGGCAACGCCGTCCAGTTTGAGTCGGAAAGTGAAGCCTTGTGTTCCAACCGATAGACGCGACCGCTGACGGTCGGAATAGTGACTGAAAAACCAAATTGATCGAGCTTGGGTTCGGTAAACGGAGGACTGGTCTGCCCTGAAGGCTCACCGACCAAAGCCATGTAGGAACTACCGCCCGTCGTGATCGCGGAGACGTTTGCAAGTCCAACCGGCGGTAGGAACTGTTCAAATGGAATAACGCTGCCCCAAATAACCACGTTGCCATCATCCCGCAGTGCCAACATTGGCATGTCAGCGGTGATCATCACGAGGTTGGTTGCGGACGAAGGAATAATGTGAGGACTCCCATACGAGCTGCCCCAAACCACCAGACTGCCATCCTCCTTGAGTGCAGCACTGCTTAAACCTCCGGCAGCAATGGCAACGACATTGGAAAGCGAAATGGGAACATTGGTCTGACCGTCCGAGTTACGCCCCCAACTTACAACTCTTCCGTCCGCAGTGAGCGCGAGGCTGTGCAAGTCATGCGCAGCAACGCTGATGACGTTGGTCAGCCAAACCGGCACGTTGGTATTCCCATACGTGTTCGATCCCCAGCCGATAACGGTGCCGTCTGATTTCAGTGCAAGGAAGTAATTTTGCCCTGCCGCTATGGCGATGACGTTAGAAAGTCCAACCGGAATGTTTGTCAGCCCAGTGACGTTCGACCCCCAACTCATTAGCTGGCCGTCAGACTTCAACGCTAACGGAGATAAACTAGTCATCACAAGATCCACAACGCCATCGAGCATGGGAGGCATACCATTAGTGATTGAATAGCTGTTCCCCCAAGCAACGATCTTGCCATCACTGGTCAGAGCGGCCCGTGCTCCATTCCGATTCGATCTGATTTTGAATGCATTCGTTGCACTGGCCGGGACGGGCGCCACGCTACTTCCCCACGCAGCGATGGGAACGAGCGATAGCATAGCCGCGCTGGAGTTTGTGCTCTCAAGTGTGTTGGTGACCACTACATCATAGGCGCCGATATCCAGTGCTTGGAGATTCGAGAGAACGAGGCTGCTGTTGGTGGCGCCGCCCACTGCCAAGCCGTTGTGCCGCCATTGATACATCAGTGGCAGCCCCGACTGGGCGGTCACAGAGAATGAGGTTGCACCACCTGCAAACCAAGCCTTGGAAGTGGGCTGAGTGGTGATCAACGATGGCAGCATTGTGAGCACTGCCGGTGCTGAGGTAACCACGGTCAGCGAATTGCTGATTACCACGGTGTAATAACCGGAATTGCTGAGTTGGAGGCTCGTAAGCGCGAGCGTGCTATTGGTGGCGCCGAGGATATTGGTGCCGTTACATTGCCACTGGTACGTCAAAGGCGGTGCACCAAGCGCCGAGACAGAGAACGTCACATTGCTGCCCACGAAGCCCAGTTTCGGGACCGGGGCAACGTAAATGATCACCGGTTCGACATTGAGCTGGAGATTAGTGCGGGTGGCGGTGCCCAGTGGGTTGCTGGCGGTCAACGTGTAGAAACCCGCGTGAGCCAGCGTCGTGTTCGTAATGGCAAGAAATGAATTGGTCGCATTGGGAAGGTTTGTTCCCATGAAGCTCCATTGGTATTTGATGGGATACTGTCCGGACGCAACCAGCCGCAAGAATGCAGGGCGACTACTGGCAACCGTTCTAGGGATGGACGGCTCGTAAAACACCGGCGCACCACTTCCAGCGATGGCAAAGGAGGCGCGGCCGGAACCGGCAACATGAGTGAGATTGGTCGCAGTTGCCGGCAGGTTTAGTTGGCCGTAAGTATTATTCCCCCAAACCACCACTCTACCGTCCTTTCGCAGTGCCAAAGCGTGACCACCGCCCGAGCGGATTTCCGTAACATTGGTCGCGCTGGTGGGGACAGTTGCTATTGTACTTGATCCAGGGAAATAAGCTGAAGTAGAACCCCAAGAAACCACCCGACCATCATTCCGCAAAGCGGCGCAATGTCGGTAACCAGCTGCAATCGCCACGATGTTCGTGGCAGCCGCCGGGACATTTGTCACGGCCGAGTTGACTCCCCACGCGATCACTCGACCATCGCTTCTCAGCGCGACGGCGTCGTACGAAGCGGCAGCGACTTGGACGATGTGACGCGCTTCAGACGGAATATTCGTCAACACGGCGCCGTACTGAAAATTTCCCCAAGCTACGACATGACCATCCGCGCGCAGCGCGAAGCCAAACTGACCCGGCGGTCCGGCAGATGCGGCGAGGATGTTTGTAGCCTGCGGAGGGACGTTCGTGGGACTGTTATCGAAAAAAGATCGGTAGCCCCAGATCTTGAATGTGCCATCCTCAAGGATTGAATACCCGTTGACTTCTGCACCGCCGATCGCGACTGCTGGTGTGGCATCTGAGGGAACTGAAACTGTGTTACTGCCGCCAAAAGGGGCGAACGCCCCCCAAGCCACCACACTTCGATCAGCCAGCAGCGCGATGGCATGATCGTCTCCGCTTGCGAGGCCGACTACATTGGTCGTGAAGGCGGGAGGATTGGTCAGACCGTAGGTGTTGTCGCCCCACGCAAAAAACTGTGCATGGGAACTGGTGGGAATGCACATCAGACCGAGTGCAAGCCAAGCGAGTAATTTGGGAAATCTCATATCCTTGAGAGCTTCTTGGGCAGTAAAACCCGGGCGCTTGGCGTCCTGCAAGCCCAATTACTGTTAATAATCTTGACCCCCTTTTGCTTCACGCGTTTACTCATGGGCGTTAGGCAACTTCATGTTTGCACAACTTAAGAGCCTGTTCTCCAACGATATTGGGATAGACCTCGGGACGGCCAATTCGCTCGTTTACGTTCGTGATCGAGGGATTGTTCTGCGCGAGCCATCGGTCGTGGCAATTCAGGCGGGCACAACCAACGTACTGGCCGTCGGTGATGAAGCCAAACGCATGCTCGGGCGCACGCCCGGGAACATCGTGGCCATCCGACCGATGAAAGACGGCGTCATCGCCGACTTCGAAATCACCGAGGCCATGCTCCGCCACTTCATCCAAAAGGTCCATCACCGCAAGTTGATTGCCCCACGCGTCGTGGTGGCAGTCCCATCGGGCATTACCGAAGTTGAGAAACGGGCGGTCAAGGATTCCGCTACTCATGCTGGAGCGCGGGAGGTTTACCTCATCGAACAACCCATGGCCTCGGCCATCGGCGTCGGCCTCCCCGTGCATGAACCCGCGGGCAACATGATCGTGGATATCGGCGGCGGGACTTGCGAAATCGCAATCATCTCACTGGCCGGCATCGTCTTCAGCCGCAGCCTGCGGGTGGGCGGAGACGAATTTGACGATACCATCGTCGCGCACATGAAGCGCGCCTACAACTTAATGATCGGTGAACGCACCGCGGAAGAGATCAAGATCCGGATTGGATCGGCTTTTCCGCTGGAGCAGGAATTAAACATGGAAGTCAAGGGACGCGATCTGAGTTCCGGTCTGCCCAAAACGCTGACCATCCGCTCGGAGGAAATTCGCGAAGCCTTGCATGAGCCGCTTTCAAGCATCCTCGAATCCATACGCTTGACGCTCGAACGCTGCCCGCCCGAACTCGCCGCTGATCTCGTGGATCGCGGCATTGTGATGGCTGGCGGTGGCGCATTATTGCGCGGCATAGACCGGATGGTGGCCGAAGAGACGGGCCTACCGGTGAACATTGCCGACGATCCGTTGAGCGCCGTGGCGGAGGGAACGGGGCGGGTGTTGCAGGAACTGCAGTTCCTCAAACGCGTCTCGAGCCAAGCCGGTTAATTCCTGCCCCTGTGGGCCAAAGCTCCAAGGGAGCGACGGCCCATGCGTTCGCCCGCCGCGCCGACAGAGTCCGGCGTGGGCAGCGAACATGTTTAAGAAACCGCATTACATCGCGGGGGCCGTAGTTGTCCTGCTGGCGCTGGTTCTGTTGAACCTGCCGCCCAAGGCATCCGCCCGGCTGAAACTCGCCATCGGCAGCATCTTTCTGCCACTGTTCGGGCTGGCTGGCGGCGCCCAATCGGCTGCGTCCGCCACGGCCGATGCCCTCACCCCTCGCGGTGAGCTGGTCCGCCAGAACGAAATCCTTCGCCGCGAGAATCAGCAGCTCAAGATCCTGTTGATGCAGGCGGCGGAAAACGCCAAAGCCGACGCCCGCGTGCGTGAGCAAACCGGGCGCTTCAAAACTACTCAGTGGAAACTCAAGCTGGCGCGCGTGCTATCGCGCGATCCGGCCAACTGGTGGCGCACCATCACTATCGATCTGGGGACGCGGGACGGCATCCGGGCAGATCTGCCGGTGCTCACTGCCGATGGCTTGGCGGGCAAGATCATTTCCGCCAGCTTCGATCGCGCCCAGGTCATTCTGCTGGGCGATCCGAACTGCCGCGTTTCCGCCCTCGTCGAAAACCAGACCCGCGACCAGGGAATTATTGGCGTGGCCGGCGGACCGTTTGACGGTGCGTCGGTGCAGATGGAATACCTCGCGCGCAGCGCCGTCAGCAACATCAAACCCGGCCAGCGCGTCGTCAGCAGCGGCGAAGGCGGCGTGTTCCCGAAGGGCATCCCGCTCGGCACCATCGCCGACACGCGCCCCGCCGAGAGCGGCATGTTCTTGCAAGCGCGGGTCAAGTTGTCCGCCAACCTGAGCGGGCTGGAGGAAGTGTGGGTGTTGTTCCCATGAGAACGACTCTGACCTCACACCCTGAACCTATGCTGCCGATTCCGGCGGTTGCGCAGTTCTCCCTCACCCTTGATCGCGCTCCCGTTGGGAGAGGGCAACAGCGGTTGTGTGCGCCCGATGGCTCAATCGCCGTTGAGCAATCTCTGATTCAGGATTTAACCTATGACGGGAAGGAATTCTCCTTCTCCCAGCGGGAGCGAGACGGGGTGAGGGAGGATCGTACAACCGCCAAGCGCGCCGAGATTTGGAGGCCCCGCAAATGAACATCCTCCCCTCCATCTTGATCCTGCTCGTCACCTTGCTGAGCGTGTTCGCTCAGGCAGCGCTGCCGGGATTCCGCCCGTGGTTCGGCGCCCAGGTAAACCTGCTGCCAGCGCTGGTGGTTTACACGGCTTTGACCAACAATCTCGCGATGGTGGCCGGGGTAGCCGTCGTGGGCAGCCTCGCCTTCGATTCACTTTCGGCGAACACGCTCGGAGTCAGCCTGCTGCCAATGTTCGTTGTGGGCTGGATCATTCATTCTCGCCGCGATTTGATTTTGCGCGAGCAGATGTTCGCGCAGTTCGTGCTCGGGGCCATCGCCAGCGCGATAGTACCTGCGGGGACATTGCTGCTGTTGCTCAGCGCGGGCGACAAACCGCTGCTCGGCTGGGGCACGCTGTGGCAATTCACCGTCATGACGGCTGGCGGCGCCTTGGCGACTCCGCTGCTGTTCTGGCTGTTCGAATTCCTGAATCAATTCCTCGGCTACAAACCCGTCACGCAATCGAGCTTCCGGCCTGATCGCGAAATTCGCCGGGGGCGCACCTGACATGTTTGTCTTCGACCAACTGCGAAGAAACGACGCGCAACTCCGGTTGCTGGGGGCGGGGATTCTTTGCGGCCTGCTCGTCCTGGCGGCAGGCCTGTGGTGGATCCAAATCGTGCACGCGCGCGATTTTCAGGCGAGCATGGAGACGCAGCATTATCGCACCGTGCGCATGCCGGCGCTGAGGGGGATGATTTACGATCGCGCAGGGAGAATTCTGGCGGACAACCGGCCATCGTTTGATGTCAGCCTGTTCCTCGAAGATCTGCCGCCGCAGTTTCGCGCTGAGTATTCGCGCATTCGCCCACGCAAGGTGGTCACCAACGTCGCACCCTTCTGGAGATTCTGGGCGCCGAACAGCCAGGTCGTGACGCAGGCGGTCCGACTCACCCGCACTGAGCGCGACCAACTGGAATGGCAGGCGCGCTATAACGTGGCGAGCAATGTGACGTATGAAATCTCCAGCCGGTTGCGCCAGCCCACGGGCGTGAAGTTTGCGGATTTCAAAAAGCACTACGTCGAGAATCTGCCGTTGCCCTTTGCAGTGATGAAGGGCCTGAATCCCACCCAGCTGGCGCGCTATGGTGAACAGTTTTCCGCTGTGCCCGGCACGGACCTCGATATCAGTTCCTCGCGCGTCTATCCCTACGAAGGCGCCGCGGCGCACGTGCTCGGTTATCTGCGCAAGAACAACGATTCAGTGACGGACGAAGAGGCGTACTACTCGTATCGCCTGCCGGACTATCGTGGCATGGTCGGGATTGAAGGCGGATTGGATTCGGTGTTGCGCGGGCGCGCGGGTTTGAAATCCGTGCTGGTGAACAGCCTCGGCTATCGCAAAGCCGAGAGCATCTGGACGCCGGTCGTGCCCGGCAGGAACGTCACGCTGACGATTGACATCGAACTGCAACAGGCCGTCGAGGCGGGCTTGCGCAAACGGATTGATCGCAATCAAGGCGGAGCGGTGGTCGTGATGGATGTCCAATCGGGTGACGTGCTGGCGATGGCTTCCTCCCCCAGCGGCAATCCCAACGATCTTATCCGCGGCTTCTCGAGTGTCGACGGGGCACGCTGGACAAACGAAACCTACGGGGTGCAGAAGAATCGCGCCACGCGCGAGAACTATCAGGCCGGCTCGATCTTCAAAACCATCGTCGCGCTGGCCGCGCTGGAGAACGGACACAATCCCGACGAAGAGATCATCGTCGAGGCCAACCCGCGCAATCCGAATCGTGGCATCATTTACGTCGGGCGCAATCGCGAGCCTATTGATGACACCGCGCCGCCAGGCAAATACAACCTGCGCCGCGCCATCGTGCGCTCAAGCAATGCTTACTTTGTCGAAGTTGGCTTGCGCCCGGGAGTCTTTGACCGCGTGCTCGAGTTGGGTAGTCGCCTGCATCTCGGCGAACGGTTCGGGACAAACGCGCTGCCATTGCTCCAAGATGCGCCGGGACATTTTCCCACCGCCGAGCAAGTCCGCCGCAAGTGGACGCCCGGAAACACCGCTCACATCTGCATCGGCCAGGGCATGATGGACGTGACACCGCTACAAATGGCGGTGATGGCCAGCGCCCTGGCGAATGGCGGAAAAGTCCTCTGGCCGCGACTGGTCAGCCGCATCGAACCGCCCGACCCCACGTCGCTCGAAAAGCCAGTGATCACGCCGTCCGGAATTGTGCGCACCAATCTCGGGGTCAGCGCCAACAATTTGCGCATCTTACGCGACGCCATGCTCGCCGAAACCGAAAGCCCCGAGGGCACCGGGCAGGCGGCGCTCGTGCCCGGATTGCGCATCTGCGGCAAGACCGGCACGGCCGAGCGCATTGAGCGCGGTCAGAAACTCAACACCGTCTGGTTCGCTTCCTACGCACCGGCAGATCAGCCGCGTTACGCCGTGGTGGTGATGGCAGAAAACGGCCAGTCCGGCGGCACGACCTGCGCGCCGGTGGCGCATGACGTTTACACCGCGTTGCTGCGGATGGAAGTGCGCCGCGCCGGCGGATCACTCGCGCAAGCTCGCAACTGAATCATGTTTGAAGCCAACCTCAACGAATCGCACCGCCGGATCGACCGGTTGCAACTCGCGGTCATCGCTCTGCTGATGACTGTGGGCGCGGCGTTCGTTTACAGCGCGACGACCAGCGGCGAGACTGCCCGCGCCGTGGCGTGGTTCGACCAGACATGGGTGCGACAGTTGATTTGGTACGGCGTTGGCATCGGCCTCGTGCTCGGCATTTGCCTCGTTGATTATCACATCTTCGCCCGGTGGTCGTACATTGGTTACTGGGGAACCATTCTCCTGTTGCTGGCGCTGCTTATCCCGGGGGTTGGTGTCACCCGCTTCGGCGCGACGAGGTGGATCGACATGGGCCCGTTCCTCTGCCAGCCGTCCGAGTTCGCCAAGGTTTCGTTCATCCTCGCGATGGGGAATTTCCTGAGCCGGCCGATCGAAGAGTTGCGGGACGTCCTCATTTTTTGGAAAGGCATCGGGCTGATGGCCCTGCCATTCCTGCTCATCATGAAAGAACCGGACCTCGGCTCGGCCATTGTGCTGATTCCAACTGGCTTCGTGATGATGTTCGTTGCTGGCACGCCCCGGCGCTATCTGGTGAAGCTCATCGGCGCCGGCATGCTGCTCGCGGCGTTGTTCCTCGTGGACGTGCTGTTCGCGCCCCCGGGCTGGTGGACGGTCAAACTCGAGGACTATCAGCGGCATCGGTTGCTGGTGTTCTTCGGCCGCGATTTTGCCGCGGCGGACGCCACCCCCGCGGAACGGGCCGCGGCGCAGCGCTTGCAGGAACAACGCTCGCACCAGGTGAAACAGGCGTTGATCACCGTCGGCTCGGGTGGTTTCTGGGGCAAGGGCTGGTGCGAGGGTAATCAGACCGCGCTAGGTTTTCTGCCGTCAGCGGCGGCACATAACGATTTTGTCTTCTCCGTCATTGCGGAGGAGAAAGGCTTCGTGGGCAGCCTCGGTGTGCTCACACTTTATGCGGTGCTCCTCTTCACTGGTTTGAGGACTGCCGGCCAGGCGCGCGATCGCCTGGGGACCATCGTGGCCGCGGGCGTTGTGACGCTCCTGTTCAGCCACGTTTTCATCAACATCGGAATGAACATCCGACTTATGCCGGTGACGGGCATTCCCCTGCCGCTGTTATCATACGGCGGATCATCAGTGTTATGCTCGTTGATCGCGATCGGCTTGCTGCAAAACATCCACATCTACAGAAGGGGTTATTGATATGAGTGACAACAAATTTGGCCGCCGGCGGCGCGGGATGCGCTTCCGCCCGAGTGGCGGACTGGGCCAACAAAACAACAAGAAGCCGGACAAGGACGCGATCCAAGCGCGCGCCGAAGCCGTGGGCGAAACGGTCGGCGGCCAGGAGAAACTGTTCGAGAAGCGCCACCAAAACGAAATTGAACGCGCCGAAAACGTCGCTGCCGGACTGCCGCCCGAAGGTGTGCCGACGAATGAAACGCCAACCAGCGAGCGCGAACACAAGCACGATTACCGCGAGCCCGATTTGCAGAAGCCCGCGCAAGTTCAGGAGGAAGTGAACTACAAGCCGGTGGAGTTCAAAGAGCCACCCAAGGGCATCATTGAAAAGATCAAGTCGGCCGCTGAAAACATCGTTAAGAAGGTCCAGAAACTGATCCGGCCCGAGAAGAAGATCCACAAGGAAATCGTCATCAACACCGAGACCCTCGAAACCCGCGTCGCGGTGTCCGAGGACGGCAAGCTCGAGGAATTCACCATTGAGCGCACGACCGAGGAACGTCTGGTCGGCAGCATCTTCAAAGGCAAGGTGCGCAATCTTGAAGACGGCCTGAAGGCGGCCTTTGTGGACATCGGCTTTGAGAAGAACGCGTTCCTACATTACTGGGACATCGTGCCGAATCAGTTCGACAGCGGCGTGGAAATCGTCGAGCGCGGCGGCAAGAAACGCGACCGGCCGAAGGTCACGCAGAAGGACATTCCCCGGCTTTATCCACCCGGCAGCGAAATCATCGTGCAGGTCACCAAAGGCCCGATCGGCACGAAAGGCCCGCGCATTACGACGAACCTCGTGTTGCCCGGTCGCTATCTCGTGTTGCTGCCCAACTCATATCAAAGCGGCATTTCCCGCAAGATCGAGAACCAGCAGGAACGCCAGCGTTTG
>Ga0315912_10000091_pt1 | contig 226334 bp, 195 predicted proteins | sample VfabasoilMG_FD_204469 | JGI IMG/M metagenome (GOLD analysis project Ga0315912, IMG submission 204469) | Garden soil microbial communities collected in Santa Monica, California, United States - V. faba soil | ecosystem: Environmental > Terrestrial > Soil > Garden | place: USA: California...
GAACCACGCCTTAAATGTCTGCTGTGGCGGGGTTCGGAGACCCCGCCCTACAAGATTCACCGCACCTGCAGGGTGTCGGCCTCATAGGCGAGGCCGAGGGACGGGATCGTGACGGCCTTGCGGCCGCCCTCTTTCTTCACCTTGCCCGCGACCCACGCGTCGTGCCCGGCGGCCTTGGCCGCGGCGAGCGTCGCCTCGACGGCCGACGGTGCCACGTAGGCGGCGAAACCGACGCCCATGTTGAACGTCGCGTAGGCCTCGCGCAGGTCGATCGGACCGGCCTCCATCAGGAATTTGAACAGCGCCGGGATCTCGCGCGGCGTCGCGATCTCATAGACGAACGGCTCCTCCAGCCGCATGAGCTTGCGCCAGCCGTGGCCCGTGACGTGCGCGACGTAGTTGAGCTTCACGCCGGCCTGCTGGCACTTCACCACGAAGTCCACGTAGATCGCCGACGCCGCGAGCAGGGCCTCGCCGTAGCTGCGGCCGTCACCGTGGCCGAGGGGCGTCGCGTAACCTTGCGTGAGCTTGTCAGCGATGAGCCGACACAGGCTCAGGCCGTTGGTCTGTACCCCCGTCGAGGCGAGAAAGATGATCGCGTCGCCATCGCGCACGTCGCCGGTGATGCGCTGCGCCTTGGGCGAGATTTTGCCGATCGCCGAGCCGGCCAGCACAATGGTGTCCGGGTTGACGATACTTTTGAGCGTGGGTGTCTCGCCGCCGCCCCAGACCGCGCCGGCCCGATGGCAACCCTCCGCCCAGCCGTCCACCAGCGCCTGCATGCGCACGGCATCGGTGAACCAGCCTGAATCGCCCACGGCCGCGTGCATCGCGACGGAAATCGGCCGCGCGCCGCAGGTCACGAGGTCGTTGACGATCGTGGCGACGGTATCGATGGCGATCTCGGCGTAGAAACACCTGCCGGTCGACGCATACACGGCGTCGGCCACGAGGTTCTTGGTGCCGAGGCCTTCCTCGACGTGGGCCAGGAAGTGGTCTGCCGCCTCGATCAGGTAGGCGCTCTCGCCGCGGGTCGTAGCGGGCTCGGCGTAGCCGTGGGCGGCGAGCTCGTTGGCCGTCGTGCGGGCGGCCTGCTGGCAGGCGCGCTTGAACGCATCAAGCTGGTCGTAGCGGACCCCGGAACTTTCGTAGCTTAAAGACATGGTTTTTTCACAGGAGGAAACGGAGTTAACGGAGAGTTAGGAAAAGCATTCTCTGTTCTCTCTGTTACCTCCTGTAAGAATTAGTAGCTTCTTCCTTCCGCTTTCTCGAAGTAATTCACGAAGGCCTGGTTCACGACGCGGAAGCCGCCCGGCGTCGGGTAGTTCCCGGTGAAATACCAATCGCCGCTGTGGTGAGGCAGCGCGAGGTGCAGGTTCTCGATGGACTGGAAGATGATCTCGATCTCGCCCTTCCAGCCGTTGGGCTTGGGCGACACCAGCTGCGTGATCTTCCGGGAAAGCTCGTCGGCCGTGAACGGCTCGTAGATCTTGCGGACGTGGTTGACCGGCACCTTGCCGGGGCTCGTCAGTTCGTCCCGGCACAGGCGGTAGACTTCCTCGATGAGCGCGGCCTGCCCGCGTTCCTTGAGAAGCGTGATGGCGGCCTCGAAGGCGACGAACTTGCCGATCTCCGACATGTCGATGCCGTAGCAGTCGGGGTAGCGGATCTGCGGCGCGGTGGAGGCGATGACAATCTTCCGCGGGTTGAGCCGCTTCAGGATGCGCAGGATCGAGCGGCGCAACGTGGTGCCGCGCACGATCGAGTCGTCGACGCACACGAGGTGGTCCTTGGGCTGCACGACGCCGTAGGTGACGTCGTAGACGAGCGAGGCGAGGTTGTTGCGGGACTTCTCCTGGCTGATGAAGGTGCGCATCTTCACGTCCTTGGAGACAAGCTTCTCGCCGCGCGGCCAGTTGTTGAGGATCAGGTCGTCGACCAGCGCCTCGGTGATCCTGCCGACCTTGGCGGCGTCGAGCAGGGTCTGCTTCACCTCGGCGCGGCGGCGGAAACGCAGCTCGCTCATCAGGCCGAAGTAGGCCACCTCAGCCGTGTTGGGGATGAAGCTGAAGACGGAGTTCTCGAGGTCGCCGTCGATGGAGGTCCAGATCTGGCTGGCGAGGCCGGCCCCGAGGGCCTTGCGCTCACGGTAGATGTCGGCGTCATTGCCGCGGGAGAAATAGATGCGCTCGAAGGTGCACTGCGTCTTGGGCAGCGCCGGGGTGATGCGCTCGACGGCGACCGTGCCGGCCTTCTTCATGATCACGGCGCAGCCGGGCTCGACCTCGTGGACCTCGCCTGCTTCGAGGTCGAACACCGTGCAGAGCGGCGCGCGCTCGGAGGCGAAGGCCACGACCTCGTCGTTCTCAAACCAATGGCAGGGCCGGATGCCCGACGGGTCGCGCGTCACGAAGGCGTCGCCGTTGCCGAGGACGCCCACGAGGGCGTAGCCGCCGTCCCAGTTGGTGGCGGCGGTGCGGAGCACGCGGGCCGGATCGATCTCCTCGTTGATCCGGCGCGAAATCTCCCCCCCGGGCAGGCCCGCGCCGCGCAGCTCGCGGTAGATCCGCTCGTGCTCGTCGTCGAGGCAGAAGCCGATGCGCTCGAGGATGGCCTGCGTGTCGGTGGCGAAGATCGGGTGCTGGCCGATGGCGATGAGGCTGTTGTTGAGCTCGGCCGTGTTGGTCAGGTTGAAATTGCCCGCGAGCATCAGGTTGCGGGTCGGCCAGGAACTGCGGCGGAAGAAAGGGTGGCAGGCGCTCAGATTGTAGCCGCCGGAGGTGCCGTAGCGCAGGTGGCCGAGGTAGAGCTCCCCGCAGAAGTCGAAGTTCTTTTTGACCGTGTCGGAGAACTCCGGGTGGATCGTCCCCTCGCCCACCAGGGTCGTGTAGCGGCTGGTGAGCGCCTGGAAGATGCGGTCGAGCGGGTTGTTGTCCACGTTGCGCTCGCGGAACATGTAGGGCTCGCCCGCGGGTACGTCGAACTTCACGCAGGCCACGCCCGCGCCGTCCTGCCCGCGGTTGTGCTGCTTCTCCATCAGGAGGAACAGCTGCTGGAAGCCCCAGAGCGCCGTCCCGTATTTCTCCTGGTAGTAGGCCAGCGGTTTCTTCAGCCGCACCAGGGCGATTCCGCATTCATGGGAGATAAATTCGCTCATATCGTCCCCCTGCTAGTGTTCACACTGCCCCCGGCCGCAAATTTTATGGTGGGCGATGGGTGAATTTTGCGCGTCACGGCATTAAAGACGTTCATTCCGCCGAGCGCCGGGGTTTCGTCAACGGCTTTCTCGGCCATAGTTTGAAATGCCCGGAGGATTAACCACAGAACACACAGAAAACACGGAAGGAAAGCGCCTTGTTCTGTGTGTTCCGTGTATTCTGTGGTTTCAAATCCGTGGTATGTCCGTTCCCCCACTTGACCGGCCCGGTGATGTTTGAAAGGTTCTCGTGCCTACCATGCTGATCCTTCGCGGCTCACCTGCCCTCTCCCCCTTTCGCCTCGCCAAGCTCCTCCAGGACGTCACTTCCGCCGGTCTGCCCATCAGCAGCGTCTCCGCCGAATTCGTCCATGTGGCCGAGCTGGACGGTGAGCTCAGTCCCGCGCAACAGGAAGTGTTGGGGAAACTGCTGACCTATGGTCCCAGCCGTGCCCTCCCGGCGGCGGCCGGCGATGAACTCATCCAGGTCGTCGCGCCCCGCCCCGGCACCATCTCGCCGTGGTCCTCCAAGGCCACCGACATCGCCCACATCTGTGGCCTCACCGCCCTTAAACGCATCGAGCGTGTCATCGCCTACCGTTTCGACGTCGAGGGCCCGGGCTCGCGCTTCCCGTTCTCGTCGCTGGATTCCGCCCAGCTCCAGGCCCTGCGCCCCAAGATCCACGACCGGATGACCCAGGCCGTCTTCGGCGATCTCGAGGCCTGCGCCGTGCTCTTCCGGCACAAGGCCCCGCGCCCGCTGGCGACCGTGCCCCTGCTGTCCGCCGGCCGCGCCGCCTTGGTGGTGGCCAACACCGAGCTGGGCCTCGCCCTCGCCACCGACGAGATCGACTATCTCGTCGCCGCCTTCACCAAGCTCGGCCGCGATCCGAGCGACGTGGAGCTGATGATGTTCGCGCAGGCCAACTCCGAGCATTGCCGCCACAAGATCTTCAACGCCACGTGGGAAATCGACGGCTCCGCCCGGGACCGGTCGCTGTTCCAGATGATCAAGAACACCTACACGCTGCACAGCGACGGCATCCTCTCCGCCTACAAGGATAACGCCGCGGTGTTCACCGGCAGCCGCGGCGGTCGCTTCTACGCCGACCCGCGCACTCACGAGTACACGGCCAGCAACGAGGACATCCACATCCTCTGCAAGGTCGAGACCCACAACCACCCGACCGCCATCTCCCCCTTCCCTGGTGCCGCCACGGGTTCCGGCGGCGAGATCCGCGACGAGGGCGCCACCGGCCGCGGCTCGAAGCCCAAGGCCGGCCTCGTCGGCTTCAGCGTCTCCAATCTCCGCCTGCCCGGCGCGATCCAGCCCTGGGAAAAGGACCACGGCAAACCCCACCGCATCGTCTCCGCCCTCGACATCATGCTTGAGGGCCCGCTCGGCGGCGCCGCCTTCAACAACGAGTTCGGCCGTCCTGCCATCAACGGCTACTTCCGCACCTTCGAGCAGCAGGTGCCCGGCGCCCAGGGCTCCGAGATCCGCGGCTACCACAAGCCCATCATGCTCGCCGGCGGCCTCGGCAACATCCGGGCCGAGCACGTCCAGAAGGGACAGATCAATCCCGGCGACCAGCTCGTCGTCCTCGGCGGGCCGGCCATGCTCATCGGCCTCGGCGGCGGCGCCGCCAGCTCCCTCGCCAGCGGCTCGGGTGACGAGAACCTCGATTTCGCCAGCGTCCAGCGCGACAACGCCGAGATGGAGCGCCGCTGCCAGGAAGTCATCGACCGTTGCTGGGCCCTCGGCGCGGACAATCCCATCTCCTTTATCCACGACGTCGGCGCCGGCGGTGTCTCCAACGCCCTGCCCGAGCTCGTCAACGACGGCGGCCGCGGCGGCCAATTCAACCTGCGCAAGCTCCCCAATGACGAACCGGGCATGTCCCCGCTCGAGCTCTGGTGCAACGAATCGCAGGAACGCTACGTCCTCGCCGTCCCCGCCGACCGCATCGAGACCTTTAAAAAACTCTGCGAACGCGAGCGTGCCCCCTTCGCCATCGTCGGCGAGGCCACGGCGGAGAAGAAACTCCTCGTCGAGGATCCGCATTTCAAGAACACGCCCATCGACATGCCCCTCGAGGTCCTGCTCGGCAAGCCGCCGCGCATGCACCGCAAGGAGACCTCGCTGCAGCGCCCGCAGCATCCGCTCGACCTGCGCGGGGTCACGATCATTGAGGCCGCGAAGCGCGTCCTTTCCCACCCGGCCGTCGCCGACAAGACCTTCCTCATTTCCATCGGCGACCGCACGCTGGGCGGCCTGATCGCCCGCGACCAGATGGTCGGCCCCTGGCAGGTACCCGTCGCCGATTGTGCCGTCACCGCCGCCACCTTCGACGTCACCACCGGCGAGGCCATGGCCATGGGCGAGCGTACCCCCGTCGCCGTCAACAACGCCGCCGCGTCCGCCCGCCTCGCCGTCGGCGAGGCGCTCACGAATCTCGCCGCCGCCCAGGTCGGCGAGCTCGGCAAGGTCAACCTCTCGGCCAACTGGATGGCCGCGCCCGCTGTCCCCGGCGACGCCGCCGATCTCTACGCCGCCGTGCAGGCCGTGGGCATGGAACTCTGCCCCGCCCTCGGCATCACCATTCCCGTCGGCAAGGACTCGATGAGCATGTCCACCGTCTGGCACGAGAAACGGAACGAGGGCCCGGTCCAAAAGCGCGTCACGGCTCCCATCTCGCTCATCGTCTCCGCCTTCGCCGCCGTCACCGACATCCGGCTGACGCTCACCCCGCAACTCCAGCAGGTCGAAAACTCCGTGCTGCTCGTTATCGACCTCGGCCGGGCGAAGAACCGCCTCGGCGGTTCGATTCTCGCCCAGGTGGTCTTGCAGATGGGCGAGGCGACCCCGGACGTGGACAGCGCCGCCGACCTGAAGAATTTCTGGAAGGTCATCCAACAGCTCGGTCGCGACAAAAAACTCCTCGCGTATCACGATCGCTCCGATGGCGGCCTGCTGGCCACCGTCGCGGAGATGGCCTTCGCCGGGCACACCGGCGTGGATCTCGAGCTGCCGCACCTGCACGAACCCTTTGCCGCGCTGTTCAACGAGGAACTCGGCGCCGTCATCCAGGTGCGCGAGGAGGACCTCGACGATGTCACCCTCGCCCTGCGCGAGAACGGCCTGAAGGCCTGCGTGTCGCGACTCGGCACGCTGAACTCCCACTACGCCCTCCGCGTGAAACAGTCCGGCAAGGAACTCTTCAACGAAAGCCTCGTCACCCTCCGCGGCTGGTGGTCCGACGTCACCCACCGCATCGCGCAGATGCGCGACAATCCGCAGGCCGCCGACCAGGAGCAGGCCCACCGGCTGGATCGGGATGACCCGGGTATCCGGCCAGTGATCACCTTCGATGTGCAATCCGACCGGTCCGTCATAGCAGACCTTTCCGTCCGATCAAAACCCTCGGTCGCGATCCTGCGCGAGCAGGGCGTGAACGGCGAGGTCGAGATGGCCGCGGCGTTCACCCGCGCGGGTTTCCGCGCCGTGGACGTCCACATGACCGATATCCTGAGCGGTCGCGTGTCGCTGAAGGATTTTCGCGGACTCGCCGCATGCGGCGGGTTCAGCTATGGCGACGTGCTCGGCGCCGGCGAGGGTTGGGCCAAGAGCGCGCTGTTCAACGAGCGCGCCCGGGCCGAGTTCGCCGCGTTCTTCGCGCGCGAAGACACCTTCGGCCTCGGCGTGTGCAACGGCTGCCAGATGATGAGCAACCTCAAGTCGATCATTCCCGGCGCCGGCCACTGGCCGCGTTTCGTGCAGAACCAAAGCGAACGCTACGAGGGCCGCTTCGTGTCGGTGAAGGTGGAGCCGAGCCCCAGCATCCTCTTCCAGGACATGGCCGGCTCGGTCATCCCGATCTGCACCGCGCACGGCGAGGGCTATGCGGAGTTCGCCGACCGCGCTGCCGCCGAGGCGTTCAGCGGCTCAGGCCTCGTGTCCGCGCGGTTTGTGGACAATCACCACCAGACCACCGAGCTGTATCCGCTCAATCCCAACGGATCGCCCCTCGGCATGACCGCCCTCACCACGACCACGGGCCGTGCCACCATCATCATGCCCCACCCTGAGCGCGTCTTCCGTTCTGCGTGCATGAGCTGGTCTCCGAAGGACTGGCCCGAAGACTCGCCGTGGATGAAGCTCTTCTACAACGCCCGTGCTTGGGTCGGCTGATCCTGCAAGCCTGTCCGGCCCGGTCTTGACCGGGACGGTAGACGAAACGAGGCTTGGGGCATGAAGACGAAATCCCCCGTCTGGTTGCTTTTGCTTTTCACCCTGGTCCTGCCCGTCAGTCCCGCCCGGGCGGAGGAGAGCCCGAAGATTGTTTCGCTGGGTGACAACACCTACAGCATCACGGTCAGCGCCACGAACAAGTTCACCCGGAACACGAAAAAGCTGCAGGCTCAGGCCATTGATGCCGCCACCCAGTTCTGCACCAAGGAAGGCAAGCAGTTCAAACTGGTGTCGGTCAACGAAAGCAAGTCGATGTACCTGGTCGGGGACATGGCCGCGACGAAGATCACCTTCAAGGCCCTCGGCGCGGGCGACCCGGAATTGGCCGCGGCGCCGGCCGAGACGGCCAAGCCGGCCGTCAAACCCACCCCCGCGGCCACGCCCACCGACGCCCTCTATGACGAGCTGATGAAGCTGGAGGACCTGCGCAAGAAAGGGGTGCTGACCGACGAGGAATTCACGGTGCAGAAAAAGAAAGTGCTGGAGCGCTCAAAATAGCCGCCGCCACCCGACCGCTCAATCCGGGCGGGCGAACGACACGATCTGGTTCGCCGCGCGATGGTTGGTCCAGAAATGTTTCCCGTCGAACGCGAGGGCGCGGGCTTGGAACGGAACCTTCGTGAGGTCGTCGATCTTCGGCGTGGCCGGCCGCGGATCCACGCGGGTGAGCCAGTAGTCGTTGGTCTCCTCGGCGTCCGTCGTCACCAGATAGAATACGCCGTTCACCAGCGTATGTCCACAGATGCCGCGGGTGACCTGGATGACCCGCCCGGGCTTCCCGTCCGCGCCGACGGCGATGAGCTTCTTCGGATACCACTGGCTGACAATCAACGAGCGTCCGTCGAAACTCAGGTGCGAGCCGGTGTCGTCCGGACACGGCAGCGCGAATTTCTCATCGAAGCCCTGACCGGGAATGCAGCGGCGGATGATGCGGTGATCCTCCGTCGTTTCGCCGCAGAGCACACGCAACTCGCCGTTCACCGCGGTCATGCCCCACGGCTTGCCCGGGGCGGTGGTCTGCCAGCCGACGGTCCAGGTCACGGGGTTGATCGCGTGGATGACCTTCGTGTCCCGCGAGCCCATCCAGAGGGTTGAACCGTCCCACGCCAGCGATTGGGGCAAAGGCGCCGGCGAGGCGAGGCGCCGCACTTCCTGAATGTTATTCATGCGACACTGCTACGCCGATGAACGACACTCGGAAAGCGCCAAACGGAAGTCCGGAAATATTTCGGAGTTACTGTACTCCCGCCGGTATCAGGCTCGTCAGCGAGTAAACGAAAACCGGGACGGCTTAAGGAGCGGGATGAAACCCGCCTTTGTCCTGATGGCCGTCGCGAACCCCACGAAGGGCCCGGACGAAAACGGCGACCGAAAGGACGAGGATGAGTAGGCAAATTGTGACCATGACTGGAATAGATTGACCGCCATAGTGCAGTTTGGATTCCAGTTTCTCATCAGATCAGGCAACTCGCTTCAGATCCGCAGGATATAATTTTCTTCACCAGCTGCGTAAATATGCAGGGCAAATCCTGCCGGGGCTGAATAGTCGAATAAACTTACACATCGCCTCTTTGCAAATTTGTTGCCTTAGAGGCATTTAGTGGACGTTGGCCGGCTGGACGTCGATCACTCGGCTTTCCTTCAGGATCCACATGTTGGGATCGAGTTTGGCGTGGCCGTATTTGGCGGCACTGAGCTCGGCACGTCCGCCGGGCATCTCGATGCGCTCGACCTGGCCGTTGACCTCGACCTCCAGCGGCATGGGGAACGGATAGCCCTCGGGCGTTTCCCAGCGCAGCAGCACCTTGTCGCCCTCGATCGTCGAGACGAGCATCGGCAGTTTCGGCTGGAAGAGATAGACATTGAAGAACCAACCCAGATCGCGGCCGGAAATACTGTTGGCCATGGTGATGAAGTCCGCCGTCGTCACGAACCGGCAGGCGCTCCCGTCGGTGCTGCGCTCGGCCGCCTCGGTGGGATAGGCGAAACGCCGGAGGATGGTCAGCATCGTGTCCTTGCCGACGAGGTAGCGCAGCATGTGCACGACCCAGGAGCCCTTGTTGTAAACCTCGTTGCCCAGCTTCTCCTCGATCACCTGCTGGCTGGTGGGCCCATCCGGGACAACGGCGTACTCGTTCTTGAGGGTGCGCCGGCTGGTGTACAGGGCGGTGTGGTAAGCCATGAGCCCCTCGCGCTCCTCGGCGTATAGCGCCTGCATGTAGGTGCACAGGCCCTCGTGGATCCAGAAGTCGCGCCAGTCGGACACCGTCACGAGGTTGCCCCACCATTCGTGGCCGAGTTCATGGTGGTGCAGCCAGTCGTAGCCGAGCGGCCCACCCTTGAATTTGTTGCCGTAGGCGATGATCGACTGGTGCTCCATGCCGAGGTGCGGGGTCTCCACCACGCCGTATTTCTCGCCGCGAAACGGATAGGGCCCGAGCACGCGCTCGTAGAAATTCAGGTGATCCAGCATCTCGGGGAACAACTTTTCTCCGGCGGCGCGGCTATCCGCCAGCACCCAGAAGGTGACCGGCACATCCTGCCCCGCCACGCTGCGGTAGGTGCCCGTGATGGTCTCGTAAGGCCCGATGTTGAGCGCGATGTTGTAGTTGCTGATCGGAAACGCGGTGTGCCAGTGGTAGGTGCGCGTGCCGTCGCCGTGCGGCACGACCTCGACCAGCCGGCCGTTGGTCGCCACCACCAGCGGCTCGGGCACGCGGATGCGCAGGGTGAACGACCCGGGCTTGTCCGACGGGTGGTCCTTGCACGGCCACCAGAGGTCGGCGCCCTCGGTCTCGCAAGTCGTGGCGATCCACGGTTGCCCGTCCTTGGTCTTGCTCCAGGTAAAACCGCCATCCCACGGCGCCTTCACCGCCTCCGGCGGCACGCCATGGTAGTCAATCGCCGCCACCAGCTTCGCGCCGGCGGGCTTGGTTCCGCCCAGGTTGATCCACAGCCGCGCCCCGCGCCACTCGAACACCACCGCAGCCGCCGCCCCGCCATCGGTGCCGATCCGCACCTGCTTCACCGTAAACCGCGGATCGAGGTCGAACACGAGCCAGTCGAGGGGCGCGAGCACGCCCACCTCGAGCGTCGCCGTGCCCGCGATGGATTTCGTCGCGGGAAAAACCTGCAGGTCCAGCTCGCAGGCCCCGACCTCATAGGCGGCCTGCTCCTTCAGTAGCACCCCGCCGGAATCCTCCGTGGCCGTGCGAACGGGCTTGGCGGCGGGAGCGACCGGAGCCGCGGAAGCGACCCCGGGGTTGGCCGGCGCAACCGGCGCCGTGTGACACCCGGCGAGCAACAGCGCGCCAAGTCCGGCCGACATGAACCAACCCAGGGGGCGGGGGAAAATTTGCATGCCCGGGTGATACCGGCGGATGCATCCGAGTCAACGGCCGGCGGGCTGGAACCGACGCACCGTCAGGATACCAAGCGCGACGAACAGGAGCAGTGCGGCGCCTTGGGCGAGAGCGAAGGGCGGCTCCTTCTGCGTCGGCGCCAAGGCATTCAGCGCGGGAATCTTCAGGAAGGACTGCACGATCAGGACGAAGAAGTTCAGGTAGAGGGCGAGCACGGCGTTGACGACGTAGACCCCGCGCCAGCGGCCGGCCAGCTTCGCCGCATACAGGGCGTAGAACGCCGCCCCCATCACCGGCAGCGAGATGAGGCCCAGCCCGATGGCCGGCGTGAAACCGTGGAACGGGAACATGAATCCCGTGATGGTGGTGGCCAGCGTGGTCCACAGGAAGACCGGGGTCGAAACCGGGCCCAGCTTTGAAGCCAGCAAGCCGAACACGGCCACGAAGCCCGCGACGATCCCGACCAGGCTCAACGCGACATGGAAGAGGGTGAATGCGCTCATAGTTGAAGCCTGACCAAGCAGCCGGCATGCCGTCGATAGCAGACCTGTTTTCGCGCGCCGCCGGCAGATTAGGGTTCAAGTGCGGGATCAAACCCTCTTCCCTCTTCCCCAATGCGCCCCACCATTCTCACCGTCGATGATGCCAAGGCCGTGCGCCTGCTGGCCGAAAAGGCGCTCGGCGCCTTCGCGTGCGACGCCACCGAGGCCAGCAACGGTTTCAATGCCTTCTTCGCCATCGAGCGCGCCCGGCCCGACCTGATCCTCCTCGACGTCGCCATGCCCGTCATGGACGGTGTGGAGATGCTCCGGCGGCTGAAGGCCGCGCCCGAACTCGCGGATATCCCCGTGATCATGCTCACCTCGCGCGCCGACCACGCCGTGATGGACGAGCTCGCGGCGCTGGGCGCGCGTGCCACCCTGATGAAGCCCTTCACCGAAGCCGCCCTCCTCGAGAAAATCCGCGGCGTGCTCAAACTGAAACCCGCCAAACCCCGCACCCCATGATCAAGCAACTCGCCCACCTGTGTTTGAAAACCAGCCAGCTCGAACGCATGACGGAATTCTATCGCGACGCGCTGGGGGCCACCGTGAAGTTCCGCTACCTCAACCAGGCCGGCCAGCCCATCGGCTGCTATTTCGCCCTCGGCGAAAACACCTTCGTGGAGGTCTTCGACCATGCCGACGCGCACCGCCGGAGCAATTCGCCCAAGCCGTTGGAACCCCTCGAGGAGCCCCGCGATGCGTGGCTGATGCGCTACAACCACTTTTGCCTCCAGATCGAGGGGTTGGATGCCTACGTCGCGCTCCTCGAGTCGCGGGGAGTGACCGTGACCGGCCGCAAGACCGGCAACGACCGCTCGCGCCAGGCCTGGGTCAAGGATCCCGATGGCAACCTGATCGAGCTGCAGGAATACACCCCGCAGAGCCGGCAGTTCACCGGCGAGGACTACCGCGAGGGTTGAGCGCCTCGGGCGGCCTCAGAGCTGGTTGCAGATGCTGTCGGTCGTGACCTTCACCCGCGTGCCGTCGACATAGACATTCTCGTTCGCATCGAGGGAGATCGTCCACGATGCGCTGCCTCCGCCATCGAAGTGGAAGGTCAGCCGGTAATCGTTGCCCTGCGCCTGCAATTCCCAGGTGCCGTCCTGCGAACCCGGCCCGGATTCGGAGGCGCCGATGATGCCGCCGCCCTGGAAGCTGGTCGAGCGCGCGCCTTCATACCGGCAGCGCCCGCTGCTGCAGCAATGCCACGCGCGGAAGGAATTCGTGGCCGTGCCCGTATAGTAGCCCGAGCTGTTCTGGCTCACCGTGCTGCTGTTGAAACTGGTGACGAGGCTGTGCCCGGCCAGGGCCTGGCGCGCCTTGAGCAGGCGGTCCGAGATCTGCGGCTTGTAGAACCGCACACCCCGCAGGACCTGCTCGGCCATGGGCTGCAGCTTGGGCCAGCTTGCGGGGGTGGTGGCGGCAAGGATCGCCATGCCGCCGGTCCCCATCTCCTCCGTGCGGAGATATGCGCCGAGCAGGCCCTGCACCTGGGTCTGCTCAAGCGTCCCGGCGACCTCGATCACCTTTCCGGTGCAACCCTCCGCCTGAGCCTCGCGAACGGCGCCGCGCGGGCTCATGCTGATGGTTTCCTCCTGGATGCCCTGTTTCTGCGCCCGCTCGAGGTCGGCGGCCGTGCCTGCGGCCGACGGGAAAACGAGGATGAGCCCCGGCGTCACGTTGGAACCGAGCAAAATGCCGCCGCCCTTTTCGCCGAGGACGCGGAAGTCCCCCGGCAGGAGAATGTCGTAGCCTTCGTCTGGCCGGCGCAGCCAGTTGCCGTCCGCCGGGGCGGAGGCCGGTCCGGCGGGCACGACAGGTGTCGCGGCCTTCGCGGGAGTCGGCACAGGCGCTGGCGCTGGATTGGCCGGTGCGGCTGCGGCGGCCGGCGCCGCACCGATGCGTTGCCACTTCTCCGTCTCGCCCAGCATGGTGATCATCAACGTCGGGCCCGAGACGGCGTAGGTGGCATCGATCACGACCCCGGGTTGATAGGCCAGCTTCATTTTCCCGCCCTCGGCCTGCAGCGTGAACGGCGTGCCGTCGATCACGGCGGACCCGTCGGCCTTGATTTCCATGGTGGATACCTCATCCCCCGCTCCTGCCGACCACTTGCCCACGAGCGCACGATCGAGGGCCCAGCCGGATTGGGCCACCAGGCAAAACAACACGCAGAACAAAAAACGCATGGAACGACTCCTCGGTGAATGGGTGGCGGATCCACCTCGACGCTGGGAAACGGCCCCCGGGATGTCAACCGGCCATCCCTTCAACCGGCTCACCGATCAGGATAAAGCTTCAACCAATCGGCATTGGCCCGCCCCAAGGCTGCCTCGAGCATGCGCCTGGTCTCCCGGGAATCCGTACCGTCATCGAGCAAAACGCGTTCCACCCGGTGGTAGAGACGAGCCTTTGCCCTCACTTCCTGCTCCTCCCCCTGCTTGGCCGTCGCAATGCCTTGATTCAGGCCGAAAATATTCCCGAGGCGGAGTCCGGGGTAGGATTTCATGGCGAGATCCATGCGCCCCTTGGCCGTGAGAAACGCATAATCGGAGGGTGACTCCTTCATTCCCGGACGAACCGTCATGGTGGGCAGGGCCAGAACGCCGTCCTTGTCCACGGCTGCTTCGTCCGCGATCGTCGACTCGGCCGCCTCAGCCGGCGGAGGCGGGGCAAACTTCGGCAACTCGGCCGCCAGCACCACGGTGAGCCACGACGAACCCCGGTGAGGCGCAACCGGAGAATCCGCCGCCCATGCCTCAACCCCGATGAGCAATGACAGGGTCGCCAGCGCTTCCCACCGAAGGTGACGGCTGCCGCTCATGAGCCCAGCCTGCGGCGGACATCCGGCGACCGCAAGGCTGCATCGGCCGCGGCCCGCCCAAGGCGGACATTCACCAAGACTTCACAGTCAGCGGGCGGTTCCTGTCCCGGCCCCGGGCCTCAACAGCGGCGGACGAATTCCCCGATGAAGCGGTCGATGTTCTGTCCCGACACCTGGGCCTCAACCTCGCGGCGCAGACCGTGGATTTTCTGGGTAAGCTGCACGGTCACGCCCAGGCTTTGGGCGAGCCGGACAATCGCCTGGGGTCGCTGCTTCTCCCAGCGCCAGCAGGTCAGGCCCACGCAGATGGGCTTGGCGGGAAGTTGAACCGGGGGATGATCGAGTGCTTCCATGGCGTTCAGGATCGAAGCCTAAACCGCGCCAACCGCGCCGGGATTTGCCGCCGATCGTGTCACAACCGACTCCCGGCCTGTCCCGGGATTGCTTCCGCGGCCAGGTTGGGTTTGTTTCAGCCAGTCTTGTCCATCCCCAACCCCGGAGATCCCATGAACCGCCGCACTGCCCAGGAATTCGATCAGGAACTGCTCGATCTCTATGATTACTACGTCCACGGCCAGATTGACCGCCGGGGCTTTCTCGACCGCGCGGCCAAGTTCGCCGTCGGCGGCCTGACCGCCGCCGCGTTGCTCGAACTGCTGAGCCCGAAGTATGTTTTCGCCGCCCAGGTGCCGAAGGACGACGCCCGCGTTTCCACCGAATACCTCAAGTATCCCTCGCCCGACGGCAGCGGCGAGATGCGCGGCCTCTTCGCCAAGCCCGCCGGGGCGACCGGCAAGCTGCCCGGTATCCTGGTCGTCCACGAAAACCGCGGGCTCAATCCCTACATCGAGGATGTCGTCCGCCGCGTGGCCCTCGCCGGCTTCGTCGCGTTCGGCCCCGACGCCCTTTACCCGGTCGGCGGCTACCCGGGCAACGACGACGAGGGCCGCGCCCTCCAGTCCAAGCTGGACGGCAAGAAAATTACCGAGGACTTCGTCGCCGCGGCAAAATTCCTGCACGCGCATCCCGCCTGCAACGGCTCGCTCGGCGTGACCGGCTTCTGTTTCGGCGGCGGCATGTCCAACACCCTCGCGTGGCGCCTGCCTGATCTCGTCAAGGCCGCCGTGCCCTACTATGGCGGCCAGGCCAGCGCCGAAAACGCTGCCAAGATCAAGGGCGCCCTCCTCCTCCACTACGCGGAGCTCGACCAGCGCGTGAATGCCGGTTGGCCCGCCTACGAGACTGCGCTCAAGGCGGCCGGCGTCGAATACACGGCATACATTTACCCCGCCGTGAACCACGGTTTCCACAACGACACCACCCCGCGCTACGACCAGCCCGCTGCCGAGCTGTCCTGGACCCGCACCATTGAGTTCTTCAAGAAAAAGCTCGGGTGATGAAACGCCCCGCCTCTCTCCTTGGTTTGTTGCTGACCGCAACCATCGCCGCTTTCGCCCAGCCCACGCCGGGCCAGCCGGCCGCGACTCCACCCGCCGCAACCCAGCCTGCGACCACGCCGCCCGCGTCCCGACCGGACCCGCGCAACCCGGCGATGGACGTGTATTATGAGCTGGGCCGGGATTCGCAGCCGGCGGGCGGCGTGCCAAAAGGCAAATTTTTCGGACCCAAGACCCTTCCGTCCACGGTCTTTCCTGGCTACCAGCACACCTATTTCGTCTACGTGCCCGCGCAATACGACCCGGCCCGGCCGGTGGCGGTGATGGTCTTCAACGATGGCCAGGCGATGATGGCCGAGCCCGGCCAGGTCCAGGGCCACAACGTATTGGATAACCTGATCTACCGGCGGGAAATCCCCGTGATGCTCGGTGTGTTCATCAACCCGGCCCGGCTGCCCGAACAACCCGAGCCCATTCCCAGCAACTGGGGCGACCAGACAACGCTCCGCCGCGATGAATACAACCCGCCCACCGACAAATATGCCCGCGTGATCGTGGACGAGCTGATGCCGGCGCTGAAGGCCGAATATAACATCTCCCCCGATCCGAACCTGCATGGCATCATGGGCTCCAGCTCGGGTGGCTGCGCCGCTTTCGCCGTGGCGTGGTTCCGGCCGGATGACTTCCGGAAAGTCATCAGCTTCGTCGGCAGCTTCACGGATATTCGCGGCGAACACATCTACCCGGAGCTGGTCGCCGCGAGCGAGCGGAAGCCGCTGCGGATTTTCCTCCAGGACGGCCGCAACGACAACCGCAACCGCACCGACCCGAAGAGGGACTGGTTTCTCCAGAATGTCCGGCTGGCCGAGGCGCTCACCAAAAAAGGCTACGACCTGAATTACACCTGGGGCATCGGCAACCACGGCCAGAAGCAGGGCGGCGTGATTTTCCCGGAGATGATGCGCTGGCTGTGGCGCGACCACCCGGTCTCCACCGATCCGAACGACATGGTCGAACGCTCGTTCCGCGGTCCGGCGGAGGCGTCACCCACCGCCGCGGGCAAATAGGGAAACGAGGCTCAGGCCTTCGCCCGGAGTTTCTTCCACGTCTCGAGGCAGCGCTGCGCCGTCTCGAACTCGGAGTAACGGCTGCCCTCCTGCTCCATCAGGTAGAACTCCACGCCGCCGACGGACTCGACCGCGGCGATGAGCTCGGCCCAGGGCGTGACGCCCTCGCCGAAGAGCACGCGATAGCCCTTGTCGGCCTCGTCCTTGCCCGGCGCCCAGTCCTTGAGGTGGACGCTCTTGATGCGGCCGGGGTTCGCCTTGATCCACGCAACGGGATCCGCGCCCGCCTCCATACAGGTGCCGACGTCGAGCTGGAGCACGAATTCCTTCGGCGTGTTGGCGGCGATGACATCCATGATGCGCAGGTCGCCGTCGACCTTCACCCATTCCGTCTGATGGTTGTGGAAGCCGGCGGTCAGGCCGTGTGGCAGGAGTTCGTTCGTGGCGGTGGTGAGCTGTTCGCAGAGTTTCTTCCATGCGTCGGCACCCTTGGGCTCGCGACCGGCGCTCGAGAGCACGAGATGCCGTGCACCGAGGATCTGGTTCAGTTCGGTCGCCCGCGTGATGCCATCACCCGGGGTGAAGGAAATGAGGTGGTTGTGGGTCGAATGGCAGCGCAGGCCGATATCGTCCATCAGGCTGCGGACTTCCTTCGCATAGACCGGCGTCCACTGGAAATAGGGCGCATAGAACTCGACCACCTCGTAACCGATCCGCGCCACTTCGCGGAGCGTGCCAGGCAGGTCCTTGGCCAGGGCGCCGCGCACCGCGTAGAGCTCGATGCCGATCGGGATTTTTTTGGCCGGCTTCGCCGCCGGGGCGGCGGGGTCGGCGGCCGCGAAGGCGCGGCCAGCGACGGACTGAGCCAGGAGGGCGGCGGGCACGACGCTCGAAAGCGCCAGGAAACGACGCCGCGACAGGGCATCGGGAGCAGGGGTATGGAGGGGCATGGGTGGCAGATAAGCCAGCAACGCCCCGCGCGCAAGGCGGTCGTTGCCTGCCGCGACCGGCCCGTTCCCCGCGCTACCAGACGCGCACGCGGTCCGCCGGCGCGAGGTAGAGCTTCTGCCCGGGCTTCACGCCGAAGGCCTCATACCACGCGTCGACGTTGCGGATCGTGAGCGCCCGGTACGGTCCCGGGGCGTGGCCGTCGGTGATGAGCTGCTGGCGGGCCGCCCCCTCGCGCATCTTGTTCCGCCATTTCTGCGCAAAGGCGGTGAAAAACAACCGGTCGTCCTCCACGGTGGCCCCGGCCGTCGCGGCACGATAACCGTCGTAGGCGGCGGTGATGCCGGCGAGATCCGCAAGGTTCTCGCTGAGGGTCAGCTGCCCGTTGACGCCGAGGTCGCTGAACGGGCGGTAGGCGGAATACTGCGCGATGAGGACGGCGGCCGAGGCCTTGAAGTGCGCGAGGTCGTCGGCCGTCCACCAGTCGCGCAAGCGGCCCTGTGCATCGAACTGGGCCCCCTGGTCGTCGAAGCTGTGGCAGATCTCATGGCCGATGGTCGAGCCGATGCCCGCATAGTTGTATGCATCGGGCGCGGCCGGGTCGAACAGCGGCGGCTGGAGGTAGGCCGCCGGGAAGTTGAGCGCGTTCTGCATCGGCATGTTGACGGCATTGACGATCTGCGGCGCCAGGCTCCACTCGGTGGCATCGACGGGGCCCCCGAGCCGGGCGATGCGGCGGTCGTATTTGAACTGCTCCGCCCGCAGGAGGTTGCCGAGGGCATCGGCCGGATCGATGACGAGCCCCGTGTAGTCCGTCCACTTGTCCGGGTAGCCGACGCCGACATACAGCACCTTCAGCTTGGCCCGGGCCTGCTCCTTGGTCGCCGGCGCCATCCAGTCCAGCCGGCTGACGCGCGCCTCGAAGGCGCGGACGATGTTCGTGACCATGGCCTGGACCTTGGCCTTGCTCGCCGGCGGGAAATATTTCGCCACGTACACCTGGCCGACGGCGGCGGGCACGGCCGCGTTGGCCGCGGCGACGGCGCGTTTCCACCGGGCCGGCTGCTGCGGGGTGCCGGTCAGCGCCGTGCCGTAGAAGGCGAAACGCGCCTCGGCAAAGGCCTTGGGCAGCACGCCGGAATATTTGTTCAGCGCATGGAAGACGAGGTAGTCCTGCCACACCGCCAGCGGCTCGCTGCCAACCAGCGCCGCGGCGCCGGTGATGGCACCCGGATGCCAGACGATGAAGCGCGGCGGTGTGTCGAGCCGGGCGCCTGAGAAAAACACGGACCAGTCCAAGCCCGGCGCCTTGGTCGCAAAGTCCTCGCGGCGCCACGGGTTGTTGGCCTTGAGCACGTCCACCGAATCCTCGCGGGTGGCGTGCGCCCGGGCGAGCTTGAGCTCCAGGTCGAAGACGCGGGCGGCGCGCGCCTCGGCGTCGGCCGCACCGCCCAGCCGGAGGACGGTGGCAATGTGGGCCTGGTATTTGGCCCGCAGCCCCGCCATGCGCGCGCTGTCGGTGAGGTAATAGGCCCGGTCCGGCATGCCCAGCCCGCCCTGCAACAGGTACGGCGTGTAGTGCTCGGGATCATCGAGCCCTTGTACGATCCACAGCCCGAAAAGATTTTCGGTGAAGAAATTGGTCATGTTCAGCGCATCGACATCAGTCCGCAGGGTGGTGCCGAGGATGCGGGCCAGGCCGGCTTTGTCCGTGACCGCCGCAATGCTGTCCAGCAGCGGCTGCAGTGCCGCGAGGCCGCGGGCCTCGATGGCCGCCTCGTCGAGGTAGGCGGTATAGAAGTCCGCCGCGAGTCGCTCCGCTGGCGTGGCGGCTTGGTTCTGCGCGGCGGCCTGGAGCAGCTCGTTCACCCGCTGGGTGGTCAGCTCCGTCAGCGCGGCGCCCGAACCCCAACTGCTCCGGTCGGCGGGAATCTCCGTCTTCTCCATCCAGGTGCCGTTGGCGTAGGCGTAGAAATCATCGCCCGGCGCGACCGCCGGGTTCATGGCGGCCGTGTCGAGGCCCGGGGCCTTTGCGGGCTCCGCCGCGGTGGCGGTGACGAGCAGCACGGCGGACAGAAGCCAGGAGAGCTGCGGGACGCGGGTGGAAGCATTCATGAGGTGCAGGATTAAGGGTAGTGAAACGCGACGCTAGTACCGTCGCCGCCGGGCGACTAGTCCATAATTCAGGGATCACCCCGCCCTCTCCCGCATGAGCAGAAATCTCCCGCTTGACAGTCGCCGGTCTTTAGTTAACCAAATGGTTAATTAAGGAACTCCCGTGTCTCCCGACCGCCTCAGCCTGACTTTCGCCGCCCTCGCCGATCCCACGCGGCGCGCGATCCTCGCCCGGCTGACCGCGGGCCAGGTGTCTGTCACCGAGCTGGCCGAGCCGCACGACATGAGCCTGCCCGCCATCTCCAAGCACCTGCGGGTGCTGGAACGCAGCGGGCTCATCGAGCGCAGCCGTGACGCCCAGTGGCGCCCCTGCCGCCTCCGGGCCGCCCCCATGAAGGCCGCCGTGGACTGGATGGAGCAGTACCGGCGCCACTGGGAGGAAAGCTTCGACCGCCTCGAGGAGTATTTGCAGGAACTGCAGAAGAAGACCCCCGCCCCACCGGAGCCCAGCCATGGCCGCAGAAAAAAATAACCCCACCCCGGGCGAGATCGTCAGCACGCATATTTTTTCCGCGACGCCGGACGAGGTTTTCGCCGCCTTCAGCGACCCGGCGAGGCTGGCCCAATGGTGGGGGCCCAAGGGATTCAGCAACGTCTTCCACCAGTTCGATTTTCGTCCGGGCGGCCGCTGGCAGTTCACCATGCGCGGGCCCGACGGTACTGCTTACGAGATGGACAAGCAATTCACCGAGATTGTGCGCCCGGAACGGATCGTCCTGCATCATTTCCAGCAGGTCCACGATTTCATCCAGACGATGACCTTCGCCGGACGTGGCGACCGCACCGAGGTGACCTGGACCATGCGCTTCACCGACCCCGCCGAGGGCGAGCGCGTCCGGCCTTTCATCGTCCCCGCCAACGAGGAAAATTTCGACCGGCTGGCCGCGCACCTGTCCGCCCCACGTCCGTCCGTTCGTTGAACCTACAACACCGCCCTTCTCCCGCCCTCCGCTCATGAAAACCACCGCCGTAAACACCTCCGACCGTGAAATCGTCATGTCCCGCGTCCTCACCGCCCCGCGCGAGCTCGTGTGGGAGGCCTGGACGAATCCCAAGCACGTCGCGAACTGGTGGGGCCCGCGCGGCTTTACGACCACCACCAAGCGCCACGAATTCCGCGTCGGCGGTTACTGGGAGCACGTGATGCACGGGCCCGACGGCACGAACTACCCGAACAAAAGCCGCTTCGCCGAGATCGTGCCCCTCGAGAAGATTGTGTTCTCGCACGGCGGCGGCCGCGAGGAGGGACCGGGCGCGACGTTCACCGCCACCTGGACCTTCGAGACGGTCGAGGGCAACAAGACCCGGCTGACCGGCCGCCTGGTGTTCCCGACGCCCGAGGCGCGCGACTTCGTGGTCAAGGAATTCGGCGCCATCGAGGGCGGCAAGCAGACCCTCGAGCGCGCCGCCGAGTACGTGGCCGGCCTGCAGTCCAGGCCGTTCATCATCTCCCGGGAGTTCGCCGTGCCGCGCGACCTCATGTGGAAGGTCTGGACGGAGCGCGAGCATTTCGCCCAATGGTTCGGCCCGAAGGGCATCAAGGTAACCCTCGTGCAATTCGACCTGCGCCCGGGCGGCATGACCCACTACAACATGACGACCCCCGACGGGAAAGTCATGTGGGGCAAGGCCGTCTACCGCGAGGTCGTGCCGCCGACCAAGCTCGTCTGGATCAATTCATTCTCGGACAAGGACGCCGGCATCACGCGCCACCCGCTCAGCAAGGACCCCTGGCCGTTGCAGATGCTGACGGTCGTCACCTTCGCCGAACAGGCCGGCAAGACCACGGTGACCGTGAACTGGCTGCCGTTCGATTCGGACGACGACGAACGCCAAGTCTTCGACAAGAACCTCGCCAGCATGAACCAGGGCTGGGGCGGCACCTTCGATCAGCTCGGCACCTACCTCGCCACGAACCCGGCCTGAATTCCCGCCACCATGAAGTTCAACACCCGCAAACTGAAAGTCACGCTCCCGAGCGACTGCGAGGTCCGCCTGATCCGCGAATTCGCCGCGCCCCGGCAGCTCGTCTTCGACGCCAACACGAAACCCGAGATGCTCAAGCGCTGGCTCTTCGGTCCCGATGGCTGGTCGATGTCGGTCTGCGAAATCGACCTGCGCGTCGGCGGCAAATATCGCTACGTCTGGCGGCACGCGGACGGCCGGGAGTTCGGCACAGGCGGAAAATTCCTGGAAATCGTGCCGCCGGAAAAAATCGTGTCCACCGAGCAATTCGAAGGTGCCCTGGACCAGGGCGAGGCGGTCAACACCATTGAGTTCACCGAGCACGCCGGAAAGACCACCGTGACGCTGACCATGCGTTTCCCCTCCAAGCAGGTGCGGGATGACGCGATCAAGTCGGGCATGAACCAAGGCATCGAGACGGGCTATGCCCGATTGGAAAAGATCTTCGCTGCCTCTGGCGGCCACACCGCCACGACCAAGGGGAGCAAGCGATCATGAACGAGCCAAGCCACCTCGCCGCCCCGGTTTCCAAGGCCGCCCGCCGGACCGGCTATGTCCTCAGTGTCCTCCCCTGCCTGCTGCTGCTCCAGAGCAGCATCGGCGTCAAACTGATCCAACCGCCCGGCCCCGGCATCCCGGAACACTTCGCCGCGCTGGGTTGGACGATGGAGCACGTGCTGGGGCTGGGTGTCCTGGAACTGGCCTGCACGATCATCTACCTGGTCCCCCGCACGGCGGTATTGGGCGCGATTCTTCTCACCGCGTATCTGGGCGGGGCCGTGGCCGCCCACGTGCGGGTCGGGGAGGCCGGCATCGCCGCGTTTCCTGTCTGCCTCGGCATCGCCCTCTGGGCCGGGCTCTACCTGCGCGATGCCCGGCTGCGCCCACTCATCCCGCTCCAACGCTGACCGGCGCGACCCCGCCGGCCCTTTCTCCTCCCACTCGAAACCAAAACGACCATGACAAAAATCACCCCATTCCTCTGGTTCGACAACAACGTCGAGGAAGCCATCAAGTTCTACTCCACCATCTTCAAGGGCTCGAAGGTGCTTGATGTCCGCCGCTATGACGAGACCGGGCCCGACGGGAAAACCAAAATCATGACCGCCCGGTTCCGCCTCGCGGGCCAGGAGTTCATCGGCCTGAACGGCGGCCCGCACTTCAAGTTCACCGAGGCCGTGTCCTTTGTCGTGAGCTGCAAGACGCAACGCGAAGTGGACTACTACTGGCGGCGACTGCTCGCCGGCGGCGGCCAGCCCAGCCAGTGTGCGTGGCTCAAGGACAAGTTCGGCCTCTCCTGGCAGATTGTGCCCGATCAGCTGATGGAACTGCTGGGGGACAAGGATCCGGCCAAGGCCGACCGGGTGATGCAGGCCATGTTCAAAATGTCCAAGATCGACATCAAGGCCCTGCAGCGCGCCCACGCGGGCAAGTGACCGGAACCCGCAACGCCATGAACAAAAGCCTTCTCAAAAGCATCGGCGCCGTCGTCGCCGGTGTGCTCACCATCATCATCGTCACCACGCTCGTCGACATCGGGCTGCACGCCACCCACGTCTATGCGGGCTGGGACCAGCCACTCACCGATGCACTGGCCCTGCTGGCCAGTTCCTACCGCCTCGTCATCAGCATCGGCGGCGCCTACCTCACGGCCCGGCTCGCGCCGGACCGCCCGCTGCGGCACGCGCTGATCCTCGGCGGCGTCGGCACGCTGCTCGGGCTGGTGGGCGTGGTGGCCACCTGGAACGCGGGGCTCGGCCCCCGTTGGTATCCCATTTCCCTCGCCGTGCTCGCGCTCCCGCAATGCTGGGCCGGCGGCCGGCTTTACGAGTTGCGGTCGCGCAGCCAAACAGGCTGAGTTTGCGGCGTAATGAATGTCAGGACTGAACCTGCCGAACGCGTCCTTGTCCTCACCCGCCTGCTCGTCGCGCAGTCCGTCTGCGCCGCCTGAATTTCACCCCACCACCCCACCCATGGAAACCACCCCCGCCCCCGTCTCGAAAGCCGCCCTCGTGACTGGCTGGATCATGAGCATCGTACCCGTGCTCCTGCTGCTGTTCAGCGCCGTCATGAAACTCGCCGCCCCTCCGGACAAGCTCGCCGAGGGCTTCACGCACCTGCAACTGCCGGTGAGCTTCGCGTTCGGGCTCGGCATCCTCGAACTCGCCTGCACCCTCATTTACCTGATCCCGCGCACGGCCGTGCTGGGCGCCATTTTGCTGACCGGCTACCTCGGCGGCGCGATTCTCACCCATTTGCGCGTCGGCGATCCCTACTGGTCCCAGCCCATTGCCGGCGTGATCCTCTGGGGCGGACTCTACCTGCGGGATCCACGCCTGCGCGCGCTGATTCCGTTCCGCCGCTAAGCCGGCACAACCGCCCCGCTCTTGACCTGCGGGACGGTTGGACTGAAATATCCGGCATGCGCTCCCTACCCCTGATCCGGCTGCTTCTGTCCTCCGCCCTGTTCCTCGCCCTTTCCCTCGGGGCCTGGGCCTCCGTTTCCAAAAGAGAGACACTGGGCGACAACACCTACGCCATCACCCGCATCGCGACCAGCGGCTTCGACCGCGACGTGGCCAAGTTCCGGCAGGAAGCCGAGCAGGATGCGGCGGCATTTTGCGCCAGCCAGGACAAGGTGCTGAAGATCGTCTCGGTTTCCACAGACCGCCCGCACTTTGGCGGCGGGTTTGCCTCGGCCAGGATCGTCTTCAAGGCGTTGTCGCCCGGTGAGGCGGCGCTCGCGGCGGCCGAACCCGCGGTCGCCCCTGCTGCCCCGGGCGCCGTCCCGGCTCCAGCCGTGGCCGCACCGGCCAGCACGCTGCCGACCTACGCCGGCGACCTTTATACCGAAATCCTCAAGTTGGACGACCTGCGCAAACGCGGGCTTCTCTCCGACAAGGAATTTGAGCAGCAGAAAAAGAAGCTGCTGAAGAAGTCCAAGTAACCGGGCCGCGCGCGGACGCGGCCGGAAGGAAAGTCGGGACGTGACAGCCGCGGGGGATTGCTCACCTTTATTGGTACCCTAACCCCATGCGCCTGCCCTTCCGCACCGCCCCTGCCCTGCTGTCCCTCTTCGCCGCGTTCCTGCCCGCCAGCCCCACCCGGGCCCAGTCCGCCGGCTCCCTCGCCAGCTGGTTCCAAGCGAATCCCGCCTGGTCCGTCGCCGACGCCGTCGCCCCCGCCGACGGCGGTGCCCGCTTCCAGGTTACGCCCGGCGCTTCCGGCCGCGTCATGGTGATCGCCGATGCGAAACCCAAGACCCCGCACCTGAAGAGCAAGGCCTACCTCGGCGACAGCATCGTCAGCTTGGAATACATGCTCACGACCGGGACCAAGGCCGGCCTTTACCTGCACGCCGGCTATCGCATCCAGCTCGACGGCGCAGGCGCCGGCACGCTCGGGACGATGATGCTCGACCATAACACGCCCGCTCCCGTCAGTTCCATCCCCGCTGCACATCCGGCCACCAGCCAGCCGGGCGTCTGGCAGAAACTCGAGGCCCGCATCCGTCCGCCCCGCTACGACGAGGCGAGCAACAAGGCCCAGAACGCGCTTATCATCGAGGTGAAGATCAACGGCGTGATCGTGCAGGCCAACACCATCCCCACCCACTGGTGTGCCGGCACGGAATACGAATGGGAGTCGACCGGCGCCGTCACCACGATCTCCGTCGAGGCCGGCAGCATGGCCATCCGGGACTTCTCTCTGCGCCGCGCCGATTTCGAGGCGCTCACCCTGCCCAAGGCCACCGGCGAGCCCACCAACATTGCCAAGCTCGTCGACTACGTGCAGCAGGGTGCGGAATTGTTCAAGGGTCTCGGCTGCATCGAGTGCCACGCGGTGCAACCGGGCGAAACCTCCGTAAAGACCGGCCCGAATCTGTTCGGACTTTTCCAAACCACGCCCCGCGACCGCGAGATCGCCGCCGGCGAGGGCCACCGCTTCACCATCAAGGCCGACCGCGCCTACCTGCACCGCAGCGTGCGCATGCCGCCCGATGAACTGGCCATCGCCGAAACCGGGCCCACCAAGGGGACGCCTTACCTGCCCGCCATGCCGCCGATTCTTCCCGCCACGGCCTCGGACCAGCAGATCGACGCCATCGGCGCCTACCTCGCCACGCTCAACGAGCCCCAGAACCAGGGCCCGATCGTGAAGCTCGTCCGCGAGACCGGCCTGGAAAACTACGACCCGATGAAGGACCGCCTGCAGCTGCTCGTCGACCGCACCGTGCGCATCCAGCGCGGACCAATGGAGCATCTCTCCGGCCGCTCGATCCACGTCGGCCTGCCCAACGGCATCAACTACACCTTCGACCCGCGCGTGCTGGCCATCGCGCAGCTCTGGCAGGGCGGCTTCCTCGACATGAGCGGGGAATTTCTCAACCGCGGCGGCGGCGGCCTGAAGCCCGGCTTCGAGAGCCGCGAGATCAAGCTCGGCGCCACCGGCACCCTGCTGGCCCCGCTCAACGCCGCCGGCCGGCCCGTCGACCTCAGCTTCCAGTCCCCGGTCTTCAAGGACGGCGAGGCCGTCCGCGCCTTCCTCAACAGCCCGCGCGACCTGCCCGACCTGATCGCCGAGGCCGATGCCCAATTCCTCGGCTACGAGCGCGACTCGACCAACCCGGCCGCCGCGCCCGCCTTCAAATATCGCGTGGGCCGCAATACCCTCGCCCTGCGCACCGACTTCTCCGCCGACGGCAAGGTCCAGCTCGTACTCGACGGCGAACTCGCCACCGCCCAGTCCTTCGCCGTCAACGAGGGCGTGCTCGGCGCCGTCAAGGTCTCCGTCGGCAAGATCGCGGACGGCCGCTGGACGCTGCCCGCCGGCTCGCATCGCGGCGCGACCGTGACCGGTCGCCTGACGCTCGCCCCGAAATTCTGGCGCGCGACGCCGTCGGCTTTCACCTTCCTGCGCCAGCCGCTGGTCACCGCGCCCACCTCGCCCAACCTGCCGCGCGGCTACACCGCCGAGGCCTACTTGGGGCCCAAGGACAACTACGGTCGCGACCTGCTCTTCGAGGCGCTGGGCCTTGCCCTCGCGCCCGACGGCACCCTCGTGGTCGCCACGCGCACCGCCGGCATCTGGCACCTGGTCAAGGGCGAGTGGCGGCTCTTCGCCGAGGGCGTGTTCGACAGCCTCGGCGTGCAGGTCGAGGACGAGCACGGCTTCACCGTCGTGGCCGGCCAGAAGGCCGAACTCACCCGCATCAGCGACACCAACGGCGACGGCCTCGCCGACAAATACGAGACCCTCAGCGACGCCTTCACCTACACCGGCAATTATCACGCCTACATGCACGGCCCGGTGCGCGACGCCGCCGGCGACTATTTCGTGACACTCAACCTCAACGACTCCTCGCAAGGCGACATCGAGTACAAGGCCGGCGGCAAATACATGGGCACCAGCGGCGGCTACCGCGGCTGGGCCATCCGCGTGCCGGCCAAGGGCGGCTTCATCCCCTACGCCGACGGCCTGCGCAGCCCGGCCAGCCTCGGCGCAGCTCCCGACGGCCGTCTCTGGTATGCCGACAACCAGGGCGAGTTCATGGGCACGTCCAAGCTCTTTGTCCTCAAACCGGGCGCGTTCTACGGCCATCCCTCCGGCCTTGTGGACCGTCCGGGCATGACGCCCGCCTCGCCCGAGATCACCTGGGCGAAGGTGCAGGACCTGCGCGAGATGCCCGCCGTGCTGTTCCCCCAGGGCCGCCTTGCCAACTCCCCCGGCAATCCCGTGTGGGACACCACCGGCGGTCGCTTCGGCCCGTTCGCAGGCCAGATGCTCATCGGCGACCAGACGCAGTCCAACCTCATGCGCGTGGGCACTGAGGTCGTCCGTGACCGCGAACAGGGCTTTGCCATCAACTTCGCCACCAAGCTCGAGTCCGGGGTCATGCGTCCGCTCTTCCTCCCCGACGGGAGCCTGCTGCTCGGCCAGACCGGCCGCGGCTGGCAGGCCAAGGGCGGCCACATCGCCAGCCTGCAGCACGTCCGCTGGGACGGTTCGACCATCGCCCCGGCGCTCCATCACGTGTCGGCCGTGGCGGACGGCTTCGCGCTCGCGCTCACCGTGCCGGTGCCGGCCACGCTGACCGATGCCGACCTCGCCAGTGCCCTCACCATCAACTCGTGGACCTACCGCGACGCCCCCGATTATGGCTCACCCGAACTGGACGAACACAGGGAGACTGTCACGGCGGTGACGCTCAGCGCCGACCGCCTGACCCTGCACGTGACCCTAGCCAAGACCGAACAACCCAAGGTGCACCCGCAGCAGACCGCGCGGGTCTACCAGATCACGCTCGCGGGGAAAAAGCTCTGGAACGAGGAAGGCCCCGGCCTCGAGGCCTTCTACACGCTCTACAGTTTCCCGACTAAGTAGGCGGTTAACCGCTAATTTTCGCTAATCTGCGCTAATAGAGACAGGAACGGAATTTCGTTCACCGATCAGGTGAACTGGCCGGGACCTCGGTTCATTTTCACTCCTGTGATTAGCGTTCATTAGCGTGAATTAGCGGTTACTCATCTGAACCGCCTCACGGCCCTTATAAATTTTTCAGGAAGCGCTGCACGGCATCGTGGCTCCCAACCATCCGCAAAGTGGCCGTGCTGCCTTCGAGTTCGAACACCACCCGCGTGTCCCGGTCGGCCCGGCACTCAAAATAGTTTCCCTTGAGCCGCCGGATGCCAAGGCCGGCATGCAAATGGGGCTTCCCGAATGCGTCGCTCAATGCGTCCACGGCTTGGGCCACCAGGGCTTGTCGCTCGATCGGCAGGTCGCGCGACTCGGCCTTGAAACGTGAAGTAAACTCAATCCCTAATGGCGGCACGGAAGTCACCCTTGTATTTGGTGACACGCCCGGCCCGGCGGTCTTGTTTCAGCTCTGCGTCCGCTCGTTTCACAAAAGCCTCCAGCTCTGCGTCGGTGACGCCATATTCGCGCTTCGCGTAGTCGGAGTCCTCGGAGAACACACGCACCGGGCGGAGGGCGATAATCTTGTCCCCGCACAGGATGCCGATGTCCTCCCCCGCCGAGGCTTTCTTCAGCCAGTGCGTGAGATTGGCCCGGGCTTTGGTCGGGGATAGCGTCGTCATATCGTCGTAATAAAGCCGTTATCCGGTATGGAGCAACTCTAACTTTTGGCCTCGGACGTCCTGTAGCGGCGCCCCCGCCGTGGAGTTGGTCCCGCGCGTTGCCGAGAATTCCAACATTGAAAACAAACCGCTTATCCCGCTTCCTTCCGTAGACGGGCCAAGCCAGCGTAGGCTTGTTGGCGATCGCGTTGATGAGAAGATGTTCGAGCCAATATTGAAGGACCGGGGTATCACCGCCAGATACACCAGTTACAAGAAAGAGCCCAACCAGTAGTAGGAATGAGAAGGCAAGAGCGTCTCGCTCGCGAGGGCGACCGCTGACGTTGGGCAAGGATACTGGCCCAAACGCATCAGACTGCTTTTGAGGGCTATTTATTCAACTGGCGCAGCTTTTCCTTGAAGAAGGCGCCCTGCCGCGACGGAGTGTAGTCCCAGTCGGCGATCAGGTTGGGCGTCCACTCGACATCGAAGACCCACGGGGTCCACGAAATGCCGCGCTTCTCGAAGAAGGCGATGATGGCCTCGCCGAATTTCTCGTCGCCGATCACCGGCACATGCGACCCGCGTTCGCCGTCCTGCATGAAACCGAACTCGGTGGCCACGATCGGGTATTTGTCGGCGGCCTGGCCCCAGTCCCGCTGCCAGTTGGTTTCCCAATTGTCGCGGCGCTTCTGCGGGTAGGGATGTGTGACGTAGGCGACGTTCGGCGCCTTGACCGGGTCGTAACGCACCTGCGAGAGGTCGTAGCCCCAGTTGAAACCGGCCACGAGGACGATCGCGCGCGGGTTGATCGACTGGATCATGAAGGTGAGGTCCTCGACCAGCTTGCGGTAGTCGCCCCAGGGCATCGGCCCCATGTTGCCGTCACGGTTGGTCGGTTCGTTGTAGAGCTCATACAGCGCGACCGTGGCATTGTTCTTGTAGCGCTCGGCGATGGTATACCAGAAGCGGAAGGTCTCGTCGCGCGACGTGACATACATCGGCAGGTGATAGACGCCGGTGAGCATGTTGCCGATGGTGTGCCAGTCGATGATGACATACATGCCCAGCTCGCCGGACCACTGCACCGCCTGGTCGATCAGCTTCAGGTATTCCACCTCGCCCAGGCGCCGCCAGTCTGCCGGATGGACGGGGATGCGCACGACATTGGCGTTCCATTTCTTCGCCTCCTCAAAGTAGCGGCGGCCCCACTGGCCCTTCTTCAACAACTCCGCGGGGTCGGACAGCGCCAAGCCGCGAAACACGACCGTCTGGCCGGCGGGATTGACGAAGCGGTTACCCTGCACCGCGATCACCGGCAGCGAAGCGACGGCCTTGGTCTCGGCGGGTGGCGCGCTGAACGGGACGGGAGCAGCGGCCGGCGTTTGCGCCAGGGCGGCCGAGACGAGGAGCAGGTTGAGGGCAAGAAACCGGGGGGAATGGGGTATTGGCATGGGGTAGCCCCGAACCATTGCCCGAAACCACCCCGATGCAAACCCAAGCGGGCAGGAAGTAACAAGTGGCAGGGACCAAGTATCAAGAAAGAGGCACCCCGACGTCCTTCTTGTCACTTGCTACTTGATCCTTGTTACTTCGACTGCGCCTCACGGCTCAACGGCGCAAAAGCGAGTCCACCGAAAACCGGCCCGCGCCGCCCAAAGGGTGCTCGTTCTAATGGAAGCCAAGGCTGAAATTTGACTAGCCGACCCGTCCCTACAAGGTGCGGCTCCACCCCACGCGTTTCACTGAACGCAACCCATGACCGCCCTGCCCCAACGTCCCTTCGGCCAGTCCGGCGAAAGCCTGCCCACCCTGGCCATGGGCGGCGGCTTTGTGCGCTTCGCCGGGTTCGACCGCTCCATCGCTACGGTACACCGCGCTCTGGATCTCGGCATCCGGTTCTTCGACACCTCCGTCATGTATCGCGCGGGTGCGTCGCAGGCCATCCTCGGCGAGGCACTGGCGGACCCGGCCCGGCCGCATTTTGTCGCCACCAAGATCGGTTATTTTCGCGAGGCGCGCCATTTCCGCTCTGTCGAGGCGATGCACGTGCAATTGCGCGAAAATCTCCGCCTGCTGCGCCGCGAGGCGGTGGACCTGCTGCAGGTCCACGAGGCGGACTGGGACCACTGGTGGAGCGACCGCACCGAGCTTGGACCCGGCCGGCTCTTCAAACTGGAGGGCAGCTTCGACTTCGCGAATGCCCCTGTGATCCAGTTCCTGCGCGAGGCGAAGTCCCGCGGCCTCTGCCGCCATATCGGCATCACCGGAAATCATGCCCGCCATCTCGGCCGGGTGATCCGCGAGGTGGACGGCCTGGACTCCGTGCTCGTCGCCTACAATTACACGCCGCTGAACGTCACCGCTCGAGAGCACATCCTGCCCTTCGCCGCGGCGAAGGGCATGGCGGTCATCGTCGCCGGCCTGTTCACCTTTGTGAACGCCCTGCCCAAAGGCTGGGCCACCGAAGGCAGCTACTTGGGACCGCGCTCGGACGCGCAGCTCGCCGCGCTGCAGAAACTCCAGCGCGACTGCGGCATTCCGATGGCGGAACTGGCCCTGCGCTTTGTTGCCGCCGACCCGCGCCTCAGCACCATTCTCGTCGGCGCCTGCCAGCCCGCCGAGATCGAGGAGAATGTCGCGGCCTTTCTGCGCGGCCCGCTTCCCGCCGACCTCCATGCGGCCATCGAGACCATTACCCGCCAATTTTAACCGCACCCCCCATGCCCCGTCTCACCCTGCCTCAAGCCCTGAGCCTGTCGAACGGGCTCCTCCTCGCCGCCACGCTGTCACTCTCCGCCGTCGCGCAGACCCCGGAAAACCGCTTCGAGAAAAATGTCCTCGCCTACGAGGCGGCCGACAAGGCCAACCCGCCGCCCCAAGGCGCGATCCTGCTCGCCGGCGATTCGCAGTTCTTCCGCTGGAAAACCGTGCACGAGGACCTGCCGGGCTACACCATCGTCAACCGGGGCATCGATTCCTTCCAGACCTCGGACCTGCTCCACTACACCGAACGGCTCGTCCTGCCGCACAAGCCTCGGATGATCATCCTGCACGTCGGCGGCAACGACGTGCACAACGGCAAGACCCCCGAGCGCCTGCTGACCGATTTCCAGGCCTTCGTGGCCAAGGTCCATGCCGCGTTGCCCGGCGTGCCGATCGCCTTCTCCAGCATCACGCCGGGCCCGGGTCGCTGGGACGAGGCCGACCGTCGCAAGGCGGCCAATAAGCTCCTCCAGGACTACGTCGCCGCCCAGCCCGGGCTCGCCTTCATCGACCTCTGGGACGCCATGCTCACGGCCGACGGGAAGCCCCGCGAAGACATCTGGGTCGAGGACCGCGTGCACCCGAACCACGCCGGCTACCTGATCCGCGTGCAGATCATGCGCCCGCTGCTGGGCGCACCGGATCGGAAAACCCCGTGACGCCCCTCATCTCATGAAAATCCCCCGCCCGCTTCTTTTCCCGCTGACGGCCGTCCTTGCCTTTGCCGCGGGCGCCGCCGTCGATCACGCCGTCCAATCCACCCCTCTCGAGAGCTGTATCATCCGCCAGGCCGACGTCAAAAAGTCCACCGGCGACTGGGGCTCGATCCGGGTCTATACCAAGGATTCAACCGCTACAGTCGGCACCGACAGCATGTTGACCGCCGAACTGGAGTTTCTCCCCGGGAAACGGCTGCAACCGCCGCACCAGCACCCGCAGGAGGAATTTCAATACGTTATCTCGGGCAGCGGCACCTGGCACCTAAACGGCCAGGACATCCCGCTCGTCGCCGGCGATCTCATGTATGCCAAGCCCGGCGACCTGCACGGCATCGCCAACACCGGCACCGAACCGCTTCGCTTTTTCGTGGTGAAATGGATCAGCAAAGGTGCGGTGGCTGCGTCGCTCACTGCCAATTGAAAAATCCAGCTGGAAGTTATCCCGCCTTGGTAGGGCCAGTCTTTGACTGGCCGGCGGTCATGCTGGGAAAGGCCGGTCAAAGACCGGCCCTACTCCAGGCACCGGGATTTGCCGTTGGCAGGCGAAGGCGCCTGCCATCTCCTGTTGCCACCCCATGAAACTCAAGGCCGCCATCGAACGCATCCCCGGGGGAATGATGCTCGTACCCCTGCTGCTCGGCGCGACGCTGAACACGCTCGACCAGGCCCACCTCCCGCCAATCGAATCGGCCTTGCGGGCACTGGGCGCCGCGCCAGCGAAAAACGGACACTATGAATTCCTGCGCATGGGGGCGGTGGCGGCGGAGGGCGTGCCATCGTTCACGGAAAGCCTGTTCAAGACCGGCGCACTGACGCTCATCGCGCTGTTCCTGTTCTGCATTGGCAGCCAGATGACGGTCAGGATCGGTGCGCGGGCGCTCGGCAAGGGTGCGGTGCTGACCGCGACCCGCTTCGCGGTCGGTACGCTCGCGGGCTTCGCGTTCGGCCGGCTGGCCGATCCTTTTCACGGTTTCCTGGGTCTTTCAACGCTGGCGATCATCGCGGGCCTGTGCACCACCAACGGCGGGCTGTTCGCCGCCCTGTCCGGCCAGTATGGCAATCGCAGCGATGTCGGCGCTCTCTCGGTGTTGTCACTCAACAACGGGCCGTTCTTCACGATGATTGTGCTGGGCCTGCTGGGAGAGCGCTTTCCCGCCGTCGTCTTTCTTGGCGTCCTGCTGCCCATCGCGCTCGGCATGCTGGTCGGCAACCTGGATGCTGACATCCAGGAATTCCTGCGGCCCGGCGAGAAATTGCTGGTACCGTTCTTCGCCTTCGCGCTCGGCGCGGGCATGAACCTCGCCGTGTTCTTCCAATGGCAGTTTCTGCTCGGCGGCGTGACGCTCGGGTTGACGACCCTGCTCGTCACGGGTGCCGCGATGTGGCTCGCCCTGACGGTGTTTGGCTTTCGCTCCCGCCTCGCCGCTTTCGCCGCGGCGGGCGTCGCCGGCAATACCACGGCCACGCCTGCGGCTATCGCTGCGGCGGCGGCCGCAGCCGGCTCGCCCAACGCAGCGGCCTACCGGGAAATCGCCGGCATCGCCACGGCCCAGATCTCCATCGCCGTCATCCTCACCGCACTGCTCTGTCCGGTGGCCGTGATGCTGGCCGACCGCTGGCAGCGGGCCCGCGGGATCGACGGCACCGTCGAGGAGACCCGCCCATGACCCTTTCCCGCCTCCCCCGCATCGCCGTCACCCTCGGTGACCCGGCCGGCATCGGCCCGGAAATCTGCCTGCATCTCCTCAACGACGCCTCGCTGCCGTCCCACTGCGTTCCGGTGGTGTTTGGCGATGCCGGCGTGCTGCGACGCGTGGCGGCGCAATTGAAGATTCCCTTCATCGCACCGGTTGTGACCGAGATCGAATCACCGACAGTTCCGACCGTTCTGGACCTGAAATGCGTGGACGCCGCGAGCATCGTCCCCGGCCGCGTCGATGCCCGCTGCGGCGACGCCGCTTTCCGCTACGTCATCGCCAGCATCGAAGCCGGGCTGGCCGGCCAGGTCGACGCCGTCGCCACCGGCCCCTTGAACAAGGAGGCCATGCACGCCGCCGGCCACAAGTATCCGGGCCACACCGAGATCTTCGCTGAGCGGATGCAAGCGCCGCGTTCCTGCATGATGCTCACCTCGCCCGAGCTTACCTGCAGTTTTGCCACCGTGCATGTCGGCTATCATGAGGTGCCCGGCCTGCTCAGCATCCGGCGCATTCTCGACGCCATCGAGCTCACGGCCGCGGCCATGCAACGCATCCGGGGCCGTAAGCCGAAACTTGTCGTCTGCGGCCTCAATCCCCACGCCGGCGAGCACGGCCTCTTCGGCCAGCGCGAGGAGGAGCGTTTTATTTTGCCAGCGGTCGAGGCCGCGCGCGCGCAGGGCCTGCAAATCGAGGGACCGTTGCCGCCCGACACGGCTTTCCTACCGCGCCGGCGTCAGGAAACCGACGCCTTCATCTGCATGTATCACGACCAGGGCCACATTCCGCTCAAGGCCCTCGCGTTCGACTCCGCCATCAACACGACCCTCGGCCTGCCCGTCATCCGCACCAGCGTGGACCATGGCACCGCCTTTGACATCGCCTGGCAGGGCAAGGCCAATCCCAACAGCCTGGGCGAGGCGGTGCGACTGGCCGCCAAGCTCAGCCGGCCCGGCGCATGATCGTGGTGATCGCAGATGACCTGACCGGCGCCGCCGAACTGGCGGGCGCGGCCCTGTCTCATGGATTAAGCGCCGAGGTGCAGACCGTTTTCGACCCGGGCTCCCCCGCCCAAGTCGTGTGCGTGGATACCGACACCCGGCTGCTGCTGCCGGAACAAGCCGCCGGACGCGTGGCCGAGGTCGCCCGGAGCGTCGCCACCGCCAAGCCGGAGTGGATTTTCAAGAAATGCGATTCCGTGCTGCGCGGTCCGGTGCTGGCCGAGGCCCGCGCGACTGCCGAAGCCACCGGGAAAAAACGCATCCTGATCCTGCCCGCGAATCCCACCCGCCACCGGATCATCCGCACCGGCCGCTACTTTATCGACGGCCAGCCGCTGCATGAGACCGCCTTTGCCCATGATCCCACCCATCCGTGCACCAGCTCGCAAGTCGCGGCGTTGCTCGGTGGCGACCTGGCCGGCGTCGAAACACCGGATGCCGAGACTGTCGCCGCTCTGGCGAGACAGGCCGCCACCACGGATCGCGACACGCTGCCTGTCGGCGCGGCGGATTTTTTCATGGCCCTGCTTCAAACCCGGGTTGCGCCGGGGGGAAAGGCCCCGCCAGCCTCTGCCCCTGTGGCCGGCGCCACGCTCGTCGTCTGCGGCAGCGCGGCCTCATGGACGCAGCGCCGGATGGAAGCCATCGACCGGGCCATTCCCGTCTTCGCCCGACCCTATGACCTCAAGACAGTGACCCGGGCCCTGCAGTCGCCGGGTTGCGCGTTGCTCGGCATTGGCGACGGTGGTGGAGTTTCGCCGTCCACCCTGTCCGCGGAACTCGCCGAAGCAGCCGCGACCCTCGTCCGAGGTGAAAACAAAATCGTCGCGCTCCTGCTCGAAGGCGGGGCGACGGCCCGGGCGGTCATGAACCGGCTGGGCTGGACGCGCCTGCAGGCCTGCCAGGTTTCCACCCAGGGCGTGGGCGTCCTGCGGCCGGCCAATGCGGCCGGTCCGCTGCTCTTCATCAAGCCCGGCAGCTACGCCTGGCCGCCGGAAATCTGGCCCGGCCGGGCCTAGTCGTCCCGCAGCGCCTCGATGGGCGAGACGCGCGAGGCACGGTGCGACGGCAGGAAGGTGGCCAGCAGCACCACGACCAGCATGACGGCCGCCGTCGCCGCCAGGACCCCGAGGTGGATGGCACCGACTCCGAAAAGGACGTTCTGCATGGCACGGCCGACACCCCAGGCACCGAGCATCCCGAGCACGATGCCCGCGAGCAGCAGCTTGGCCCCGAGCCCGAGGAATTGCGCCAGCACCTGCTGCGGCAGCGCGCCCAAGGCCATGCGTACGCCAATCTCCCGGCGGCGCTGGTTCACCGCGTAGGCCAGCACGCCATAGGTGCCGACCGCCGCGAGCAGCAGCGCCACCGCCGCGAAGATGCCGGCGAGCAGGGCCGGCGAACGCCGCGCGAGCATGCTCTCGTCGATCCACGCCTGCATCGGCTTCAGTTCGTCCACCGGCAGCGCGGGATCGAGCTTCAGCACGACCTTCTGCAGCATCGGTGCCAGGGCCGTCGGTTCCATCGCCGTGCGCAGGACGACCGAGAAACCGTTCGGGGTATAATTGCCCTTCATCGGGAAATAGATCGCGCCCTGCGCGCTGGTTTCCGCGAGTTCGCGCTGCTTCACCACCCCAACCACGCCGACGATGGTGAACGCCTCCTTCCCGTCGAACTTGGGATTAGAGGAGATCCGGCGGCCCACCGGGCTCTGCCCGGGCCAGTAGCGCTTCGCAAAGTCCTGGTCCACGAGGCAGACCCTCAGGTCGCGGTGGTTGTCGGCGTCCTCGAGAAACCGGCCCTCGATGAGCGGGATGCCCATGGCCTGCCAGTACTCGCCGATGGTCGGCGACATGTAGTGGGCGCGCACCGACTCGCCCGGGGCCGGATCCTGGCCCTCGATCGAGGTGGCGCTGTTGTTGACGTTGCCACCCATGGGCAGCCCGGAGATCAGGCCCACCGCAAGCACACCGGGCTGAGTCCGCAGTTCGGCGAGCAGGCGCTCCATGAAGGCCAGGCGCGGCTCGTTCTCCGGATAGCCCTTCCACGGCAAAGCGATGTTGCCAGTCAAAACCTGCTCGGGTCGGAAACCGGGCGAGGTGGCGAGCACGCGTTGCAGGCTGAGGCCGAGCATCCCGGCGCCGCTGAGCAGCACGAAGGCCAGCGCCACCTGCGTGACGATGAAACCGTGACGTACGCGTTGCGCGGCGCGGCTGACCGTGCCGCCACGCGACTCGGCCTGGAGCACCGGGGCCAGCCGGGCATGCAGGCTGAACCACACGACGGGGAGCGCGAGGCACAGGCCGACCAGCATCGAGGCGCCCAGCGCGATCAGCGCGAGCCGGCCGTCAAAAACAATCGTGGCCCCGAGGGGCAGATGCTCCGTGCCCAGCACACCCAGCAGGCGGATGCCAACGGCGCCAGCCGCGAGCCCGAGCAGGCCGCCGACCGTGGCGAGCAGCACCGTCTCGAGCATGATCTGGCCGGCGAGGTGCCGGCCTCCGGCGCCGAGCGCCTGGCGGACGGCGAACTCCTTGGCCCGGCCGCTGGCGCGGATCAGGAGCAGATTCACCAGGTTTACGCCGCCGATGAGCAGCAGCGCGAGCACGCCGCCCTGCAGCAGCAGCAGGATGGGCTTGATCTCGCGCACGTGATCCTCGTGCAGCGAAAAGACATCCGTGCGGAAACGCGCGCCCTTGAGCAGGCTGGCAAAGGGGTCGTCAGCGATCTGCTGCGTGTTGAGCGCGTCGATCTGCGCCTGGGCGACGGCGATGCTGGCGTCGGGCGCGAGCCGGGCGATCAACTGCATGTTGTTGGAATGCCGGCGGTCGGGCTTGCGGTCGTCGGCATTGGAAGCGAGCGGGATGAAAAACTGGGCCTTGCTCGACAGGTAGCGGAAGCCCGGGGGCAGCACGCCCACGACGGTGACGGGCAGCGAATCCACGATGAGGGTCTTGCCGACGACCTCGGGATCGGCGTTGAACCGGCTGCGCCAGAAGCCGTCAGTGAGGATCATCCGGGCGCTGTCCTTGTAGAACATCTCGTCCTCGGTGAAGGTGCGGCCCATCGCCAGCGGCACGCCCAGCGTGGCGAAGAACTCCGGCGACACCCGGTCACGCTCGATCCGCTGCGGGGAACCCGCGTCGCCCACGATGGCGTTGCCGCCCTGCCAGATGGCCGTGGAGGCGAAAGCCTTGATGGCGACGCGCCGGTCGTAGTAATTGGGCAGCGAGGCGCCCGCACGCTCCACCCCGGCGCCGGGATAGGCGTTGACGGTGGTCACCAGCCGGGCCGGCTCGGGATACGGCAGCGCCCGTACGAGGATGGCGTCCACCACGGCGAAGATGGCGACGTTGGCGCCAATGCAAAGCGCCAGCGTGAGCAATACGGTCGCGCTGAAGCCGCGCTCACGGGCGAGCCGACGCAGGATTTGCCGAAGATCGGCCAGGGAAATGAGGTGCACGCCTTGACAACCCGGCAACAGGCCGCGGAGTTACAGAAAATACACGATCCTCAGGTCTTTTTCCCCGGCGGATAGGGCCAGTTGGGCAGCGTGAAGGTCCCGCCGTCCACGTAGATCGTCTGGCCTGTCACAAAACCGGCGGCGGCGGTGGCGAGGAAGTGCACGACCTTGGCCACGTCGGCCGTCTGGCCTACCCGCCCGAGCGGCGTGAGCGGGGCCCATGTGGCCGCGTAGTCCGGCGCCTCCTGCTTGGTGCGCTCGTGCTCGATCGCCCCCGGCGCCACGCAGTTGACCCGGATGCCGTGCGGCCCGAGTTCCGTGGCCGATACCTTGGTGAACTGCTCGATGCCGCCCTTGGACGCCGTGTAGTCCACGAGACGGGGAAAGGACACCTTGTTGCACGCGGAGCCGAGGTTGACGATCGACCCGCGGATGCCGTGCTCGACCATCAGCTGTGCCGCCCGCTGCGTGTTGAGGAAACAGCCCTTCAGGTTCGTGCGGATGACCCGGTCCCAGTCCGCCTCGGCCAGCTCGAGCAACGGCGCCCAGGTCTGGATGCCCGCATTATTGACCAGCAAGTCGGGCGCCCGGCCAAAGGTGTCCATGATCTTCTGATAAAAGGCCCACACCTCGGCCTTCACGCCCACGTCGCAGCGAATGCCGAGCACCTGGCGTCCGGTCGCTGTGATCAAGCGCGTGGCCTCGGCCGCCTCGGCCTCGTCGCCGAGGTGCGAGAACGCAACATCCCAGCCGTGCCGCGCCAGCGTGACCGCGATCTCCCGGCCGATGCCGCGACTTGCTCCCGTCACCACCGCCAGGCTGGCCGATTTAGTCATGGGCTGATTTCATGGCAGTGACTCCCGCCGCGAACAATCACTTTTGCGCCGGCCCGGCCAATTGCCGCTCGCACCAAGCCAGCTCCCGCCGGGCCTCGACAAAATCCCCCGCCATCTTCCCCGCCGCACGAAAATGCTCCCGCGCGGTGATCCAGTCCTGCCGGTCCTGCGCTGATTTCCCGTGGAAATAATGGAGCACTGCCAGCGGCGCCAGCGGGCGGCCCGGCCAGTTTTGCCGCAGGAATTCCTCATGCTGCCGGATCAGGCCGGCGTATTCCTGGCGCACCGCGCCCGCCGACCAGCCCGGGGCGTCCGCCTCCGCGTGGTCGAGCTGCGGACCGATGTCGGCAAAGCGTCCCTCCAGGAAAAGCACACTGACCGGGACCGAGCCCAGGTAGTAGCCGGCCCAGGCATTGCGGGGCAGCTCCTGACGCAAACGTTCGTGCACGGTCCATTGATCCCGCCAGACGCCCACCAAGGAACCGGCCTCGACCGCCCCTGCCGCCACGAGACCCAACACCGCAACTGATACGGCGAGACGAATGTTGGGCACCTTGACCCGCTGCAACCAGCACGCCCCGGCGATCAGCCAGACCGGATGCAGCAGCATCGCATAGCGGTCGTGCGCGATCCACGGATGCTCGAGCAAGCCAAGAAACGGTAATGCCATGATGGAATACGCCACCACCGGGCCGGGCGAGAGGCGCCGCCGCCAGGCCAGCCACGCGGTCATCGCCAGCAGGCCCACGCTCAGTAACGCCGTCAGGAGCACCTTCTGCCCCAGCGGATGCAAGGAGTAGAGGTCCGTATAAATCGGGCTCAAGCCCACCGGCCAGACCAGCTGGAGCAGATAACGTCCCCACACATACAGCGCCTGCCAGCCCCGCTCCAACAGCCCGAAGTCGCCCAAGGTCGCGGTGGCGGCAAAGTCCGCCGTGTTTTGCCCGCGGGCGGACAGGTTGGCCGCCAGCGCGAGGCCCGCCACCAAAGCCAAGCCGAGAATTCCCACGCCAACCCGGTAACGATCGAACACCGAGACCGGCTGAGACGAACCCGGCGGATTCCTGACGGCGCGATCCAACAGCCAGCACACCACTGGCAAACCCAACGCGATGGGATAAGTCAGCAGGGAAGCCGCCAGTGCCAGGCAACTCCCGGCTGACAACCAGCCGGCTATTTCCGGAATGGACCAACGCAGGGTCCACAGCCACAGCGTCACAAACGCGAAGGCCGACGCTTGCGTGTAGAGCAAGCCCGACGCCCATGCCACCGCCTCGGTCCGCATCGGATGCAGCGCCCACGCCGCCGCGGCGAGCAGCGCCAGCCAGGTGGTCCAGCCGCTCCTGACCGGATCCGCCTCCAACCGGAGGATATTACGGGCGGCGGCAAAAAGCGCCAGCGAGCCCACCAGGTGCCAGCCCAGGCTGGCCGCATGATAGCCCAGCGGCGCCAACCCCTGCCAGGTAAACACGGCGGAAAAACCCAGCCAGCCCAGGGGCATGTAACGTCGCGCCGTGCCGAAGTCCCCGAACGCCCAGCCAACGCGCTCCCACGTCAGCCCGCCCATCTGTGGGTTGAGTAAAATATTATTCCCATCATCCAACCCGACAAATCCGCCTGAGAGCACCGCGGCGAAAGTCACGCCGATAGCGACAACCAAGCCGGTCATCGCCATGATAGACCACCAACGGGTCTTGGAAGTGATCACGATCAATCCCCGACGTAAAAAGATCGCGGAGCAGGAGTCGAGTGGCATCTCCCCGGCCCACGACAGATCTGACACCCGCAAAACAGACTCAGGACTGCTTGCCTGGTTTCCGCTTGGCGTCGGTGCGCCCAAGCTTGTTCCGCGGGTGATGCTTCGCGTGCTGGTCGAGCAGGCGTGAGGACTCGACCGCCGTGTAGATTTGCGTGGTACCGATACTGGCGTGGCCGAGCATTTCCTGGATGGCGCGCAGGTCGGCGCCGCCGCCGAGCAGGTGCGTGGCGAAGGAGTGGCGCAGCAGGTGCGGTTTCACGGGTTTCTCGATCCCCGCCCGCACGGCGCTTTTCTTCACGATGACCCAGAGGGTCTTTCGCGAGATGGCCTTGCCGCGTTCGCTCAGGAACAGCTCGCTGCCGGTGCGCGGCTTCACCAGGCGTGGGCGCCCGGAAACAATATAGGCCTGCACGGCATCGCGGGCCTGGCCCCCGAGCGGAACGACGCGCTCCTTCGAACCTTTGCCGAAGACGCGCACAAAGCCGTTCTCCAAATCCACCTGCTGCAGGCTGAGCCCGCACAACTCGGAGATGCGGAGTCCGCTCGAGTAAAAGAGCTCCAGCATGGCGCGATCGCGGACCGAGTAGGCATCGCCGCCGGACGGGGCGGCGAGCAGTTTGTCGATTTCCCCGGCGGTGAGGGTCTGCGGCAGCTTGCGCCGGAACTTGGGGCCGCTGAGCAGGGCCGACGGATCATCGTCGCGCTTGCCCTCCTTGACGAGGTGGCGGCAGAGCATCCGGACGGCGGCGAGCTTGCGTGCCTGGCTGGCTGCGCTGAAATCCTGGTCGCTGAGCCAGTGCAGCCAGCCGGTGAGGTGCTTCGGCGTGACCTTGATCCAGCCGGCGGCGCCGAGGCGCTTCAGGCAGTGACCGGCCTGCTTGAGGTCGGTCTCGTAGGATTTGGCCGTGTTGCGTGACAGGCCCTTCTCCAGCTCGATGTAGGCGAGGAAATCGTCGATCGCATCGGCGAAACCGGCCGGAACGGATGGCTGCGGCGCTGCCTTTGACCGTCCGGGGCTGCGCACTTTTTTCATGGCGCGCGCGGGACGGGGCTCAGCGGCGGAACTGCCGGCGGGCGCCGGGGACCGGGGGCGGCACGGAGGTGTCGCGGAGCCGGAAGGTGATGCGCGCCTTGTCGAGGTCGTAGGGGCTCATCTCCATCTTCACCGAGTCGCCGGCGGCGATCTTGATGAAATGCTTGCGGAGCTTGCCCGAGATGTGGGCCAGCACGATGTGGCCGTTGGTCAGTTGCACCCGAAACATCGTTCCCGGAAGGACGGTGACGATCTTGCCTTCGACTTCGATCGCTTTGCCGTCAGACATAGAGGGGGGTGAGGGAAACTGCGGGATGGTGCATGCTTATAAAAGGACATTGTAACACCGGACTACCGCACCTAAGTCAAGGCTGTCGTTTCCGCGCGATCCCGCATGGTCCAATCCACCCGCAACGCCCCGCCCTGCCCTTTCGAAAAGGTCTTTCCCTCGCAGTTGAAACGCGACGAGGAGTTTTACATGTGGCTGGCGTATAACCAGGCCATCGAGGCGTGGAAGCAGGACGAGGTGCCCATCGGCGCCGTGATCGAACTCGGCGGCGAAGTCATCGCCGCCGCGCACAACCAACGCGACAGCACCCGCGATCCCACGGCCCATGCCGAGATCCTCGCCCTCGGCCAGGCCGCCAAGGCCATCGGCAACTGGCGGCTGAATGACGCCACGCTTTATGTCACGAAAGAGCCCTGCCCCATGTGTTCGGGCGCCACGCTCATGTCGCGCGTAAAGCGCGTCGTCTTTGCCGTGTCCGACCCAAAGATGGGCTGCCTCGGCGGTGCGACCGACCTCAACGCCCTGCCGCAGGTCAACCACCACCTCGAGATCACACGGGGCGTGCTGGACAAGCCCTGCCTCGAATTGTTGCAGGCTTATTTCAAAATCAAGCGGACAGAAGACACGAGCGGAAGTTGACGCTGGCTGCAACCCGTGCCAGCTTGCCCGAGCCTCAATTTTCAACCCACGAATCCCATGGCTTACGAACTCCCTAAACTGCCCTACGCGCCCAACGCCCTCGAGCCGCACATCGATGCCAAGACGATGGAAATCCATCACGGCAAGCATCACCAGGCTTACATCACCAACGCCAACAATCTCCTCAAGGACCACGCGGCCCTCGCCGCGCTCGATGTCAACGCGCTGATCGCCGACCTGTCCAAGGTGCCCGAGGCCATCCGCGGCGGCGTGCGCAACAACGCCGGCGGCCACAGCAACCACTCCTTCTTCTGGACCATCCTCGGCCCCGGGAAGGGCGGCGCCCCCAAGGGCAAGCTCGCCGCGGCCATCGACGCCGAACTCGGCGGCTTCGCCAAATTCAAGGAAGACTTCGCCAAAGCCGGCGCCACGCGCTTCGGTTCCGGCTGGGCCTGGCTCACCGTCAACGGCGGCAAGCTCGCCGTCGGCTCGACCGCCAACCAGGACAGCCCGCTCATGGGCAAGGTCGTCGCCGGCGTCGAGGGCAAGCCCGTCATCGGCCTCGATGTCTGGGAACACGCCTACTACCTCAACTACCAAAACCGCCGTCCCGACTACATTGCCGCCTTCTGGAACGTCGTGGATTGGGACGCCGCCGAGGCGAACTACGTCGCCGCGCTGAAATGACGCTTTGCGTCATTTCATCCTGAGCCAAGTCGAAGGATCATCGCCCACTCCCCCCTCACCCAGCCGCGCCGCGAGGCGCGGCTTTTTTTGCGTGCGGGCGGGCGCTATGACGAGATTCCCGTCCAACACGTTTGACCGGAGGGGATTTTTGACGAAGCTATCCGCCCATCCCGCCCCCATGATCTCCAAAGCCATCAAGCAGGCCCTGCTCGAATCCTACGCCCAGGGCGGCGGTATCAACCACCTCGACGGTGCCAACCTGCCCTCGCAGGATCTCGTCAACGAGCTGGCCCGTGACCTCATGCACCTGCTTTTCCCGGGCTTCTTCGAGGACAGCGGCCTGACCCAGGCCGAGGCGGCCGTGTGGCTCGACAAGCTGCTCGCCAAGATCGAAAGCCGCCTTGCCACCGAGATGGAGAAAAGCCTGCGCTACGCCGGCGACGCCGACCCCAAGGCCGCTGCGCAAAGGATGACCACCCAGTTTCTCAGCAGCCTGCCCGAGGTCCGGCGCCTCGTGCAGACCGATGTGGCCGCCGCCTACTCGGGCGACCCCGCCGCGCGCAGCACCGACGAGATCATCCTCGCCTACCCCTGTGTCCTGGCCATCTCGCTCCAGCGCCTCGCCCACGTCCTCTACGCCCTGCAGGTGCCGCTGCTGCCGCGCATGCTCACCGAGTATGCCCACGAACGCACCGGCATCGACCTCCATCCCGGCGCGCACATCGGCTCGCACTTCTTCATCGATCACGGCACCGGCGTCGTCATCGGCGAGACGGCCACCATCGGCACCCACGTGAAGATCTACCAGGGCGTCACACTCGGCGCGAAGTCGTTCGAGACCGACGGCAAGAACAACCCGGTCAAGGGCGTGAAGCGCCACCCCGACATCGAGGACCACGTCACCATCTACGCCCACGCTACCATCCTCGGCGGCGACACGCGCGTCGGCGCCCATTCCGTCGTCGGCGCCAACGTCTGGATCCGCGAATCCATCCCCGCCCACAGCGTGGCCTATTACAAGGAGACGAGCCTGACCGTCCGCCCGCGCAAGGCCCACGAGATCCTCGTCGACGGCGCCGACTGGGCCATTTGAGTTTCAGCCGGTAGGGCGCGACCGCTGGGCGCGCCGTAAAAGACAATCGCGGACGGCCCAGCGGTCCGTCCCTACCTGTCTCACCCTCTCTGCCGCATCGCCACCGCCCGCGCCACCTCGGCGGCGAAAAACGGCCCGCGATAGATCAGCCCCGTGTAGAGCTGCACCAGCGTGGCGCCAGCATCAAGCTTCTCGGCCGCCGCCGCCTCGTCCATGATGCCGCCGACCCCGATGATCGGCAGCCGGCCGGCTGTCGCCCGGGAGATGTAGTTGACGATCTCGGTCGAACGCCGGCGCACCGGCGCGCCGCTCAGGCCGCCCGCCTCATTCACCGTCGCGAAGAACCCCGGACGCCGCAGCGTGGTGTTCGTGGCGATGATGCCGTCGAGCCCGAGCTCGGCGATGACCCCCAGCGCCGCGTCGATCTGCGGAAAGGAAAGATCGGGGGCGATCTTGAGGAGCACGGGCCGGCGGGGCTTGCCGCCGGACACCCGCACCTTGTTTTCGTTCACCAACGCCGCCAACAGTGGCTTGAGCCACGAGGCATCCTGCAGTTCGCGCAGGCCGGGCGTGTTGGGGCTGCTGACGTTCACCACCACGTAGTCGGCATGGTCGGCCAGCAGCCGGAAGCTGCCGAGGTAGTCTTCCATCGCTTGGTCGAGCGGCGTGACCTTGCTCTTGCCGAGATTGACGCCGAGCGGGATGGCACGCCGGCCGGGCCCGGGCAACCGGGCCAGCCGGGCCGTCAGGGCGGCCGCACCGTCGTTGTTGAAGCCCATGCGGTTGATCACGGCCTGCTCCGACGCATAGCGGAAGGCCCGGGGACGCGGGTTGCCCGGCTGGGCATGCAGCGTGACGGTGCCGATCTCCACGTGGCCGAAGCCCAGGGCGGCGGCGGCCGGCCAGGCCCGGCCGTTCTTGTCGAAGCCGGCGGCCAAGCCCACGGCATTGGGAAACTTCAGCCCAAAGCACTCCACCGGCCGGTGCAGTGCGGGCGGCAACCGGTGGATCTGCGCCAGCAGGGCGCACAACGGGGGCACCCGCCCCAGCAGCGCCATCGCATCCACCCCCAGCTCGTGCGCGTGCTCGGGATCGAGGCGGAAAAGCCGTGGTTTGACCGCGTGTTGGTAGAGCCAGCCCATGTGGCGCGGACGATGGCACCCGCCGGCCAGGTTTCAAGCACCGGGCGGGCAAAGTTTTGGTCTTGTTTTTTTGCGCTACCTTCCCAGTGTGCCGCCGCGTTTTCCCCTCCAGGCAGGCCACTTGGAAGATTTTCCCACTTTCTGCGTTTCAGTATTTGACAAGGGCGGAACCGCCCCGTTTTCGTGCAGCGAATTCAGAACACACATCCCATGGCGAAAGGCTCTCCCAAACTCGAATGGTGCATCGTCCGGCTCGGTGAAGACCACAACTGGTGGGTCGACGAGGTCAGCGACCCCGTCCACTGGGACGTGGACGGCCTCAGCATCATCGACCCCCGCCAGGTCGACCACATCATCGAGCTGATCGACCCGCTCCGCGAGTTCGGCTTCGACCAGGACGTGTTCGAGCGCGCCTTCATTCCGTTCCGCATCGCGAAGGATCTCGGCAAGGGCAAGGTCCGCCTCGCCCGCATCAAGCAGCCCCTGCTGGAATCCGAGGAGAAGCTCTTCGCCCTGCCCGACGTGATCGACGAGGAGAACGGGCCCTACGCCGACTTCCTCGACCACATCACCCGCCTGCGCGTCAAGATGCTCAACGAAATCCTCGACCTGGAGGAGAAGCTCACCGTCGACGAGGTCGAGGACCAGATCCGCGAGGCGCAGAACAGCGATTTCATCGAGGGCAAGGCCGTCCATCTTTTCACCGAGATCACCGCCATCCTCGACTACACCCCCGAGGGCCACGGCGACGATGATGAGGACGGCGACAAGGCCAAGGGCGGCGACGACGAGGCCGACGTGCCCGACGTCGAGGAGGAGGAGGACGAGAAGATGAAGAACGACGCCTCGCTCAAGTGGGACGACGACGACGAGGACGGCGACAAGGATGACGACGGCGAAAAGAAGAAGGACGGCGACAAGGATGATGACGACGACGATGATGATTCCGACGACGCCGAGGAAGAGGACGAGAAGCCGCGGAGCAGCAGACGCGGCCGTTAAAAGCCGTGTTGCCAGCCGGCGCACAATCCTTCTGGGTAGTCGCGCATGACCTTCACCCGCCCGCCTGGTGCGTCGGAACCGGTGGCTTTTTCTAAATGAGCCTCTTCCGCACCAAGTCGATCGCTTCCCTCCAGGCCGAGGCCGCCGCCGAGCACGGCTACAAGCGCACCCTCGGGCCGCTCAGCCTCGTCAGCCTGGGCATCGGCTCGGTGGTCGGCGCCGGCATCTTCGTGCAGACCGGTCAGGCGGCCGCCCTCTACAGCGGCCCGGCCATTGCGCTCTCCTTCATCGTCTCCGGCATCGCCTGCCTCTTCGCCGGCCTCTGCTACGCCGAGCTGGCGGCCATGATCCCGGTCTCCGGCAGCGCCTACACCTACAGCTACGGCAGCCTCGGCGAGATCTTCGCCTGGGTCGTCGGCTGGTGTCTCATCCTCGAGTATCTTTTCTCCGGTGCCGCCGTCGCCGTCAGCTGGTCGGGCGCGATCCGCGACGTCCTCGGCGAATTCAATATCGTCCTGCCCAAGGTCATGGCCAGCGCCCCGCTCGACGTGGTCGACGGCCACCTCGTCACCACCGGCGCGCTGATCAATTTCCCGGCGGTCTTCATCTCGCTCGTCCTGACGTACATTCTCTACATCGGCATCAAGGAGTCCGCCAACTTCAACAACCTGATGGTGGTGATCAAGGTCGGCGTGCTCCTCGCGCTCATCGGCTACGGCATCTGGTATTTCTTCGGCCACCGCGAGATCGTCGCGGCCAACTGGACCCCGTTCATCCCGCCCAATGGGGGGGAGTTCGGCGATCACGGCTGGAGCGGCATCTTCCGCGGCGCGGGCGCGATCTTCTTCGCCTACGTCGGGTTCGATTGCGTGTCCGCTGCCGCGCAGGAAACCAAGAACCCACAGCGTGACCTCCCCATCGGCCTGCTCGGCACGCTGGCCGCCGTTTCCTTCCTCTTCATCGCCGTCTCGCTGGTGCTCACGGGCATGGTGCATTACTCCAAGCTCAACGTCGATGCACCGTTCATCTACGCGCTGCAGCAGGTGCAGGCGCCGGCCTTCTTCCGCTACCTGATCGAGGCCGCCACCCTCGCCGGCCTCACGTCGGTCATCCTCGTCTCCCTGCTCGGCCAGCCGCGCATCTTCTTCGCCATGGCCAAGGACGGCCTGCTGCCCGACACTTTCGCCAAGATCCACCCGAAATACGGCACGCCGCACGTGACGACCTGGATCACGGGCATCTCCTGCGCCATCATCGCGGGCCTGTTCCCGCTCAACCTGCTGGGTGAACTCATCTCCATCGGCACGCTGCTGGCCTTCGCCCTGGTCTGCGCCGGTGTCCTGGTGCTGCGCCGGACCCAGCCCGGCCTGCCCCGCCCCTTCCGCACCCCCTGGGTGCCGCTCGTGCCGGTCCTCGGCATCCTGATCTGCATTGCGCAGATGTTTGCCCTGCCCACGATCACCTGGCTCAACCTCGCGATCTGGCTCGCGCTCGGCTTCGCCGTCTACTTCGGCTACAGCCGCAAGCACAGCAAGCTGGCGCGATAATCCCCCGATGGAGTTCGTCCCCGCCAGCGCTGGCTCGGTCCTCGCTTTCCGCCTGATCGTGGTCGCCGTCGGCGGTGCTTTTTTATGGTCGGTGCTGCGCACTTACGGGCGAGGACGGGTGGTCGTCATCACCTTTACGGTCCTGACCGTCTGGCTGGGCGCCCTGACCGCCCTGGTGGCGAGCGGAAAGATGCCCTTCCTGCCGCTCAATGGTCTACCCGTCTTTTTCGGCTCCATGCTGGTCATTTGTATCGCAGCCGCCTTGTCGCCCTTCGGCCAACGACTGGCGACCAGCGTGCCCCTTGCTGCCCTGGTTGGCTTCCAAGCCTTCCGCCTGCCCTTGGAACTTGTGCTCCATGAATGGGCGGCCCAAGGCACGATTCCGAACACGATGACATGGACCGGACAGAACTGGGACATCATCAGTGGCATCACGGCGCTGCTTTGCGCGCCCTTCGCATCCCGGTATTCCGCCGCCGCACGCCTCGCGAACGTTGTCGGACTGGCGCTGCTGCTGAACGTCATGCGTGTGGCGGTCATGTCTTCGCCGCTCCCTTTCGGTTGGGGCCAGCAACCGCCTTTGCTTCTCGCGCTGCACTATCCCTATTTCCTGATTGTCCCCGTCTGTGTCGGCGGTGCCCTGTTCGGGCACCTCGTGCTCACGCGGGCGCTGTGGAGCCGGAAGTGACTGATTCAGAAGCCCTGAAGCCAGAATCGATTCCTGGTTTCCTGGCTTTCGAATAAAAAGTCATCCCTTCAACGCCTTCGCCACGTCCTTGGCGAAGTAGGTCAAAATCATGTCGGCACCGGCGCGCTTGATCGCCAGCAGCGACTCGTCGCGACAGCGCACGAGGTCGAGCCAGCCGAGGCGGGCCGCCGCGTGGATCTGGGCGTATTCGCCGGAAACCTGGTAGGCCGCCACGGGCAGCCGGGTGTTGTTGCGCACCTCGCGGATGATGTCGAGGTAGGCGCCCGCAGGCTTCACCATCACGATGTCCGCCCCTTCGGCGACATCGAGCTGCATCTCCCGGACGGCCTCGCGGCGGTTGGCGGGATTCATCTGGTAGGTCGCCTTGCTGAGCAGCCGCGTGCCAGCCGCCTGCGCGCTGCCCACGGCCTCGCGGAACGGGCCGTAGTAGGCCGAGTTGTATTTCACCGAGTAGGCCAGGATGCCCGTGTCGCTGAAGCCGGCCGCCTCGAGCGCCTTGCGGACCGCGCCGATGCGCCCGTCCATCATGTCTGACGGCGCCACGAAATCCACGCCCGCCTCGGCCTGCAACACGGCCATTTTGCCGAGGATCACCACGGTGCGGTCGTTGTCCACGTCGTCCTTGCCCGCCGTCAGCACGCCATCATGCCCGTGGCTGGTATAGGGATCGAGCGCGACGTCGGTGATGACGCTCAGCTCCGGCACGGCCTTCTTCACGGCACGCACGGCGCGCAGCACCAGGGTATCGGGATTCAGGGCCTCGGTGCCCTCCTCGTCCTTCAGCTTGGCGTCGAGCTTGGGAAACAGGGCCACAGCGGGCACGCCCAGCCGGTGCAGCTCGCGGCATTCCTTGACCAGGTCGGCAATGTTCAGCCGGAACACCCCGGGCATCGAGGCGATGGGCTCGGGCCGGCCCTTGCCGTCCACGACGAACAGCGGGGCGATCAGGTCCTCCACCCGCAGCACCGTCTCGGCCACGAGGGCGCGGCGGCTGGGCTGGCGCCGCAGCCGGCGGGGACGATGGATCAGTTCGAGCTTGGGGGTCTTGGCCATACGGGACTCAAAAAATGGTCGGCTAAGTTGCGGCCAGTTCTTCTGTTTTGCAATGCTCTGGTTTTTCCTCTGACTTCGCCGTTCCGCCCCCATGCCCATCCAACTTTACGATTCGCTCGAGCGAAAGCTAAAGCCCCTGGCCGCCAGCCAGCCGGATGGCGTCATCCGCTTCTACAACTGCGGCCCGACGGTCTACGCCCCGGCCCACATTGGCAATTTCCGCACCTTCGTCGTCAACGACGTCATCCGCCGCCTCCTCGACCTGGAATTTGGCCCGGGTAAGGTGAAGCACGTCCGCAACCTGACCGACGTTGACGACAAAACGATCAAGCGCGCCCGCGACGAGGGCCGTCCGCTGGCCGAGGTCACGAAGCAGTGGACCGACAAGTTTCACGCCGACTGCGATGCCCTCAACTGCCTGCGTCCGCACGTCGAGCCCACCGCCACCGGCCACATCAAGGAGCAGGTCGACATGATCGACGTGCTCATGAAGAAGGGCAACGCCTACCGCGCTGCCGACGGTTCCGTCTATTTCAAGGTCTCGTCTTTCGACGGCTACGGCCGCCTGTCGCGCGTCAAGGAACGCGAGCTGCGACCCGAGATCTCGTCCGCCCTCGCCGGCAAGCCGCAGACCCATGACGCCGACGAGAAGGAGGATGGCTCGGACTTCGCCCTCTGGAAGGCGCACAAGCCCGACGACGGCGCCAATTCCTGGGACAGCCCGTGGGGCGCTGGGCGCCCCGGCTGGCACATCGAGTGCAGCGCCATGAGCAAGAAGCATCTCGGCGAGACCATCGACCTCCACACTGGCGGCGTGGACCTGCTCTTTCCCCACCACGAGAATGAGATCGCCCAAAGCGAGTGCTGCAATGATCGCCCGTTCTCCCACCACTGGTATCACAGCGAGCACCTGCTGGTGGACGGCAAGAAGATGTCCAAGAGCCTCGGCAACCTCTACACGCTCGACGAACTCGTCGCGAAGGGCTTTTCGCCCATGGCCCTCCGCTACGCCCTGTTGATGGGTCACCCGCGCAAGCAGCTGAACTTCACCCTCGATTCGCTGCACGCTGCCGAAAGCGCGATCACGACTATTCACTCATTCTGGCAATCGATCCCGGAGCAGTCCGGCAAGCCGGACGATTTTGCCAGTGTTCACGACGCGTTGCGTGATGATCTGAATACTCCGGCCGCGTTCGGCGCACTTTTCACCGTATTCAAGAAAGGTCCGACCCATGTATCTAAGGCCGCGTTCGAAAGCGCATTGTTCGCCTTGGGCCTGAAACCAGATTTACCCACAAAACCGAAGGCTTCGGCTCCGGCCGAAATCACCGCCCTCGCTGACAAGCGCTGGGCTACGAAGCAGGCCAAGGACTGGGCCGGCGCCGATGCCCTGCGCAAGGAACTCACTGCCGCCGGCTGGTCCATGCTCGACGGCAAGGACGGCTACAAGCTCGAGCCGCTGAAGAAGTAGCCGGTCCCGCGAGGTCCGCATTGACACGCGGCCCTTCCCTGTCGCCAAATACCCTTTCGGCCCTGCAATCGTAGGCAGGCCAAAACCCATATACGCCATGTCGATGTCCCCGCTCGAAGAACTCCGCCACTCGTGCTCCCACGTGCTGGCGACCGCCGTCCTCCGTCTGTTTCCTGACGCCAAACTCGACATCGGCCCGCCGACCGACACCGGCTTCTACTACGATATCGACCTCGCCCACAAGCTGACGATGGAAGACCTCGCCAGGATCGAGGCCGAGATGAAGAAGATCGCCGACGAGAATCAGCGCTTCGACCGCAAGGAGGTCTCCCGCGAGGAGGCCGTCGAGATCATCAAGGCCCGCGGCCAGGAGCGCTTCAAGCTCGGCCGCCTCGCCGACATCCCCGAGGGCGAGAAAATCTCCTTTTACACCAACGGCGAGTTCACCGACCTCTGCGCCGGCACCCATGTCCGCTACACGGCCAAGCTGAAGGCCTTCAAGCTGCTCTCCATCGCCGGCGCCTACCACCGCGGGGATGAGACCAAGCAGCAGCTCCAGCGCATCTACGGCACCGCCTTCCCCACCAAGGAGGAGCTCGCCAACTACCTCACCCAGCTCGAGCAGGCCAAGCTCCGCGACCACCGCAAGCTCGGCCGCGAACTGAAGCTGTTCCACATCGACGAGGACGTCGGCCAGGGCCTCATCCTCTGGACGCCCGCCGGCTCGATCCTACGCCAGCAGCTGCAGGACTTCATCTCCGGCGAGCTCCGCAAGCAGGGCTACTCGCAGGTCTTCACGCCGCACATCGGCCGCCTCTCGCTCTACAAGACCTCGGGCCACTTCCCCTACTACAAGGACTCGCAGTTCCCACCCGTCGTCGAGCGCGACAACCTCGACCAGCTCATCTCCTCCGGCTGCTCCTGCGCCGAGATGTCCAACCGCATCGAGGCGGTCTCCGTCCACCTTGCCGAGAAGGTCAACAAGCTCACCGGCGCCGAGACCATCACGAAGGACCGCATCCTGCCCGACGACCAGCTGATCGACGGCTTCCTCCTGAAGCCGATGAACTGCCCGCACCACATCAAGATCTTCGCCTCGCAGCCGCACAGCTACCGCGACCTGCCCGTGCGCTTCGCCGAGTTCGGCACCGTCTACCGCTGGGAACAGTCTGGCGAGCTCAATGGCATGACCCGCGTCCGCGGCTTCACCCAGGACGACGCCCACCTCTTCTGCACCGAGGAACAGGTGCCGCAGGAGATCATCGGCTGCCTCTCGCTCGTGAAGACCGTCCTCACCACGCTCGGCATGTCCGACTACCGCGTGCGCGTCGGCCTGCGCGACCCGGATTCCAACAAATACACCGGCGACCCGAAGAACTGGGACAAGGCCGAAGCCGCCTGCCGCACCGCCGCGCAGACGCTCGGCGTACCCTTCACCGAGGAACCCGGCGAGGCCGCCTTCTACGGCCCCAAGATCGACTTCGTCATCAAGGATGTCATCGGCCGCGAGTGGCAGCTCGGCACCGTGCAGGTGGACTACAACCTGCCCGTCCGCTTCGACCTCACCTACATCGGCGCCGACAACACCGCGCACCGCCCCGTCATGATCCACCGCGCGCCCTTCGGCTCGATGGAGCGCTTCTGCGGCGTGCTCATCGAGCACTTCGGCGGCGACTTCCCGCTCTGGCTCGCCCCCGAGCAGATCCGCCTCGTGCCGATCAGCGACAAGGTCATGGACTACGCCCAGACCGTGCTCGCCCAGATGCAGGCCGCCGACCTGCGCGTCACGCTCGACACCCACTCCGACAAGCTCGGCGCCAAGATTCGCCGCGCCGAGATCGACAAGGTGCCGTACGTGCTCGTGCTCGGCCAGAAGGAGGCGGAGGCCCAAAGCGTCTCCGTCCGCTCCCGCGCCAAGGGCGACGAAGGCGTCCTGAAAGTCGACGACGTCATCGCCCGCTTCAAGTCCGAGGTCGCCACCAAGGCCCTGCCGGAAAAGAAGGTGGCGTCGACGGCGACCCCGGCCCCCAAGGTAAACTGATTTTCCCGCAAAGCCGCCAAGGCGCAAAGAGTCGGTTCGGAACTTTGCGGCTCTGCGCCTTTGCGTGAGACCTGCCCCTACTTCGCCCAGTCCTGCGACGGAGGCGGCGGAAAGCTGCTCGTGACCGGAACCGCCTGGCCCGCGCGGATGGCGGTGTGGACGGCTTCCATGACCTCGACGACATGCGCCGCATGGGCGCCACCGGTCGGATGCGGCTGGCCGGTGCGCAGCCCGCGCCAGAGTCCGACCACGCCCGCCGCCCAGTCCACATACCACCGTCCGGCACCGGCCGAGGGTTTGACCGGGGGTACGCGGCGATAGGCGCCGCCGTTGACGCACAACCGCACCGGCGCCGTGGCGGCAAACCACTCGGTGTTGATCGAGCCGGCGTCACCATGGAAATCGAGCGTGGCCTGCCACTGCGTCGGGTTCAGCACATACATGTTGGCGGTCAGGCGCACCTGCAACCCGCAGGCAAACTCCAGCACCGCGCCGACCCAGTCTTCCGTCGTGATGCGGAACGGCTTGCCGTCCCTGGTCTGCCGGTCGGGCAGCAGCACGCCGCCGCCCGCCGTGACCTTCCGGACCGGCCCGAACCAGGCCGTAAGGAGTGAAAGCGAATACACCGCCACGTCGAACACCGGACCCGCCGCGTAGAACGGCGCCGGGTTCGGATGCCATGACTCAATGCGGCCCCAGTCCACCGTGACATAGGCCACGCGGGGCGTGCCGATGCGGCCGTCGCGGATGAGTTTCCAAGTGGTCTGCTGCGCTTCGCCGAGCCAAGTGACCGGCGCACAGCTCAAGCGCAGGTTTTTGGCGGCGGCCAGGTCGACGAGCTTCTTCGCCTCGGCATAAGTCGGGGCCAGCGGTTTCTCGGAATGGACGTGTTTGCCGGCCTGCAGGCACTTGGTGACAACCTCCACGTGGGCGTTCTGAATGGTGAGATTGACGACAGCCTCGACCTGCGAGTCGGCGAGCACCTCATCGAGCGTGGCATAAGCCTTGCCGCCATGTTTCGCGACCCAGTCCTTCGCCCGCGTCGGATCCAGATCCTGGGCGCCGAGAATCTTGATTTCAGGGCAGCGATTAAGCGCCTCGCCGTATTGGCCGGCGATATTACCGCAACCGACAACCACGACTTTCAGTGGCGGGGCGGTTTCCTTCAGCTTCACGCCAGCCCACCACTGCTCCACCCGCTCGCGGCTTTCCTCTATCTCCTGACGGGGATCGTGCATTTCCGGCTCATGCTCGACGCTGATGGCACCGCGGAAACCAATCGTCCGCAGGTGCTCGACAATCGCCTTGATGGGCACGATGCCGTCGCCGAGCCGGCAGGTCTCGTGCCCCATGTCGATGAACTCGAGGCCGGTCTTCTCCGTCCGACGCGCTTTCACGTCCTTGAGATGAATGGCAAACAGCCGGTGGCCGAGGTCCTTGACCGCCGCGAACGCGTCCCACTTCGCCGTGCCGCACCAGCCGGTGTCGAGGCCGATCCCGACAACGTCCTCATCGCCCGACCCCAGCCGGGCCAGCACCTCGGCGGAGGATTTTTCCGGATGATTCTCGATGGCGTAGCCAACGCCATATTCGCGCAGGATCGCCACGGCGGCGGCGCGGTCGGTGTTGAAGAGTTCGCAGTTGCCGACAAAATACGGGATGTCGAGCGCCACGCAGAGGCGGCAGGCCGCGTGTAGGTCGGCCGCGCCGCCCATCACCCAAGCCGGGTAGCTGCGCACCGCCAAGCCATGCTTCGCGAGGAGGTTTTTTGCCGTTTCAATGTGTTGCGGCGTGGCCCAGCGCCAGTGCAGGTGCGCGCACCACAGGTCGACGGACGAAAAGCCCAGCACCTTGATCTCGCCGAGCATCTCATCGAAGCGCGCCTCAAAGGTCGCCAGCGGGGCGAACCAGTCGTTCGAAGCCTGGTCCCCCTGCCCCCAGCCCTGATCCATCCGGTAGCCCAGCGGGCGGGCGACAAAATTGGCCGTGATGAAGGACGGGGCGGGCAGCATCGGAAAACTCAGGCGACGGGATTCCGGGACAACTCGCCGTTGATCAACCGGTGGATCTTGAGCGGGTTGGCGTTCTGCAACTCGGCGGGCAGCAGGTCGTCGGTGAAACCCTGGTAGCAGACCGGCCGGGCCCAGCGGCCCAGGGCGCGCGTGCCGACCGACGTGGTGCGTCCGCCGTCGCTGGTCGAGGGATAGGGTCCGCCGTGCACGATGGCGTGGCTGACCTCGACGCCGGTCGGGTAACCATTGAACACGAGGCGGCCGGCCTTGGTGGCCAGCACCTCGATCAAGTCGGCCTGATCCTTGGCCTCGGCCGCACCGGCCTGCAGGGTGGCGGTGAGCGAGCCCTCGACCTCGGCGGCGACCTGGATCATCTCGGCGCGATCCTTGCACCACACGATCAGCGAACTCGGCCCGAAGATCTCCTCGGACAGCGCGTGGTTGCCGAGGAACTCGCGCGCGCCGGTCTCGAACCACACGGGGGCGGCGCCGCACAGCGCGGTCGCGTTGCCCTGCGCCACCACTTTTACGCCGGGCTGCTGGGCCCGGGCCGTCGTGTTGGCCACAAAACTTTTCCGGATGCCGGGTGTCAGCATCACGCCCTCCAGGGTCGCGGCCAGCCGGGCGGCGAGGTCCTTGACGAACTGCTCGGCCGCCGGGGATTTCTGGAGCACGATCAGTCCGGGGTTGGTGCAGAACTGGCCGACGCCAACCATGGCGGAGGCATACAGGCCCTCGACCAACGCGGCGGAACGCTCGGCGATGGCCCCGGGCAAGATGAACACCGGGTTGACGCTGCCCATCTCGGCATAGACCGGGATCGGCTCGGGGCGCGCGGCGCCGAGATCGGTGAGTGCCCGCCCGCCCTTGACGGAACCGGTGAAGCCGGCGGCCTTGACCAGCGGATGCTTCACGAGGGCCTGTCCCACCTCGAAGCCGGAGTCGAAGAGCAACGAGAACGTGCCCTCGGGCAGGCCGCAGTCGCGGACGGCGTGCAGGATCAGGCGACCGACCAGCTCGCTCGTGCCGGGATGCGCCGGGTGGGCCTTGACGATGACCGGGCAGCCGACGGCGAAAGCCGAGGCCGTGTCACCGCCGGCGACCGAGTAGGCGAAGGGGAAATTGCTGGAACCAAAAACCACGACGGGGCCGAGCGGACGCAGCATCGAGCGATGGTCGGGCTTGGGCAGCGGCTTGCGGTCGGGGTTGGCGGTCTCGATGCGGGCATCGAGCCAGTCGCCGCGTTCGGCGGCCTCGGCGTAGAGCCGGAGCTGGCCGGCCGTGCGGCCCACCTCGCCCTTCAGGCGGGGTTCGGGCAGCGCGGTTTCCTGCATGGCGCGGGTGACGAGATCATCGATCTTCGCCTCGAGGTTGGCGGCGATGGCGCGGAGGAATTTGCCGCGAGCGGCGCCGGAGAGTCGCGCCAGCGCGGGGGCGGCGGCAGCGGCGAGTTGCGCGGCGCGATCCACGTCATCCGTGGTGGCGGAGGTGAACGAGGGCTCGAGGGCCGCGTTTTTCGCCGGGTCGTAGGCCTTGAAGGAACCGCCGCCCAGACCACTGGAGCCAAAGCCAATCAGGGAACCGCCATCAGGTTTCATAAGCCCGAGGACTATGAATAGCGATCGGGGTTAAGCAACGTAAGATCGACCGAGGGTTTGCGCTCACAGATGACTTCGGCGACGAGCCGCCCGGTGCCGGGGGCCAGGGTGACCCCGAGCATGGCGTGGCCGCAGGCGGCGGTGAGATTGGCGTAGCGGCCGAAGCGACCGACATACGGCAGGCCGTCGGGCGACACCGGCCTGTAACCAAACCACGGTTTCACCCCGGCGAAGTCGGCGGGAGTCAGCTCGGGCAGATAAGCCAGGGCCCCGGCGATGATCTGCTCCACCCGCTCGGGCCGCACACGGTCGTGGTGGCCGTCGATCTCCATGGTGCCACCAAATCGTAACGTATCACCCATCGGGGTCACGGCCACGCGACGCTCCTTCAAGATAAAGGGCTTCGTGATCCGGAAACGCGGCTTGGGCAAAGTCAGGCTGTAACCCTTGCCCGCCTGTATGGGCATCCTCAGGCCGAGGCCGGCAATCATGCCCCCGGACCATGACCCGCCGGCCAGGACGAATTCGTCGGCGATGAGGTCGCCCGCCGTGGTCTGGGCAGCGGCCACCCGGCTGCCCACCGTACGCCAGCCGTAGATCGTCGTGTTCCACTGGAAGCGAACGCCCATTTCCTTGAGCAGGCTGGTCAGCAGCGGTGGGAAACGCGCCGGTGTCAGGTGCGCGTCGATGGGAAAATAGACCGAGCCGGCAATGGCCAGCTTCACCCCGAGCCCGAGCGCGGCGGTTTGCGCCGCGTCGAGCACGCGGGCCTCGACCCCGAGTTCGTTGGCAATACGGGCGAGCCCGTTGGCCTCGTCCTCGAGGCCCTGCTGGGTGCGGCAGAGGTTGAGCAGGCCGGCGCGCTGGTATTCGGAGCGGTTGCCCGTGAGGTCGTCCAGTTCCTCGAACAAGCCCTGGCTGTGCAGGCACAGGTCACGGAGGATCGGCGCGGCCCGGGCGACCCGGCCGTGGGTGCTCGCCCGCCAGAAGTGCCAACCCCAGCGCATCAGGTCGGTGTCGAGCCGGGGCCGGATGTAGAAGGGGCTGCGGGAATTGAGCATCCACTTGAGCCCTTTCCAGACCATGCCCGGCGCGGCGAGCGGGATGACGTGGCTCGGCGAGATATAGCCCGAGCTGCCCATGGCGCAGTGGTCATGCCCCTCGGCGTGGCGTTCGACGACTGTGACCGCACAGCCCTCGCGCGCGAGGTAGTAGGCGGTGCACAAACCCACGATGCCCCCGCCGCAGACGATGACGGACTTGGAATCTCTCATCGACTGATCCTGTAGGGCGGGATCGCTGATCCCGCCACGATTACCACATCGGAAGTGCATGCCGGCGGGATCAGCGATCCCGCCCTACAGAAATAGTTCATCGGATGCCCCAGGCAAACGGGTCGGCCGGATCGAGGAGGAGATTCGCCTCGCCCATGATATACGCGGTGCCGGTGATTGTCGGGACAATCTTGTCACCCTGCCGGCGGTATTTGGCGCGGAAAAGGCTGCCCACAATGCTCTCCTGCACCCACTCGGCCCCGACCGCGAGCTGTCCATCGGCGGCGAGGCAGGCGAGCTTGGCACTGGTGCCGGTGCCGCAAGGCGACCGGTCGTAGGCCCCGCCCGGACAGAGCACGAAATTCCGGCTGCTGGCGCCCGGTTTGGTGCCGGGACCAAACAACGCCACGTGATCGATGTCGGGAAAACCGGAATCCACCACGGCCTTGCGGATGCGGGTGCAATAATCGGTGAGGTGCGCGATATTATCGAGCTCGAGCCGCTGGTCGTGCTGGTTGATCACGCAAAACCAGTTCCCGCCCCAGGCGAGGTCGCAGTTCACATCGCCCACGCCCGGCAGGTAGACGGGCAGGTCCTTTTCGCGGCGATGGCACGGGATGTTGTCGAAGGTCACCACCCCACCCTCCGCCAGCACCGCCACAATCACGCCGGCGGGTGTGTCGAGCTTCACCAAGCCCGGCTGGAGCCGGCCGGCGTGGGCCAGGGCGACAATCACGCCGATGAGACCGTGGCCGCACATGCCGAGGCAGCCGACGTTGTTGAAGAAGATGACCCCGAACTGGCAGGCCCGGTCGTGCGGCTCAACCAGGATCGCGCCCACGAAGACATCCGAACCGCGTGGTTCGCCGACCACCGCGGCGCGGAAGGCGGCATGCTTTTCCTGAAACACCTTCGCCCGTTCGCCCAGCGGGCCGCTGCCGAGATCGGGAGCACCCTCCAGCACAAGGCGGGTGGGTTCGCCACCGGTGTGCGAATCAAGGACCTTGATCTGGGTGAATCTGGCCATCGGGGGATGCAGTCACATCAACGTCCCCACCCCCGTATGAAAAGCAAAAAGCCGGTCGCCCGAGGGAAACCGGCCGGAAACCAGGGAGGAACGTGCTTCAGATGGCCGCGTCACCGTGCTCGTCGGTGCGGATGCGGATCACATCCTCCACCGGGGAGATGAACACCTTGCCGTCACCGATCTTGCCCGTTTTGGCCCCGTTGACGATGGCCGCCACGACCTTGTCCTTGATGTCATCGGAGACAACCAGCTCGAGCTTGATCTTGGGGAGGAAGTCCACGGTGTATTCGCTGCCGCGGTAGATTTCGGTGTGGCCCTTCTGGCGACCGAAGCCCTTGACCTCGGTGACCGTCATGCCCTCGACGCCGACGAGGGTCAGCGCTTCCTTAACGGCATCCAGCTTGAAGGGTTTGATGATGGCGGTGATGAGTTTCATGGGTGTGGGGTTGGCCGGAATGTCGGAGAAACACCTAAATGGCGCAAGCTTACTGTGCAGGAATGACCGTCTGGATGTGGAGTTCCTTGAGCTGTTTCGCCGTGACGGGTGTCGGGCTCTGCGCCATGAGGTCCTGCGCCTTCTGGGTCTTGGGGAAGGCGATGACGTCGCGGATGCTGGTCGTGCCGCAGAGCAGCGCACACATGCGGTCGAGGCCGAAGGCGATGCCGCCGTGCGGGGGTGCGCCGTAGGTGAAGGCCTTGAGCATGTAGCCGAAGCGGCTCTCGACCACATCGGCCGGGATCTTGAGCACGTCCTCGAAGACCTTCTTCTGCAGCGCGGGCTGATGGATGCGGATCGAGCCGCCGCCGAGTTCCATGCCGTTGAGCACGCAATCGTAGTGCTGGCCGCGCACGGCCTTCGGGTCGCTGTCGAGCAGCGCGGTGTCCTCGCTCACGGGGGCCGTGAACGGGTGGTGCGTGGCCGCGTAGCTGCCCTTCTCCTCGTCGTACGACATGAGCGGGAAATCGACAACCCACAGGAAATTCCACTGGTCGGCGCGCAGGGTCAGCTTGCCGCGCTTGACGAGCAGCTGGGCGGCGTCGAGCCGGGCGCGACCCAGGATCGCACAGGCACGCTCCCACGGGGCGGCGGCGAAAAACACAATGTCGCCGTTCTCAATGTTGAGGCGCTTGGTCAGCTCGGCCTTCTCGGCATCGCTGAAGAATTTCACGATGGGCGACTTCCATTCGCCGTTCTCGACCTTGATGAAGGCGAGGCCCTTTGCGCCGAGCGATTTGGCGACCTCCTCGAGGGCGCCGATCTCGCCCTGCGTGATGTCGGCGAGGCCCTTCGCGTTGAACGCCTTCACCGAGCCGTGCGCGGCAATGGTCGAGGCGAAGACCTTGAAGCCGGAGCTCTTGAACGTGTCGCTGAAATCGACGAGCTCCATCGCGAAGCGCGTGTCGGGCTTGTCGACGCCGTAGCGGTTCATGGCGTCCTTGAAAGCCAGGCGCGGGAACGGCACCGGCAGGTCGTGGTTGAGCACGTCCTTCCACACCTTCTGCAGCATGCCCTCGAACAGGGAGTAGATGCCCTCGCGGTCGATGAACGACACCTCGACGTCGATCTGGGTAAACTCCATCTGGCGGTCGGCGCGCAGGTCTTCGTCGCGGAAGCAGCGGGCGATCTGGAAATACTTCTCCACGCCTGCGACCATCAGGATCTGCTTGAACTGCTGCGGCGACTGCGAGAGTGCGTAGAACTGGCCGGCGTGGATGCGCGACGGCACGAGGTACTCGCGCGCGCCCTCGGGCGTGCTCTTGAACAGCGCCGGCGTCTCCACCTCGTAGAAACCCTGGGTGTCGAAGTAGTCGCGGACGGATTTCGCCGCGCGGTGGCGCACCGCGAGGTTCTTGCGCATCTTCGGCCGGCGCAGGTCGAGGTAGCGGTAGGTCAGGCGGAGGTCCTCGTTGACCTTGTCACCGCCGGCATCGGTCAGCGGAAACGGGGGCGTGTCGGAAAGGTTGTGCACCACGAGCTCGGTCGCATCGATCTCGATCTCGCCGGTGGGGATACCCTTGTTCACCATCGCCTCGGGGCGCGACTCGACCTTGCCGGTGAGCCCGATGACGGACTCGGCCTTGAGCAGCGCGGCCTCGGCGCGGAGATTCGAGTCGAACTTCACCTGGGTGATGCCCTCGCGGTCGCGGAGATCGACGAAGATGATGCCGCCGTGGTCGCGGACGGAATCAACCCAGCCGGCGAGCGACACGGTCGCGCCGAGGTTGGCCTTGGTGAGTTGGGCACAGTGATGGGTGCGAAGCATAGGACGTAACGCTTAACCAAACGGGCCGCCCCACCCCGGGGCAACCAGATTTTGACCGCCTATGACACTATCAGGCTTTCGCCCGTCATCTCGGCCGGTTTGGACAAACCCATGAGATGCAGCACGGTGGGCGCGATGTCGGCCAGGCGGCCGCCGGTGCGCATCTTGGTCTTGCCCGCGGCGAGCCCCTCGCCCACGGCAAAGACCTCGACGAGATTCAGGGTGTGCGCGGTGTGCGGCCCGTTGTTCACGGGATCCCACATCTGCTCGGCATTGCCGTGGTCGGCGAGGATCACGGCCTTGCCGTTCTTCGTCGCCAGCGCCGCGAGCAACTCCCCCAGCCCTTGGTCGGTCGCCTCGCAGGCCTTGATCGCCGCGGGCAGCGAGCCGGTGTGGCCGACCATGTCGGGGTTGGCATAGTTGACGACGATCAGGCCGTACTTGCCCGACAGGATCGCGGCCTTGGCCTCGGCGGTCACCTGCGCGGCGGACATCTCGGGCTGCAGGTCGTAGGTCGGCACCTTCGGGCTGGCCGGGCACGCGCGGTCCTCGCCGGGGAACGGCGTGTTGCGGTAATTGTTAAAGAAGAAGGTCACGTGCGGATTCTTCTCCGTCTCGGCGCAGCGGAACTGCCCGAGGCCGGCCTTGCTGACCACCTCGCCGAGGATGTTCTTCAACGCCTCGGGCTTCCCGGAGATGACGTGGACCGGCAGGCCGGACTCATACTCGGTCATCGTGGCGTAGTAGAGATCGAGCTTCGCGCCGCGATCGAACTCCTTGAAACCATCGATCACGAAGGCCTTGGTGATCTCCCGCGGACGGTCGCCGCGGTAATTGTAGAAGAGCACGGCGTCGCCGTTGCCGATCATCGCGACGGGCTTGCCGTCCGTACCTGTGACCCACGTCGCCGGCACGAACTCGTCGCCGTTCTGCGTCGGGCTGAGCGGATTCGCGTAATAGTTCGATATCGCCGCCTCCGCGCTGGGTGCGGTGGCCTCGGCCTTTTTGCCGGTCAGCATGGCGTAGGCCTTCTGCACGCGCTCCCAGCGATTGTCGCGGTCCATGGCCCAGAAGCGGCCGCAGACCGTGGCGATCCGGCCCACGCCGATCTGCTTCAGCTGCGCCTCGACTTGCTGGATATAGCCGAGGCCGCTCTGCGGCGGCGTGTCGCGGCCGTCGGTGAAGGCGTGGATGAAGACGCGACCCGCCAGTCCGTCCTCCTTCGCCTGGCGCAAAATGCCGTAGAGGTGCTCCAGCATGCCGTGCACGCCGCCGTCGGACACGATGCCCATCAGGTGGAGCCGGGCGGCGGGCGAGGCCCTCAGGCGCGCGACCACCGCATGCCAGACCGGATTGCGGGCGAGCTGTTTCTCGGAGAAAAGCTTGTTCAGGCGCACGAGTTCCTGGTCGACGATGCGGCCGGCACCGATGTTCTCGTGGCCGACCTCGCTGTTGCCCATCTGCCCATCGGGCAGGCCGACGTCGAGGCCCGAGGCCTTAACGAGGGTCACCGGGTATTTCGCGTGTAGCTCGTCATCACAGGGCTTCTTCGCGAGAAACACGGCGTTGAACTTGTTCTGCTCGGGCTGGGGATTGGCGCCCCAGCCATCACGGATGACGAGGAGGACAGGCGGACGGGTTGCAGTCATGGGCAAATGTGTCGATATAGGAGACAGCAGTGAACGCGCCGCGTCCGCCTAAATCCAGATAAAATCTCACTCCCTTCCGCGATCGGCATAATTTTTGCACAAGGAGCCACCCATGACCCTCGTCATCCGCGACCAACTGGTGTGTCCGCCGACCTGGTTCCTGTCGTATCGCGACCTGACGCTCTACTGCCACGTTTTCCTCCGGCTCGACATCGTGATCGAGTCCGCCGATGCCGACGTTTATTATCGCTGGATCAAGCCGCGCGGCGGGATGGATTTCATCGAGGATTTTGTCCGGCCGGGCACGGAGTCGGGTCCCCGCCTGGACCTGGCCTGCGCCGCACCGCGCACGATCGTCACCGACCGGATCGCCCCCGAGAACGTGCACCGGTTGATCGCCTCGATTCGCTCGCTCGCAGCCTGAAGGTTGGTCGAACACTGGGCGGCCAAAGCCGCTGCTACACGGGTGCCCGGCTTTCGCGTGGCAACACCTCGCGCAGGACGCGGGAAAGCTCGTTGAACTCGTAGGGCTTGGCGATGACGGCGACAAACCCGTGGGCCCGGAAGTTGGCCAGCACGGGATCGCTGGAATAACCGCTGGAGACCACGGCCTTCACCGCCGGATCGATCGCCCGCAACTGACCGAGTGCGGCCAGGCCGCCCATGCCGCCCGGGATGGTAAGATCCATGATCACGAGATCGTAGCGCGTGCCTTTGCCAAGGGCCGCCCGGTATTTCGCAATCGCCTCGGTGCCGTCCGCAGCACAGTCTACCGCCAGGCCGAACCGCTTGAGGAGGATGACCGCCATCTCGCGGATGATCTGCTCGTCGTCCATGAAGAGCACCCGCCCGGTCATCCGGTCGGGGGTATCGGCCCACGGGTTCCGGGTATCCGTCGAGGCCTTCTGCTGGCGCAAGGCGGGCAGCCAAATGCGGAAGGTGGTGCCCTGGCCCAATTGTGACTCCACGTCGATGTGGCCGTGGTGCTTCTTGACGATCGAGTAAACCGCCGCGAGGCCCAGACCGGTGCCCGTCTGCTTGGTGGTGAAATAGGGATCGAAGATCCGCGCCACGTGGTCGGGCTTGATGCCCTCGCCCGAGTCGGTGATGGCAATCTGGATGTAGTCGCCGGGTTCCAGCCCCGGCTGGCTCTGGTCGTCATGCGTGTCGTTGCGGGCCATGATCCGCAGGGTGCCGCCGCGCGGCATGGCCTGGACGGCATTGATGACGAGGTTCTGCACCACGCGGCCGATCTGGCCCTTGTCCGCGTCGGCCGGCCACAGGTCGGGCGCCAGGTCGAAGGACGCCTTGACCTGGGAGCCATGCAGGGCAAACGCCGCCATCTCGCGCACGATCGATTCCAGCTGGACGGCCGCGCGGACCGGCTCGCCGCCCTTGGCGAAGGTCAGCAGCTGCTGCGTGAGGTCGCGCGCGCGCAGGGCGGCCTTCTCCGCCGAGCGCAGGCTGCTGCCGGCCGGGCTGTCGGCGGCGATGTCGAGCTGCACGAGGGCCAGGTTGCCCATGACGGCGGTGAGAATATTATTGAAGTCGTGGGCAATGCCGCCGGCCAGCACGCCGACCGACTCCAGCCGCGTGGCGCGCACCAGCTCCTGCTCCAGCCGGTCCTGCTCGGTCACGTCGCGGAACACCAACACGGTGCCGGTGACCTTGCTGTCCGCCGCGTGGATGGGCGCACAACAGCCCTCGATCTTCCGGTGGCCGCCGGCGCGGGTGACCAGCCGAGTATGCGCCGGCAGGTCGGCCACCGTGTCGCCCCGGGCCACGCGGGCGATGGGCACCTCCACCGGCTGGTCCGACCGGCTGTTCTGCAACTGGCAGATCTCCGCGACGGGCCGGCCGCAGCCCGCCGCCGTTTCCCAGCCGGTCAGGGTCGCCGCCGCGGGATTCATGAATTGCACCACGCCCGCCACATCGGTGGTGATGACGCACTCGTTCATCGCGCGCAGGGTGACCGCCAGCCGTTCCTTCTCGGCTGCGAGCGCCTCCTCGGCCCCGCGCTGCGGGGTGATGTCGACGGCCACCCCGACGAGCGAAAACTCCCCCTCGTTGATCCGGCGCACGGTCACGCTTTCGCTGATCCAGATCACCGATCCGTCCGGCTTGATGATATGAAACACCTGTTCGTAACCCGGCCGCCCTTCCTGCATGGCGAGCCGGCAGCGTTCATCCATCTCCGCGCGCTCGGGAACGTTGAACTCCCGCCACAACCCCATCTCCTGTCCCCACGGACGCTCCCCAAAGAGTCTAAGGCTGAGGCCGGAATGCTGCATCGTGTTGCGCCAGGACCAGTCCGCCAGCCTTACCCTTGCCTCCCACAGCAGGCAGTCCGCCCGGTCGAGGAGCCCCTGCAGGCGGGCCTCGCTGGCCTCGTGGGCGGCCTCGGCCGCACGCTGGCCCGTGATATCGTTGACGACGCCCACCAGTTCCCATTGGTCCGGACCCGTGGCGGCAATGGTAACTTTTTCGCTCAGCCAGATATCGCCGGCCGGCGACGGTACATGGAAAACCTGATCGTAGCCCGGCGCGCCGCGGGTGATCGCCTCAAAGGAGCGCCGCTTCATCGCGACGTGTTCGGGCACGCCGTATTCCGCCCAGGCAAAGCCCAGGGGATTGACCGGGTCGGCGGCGAAGATGCTGCGGTAGAGCCGCGACCCCGGGATATACATCGACCAGTCGAGCTGGCCATCGGCCTGGCGCCGGACCTGCGCCTGCCAGATCATCGTGTCGGCACGCTCCAGCAAGTGGGAGAGGCGCGTCTCGCTCGTCCGCCGCGCTTCCTCGGCCTCGTGCTGGCTGGTGATGTCGGTCACCACGCCGACGAGGCTCCAGCGCGTGTCCGTCACCCGGGTGATGGACACACGCTCATGCAGCCAGAACACCCGCCCGGTCCGGTTGATGGCCCGGAACTCCTGGGCATAGCCTTCCGCGCCCCCCCGGATGGCCTTGGTGCTGCGTTCGTCCATCTCCGGTTGCTCGGGGATGTTCATGGTCTCCCAAAAACCGCGGTCCGGGGAAAACACCCGGTCCCCGAAAAGCAGTTCGGAGAATTGCGACTGCGGGATGTCGAAATGCGGCCACTTCAGCACCCCATCCTCCAGGATCACGTTGGCCCGCCACAACAGGCACTGGGCCTGCTCAAGGATGCGGTCCACGGTCAGCTCGCTCTGGCGCCGCGCCGCCTCCGCCGCACGCTGCGGCGTGATGTCCGTCACCAGGCCCACCAGCCAGAAGCGATTCCGGCCCAGCGGCCGGATGGAAACATTCTCGTGCAGCCAGTAGGCCTGGCCGTCACGCACCGCGCAAAATTCCTGCACGTAGCCCGGTTGGCCCGTGGTCACCGCCGCCCGGCTGCGCCGGTCCATCTCCGCGCGGTCGTCGATCTTGAATTGAATCCAGAGGTCGACGCCCGGCACAGGCACCTGGTTATTGAACAGCTTCCGGCAGAAGGCCGAGTTGTGCAGCGTCATGCTCCAGAGCCAATCCGGCCCGTTCAACTCCACCTCCGCCTCCCACAACAGACCGTCGGCGTGCTCGATCAACGCCGTCATTTCCCTGATGCGCCGGGTCGTGTGCTGCTCCAGCTGCCTTTTGGTCCGCCGATTGATCGCCCAGGCCACCAGGCCGATCACGAGGCCGGCGACCAGCACCAACCCGATATCGAAGATCCCGGAAACGTGCGCGGCCTCCGGCTCCGCCGCCCCGGCCCGCGGGACAACGGCTAACGCCAGCCCGGCGGTCAGGGCCGTCGAGATGACACGCGCAAGCCAGTTGCGTGCGGAATAACTTTTCATCAGAAGCACCACAGGCGAAGGGGTCACCGGCGGCTCAGGGAGGTATGGGGTAATTGTTCGGCTACTAACCCTATCAACTTAAGTGATAAACGCTTGTTGCCGAGCAAAGATTGCAAATTCCCGGCCCGCAAACTCATCATCAGCCAATGTCCAATCTCGCGGTCCTGCTCCTCAATCTCGGCTCCCCTGACTCGCCGGCGGTGCCGGATGTCAAACGCTACCTGAGCGAGTTTCTCGGAGACGAGCGCGTGATCGACAAGCCCGCCAACTCCCTGCTCCGCGCCGCCTTGGTCCAGGGCATCATCATCCCGTCCCGGGCAAAGAACTCGGCGCATGCCTATTCGACCATCTGGACCAAGGAGGGTTCGCCCCTGATCGTCACCAGCCAGGCCACCCATGCCAAATTGCAGGCCCGCACCGCGCTGCCCGTCGAGCTGGCCATGAATTACGGCCGCCCCTCGATTCCGGAGGCGCTGTCGCGTCTCGCCGCCCGCGGGGTCGACCGGCTCCTGCTTTTCCCGCAATACCCGCACTACGCCATGTCGAGCTGGGAAACCGTCGTCGCCAAGGTCCACCGCGAGGCCGCCCGGCTCGCCCCCACCCTGAAGATCGAGTGCGTCCAGCCCTACTACCAGGACGAGGACTACATCGCCGCCCTCGTCGCCAGCGCCCGCCCGCATCTCGACCAGCCGCACGATCACCTGCTCTTCAGCTACCATAGCATCCCCGTCCGGCACCTCACCAAGGCTGACTCGTCCCGCGCCCACTGCCAGGTCGTGGCCGATTGCTGCAATACCTGCAGTCCCGCCCACGCCACCTGCTACAAGGCCCAGGTCACCCGCACCACCCAGGCCTTCGCCCGCCACGCCGGCCTCGATCCCGCCCGCTGGTCCATCGCCTTCCAGTCACGCCTCGCCAACGAGCCCTGGCTGGAGCCCTACACGGACTTCGAATACAAGCGCCTGGCCGCCGCCGGCAACAAACGCCTCTTGGTCATCACGCCGGCCTTCGTCACCGACTGCCTCGAAACCCTCGAGGAAATCCGCGTGCGCGGGGCCGAGGACTTCGCGGCGGCCGGCGGTGAGACCTTCACCCACATCCCCTGCCTTAATGACCAGCCCGTCTGGATCGACTTCCTGGAAAGACGCATACGACAGTGGCAAACAGGCAGCCTCTTGGGAGCGTCCTGAGGGGGCCTCCTTGTTAAAACAGGTTAAAAAAACGCCTGTCCGCTCGCCCCGGCCGAGATCTTGGCTGGCGGGCTGCAGTTTCATCGCGCAGAATCATCACCAACGTGAGCCTTTCCTCCACCCAGCAAAGCAGTCACGCAGCCGCCGTTGGCGGTGCCATTCTGGTCCTCGGGCCCGACGGGCGGGTGCAATTGGCCAGTGCCGCCGCCTGCACCCTGTGGCAGGCCAAGGCCACTGAGCTGGTCGGCGACTTTTTCCCCAACCTTTTCGCCTTCGACGTCGTTTCCCACGAGTCCGGCTGGGTCCAGTCGCAATGGGAGGTGCTGCTGGCCGCGACCCGCGAGCGTCCCATCACTCTCCGGTTGCAGCCCAAGGAAGCAGCGGAATTCGACGTGCTTGTCCGCCTCGAGCCCACCGGGGATCCGGCCCAGTACCTCGCCTTCGTCAGCCTGCCGGCCGCCGCCCCGGCTTCCGTCCCGCCGCCGGTCGTGGCATCCACGATCGTCCCCGCCGCAACGCCGGACAATTTTCTCAGCCAGCTCAACGAGCGCAGCCCGCTCGGCTTCTTCGACCTGAACTTTCAGAAGAATGAGGTCTATTATTCCCCAACCTGGAAACGCCAGCTCGGCTATGACGACGCCGACCTGCCCAACACCTACGAGACCTGGCTGAAGCTGATCCACCCCGATGACTCCGCCGCGGCGCCCGACCGGGCGGGTCGCGGAGGCGGCACCACCGGCCCGCGGGCCTTCTCCCACGAATTCCGGATGAGACACGCCCAAGGCCACTACGTGTGGATCCAGTGCGTCGGCATCCAGCATTACGGCCCCAACGGCGCGCTGCAGCGTGTCATCGGCGCCCACCTGGATGTGGGCGACCGCAAGGAATTCGAGGAGGCGGCCCTGCGCGCCGACGAGCGCATCCAGCAGCTCGGCGACCGCGGCCGCGCCGCGCTGTTCGACCTCGATTTCGCCGCCGGCCTCTACTGGCTCTCGCCCGGTTTCAAGTCGCTGCTCGGCTACGCCGACGGCGACCTGCCCAACACCCTCGAGTCCGTCCTGCGCAGCCTGCCCATGGACGAGACCACCGGCGGCGTGCAGGCCTACTTCCTTGCCCAGCATCCCAGCCAGGTCGCCTACTTCGACACCCTGCGCCTGCGCCACCGCGAGGAGCGCGACGTCCTCGCCTATGCCGGCATCGTGCGCCAGATTTCCCGCAAGAAGGAATTGCACCGCATCATCGGCTTCGCCGTGCCGCTGCCGGAGACCCTCGCGGCCGCCGAACCGGGTCTCGGCTTCTCCACCGCCCACCTCTCGCTCCTGCTCGCCGAGCTGCAGGAAGGCGTGCTGCTCAGCGACGCCGCCGGCAAGGTGATCCACCTCAACCCCAAGGCGGAGAAACTGCTGGGCCGTCCCCTCGCCCAAAGTCTTGGCCAGGACGCCGGCGACGTCTTCCACCTCGTCCACCTGCAGAACGGCCAGCCCGGCGAGAACCCGGTCGCCCGCGTGCTCGGCACCGGTGAGCCCATGACGCTTAATAGCGAGTTTGCCCTCGATACCGGCGCCGCCACGGCCCAGCCCATCGCCTTCAGCGCCCGCGCCGTGCTCGACACCGCCGGCCGGCCCGCCGGCGCGGTCGTCGTCTTCCGGCATCCCGGCGAGATGAGCCTCACCCCGGAGGAACTGGTCCGCGCCAACCGCTTCGAATCCCTCGGCCAGCTTGCCGGCGGCATCGCCCACGATTTCAACAACCTCCTCACGACCATCCTCGGCGGCGTCTCCATGGCCAAGGAGAACCGCGACTACTCGGGCCTCGAGAACAGCGAGCGCGCCTGCCTCGCCGCCAAGGCCCTCAGCAAGCAGCTGCTCACCTTCTCCAAGGGCGGCAGCGCCGTCCGCCAGGTCGTGAAGACCGCCGATGTGCTCGCCGACACGGTCCGCCTCGCCTCCGCCGGCTCCACCGTGAAGGTCGAGGTGGCGGTCGCGCCCGACACCGGCACGATCTGCGTCGACCGCGCCCAGATCCTGCAGGTGTTCCAGAACCTCGTCATCAACGCCATCCAGGCCATGACCACCGGCACGGGCCACATCTGGATCAACGCCGCCAACGTCGTGCTCGCCGAGGGCGAGGTCGCCCCGCTCGCCGCTGGCACCTACGTCTCCGTCGAGGTGCGCGACAACGGCAGCGGCATCAAGCCCGAGCACCTCGACAAGATCTTCGACTCGTTCTTCACCACCAAGAAGACCGGCACCGGCCTCGGCCTCGCCACCGTGCTCTCCATCGTCAAGCGCCACGGTGGCCAGATGGGCGTCGCCTCCGAGCTGGGCGTCGGCACGACCTTCACCGTCTTCCTGCCCGTGGCCGACCAGCCCGAGGAAGTCGAGGCGCGCCGCGCCCCCTCCTTCAACTTCGCCCAGCGCACCGGCCGCATCCTCTTCATGGACGACGACCCGAACATCTGCCTGCTCACCGGCGGCATGCTCGAGAGCCTCGGCTACAAGTACGACCTCGCCAAGAGCGGCGAGGAGGCGGTCCAGTTCTACAAGCGCTACCTCAACATCGGCCGGCCCTACGACGCCGTCATCATGGACCTCACGATCATCGGGGGCATGGGCGGCGAGCAGTGCTTCAAGCACCTGCGCGAGCTGCACCCCGAAGTGCGCGCCATCATCGCCAGCGGCTACGATAACGAGGACATGGCCCGCCAGTTCCTCGGGATGGGCTTCTGCGGCTACCTGACGAAGCCCTACCGCGTCGGCGACCTCGGCCGCATCATCAAGAAAGTCCTCGGGAGCTGAGCGTGCCGCTTTTGTTTCGCCGTAACCGTGTGCAGGCGGACGCCGACACCTGATTCCGCCGATAGGGCGAGTTATCCCTAAAGCGGCATGGTTCATAGCAATCGTTCGGCGAAGCTATGAGGGCTTTGCTTCTCTCGTTAGTGGGGTGGCTCTCGTCTTCGCGATCCTTTTGGTGGGCTCGAAAGCGGAAACCGAAGGTCATAGTCCCATTATGACCATTGTTGGCTCGAATGCTTCCTTTAACGTCCGGCAAGGTAATCCCAGCTTCCTATTGAACCGCCGGCCGTGCGTTCATCTTTGACGTTCGGAAAAATATGAAAGTGCTCATCACCTCGCTGGCGTTGATATTGATTTCAGTCAGCCACGCTGGCCCACAAGACGCTGCGGCCGACAAAGCAATTCGTCAGATCGTAGCAGAGCAGGCGGACGCATGGAATGCGGGTGATGGCGCCAAATTTAGTCGCCACATTTCTCCTGAGGTGTCCTTCACCAACCTCTTCGGAATAGTGATGTATGGAGGTGAAGCCTTCGCTACCCGTCAGATTGAGATTCTCTCTACCTTTTTTAGAGGGACGACCAAACGTCATACTGTTCGTAGGGTACGCTTTGTGACCCCGGATGTCGCGATTGTTGACATCGATAATGAAGTGCACGGCGTGAAGGCGTTACCTCCGGGAGTTCCGGTTCCCTCCGACGGGATCCTTCGCTCGCAGCTGATGCAAGTCTTCGTCCGTCGGGGTGAAGCATGGCTCGTTGAGGCATTTCATAATGTCGACGTTAAGGCAGGGGCAAAGCCGTAGAGCGTGAGCCCAAGGCTCACCGCACCTTCCGGCCCTTGCGGATCTCCTCCCAGCCGAGGCCGATCACAAAGTCCTGCGAGATGAAATCCAGGAAGTCCCGCGCCGAGATCTCCAGCACGCTTGCCAGCTTGCTGGCCACGACCACGTCCGCGGTCGCGAGGCCGTTGCCGAGCAGGCTGAGCTCGCCGAAGCTGTCGCCCATTTTCAGCCGGCGCACCTCGCGGTTATTGACCCGCACCGCCAGCTCGCCGCGGTACACGAGGTAGAAGCAGTGGTTGGGCTTGCCCTGTTCGAGGATCAGCGCCTTCTCGGCCGCCTCCAGCACCTTCGACCGCCGTGCAAACGCCGCCATGGTCGGATAGCTCCAGTTGCAGGTCAGCTCCGCGTGCTGCAGGAACCCGACCTTCTGCACTGCATCCACGACGGCCTGGCGTGAAAGCTTCGTCAGCACCAGCCGCTCAAAGTCGCCCTTGTCCAGCCCCAGCAGCACGCTCGGCCCTAGGCTGCGGATCGAGCGCGTGCGCGGCCCGCCCTGCAGCAGCGCGATCTCCCCGAACACGTCCCCTTCCTCGACCTCCGCCACCGGCTCCGAGCGGCCCGGTGCGATATCGCGCCGCACCTCGAGGCGGCCCGACAGCACGATGTAAAGCCGCTCGCCCGGCTCGCCCTCGCGCATCACGTAGCTCCCGCGCTTGTGCTCCTCCGGCTTCACCGCCGCCGCCACTGCGGCGAGCTCCGCCGCCGGCAGCTCGCGAAACAGGATCGAGCGGCCCAGCCACTCGGCGATGGTCTGGGGCGACACCAGCACGGCCGCGGGCCGGAGCTTGCGTTCGGTCCGCTCGCGCCACCAGGCCCGCAGGTACCGGAAGGCGCTCCAGCCGGCGTACCCGACCACCCCGACCACCAGGGCACCGCAGAGCCCGAGCAGCCCGAGCGCCGTGTAGCTGGCGGCCCCCGAGCTCCGGAACCGCTCGAGCAGCGTGGAGGCGTTCAGTTGCAGCAACATCAGGGCGGTCAGCAGCACCAGCAGCAGCCAGGCCACGGTGGTCGCGGCGCCGATCAGGTGGAATTTCCGGTCGGCGAACTGCCGCCGGGCCAGGGTCAGCAGCTGGACCGACTTGTCGCGCGCCAGCACGAAATCGACCGCCGTGGACAGTCGCGGCACGCGGTAAAGCGCCCCCAGCAGCTCGAGCAGCGGCGAGCGCCAGAGGGGCGAAAGCACGAGCAGGGTGCCACCCAGCACCGGCAGGATCAGGTGCTGCCCCCACCAGGCCGCGACCGCCAGCGCCACAAAATGCGGGAAGAGCCGGGCCAGCGCGGTGTCGGCCTCCACCTTGCGCCCGCCCATCAGGGCATCGCCCAGGCCGGCCCGCACCCGCGGCACCGGGGTCTTCCAGTCAAAACGCACCCGGTAGACATCACCGCCCGCCGCGCGCACGATGCTCGCAGCCAGCACGGTGCCCAGGCTCGCCGCCGCGCACACGACCAGCCAGCCCAGCAGCAGCCCCTCGGGTTGGGTCGAAAGCTGGGGCGGCCGCAGGAGCACGCTCACCACCGCCGCCACCAGCGCGAGCCCCGTCAACACGCGCATCGCCATCCCGTTGAAACGCAGTCGCCAGTTCACGACCTTTTCGGCCGCCGGGGCCGGCCACGCCGTGGTCTGCAGGATGCCGGCCTGGGTCGCCTTCACGACCAGTTCATAGAACTCGCGCAGCGAGGGATTCCGCTGGCTCGAGATCAGGCCGCACAGGACATTCGTGACGGTGGCCGCACTCTTGAATTCCTGCAGGGTGTTCCATTGCTGCGGCGTGACGACCAGGTACCGGCGGCCGGTCTGGTACTTGAGCGCCAGGCGCTCGGCCGTGAGCTGGGTCAGCCGCACGTCGGGACTCAGCTGCAGCACCGCCTGGTTCAGGAGGGCGCCCAGTTCGGCCGTGGTGGGCTTCAGCCCTGGTGAGGTGGCGGTCATCGGAGCGCGGGAGACGGGTTTATGAACTATTTTATTCCACCGACTTCAAGCGCGCACTGCGCTTAGGACGTTTTCAGCAGTTCGCGCGCCCGGGCAACCGCCGCCGCGAGGTCGCCCCCGACGTTTTCCCGGCCCAGCGCGTCGAAGAAGCCCGCCTTCTCCATCATGAAGTAAGGCTGCGTGTGCGGTCCGCTCAACACGAGGTGCTTGTGATGCCGGCGCAGCTTGGTGTGCAGGCTTTCGATCCGGTTGAGCGCCGTGGCATCCATCGCCGTCACCGCCGCCATGTGCAAAATGACCGCGCGGGTATCGCTGCCGGTGCGCCGGATGATGCTCTCAAGTTTCTCCGCCGAACCGAACAGCAGCGCGCCGTGCACCCGGTAGATCATCACGCCCGGCGGCACGTCCGCCACGCGCTCATGCCCCTGTGCCCCGGCCGCCTCGTCGCCCGTCATGGCCTGGACCTGCGTGGTGTCGGCCACCCGCTTGATGAACGTGAAGGCCGCCAGCACCATGCCCACCTCAACCGCCACCGTCAGGTCGAACAGCACGGTGAGGCCGAAGGTGGCCAGGAAAACCGCCGCATCGCCGCGGGGCCGGCGGCGCAGCAGCGCAAACTCCTCCCACTCCCCCATCCGCAGCGCCACCACCGCCAGCACCGCCGCCAGGGCGGCCAGCGGCACATCCTTGATCCGCGGCGCGGCCACCAACAGCACCGCCAGCAGGAAGACGGAGTGGACGAGGCCGGCCACCGGCGACGCCGCCCCGCTGCGGATGTTGGTCGCCGTGCGGGCAATGACCCCCGTCACCGGCAGGCCGCCGAACAGCCCCGACAGGAAATTCGCCACCCCCTGCCCCATCAGCTCCTGGTTCGAATCGTGCCGGTCATCGATCAATCCGTCCGCCACCACCGCCGACAGCAGCGACTCGATCGCGCAGAGCAACGCGATGGTGAAGGCCGGCCGGATCACGCTGCCGAGGCGGGCCCAGTCGAACTGTGGCCAGGCGAGCGTGGGCAGGCCCTGCGGAATATCCCCAAACCGGCTCCCGATCGTTTCCGCCGGGACATGGAACACCGCCACGAGCACCGTGCCGGTGATGACGGCGACAATCGAGGCGGGTACGCGGTTCCAGCGCCTGGGCCAGAGCAGCAGAACCGCCAGCGCCAGCGCCGTCAGGCCCACGGTGGGCCAGTGCACGGAAGGAAGCGCTCCCGCGAGCGCGGTCATTCTCGGCAGGAATTCCGCCCGTTCGTGTCCGAGTCGCAGGCCGAGCAGGTTGCCGACCTGCGTGCTGAAGATGGTGACCGCGATGCCGCAGGTGAAGCCCGTGGTCACCGGATGCGGAATGAACTTGATCAGGCTCCCCAGCCGCAGCGCCCCCATGAGGAAGAGGATCAGCCCGGCCAGCATGGTGCACAGCAGCAGATTGGCGAAACCGAGTTCCGCCACCATCAGCGCGACCAGGCCGACGAAGGCCCCCGCCGGCCCGCCGATCTGCACCCGCGAGCCCCCCAAGGCCGAGACGAAAAATCCGCCGATCACGCCCGCATAGAGTCCCGCGGCCGGCGTCACGCCCGAGGCGATGCCGAAGCCGATGCAGAGCGATAACGCGACCACGCCGACCGTCAGCCCGGCCCCGAGATCGGCCATGAACCTTGCGACGGAATAATCCTCCAGCACCTCCAGCAACCGCGGCCGGAAATAAAACTTCCGGCCGGTCCAGGGTGGTGCGGTGTCTGGCATGTTGGACAGTGTGTCGGCTTGCCAGCGGCTTGGCAACGCGCAGCTCGCGGAATCCTGCGGGCGGGGCGCCCGCATCGGCCGATCAGCCGGTCAGCCCCGCCAGGTGAAGGCATGGCACAGGGCGACGCCGGCCGCATCGGCCTCGTCGAAGGCCAGCGCGCGGCCGTGCCCCAGCATCGCCATCACCGTGCGGGCCATCTGCTCCTTGCTGGCCCGGCCCTGGCCGGTCACCGCCTGCTTCACCCGCAGCGGGGCGTATTCGAAAATCTCCTTCCCCGGCAACGATGCGGCCGTGATCGCCGCCCCGCGCGCCGCGCCGAGGATCTGCGCGGTCTGGAAATTCTGCACGTAGATCGTCTGCTCCAGCGCCACGTGCCGCGGGTCAAAATCCGCGACGAAGGCCGCCACCGCCCGGTGAATCTCGGCCAGGCAATGCGCCATCGGGAGCTTGGCGGTGACGCGCACCGTCTGGCAGCGCAATAGCACGGGATCGCGGCCGGGCGCGAACTCCAGCAGGGCCAGGCCGGTCCCGCGCAAGCTCGGGTCGATGCCCAGCACCCGCCCGTGGAAGGGCGTCCGTGCGGCCATCGTCAGGCCGGCGGCGGGGCGGGACGCGAGTTTCCCCTCGATCTTCGCCTTCCACATTTGTCTGACGGATTGCCGGGCCACGCTCCTTTCTCCCCGCCTTTCCGCTGCGCTCCAACTTAAAAAAACAGCAGCTTCACCGCCGCGACCGCTGTCAGGGCCAGCGCCGCGTTCTCAAAGACCTGCTGGTTCACCCGCTCCACCACGGGCCGGCCGAGCAGCGCGCCCACCGCCACCGCCGGCAGCAGCCAGAGGTTGAGCGCGAGGCTCGAGGCATTGATCAGCCCGAGCTGGGCGATGAACGGCACCTTGATCCAGTTGATCAGGAGGAAAAACGCCGCGCCCGTGCCGAGGAACTCCAGCTTGTTCAGGCGCATCGCCAGCAGGTAGAGCGTCATCACCGGCCCGGCGGCGTTGGCAACCATCGTGGTGATGCCGGCGAACACACCCATGACCGGCCCGAACCACGCCGGGGCATGCGCCGCCACCTCGGCGGGATTCTTCCAGCGCCGCCAGAGATGCAGCCCCAGCATCGCCGCGATGATCACGCCGACCAGCCGCGCGGTCTGGCGGTCATCCACCCGGCCCAGCGCCAGCCAGCCCAGCACCAACCCGCCCAGCGCCCAGGGCAGCAACCGGCCCACGCGTTTCCATTCCAGGTTTTTCCGATAGACGAAGTAGGCGAAGATATCGGCAAAGATCAGCATCGGCAGCACCACACCCGTCGCCATGCGCGCCGGCAGGACATTCGCGTAGATGCCCACGGACAAAATCGAGATGCCCGGGATTCCGGTCTTCGAGAACCCCGAGATGACCGCCGCGAGGTAGAGCAGCACCCACTGCCAGGTTTCAAAGGTCATGAGATAATCCTCCCCTCCTCCACCCGCAAGATCTGCCAACCCTCCGCCTCCGGCAACGTGGTGCCCGTCGCGATGACCTGTGGGTCTCCGTCCAACGAGGCCCAGAAGCGCGCGCGCCGCGACGGATCGAGCTCGCCCAGCACATCGTCGCACAACAACACGGGCGTGATCCCGCCCTGGGCCTTGAAATACGCCGCCTGCGCCAGCCGCAGGGCGATGACGAGGCAGCGCTGCTGACCCTCCGAGGCGAATTGCCGCGCCGGCCGGCCGTTGAGCAGCAGTTCCAAGTCGTCGCGGTGCGGCCCGCGCTCGGTGGATTTCAGCAGCGTGTCCCGCGGCCGGTTCTTCGCCTGCAAGGCGGCATGGTCCTCTGCCGTCACCGCACCCGTGTCGGGCGCATAGACGAGGCCGGCCGATTCGCCCTCCGGTACCAGGCGGGCATGCGCCGCGTGGAACAACTCTCCCAGTGCGGTCACACCCGCCGTGCGCGCTGCCACCAGCGCCGCCGCGTGGATCGCCAGTTCGTGCTCGAAGGCCTCGATCGCGCCGGTGTCACGTCCTCCCTGCTTGAGCAGGATGTTCCGCTCGGCCACGGCGCGCGTATAGGATTGGAGTGCCAGCAGGTACGCCGGGGCCATCGCGGCAAGTGACAGGTCGAGCCAGCGGCGGCGCAGCGAGGGCGAGCCGCGCAGGAACTGGTTGTCGTGCGACGAGAACGCCACCGTGGGGAACCGGCCGATGAAATCCGCGAGCCTCGTCACCCTCCCCTGCTCCCATGTCACCTCGCGCCCCGCGGGGGTGAGCGTGACCGTCACCCGGCTTGCCCCGAATTTCTCGTGCTCCAGCCCGAACGCCATGCCCGCCTGCGGCTGGCCCAGCCCGATCAGCGCCCGCGTCTCCGCCCCGCGGAAGGAGCGCAGCGCCGTCACATAGCCGAGGGCCTCGAGGAAATTGGTTTTCCCCTGCGCGTTGGCCCCGCCCAGGAACGTCCGCCGCCCGGTCAGGGTGACCTCGGCCAGCGGCAGGTTGCGGTAGCCTTGCAGGGTGACATGGGAGAAGCGCACGGCGCGAGTGAGGCAACCGCCGCCCGCGGTGTCCATTTGGTTCTTGCGACGGGGCACGCGACTCGCTTTTTGGTTTCCTTTACATGAGCAATCCCGCCCCCTCCACCGAAGTCGCCGTGCTGAAGACCAGCTATGGCGAGATGACCATCACCTTCTGGCCCGACGTCGCCCCCAAGACCGTCGAGAATTTCAAGAAGCTCGCCCGCGCGGGCTTCTATGACGGCACGGCCTTCCATCGCATCATCAAGGGCTTCATGGTCCAGGGTGGCTGCCCCAACACCAAGACCGGCGAGACGGGCCAGCCCGGCACTGGCGGCCCCGGCTACAAGATCAAGGCCGAGTTCAACGCCAAGTCCCACGTGCGCGGCGTCGTCTCCATGGCCCGTTCGGCCCAGCCCGACTCGGCCGGCTCGCAGTTCTTCATCTGCCATGGCGACGCCAAGTTTCTCGACCGCCAATACACTGCCTTCGGCCAGCTCAGCGCCGGGGACGACGTGCTGGAGCGCATCGCCACCGTCCCGACCAAGTCGGGCGGCGGCGGCGAGAACAGCACGCCCATCGATCGCGTCGCGCTCGAGAGCGTGAAGATCGTGGTGAAGGCGTAAGGCCTGAGAGCTAGTCCGATCCAGCCTTCTGCGCCATCAGGATGGTTATCAGGGAAGCCGCTTGGGCCCGCACGTCCTCCCCGACCGCTTCACTGGAAAGACGGGTCAGGAGCTGCTCGGCCTCCACAAAGCGCTTCTCCTTGAGGAGTCTCTCGGCCTCAAGGATATCGCGGATATTCTCCAGTTCGGCTTTGTGTTCGCGCAGATTGTTGATCTCCCGCGCGCTGGGTGAAAGCGCGATTCGCTCGTCAACCACGGGAATCGCACCCGCATAATCCTTTGCTTCCATCAACTTCAGGTAACGGGCTTGGGCGTCCTCGATCCTGATATTGCGGGCCATGTTGAGGGCGTTGGTGCGTGTGGCCGGTGGAATGCCTCTTTTGGTCGCGCCAATTTTGTCAAATATTGCCAGGGCTTCGGCGGTACGACCCAGCCGCCTGGCATAGTTCGCCCAGCCGAGTTCTATGTTCACATTGGTCGGGTAGAGCCTGGCCCCCTGTTCGATCAATTCCCCGTCAAGCGGCGTCAGCGGCTGTGCATTGATGATCAGCGCGGTCAGCAGGCCGTAAAATTCCTCCTTCCGGGCCTCGGCCCCGATTGCTTTTTCCACTCCATCCAGGATTTTCCGGGCTACCCCCGAACTGAGGGAGCCGAGCGATCCTCCCCGCGTTTCCCGGTAAGCCAGTTCGGCCATCGCGGGTCCGAGATGGCAATAGTAGCTCCGCGACCCCATTTCCAAAGCCCGGCCAAAATGCATCTGCGCCGATTCGCTATCCTTCGCCTGCACCGCCAGGAATCCCAAGGCTTCGTGCACCCGGGGATTATCGGGCAGGCGGGGCTGCAACCCCTCCAGCAGCGGCTTGGCTTGGTCAAGCCGCTGGGCGATTGCCAGCAAGTAACCCAATTCCAGATTCAGTTCGTCAGCGGAAATACTCCCGGCCTTGAGCGTGCGGTCCAAGGCCTGACGATCGAATTTGGCCTTGAAGATCGTGAATTTTCCGTGTCGGGCATATTGATCGAGCTCCCGGTCCATGGTCTCGTAGTTGCGGCCAAAGGCCCGGGTAAAGGCCTCCTCGGGCGCCATCTCCTCGTCGAGCATGACGAGAAATTTCCCTAAGGCGGGAAACCCGCCTTCCTTGCCGCACACCAGGTAATGCAGAAACGCCCAGGAGGTCGCATAGAAACGGGTGGCACGGGTGCTCTCGTTGTATTCCTTCGATTCATGGTCCACGGCGAGCATTTGCTTGATGCTCATCCCGGAACCGACCTGCAGGACGCGAACACTCTCCTCCACATAGTCCCCGTAAATGAATTCCTGGTCGGTGAACCGTGCCGTGCTGAACAGCTCCGCCAATCCTTCCTCCAACCAGACCGGGCGAAGTCTCGGTGCAGCGCTGAAAAACCAGTGGACCGCCTCATGGTAGATCACCCGCCGGGTTTCCTGGCGGCTGTCGGCAATGTTGAGCGCGACATAGCCGCGGTCTGAAACCCTGGTGAAATAACCGGCCAGATCCCGCGCTTGGCCGTCCTTCATTGGCGTGTAATTACTGAAGGTCGCCCGGTCCTTGAACAGCAGCACCGTCAGGGGTGGCTGGTCCGAGCCCACTTTCGGGAAGAGTTTGTTCAGAGCGGAGTAGATCTGCTCAAATTCTATGGCCCAGTTGCGGGTCGCCTTGTCGGAGGCCGCCGAGAGGATGGTGACATGCTGCGTCTGGTATTTGCGCCAATTGCCCGGATCAACCGCCCCGCGCGCGGCCAGCGCGATGCTTAGCACGCCGACCCCGATTAGCCACCAGCCTTTTTGCATCCCTTACTGCTCGTCGAATCCACTGGGCCTGTAAATGTAAATGGCGGGCTTTTTCATGCCACGGCACTGACGCCGCGACCCGCCAGCTCCTGGGTCACCGACTGGCAGAGGCCGACGAAGGTTTCCTCGCCCAGCGAAAGCCGCCGGCCGCGCAGGTAGCCGATGCCCCACTGGCGCTTCAGCTTCCGCTTGCCCAGCGGCAGCGACACCAGCGCACCCGAGGACAGCTCCGCCACCGCCACCCAGGGCGCGAGCACGCCCACGCCCAGGCCGATCTTCACCAGCTCCTTGATGGCATCCATGCTGCCCAGTTCGAGGATGTTGTTCAGCGGCAAGCCCTCTTCGCGGAAGTGATCCTTCACGAGGCGGAAGGTGTAGCTCGTGTGGTTATAAAGAATGAGCGTCTGATCCTCGAATGTGTCCCGCTGGACGCGGCCGGCCTTGGCCCAGGGATGCCCGGGCTCCACGAGGAAGCGCATCTCGTCCGCGAAGAGCGGCACGAAGGTGAGCTCCTTCTGCCCCTCCGGCTCGAGCATCACGGCCAGGTCAATGCGGTTGTTCAGCAGCAGTTCCATCTGCCGGGCATGGTCGCCGGGATCGATCGTGATGACGCACTTGGGGAAGCTCTGTTTGAATTCGCGCAGCACGGTCGGCAGGATGTACTGGCAGGCCGTCGTGCTCGCACCCACGCGCAGCCGGCCGTGGCCCCAGCGCGAGAGTTCGTCGAGGCCGCTGCGGGCCGATTTCATTTCCCCGAGAATCTTGTCCACGTGCCGCAGGAACTGCTCGCCGGATTGCGTCAGCGCCACGCGGCGGCCGGCGCGCTCGAAGAGCCGGCAGCCGGCCTGCTCCTCCAGCGCCTTGATGGCATGGCTGATCGCGCTCTGGGTGAGATACAGCTCCTCCGCCGCACGGGTGAAGCTGCCCAGCCGCGCGAGGGCGGCGAAGGCCAGCAACTGCCGGGTATCGAAAGTGTTGTTCTTCATCTGGGTGGACCGCCCGCCCGGGCATGAATGCTACTCATCAAGTCCATGAATTCTTTAAAGAGCAGTAATCAGGCCAAATCCGCCGGCTGGCACGTCATGCGCTAGATACGGGGCAGCAACATGCCCGCCACCCATCCAGCCGCCACCCGCCTCCCCGCCCGCCCGTTGCGCATCGGGTTTCTGGCGCTGACCGACGCGGCGCCGCTGATCGTGGCGCAGGAGCGCGGCTGCTTCGCCCGGCGCGGCCTCACCGTCGAGCTCCGGCGCGAAGTCGGCTGGGCCACCATCCGGGACAAGGTCACCTACGGCGAGCTCGACGCCGCCCACGCCCCGGCCCCGATGCTCTGGGCCGCGCAGCTCGGCCTCGGCTGCGCCCCGGCCGATGTCTGCACCGGCTTCGTCTTCAACCTGCACGGCGATGCCATCACGCTCTCCACCCGCCTGTGGCAGGCCGGCGTGCGGGATGCCGCCACGCTGCGTACCGAGGCCCTGCGCCGCCGCGGGGAGAACAAGCTCACCTTCGGCATCGTGTTTCCCTATTCGATGCACCACGTGCTGCTGCGGCAGTGGCTGCAGGCCGCCCGGCTCGACCCCGACCGCGACGTGCGCATCGCCGTCGTGCCCCCGGCCCAGATGTTCCGCAACCTCGCCGCCGGCACGCTCGACGGCTATTGCGCCGGCGAACCCTGGAACACCCTGGCCGTGCAGCACGGCGAGGGCTGGTGCCCGGCGTGGAGCGCCGCCCTCTCCCCCGGCCATGTCGAGAAGGTCCTGATGGTCCGCAACGGCTTCGCCGAGCGGCACGCCGGCGAACATGCCCGGCTCATCGCCGCCCTCACGGAAGCCGCGGCCTGGTGCGACGAACCGCAGCACCGCGCCGAACTCGCCGAAATCCTCTCCGCCCCGGCCTGCCTCGATCTTCCCGCGAAGGTCATCGCCCCGGCGCTGCTGGGCCAGTTCACCTGCCGGCCCGGCGTCACCGAATCCGTGCCCGACTTCCATGTCTTCAGCAAGGGCGACGCCAACGCGCCCACCCCGGCCCGCGCCGCCACCTTGCAGAACGAGCTCGTCGCCGCGGGCCTCCTGCCCCGCGCCCAACTTTACCCCAGTTTACCCCGCCGTCTCTTTCGCGAGGACTTGTATCGCGAAGCCACTGCCAACCTCGACACCACCTATGCACCACCCTCAACCAAGCACCCTGGCGGGGCCTTCGTCCCCGCTTAACCGCCGGGAATTCATCTCCAAGGGCGCGACCCTGGCCGGCACCGCCGCGCTCTGGGCCGCCCTCGGCAACAAAAGCTGGGCCGCCACCGCCGGCTCCGCGTCCGACGCCCCCGAGGCGCCCGACATCAACTTCGGCATGATCGCGCTGACCGACTGCTCGCCCATCGTCATCGCGCACGAGAAGGGCTTCTTCAAGAAATACGGCATCAACTCGACCGTGACGAAGGGCGCCAACTGGGCCGCCATCCGCGACAACCTCTCCACCGGCTCCATCCAGGCCACGCACATGCTGATCGGCATGCCGCTCGCCTCGACCATGGGCCTCGCCGGCTCGCCCAAGAAGCCGATGGTGATCCCGTGGATGCTCAACCGCAACGGCCAGGCCATCTCGCTCAAGACCGAGTGGAAGGGCAAGGTCGGCGCCGACCCCAAGGCCATCAAGCCCTTCGTCGACCAGGCCAAGAAACTTGGCGAGCCGCTCACCTTCGCCCAGACCTTCCCGCCCGGCACCCACGCCATGTGGATGCGCTACTACCTCGCCGCCGGCGGCATCGATCCCGACAAGGACATCAACCTCATCGTCGTCCCGCCCGCCCAGATGGTCGCGAACATGAAGATCGGCAAGATGGACGGCTTCTGCGTCGGCGAGCCGTGGAACGCCCGCGCCATCGCTGACGGCATCGGTTTCACTTCCGTGTCCACGCAGGACATCTGGAAAGACCACCCCGAAAAGGTCTGCGCCTTCACCGAGGAGTTCGCCCTCAAGAATCCCAAAACCGTCAAGGCCGTCCTCAAGGCCCTGCACGAAGCCAGCGTGTGGCTCGACGACCTCGACAACCGCCCCGAGCAGTGCGACCTCGTCTCCAAGGCCACCTACATCAACTGCCAGAAGGAGATCATCCTCGGCCGCCTGCAGGGCCACTACGACTACGGCGACGGCCGCAAAAAGGAAGACGATCACTACATGCACTTCAGCAAGCGGAACTGCAATTACCCGCAGGCGAAGTATGCCAAGTGGTTCCTCTCCCAATACCGCCGCTGGGGCATGGTCACCGGCACGCCCGACTACGAGGGTGTCGCGAAGCGCGTCATGCGCGCCGACCTCTACGAGGAGGCCATGAAGGAGATCGGCTACGCCCACGGCGGCGCCGACACGACGCCCGAGACGCTCTTCGACGGGGCCGTCTTCGACCCCGCCAGCCCCGAAGCTTACGCCACCGGCGCGGCGGTCAAGAACCTGAAGGGCTGACCTTGTTTGCCATGAGTACCACCACGAGCCCGCGCCGGATCTACTGGCAGGCTTGCCGCCAGCCGGCGGTCTGGACCCGCGCCGCCAAGCTCGGGCTCGTGGTCGGTCTCATCCAGGTCTCGCTCAACCAGGGCGACCACTGGCTCCGCGGCGAGGTCACCACCTCCCTTATCATCAAATCCATCCTCTCCCCGCTCCTGTCCTTCGGCATCGCCTTCGCCTCCGCCGCCGCCACCCACGCCGACCACACCTCGCGCACCGCTCCATGAAAACCTTCAAACTCGACTGGCTCCTGTTGCCGCTCCTCGGCTTCGGCATCGTGCTCATCCTCTGGGCCGTCTCCAGCAACACGTGGGCGACCAACCTGCCCTCGCCCGCCAAGACCTGGGAGGCGAGCCGCGACTACGTGATGTCGCCGTTCGCCAAGCGCGGTGAGATGGACCAGGGCATCCTGCGTTTCACCTGGTATTCACTGATCCTCGTGGCGCAGGGCTACGGGATCGCGCTCCTCGTCGGCACGCCGATCGGCTTCTGCCTCGGGCTGTCCAAGACCTTCACCAAGACCTTTGACCCGATCATCCAGATCCTGCGCCCGGTCTCGCCGCTCGCGTGGCTGCCGCTCGGCCTCGTGCTCTTCATGAATGCCGGCAAGGAGGCCGGCACCTACGGCGCGCTGTTCACCATCGCCATCTGCGCCATGTGGCCCACCGTGCTCAACACCGCCGTCGGCGTGCGCGCCGTGCCGCAGGATTTCCTCAACGTCGGCCGCGTGCTCAAACTCTCGCGCTGGAAAACCCTCACCAAGATCCTCATCCCGGCGACCCTGCCCTACATGTTCACCGGCTTCCGCCTGTCGCTCGGCATCGCGTGGCTGGCCATCGTCGCCGCCGAGATGCTCACCGGCCGCCCCGGCGCGGGCGGCTTCCTCTGGCAGGAATACAACGCGCTCATCTACGAGCACATCATCCTTTCGATCATCACCATCGGCCTCGTCGGCTTCGTCCTCGACCGCCTGATGAGCGTGCTGGAGCGGCGATTCAAGTCGGTTTGATCCAGGTCAAGGCACACCTCACCCGTCCAATCCATACTCTTCCCATGGCCTTCCTTGAACTCAGCGGCGTCTCCAAGGGCTTCGGCGGCCCGCCCGTGCTCGCCGGCGTCAACCTCGCCATCGAGCGCGGCGAGTTTGTCGCCATCGTCGGCTACTCCGGCTCGGGCAAGACCACGCTCATTTCCCTCATCGCCGGCCTCACCCGGCCCGACACCGGTACGGTCAAGCTCAACGACCTCGAGATCACCGCACCCGGACCCGACCGCGGCATGGTCTTCCAGAACTACTCGCTGCTGCCCTGGCTCACGGTCACCGACAATATCGCCCTCGCGGTTGACCAGGTTTTCCCGAACCACGCGCTGGAAAAGCGCCGCCAGCTCGCCGCGACCGCCATCGCCACCGTCAACCTGACCCCGCACGCGCACAAGCTCCCCCGCGAGCTCTCCGGCGGCCAGCGCCAGCGCGTCTCCGTCGCCCGCGCCCTCGCGATGGACCCGCAAATTCTCCTCCTCGACGAACCCCTCTCCGCCCTCGACGCCCTCACCCGCGCCACGCTGCAGGACGAATTCGAGCGCATCTGGGAGAAGGACAAGAAGACCGTCGTCCTCATCACCAACGACGTCGACGAAGCCCTGCTCCTCGCCGACCGCATCATCCCGCTCACGCCCGGGCCCGGCGCGACCCTCGGGCCGTCCTTTCAGGTCTCGCTCGACCGCCCGCGCGACCGCAAGGCCCTCAACCACGACCCGGAATTCAAACGCCTCCGCGCTCTCATCACCAACGAACTCCTCGGCTACGGCGAGCGCCGCAAATCCACCGTCCGGCAGAAACTCACCCTGCCCGACATCCTCCCCGAGAACCTCGACCTTCCGCGCACCGACCGCCGCCGCCCGCTCCGGCCGAACGAGGTCAAGGAAGAGACTGTCGCCCTCAACTGATCCGCCGCCATGTCCTCCTTTCTCGAAATCTCCCAGCTCGGCAAGGTCTACGACACCCCCAAGGGACCGGCCGTCATCGTCGAGAATTTCGACCTGCGCATCCAGAAGGGCGATTTCATCACCCTCATCGGCCACTCCGGCTGCGGCAAATCCACCGTCCTCGCCATGATCGCGGGTCTCTCCGACGTCACCTCGGGCGGCATCGTACTCGCCGGCAAGGAAGTCACCGGCGCCGGTCCCGACCGCGGCGTCGTCTTCCAGGCCCCCTGCCTCCTGCCCTGGCTCACCGCCTTTGAGAACGTCATGCTCGGTGTCGAGCAGGTCTATTACACCGCCGACCCCGAGGAACGCCGCCAGATCGTCGAGTATTACCTCACGGTCGTCGGCCTCGGCGACGCGATGCACAAGAAGCCCGCCGAGCTCTCGCAGGGCATGCGGCAGCGCTGCGGCATCGCCCGCGCCTTCGCCCTCTCGCCCAAGATGCTCCTGCTCGACGAACCGTTCGGCATGCTCGACTCGCTCACGCGCGCCGAGCTCCAGCAGGTGCTCATCGATCTCTGGCAGAAGGACCGCAAGACCGCCCTCATGGTCACGCACGACGTGGACGAGGCGCTCTTCCTCTCCGACCGCGTCGTCATGATGACGAGCGGCCCCGCCGCCACCGTCGGCGAGATTCTCGAGGTCAGGTTTCCCCGCCCCCGCTCCCGCAAGCAGCTGCTGGAGGATCCCGAATATTACCGCCTCCGCGAGGAGCTCATCGGCTTCCTCGAGGAGCGCTCGCACCACCGCCCTGCTCCGATCGCCCCTCCCCCGGTCACCCCGCCCAAGCCGCCCGCCGGTTCCAGCCTCTCCCGCTTTCTTAGTGCTCTCACCCCGGCCTGATTTCCCTCACCGACCCATCCAGCACCATGAACTCATTCCTCCGACCCGTCGCGCTCCTCGCGCTCGCCTGCACCGTCCTCCCGGCGCTCCGCGCCCAGTATACACCGCCGCCCCCCGCCCGGCCCTTCCCGGGCTTCATGAACGAGCAACTCCGCACCGATAACGTCTACGCCAGCGCCTGGGACATCGGCGTGAACGTCCGTTACCGCTACGAAGGCAAGGACGATGCCGGCTTCACCAAGGCCGGCTCGAACTGGGATTTCTCCCTGCGCCCGCAGGATGACAACAACAACCACTACTCCCTCCTCCGGGTCATGCCGCGCGTCGGCTACACGGCAAAGGCGTGGAATTTTCTCGCCGAGGGCCGGTCCAGCTATTCCTACGGCGACGAGCGTTTCACCAGCACCGCCGCCGGCCAGGGTCTGGCGGAACGCGACGGCTCGATCGACGTGCACCAGGCCTACCTCTTCCTTGGCAACCACAAGGAATTCCCCGTCTCGCTGAAGCTCGGCCGCCAGGAACTCGTCTACGGCGACCAGCGCCTCGTCGGCCATCTCCGCTGGAACAACAACGCCCGCACCTTCGACGCCGCCAAGGTCCGCTGGCAGAATGCCCTCTTCGGCGTGGACGTCTTCACCGGTGGTCTCGTCTACAATGACAACCTCAACCTGAACAAGTCCAACTCCCAGGATCACTTCTCCGGCGCCTACTTCAACTTCCCCACCCTTGCCCGGAACGAGATTGTCGAGGCCTACCTGCTCGCCCGCAACGTCGAGCGCGGCATCGCCACCGACAACTGGACCGGCGTCTCCGCGCCCTTCCGTTTCCCCGGCGCGCAGGACCTCTACACCGCCGGCCTGCGCATCAAGTCCAAGCCGCTCGCCTATAACGCCTGGGACTACGGCATCGAGCTCATGCACCAGTTTGGCAACCGCACCGCGGTCGCCCCGGCCGCCACCGTCGCCGCCGCCCTCGCCGCCCCGCGCCTCGATCAGGACGCCTATGCGCTGGTCCTCCAGGGCGGCTACACCTGGACCGAGCATCCCTGGCAGCCGCGCGTCGGCGTGCTCTACAGTTATGCGTCGGGGGACAAGGGCGCGACCGACGGTTCGAGCGAGACCTTCCAGAATCTTTTCGCCACGACCCACCTGCACTACGGGTACATGGATTTGAACAGCCTGCAGAACCTGCACGACCTGCGCTTCGTGCTCACCGCCAAGCCACGCACCAACATCAGCCTCGCCGCCGAGGTTCACTTCCAGGCCCTCGATCGTACCACCGACTTTTGGTACAACGTCGGCGGTGTGCCGCGGAATTTCACCGGCGCGGCCGTGGGCAGCGGCGGTGGCTACCGCATCAACCCGACCTATGACCATGCACTCGGCACCGAGGTCGATTTCGTCGCCGCCTGGACCTTCAAACCCTACGCCCAGATCGAGGCCGCCGTGGCGCACTACTTCCGCGGCGACTACATCAAGCAGTCCCTCGCGGCCGTCGGCTCCAAAGACGCCGGCTATGTCTATATCCAGCTGACCTTGAACCTATAATACGACCAAAGACCGGGAGTCAGGAACCTGATTCCCGACAAGGCTAATTATGAACCAGATTCATTAATGGCATGAATTCTTTCAGGTTCGTTAATTCGTAAAAACGTCCGATCTGGCATGGCGACCGCTTAGTGGAAGGTGCCATGCCGCCCACCTCCCAGCACCCCAATTACCCCGCCCTAATCCCGGGAGAAACGGCATGGCCCAGTCCTCACTGCCCATGATCCAACTCACTTCCAACACCCTGGCGGGGTATCTGTTTACCTCAAGTCCGGTCCCGCTCCCATGAACTGGCGAGCCCTCCGCGACCACGGTCATTGGCCCACGCTGGTGACCTCCTTTCTCTATTTCGACGTCAGTTTCATGGTCTGGACGCTGCTCGGGGCGCTGGGGGCGCTGATCGCGCCGACCCTGCACCTCAATGCCGACCAGAAATTCCTCATGGTCTCCCTGCCAATTCTGGCCGGGGCGTTCTTGCGCATCGCGCTCAGCCTCCTGGTCGATCGCATCGGCACGAAGACCACGGGCCTGCTCGCCCAGCTCATCGTGATGGCCAGCCTCGCGGTCGCGTGGAAGTTCGGCATCTCCACCCTTACGCAGGCCCTCTGGCTCGGCGTGGCCCTGGGCCTCGCCGGGGCCAGTTTCGCGGTCGCGCTCCCTCAGTCCGGCCGCTGGTATCCACCGCACATGCAGGGCGTGGTGCTGGGCCTCGCCGGGGCGGGCAACATCGGCGTCGTCATCGACCACCTCGCCGCCCCGCGCATCGCCGCCGTCTGGGGCTGGCAGGCCGTGTTTGGCGCCGCGCTGATCCCGCTGGTCATCGCCTTCGTGCTCTACGCGCTTTTCTCCAAGGAGCCCCCGGGCGAGTTCAAGAAGAAGAAACTCTCCGACTACGGCCGCGTGCTCGGCGAGAAGGACGCCCACTGGTTCTGCTTTTTCTACACGATCAGCTTCGGCGGCTTCGTCGGCCTGGCGACGGCCTTCGCGATCTACTTCAGCGACCAGTTCGGCTTGAAGCCCGTGCAGGCCGGCGAGATGGCGGCCTTCTGCACGCTCATCGGCGCGGTGGGCCGGCCGTTTGGCGGGGCCCTCGCCGACAAGCTCGGGGGCATCCGCTCGCTCAGCGTGTTCTACAGTGTGGCCGCCGTCGCCATGATCGTGGCCGCCCTGTTCGACAACCTCTGGATCTGCGGCGGGGCCTTCTTCGTGGCCTCGGGCGCCTTCGGCATGTGCAACGGCTCGGTCTTCCAGCTGCTGCCCCAGCGCTTCGCCCGCGACATCAGCCTCATGACCGGTCTCGTCGGCTGCGGCGGGGGCATCGGCGGATTCCTGCTCGGGCGGCTCTTCGGCTTGTCCAAGGAGTACACGGGCAACTACACGAGCGGCATCATCATCTTCGCCGGTCTGGCGTTGGTCGCCCTGACCGGCCTTTTTCTCGTCAAGAAGCGCTGGCGCACGACCTGGGGCTCCACGGCCCAGGCCCGCATCTGATCATGGGCCTGCACGTCACCACCGCTTCCGTCCCGGGCACCGACCGCGTCACCTCGGACGACGCCTTCGCCCACCGGGCCTACGACGGCCTCCAGGTCGCAGCCGTGGCGGACGGCATTGGCAGCGCGCGCGCGGGCGGGACCGGCGCCGCCCTGGCGGTCCGCCGGATCGTCGACAACTTCGAGACCCGGCCCTCCGGTTGGTCCGTGGACCGTGCCCTCGTCGAGTTCACCACGCAGATCAACCGCCAGCTCTGCGAGGAAGGGCTGCACCGTTACGGCACCGAGGGCGCCCTGGGCTGCACCCTGGCGGCGATCGCCATCTCGGGCGACATGATGTGGGGCGTGAACCTCGGAGACACCGAGGTGTTCCTGCTCCGCGCCGGCGAACTGCGGCAGTTGTCCGAGCGCCACTCGCTGGCGGGGCCCGGGCAATCCCACGTCCTGACCCACGCCCTCGGCCTCGACGCCACGGTCGCACCCCACGTGTTTTCCTGGCGGATCGCGGCGGGCGACCGTGTGCTCATCTGCACCGACGGTGTCACGCGGCCGCTTTCCCAGGACCGGCTGGCGGCCCTGCTCGCCCGCCACCCCGATGCGATCCCGATCATCCGCACCATCGAAAACCCCGAGGACGACGCCACGGCGGTTGTCATCGAAATCGCCAACCCCACCGCCGGCCCGCTCTCCGCCTCGGCCCTCATGGTGCCAGGACCGCTGGCCGCCGGCCAGGAATGGGCCGGCCACGCCCTGCTCAGTCCGCTCGACCCCGCGGCGCGGGTGTGGATCGCCCGCCGGCTCCGCGATGGGGCGAAGCGCGTGCTCAAGTTCGCCCCAAACGACGCCCGCCACGACGAGCGGCTCCGCGCGCTGTTCAGCAGCGAAATCGCCCAGGCCCACCGCCTGCAGTCCTCATTTTTCCCTTCGGTCGAGATCCCGCCCGGGGACCCGGTCTGCTGCTACAGCCTGGAATACATTGCCGCGCCCACCCTCCGCGAATGCCTCGCGGAACGGCCCCTGATCACCGAGGAGGTCATCGCCCTCGGGCGGTTCCTCACCGCCGCCGCGCAATTCCTTCTCCAGCACGACCTCGTGCACGGCGACCTCAAGCCCGAGAACATCCTCGTCCGCCGCCGGGGCATCTCCGCCGAGTTCATCCTGCTCGATTTCGGCAGCGTGGCGCCGCTGTTCGCCCCGCCGTCCCGTGCCGGCACCGCCAGCTACATCGCCCCCGAGCGGTTCCAAGGTTCGCCCCACTCCGAACGCACCGAGATCTACGGCATCGGGGTCACGCTCTTCGAAGCCGCCACCCGCGCCTACCCCTACGGCGAGATCGAGCGCTTCCAGAATCCCCGCTTCACCGCGCCGGCCCGTCCGGCGCGGCTCAACCCCGCGCTGCCCGACTGGCTCGAGGCCGTGCTGCTCCGCTGCGTCGCGGCCGAGCCCGCGCGGCGCTACCAGCATTACTCCCAGCTCACCTTCGACCTCGATCATCCCGACCAGGTCGAGCCCTTCTTCGCCCCCGACACTCCCCTGCTGGAGCGCAACCCGCTCTTCGTGTGGCAGCTCCTCGCCGCCGTGCTGGCGGCCCTGAACCTGATCCAATTCTTCCTGCGGAAATGAACTCCCTCCCCGCCCAACCTCCCTCCTCCCCCGGCTCCTTTTCGCCCGACCAGAAGGAATACCTGCAGGGTTTCATGGCCGGCGTGCTCGCCAGCGGCCAGTACGCCTACGTCGGGGCCAACGCCGCCGGCCAGCTGACCGGCTCGCCCGGCGCCGCGGTCACCGGCAACCTCGCGGCCCCCGCAGAAGACTCCGTCTTCGGCACGCCCCTCGCCGATCTCTCCAAGCCCGAGCGCTGGAAACACGAGGAGAACGGCCTCGACGTCTGGGAGAAGCTCGTCGCGCACGCCGCCGCCGACAAGTTCCCTGACGAGGCCGACACCTTCCGCTTCAAGTTCCACGGCCTCTTCTACGTCGCCCCGGCGCAGGACAGCTTCATGATGCGCCTGCGCATCCCCGCCGGCGAGATCACCTCGCACCAGCTCCGCGGCCTCGCCGGGCTGGCCGAGGACTGCGGCAACGGCTGCACCGACATCACCACCCGCGCCAACCTCCAGCTGCGTGAACTGAAGCCCCGCTCGATCGTCCGCGCCCTCACCCGCGTGCAGGAACTCGGCCTCACCTCCCGCGGTTCCGGCGCCGACAACATCCGCAATGTCACCGCGACGCCCACCAGTGGCTTCGACCGCGACGAGCTGATCGACGTCCGCCCCTACGCCCACGCGCTGCACCACTACATCCTGAACCACCGCGACCTCTACGGTCTGCCGCGCAAGTTCAACATCGCCTTCGACTCCGGCGGCGCCATCTCCACCGCCGCCGACACCAACGACATCGGCTTCTTCGCCGTCCGCGTGACGGAGAAGTCCCTCGCCGCCGCGCCCGTCGAGGGTGTCGAGCCGGGCCTCTACTTCCGCTGCGAGGTTGGCGGCATCTCGGGCCACAAGGATTTTGCCCGCGACACCGGCGTGCTGCTCAAACCCTCGGAACTCGTTCCCGTCGCCGCCGCCATGCTCCGTGTCTTCCGCGAGAACGGCGACCGCACCGACCGCAAGAAGGCCCGCCTCAAGTATCTCCTCGAGAAATGGGGCGGCTTCCCGCGCTTCCTCGAGGAAACCCAGAAGAAGCTCGCCTTCCCGCTGGTCTACGCCCCGCGCGAATGCGCCGAGCCCCGCCGCCCCGTCCTGAAGCACGGCCACCTCGGCGTCTACAAGCAGACCCAGCCCGGCCGCAACTACGTCGGCATCGGCGTGCCGGTCGGCCGCATGACGGCAAGGCAGATGCGGCGCCTCGCCGACCTCGCCGACCACTACGGCACGGGCGAACTCCGTCTCACCGTCTGGCAGAGTGTGATCATCCCCCATGTCCCGGACGCCTTTTGCGCCACGCTGGTGCGCTCGGTCGAGAGCCTGGGCTTTTTCACCGCCGCCCACGCCACCGCCGGCTGCGTCATCGCCTGCACTGGCAACAAGGGCTGCAAGTACGCCGCCGCCGACACCAAGGGCAACGCCGTCGCCCTGATGGCCCACCTGCGCAAGCGCGTCCCCGACCTCGACCAGCCGGTCAACATCCACCTCACCGGCTGCGCCCACTCCTGCGCCCAGCACTACTGCGGCGACATCGGCGGCGTGGCGACCAAGCTCAGCGACGGCCGCGAGGGCTACCATCTCGTCCTCGGCGGCGGCATGGACCAGGAGCAGGGCATCGCCCGCGAGATCTTCCGCGGTGTCGGGACTGACGAGCTGCCCGCCCTCGTCGAGAAGGTCCTCCTCACCTATCGCGCCCGCTGCACCGCCGGCGAAACCTTCATCCAATGGTCGCGCCGCCACAGCGTGAAGGAAATCCAGGAACTCCTCTCCACATGAACCCACCCGTCCCGCTCATCCCGGACAACGCGCCCTTCTCGCCCGAGCAGCGCGCCTGGCTCAACGGTTTCTTCGCCGGGGTCTTCTCCCGCACGGCCGGCGCCCCCGCCGCACCCGCGGCGACCCAGGCGCTCGCGCCGCTCACCATCCTGTTCGGCTCGCAGACCGGCACCGCCGAGGGCCTCGCCAAGAAAATGGCCAAGGAGGCCGGCAAGCGCGGCTTCGCCGCGACGGTCCTCGACATGGCCCAGGCCGACCTCGCCCGCCTCACCGGCGAGAAAAACCTGCTCGTCATCACCAGCACCTACGGCGACGGCGAACCACCCGACAACGCCAAGGCCCTCTACGCCGCCCTCAAGGCCGCCGGCGACCGGCCGCTGACCTCCGTGCGCTTCTCCGTCTGCGCCCTCGGCGACACGAACTACGCCCAGTTCTGCCAGTGCGGCAAGGACCTCGACGCGTGGCTCGAGCGCCTCGGCGCCACCCGCGTCGCGCCCCGCACGGATTGTGATCTCGACTACGACGCCCCGTTCACGGCCTGGCTCGACTCCGCGCTCAACGCCCTTGCACCCACGTCCGCCGGCCCCAGCGAAAATCCGCAATCCAAAATCGAAAACGCTTCCGAAGCGGAGTCGGGCTACTCCAAGAAGAATCCCTTCCCGGCGCCCGTCTTGACCGTGCGCAATCTCAACGGCCCCGGCTCCGCCAAGGAGGTCAATCATGTCGAATTCTCCCTCGAAGGCTCGGGCCTGGTTTACGAGGCGGGCGATGCCCTCGGCGTCGTTCCACAAAACTGCCCGGCCCTCGTCGCTGATGTGCTGGCCACCCTCGGCTGCGACGGCGAGGAGGCTGTGGCCACGCCCACCGGCGAATTACCGCTGCGACGCGCCCTCACCGAGTGCTACGACCTGGCCAAGCCTTCCGCCGAGTTGCTGGCCCTGCTGGCCGTGGTTCCCGCCGGTGCGACCGCCGCCAATGGAACCGCCGCGCCGTTCCACGTCATTGACGCCCTCGCCGCCGCGCCAGCCAAACCCGCGCCCGCCGACTTCGTTGCCCGGCTCAAGAAAATCCAGCCGCGCCTCTACTCCATCTCCTCTTCGCCCAAGGCCCACGCCGGGCAGGTCCACCTCACCGTCGGCGCCGTTCGCTACGAGAAGGACGGCCGGCCGCGCAAGGGTGTCTGCTCCACCTTCCTCGCCGAGCGGGGCCTGGCCGCGGGCAAGGTCGGTGTGTTTGTCCATGCCAACAAGGCCTTCCGGCCGCCCACCAGCGGCGACACCCCGATGATCATGGTCGGACCCGGCACGGGCATCGCCCCGTTTCGTGCCTTCCTGGCCGAACGCCGCGCCACCGGCGCCAGGGGAAAAAACTGGCTCTTCTTCGGCGACCAGAAGGCCGCGGCCGACTTCCTCTACCGCGAAGAACTGGCCGGCCTGCAGGAAGCCGGCGTGCTCACGCGCCTCGACCTCGCCTTCTCCCGCGACCAAGCCGAGAAAATCTACGTCCAGCACCGCATGCTCGAGGCCGCGACCGAACTCTACGCCTGGCTCGAGCAGGGCGCGCACTTCTACGTCTGCGGCGACGCCTCGCGCATGGCCAAGGACGTCGATGTCGCCCTGCACCAGGTGATCGAAAAGGCTGGCGGCAAGTCCCCCGAGGCCGCCGCCGCCTACGTCCAGTCGCTCAAGGCGGGCAAACGCTACGCCCGCGACGTTTACTGAGCATGGTCGCACCCCGCCAGCCTCCGCTGCTCGCCCTCGTTGACGAGCTCCTGGCCGAGCAAGGCCAGCTACAGACGCCCGTCGTGCGTGCCGCGGAGGCCTACGACCGGGCCCGGCGCGGCCAGTTCAATTCCAAGACCCACGCCGATCTCATTCCCCTGACCAAGCCCGGCCCGGGCGAGCAATACGCCTTCGAGGTGGATCTCGACGCCTGCACCGGCTGCAAGGCCTGCGTCGTTGCCTGCCATTCGCTGAATGGCCTCGACGACACCGAGGCCTGGCGTGATGTCGGCTTCGTGGTCGGCGGCTCCCGGGCCGCACCCTACCAGCAGACCGTCACGACCGCCTGTCATCATTGCGCCGATCCCGGCTGCCTCAACGGCTGCCCAGTGCTCGCCTATGAGAAGGACCCGGTCACCGGCATCGTCCGCCACCTCGATGACCAGTGCATCGGCTGCCAGTATTGCATCCTGAAGTGCCCCTACGACGTGCCGAAATACAACGACCGGCTCGGCATCGTGCGGAAATGCGACATGTGTCACCAGCGGCTCGGTGCCGGCGAGGCGCCCGCTTGCGTCCAGGCCTGTCCCACCCATGCCATCAAGATTATCAAGGTCGAGCTGCACGTGGGCGTCGCCGACACGTCCAAGTTTCTCCCCTCCGCCCCCGACCCGTCCTACACGCAGCCGACCACGCACTATCTCACCAAGCGGCCTGCGCCGGTGGACGTACGCCCGGCCGATGCGGCCGTGCTCCGGCCCCAGCCGCCTCACTGGCCGCTCGTCGCCCTCCTGATGTTGATGCCGATGGCGGTCGGTTGCGGCGTGGCTGACAAGATTCTCGACCTGCGAACCCCCGCACTGGCCGTCTGCGGCTGGGTGGCCGGTGTCGCCGGGCTCGCCCTCGCCGGCCTGCACCTCGGCCAGCCGCTGCGGGCCTGGCGGGTGTTCCTCGGCTTGCGCAAATCCTGGTTCAGCCGCGAGGCGGTCGTCTTCGGCCTGTGGTTCCCGCTGGCCACCGCTTACGTCGCGGTGCGCCTCGGCTGGCTGCCGCTGGCCGGCCCGTTGCGCTCCAGCCTCGCGGTCGGCACGGCCTGCCTGGGCGTATTGGGCCTCTTCTGTTCCGTGATGATCTACGCCGACACGCACCGCGTGTTCTGGCGCTTCGCGAACACCGCGCCCCGTTTCTTCGGTACCGCCGTGGTCTTGGGCCTTGCCGGGGCGCTCACCGCACCGGGCGCGCCTCTGGCGCTCGGCTATCTCCTGGCCCTCGCCACCATCCTGAAACTCGCCTATGAGGCCAGCGCTTTGACCGTCCTCGCCGAGGAGGACGACGGCACCTCGCCGCCCGCCCGCCAGACCGCCCTGCTGCTGACCGGCCCGCTGCGGCAGGTGAATGAGCTGCGTGTGATCGCGGCGTTGCTGGGCGGCATTTTGCTGCCGTTCATGGTGGCGAGTGGGACGACTCCGCTCAGGGCGGCGTGGCCCGCCCTGCTCTTCGCCCTGCTCGGCGAACTCGCCGAACGCTATCTTTTCTTCCGCGCCGTGGATGCGCCGAAGATGCCGGGCCAGCCCGACCCCGGCCGCGGAGGCCACGCATGAGCGCCCTCGACGACCTTCTGCTCGCCCGCACGGGGCCGATGACGAGCGAGCTCGTGCAGCATCCCGGCGATTTCGGCCTGGGCAAGGTGCCGTCCCGGCTCGCTCCGGCCGGCACGGCGAAGGCCATCTGCGGTTTCTGCAGCACCGGTTGCTCGCTGAAGATCCATCTCAACGCCGCCGGCGAGGCCATCAACCTCACACCCGACCCCGATTATCCGGTGAACCTCGGCATGGCCTGTCCCAAGGGCTGGGAGGCGCTCACGCCCCTCGCCGCGGACGACCGGGCCCGGACCCCGCTGCTCCGCGATGCCGGCGGCGTGCTCCAGCCGGTGGACTGGAACCAGGCCCTGACCGTCTTCAGCGCCAAATTGAAATCCATCCAGGCCGGACACGGCCCGGGCGCGGTCGCCGTGCTCAGCACCGGACAGATCGTGATGGAGGAGATGGCGCTGCTCGGCGCGCTCGCCAAATTCGGCATGGGCATCGCCGACATCGACAGCAACACCCGCCAGTGCATGGCCACCTCGCATGTCGCCTACAAGCAGTCCTACGGTTTTGATGCGCCGCCGTTCACCTATGCCGACTTCGAAGAGAGCGACGTGCTGGTGTTCGTCGGAGCCAACCCCTGCATCGCCCACCCGATCATGTGGCAGCGGGTGATGCGCAACCGCCGCAATCCCGCCATCATCGTCGTGGACCCGCGCCGCACCGAGACAGCCATGGCCGCCACGCTGCACCTGCCTGCGCGGCCCAAGAGCGACATCACCCTGCTCTACGGCCTCGCCCGCGAACTCATCCGCCTCGGCGCGGTGGATCCCACCTTCGTGGCGGAACACACCACGGGTTTCGCGGAGTTTGCCTCCTTCGTGAACGACTTCACGCCCGAACGGGTCGTCGCCGAGACCGGCCTGCGCATGGCGGATTTTGTCCGGGCCGCCGACCTGATCGCCCGGCCCGGCGCGCGCGTCTCCTATTGGTGGACGATGGGCGTCAACCAGAGCCACCAGGCCACCCGCACGGCCCAGGCCCTGATCAACCTCTCGCTCATGGCCGGCCAGATCGGCCGGCCCGGCACCGGCGCGAACTCCATCACCGGCCAGTGCAACGCGATGGGTTCGCGCCTGTTTGGCAACGCGACCTCACTCATCGGCGGCTATGACTACGCCAGCGCGGCGCACCGGAATCACGTCGGCGCCATCCTCGGCATCGATCCGACCCTCATCCCGACGCAGGCCAGCCGCGCCTACGACCGCATCCTCGACGCCGTGGAAGCCGGCGAGATCCGCGCCCTCTGGATCATCGCCACCAACACCGCCCACTCCTGGGTCAACTCGGGCAAGTTCTCACGGCTGCGCGACAAGCTCGATTTCCTCGTCGTACAGGACATGTACGCCACGACCGAGACGGCGCAACAGGCCGACCTCGTCCTGCCCGCCGCCGGCTGGGGCGAGAAGGACGGTGTCTTCATCAACAGCGAGCGCCGCCTCGGCGTCGCCCGCAAGGTCGCCCGCGCCCCCGGCCAGGCGCTGAGCGATTTCGCCATCTTCAAGCTCGTGGCCGAGGCCTGGGGCTGCGGCCCGATGTTCGCACGCTGGACGTCCCCCGCCGCCGCCTTCGAAATCCTCAAGGACCTCTCGCGCGGCCAGCCCTGCGATTTCTCCGGCATCACCGATTACAAAGAGATCGAGCGCGCGGGTGGCATTCAATGGCCCTTCACGGCAGCGGATGCGGAGCGATTGCGGAATGCGGATCGCGGATTGCCGATTGGCCAATCCGAAATCCCCGATCCGAAACCTGAAATCCACGAGCGGCGCCTCTTCGCCGACGGAAAGTTCTACACGCCCGACGGCCGGGCGAAGTTCCTCTTCGCCGAGCCTATGCCCCTGCCCGAGCCGGTCGACGCCGCCTACCCGTTCCTGCTCAACACCGGCCGGGGTTCCTCCGCGCAGTGGCACACCGGGTCGCGCACCGCCAAGAGCGCCGTGCTGCGCAAGCTCGCCCCCAACCTGCCGTGGATCGAGCTCCATCCCGCCGACGCCACCCCGCTTGGCGTCGTCACCGGTGACCGCGTGTCCATCCGATCCCGCCGCGGCGTGACCAGCGCGCTGGCTGTCGTCACCCCGATCGTGCAGCCGGGGCAGGTGTTCATGCCGATGCATTTCGCCGAGGTTAATGTGCTGACATTTCCGGCCTACGATCCACATTCGCGGCAACCCGCCTACAAGGCCTGCGCCGTGGCGATCTCCCCCCTGCCCTCCGACCGTTGAACCCGCCCGTCCTCACCGCCCTCGCGCTCCACCGCATCTTCGTGTCGGACGGACACAGCTATTTCGGCCGCCACGGGCTCGGCTCGGCCCGGTTCCAGATCCGCGAAACCGACGCCGTCGAGTGTGTCGCGGGTCGCGGCCTGCGCGGCGACCGCTACTTCGATCACAAGGAAAACTACAAGGGACAGGTCACGCTTTTCTCCCAGGAGGTCTTTGCCGAACTCTGCCGCGCCCTGCCCGTGCCCCATGCCCGGCCCGCCGCGTTGCGCCGCAACCTGCTCGTCAGCGGGGCCGACTTGAACGAACTCATCGGCCGGCAATTCGAGCTGCAGGGCGTGCGGCTCGAGGGCAGCGAGGAATGCAAGCCCTGCTATTGGATGGACGAGGCCATCGGCCCGGGCGCCGAGGCGTGGCTGAAAGGTCGCGGCGGCTTGCGCTGCCGGATTCTATCCGACGGCTGGTTGCGGACCGCCGCATCATGATCCCCGCCGGTCAGTTGACCGGTGCCGTGCTCGCCGGGGGTGAATCCCGCCGTATGGGTCAGGACAAGGCGACGCTGGTGGTGAACGGTCGGCCCCTCTGGCAGCACCAGGGCGCGATGTTGCGATCCGCCGGCGCCGGCGTGGTCGGCATCGTCCGCCGCCCCGGCCAGGCTGAACTCAGGCTGTCGAAGGATCTCATCGTCTGGCACGACACCCTCAGCGGCATCGGAGCCCTCGCGGGGCTGCATGCCGCGCTGCACGCCTGCCCGACCGGCTGGCTCGCGGTTGCAGCGGTGGACCTGCCCCGCCTGGAGGCGGGTTGGTTTCTCTGGCTGGCCACCCATTGCTCGCCCGATCGCGGCGCCATTGCCCGCCATCCCGACGGACACTTCGAACCGCTCGCCGCGATCTACCCGCAGGCCGCCACGGCGGAGGTAAACCGGCGCGGCGCGGGCCGGGATTTCTCCCTGCAAAGCCTCGCGGAGTCCCTCATCGCGCAGCAACTCCTGGCCAGCGTACCGCTGCCCGCGGACCGGCTCGCCCAGGTGGAAAACTGGAACACGCCGGCAGAGGCTGCCCGACAGGTTCGCTAAGCCGCTCGCACCGCCGGCATATGCCGGCGCATGGCCTGCAGCAGGTCGTCCCACTCGTAGGGCTTGGCCAACACTTCGCAAAAGCCCAGCGCGGCCAGTTCCTTGGCGCGCCCGTCGTGATTCAACCCGGAGGCACCAATCAGGCGCAGGCCGGGCTTGATCTCGTGCAAGCGCGGCGCCAGCGCCGGCCCGTCCATGTCAGGCATGGAAAAATCCGTGATCACCAGTTGCACCGCATCGCGGTGCTGACGCAGCGCGTCCAATGCCTCCCGGCCGCCCGCGGCCGGGATCACGTCGTAGCCCATTCGCTGCAGGAACCGGCTGGTCACCATCAACACCGCGGGATCGTCGTCCACGACGAGGATGGACGCAGCCGGCGCCTCGTTGGCGGCGGGCGCCGGGGCGGGCGCAGGCGCCGGGACGGGCACGGCCGCCAAGCCATCGCGCGCCGGCAGGAAGACCCGGAAGACCGTGCCGAGACCGGGTTTGCTCTCCACGCGGACAAACCCGTGGTGGGCTTTCACGATCCCGTGGACCGAGGCGAGACCGAGCCCGGTCCCTTTGCCCACCGGCTTGGTGGTGAAGAACGGGTCGAAGATCCGCTCCAGCAGTTCCGGCGGAATCCCATGCCCCGTATCGGTCACGCTCAGCACCAGGTGGGGGCCGCCCTTCAGGTCAGCGCCGGGCGGAACCTCGGTCCGGCCCAAACCGAGCGTAAGGGTGCCGCCCGAAGGCATCGCATCGCGGGCATTGACGCAGAGGTTCATGAGCACCTGGTGCAGCTGGTTCAGCTCCGCCTCAACCAGACCCGGCACGTCGGCCAGCATCTCGGCCACCTTGATTTCCTTCGGGAAAGTCGCGCGCATCAGCTGCGCCATGTCCCGCAGCAGCTGGCGCGGGTCAACGGGCACGCGGTCTTGCGCGAGGTTGCGGCTGAACGCGAGCAGCTGGCGCACGATCGCCGCCCCGCGCCGGCCGCCGTCGTCCAGCATCGTCATGAGCTCGCGGTCCTTCGCCTCGGACAGCTTGTCGCGCAGGAGGCCGCTCGCCATGAGCATCGGGGTCAGGATGTTGTTGAGGTCGTGTGCCACGCCGCTGGCCAGAGTGCCTACGGCCTCGAGCCGCTGGCTGTGCAGCAGCTGGCTCTCGAGTTCCTTCCGCTCGGTGACGTCCGTGTGGGTGCCCATCAAGCGCAGGGGGCGGCCGATACCATCGTATTCCATCACTTTCGCGATGGTCCGGAACCATTTCCAGCCGCCGGACTTCGTCTGCTGGCGATACTCCATCACGCCGGGTTTGCCCGCCTGCACGCCCTGCCGGTAGGCCAACAAGGTGGCCTCGCGGTCGGCGGGATGGATCCGCTCGATCCAAGCCTCCAGGTTGGACCGGAGCTCCCCCGGCTCGTATTCAAGCATCCGGACATACTCCGGGCTGGTGCCGGTCTCGCCGGTCTGGAGGTTCAGTTCAAACCAGCCCTGCCGGCTGGCCTCCATCGACAGGCGCAGGCGCTCCTCGTTGAGGCGGAGCGCTTCCAAGGCCTGCTTGCGGAGGGAAATGTCACGGACCGAGGCCACCACGCGTTGCGCGCCCTCCAGTTCGCAGGCCCGCAGCGCCACCTCGGACCAGAACAATTCGCCCGAGGCGCGCCGGCTCCGCCATTCGAACAGTTGCGGCTGGCCCTGCAGCACGAGCAGGGCCTTCGCGGTGGCGTCCTCCTGCGTGTAGGGCCGCTCGCCGAGGCTGTACTCGCCGACGAGGCGCCCGACCAGTTGCGCCCGTTCCGTGCCGTAGAGCACGCAGGCCTGCTCGTTGACATCCATGATGCGGCCGTCGGACGAATACACGAAAAGCGCGTCGCTCGTGGAGTTGAAGATCGTGCGGTAGTTCGCCTCGCTGGCCCGCAGCTGGGCGGCGATTTCGGTGACCCGGCGGTGCTCGCGGTTGTAGTTGGTCAGGATGAACCAGGTGACCGAGCCCAGAGCGAGGAAACTGCAAAACACCCCCGTCTCAAAGTCCGTCAGGCGGTCCGCCGCGGTCTGGAACGGCGTGACCCACGCGGGGAACTGGCGCTCCAGGATGAAGAGGGCGCCGACGTTCAACCAGAGCCCCATGGCCAGCATGCGGCGCGGCCGGCCCTGGAACATGGCGATCACGAAGAGCATCACCGGGTAGAAATAGTGCGTGACGCTGCCGTCCGAGCCGGCGTTCCAGAACCACACCACATCCAGCAGGCCCACGAGCAGGATGAGGAACAGCGCGATGAAGTGCCGCCCGGCGCAGGATTGCCAGTAGCAGAACGCCCCCAGCAGCCCGAGCACGATGTTGGAGACGTGGACGGCCAGCGGCAGGCTCTGCAACGAGTTGAGGGGCGCGACCACGACTAGGCAGAGCACCGCCGTCATGGCGCAAATCAGCCGGAAGACGCGCACCCGCAATTCCGTTGTGGTCTCCCGGTCGGGACCATCCGCCAGGCGCTGGAGCAGCGGCACACTCATGGGGTACGACTATGCCCGGGCCGGCCCGGAGGCATAAGCCCCGAGCCCGGGGACACGGAACCGTGGAGTTGAAACCCAAGCGACATGAATTTGGAACCTGCCCTTATCGGACTGATTCCAGGCTTCTGAAGCCGCTTGGCCGGTGTTTTTCGCCGGGGCGCCGTCTAGCCGCGGCGCTACACGACCCGATTAGGCCCGTTTATGCGTCGAAGCCCAAATCCTTCGCCACGGCATCGTAGGTGATGCGGCCGTTGCGCGTATTCACGCCGCGGGCGAGGCCCTTGTGCTCGCTCAGCGCGTGCTCCACGCCCTTCTGCACCATCATGGCGACGAAGGGCTCGGTGGCCTGCGTGAGGCCCATGGTCGACGTGCGGCCGACCAGCGCCGGCATGTTCGGCACGGCGTAGTGGATGACCCCATGCTCCTTGTAAATGGGCTTTTCGTGCGACGTCGGGCGGATCGTCTCGATGCAACCGCCCTGGTCGATGGCGATGTCGACGATGACGCTGCCGGGCTGCATCTTCGCCACCGTTTTTCCGGTGACGACGATCGGCGCCTTGGCGGCGGGAATGAGCACGGCACCGATGAGCAGGTCGGCCTCGGCGACGGTAGCTTCAATGTTGGCAGGGTTGGACATCAGGGTGACGACGCGGCCGCGGTACTCGATGTCGAGCGCCTCGAGCTTGCGGGTGTCGAGGTCGAGCACGGTCACGCGCGCGCCCATGCCGGCGGCCATCTGCACGGCGTGCGCGCCGGAGTTGCCGGCCCCGACCACGACGACGTGGCCCGGCATCGTGCCCGGGATGCCGCCGAGCAGCGTGCCCGAGCCGCCGAGCTGCGACTGGAGAAAGTACGCGCCGATCTGGATCGAGAGCCGACCGGCGATCTGCGACATCGGCTTGAGCAGCGGGAAGGAGCCGTCAACCCCCTCCACCGTTTCGTAGGCGATGCCGAGAATGCCCTTGCGGCAAAGCACCTTCGCCAGCGCGGGGCAGGCGGCGAGGTGCAGGTAGGTGAAGATCGTCTGGCCCTGCTGCATGAGGTCGTATTCGGCCTCGAGCGGTTCCTTCACCTTCAGGATCATGTCCGCACCCTTCCACACTTTTGCCGCCGTGGTCGCGAAGCTCGCACCGGCGGCCTTGTATTCGTCATCGGTGAATCCGGCGCTGAGACCGGCTCCCTTCTCGATGAGCACCTTGCCGCCAAGCGAGGTGACACGGCGGCAAAGGCTGGGCGTCATGGAGACGCGCGTTTCCCTGATCTTAATTTCGCGGGGTACTCCGATAGTCATGGTGATATGACACAGCGCTTTGCCCAGTGAGGCAATCCCAGTCTGGTTAGCCCAAAGGCCTATCGTTCCCGTCTCGCTCGCCGCACGCCCTGGACGTGAGACGAATCAGACCGAGGCTATTGCTTCTGCGCCGCCACCCAGTCCTTGATATAGGTGTCCAGCACGCTGAGCGGCACGGCGCCGTTGCGCAGCACCTCGTCGTGAAACAGCCGCACATCGAATTTCGGTCCCAGTTCCTTCGTGGCGTAGGCGCGCAGCTCCTTGATCTTCAACTCGCCGAGCTTGTAGGCCAGCGCCTGGCCTGGCCAGGCGATGTAGCGGTCCACCTCGACGACGATGTCGTGCTCGGACTTGCCGGCGTTTTCCATGAAGAAGTCGATCGCCTGCTGGCGCGACCAGCCGAGGGAGTGCATGCCGGTGTCCACGACGAGTCGGACCGCCCGCCACATCTCGTAAGTCAGCTGGCCAAACTTGGCGTAGGGATCGGTGTAGAAACCCATCTCCTCCCCGAGACTCTCCGAGTAAAGCCCCCACCCCTCGACGAAGGCCGTGTAGCCGCCATAGCGGCGGAACTCCGGCAGGTCGCCCATCTCCTGCGCCAGCGCGATCTGCAGGTGGTGGCCGGGCACGGCCTCGTGCAGGGTGAGCGCCTCCATTTCCCACTTCGGCCGGGTGTTGAGGGCATAGGTGTTGGCGTAAAAGTTGCCGGGCCGGCCCGTTTCCAGCGAGGGGCCGTTGTAATAGGCCGTCGTCGTGGATTTCTCGGCGTAGGAGGGCACCGGCACCACGCCATAGGGCGTGCGCGGGAGGGTCTTGAACAGTTTCATCAACTGCGGGTCGGCGCGCTTCGCAATATCGCGGTACGTCCGGATCAGCTCGTCCTTGTCCGTAAAATAGAACTTCGGGTCGGTGCGCAGGTGGACGAAAAACTCCCCCATGGTGCCCTTGAAGCCGGTCTCGCCCTTCACCCGCTCCATCTCGGCGCGGATGCGCTTCACCTCGGCCAGGCCGATGTCGTGGATCTGCTGCGCCGTGAGGTTGGTGGAGGTTTCCGTCTTGATGCGCCATGCGTACCACGCCTTGCCGTCGGGCAGGTCCGTCGCGGCAATCGACGTCCGCGCGGCCGGGAGATACTTCTCCGTCAGGAAGGCATGCAGGCGCTGGAAGGCCGGCCGCACCTCCGCGGTGTAGACCTTCGCCGCCGCCGCCCGCAACCGCAGCCCGTCCTCGCCCGATACAGTCGGGGGCAGGTTGGCGAAACCGCCCAGCAGCGGGCTTTTCAGGGGCTCGTCCGGGATCTGGTTGAGCACCTGCTGGGGCACGTCGCGCAGGATGACCTGCGGCGGCGTGATGCCGCGTTTCAGCCCGTCCTCCAGCAGCGCAATGGTTTCATCCACCGCCGCGGGCAGTGCCTGCAGCCGGGCGATTTGGTTTTCGAGCTGGGCGGCGGTCTGGCCGGCCATCAGCTCGATGATCTGGGCCGCGTCCTGCTGGACCCCATCCATCTGGGTGAGCAGGTAGACGTCCCGGCCCGCCCGGGTGCCATACGAGGGAAACCGGGTCTTTTCGACGTCCTCCTCGCTCTGGCGCTTGAAGAGATCATAGTTGGTCTGGTCCACCGGGCTGAGCTTCGCCCGGTCGATCGTGGCCAGCACGTTCAGGCCGCGCGGGGCGTTCGCCTTGCGCGCAGCGAGGCCGGCCGGCGACTGGTTGGTCCACCGGGTCTCGCCGCCGGGATAGCCCACGTACGTCGCGGACTCCGGCGAGACCGTCATCACGTAGGCCCAGTCCAGCTTGAACAACTCATGCAGGCGCACCGGCTCGGGCGTCTTGCCCTTGGAGGCGGCAATGGCCTGGTAACGCACGTCGAATTCATCGGCGCGAACCGAAATGGAAAAAGCGGCTGCCCCGAGGACGGCCGCGGCCAGTAAACGAAGTTTGCTCTGCATAACGACCAGACTTTGAATCTTGGTGTTAATCGCAATAGCGAAGCCAGAAATACGAAACCTGAAACTTGAGACCTGAAACCTGAGGCACACGAAGGTCTGCCCGGAGACGACCGGCTTCTCTCAGGTCTCAGGTTACATCCTTCAGGTTTCTTCTCCCCCTCCCATGCCCAAGCCCATCCAGCTCATCGTCGCCTGCGCCGGGAACCGCGTCATCGGCCGCGCCGGCCGCCTGCCCTTCGACATCCCCGAGGACAAGCAGTGGTTCCACGACCAGACCGCCAACCAGACCGTCGTGCTCGGCCGCATCTGCTTTGAGACCTGGCCGCGGGTGCTCGCCGACGGCCGGCAGCCGGTCGTGATCACCCGCAACCGCGCCCTCGCCTCCGATCGCGTGCGCGTCGCCGCGAACGTCACCGACGCCCTAGCCCTCGCCCAGACCCTGCCGGGCGGCATCATGGTTTGTGGCGGGCAGCGCATCTACGAGGAGACCCTGCCCTTCGCCGACCGGCTCCTGCTCACGCTGGTCCACACCGAGGTCGAAGGAGATACTTGGTTTCCCGACTGGCGGCACCTCGCGTGGCGCGAAACCTGGCGACGCGAAGGCGCAGACACGAACTACCGGTATAGCTTTTCGATTCTGGAACGGGTGCGGTAGGACCGGTCTCCGACCGGTCCGGGCCAGTCAAAACTGGCCCTACTTCCTTTTCGCCGCGTGGGCCTTGGCGACCTCGACGTATTTCTCGGCCCAGCCGCGCAACCCGAGCAGTTCGGCCTCCTTCAGCGGCCGCACCACCTTGGCCGGGGAACCCAAGATCATCGAGCCGGGCGGCGCAACAAAGCGCTGCGTGACGAGGGCGTTGGCCCCGACGATGCAATGGTCGCCAATGACCGCACCATCGAGGATCGTCGCACCCATGCCGATCAGACACTCGTCGCCGATCTCGCAGGCATGGATGATCGCGCTGTGGCCGACGGTCGTGTAGCGGCCGATCTTCACGCCATAATCATCGGCCAGGTGCACCACCGCCAGGTCCTGGATATTGGTGCCCTCGCCGATCTCGATCGAGTGGATGTCGCCGCGCAGCACCGCGCCATACCACACACTGCTCAGCGGGCCGAGCTTCACGTCACCCAGCACCGTGGCGTTGGGTGCCACAAACGCCGCCTTGGCCGTGTCCGGTTTTTTGCCGAGATGCCGGCTCAGCCGTTCCTTGATGTCCATGCCGGCACGCTACGGGGTCACCCGCGGGAGGCCAAGCCTCACTTGCGCGATACGGTCTTGCCCCCAGCGACCCAAACCACGAGGCAGATCAGACACATCACCGCCACGGTAGCCGATGCCGCCAGTCCGCCCAGGATCAGGACTTTGTCGATCAGGAATCCCATGGTGAATGGGTGAGTAGACGGGCATTTCGGACAAATGTTTCATGCCGCTGAGAACTTTCTCGTGCCGCCGACCGACTTGGCGGGGTTCTGGGCGTTTAACCCTAAAACGAAGCTTCTCGACCACGTTGCCTGTCGTCCTGCCGACCTCTTTTGCAATCCATGGGCGGAATCTCGCCGGGGGACCCGATCAGATGACGATACCCGCGATGGTCGCGGAGAGGTACGAGGCAAGCGTGCCACAGAGCAACGCCTTGAGGCCCAGCTTGGCCAGGTCGGCCCGACGCTCGGGCACCAGCGCACCGATCCCGCCGATCTGCATGCCGACGCTGCTGAAATTGGCGAAGCCGCAGATGGCGATGCTCAGGATCAACAGGCCCTTCTCGGTGACGATCGGCACGCTGTGGTTGGTCAGGTTCTGGAAGGCCACGAATTCGTTGATGGTGAGCTTCTGCCCGAGCAGCGTCGCCACGCTGTTGATGTCCGCGCTGGGCACGCCCATCGCCCACGCCATGGGGTAGAACAGCTTCCCGAAGATCCAGTTCAGCGTGAAGTTAAAATCGGGATTAAACAGGTGGCCGATCGAGACAAGGATCCAGTCGATGCAGGCGATGACGGCGATGAAGCCGATGAGCATCGCGATCACGTTCATGGCGATTTTGAAGCCGTCCCCCGCCCCGTGCGAGACGGCGTCGATCACGTTGCTGTAGTCGCTCTTCACCTCGAGCTTCACCGTGCCCATGGTCTGGCTCTCCTGGGTCTCGGGGAAGACGATCTTGGCGATGACGAGGGCGCCGGGCGCGGCCATGAGCGAGGCGGTGATGAGCTTCGGGGCGAGGTCCATGCCCGCCGCCGCGCCCATGTTGGCATAGACCACCAGGATGCCGCCCGCGATGCAGGCCAGACTGCCGCTCATCGAGGCGAGCAGCTCGCTGTTGGTCATGCCGGCGAGGTAGGGCCGGATCATGACCTGCGCCTCCACCTGGCCGACAAACGCGCTGGCGACGTTGCTCAGCGACTCGGCCCCGCTGACGCGCATGACGAAGTTCATTGCGCGGGCGATGACCGCCACCACCCGCTGCATGATGCCAAAGTGATACAGGATGGCGACCAGGGCGCAGACCAGCACGATCGTTGCCGTGACATTAAAGGCGAAAACGAAGCCGCCCGCCACGTAGTTGCCCGTCTTGCCAAACTGGTCGACGATGATGCCGCCGTAGACGAAGGCCGCGCCCTGCCGGGCGAATTCCTCAAGCTTGCCGATGCCGTGGCCCAGCACGGCGAAGAACTTGGCCACCGGCCCGACCTTGAAGATCATCAGGGCGATGACCACCTGCAGGGCGATGCCGCTGAGGACAAGGCGCAGGTTGATCTTGCGGCGGTTGTTGGAAAACAGGACGGCGATGCCGAGGATGAGGGCGATGCCAAACAGGCCTTGTAAACGGTCCATGGAAAATTGGGCGGGTTGGGGTCGGGTGACGCGCGACGGCGCACCCTGCGGGAAGCCCCGGGGGAATTCAATCCCGGAAGCGAGGATCGCAGCGAAGCTACTTCAGGGAAGCAAACGCCAGGCTCGCGGCGAAGCCGAGGAAGACCACCCCGAGCGCGCGGTCGATCCAGTGGCCGTGGCGCAAGAAACCCTGCCGCACCGCTTCCTTCGTGAACACCACCGACACAAAGCTGAACCAGAGCACCGTGGTGACCGTCATCCACACGCCGTAGCCGACCTGGATCCACCTGGGCGTGGACACGCTCACCGCCAGCGGGAACAGGGCGATGAAGAACAGCGCCGCCTTGGGGTTGAGCACATTCACCAGAAAGCCGGTCGTCCACGCGGCACGGCTAGTCGGGGCGGCCTCGCCAGCGTTCAGGTCGATGTCGCCGCTGCGCGGCCGGGAGCGAAGTGCCTGCACGCCGATCCACGCGAGATAGGCCGCGCCAAGCCATTTGACGGTGGTGAGCGCGATGGCGGAATGCTGCAGGAACAGGCCGAGCCCCAGCAGGCAGTAGGTGATGTGGATCGAGAGCCCGCAGCCGATGCCGATGCTCGTCCACACGGCGGTGCGGCGGCCGTGCCGGAGGCTCTGCCGGAGCACGATGGCGAAGTCGGGCCCCGGGCTGGCCACGGCCAGCGCGTGCGCGACGACGATGGTGAGGAACTCAGGCCAGTAATTCATTTAACCACAAAGGCACTGAGACACCAAGCAGAGGAGAGAAAACCCGGTCATTCTCCGTGCCTTCGTGTCTCTGTGGTTCAATTCCGAGCCTGACTTTCCTCAGCGCAGCGAGCCGGCCTCGCGCAGTTCCATGTCCTGCGGGACGGTGCTGATGGCCTCGGCCAGGCTGCTGTGGCCTTCCTTGACCTTCATGATGCTGTCCTGGTGCAACGTCTTCATGCCGCCCTTCATGGCGATGCGCTTGAGCTCGGAAGTCTCGGCTTCCTTGTTGATCGCCTCGATCAGCTCCTCGTTGGTCACCATCAATTCGTGGATGCCGATGCGGCCCTTGTAACCGGTGCTGTTGCACTTGGAGCAGCCCTTGGGGTTGGCCTTGTAGATCTGGCCCGACCAGCCGATGGCGCGGATGAGCATGTCCTTCTCCCGGCCCTCGGGTTCGTAGGCGACGCGGCAGACCTTGCACACGCGGCGCATGAGGCGCTGCGCGCACACGCAGACGAGCGAGGACGAGATCATGAACGGCTCGATGCCCATGTCGGTCAGGCGGGCGACGGTGCTGGGGGCGTCGTTGGTGTGAAGCGTGGAAATGAGCATGTGGCCGGTGAGGGCGGCCTCGACGGCGATGTTCGCCGTCTCCTTGTCGCGGATTTCGCCCACGAGAATGATGTCGGGATCCTGGCGCAGGAAGGAGCGGAGGGCGGCGGCAAAGGTCAGCCCGATCTGCCGGTGCATCTGCATCTGGTTGATCCCGGCCAGCGTGTATTCGATCGGATCCTCGGCGGTGCGGATGACGACGTCGGGCGTGTTCACCTCGTTGAGCGCCGAGTAAAGCGTCATGGACTTGCCGGAGCCGGTCGGGCCGCAGTGCAAAATCATGCCATAAGGCTGGCGGATGCAGTCGCGGTATTTGGTGAGGTTGGCCTCGCTGAAGCCGAGCGCGGGCAGCGGCAGGGTGGACTTCTGCTTGTCGAGGATACGCATGACCACGCCCTCGCCGTGGTTGAGCGGGGCGGTCGAGACGCGGAGATCGATGTCGATGTTCTTCTTGTTATACTGCTTGAAGACGATGCGGCCGTCCTGGGGCAGGCGGCGCTCCGCGATGTCCAGGTTGCACATGATCTTGAGGCGGGCGACCAGCGCGCCGGCGACCTTGGCGGGCAGGCGGAGTTTTTCCTGCGTGAGGCCGTCGATGCGATAGCGCACGACGATCTCCTTCTCCCAGGGCTCGACGTGGATGTCGGACGTGCCCGCGAAATAGGCGTCCTCGATGATGCGGTTGGCAAGCTGGATGATGGGGGCGGAGTCCTCGTTCTCCAGGTCCTCGTCCTTGATCTCCGTCTCGTCCTCGTCGAACTGGGCGCCAAGCTGGTCCACCACGTCGGAAAACTGCACCTCGTCGTGGACGGCGTCCTTCTTGAGCTTGTCGCGGATGTCGGCCTCGCGGCCGAGCAGGCGCACCACGCGCTGGCCGGTCTTGTCCTGGATCTTGGACGCGACGGTCGTATCAAAAGGATTGGCGAAGGCGACGAGCAGGAAGTCGCCCACCTGCCCGACCGGCAGGATCATGTTCTTCTGGCAGAACTCGAGGTCGATCTTCTCGAAGGTGGAGGCGTGGACGCGGTAGCGGGCGACGTTGTACGGCGCGAGGCCCAGTGCGCGGCACTTGGCCAGCAGCAGCTGGAACATCGTGATGTGGTGGTCCGCCTGCAGGATCTGGTCGAGCTGGTCGCCAGTCGGCTCGTCGGGCCGGGCCACGAGGGTGGCCTTCTGCTCGGCGGTGAGTTTCCCCATCTCCTCGAGCTTGTCGATGATCTGCGTCTGGGTGCGTCCGAGGGGCATGGCCTAGTGGGTGGTTGCCGGCTTCGACACGGGAAACGGGATGTGCGTGCTGCCGGAGGGCGCGTGACTGGGTGCCGGCGGCGGGGGCGTGGTGGCCGTGCTCGGCCGGCTGCCGCCGCCAAAGGGGTTGCGGGTGCCGGTCTTCTTGGTCCCTCCTTCGCGCTCCGCCTGGATGCGGTCGAGGAAGTCGGCGATGATGTCCATCGTCGTGGCCTGCCAGATGATCTGGCCGCCGAGCTTCTTCTCCCAATGGCTGCGCACCGCCGGGCTCAGGTAGTAGGCGGTCGCCACAAAATGAAAGTCCTCCTCGCGGTCGAAGGGCACGCTCCAGGTCGCCCAGCAGGCCTCGAGATCGATCTCCTTCCTGACCTCCTCCGGCACCTCGTAGCCGCGCAGGTCCACTACTCCCACCCCATGGTCATCCACCACGTGGTGCAGCAGGTCCTCCTCCCGCAGCACCTTCTTCTCATAGACCAGGATGCTGAGCACGGAACTCTGCCGCATGTGGCCGGAGGCCGCCACCTCGAGCAGGCGTTCGTTGGCCGCCTCCAGGTCCTCAAACTTCACGAGATTGTGCTCGATGAGCGCCGAGCCGAGCAGGCGGTTCGCGCGCATCAGCAGGGGGCGGTATTCCGTGGGGGCCATGCTCATACGGATCGACAGGTTACTTACCGGACGGTGCTTGGCGATTTCTTTTCTTTGGCCCTCATCCGGCGCACCCGCTTCAACAGTTCCTTGCGCAGCTTCGGGATGCCCTCCTCGGACAGGCAGGAAATCGGGATGACCGCGGCCTTGGGGTAGCGGGTCTTGAACTTCTTCAGGTTCGCGGCGGCGGCGGGCTCGTCCATCTTGTTCGCGACGACGAGGCGGGGCTTGTCGAGCAGGGCCTCGTCGTAGAGTTCGAGCTCCTTGAGCAGCTGCTTGTAGTCGTCGCGCGGGTCGCGGGTGTCGGTCCCGGCCAGGTCCACGATCAGGAGCAGGATCTTGCAACGCTCGATGTGGCGCAGGAAACGGTGGCCGAGGCCCTTGCCGTCGCTCGCCCCGGCGATGAGGCCGGGCACGTCGGCGAGCACGAGGCGGTCGTAGTCCTCCTTGAACTCCATGACACCGATCTGCGGGTGCAGCGTGGTGAAGGGGTACGGCGCGGTCTTGGGCCGGGCGTTGGTGATGAGATTGGTGAGCGAGGACTTGCCGGCGTTGGGGAAACCCACGAGGCCGACGTCGGCGATGCTCTTCAGCTCGAGCCGGAACTCGCCGATCTCGCCCGGTTCGCCGGGGCCGGTCTTGGTCGGGGCGCGCGTGACCGAGGTCTTGAAGCGGGTGTTACCGAAGCCGCCCTTGCCGCCCTTGAGCAGCACGAACTCCTCGCCGTCCCGGAGGATCTCCGTGACCTTCTCGCCGGTGTCGCGCTTGTAGACGATGGTGCCGAGCGGCACGCGCAGGAGGGCGGGCCGGCCCTCGCGGCCGTTGCAATCCGCGCCCTGGCCGTGCCCGCCGCGCTCGGCGTCCCAGTGCGGCTTGTACTTGAAATCGATCAGGTTGTTCTGGTCGTCGTCGCCCCGCAGGATCACGTCCCCGCCCTTGCCGCCATCGCCGCCGTTGGGGCCGCCCCACGGCTCGTATTTCTCGCGGCGGAAGCTGCGGCAGCCCCGGCCGCCGTCGCCGGCGCGGGCCTTGATGCTGGTTTCGTCGATGAACATGGGGCTAACACGCCCAGTCCGGGCCGTAAGTCAAAGGCTTCCTCAGAGCGCCACCTTGATGCCCTTGCGGAGGTAGGTGGGCACGTCCAAGTCCTGGCCCTCGAAGAGGTTGCGATCGGTCTTGTCGAAGGCCCCGCGGTTCTCGGCCGGTTCGCCCTGGAAGCCGAATTCCCCCTGCTTGGGCTTGGTGTCGTGGACGGCCACGGTCGCGCGCGCACTGGCGTGGTCGGTCGTGACCGTGGTCTTGACGTTGGTCGTGCTCTCGTCCGCGGCGCTGGTGGCCGTCGCGGCGGGCTTGTCGGGCTTGCGCATCGGCGGCGTGGTGGTGCGGCGGACAAAGTTGCGGCTGCCAACGTCGGTCGTGCCCATGACGCAGATCTCCACCCGGCCCTGCAGGGCCTCGTCGATGGCCGCACCCATGACCAGGTGCGCCTCGGGTCCGAACTGCTCGGTGACGGCCGACATGAGCTCGTTGACCTTGGCGAGGCTGAGGTCCGCGCCGCCCGTAATGTTGACCAGCAGGCGGTCGGCCTTGCGCGCGTGCTCCGGGGTGTGGAGCAACGGGCAGCCCTTGAGGTCCTCCAAGGCGGCCTGGGCGGGATTCTCCCCCGCCCCGACGCCAAGGCCGAAGAGCGTCTTGCCGCCGCGGTGCTGGAACACCTGCCGCACGGCCGTGAAATCGACGTTGATGAGCCCGGTGCGCGAAAGCATGGCCCAGATGGACTTCACGCCGCGGCCGATCCACTCGTCGGCGCGGGCGAAGGAATCGAGCACGCTGGTCTGCTCCGTGCCCTCCTGCAGCAGCATGTCGTTCGAAAGCGGGATGACCGCATCGCACACGCGGCGCAGCTCGGTCAGGGCCTCCTCCGCCTGCTTGCGGCGGCGGCCGCCCTCGAACGTGAACGGGATGGTGACAAACGCGATGACGAGCGCGCCGGCCTCGGCGGCGATCTGCGCCACGATCGGCGTGGCCCCGGAACCGGTGCCGCCGCCCAACCCGGCCACAAGGAACACCAGGTCGGTGTCCTTCACGATCTCGGCGATCTTGTCCGCGTCGGCCGTGGCGGCCTTGCAGCCGAGTTCGGGGTCGCCGCCGGCGCTGAGCCCGCGGGTGAGCGTGGCGCCGATGAGGATCTTGTCCTGCACCGGCGACATGCCGAGGGCCTTCAGGTCGGTGTTGATCACCGCGAGCTGGAGGCGGTCGAGGTTCTCCATCTTGAGGCGGTCGACGGCGTTGGAGCCGCCCCCGCCCACGCCGATGAGCTTGATGCCGACGTTGCGGTCGGACATCGCCTCGAGGGGCAGTTCGTTCGAAGGGGTGTCCATGGTCAGGAGGTGGCGAAGATCTTGGTGAGGTTGCTCAGGAGGCCCGGTTTGCGCCGGACGGGCAGCGCGTGCTCGTGCGCCGTGCGCAGGCCAAACTGGAAGACGCCCAGCACGGTGCTGAACATCGGGTCCTTCAGCTCGTCCTTCACCCAGGCGGGCGACTCGCCGCGCCGGGCGTTGAGGCCGAAGACGCGCATGGCGGCTTCATCGATGCCGGGGAGCTTGGCGGTGCCGCCGGTGAGGATGACGCCCGCGCCGCAATGCTCGGGCACGTAGGCCGGGCCGAGCTTCTGGCGCACGACCTCGAGCAGTTCCATCGTGCGGGCGGCCGCGATGGTCTCGATGGCCATCTTGGGCAGCTGCCGGTCGCCAAAGGCGCCGTCGCCGTCGAGCCAGACCTTGTCGGTCTTGTCGCGGGTCTGCACCGTGCCGCGCCCGTGGCGGAGCTTGAGCATCTCCGCCTGGGCGGCAGTGACGCGGAGGCCGATGCTGAGGTCGTTGGTCAGGTGGTCGCCCGCGACCGGCAACGAGCCGGTGACGAGCACATGGCCGTCCCGATAAAGCACGTAGTCGGTCACGCCCTTGCCGATGTCGATCACCAGTGCGCCCTGCGAACGCTCCTCGGGCGTCGTCAGCAGCGAGCCGCTGGCGAGGCTGCCGAGCACGAGCTCGCGCACCTCGAGGTGGTAGCCGCCCACGACGTGGATGTTGTCGCTCACCTTGCTCTCGGAACCGTGGACAATCCAGTAGCCGACCTCGAGCCGGCGGCCGGAAAGGTGCTCGGGGTCCGGCACGGCGCGGCCGTCGAGGCGGAACGGCCGGCGGATGTCGTGGATGCGCGAGCGGCCGGCGGGCAGCTCCTTTTCCTTGGCGAGGGCGCAGACCGAGGCGATGTCGAGGTCGGTCACGGTGTTGTCGGCGGACTTCACGTTGACCGAGGCCTCGTTGTAGAAGGCGTCGAGGTGGCCGCCGCTCTGGGCGAGCCACACCTCCTCCAACCGGACGCCGGCCCGCTGCTCGGCCATCTCGAGCGCGTGGTGGGTCGCCTCGCAGGCCGCCTTGTAGTCGACGACCTCGCCCTTCATGACGCCGCGGGCCGGAGCCACGCCCACGCCGATGATGTTGAGGCTGCGCCCGCGGGCGATTTCGCCGACCAGGACCGCGACTTTGCCGGTGCCGATTTCGACGGCACCGATGATTCTGCTGCTGTTAGAGATCACGTTTGAGCTTACGTTGGGGAGGTTGAATGGAAAATTCGGGCCGGGTGACGGTGACCAGCTCGTCGGGCGTGCCGGACAGGCGCACGGGCACCTGGCCCTCGAGCGTCAGGTTGACCGACTGGAGGTTGGGCTCCGCCAGCACCTGGGCGGCGTCGATGACGTAGTCGAGCTGGGCCACCTGCTTGAAGAAATCACGTTTCCGGCTGAAAACGATCTGCGGCACGTCGCGGGACTTGACGATGATCTCGTCGGCCTCGGCGAGCCGGGCCAGCGAAACGACCAGCCAGCCGCGGTAAAGATGGGGTGCGTCCAACTGGGCCTTCGAAAGCAGGTCGGACACGTCAGCCATGCCGGGGATCGGCGCGAAGCCGCCGCCGGTCTTCACCAAGCGGACCCCGTCGAGCCAGGGCAGGCTGGCGAGGAGCGCCTTGTCGTAGTTCAGGCCCTCGTAAACGACGCCGTCCTTGGCCACCAGCAATTGCTTCGTGCCGCCGGAATTGTCGCTGGCCTGCACGCGCGCCACCGGTGACCGCTCCTGCAGGTTGAGCACGAGGGTATCGGGGAAATTCCGGGTCAGCACCGCCGCGCGCACCTGGCCGTGGGCGGTCAGCTTGTCGCGCAGCGCGGGCAGATCGAGTGCCATCAGGCTGACGGGCTTCGGCAGGGCCAGCACCCCGGCCGCCCATTTTTGCGCGAGCACGCCGTCGGTGATGAGCACCACCTCGCGCACCGGCGCGCTGTGCACCGCCGTGGCCAGCGCCGTGCGGTCGGTGGTCCAGGAATGGACCACCGTGAAAAGGCCCCAACCCGCCACGCCGAGCGAGAGCGACAGCAGGCTGAGTTTCAGCCAGCGGCCGACCTGGCGCTTCCGCCCTTTCCGTGACATGGCCGGCGCGCTCACCTCCTGGCGGATGGTGCGCCAGGAACGGCCCGGGGACTCGGCATAGTTGGCGGTGGCGGATTTCATCGGGACAAGGTGGCCGGCTGGAATCGGGCCACGGCAGGAGCTACGAGTTCGCGGCACAGCGCCACGAAATCCAACCCCACGCAACGCGCACTCATCGGCAACAGGCTCGTCTCTTTCATGCCGGGCAGCGTGTTGATTTCGAGCAAATACAGCTCCTCCTCGGCGGAGAGCATGAAATCGATCCGCACATAGTCGCGGCAGCCGCAGGCGGCGAAGGCGGTCTCGGCCGCGGTCCGCACCGCCTGTGCGGTCTCGTCGGAGAGCTTGGCGGGGGAAATGTACTCCGTCAGGCCCTTGGTATACTTGCTGGTGTAGTCGAAGACGCCGGACTTGGGGACGACCTCGACGATGCCCATGGCCCGGCCGCGCAGCAGGCCCACGGTCAGCTCGCGCCCGAGGATGCGTTTTTCGGCCACCCAGTCGCCCTGCCGGATGCCACTCAGCGCGATGTCCAGCCCGGCCTTGGTGGAGACGATCTGCAGGCCGACGCTGCTGCCCTGCCGGTTGGGCTTGAGCACCACCTGCTCGCCCAGCTCGGCCGAGAGGGTCGCCGCGTTGGGCTTGGCACTGGCCAAGAAATGCCGGCCCGGCGCCACCGGCACGCCCAGGGCGGAGACGCTCTGCCGGGTGCGCCACTTGTCGAAGCACAGGTCGCTGCCCTTCGCATCGCAGCCGGTGTAGGCGAAGCCCACGGCGTCGAGCAGGCGCTGCATGCCGCCGTCCTCGCCGAACACGCCGTGGAGCGTCGAGCAGACCACATGGCGCGCCGGATCCAGCCCCTCGGGCAGCGCGTCATGATCGACGGTGAAAAACTGCGTGGGAAACGAGTAGGCCATGGCCAGCGCCACGGCCTTGCCTGAGCCGAGTGAGACTTCGCGTTCCGGGGAAGTGCCCCCGGCCAGGACAGCGATCACGGGATTCTTCACAACACGTCCCTCCATTCCTGGCCGTAGAGCAGGACCTCGGGCTCGAGATCCACGCCCTTCGTGCTCTTCACCCGCGCCCGGATCTTTTTGACCAGGCCGATGATGTCGGCGCTGGTGGCGTGCCCGCGGTTGACGATGAAATTGGCGTGCACGGTCGAGACCTCCGCGTCCCCCACCCGTTCGCCCTTGAGCCCGGCCTCGTCGATGAGCCGGCCGGCGGAATTGCCCGGCGGATTCTTGAAAATGCAGCCCGCGCTCGGCTCGCGCGGCTGGGATTCCACGCGCTTCTTCTGGTAAACGTCGATCTGCCGGCGGATGTCGGTCGAATCGGCGCTGGCCGCGGGCCGCAGCCACGCGCCGAGCGCGATGGCGTCGTGCAGCTCTGCGCAGTGGCGGTAATCCACGTGCATGTCGGCCTTCTTCATCACGCGGACTTCCGCCGCCATGGTCACCAGCTGGACCTCCTCGACCACGTCGAACATCCAGCCGCCCATGGCACCCGCATTCATGCGCAGCGCCCCGCCAACCGAGCCGGGAATGCCCTCGAGGAACTCGAAGCCCTTCAGGCCCGCCTTGGTGGCGAGGCCGCACAGGTTTTTCAGCCGCAGGCCCGCGCCCGCCCAGATGCGTCCGTCCGGGTGCGGCTCAAATTTCTGCCAGTTCGCATTCCCGAGGCTGATGACCAGGCCGTCCACGCCCTCGTCGGGAATGATGAGGTTGGAGCCGCGGCCGAGCAGCAGCACCGGCATGTGCCGGCGGTTGGCCTCCAGCAGGAGCTGCCGCAAATCCTCGAGGCTGGACGGCTCGGCGTAGACGCGCGCCGGGCCGCCCACCCGCATCGTGGTCTTCGCCGCAAGCACCTCGCGCTCGATCAGCCTGGTGTCGGGCGAGAGCCGGATGCGGGCGGCCGTGACAAATTCGCTCCACGCCGCCTCGCGTTGTTCCGCGGCCTTGAGCCGGGCGACAAACTGCCCCGCGGTCTGCTCGATGTCGCCCGCGCCAACGAAGGCGAGCGTGTCGCCGGGCTTGAGCCCGGCCTGCAGCGCCTGAAGCAGGCCGGCATCGTTGCCCGGCAGGTAGGTCACATGGTCCGCCGCGCCACTCTTCTTCAACTCGGCATAGATGTCCGCCGTCGTGCCGCCCGCGACCGGCGACTCGCTCGCGGCATACACGTCCATTAGGAACAGGCTGTCGGCCCCGGCGAGGGCGGCGGCGAACTCGGCCTTGAACTGGGCCGTGCGCGTGTAGCGGTGCGGCTGGAAGACAATCACCAGCCGGCCCGGCCCGCCCCGGCGCAGGCTCGCCAGCAACGCGCGGATCTCGGTTGGGTGGTGCGCGTAGTCCTCGTAAACCCGAATATTGGAAGCATGCAGCACCGACTGCCGGCGGCGGACACCCGCAAAGCCCGCCAGCGAGGCGGAATCGATTTTGGCCCCGAGATGCTGGGCGACGGCCAGCGCCGCCCCGGCATTGATCGCGTTGAACTCGCCCTGGCTGCGCACCTGCGCTTCCCCCAGTGAAAACCGTCCCCCCAACACCAGTGCCAAACCGTCCGGGTTGTAACGTAATACGTTACATTGGTATTCCCCCGTGCGACCGAAGGTGTGGACGGGCGCGGTGAAGCCGCCCCGGGCCGCGAGCCGGGCCGACATCTGGCAGGCGTCGCTGAGGAAAGCCGCGTTCGTCGTCCGGGCCAGCAGCGCGGCAAAGGCCGTCTCGAGGTCGGCGAGCTTCGGGTAGTGGTCGGCGTGGTCCCAGTCGAGGTTCACCACGAGCGTCACCTCGGGGCTGAAGCGGTCGATGGTGCCGTCGCTCTCGTCCACCTCGGCCACGACCCAGTCACCCACCCCGGCCCGGGCCGCCGGCAGCGCATCGTCGTTGAACAGTCCGCCCAGGATCCAGCCGCAGGGAAATTGCGCGCGCTGCAACGCCGTGATGAGCATCGCCGTGGTGGTCGTCTTGCCGTGCGAACCGGTGATCGCGACGAGCTTTTTGCCCTTCACGACCTCGGCGAGCATCTCGCCGCGCCGGACCTGCGGCAGGCTGCGGACCGTCGCCCGGCGGCGCGAGTCGTGCGTGGGCGCCACCGCCGAGGAATACACGACCAGCTGGGCGTCGTCGGGCAGCGCCCCGGCAGCGGTGATGGCCACGCCGGCGCGCTCGAGGAGTTCGCGCACCGCCGGATTCCAGCCGTCATCCTCACCGCTGACGCGATAGCCGAGCTGCGCGAGATAAAGCCCGAGCGGCGCCATGCCCATGCCACCCGCCCCGAGCAGGTGGAGGCGTTCCGCCGCAAGACCGAAGACGGGTGGCCGGGTGCTCATCCGGGTTGGGGCGCGTGCCGCAACTGGCGGGGCGGCGGCGTGCCGTTGGCGAGCGACTCGAGGTCCTGCACGATGTTGTCGATGCAGTTCTCCTCAGACATGCGCCGCAGGTTGGTGCAGAATTTGTTCAGCAACCAGTCGTTGAAGACCACATCGAGGATCTCCTGCCGGAGGCCCGCGAGCGCCGTCTCGGCGATGACAAGCCCGCCGCCCTGTTGCTCGAAATAGGCCGCGTTGGCGCGTTGGTGGTCGTCGGCCGCGTGGGGATAGGGAATGAGAATGGCGGGCGTCTCGCAGCGCACGAGCTCGGCCAGCGTGCCGGCGCCGGCGCGGCTGAGCACGAGGTCGGCCGCCGACATCAGGACGCCGACCCGGTCGGAAAACTGTTCGCGCCACGCGCGCACGACCTGGCCGTTCTTGCCCGGGAATTCCCGGACGCCCCATTCGCCCTTGCCGAGGCCGGTGACGCACCAGACCTGGACGCCCTCGTGGGCCAGCGCCTGGAGATTCGCCTCGACCCACTCGTTGAGCGGACCAGAGCCCTGGCTGCCCCCGAGCACGACGAGGAGTTTCTGCGCGGGATCGACGCCAAGGCGGGAGCGAGCCGCGTCACGGGACAGGCGGACGATCTCGTTGCGCACCGGCAGGCCGGTGTGGCGGACCATCAGGCCGAGCCGGCCCGGCAGGCGCACGCCCGGCGGGAGGTAAAGGCGCCGGGCAAAACGCGAAAGCACGCGGATGGCGCGGCCGGGAATGCGGTTGGCCTCGTGCAGCGCGACCGGCACGCGGCGCATCCGCCCGGCGATGACGACACCGGCGTTGGTGAACCCGCCGAACCCGACGATGGCGGCGGGCTTCATGCGGGTGATGAGGCCGAGGCTGAAGATCAGGCCCTGGAGCTGGTGCCAATGGAAGCGCAGGTGCACGTCGGGTCGCCAGCCGAACGGCGTGCCGGGCACGCGCTCGAAGGCGAGCTGCGGGTATTTCTCGCTCAGGCGCGCATCGACCTTCTTGTGGCTGATGAGCAGCGTGACCTTGTGGTCGCGCGCGACGAGCGCCTCGGCCAGCGCGATGCCGGGAGAGAGGTGGCCGCCGGTGCCGCCGCAGGCGATGATGAACGAGCTCATGCCGTCACCTCCGTCAGCGCGCGCCGGCGCACGAGCGGCTTGGGCCGCTCCCACGTGCGCTGGCTGTTGATGATGATGCCGACCAGCAGGCCCATCAGCAGGAGATTGGAACCGCCGGCGCTGATGAAGGGCAGCGACATGCCCTTGGTCGGCAGCATGCCCGTGACGACGCCGAGGTTGATGATCGCCTGCAGGCAGATGAGCAGCAGGGAGCCGGTCACGAGCAGGAACTGGAAAAGGTTGGGCGCGCGGCGCACATGCATGAGGCCGGCGACGAAGATCGTCACGAACAGCGCCACAACGGTCAGCGTGAAGATGAGGCCCATTTCCTCGCCCATGATGGCGAAGATGAAGTCGGTGTGCGCCTCGGGCAGGAAGGAGTTCTGCTGGCGGCCCTGGCCGAGGCCGACGCCGTCGACGCCGCCCGCCGCGAAGGCAAGGATGGCCTGCCAGAGCTGGTACGCGCCGTCGCCGCGGTTGGCCTCGATGTCCATGAACGAGGTGATGCGGCGCAGGCGCACGGGATTGTGCAGCACGAGCACGGCGAAGGCCACGAGCGCGGCGGCGATCGAGGGCAGGAGAAACTTGAGCCGCGCCCCGGCGAGGAAGAGCAAGATCATCCCGATGGCCCCGAGCAGAAACGCCGTGCCGAAATCAGGCTCGGCCAGCACGAGCACGGCGAACAGGCCCGTCCAGGCCGCGGGAATGACGAAGCCGCGCCAGAGGTCGTGCAGCTTGCTCTGGTTGAGCGCGAGGTAGTGCGCGAGGGAGAAGACGAGCGCGAGCTTGGCGAACTCCGACACCTGCAGGCGCACGCCGCCCAGGCCGAGCCAGCGGCGGCTGCCCTTCACGTTGATGCCGATCTGCGGGATCAGGACCAGCAGCAGCAGGAACAGGGCGATCCCCGCCGCGATCCAGGCGAATTTGCGCAGCTGCTCGAGGTCGGCGATGGCCACCACCCACCCGGCGCCGATGGCGAGCGCGAGGAAGATGAACTGCTTCCACAGGTAGGCGTAGGGCCCGCCCTTGATGGGCGAGCTCGCGCTGAAAAGCACCACCAGCCCGATCGAGACCAGCGCCGCGACGCAGACGACGATGACGCTCGCGGGGGTGATCGTGAGAGGAGGTCGGCGGGGAAGAACAGCGCTCGTCGAGCTCACCATGGCGGTGATGGCTTAGTTCTTCGGAGGCGTGGCCGGGGCTTCCTCAACCTTGATGGTCGGCACCTCGGTCTCCGCGGCTTTCAAGCCGGAGTCGAGATCCTGGCCGGGCGGCGGCGGAGCGATGTCAAAATGAGGGGTGGCGGGTTTCTCCGCCGGGGTCGCGGTGGCCTCGGCGGGCTTGGGCGTTGCACCCGTGGCGGACTTCGCCGCCGGGGTCGTGGTCGTGCCCTTGCCGGCCACGGCCTTGAAGCCGGGGATGACGAGCTGCTGGCCGGCGCGGACCTTGGAGGGATCGGTGATGTTGTTGGCCGCGGCCAGCTCGCCGACGCTGATCTGGTATTTGCGGGCGATGACGCCGAGGCTCTCACCCACCTGCACGGTGTGCTTGACCGCCTCGCCATTGGCCGGACGGACCGGCATCGCGGTCTTCTCGGCGGGCAGGGACATCCCGGCCGGGGCCATGGCGGTGGCCTCCTTCGGCGCGGCGCCGGGCTTGCCGGGGATGATGAGCTTGCGGCCGGGCTTGAGCGCGGTGCTGGTCGGAATGCTGTTGGCCTTGGCGAGCTCGGCGACGGTCAGGCCGTTCTTCTTGGCGATGCTCCAGAGGCTGTCGCCGCGCTCGACGGTGTAGGTCGAGACGGGCGCGACGTTCTCCACCGGCTTGGCGGGCGTGACCGCGACGGCCGCGGCCGAACCCGGACGCGTGGGCACGGCGTGGCCCGAGGACGAGGCCGGCGTGTAGACGACCGCGGGCGTGCCGAGGTCAACCGGCTGCGGGCTGACGCTGGCCGAATTATAGGAAGGCGACGGGGACGAGTCGACGGCGCCGGCCGGCACGGTGGCATCGGGGGTCGGCATGTTGCGCGGGCCGGACTGGCAGCCAGGGCTGGCGAAAATGAAGATAAACGCGAGCAGGTGCACGGCGACAACTGCTCCGAAGATCTGGAGGATTTTCATGGCGGTATATGAGGGCTGAGGTTGGAGATTTGCTATCTAAAAAACAGGGTTGTTCACAGGTTTTCCACAAGGCTTTCGAACTGCCGGCCCCGGTCGTCGTAGCCGCGAAACATGTCGAAGCTGGCAAAGCCGGGGCTGAGCAGGATATGGTCGCCAGCGGCGGCCAGCCGGAACGCGCCGCCGACGGCCTCGGCCAGGCTGCCACAAGCCGTGGCCGGCACCCGGGCCTCGCGGCAATGGCCGGCCAGGACCGGGGAGGTCTCGCCGATGAGAAAAGCGTGGCGAATGTGCCGTGCGATGCGACGGACGAAGCCGGCGAGGTCGCCGCCCTTGGCCTTGCCGCCGCCGATCCAGAGCACCGGGCCGGCAAAGGTCGCCAGCGCGGCCTCGACAGCGTGAAAATTGGTGGCCTTCGAGTCGTTCCAGAAGGTGACGCCGCGCTTCTCCCCCACCCGGCCCAGCCGGTGCGCGCCCAGCTTGAAGGATTGCGCCGCCGCGTAGAGTGCGGACTCCGGCAGGCCGGCGTGCCGCCACCAGGCGGCCGCGAGGAGGAAGTTTTCGCGCTGCGGATAGCCCGCAAAAATGGTCCCGCCCAACCGCACGTCGGCGGGCTGGCCCTCGGTGGCGAGGCGGGCCGACGGCGGCAGGGTGTGACCGGTACTGAGCGCGTAGCTTTGCACGGACGATCCTGCAAAGACAGCACCGGGCGGCGTGCGTTCGAGCAAACGCCACTTGGCCGCGAAGTATGCGGCCATCCCGGGATGTCTTTCCAGGTGGTCCTCGGCAAAATTGGTCCAGAGGGTCGCGGTCGGCCGCAGGTGCTGCAGGGTCTCGGCCTGGAACGAGCTGACTTCGCACACGGCGATGTCGGTGCGGCCGGTCTGCTCGACCACGAAGCGGCTGAAGGGATAGCCGACATTGCCGGTGGCCTGCGCCCGCCGGCCGGCCGCGGTGAGCGCGTGCGCGAGGAACTCGGTGAGCGTGGTCTTGCCGTTGGTGCCGGTGATGGCGACGAGGTCGCCGCGCCAGAAGAGCGACGCGAAATCAAGTTCGCCGAGGCACGGGCAACCCGCCGCGCACGCCGTCGCCAGCCACGGATGCTCGGGGGCAAACCCCGGGCTGAAAACCACGAGGCCGTGACCGGCCGCCCCGGCGGCGGTGAAGGTCCGCGTCGCGCCCGCGGCGTGCTCGTCGTACAGGACGCCGCGGCCGCCGGCCGCCGCCAGCAGCGCCAGCACGCCCTGCCCGCTCACGCCGGCACCGAAGACGGCGACGGGGCGCGCGAGCAGCGCGGGAAAGGGAGCGGGGGGACTTGGTAGCATCAGGGGGAAATCGAGCAAACACACCCCGGCGCTTCGCGCCACCCCTCTTGATAGAGGGGAATCAATCCACGCTGGCGAAAATCCCCTCTAGGAAGAGGGGTGCCCGCAGGGCGGGGTGTGTTGATTGTTTTCATGAAAAAAGAGCAGGTGTTCGCTGACAGAAATAAAGATAAGGTTCCGATTGTTGGTATAAAGAACCTGTCAGCGAACTCCTGCGAAAGTCTTGGCGCTGCGCACGACCGGGCCCTCGGGCACGGATTGCCCCGAGCGGAGGCGGCGCAGCTTGGAAAGGGACCTGACCACGGGCTGTTTCAGCAACAGCAGGCTGGTGCGGGTGAGGTCGCGAAAATGGGGCGTGTGCTCGAAGTTGTAGTCGATGGGCATGGGAGGAATGGGTTCAGGACCGGAGGCCGAGCGTGGCGAAGACGGCAAAGGTGCAGGCCCAGAGGGCCACGACGAGCAGCGTCGTGCGGGAGAACGGCAGGTGCGCGTCAATCTGCTTCGAGAGGGCTTTGATCATGGCGGACATGGCGGGGGGGGAGTTGGGGGTTGAGCGAAGGGCTAGCGAAGTTTGAGCGTGGCCAGGCCCGCGAGGGCGAAGCCGAGCGAGAGAACCCAGAAGCGCAGCACGACCTTGGTCTCGGGCCAGCCGCGCTTCTGGAAATGGTGGTGGATCGGCGCCATGAGGAAGAGCCGCCGGCCCGTGCCCGTGCGGCGCTTGGTGAGCTTGAACCAGCCGACCTGGAAGATGACGGAGAGCGCCTCCATGACGAAGACCCCGCCGACGATCACCAGCGTGAACGGCTGGTGGATCATGAAGGCCATGACGCCGATGAGGCCGCCGAGCGCCAGCGAGCCGGTATCGCCCATGAAGACCTCCGCCGGGTGGGAATTGAACCAGAGGAACGCCATGCAGGCCCCGATGAGCGCCGAGCAGACGACGGTCAGCTCGCCCGTGCCGGGCACGTAGCTGATGAGCAGGTATTGGGAGATGATGCTGTTGCCGGCAGCGTAGGCCATGATGCCGAACACCAGCGCGACCGTGATGGTGCAGCCGACCGCCAGGCCGTCGAGGCCGTCGGTGAGGTTGATCGCATTGCTGAAACCGACGATCCACAGGTAGATCAGGACCAGCAGCATCCACCACGGCATGTAGTGCACGACGGCGGTCTTGAAAAACGGCACCCACAGTTCGCGGATCTTGGCGGAGCTCTGCGGATGCCAGAGCAGGACGGCCAGCGCCGCCACCGTCGCGAACGACTGCCAGGCGATCTTTTCCCACGACTTGATGCCGTCCTTGTTCTTGTGGACGACCTTGAGGTAATCGTCGCGCCAGCCGGGCACCGTGAGCGCGGTGTAGACGAAGAGCGCCACGACAGTCCAGACGTTGGGCTCGGCCCAGAGCACGACGCTGGCGAAGACCGAGATGAAGATGATCAGGCCGCCCATGGTCGGCGTGTGCTTCTTGTCGAAGTAGGTCGCACCGAGGGCGCCGGTGCGCTCGTCGATGTAACCGTGGCCAAACTTCAGCTCGCGGAAGCGCCGGATGAGCACCGGGCCGATGACGAAGCCGATGAACAGCGCGGTGATGGCGGCGCCGACCGAGCGCACCGTGATGTAATGCAACAGGCGCAGCGGGCCGAAGACGTGGTCGAATTCCGAAAGGTAGCTAAGCATGGGTGGGCTTCCTTCCGTTGGCGCCGGGCCGGTCCGTCCCGCGCTTGGCCGGCATCGTCCCTGTCAACCCCTGGGACTGGTAGCCTTGCCGCCAGAAATCCCGCGTGGCATCCCCGGTGGAAGGCCAGGCTCCGGCGAGGCCTTCGAGTGTGTGTGTCGCCTCGCGGGCGCCCGGTCCTCCCGCCGGGAAGATGCGCGTCGAGAAACTGTGGTGCATCGTGATCATGTCAGTGCGCGCCCGCCGTCTGCGGCTCCAAAACGGTTTCGAGCCGGTAGCGGCGGCTGCCCTTGAGGAAGACGGCGCCCTTGAAGCCGGCGAGGCGCTCGCGCACGAGGGCCAGGTCGGTGACCACGTCGAGTTGCGCGGGATCGTTGCCGTTCTCCAGCAGGCCCTCGCGCAGCGCCGCGGCCTGGCCGCCGATCACAAAGAGGTGGTCGCCCCGCCGCAGGTGCAGGGTGCGGCCGAACAGGCGGTGATACTCGGCGGATTCCGCCCCGAGTTCCTCCATGCAGCCGAGCACATAGACACGCGGCAGGTCGGCGCGCACCGCGCCGTTGAAGGCGTCGATCGCATCCGCCATCGAGGCCGGGTTGGCGTTGTAGAAATCGCAATAGACCGCGGCCTCGCCGCTGCGGCGGAGCTCGCCGCGCCATTGGGAAGGCAGCCAGTTTTCCAGGCGCGCCTGCAGCATGGCGTCGGTCACCCCCAGGGCGGAGGCCAGCGCGAGGGCCAGTGCGGTGTTCTGCGCCTGGCCGGCCGAAACGCGGCGGAGGACGAAGGTGCGCCGGCCCTCGAGGCGCACCTCGGTGCGGTCGGGCCGGTGAAAGACATTGAACTTCATGGTGCGGCCGGTGACGCGCGTCATGCCCTCGTTCTCGGGCACGAGGATCAGCGGGTTGGCGAGGTCGTGAAACACGGGGTGCTTCCAGCAGGAGACCGGGAACACCTGCAGGCCGTCGCGCCGCACGCCGCGAAGCAGTGAGACTTTCTCCGCCGCCACGCCCTCGAGCGTACCGAGTTTCTCCAGATGGGCCGGGGCGACCAGCGTCACGATCGCGTGGTCGGGTTCGATCATGCTCGCGAGCGGCGCCATTTCGCCCGGGGTGTTGATGCCCGCCTCGATGACCGCAGCGAGATGCACCGCCGGGTCGAGCCGCGTGAGCGTGAGCGGGATGCCGATGTGGTTGTTCAGGTTGCCCGCGGTCGCGAGGACCGGGGATCTCTGCGCGGTAGGGCCAGTCTGTGACTGGCCCGGCCGGTCGGAGACCGGCCCTACCCCGCCCAACAGGAGCGCGAGCAGGTCCTTGGTGGAGGTCTTGCCGACGCTGCCGGTCACGCCGACGACCGTGCCATGGAATTCGCGCCGGTGCTCGCGGGCGATGCGCTGGAAGGCGCCGAGCGGGTCATCCACCACGAGCTGCGGCAAAGCCTCGCCGGCCACCACGCGGCTCACCAGGGCGGCCGCGGCGCCGCGCCTGCCGGCCTCGCCCAAAAAGTCATGGCCGTCGCGCTTGTCGGTCTTGAGCGCGACAAACACCTGGCCGGTGCTCAGCGTGCGCGTGTCTTGGTTGAAGCCCGTGATCGCCGTCCCCGGAAAGGGGGACCAACTGCCACCGGTCCAGGTGGCGAGTTTTTCTGCGGCGAAGGTGGGCATGGGAAGTAAATGCGTTACTTGGTTTGCCCCACACACCCCGCCCTGAGGGCACCCCTCTTCATAGAGGGGACTTCGGCTGCGTGGATTTTATTCCCCTCTATCAAGAGGGGTGGTGCGCAGCGCCAGGGTGTGTCGGTTTGGGCGTTCATCCGGTTATGCCGGTTTGATGCGTTTGATCCCGATCAGTTCGCGCACGACCTGGCGGTCGTCGAATGGCACGATGGTGTCGGCAAATTCCTGGTAGGTCTCGTGGCCCTTGCCCGCGATGAGCAGGCAGTCCCCTTCCCGCGCGGCATCCAGCGCGAGGCTGATCGCGTGGCGGCGGTCCTCGATGAAGGTGATCTTCTCCGGGTGGGTCACGCCGGCCTTCATGTCGGTGAAGATCTGCGCCAGCGCCTCGCTGCGCGGGTTGTCGGCGGTGGCCCAGGCGAAGCTGGCGAATTCCTGCACGGCCGCGGTCATGAGCGGGCGCTTGGTGCGGTCGCGGTTGCCGCCGCAGCCGAAGACCACGAAGAGCCGGCCGGGCGTGATGGCGCGGAGCATGCCGAGGGCGTTGCGCAGGGCGTCGTCGGTGTGGGCGTAATCCACGAGCACGTTGTAGGGCTGGCCCTCCTCGATGCGCTCCATGCGGCCGGACACGCCGGGGAAGCTCTTCAGGCGCAGGCCGATGACCGAGGGGTCGCGGCCCAGCGCGTAGCAGGCGGCGAAGGCGGCGAGGAGGTTGCTGACATTGTAGCGGCCGATGAAGGGGCTCTCGACCTCCAGCCGGCCCTCGGGCCAGACGAGCGTGAGGGAGGTGCTCTTGAAGTTCAGGCGGACGTTCTCCGCGCGGACGACGGCATCGGGCGCCTCGCCGAAGGTGACGACGCGGACGGTCGGCGGCACCGCGGCGGCGAGCCGGCGGCCGTAGGGATCGTCGACATTGATCGCGGCCGCCCGCGGGGCGCCGCCCGTGCCGCCGTTGAACAGCCGGGACTTCACCTCGAAATAGGCCTCGAGGGTCTTGTGGTAGTCGAGGTGGTCGCGGGTGAGGTTGGTGAAGACCGCGACGCCAAACTGCATGCCGAGCACGCGCTGCTGGTCGATGCCGTGCGAGCTGACCTCCATGGCGGCCTGCCGGCAGCCGGCGTCGCGCATCTGCGCAAGCATGCCGAAGAGCTCGAGCGACTCGGGCGTCGTGCGGTAGGACGGCACGATGCGGGCGCCGAGGTCGTAATTGACAGTGCCGACAAGGCCGACGCGCTGCGTGCTGGTCGAGAGCAGGTGCTTGATGAGGTTGGTGACGGTCGTCTTTCCATTGGTGCCCGTGACCGCAATCAGCTCGAGGGCCTTGTCGGGAAACTTGAAATAGCGCTGCGCGACCTGCGCGAGGGCGCGGCGGGCGTCGGCGACCTGGATGTAGGTCACGCGCGCGGCCGTGCCGGCGGGGATCTTCTCCCCCACGATGGCGACGGCGCCGCGCTGGATGGCCTCGTCGACGAAGGAATTGCCGTCGGCGCGGCGGCCCGGCAGCGCGAAGAAGAGGTTGCCCGGCATCACGCGGCGGCTGTCCATCGCGAGGCCGGAGATGGGACGGTCGAGGTCGCCCTTGCTGGCGCGGATCTCGTCGTCGGGGAAATAATCGGAAAGCTTGGGGGCCATTTTGAATATTTGCCGGGTTACCGCGTCAGCCGGACGGGTGCGGGTCTTGGGCAGGGAGCGGAAGGCGGCGACGAGGGGATGGTTGGGCGTGAGGTAACCGATCACCGGGCACCTCCCTGCATGGCGACGAGGTTGCGGGAGAGCGGCACGACCGGCTTGATGTCGAGGTACTGGATGAGCTGCTCGGCCACGTGCTTGAAGGAGGGTGCGGCCACGGCGCGGCCGGAGGCCATGGTGCCGGTGGCAAGCTGGGCATCGTCCACGATCACCGAGATCACCAGCTCCGGGCGGCTCGCGGGGAAGAAGCCGACGAAGGAGGCCACGTGGCGGTTGTTGACGTACCGGCCGTCGATAATTTTCTGCGTCGTGCCGGTCTTGCCGGCGAACTCGAAGCCGGGGAGGTCGAAGCCGTCGGCCGTGCCGCCCGGGCCCACCACCCCGTGGAGCAATTGCGCGAGCAGTGCCGCGGTGCTGGGCCGGAGAACCTGCTCCACTTTTTCCGGGGCGAAGCCGCGCGTGACCTGACCCGACGCGTTGCGGATTTCCTGGATGATCTGCGGGCGGAGGCGCGCGCCGCCGTTGGCGACCGTGCTCATGGCCATGTGGACCTGCAGGGGGGTCGCCGCCACGGCGTGCCCCATCGGCATGCGGGTGATGGTGAGGCCGTCCCAGCGCGCGGGCGGTTCCATGATGCCGCGGACCTCGCCGCCGAGCTGGAACTTGGTGCTCTGGCCGAAGCCGTAGCGCCGGGCGTATTCGTAGAAGCGGTCCTCGCCCATCAGCATGGCCAGCTGCGCGGCGCCGCGGTTGCTGGAGTGGCTGACGATCTCGGCCACCGTCAGCTGGCCGAAGGGATGGTCCTCCTTCGGCAGCTTGAGGTCGCGCCCCTTGTAATTGATCGAGGTGATGCCGCAGTCGAAGGCGGAGGAGGGCGTGACCAGCCCCTGGTCCAGCGCGGCGCCGGCCGCCACGATCTTGAACGTCGAGCCGGGCTCGATGATGTCGGTGACGGCGTAGTTCCGCTGCGCCTCGAGCGGCGCCTTGCTGTAATTGTTGAGGTCGTAGCTCGGGTAGTTGGCCATCCCGAGGATGCGGCCGGTGCGCGGCTCGCTGACGATGATGGTGGCGAAGTTGGGGTTGAACCTTGAGGCGATGGTGCGGAGCTCGTTCTCGATGATGTGCTGCACGACCGAGTCGATGGTCAGCACGACGTCGTTGCCGTCCTGCACGGGCACCTCGCGGGAGCGAAACTGCGCCAGCTCGCGGCGGGCGCCGTCCTGCTCGGACTCGATCCAGCCGTCCTCGCCCTTCAGGTAGAGGTCGAAGTGGCGCTCGGCCCCGGTGACCGACGTGCCTTCCTTGTTCAGGTAGCCGATGAGGTTGGCCGCCAGTCCCCCGCCCGGGTAGACGCGGCGGTATTTGCGCTCATGGGTGAGGCCGCGGACGTTCAGCGCCTTGATCCGGGCAAAGGTCGGCTCGTCGAGGCCCTCGCGGAGCTTGACCCAGCGGTCGCGGGTCTGGCCGTCCACCGTGCCGTCGCGGTGATCGGCCTCGATCTTGATGGACCGCATGGCGGGGGCGAACGCCTGCTCCACCTCGGCAAACGGGAGGCCCAGCAGGGCGGCGAGCTGCACGCGCTTGAGCTGCTCGTCGCGGGCCTTGCGGAGGCGGCGGAGGTCGTTGCGGTCGGCCTCGAGGTATTCGCGCAGGGCCCAGGGATCGACGGCGAGCGTGACCTCGGACTTGCTGATCGCGAGCAGGTTGCCCCGCGAGTCAAGGATGGTGCCGCGGCGGGCGTGCTCGACCACGATCTGGCGGCGCGCCTTGTCCACATAGCCGAGCAGTTCCTCGCGGTCCACCACATGGAGGAACACCAGCCGCACCCCGACGCCCATGAAGCAGGCGAGCACGCCGATGGCGAGCAAGGTGAGGCGGTTGGAGGCAAAACCCTTCGACATGGATCAACGCAGCGACGCGGTCACGACGCGGAAAGGGGTGTTGGACCTGGCGGAATCGGCGGTGGCCCCGAGGCCGAAGACCTCGCGGTTGCGCTTGGCGGCGAGCCGCAGTTCGGCGGAGCCGTCGACCCGCACGACCTGGATCTCGCGGGGGGCGGTAAGGGCGAGGCGCATGGACTGGTTCTGGCGCAGGAGGGCGTCGGGATTCACCGCGGCGGCGACCTGGGCGTTGACCTCGTCGAGGCGGCGGCCGACCTCGGTGATGCGGTCCTCGAGCGCGCGGCTCTGGTTGGCGGTCGACGAGATGCCCTGGCGCATCCACACGGCGCCGAGGCCGAGGGTGCCGGTGAAGACGAGGAGCAGCAGCGTCAGCGCGATGACGCGGTTGATGAGGCCGGGGGCCGGGGGTGGTTTCATGGGGCTCAGAGTTTGCGGAGGACGCGCAGCTTGGCGGAGCGGCTGCGGGGGTTCGTGGCGATTTCGGCGGCGGAAGGGGTGATGGGCTTGCGCGTCAGCGGATTCGCGAGCTTGGTGCGGAGCTGCTGGGGCGTGGCATCGTTCTCGTCGATGGGCTGGCCGCAGACCTGGCGGAAGAAGTGCTTCACGGGCCGGTCCTCGAGGGAATGGAAGCTGATGACCGCAAGCACGCCGCCGGGGGCGAGTTTGGCGAAGGCCGCGGGCAGGCCGCGCTCGATGGCGCCGATCTCGTCGTTGACAGCGATGCGGATGCCCTGGAAGGAACGGGTCGCGGGATGGATGCGGCTCTCGCGCTTCACGGCGGCGGGGATGGCGTCGGCGATCAGCTCGGCCAGCGTCCCGGTGCGGGCGAGCCGCCCGGTGCCGCGGGCCCCCTCGATGGCCGAGACGACACGGCGCCAGTTCTTCTCCTCGCCGTAATCGCGGATGGCGCGGACCAGGTCCTCGTGACCGGCGGTCTCGAGCCATTCGCCGGCCGGCTGGCCCTGGCGGGGATCCATGCGCATGTCGGCCGCGGCATCGAGCCGGAAGGCAAAGCCGCGGTCGCCCTCGTCGAGCTGGAAGGAGGAAACGCCAAGATCGAACAAGATGCCGTGGAACCCCGTGTCGGGCAGCGTGGCGAGGTCGCCGAAATTCAGGTCGATGAAACGGAAGGTGTCGGTAAAGCCGAGGATCGTGTGCGCCGCGCGCTCGGCGGCCGCCGGGTCCCGGTCCAGCGCGGTGACATGGGCACCGGCATCGAGCAGGAGCCGGGTGTGCCCGCCCCCGCCGAACGTGCAATCGAGGAGCTTCTGCCCCTCGTGCGGCGCCAGGAACTCCAGCACCTCATGCAGCATCACTGGCAGGTGCCCCGGGGTCATGGCGCGCGGGAAAATGTCAATGCCGGGCGCGAGCATGGGGTTTCTTCCAGGGCAGAACGATCGACATCGGCTCGCGCAGGAGCGACCGCCGGTGCGCACAGAACACCAGGGAAAGCTTGGGCAACGGCTGGGACTTGATGAGGGTGGTGATCAGGTTCTTCATGGGTTGGGATTTTAGAGTCCGATGCGGCGCATCATGTCGCCGAAGTTCTCGCCCGCGGTGCTGCGCACCATCTCGGTCCAGCGTGACGGGCTGAGGATGTTGAAGGTGTCGCCCATGCCGCTGAGGACGGCGTCCTTCGCGATGCCGGCGTGCTTGAGCAGGTCGGGGCTCACCCCGAAGCGGCCCTGCTTGTCGAAGGTGAACGAGAGCGCCTCGGAGAAAATCTTGGCCTTCACGGCCTGCGCGTCGCGGTCGGAAAGCTTCATGTCAGAGATTTGCGCGAGGAGCTTGTCCACGCGGGCCGGCGGCAGCACGGCGATGTAAGCATCGGGATGCGGGATGGCCAAAAACGTCTCGGTGTCCGTGTGCACCCAACGCCAGAGCGACGGAATCGTGAGACGATTCTTGTCGTCGAGCGTGTGCTCAAAACGCCCTGAATATACGGTTGTGCCGGATGACGCCATGGGTGGTGCCTGGGTGCCCTACTTCCCCAGAACGCCCCATTTCTCCCCATTTCACTCCCGACAAGCAAGTAAAAAGGTAGCGGAAAGTGTCAAAACTTGTTCACAAATTGTACACTTGCGCGATACCGCATCCCCTAGGAGGGGGTTGTAAGACGCGACAGCTCGTGCCGACGGCCCCCAAGTCATGCCGATCGCCGGAACACCCCCGAATCGTGGGACCGCCGGAGCAACACCCGGTTGGCAAACAAACGCGACCAAGGCGGGCCGACAACTTTACACCATCGGTTTCGGGCAAACTTACACGGGGGCCCAATGGGCGTAAATTGGCGCATGAAATCCGGCGAATTTCCGCCGCAAGCCATGCCGACGGACCCGTTGGCCGCGCCGGCAGCCGCCTGCGTTCAGACTCATGCCGACACCTCGGCCGCCCGCTGCGCGACGATTTCGGCGACCGCGTATAGAGCCCTGCTCTCTCCCGATCCACCGTCGATCGCAGCCATCGTCGCGTCGCGGCCACGAGCGCGCAACTCGAGCGTCCTCAATGGGCGCGGAGGCCATCGCATTCTCGAACCGACTCCAAAATCCAACGCCATCTCTTATCCATGAACTCACTCAAGAATGATATCGCAGTAGCAATCCTCACCGACGCTCTTGCTGGCGTCGTCAAAAGCCAGTCTGGCCAGTGGCCACCGTTTCTTCGGCTGAAGCTAAATCCGCGGGACTTCGCGTGGTCGTCGCCTGAAATTCTCTATCTCGATTCACGCAAAGAAGCAGCCTACATTCCGCGTGCGGAGATCAATCCTACTGCGGCTGCCAAGATCGTCGCCCTCGCCCGAGAGCTGGCGGATTCCATCCCGCGTTTCACAAAACCCAGCTCCGCTGCATCACATCTCCAACTGGAGGCCGAAGAAATCGGTGGGCGGTGGTTGGTGAACGTCAAAGTGATAACACTTCTTACCTCACCGGAACGTGAAGTCGAATCCACCTACCGCTTCCGGACCCGCTACGCTCCGCGCAATCGCGTCGGCTTAGCAGCGTGATGGCACCCAGAGCATTGAAAGCCACGTGCCTTTGTCATCAAGTGGAGCGGAAAACTCCCACAACTCTTCTTCTTCCCTGGCGTCGATGTGGGGAAACCACGCGCGCCACGGGACCTGATGGAGAGTGTAGTCGCCACTGGGATTATCTACTTCATGGAAGACAGCGCTCTCATCCGATATGCTCTGACGAGATTCGAGCCACAACCCATCCATCCTGGCGCGGTTTTCTCTCCACCAATGGACAGTTCTTCCGTCTGAGAAGACAGCGATAACAGGTTGCGATGCCAATTCGGCGTAGCGGATCGCCGCGGTGATTGGCGCCACTGAAAACTGCTGGCTCAGTCCATGCACGGTCGACCAACTCGGTTCGGCCCGAAGCAACTTGGGGTCAATCATTGACTTTGGCATGAGTAGCTCGGAGGCGAACGTGTTCGCCTCCAACTCCTGCCCGCTGTTCCGATATTCTTTCATATCGGAATCTGTGCAGAAGAACACTTGCGAGTCAGCTCCGTGCATCCGCCAATGACCAAGCTCGTGAGCAATCGCGAATCTGCGGTCACCAGGGTTTACTAAACGATCGCTCAGCATGATCGTGCCCACGTCGCCGACTCTCACCAGGTGGGCCTCGGCGCCGGATAGACTGCCCGTCGCCACCTCCACACCCAGTGCCCAAGCGATATCCTCGAGAGCGATTTCCGCCGGCCGCGTGATGCCGTAGCGCTGCAGTAGGCGCGTCGCCTCTGCCGCTGCGGTTAACAACAGCGGCTCAGCCCTCATTTCGCGGCTTTTTCGCCGCGCGAGCGGCGGTGCGGATGAGCTGATCACGGAGCGACTCGAGGTCCTTCAATGGCATGCTTTCCGCCTTGCGAGCGAAAACTGCGACCTGACCACCGCTCATCGTGAGCATTCCCTTGATCTCATCAATCAATGCCTGTGCAGTGGCGACCACTCCTGGGGACTTAGGTGCAGCGGACTGAGAACGTATCCGGTCCTCGCGAGCCACCGCCAAACTCGCCTTACCTCGCGCAGCGCCAATCTGCGCCTGCAAGGATTGCCATCCGGCCTCCGTGTCGACCCCGAACGATTTCAACGCGAGCTTCACCTCTGCCGGCGTCTGTTTCTCGGCCTCTTCACGACTGCCAAAGGCCAACTCGAAAACTGAGTTGATCTCACTGATGGGGTTACGACGTTTTGAATTAGGGTTGGTCATCACGCAGCCTCCAACTGTTTGATATATCGCGCCACCGCGGACGCGAGTCGCTTGCGAGCCTGATAGATTTCGATCTCCGACACTCCCAGTCGCTCAGCAAGGAGGCTGGCGGGCTTGTCCAAGCCTTCGTTTTTGATGAGCAAAAGCATGCCATATACGACACGATCTGGCTTGGCGAATGCCACGAAATCATCGAATCGCCTCAAGGCGTCCTCCCGTTGCTCAGGAGTCAAACGGTCGTCACCATCACTCCACATGGTTCGCTTCGGCTCGAAAGGCACAATATCCCCAGCGTCTCCGCTCGTTTTCGACGAAGGCATCTCCCCAGCCATACGCCGCCTCTTGGAATGGTATGCGTGATTGATCATGCTCTTCATGATTTCGATCAGGGCAACGTTGACCGGAACTTCGGCCGGGATCCGCCGGATGCAACTACCGTTTTCTTCTTTGGTGAGACAACTGCTAAGCGCTTCATGAAGAAATTCCTCCCCACTGCGTGCGGCCCAGCCACTGAGCAACTTGTAGCTCGCGGTCATGGTCTCAGCGCACAGCCGGAGCTGATCGTAGTTGGCGCGCCCTGATGGCCCCTGAAAGTATTCTGCGACTCGAGTTACTTGCGTTTCCGCTTCGTGTGAGGGCGAGGCCATGATGCGATTGCGTAAGCAGGTTTATCGGCACCAGGGAGCGGCAACTAAATGCCAGCAATGCTCGGGGCGTGAACATGAATGTGTGCATACGGTCCTATTACCGACACTGATCCCAATTTTAGCCGGCGCAGGGGGAAATACCCAAAAACCAGGCGCGCGGCGGCGCAGCGACAGGGAGCACAAGGTAATGAGTAGAAAACACATTGTCTGGAATTCCGGACAAATTAACGCCCGAGAGTCTGTAATGTTCAAGTCTGATTTTTCGGACAATGAGCCATCGCCTGCGCACCTTCAAAAACGTGGTTGGACCAGCGATGCAGCGCCGGCGGATGGAGCTCGGTTGGTCGCAAGCGAAGCTGGCTGCAGAGTGCCAGCTGATAGGTTGGGACATTTCTCGAGGGATCGTAGCGGCACTGGAAGGCAGGGTGCGTTGGGCGGGCGACTATGAAGTCGCCCTTTTGGCCAAGGTGCTCCACATCCCAATCGCGGCGCTCTACCCTTCGACGATCGACTGGTCCGACCTCGGCCAGGCGCATGTAAGCACCAAGGGTCGCCGGTCGTAGGTGTTAAAGCCCCACGGGCCGGCACGCCGGTGTTATTCGGGGCAATCTTCGCATACGAACGCCAATCGGCGCAGTTCGTCGGTATAGGTGAGGGAAATCCCCCTCCTCATGAAGAAGACCAAACGTTCTGCTTCCAAGTCGAGCAGTGCTGAATACCGACTCGCTACACTTCTCGGAACCAAAGATTGCATCCCGTTCCACGAGAACCTGCCGGACAAAGAGTATCCATACATTCTGCTTTCGATCTATGGCTCCATCAAAACGAACGAGCTGTTCGTCAAAGTATCGAACGGCAAGGTGGTATTCGTTGAGGCCATCCCGTCGCCGCTCTTTTCTCCTTCAATGGCCAATCGGATCTTTGGAATGGATGTGGCGGACTCCAACGTGGCGTTTCGACACGCCGAGATCATGTGGGAAAAGCATAAACACGATTTGATCGGCAAGTAGCGAGCGACAGGAGACGGTCTCGTGAGGACGCTGCCCGATGAAACTGCGGGGTCGCTCGCATTTCGCCTGGCTCAATCACAGCAATTGTCCGTTGAGACCTTCTGCAGAGAACACTTCGACCTGAATGTAGCAAAAGCCCGATCAGACTTGGATCGCCGTCTCCCTTCGGCGCATGGTGCCGCCTTGGCGCGTTCCGCGAACATACCGCTCCGAAACGTTCGTCGTTTGAGCATGTCTGCCGACCATTCCGTCTCTGTCTGGAACCAAGAAGAGTTGAGATACTCCGGCCCGATTCGCGTGTGCCCTCGATGCTTAACGGAGCACAGATACGGTCGGCGATTTTGGCGGACACGCTTCGCCGCCGCGTGCCCGGCGCACGGAATCGAAATGCTGGCCAAATGCCCGCACTGTAAGTCCGGCCTCCCCTATTTCGGAGATATGGCCGGTATCGCAAACCAGTTCTGGCTCGAGTCCTGGCCTACCTGTCCGAGTTGCTTGCGCACGATTGAGGCTGCTGATTCCGCAGACCTCGTGCTTGTAGCGGTATCTCGTCGCTGGATCGCTGCATTGGACGGACACCCGCAGCGCGGCTACAGCGCGAACGGATTCTTGAAGCTGTCGGCCGCGATGCTTGGGCGATTCCGCAACTTGGAACGATATCGGCGACTGGCTGAACTCGTAGCGCCCGACTCGAATTGGCCGCACCACGTGACCACAGCTCGGCTCCTCCGAGCACTGCTTGGTTCCCATACCACCGTGAATGTCGGTTACGCTGCCTTGGGCGTCGAATTCCAACCGGACCAACTCGCCAGGGAAATCGTGGTCTGACCGCATGGCGATACGCCTAACGGCTTTTCTCCAGTGTATTCTTCAACGATTGAGGTCAGCTTGAGCAGCACAGCCTCATCGGCTCGCTTCAGATCCTTCTGAGAGCCGGCCATCAGCCAATAGTGCTCAAGCAGAGTCGGCTCCAAATCGCAGATCGCACCTGCTATCGCAATGCGTTGCGCATGGCGGATGGCCTTCTGGCTCACTTCGCGCCCGGTGGCGTAACTGCCAAGACCCAGTCGCTCGGAGAACCGTTGCCGAAAGAAAACGAAACGCCACTTTTCGTCGAGCAGATGCGCTGCGCGCCAAACGCATGCGAAATACGCCAGCTCATAGTCGTGCCGGTCGACCGGCTTCTTTGCCATGAGGGCGTCATACCTCCGGCTCAAACGGTTTGCATGGTAGATAAGGTTGCCGTCGGCAGGAATAACCGGTCCCAACGCAAGGTGGGCGCAGCAGACCGGGCAGATCGGCGAGGGCCGGCGCCAGACCATCGCGCTCAGTTCACCACCGCAGCCGTGACAATGGCGAACTAGGACCGTCTTGCTTTCCCGGCACACCAAGGCGGCGGGCCCAAGCCAGGATTTCCGCCAATGCTCGCTGGTCCTCAAAGCGCTCGGGCTGTGGGCACCGTATCCTGCTTCCTGCACCCACGGCGCTCGCTGACGGAAATGGCCACGATTGCTGGCATCGCCCATCTCGTAGAACAACGACCGCTCCGACATCGCGTGCAACTCATCCGGTGTCGCATTGAAGAACCGTGCCAGTGTCCACCAGTCGAACTCCCGTCGTTCGGCACGACGGGAGTCGGTCACCGGTGAGCCACCCAGCAGGCTGCAGAAGCCGTCCTCTGAGTAACCAGCGTCCTCCTGCGCGCTCCTGAGGAACGCCATGAGCGTCATATCGTGTTTCGGACGCTGTTCGGAAATGAGTCGGCGCGGGACCATTAGGCAGCGTTGGCAGGCGGCAGCAACGGGTTCTCCTTGAGGACCGCGAGGCTGATGCAGGGAAGGTCCTTCTTAATCGCGTGCGCGGCGGCGGCATTGCAGAGGGCCACGACTTCTCCGACGATGCCATTTGTCTGCTTGTAAATCGCGTTGGCCATCGCCTCTGAACCCAGACTGGAGGGTTTGGGGAGCGGATAGTATTGCTCCAACGTGTGGAGAAAGTCGCGGAGGTGCTTGTCGTTCGCGAATGAGAAAAGGCGAACGATGCGCATGCGATTGGCGATTTGCTCGTCCTCCGCGATGCAGTTGCGGGCCTCCTCGGTCCCGATGGCCACCACGCTGATACCGTGGTTCGAGATACCCTTGATGAGGTCATACACCACGTGGCGCTCCGACAGTTGCAAGGGTTTCACGTGCTGCACCTCAATCAGAATCAGCATCTGCACCTTCTTGGCCACCAGCGCACGCATCACGTTGTCGGTGACCTGACGCGATTTCGTCGCAGTGCTGTAGGAGGTAAGCCCCAGGGCACGTGCGATGGCCAGGCAGACACGCGGTTCGGTTGCCCGCGGCGGCATCTCGACCAGGACGACCGGCATTTCATCGTGAACCCCGAAGAACCGAGCAGGGTCACCACCGAGGTCCTGGAAGAAGCGCTTCGCGACCGCGGTCTTACCCTCGTTGCTGTTGCCAATGATAGCGAGACATGGCGGGCGGACGACATCCTTGGGGCGGTTGTAGATGTCTTTCATCGCGCCGAGCGCCTTCCTGGCAGGCTCGTGCATGATAAACTTGTCCTGGTGGACAAAGCGCACCCGGTCCGCCTTGGACTCGGTGAGAAGGGTCGCCGCATTTTGATTCAGATGCGGGTATTCCTTGCTGATGTTGCCTTCCGAAGAAGGAGTGGGGGTATCTGGGGTAGCCATAAATGGAGCGAGATTGAGCGTGTTAGTAGGCGTCGGCGCCGGCACGGGTATCGAGCAAGCGAAGCGTCTGGAGGGGCTCGCCAGGTTTGGGATCGACCTCGCCAGCGTCGTCGGCGACGGACGCCGCAGTGCCAGGCAGATTCTCCAGTCCCATGGTTTCGCGCATCGCGCGCTCACGCGCGGTGCTGATCTTTTCCTTGGTTTTCTTTCCCGAGGTTTTCCCATTGGCGGCTGCCGCCTCCGCCTCGCGTTTCGCAAATAGCGCTTCCGCAAGCTCCGGTGTCGCTTTCGTGGTGTTTGCTAGGCGGATGTCGTCGAAGAGACGACCCCATTCCCAGAGCGAAGGATTTATGGAAGCCTCCTGGTTCGGCCCTGACGCGCGATAGCGCTCCGTCTCAGGCCACCACCGAATGGGCCAAATTTTGTCTTTTCCGTTCTCGTCCGGGATTTTCACGAACAAGTGACCCATGGCATAGGGATGAAAGCGAAACGTGATCTTGCACTCTGAGGAGCGGCTATTGGGCTTGAAGAAATACTTGAGCACCGGGTCGCTATACCGCCGGTTGTTAAACTGAATTCCCAGGTGAGTGACCGTGCGGGTCTCTTCCCAGAGGAAATCCCATTTCAGCTCATCGGTGTCTTCGAGTGACATCGGCAGCCCCGACGTAGCCAGGCCATTTATACCACGAATATACTTCTCCATCCGCCCAAACGGAGTGTCGCCTCCCAGACCTGCATGCGGCCGAACGTGGTAGTGACCCACAATCCATTCAATCAGGGCCTTATCGAGGTCGCTAAGCAGAATGCCTTTTGCGTTAGGACGCCCGTTGACCGGGCGGAGATAACGCTTTCCGCAATCGGACTCCAGGAACTCGCTAAAGAGAAGGTGCGCGGTCCGATTGAACCGCTCCAAGCCACCACGGAAATGAGGCGTATTTGGCGGGCTGCGATCGTTGATAGCGATACCGCGACGCTTGATCGCGCCCTGAACCTGGCCGCCGACGAATTCGGAACCGCAATCGTGATTGATTGTGCCCACCTTGCCGTGATGCGGCCAGACGCCCGGAATCTTGTGGCGTTCAAGGAGCGCCGTCTTCGAGACCAGTCCCCGCTTAACGGTGAGGCCGGCAAGAAAGCTGTTCTGAGGGCCGGCAAACGCCCGGAATGACCAAACGCCACGATTAGCCTTGAGCAGGGCGAAAATGACATTGGCCGGGCCCAAGTCGCGCCCCTGCGAATCAACAACCCGGAGATCGGCGTCCTCGTCAGTGAACAACGTGGAGTCCATGACGACAACTGAGTTGAGCCCCGGGGTGTCGTCAGACTGCCCCGCGATGCGCTGAAGGTGGTCGCGCTCATACGCGTCGGTTCTCGCTTTAGCGACATCCTTGCTATGCGCCCGGTGATTCAAGGTCGCAGTCGACAACTTGGATGCGTATCCGAGAACAGTCAGTTCGGCGCGGATTGCCTGGTTCGCCTTCCGGCTCCCAGGTTTAATGCCATCGGTGACGCACACCTTGAAAACCGCTTCCGTCAATGCCTTCTCCAAATCCTTACCCAGGCGAGAGACACCCTTGCCCCCGGATGACGCCGTCTTGAGCAAGTCGTCTCCGACAACGTTCTCGGGACCCTTCTTAGCTATGATGCTAACCCACTCGAAAACGAGATCCGTGCCGCAGGCCAAGCGCTTTGAAAGCTCCGCCACATGCTGCCTGACCGACAATTTGCGGTCCGTCTGGACCATGGACTGTTTCTGCGCATCCCAGACCTCATAGCGCATTCCAAGCCGGGATAGCACAAACGGTATCAAGATGCGTAGGCGGGTGCAGCCAATCTCAACATCGGTTTCGCTCTTATGCGGGCCTACGTTGACCGGAACCCGCAACGGCACGGGCCCCACCTCCGGAAAGTCATCGCGTTCTCCGACAGGAGGAGCGTCATCGTTGCAGACTTCCACCGCGACGGTGGCGTTGGCCACGCTCCCCGTCGGAGTGTCATCCGCAGGTGCAATTTCGCTGTGTTCCGAGGTGGTCACGTTTATTGAAGTGTAACTACTCATACCGACGGCAGGCGGATTTTTGCCGACATGTTCAGCGTTTCTTTGAAATCGACGGCCAATTGGCGTAGCGCCACCAGGCGCCACACCTCCGGCACGACCTCGTAGCCGCCGACGAGACCGAGACCCATCGCCTTGATGAGCTCCTCCAAGGACAGGATCTTGTGCGTCCGCACGCAGTCCATAATCCTCTGAGAAGCGGGATGCGGATCGTTGTTCACGTGATCGAACACGAATCTCATCATCTGCAAACCATCCGCGCGGATGTCGCACTCGGTCTGAATGGCAAACTCGTAGCCTATCTCGACGAATGCCCGTTCCACGTGCTTCAACGTAGTAACGAGCTCCGGGTCACGCTTGAGCTGTCGGACATACTTGCACTCGATGACCATCTGGCGGCGCTTCGTGCGCTCGTGGAACTGCACGTGCAGGTCGCCGGTGTAGCGACGCGGCTTCCCTGCGGCATCAATGTAACGGATGGTGGGGCTCTGCAGCCGGACCGATTCAACGTCATCCCCAAGAAATGCGCGAATGAAGCCAAGGCATTCCAAGCGCGACTTGAAGGTGCCCCCCGACGGAGATCCAAGAATGGTGATCGTCCCAGTGCTGTTGGTGAAACGGTGATGCTTCATGAACGAGTAATACCACTCGTCACTACGGATTTTCCGCGCGCTGCAGAAAATCCCACGGTCGCCACCTACCCTCCGGTGAGTTCTTCCCAGCGATAGATTGAGTTCATTGTATGGAATTCCTGACCACGTGTCACCGTCACAGGAGTGGTTGTAAAGTGACCGGGGAATACAATGCCGTTCCGGACGATCCGCAGCACCACAACTACCTCGCCCACTTTAGGCGGAAGAAGCAGCCACCCGATAAGCCAGTAGTCGACTGGCAACGATACATCGGGATTGATCGTCCCTGGAATATAGTCCGCTCGCGCACCAGGTTCACTCAGAGGCGCGTCTGTTGCAGCGATCTTCTGGAGACGAATGAACCTAAGCGGCAGCGTGATCTGGACGGTCACCTCGAATAATACCGCCGAGATCCTTCGTTTTCGCGGTAAGCGGGTTACACTGAGCGTTCAGATATCGCAGGCGAACTCCCGCCGTCGTCTACTGGCGCAGCAGTGCCCGGGTGGCGGCGTTCGGCATGCCCTGGGTTCCGACAAACGGCGCGCATCGCGGGTCGAAGCGATCCGCAGCTAAGCTAATCAATGCAGGGTTTTCGGAACAACGATCCGAGCGGCGAATCGGCGTCTGGTGCCAGCCCCAAGGCTGCGTGGGTGTCGATAGACACGCATGATTGCGGCCAGCGGTCGCGACCGGGAGGACGGCTGTCCCGAATTCGTAACTGCAAGTGAAGCCCGAGCCGTCTGTGGCCAACCCGCCACAGATGGCTGACGGCTCAGGGAGCGTGCCGCATGCCGCCGCCAACGAGATGGTGGAGAACAACGAGGCTTAGGAATACAACGATCACGAGGATCCACACCCTCACCGAAGGCCTCCGCCACATGACTTTCCCACCCGGCTTCAAAATTGAGAGGACTGTCGCGACCACGAGCACAACAACCGCCAAGCTGGCATCGACCACCAGTTGAACCCCAAGAGCGCCCACGCAGCCCCCACTGACAGCCGGTTCGACCGAAACCAGCCTCGCGGCTTCAGCAACGGCAGTGAATTGGTGCAACAAGAGGAGTGCGGTCGCCCCAAGCGTCAGCGCAAATTTCACGAGCACCCAGTAATGCCGGAACAGGCCCCATTCCGTGCCCAGCGCGAGGACCAACCCTGTTGCCAGAGCCAGGAAGCTCAGGGGGACGATGACCAGTTCACCTGCAAGATTCATGGCCACATAGGCGCTGCGGACGGTAGCCGCGTCTCCACCGCGAAGACCGACGATGCTCAGCGCAAGGAACACCAACACTGCGCCAAGCCACCCCACTGACGCCGCGACGTGTGCGATCAAGTTCACCTTGCGAACCGTCGTGGTCATGGGGCTCCTCCGTATCTCAATTGCGTCGCCGTTGGTATGCTGCTCATCTGGCGTCATGTTCCTCCGGGGGCGGATCAACTTCAACGAACTCCAGCCGGAGATTGTCCGTTAGCGGACAAACCGATGTTTTTGTCCCGAATCTTCCCTATGCCCAACCCTCGTGCCAAACCAGACCGCCGCGTCGCCCGCACGGAGCTTTCTCTGCACCGCGCGCTGAACTCATTGGTGCTGGACAAGGGTTATGGGGAAACGACGGTCCAAGACATCATTGCCCGCGCGAACGTCGGTCGCTCTACCTTCTATGCCCATCACGGCAGCAAGGAAGGGTTGCTGCTCCACGGACTTCACCACCTTCAGGATGCGTTGCGCCAATCGGCGCGGGACACTGATCCTGCGGACCGGGCAACCTCGTCCGCCCTCGGCTTCAGCGCGACTTTCTTTGCCCACGTTCACGAATATCGGGAGACCTTTCAGGCCCTCCGCAAGAGTGAGAGTGGTCCGCTTGTGCTGGCCAAAATCAAAAGGGGCCTCTTGGAAGTGATCCGCACCGACCTCGACTATGCGAAGCCCGTTCGACCCCGCGAAACTGTCCCGCGCGAGGCCGCCGTCCAAGTCACCGCAGAAGCGTTGTTCACGATTCTGCTGTGGTGGCTGGATCACCGTCCCGAGTTGTCACCCGCTCAAGCCAACGAGGTTTTTCGCCGACTGGCGTTGCCCGCACTGGTGGCCAACGGATTCGCCAACTCAGCTAAAGTCGCTCGCGCCGCAAGCGCAGCGCGTTGCTGATCACCGACACGGACGAGAGCGCCATCGCCGCGCCTGCCAGCATCGGACTGAGAAGCACGCCGAAGAACGGATAGAGCAGGCCCGCTGCGACTGGCACCCCGAGGGCATTATAGACGAAGGCGAAGAAGAGATTCTGCCGGATGTTGCGCATCGTCGCGCGGGAAAGGTGGATCGCCTTCGCAATCCCCCGAAGGTCGCCCTTGATCAGCGTGACGCCCGCACTCTCCATCGCCACATCGGTGCCGGTGCCCATCGCGATACCCACGTCGGCCGCTGCAAGCGCCGGCGCATCGTTGATGCCGTCGCCGGCCATGGCCACGACCTGTCCGCCTTGCTTGAGCGCGTTCACCTTCCTGATCTTGTCGGCAGGCTCAACTTCCGCCTCGAATTCATCGAGGCCCAGCTTACGCGCCACTGCTTCCGCGGTGCGCCGGTTGTCGCCGGTCGCCATCACGAGTTTGATCCCCAGTGCATGGAGCTGAGCAATGGCTTCGACAGTGGATTCCTTGATCGGATCAGCAACCGCGAGTAATCCAGCCGGCCGACCGTCAATGGCGGCGAAGAGAACCGTCTTTCCGTCAGCCTGATGCCGGGCTGCCTCCTCCTTTAGCGCAGCCTCCATCGCCACGCGTTCGGCTTCCAGGAACTTCAGTTTGCCGACGAGCACGTTCTTGCCGTCCACTCTCCCGGCCACGCCGCCCGCCGTAACGGAGCGAAAATCTGACGCCTCCGCCAAGTCGATATTCCTCTTTGCGGCAGCGCGCACAATCGCGGCAGCCAGAGGATGCTCCGAGGCGCGTTCAAGCGAGGCCGTTAGCCGCAGCAGCGTGGTTTCATCCTGCCCAGCGACGGCGACTACATCTGTGAGCTGGGGTTTTCCTTCGGTGAGAGTGCCGGTCTTGTCCACCACGAGCCAGTTCACCTTGCCCAAATGCTCCAGTGACTCCGCATTTTTGACGAGCACGCCCTCCTGGGCGCCTCGACCCACGCCGACCATGATCGCCATCGGTGTCGCCAGACCCAAGGCGCAGGGACAGGCGATGATCAGAACGGCCACAGCGTTGACGATGGCATAAGCGAGCCGCGGTTCGGGCCCGAAGATATACCAAGCGACAAACGTCAGAGCGGCGATGATGACGACAGCGGGCACAAATATGCCGGCCACCTTATCTGCCAGCCCTTGAATCGGAGCCCGACTGCGCTGCGCCTCCGCCACCATCTGCACGATCCGTGAAAGCAGCGACTCCGCCCCCACTTTATCGGCCCGAAAGATGAACCCGCCAGTTCCATTGACCGTGCCGCCGGTCACGCGGTCGCCCGGACTCTTTTCTACGGGGATTGGTTCGCCCGTGAGCATCGACTCGTCGATCGCAGATCCTCCCTCCTCGATGACTCCATCGACCGGGATCTTATCTCCGGGCCGCACACGCAAACGGTCCCCGGCTTTTACGTCTGCCAATGAAACCTCTGTGTCGCCGGTCACGGTCACGCGAATCGCTGTGGGTGGAGCGAGGTTAAGCAGAGCCTTGATGGCGCTCGAGGTGCGCGCTCGAGCCCGCAATTCCAGAACCTGCCCGAGCAACACGAGGACTACGATCACCGCAGCGGCCTCGAAATACACATCGACCATTCCGCTGTGCGATTTCATCGCCAGGGGGAAGGCACCGGGAAGGAAGAAGGCCACCGCACTGTAGATCCAGGCCGCCCCGACGCCGAGGGCGATCAAGGTGAACATATTCCAATGACCGCTGCGAATAGACCGTGCGCCCCGTGCAAAAAAGGGCCAACCCGTCAACCAAACGACGGGCGTGGAGAGGAGAAATTGAACCCAGCGACTGATTGAGCCGTTAGCAATGTGCTCCCAGGCAGGGACGAGGTGCGCCATGGCCAACACGAACACCGGCAAGGCCAGAGCACCGCCGATCCAGAAACGCCGGCTCATGTCCCGCAACTCGGCACCTTCCTCTTCCGTCTCGCTCGCGGTCACCACCTTGGGCTCAAGCGCCATGCCGCAGATGGGACATTCTCCGGGATGATCCTGCTCGATCTGCGGGTGCATGGGGCAGGTGTAGATGGTCTTCCCCGCCAGCGGCACGGCCGGATTGCGCTCCAGCGCCATACCGCACTTCGGACAATCACCTGGCTTGTCCGACTCGACCCCTTCGCACATCGGACAGTAGTAGGCTGCTCCCGCGGGGGGCCTTCGATCATGATGATGCTCGTGATCATGCTGCGAGCAGCCCTCATGGTCGTGCATCGGGCCGTCTTCGCGCGAATGAGCGCCGCGAGATTTCATGGTCTGAGCCTGACCTGACTTGGAATCCTTTGGAGAATGGTTGTGCATACCTGGCTGACGGAGATTAACCACATTCCTTACACTTTTTCCACCCGGCGACGTTCGCGCGCCTGGCAGGCGCAGCTAAGGCAACTCTCACGGCTGCAAGCGCCGCAGAAGACTTCCAGACGTTCCCGGAGTTGAGCGCGGGCTCGGTGCAGCACCACATCCAATGTCGCCACGGTGATTTCGAGGTGCCGAGCAACGTCGTTCTTTGCCTCTCCCCTCAAATCAATCCGACGGAGCACGTCGGCATAGCGTGGTTTAAGCGTCGGCATCAGACCCTCAAAACAGGCACACATCGCGGCGTCCCAATCTGACGGTGGCGGCACCCGGTCACTCTCCGTCACTCGCAGCTCGGTCCAGAGGCGATCTAACTGGCCTCGGTTCGTTTGCTGCGCCCTGCAGTAGTCCGCTATCGCGTGGCGCAGAATCCGGTAGAACCAAGCAATTACCCGCTCTCCGCGCCGTAGGCTCGATCCTTTTTCCAAGGCGCGAAGCAAACTGTCCTGAAGCAGATCCTCCGCCTCTGTCGCACTTCCCAAGCGGGACACGAGAAAGCGATGAAAGCGGGCGCGTTCGGCGATGAGCATCTGCACGCTTTTCGGGTCCAACGTCACGGGAATCTTCCCCTGCTCTATCCCGGAGGGTTTCCTTGGCTTCCGCTTCTTGGCTGATGACTGCACGTTTCTTTAACGCGCGAAACACCCTAAGCCCCTCAGCTAAAACGAGCTTTTTTCGAGGCGGTTGACTGCGGATGTGGTCGGCAGTGTAAGGAACTGAACTGCGCGCGCCCGTTCATTCCTTTGATCCGAGTCATTCGGCCGAATGCAGAGAACTAACTGCCATCCAACCCCGCTTTCCCCATGCGCCACGTTTTCAGGACGGTCATTTCCTTCTTCGCTATCTCAGCTTTCAGTCGAATCTCGTCCGCACAATCCCCGCATTCATCCAATCATTCGATGCCCGGGATGACAGGGGCGGAGATGCAGATGGATGGCGAAATGGAAATGTCCATGGCGTTGGGTCCAATCCAAGATAGCCAGGAGGCTTCAGGGACAGCCTGGCAACCGGCGGGCACTCCTATGCACGGCATGCACTCGATGGCCGGTGACTGGACCGTAATGACGCACTACAATGTGTTTCTCGCCTATGATCACCAATCGGGTTCCCGGGGGGACGACCAGATCAACTCGATCAATTGGCTGATGTTCATGGCAACCAAGCGAGACGCGGACAATGACCTGACCTTTCGCGGAATGTTTAGCCTGGAACCCGCCACCACAACCAAGAAAGGGTATCCGCTGCTGTTTCAATCCGGCGAAGCCTATAACGGTGAGCCCCTGATCGACCGTCAGCATCCGCACGACTTCTTTATGGAGCTGTCGGCACGCTACCGCAGGCTGATACACCCCGATTCCGTTTTCTCCCTGTATGTGGCGCCCTCCGGTGAACCCGCGCTGGGACCGGCCGCCTTTCCGCATCGGTTGTCTGCGATGGACAATCCCGCCGCCCCCATCAGTCATCATTGGCTCGACTCCACTCATATTTCTTTCGGCGTGATAACCGCGGGCTTCGCGCAGAAGACGTGGCAACTCGAAGGCTCCTGGTTCAACGGCCGAGAACCAGATGACGATCGCTGGGACATCGAGAAGCCAAAACTCGATTCTTACTCGGGTCGGTTCACTTGGAATCCGACGCCGGAATGGAGTGCCCAGATTTCGCACGGCTACCTCAAGAGCCCCGAGGAACTTCATCCTGATGAGAGCGTTCGTCGGACCACAGCCTCCGTAATGCACCTGGCCAAGCTCGCCGGCGGCAATCATGTGGCGACAACGCTTGGGTGGGGTCTCAATGACGGTGATCAATCCTCAAACGCGTTCTTGATTGAGCCGAGCTACATGACGGAGAACTACACCATTTTTGTCCGGGCGGAGTATGTTCAGAAAACCGGCGAAGAATTGGGCCTGCTGCCCGACGAGCGGAAAATCCCCGTCAAGCAACTCACGCTCGGAGCGAGTCGCGAACTCATGAAGAACCGTCCCTATCAATTGGCGCTGGGCGTTTCCGCGACGTATTCGTGGAAGCCCGACGATCTCGACGGAGTCTATGGAAAAAATCCCATTGGCTATTGGATTTTCCTGCGCCTGCGCCCCGCAGCGATGGGCCACTAAAACTCTCTTGGCCGAAGTATGCGAGACCTGCGGCGAGAAATGCGCCCCTCCGGAAACGGATCACTGCCGAAATGCGCGAGGCGTGCAGAAACTGTGCTGACACCTGTCGCGAGATGGCCGGAGTAACCGCAGAATCGAATCCGTGTTGATGGGTAGTCGTCCCACGCCATGCCCGTCTGTTGACGGTGCAGCACTACTTGATGCTGCCACACGTCAGCATGGCTTTGCCGAAATACGGGTTGTTGATCGTTTTTGAGACCTGCACCCAATTGCCTTCGTCGTTGGCGACCATCGGGCAGTGGGCAACGAAATACCCTGGCTTGCCCTCCGCATAGTGAATCGCGCGCTTGCTCAGTGCCTTGAACGCCTCGCGCGCGGTGGCCAACGAATCCGCGGTGGCAATTTTCTTCACCGTAGCGGCGAAGGAGTCCTCGTGTTCCTTTTGCTCGGAGCTCGGCGACTCCTCAGTTGCGATGGCAGCAGCCGCCTTTTTGGTGGCAGCAAGATCGTCGGCCGCAAGGGCGGCACGAACCAATTCGTATTGGGACAGGAAGGCTTTCTGCTCGTCGCTCAGTGGAGCATTTTTGTCGTGTGCCTGCGCGACAGCGCTAAGCAAGGCGGCGAATCCAAGGGCAAGGAGGACGCGAATAGATTTCATGGAGGGATCAGTCATTTGGGTTGGAGGGCTCAGGAAGAGGCATGGCTTTGGACGATCTTCCATTCGCCGTTTGCTTTTGAGAGGCGATTTCGTGGCCGCTCGTCTTCGATGGCTAGTGCTTGTGCCCGGAGTGAGTGTCGCCGTCCTTCTTGGCTGCACCATCGAGAATCTTTAGGTATTTCTCGGGGTCTTCATTGAAGTCCTTCACGCAGTCCTTGCAGCAGAAGATAACCAAGCGGTCGGGCTTCCCCTCAACGCGATAGATGAAATCGACGGGCTTGCCCATGTCGCCACCGAGCTTGTCCTCGGAAACGACGCAGGCTGTGGTCGGATATTCGGCCTTGGCCTTGGCCACCCAGGCGGCGTCCTTTTCGGTCACGGGGACGAGTTGGCCCTTGCTATTGCCTTCGTTGGCGAAGACGGCGCTGGTGAGCGCGATGGCGCCGAAAAGCGCCGCAACGATAGAGATGGTGCGGAGGGATTGCATAGATTTGATTGATGGTTGGAGAGGGTTAAACGTCAGCCGCCCTCCAATCCCTCAACATTTCTGAGCGGTTGTTTGAGCGATTAGAATTCGTAGGTGGCGCTCAGGCCGATCCACGCCCGTGGTCCAGGGCCCTCCATGCGTGGCGACCAGTAGCGGTCCGAATTTGACGCTTCGGAATAGTGTGCGTCTACGGCCAACAAGGTATGCCATGATATCCGATAGGGCAACCTCACGTCGGCCCCCCAGTATCCATACGCGTCGCTGATACCAACCGACCCAGCATCGGGCAGGACATCTTTAGCCTGCACATGCCCAATGTAGACCCGCCCCTGCAGGTAGGTGCCCCAGCGAGGCAGAGCTAGATCATACTGCAGAGAGCCCTCTACCGCTAGGGAGTCGAAGCGAATGTCGTAACCGGATTCGAGAACCCAACGCAACTGCTGCTGAGTTATCCAGGTCATGCGCATATTTGCCTCGAACGAGTGAGCCGCTGCGCCGATCACAGGTGCATCGACATACCAGAAGTGGGTGCCGGAGGCCTGAATCGACAGGTCCTGGGTCACTGACCAAACATAACCGAGGGTGGAATTCAGTTCGTCTGGATCGGTAGAGTCGAAGGGAAGGTTAGACCAAAATTGCCCTCGCCATCCGCGCGCGGCCCCATCCAGCCCCACCTGCCACGCCGCCCCGGAGCGTTCGACTCCGCGATAGACGTAACGGGAGGCGATGCCAGACGACACTCTGACGACCAGGTCATCGCTGTCGGCCGGGAGTTGGCCGCCAAGGGCTACCAAACCGAAGGCGAGCATCGCGCGAACTCGACGGCATAACTCGTGCAGCCGTGGCCAATGCCGCCCCCGTGTGCTATCGAGTGACACGATCATCTGCTTCGGGATGCGCTTCTTCGTGGGCACGCACTTCAATTCGCGTTGTGCCCGCCGGCAATGGATCAAGCGCCACCTCATAGGTGCCGTATCCCGGCCGGCGCCACTGGGGGCGTATCTGTCTCGGCTCGAAATGCTCTACGGTGGAGCGGAGCACCCGGCCGGCCGAATCGTAGAGCGTCACGTCGAGGTGGGTCTGCGTCGTGTCGTCGGCCGCAAGATGCTTCTGCACGTAACCCTTGAGGGTCAATGGCCCTGCCTTCCGCTCCAGCCATATCTTCTCGACCTCCACCACTGGAGATCCGACACGTTCGAGTTTGATGTCGCGCACATCGGTCGGGGCGCGGAACGGGGTGGCACATCCAAAGCAGCAGGGGAAATGATAGGCCGGCGGTGGATTTCATAGCGTGGGCTTTGGAGTGCCGAACCTCACTTGAACGCGCCATCGTAGTCCGTTCCCTCTGATATTTCTACTTGGGCATGTCTCTGGCTTCTGAGACGCCTGATACGGCGCCAGACGGCGGCCTGAAATTCCGGGTCGCGCGGCGGCGACACCGCCCAAGACCGCAGCAATTTCCGCAATGTCTTGATCGTCTTCATGGGCGGCAGTCACCAGCGATCAGCGGTCTTCCACTTCATTTCTTCGAGGAGCTCTTCCACGATCGTCTGGGGGCGTTCACCGCTGGCGAAGCGCTTCGGCGCGCGCTGGAACAGGTCGATGCACAGGGGGCAGCATAGTGGGAAGGCCTTCCCTTCACGGTATAGACGCGCCACTCCGGTTGCTCCGGTAAGATCCTTTCCGCAAACCGCGCATGTTTCATTGAGATCATTCATGGCTCGGGGGCCTCGGGCCGCTCCGCTCTAAGGACGGAGCGGCCCTCGGCGGTTATGGATGCAGGGGGGTGACTGCCTCCAAGGGAGAATCCCGCATCATTTCTTGTCGGGTTTCTTGGCAATGAAGAGACACTCTTCGCCCTTCTCGTTCACGAAGGTGACCTCCTGGGCTACCGGAGGGTCGTTCCGACCTTTCTTGTAGGTAACCTTCACCTGCTTCTTGCATGACGGACAAGTCAGAGTCTTGCCTTCCTTGCAGTGGTCCATCGCCTCGGCGGGGCTGGCGATGGTGTTTTCCGTCACGGTCTGGCATTGGTTGCAGACGTAGAGCACCTTGTCGCCGGCCTTCAGCTTGGCGAATTCCTCGGCGCTCTTCATGCGTTGCCAATACTCGGGACCGGGACCAGCGATGACCGGAACAGCGGCGCCTGCAATGAGGCCCGCGATGATGAGTAGCTTTGCGATGGTCTTCATGGGTTTGTTGTTTTTGGTAGCGCGTCCCTGCGGACACCGAAAACTCACTGCCGCCGGGCCCGGCGGTGCCGGTTACTTTCGAGATATGACCTTCGTGACATACATACACTCATGTCCTTTCTCGTTTACGAAGCGGACTTGTGCCGGATGCGACGCGTCGGCGGGAGGGTCGATGACGACGTGCATCTTGTCCTTGCAGCCAGGGCAGTCGATCACAGCGCCGGCCTTGAAACGTTCAGTCACGTCCGCCGCGCTGGCCAGGGTCACCTCCCGCCGAGAGTCGCACTGACGGCAGCGGTAAAGAATCCGATCCCCGGCGGAGAGCTGCGCGAACTGATCCTGCGAGCGAAGCGCGTCGCCCATCACGCTGCGCGAATACATTACCGAAAGCCCCGTGCCCACCGCAAGCAGGCCGACAATGGCGAAGAATGCGGTGGTTGGTTTCATGTGCGACAGGGCTGTCGTTGCGGTCAGGTGCTCACGACTGCGGGCTCTGTTGCCGGCGGCGGCTCGGGTGGTGTGCTCTTCGACAGGGACCGCACGCGCCAGAGATAGAAAATCGCTGGATACACGAGCAGTTCCATCAGCGTGGAGGTCACCACGCCGCCGACCATTGGAAGCGCAATTCGCTTCATGGTGTCAGCACCGGTTCCGTGACTCCATAGGATCGGCAGTAGGCCGGCGATGATGACCGCAGCGGTCATTGCCTTGGGGCGGACCCGTTTCACCGCTCCATGATAGATGGCATCTCGCAGGTCAGTCGGAGTGAGTAAACGACCGCTCTTCTTCCATTCGTCGTAGGCGAGATCGAGATAGAGAAGCATGACGACGCCGGTTTCGGCATCCAACCCGGCCAATGCGATAATACCCACCCAAACCGCCACGCTGAGGTTGTAGCCCGTCAGGTGCAGCGCCCAGAAAGCACCAACCAGTGAGAACGGCACGGCCAGCAACACGATGGATGTTTTGATCCACGATTTGGTGTTGAGGTAGATAATGAAGATGATGATCGCCAGCGTGAGGGGCACGACGATCTGGAGGCGGGCCTTGGCGCGCTGCATGTATTCATACTGGCCGCTCCAGAAGATGCTGTAGCCGTTGGGCACCTTGATCTCGCCGCGCTGGATGGCGTCGTTCACCTCCTGCTGCGCTCCGCGAACGTAGTTGCCGATGTCAACACCCTGCACGTCCACGTAGATCCAGGCGTTGGGGACTCCCGCCTCGCTTTTTACGCCCATCGGGGCGGCTACCACTCGGACTTTTGCGAGCTGGCTCAGTGGCACCTGGGCCGCGGGCGCAGCGCTCGTGCTACCCATTTCGGAACCGCCGGCGGTCCGCACGGGTATCAGGATTTCGCGTAGGGCTTCGAGGTTTTCACGGTAGTCGCGTTCATAGCGCAGAATCACGCCATAGCGCTCGAGGCCCTCGACGGTGGTCGTAAGCGGCATGCCACCAAGCGCAACTTGCAGGACCTCCTGCACCTCACCAACCGTGAGGCCGTAGCGCGCGATAGCGTCGCGGTCGATGTCGAACTCGACATAGTTGCCGCCCATCACGCGCTCGGCGAACACGCTGCCGGTGCCGGGAGCGCGTCGCACGGCGACTTCAATCTCACTCGCGATGCGCTCGAGTTCCGGCAAGTCGGGGCCGGCAACCTTTATTCCGACTGGTGTCTTGATACCGGTGGCCAGCATGTCGATGCGGGTCTTGATCGGCATCGTCCATGCGTTCGTCAGGCCGGGAATCTGCACTGCGCTGTTCAACGCTGTCGTCAGTTCTTCTATGGTGCGCCGTCGGTGGGCGACCACCTTCCCGGTGTCATCCATAATATCGACCTCCGGCCATTCCTCCTCGGGTTTGAGCATGATGGTCGTTTCGATCATGTCCATGGGCGCAGGATCGGTGGCCGATTCGGCGCGCCCAATCTTGCCAAACACGTGGTGGACCTCCGCGAAGGATTTGATGATCTGGTCGGTCTGCTGGACGAGTTCGCGAGCCTTCGTGGGCGAGATCCCCGGGAAAGTCGTCGGCATGTAGAGCAGGTCGCCCTCGTAGAGCGGGGGCATGAACTCCGAGCCGAGATTCTGGTAAGGGAAGAACTTGCCGAACTTTAGCGCCATCTCCCTGGCACCGCCCTCTGGCAGCACTCGGGTCACTATCGCATTCCAGGGAAAGAATACCCAACCCACAATCACGGCGGCGGCGATGATCACCGTCCACCGAAACTTGATCATGAGATCGAGAACCGGGTGATACAGCCAGATCAGGAAGCGGTTTACCGGGTTCTTCTCCTCCTGCGGGATCTTGCCCCGAATAAAGAAACCCATCAGCACGGGCGCGAGGGTGATGGAAAGAATCGCCGCCGCTGCCATCGAATAGGTCTTGGTGAACGCCAAGGGCTTGAACATCCGACCCTCCTGGGCCTGCAGGGTGAAGACGGGCAGGAACGACACTGTGATCACCAGCAGCGAATAGAACAGCGTCGGTCCTACTTCCACCGATGCGTCTCGAATGATGTCCCAGTGCGGCTTCTTTCCACCATCGTGCTCGAGATGCTTGTGTGCGTTCTCGATCATGATAATCACTGCATCTACCATCGCGCCGATGGCGATCGCGATGCCTCCCAGTGACATGATGTTCGCACTAAGGCCCTGACCGAACATTATCGAAATCGACGCCAGCACTGCGATCGGGAGAATGATGATCGCCACGAACGAGCTGCGCAGGTGCATGAGGAAGAGCAGGCAGACAAGCGCTACAACCAGGCTTTCCTCGATTAGCTTCACCTGCAGCGTGCGGACGGCACGGTCGATGAGCAGCGTTCGGTCATACGCGATCGAGTAAGTCACCCCGGCCGGCAGGCTTTTCATGGCTTGGTCGAGCCGCGCCTTCACGGCTTGGATGACCTGTCGCGTGTCCACGCCATAGCGGACCACAACCACGCCACCCACGGTTTCGCCCTCGCCATTCAACTCAGCCACACCCCGGCGCATGTCCGGACCGAGATTTACGTTGGCGACCTCGCCCAGCAGGATCGGCGTCCCGCCTGGCCCGACGCCGACAGCAACCTTGCGCAGGTCTTCAACGGAAGAGACATAGCCTTTCACCCGCAGGATGAATTCTTTCTCGGCCATCTCGACCGAGCGTCCGCCCACTTCGCCGTTACTCTTCTGAACAGCCATCGCAACCTGGGCGATCGACAGATTGTAAGCATGCAACCGATGCGGATCGACCGTGACCTGATACTGCTTCACGAAGCCGCCGACCGAAGCGACTTCCGACACGCCTTCCACGCTGGCGAGTTGGTAGCGAAGAAACCAATCCTGCATCGAACGCAGTTGGGCAAGGTCGTGGTTCTTCGAGTTGAGGGAATACATGAATGCCCAACCCACACCCGTGGCGTCCGGCCCAAGCCGCGGTGTCACCCCCGCCGGCAAACTGGCGGATAGGCCACTCAGGTATTCGAGCACCCGGCTCCGCGCCCAGTAAGGATCGGTGCCATCCTCGAAAATCACATAGACGAAAGAGAACCCGTAGAAGGAGTAGCCGCGCACCACCTTTGCCGAGGGCACCGAAAGCATCTTGGTGGTGAGCGGATAGGTCACCTGGTCCTGAACGATCTGTGGCGCCTGCCCCGCCCATTCAGTGTAGATGATCACCTGCGTGTCCGACAGATCGGGGATCGCGTCCAGCGGGATCCTCTGCACCGAGTAAACGCCGCCGAGTATCAACGCAGCGGTGGCGGCGAGAACGAGGAACTTATTCCTCAGGGAGAAATTGATGATGGCTGTGAGCACGGCAATGGTGGGTTGACGGCTTTGGATTACTTCCGGTCGTGCTCGCAGGGTTCGCCGGCTGCCATCGCGGCGGCGGACATGCCACAGCCACCACAGCCCACGGCCGCGGTCTTTTCAGAGCGCACATAGGCGAGCACGGCGGCGGCATCGCCAATCGGAGGATGCCCCGGGGGCAGGCTTGCGGTGAGTCCGACCGCATCAAGTGGCGGCGCGGTGCGAGAAGTGTGAGGCTGCTCAGGAGCGATTTCCTCTCCGCAGTTCAACATCTTGGACCCGTAGAACGGATTCCGGAGCTCTGCGTCCCGTTGGAGCCAGCGTGCCTTGGCCATGGAGCACTCGAAGGCATGCAGTCCAGTAACCTGCCCATTCTTGAGGACCGTGTTCGTAACGGCCGTGCTGATCGGAGCAAATCCGGCGCGAGCCATGGCGAGATCGTCGGGGACGACGGTCTTTTCCAAGAGACCTCCGAACGCTCCGTGGACAGCGTGAGGCTCCGCGGCCAGGTAGGCCGACAGGGCATTGCGAAGTGCCGGGAGCTTCTCCTTGTAGCCGTCGAGATTGTCGCCCGCGAGGGGGACCGCCGCGTCCGCCGCCGCCAAAGCCAACGTCCGTAACTCTGTGCTCACGGCGCCATGCACGACGCCCGTGTCCTTGCGCATGTCGGTTGCGCCGCTCGACGCCGGCTTCGCCCCCTGCGGTTGCAGCATTTTCTGGATCGCTTCCCGCAGCTGGCTCTCGGAGTCCAAGAGGAATTGTCCCGAGGTTACCACGCGATCCCCGGCCGAGAGGCCACTGAGAACTTCATAGAAGCCGCCTTCGCTGCGAACACCCAACTCGACTTCTCGGGGATCAAAGAAGCCCCCCTCCAGTGCGACAAAGACCGTGTTCCGCTCGCCACTGCGCAGCACGGCCATGTCCGGCACCAGAACAGCATCGGGGTTCAACTCGGACGAAAAAGACACTTCGACAAACATGCCCGGACGAAGGAAGCCGTCGGGATTTGCGAGCACTATGCGCGCGGTTGCCGCTCGCGTCTGCTCCTCAACCCGCGGCAGAATCCGTTCCACCACACCAGAGAATTTACGCTCCGGACCGTAGCTGGAGCGGATCTGGGCGGGCTGCTGCTCGCGGATGAACGGCAAATCCTTTTCGTAGATTTGCGCCTGCACCCAGACCGATGAGAGGTCAGCCAGCCGGTAGATGCGCTCGCCCGGTTTCATCATCTGGCCGGCCACCGCCATCTTTTCGATCACCACCCCATCGCTGGGTGCGCGGAATACGACAGTCCGTTTGGCTTTTCCTGACTCACGAAGCTCGGCGATGAACTCCTCCGGAACGTCGAACAGCTGAAGGCGAGCAAGTGCCGCGAGAGTCAGCACACCGGCTTCAGCACCTTCGGTGCGCAACGCGACCAGGTAGTTGAGCTGCGCGTTGTAGAGCTCCGGGGAATAGATTTCAAAGAGGGGGTCCCCCATCTTAACCGTCGTCCAGGTTGTGTTGACGTGCAACTTCTCCAACCAGCCTTCGTATTTCGTGGTGATGTCGCGCAGGCCTTGTTCGTTGTAGGCCACCGACCCTACCGTGCGCAGTTCCCGGCGCACGGGCCCGCGATTCACCACTTCCGTTCGCAGGTTCATGCGCTGAACGGTGGCAGCGTCGATCTGGATTTGGCCCACGGTTGAGTTGTCCTCGTCCTCATAGACAGGAACCATATCCATACCCATGGAATCCTTGCCTGGCCCAGGCTTCACTTCCCCAGGGGTCATCGAGGATTTGTAGTATTTGATCTTTCGCTCTGCATTGGCGGAAGGACGTTGAGTGGAATTAGCCCTGATTGGCGTGAGGTTCATCCCGCATATCGGGCAGTTGCCTGGCTCCTTCTTGATGACCTGCGGGTGCATGCCGCAGGTGTATAGTTGCTCTGAGGCCCCGAGACCGGCGCCGAGAACCAGCGCGAGCACGAGTAACGTGAAAATGCGCACAGATTTCATGTGAGGAGTAATCAGGATTTGGGTGAAATGGGGCTATCGGTCGGAGCAATGTCAGCGGTCATCAACAGGAGGTTTGTCACGGCGATCTCGCGCTCTCGCAGGGCCGAAAGCCGCTCGATCCGCATGTTCACCACCATGAGCTTATATTCGGGTATCATGGACGCCCCTCCCATACCCGACTGGTAGGCCGCTTCCGCGCTTGCTGACATTCGTTCATACCCGGGCACTGCCGTCTGCTCGATGTAGCGAATCATCTGATCGGCCTCGCGCACCATGTAGAGCATCTGCGCCAGTTCCGCGGCCAGATTGATTTCCTCCGCACTGACTCGGGCCTGGCTGGCGTCACGACGCGCTTCAGCGGCTGCAATGTTGGCCTCGATCTTCTCCCGCCAGATCGGCAGGGTCATAGTGGCAGTTGGCCTGACCATCAAGGGATTCGCCTTCAAATCAACCATTGCCCCGACCGTGAAATCCGGGGTCTTGGCCTTTTGCGCCACCTCGATACTTGCGACGGCCATGTCCACCATCGCTCGCATTTGTGCCAAGCTGGCGTTCGCTGCGCTCGCCCGGCGCCAAATTTCGTCCTCGGCCGGCAGCACGGTGGCGGTGAGCGGAGCGGCTGGCCAGTTGGGGTCGGGTTCGGCCATTTTCATTCCCATTGCAGATTTGAACCACATGCGCGCAGCTCGTTGGCGGTCTTCCAAAACCGCAACGTCCGAGCGCAACTTCTCAATTTCGTTGGTGATACGAACGGTCTCTGCGAGGCTGCCCATCCCACGGCCGGTCGTGTAGTCTATCTGCGCCAGCTCTTGCGACTGACCAAGCGAGCGCAGCGCAGTTTGGCGCAGACGTAACGCCTCGTCGACAAAGGCCAGTTCGACCCACGCCTTCCGAACATCGGCCGCGGTGCGCAGGACGGTGGCAACGTAATTCCGATAAGCCACCTCGCTAACGGCGGTCATCTCGTTCGCCATAGCCCGGCGCTTACCAGGCGTCATGATGTCGAACATCAATCCGGGCATGAGGGTCATCAGCATGTCCGACACGTCCGCCTCGAACGTCAGTTGCGGATCTGGCAGTGCCCGGGTGGGTGCGATTGCCAATACGCTCGCTTGCCAGTCGCTGTAGGCTGCAAACACCTGAGGATGCCGCAACACCGCATACCTGAGGTAATCAGCGAGCGGGGCATCTTGCGTCGGGAGGGGCCGCTCGGTCGAGTGCAGCACTTGACCGACGCGGGTTGATTCGTCCTTGGCCTGTTTCTCGGCCGATGAGGGAGCAATGGTGCAACCCGAAATGACCACGAGGAGTCCAACCAAGGGCGGCGCGAAGGAGAATGGTTTCATATATGGCGCGAGAAGAAGGCCGCCCGCTGCGTCGGCAACGGGCGGCTGGACCGGGGGCTAGGTGGACAGCTTGGGCATGTTCACTGTAGCCTGAGTCAGGACTTTGTCGGGGTTCCGGTGCAATTTGCGCAGTTGTGCTCGGGACCAATCTTGGTCACCGCGGAGACTGTCATCGGGCCCTTGCCGTTACCAAACGCGTTCTTGGAAACCGTAGTGGTGACCGGGCACATGTGGCAGACGGTCTTCGTGCCTGACTGCACCGCAACCATCGTGCCCTTGCCGTTCGGCAGGGAGGGTTTCATGACCGTCATCGGCACGATTTCGGCGCCGGCGCACAGCTGGGCCGAAGTCGCATCGGACTTTTTCTCCGAGAGAGCCTTGTCGGCTTTCGGCTTACCCTGATCCGCCCAAAACTGGGGACCGGGGCCGGCCACTGCATTGCTGGAAATGAGGGCGGCTAAGATCAGGCCCAAAGATAGGCCTGCGGGTTTGAGAAGTGACGTTGTATTCATGGCTTTGACCAGGTTGAGTTGATCTTGTTGACATGAAGTTATACTTACCGAGGGGCTCCTTTCCCTCAGGCAGTTTTTGCGGTCATCTGCGCAGATATTGCCGCCAGCGCACATCTGGGCGATACTCAAGCTGATGGTAGATTCTTGAGGGAAACTGCGGGTCACATACGTTTAACACACCATGAGCAACGATCTCGACTCTACGTTGGCGGCATACGCCAAACAAAAGCTCCCGGAAATCGCGGGGCCGTCGCGTTCGGATATTTGGGGAGCGATCGAGCGGCGCCGAAGTCAATCGAGTTGGGCCCGTATCGTTTCCACCCTGGACCTTCGCGACCTGTTTTCTGAGCCGCGGATGGCCGTGGCGGCTATCGCCTTTGCGGCAATCGTCGGAATGGTGCCGGCGGCGGTGGTCGGTCGCAGTCAAAACGAGCGACGCCTGGCTCTTCACTCCATTCATTTCGAGGTATTCGCGGTGAGCCAGAATCCGCTCGGTTCGGTCCTCACCCAACCCGGCACAGCAACCCTGGCGTTCCACCAATGAAGAAAGTAGCGCTCTTTCTCTCCGCGATCGCGGCTGTGGCTGCCATCGCATGCTACGTTACAATGCGAATGTCACAACATCGCGCGACTCCTGACGAGATTGCGTCGCACGAATGGCTTCACCGGGAATTGAAGCTCACTGATGCCCAGGAGCAGGCGCTGGTGCCGATTGAAAAGGATTTCGGCGAGAAACAGCGCCGCTTGGCCGAGGCGTTACGCGATGCCAACCGACAGCTCGCTCGCGCGATGGCCGAGGACAAAGCCTATACGCCGCGCGTGGCCACCGCCGTTGAACACGTGCATCATTGTATGGGAGAACTGCAGAAGACATCCATCGAACACGTTTTCGCGATGCGCAGCGTGCTGACCCCGGAGCAAGGTGACAGACTGCTAAGTCTGGCGCAGCAAGCACTGGAGCAGTAACCTACCTCCCGTGGATCCGGACCTGCCGCTCATTGAGGCACTCCAGGCCGGCAACGAATCGGCGCTGAACGAGCTGATCGACCGCCACCGGGAATCACTGCTCTACTTTGCATTCCGGTATCTGCGCGACGAGACCGCTGCACGTGATGTCGTGCAGGAAACCTTCGTGCGGGTCTTCTTCAAGGCAAAGACCTTCAAGCCCCGCGCAACGGTCAAGACCTGGATCTACGCCATCGCCCTCAATCTGGTGCGAGATGAGGGGCGCAAGCTGTCTAAGCGCCAACGCATGGTTTCGTTGGATGCTCCCGGCCCAGAAAACCAGCCGCCATTGGAAGTCGCCGATGGGGAGCCGTTGCCCGACATCCAGGCGGGTCGGCGGGATCGGTTTGCCCTATTGCAGGCTGCGATTGACAAGCTGCCGCATAAGCTAAGATCCGCGCTCATTCTCTTTACCTTGGAGGGAAAATCCCAACGCGAGGCAGCAGACGTTCTCGGCACGACCCCCAAGGCAGTCGAACTTCGCGTCGCTCATGCGCGACAAAGGCTCAAGCAGATCCTCACCGATAGCTATCGCTAAAATGCGGCAGTCACTTCGCCGCCGCTGGTAGCAATCGCTCAATGCGACGCGCGCCGATCTCGGTCCTGTGAATGAGCCGACAACCTCAACCCAACGTGGGCTTGCCTGAGAAGGAACCACAGCATGAGAAGGCCGAAGACGCGAACGTAGCCGATTTCCGGCAATGCTCCAAGGGGGGCGGCCGCCCAGTTCCAAATCCACGAGATGGGCGCCGCCAAGACTGCCAGCCACAGAATGTTGAATACCCAGACTGTCACCGTGCCAGCAGTGAGGATCGAGGCGAACTCTCCAACGCCAATAAAATGTCTCTCAATCAAGGATGGTGTCTTCATGTCCTCTATTATACCGACCAATTTTAGGTTTTTGCCGGTCGATCGCTATCAGGGGCTGTTTCTCGGGTATGCCTGCGAGCAGCCGGTCGATCTTGGGATCAAGTAGTGATCGGAGGATCTCGCGAAGTTCGGGATCCATCGCTCTGAAACGGTCCGGCATATCGAGAACGTCGATTGGAGGGAGTTGCAGTGCTTCAACCTGGAGACACAGTAGCTGCGCTCGGCGGGCTTCCGATCAAAATTCACAGACGGAACTACCGCCGGAGTTGCGAGCCTCTTGCACGGAGCACCGCAAGCACCGCTTTTCGACGCGCTCGGTAACGGAGTAACCATCGGTCCCAGGAGCGGTCGCGTGGCCAGAGTAGCCCATGGCGCCTCATCGCGGAATACGCCGGCGCGAACCAATGACAGAAATACCCCGTGGCTCGCCTGATGTTTTCAACCTTCCGTGCCGTGAGCTGAAGTTCCACGATCATCTGCTCCACCGAACAGGAGTTACCCCTCTTCAACTCGCGTTCCAGCGCCTGGAAATCAGCAACGAACATCTGTAGTCTATCGTTTCTCGTTCTCATTGTCGTCGTGGCTAGTGTGGGCGACGCACCAGGTATGACTTGCCACCCGGCAGTAGTCGCAGCCAACCACGCTTAGCTTCTCGGTAGAATCGACCGATGATTCCGTGCCCATTCCTGCGAGGATGTAGCAGCGCGAAGTCTCCCGACCGAAGGCGAAAGTCGCGGGTTAGAGCTACTGGGAATCGCAACATTGCATCACCGCCGCGTGACCTCCTGATCGTTACAGTGCCGTAGGATTTGTTCATTCTCCTCTTACTACCGACAATGTCGCCAGATTATCCGCAGCCCCAGTCGTTCGGCATTTAGTGCTCAGAGCTACCCGGCACCGCATGCAGCTCAATCAGGATCAGGTTGTCACGTCTCATCCCCTCCATTCTTGTAAATCCCATGTCCAGCGCCGCCTTCTTCTTCGGTTCGGGAATCTCTCTGGCCTCAGGCGCTCCATCCGTGGGCAAGATCACCGATGATTTACTCGGCAAGGAATGGATCGCCCATACGGATGGTCGGTTCATGCTTCGTCCTCTAAGTTACGAGGGCGAACCTCGTGATGCCGTGCGCGCCCAGCAATTCCTGCGGCGCATCAAGGCCAAAATCGAGCCGCGCCTGCTGGCTCGCGAGCGACGGAACCCTCACTACGAGGACCTCTTCTCATCGGTCCGCCAGATTGTGCAGGACGAGATGCTCGAAATCCCCAACCCGCTCATCGCGGATTTCACGGAGTCCCTCCGCGCAGAGACGGTGGAGCTACACGACGCGCAACATCCGCACATCGACGACAACCGCTTCGCGTCCCTGGCGGACCGCGCATCCATCCTGATTCAATGGGCGGTGGCGCATGGAATTAGCGCGGCCAAGGCCCCTCAAGGCATGAATCTCATCAGCGAGCTGGCCCGCTTCGTTAGGAACTTGGACATTTTTTCGCTGAATCACGATCTACTGATCGAGGCGCAGCTCGACCGCGACGGTGTGCCCTTTTTCGATGGTTTCGGCAACCGCAACGGCGATGCCCTGATCTTCGACAGCAACTGGCCGATCGACGCGGCGGTGCGGCTCTACAAGCTGCACGGTTCGGTGAACTGGTATCGGTTCCAGTTCGCGGAGTGGACCCAATACGCGAAGATACACCGCGACGTGAACCATGCTCGCGATCGGGACGGCAACCTGCTGAATCTGATGGAACCCACTCCGATGTTCCTCAGTGGCAATATGGTCAAGGAGCAGGCGTATGGCTACGGATTGATTGGCGATCATTTTATCCGTTTCCGCGAACGCCTTTCGACGCACCACACGCTTGTCTGCTGCGGTTATGGCTGGGGTGACAAAGGAATCAACATCCGCCTCGACCAGTGGCTGCATGACGCGAAGGAAAACAGGATCGTCATTCTGCACACCGGTGGCGAAGCGGCCGTCGCGTCGGCGCGGTTTTGGATATTTCGGTGGGCCCGGCTGCGTGCGGCCGGTAAGGTCATCGTTATTCCAAAGTGGTTGAGTGATTGCACCCTCGACGAATTGAAACCCTATTTCGTTTCGTAACTGCTGGCTTGCCCCCGCTGAGAAATACGGGGCTGCGGCGCATTCCCCGCCACTCACTACTGTGTTCCTGCTAAGAAGCCTTCAGAATACCGTGAGGGGTCATCCGGCGCGCATGCTCATCGTCTGCCACATCACTCGATCAAAGGTCCATCTGTTCAGGAGTAGCAGATCGGCCGCAAATTCGAGAATGCGCCGCGCTTCAAGATAGCTATGCGCGCCCACTCCGGCCAGCCGCAGCAACTCCTGAGCATGCCGATCTACTGCAATCGCCGGGATACCCAGCAATCGGCAAAGGTAGTCGACCGTCTTGTAGCCCACACCGCGCACGGTCAGCAATGCCACCCGATTTCTTGATGTCGAAATCCATGCGCGCAACTCGCTCAGAGTATCGACGCCCTGGATTCGCAGGAAGCTGACGAGCTCCCGCAAACGCTTAGGCTTTTCAGGGTGCGACCACGCCAATGCAGCTGCGAATGCCTGGGTCCTCATTGCTTGCTTAAGTTCGACCAGTGAGACGACCGTGGGGAATGCGTTAGTTACGGCCTCAACCCGTGGTAAGACGACTGTGCGATAGTTGAGCCCTGCCTGGAAGATCGTATCGACCAAGATCGCGGCAATGTTCCACGAGGCTGGGGCGGGCTGAATCCTAGCGACTGCGCCAATTGTCCAATTGGCAGCGACGTAGTCCGCAACGAGCCGGGCTTTGACCAGAGTGTCCATGTCAGTCGCCCAGCGCAGCGAGTCCCTGCAGTCGGTCAACACAATTGGGGCAGGCCCCGCATGGCACTCGGCTATTCACCTGGCACGAAAACGTTTCGCCAATCGGGGCACCCAAGCGAATGCCGATTCGGGCAACCTGTGCCTTCGACTTGTAGCGGAAGGGCATTTTGACCCTAACCCCGCCAAAGCTCTTCAATAGCTCTGACAGCCTTCCGAAAAATCGGGCGGAGCAGTCGATTTCCTCCGCATGGTTGGAGTTTATGAAAGCAGTATAGACCGTGCCTCCCCCTACCGACTGGACGCGGGCAGCCGCGATGCTCAGAAGCAAGATGTTCCTGTAAGGAAGATAGAGATCGTCCTTTGTGATGCTTTCTTCCCAGAGATTCGTTTCCCGAATCAGGCGCGACTGGGAACCGGCGTAGATCGCGGACACGTCAACGATCTCAAGTTTCTTCAGGATGCGCTTGGGCAGAACTTGGCGAAGCGTTGCCAGTTCTGTCGTCGCGCAATGCTGACCATAATTGACGAACAGAGGGTAGAACTGGACGCCCCTGTCCACCATCCAATACGCCAAGGTAGTCGAATCGAGGCCCCCAGAGGCGAGGAGAACAGATACTTTACTCATGTGCGTGCAGTTAGACGAGCCACCTCATCGAAGGTGGCGGTGACAATTGCGTCCAGCGAATCGGTCACCAAGCTCACTCCCTGTGTGAGCATAATGTTACGAGCCCGGTCACTCGGGTCATACACGAACACCTTCATGCCGCGTTCTAGCGCAATGCCGATTTCAATCAGCGTGCCAGGGTCATCGAAAATGAGGACGGCAATCATCAACCTGCATTTCCCGATGAGCGCCATGTCCTCTTCGTAAAGCCTCTGGCGCTCAGCCGGCGACATATCCCCGTGGGCTTGACCATGCTCCTTCACCGGTCGACGCGGACGGAAGTTGTGATACTTGAGACATGAAACCACGGCCTCGATGGCGGTCGTATCCACGTAATCGAAATCCGGTGCTGCGATGTAGATGTTAATCCCGCGTCGACTCTCCCACGGAAGGCGAACGGAAGGAAGCCCGACAATCTCCTCGCTCGAGAGCGTAAGTGTTCGCGAGACAGCCCGCTTAAAGTCCCTCGGATACGTGGTGGCCGCATACTCGCTCGCAATCCAAGACGAGTAGCATAGCGCACTTTCCGCCCCCACCTTCGGTCGCAACACGACAAACGCAGCATCGAAGGCATCTCCAACGCCAACGGAATGGACGATCGCGCGGCGCTGTGAGCCAGTCTCGAAGCATTCGCCTGTTGCAAGATGGCATCGCGATCCACCTCGGTTTTCTTTCAGCACCACACACTCAGCCCGCTGCCCAGCCAGATTCGCAACGCTCCCAGGCAGCCCGCGTCGGAATTTTGGAAACTCAGTGGCCGACGTGGAGAAGAACAGCGTCGAAAGCGGGCGCCCCAACCTGCCCAGCGAGACCAGCGTCGCAGGCCCGTTACCTAGGTCGTAGTGAACGTCCGCATCAACTGCACTCAGCGTCCGTAGCACTTCTCCAAGGTCGAAATCGCCACCGATAATCAGCACCGAGGTCTTTCCAGGCAAGAGCGACCGGAGCGCCTTCGCGTCGAGGGCGTGTTCCACTTCGTCCCTCAGTAAGTGCTCATACCCTTGGGCGCCGGCTTCTTTTGCCTCACCGATCAGCATCACGTTGGGAGCACCAGTCACGTCACCAACCTTCACTGCCTTTCGGACGCCGTGGGCACTCGTGTATTTTCGGACCGCTTGATCAAGATAAGCAGGGCAGAAATACGCGATGTCGTAGCGCACCCCAATTGCCCATAGCGCTCGAGCCGCGTGTATTACCCCGCCCATTCGGAGCTTGGTCTGTTCTGTCGCAGTCGGAAGTGTTACGTCCACGACCACTTCGCCGACAAGGACGATGCGCCGTGTCATTCTGGAGCACCGTCAATTGCAACCTTTGGAATCGGGGTAAGCGTAGACGACCGGATTACACCGCGGTATTTCCACCCCGCCTTGATGCACTGGGCCAATCCGTTGTGCTTTGTCGGAAGGTTGCCGATAACCTCTCCCTTCGCACTCACGGCACATACTCGAGTGCGCAGTTCGATGGACACCTTTACTCCCTTGGCAGGGACCCCGCCGTGGTTTTGAAAGTATTGGGAATGGCCTACATCCTCCAAATCGGCTGAGAACGCCTGATCACATGGGTCGCTACCGCTCGATCCACCTGAAGCTCCACCTCGGCCGCCACTTGAGGGAAGCTGCTTCTTAGGCGCACGTGAATAGTCTGAAAACTTGGATGATCCTGCACTTCCCATGGGATAGATGGCGTTTGAGGTTAGGTGGTGGTCGGAACCATGAGAGCGCTCAACGCACCTCAAGCGTCGCACATGGTGCGATTGGGGCATGATGGCCGGGACCAGGCATAGCCTGCGGGCAGAACGATCTCATGGGGTGTTAGGTCGCGTCCCAGTGGCCCCCGGGATGCGGCGAAGTTTGGGCCGTTGATGAATGCCAGCATCCCTCGTCCACGTCGGCAAGCCAATAGGTTGCACATCCAGATAGGAACATCGCGGCATCCCGCAGAGTCTTCAACGAACCCGTCGTTGCGGCCCGCGGGATCCTCGCCGGCAAGTCACCCGGGGATCGTGCTTATGGGACTATTCCCCGTCTGACTTGCCGTTGGCGATGTCGCGGACCGCCTGGCAGTCGTCAATCGAGGCGTCCGTCGGCATATACTCGATATAGAGGCTGCGGTCGACGATACGCGCCAAGCGCGCGATGCGGCGCAAATACTCGGCAAACACGATATCATCCGGAGGGCACGGGTAGAGTGCGGTGATCGCTTTGCCGACCTCAGGACTGCGGGAGGCAAAGAACTCAACGAGGGCGATGTAGCGAGGATTGCCCATCATTGCTCCGTCGCGGGCAACGAACTGCTCCTGATTGAGATCAAAGCAGAACTGCCAGGCTGAGCGATCGGCATTGGCCAGAAAGAGCGGCATGCGGCCGCGCAGGACACCGTAGATTGCGGCTACGCGTTCCACGCCGTCGACGATGGTCTTGCGATGGGTCGCTTCATCTGCCGCCACGGTGAGCGGTTCGTGCAGGATGAACCCGCCGAGCGGGTAGCCACGGTATAGGGAGTTGAACAGGCTGATGACCTTGTCGTGGGGCCACGCGTTGCGACGCGCGAACTGCGGCAACTGGAATTGATCCCAATCCGCGTAGTGGAGGAGCGATGTTATCGTCATAGGTTTCTAAGGATAACACTGTCGGCGGTGTTTGATGCGCGCCCTCCCCCCTTGCGGCGATCGGCCTACATATCTTGGCGTCGCGGCAACCGATCTTCCCGACGATCAAACGGGCGTTCGGAATGTTATTCTACCGATTCGATGGCAAGCCGTTTGACCGCCGCGATCATCCTGTCACCGCCTTCGCGCAGAGCTCCAAGCGGAGAGCGTCCGTCGAGGCGCGCGGATGGATTAAGGAAAAAAGTCATCGCCGCGAGGCCATCAAAGTTCGGCCGTTCCGCGAGAATGGCCAAGGTTTCCTTAAGACCAGGAAGGGTTCCTCCTTGGGCAGCAAACTGCCAAACCGGATAGTGCAGAACGTTGCTCGCGTCCCGCACCGCGATAATCTGGCCGTTGCTCGCAGCTTCACCGACGGCGTCTTCTGAACACTTGCCTGGGCCGCCAAACAGTATTGCGGCCTCCCTTGCTGTTACCACGCCTCCCTCCCGGCCAAGGAGATGTAAAAACCCGGCCGCCGCGCACACGTCCTTGGGATCAGCGCTCCGTGGTGCGCGTTGCGCAGGGGCCACTGTAACTTGGCTACCTTCGTGGGTAGAGTGATGCTCAACCCTCGGCTCAATCTCGACAACCAGCTCAGGATTGAATCCGGACGTGGTCTCGTGCGGATACCCGCGCGGATTGGCGAGCACTCGCGTTTGACCGAGCGTGTAGTCCGCCGCGACATGGGAGTGACCATGGACCCAAAGCACCGCCCCACTTGTGGCCACAAGATCGTCGAGATTGGAAGCAAAGGCTGGGTTAAGCGGATCGCCAGAGAACCGAGGCGCGATCGAGCGCGCCGAAGGAAGATGATGGGTCACGACGACGATCCGCTGACCGCGACGAGCAGCAAGTTGCTGCTGCAGCCATTCCACTGAATCGGCATACAATCCACGCATATCAGCCGCGCGGAGAGTCCGGCCCCCTGGTGAAGTGCGGATCAGTCGGAAGTCATTCATACATTTCTCCGCGATGAATCCGCCGTTCTTCGGATTCCCATCCAGTGCGAAATCAGTCCAGAGCGTGGCGCCGAGGAAAGTCACTCCACCAAGCTCAAGCGCCTGGTTTTCCAGAAGGTGGACGTTGGTGCCAGTGGCGGACGCGCGCAGTTCGTCCGTCAAACTCGGCAGAGCATATCCGTAATACTCATGGTTGCCCAACACGTAGACGACTGGGGTGGCCGGGAATGCCTTCCTAAGACACTCAAGCCCTTTGTGTCCCTTGTGGACATCGCCAGCCACGACGACGACATCAGCACTGACTCGCGGCACCTCGAGTGGGGCGAACTCCAAGTGTAAATCGCTAAGGATATGCAAGCGCATGGGAAAGTTGGTAAGCGGTTAGACGTGCCAAGGTCGCAACGAGGCTATTTCCGATGACGACGAGCAGGCCTTCGCAATGGTGGAAGGGCGGCGAGTGAAACCTGCGACGCCTTTCCTTGAACGAACGCAAGGCTCGCCGCGCGCAGTTTCTGCTTCCAACCCTCGAAGGGGACGACCGCCATCCATCGTCCTCGATACGGAAAAAAGATTACCGTATCGCGCAGCCGGCAGTAGTGCAGAGCACGATGGAGATATCGACGCATCTCAGCGTAGCGAACAATCCAAGGCGTAGTGGTCATGTTGGGGGATGCCATCCCTCATAATACCGACTATATCGCCGATTTATCCGCTTCCCACTGGCAAGAGGCGGCCGGCGCGATTGCGTTCGGCTCCGCCGAAGAGAAGACAGCAGAAAGGCCCTCTGGCAGCGCCGGACCACGCACGGAAGATTAGGTCTACCCTCGCCGGACAGAGGATGGATGGCGGAGCTGTGCGCCGGTGAACAGAAGTAGCCTGCGGGCCCCACCGAGGGAAATCACGTAGTCAAGGATTGCAGGCCCCCTCACGACATCTCAGTTTTTGTGAAACGCTGTGCCGGGCCAGTCGCAGCGTAACGCGCCAATCTATGAGTTCATACGCTCGGCAGGAGCGCGCCGTCCGGCGCCTCGCAAGGGAACTTGCGCAACAACAGAAAGAGAAAGCCAAGCTGGATGAGCAGGCTCGGGCACGGCTCGAGGTCCAGTCCTATGAAAACCGTATCGACCAATTGATTTCGCTCCATCGCGAAGCCGGTCCGTCGTGGGATTGGGGCCGAGTCGCCTGCTCGTTGCCACCCCTGCCGCCGCAGAAGCGCGGAAGGAACGAGTTCAAGGTGCGTCAGGCCTATGCCATCCGATCGAAGGAGGAGCAGGCGGGTTTTGAAGCCGACCTCGAAGTAGCACTCGCAGCCGACAACGAGGCATATCGCATCTCGCTCCATGCACATGGGCTGCGCATGGCCGAGTGGGAAAAACAAATAGCCCTTGCAGGGCGGATATGTCGTCGCGACATATCGGGCTACCAAGAGGCCATTGAACAGCTAAGTCCTTTGGCTGAACTCGCCGAAATTGGCAGCGACATCGCGTTCGCGATCCAATCGCCCTACTTGTTGAAGTGCGTCCTGTCTACCAACGGGCAATCCGTAGTTCCCAGCGAAACCAAGTCTCTCACCTCGACCGGAAAGCTCTCGGAAAAAGCCACACCCCGCAGCCGATTCCACGAGATATACCAAGACTACGTTTGCGGCTCCGTATTGCGCGTGATGAGGGAGATTTTCGCGCTACTACCGGTAGAACATGTTCTCGTCACAGCTGTGGCCCCGGTATTCGATTCCGGGACTGGTGTGACTTCCGAGCAACCGGTCCTTTCCGTAATAGCCAGTCGCCAAGACCTCTCGCCGGTGGATTGGGACCACGTAGATCCTTCCGATGCCGTCGATCGCCTGATCCATAGAGGCGATTTTAAAGCGTCACGGAAGTCGGGTGCATTCGTGCCGATCGAACCGCTGCGAGCCGAATCAGTTGCCCCCGCTCCGGGCCAGCACGGAAGCCTCGCGCCGCTGCTCGCCCGCGCCGTTGTGCTCCAAACAGACCTTCAGTCGGAAATTTCTGCACTGCCCTCGCCATGAGTCCCTTCCAAATCGTAGCCCTCGCAATCGGTATCTCCTACCTAGTCCTGGTCCTGCTGATCGTTCACTTTCGCCGAAAATCGCAGAAGTTGGCCGGCGAGGCCTCTGTGGCACGTGCCGCCGCAGAGAAGGGCCTCAAAGAGGCCCAGGCCTTGGTTGAACGTCAGCTAGGCGCGCTCGCCGGTGAGGAAACCCGAATCAAAGAGTATTACGAGGCCGAGGCGGTGAAGGCAATTGCTCGTTCTGACCAACAGCTCGCTGCCGCCCTAGGTGACCTCGAGGCGCTTCGGAAATACTCCTCACTGCCCACCGCCGAGAAGGAGACGAGCGAAATGCTCGCCGCCGCTATCAAGGCCGCCGAGGCTCTCCGGGCGGACGCACAGCTTCTCTTAGAGAGAGCAAAGGACGCTGCCGTCCAGCAACAAACCGAGGCCAAGGAAGCCGCGCAACTTCTGCACACCCAGGCCGAGCAGCATCTCAAGCATACCCACCGCGAAGCGCTCAAGATCCTGGCCGAGGCTGAAAGGAAGGCCCGCGAGACCGCCGGTGAGGCATTTGAGTCGCTTCGCGACAAGCAGGCCCTGGAGCAGGCGATCAAAGCCATCGAGAACCTTATCGAGGGCTACGGAGACAAGTATGTTGTTCCAACCGCCAGCTTCGTGGATGAATTGGCGGAGTTCTATGGGCATACGGACGCCGGCCGCATGCTTGCCTCGGCCCGGGCTCGTTCCCGCCAAATGGTCGAATCCCGCGAGGCGGCCGATTGCGAATACGCCGAAGCCAACCGCCGCGAGACGGCGATTCGATTTGTGGTGGATGCGTTCAATGGTCGGGTCGACGCTTTGCTCACGGAGGCCGAACACGAAAACATCGGCACGCTGGAGCAGCGCATTCGCGACGCCTTCAATCTCGTGAACCTCAATGGCCGTGCTTTCCGCGAAGCCCGCATTCTGCCCGCCTATCTCGACGCCCGCCTCGAAGAATTGAAATGGACGATTGCGGCGTTCGAGCTGCGCGAGCGTGAACGCGAGGAGCAACGTAGGCTGAAAGAGCAAATCCGAGAGGAGGAAAAGGCCCGCAGGGAATACGAGCGCGCTGCCCGCGAAGCCGCCGACGAGGAAGAACGTCTCAAAAAGGCAATGGCCCGGGCCCAGGAGCAAGTCCAACAAGCCACCGCGCAAGAGCGGGCGGAATACGAAGCGAAGCTGGCCGCCCTGCAGCAGCAGCTCGTCGCTGCTGAGGAAAAAAATCAAAGGGCCCTTTCGATGGCCCAGCAGACCAGGAAGGGTAACGTCTACATCATCTCCAATCTCGGCTCCTTTGGCGAAGAGGTCTTCAAGATTGGCATGACTCGTCGGTTGGACCCGATGGATCGCATCTGGGAATTGAGTGACGCCTCTGTCCCCTTCGATTTCGACGTTCACTGCCTCATCGCCTGCGATGATGCGCCCGCATTGGAGGCCACTCTCCACGCGGCCTTCGAGGAGTTCCGGATCAACAAGGTTAACTATCGCAAGGAGTTCTTCCGGGTTCCCCTCGACCGGGTCCGCGCCCTGATCACTGAGCGTGGTATTGAAGCGAAGTTCACCTTGATCGCAGAAGCCCGTGAATACCGGGAGACCCTGAGCCTCGACAAATTGAGCTCGGCGGAACGGGCGGCGCGCCTGGCGCAACGGGAAACGGAATCCGCAATCCGCCTTACGTGAGGACGCTGTCCGCCTGCGCTAGAGCCGTCGGAGAATTTGCCATCCCACCGAGGTGTCGTGGCGAAATCCAAAACGCCTTAGACAGAGGGGCGCATCAATCGAGAAGGTGATCTCACCGGCGCAAAGAAGCGTGATAGCGGGCCGTCTCTTCGGCTCCTCTAGGCATCAGTGCTCTCCAATAGCGGCGAACAGGGGTGTGTCGATTGAGACAGACCTAGATACGCAAGGGTATAGAGAAGCATGGCTCGCCGAACTCGAATCTGCCCCACTCCGTTTTCCATCGCGAAGTCCCGTTCAACGGCCTGCCGCTGCACCTTTGAGAGGCTTGTCCTAGCGCGAAAACGGACCGTAACGTGCTGCAGCCATTCGTGGTCCGCAGGCCGTTTCCCCGCAGGCTTGATGGCGCGAATGCGTTCGATGCGCCCAAAAACAAAATCTTTGTAGGCATTGTCCCGGTGGCACCACGCACGCACGTGCCATCGGTAGCCGTCGTGGGCGAAAGCACTCGGGCTTATCCAGCGCCAGTCAACTGTGCCGGAATTGATGGAGTAGTAGCGGATCTCGACGGCATCATGGGCCAATTTGGCCGCAACCAACTGCCGAACGATTGCGGTGGGTTCTGTGCGCAATGGCAGGTCGATGCGGATAACTCCCTCCACCTGCTCTCCTTGGACCTCGGAGATGACGCTCAATGCTTCGTTGAAATTACCCTTGGAAAGGACCGGGCGCATACCCGGGGTGCCGAAGTAGCGCTTCATGCTCGAATCGTAGTTGAGCGCGACTGGATTGATCCGGTTGTAAGCTGCCAAGTCGGCGGAGGCTTGGGGTGTCGATATCCCGAACTTGGTCGTCAAGTCCTGGCGACGAACCCATCCCCGCCAAAACGCGAGCAACTCCACTTGGAGGAGTCGTTCCCGGGCGGGCCATTTCTTCGGATCGGTGCGGTTGCCCATGGCGTGAAGGTTAAAGCGATCCAGGGTGGAGCTTGGATAGGTGCGTCCAGCCAAACGCCTCCTGCGCCACGCGGCAGTTGGTGGCAAACGCGTCGTTCGCGGCCGCAATGGTGGCCGCGTCATCAAGCCACGGCACAGCGGTCGCCCAATCGGGAGCCAGGCCCTTCGTGTCATGGCGGAGTGGCTGTTGGGCAAGGAACCGGTAGCCTGCCCGTAGCGGCAGCAGTTGCCGTCCATGCTTCTGCAAGTCCTGCGCCAGACGGTAGGCGATGCAGACGCCCGCTTGGTCGAAGTCGCCGAAATACTCCAGCGCGGTATCTTGCGGCCAACTCTCCAGCAGAAACGGGGTGACCTTCCACACCTCTATTCCTCGTCCAAATACGACCGTGTGCCAGGTCGCATTGAGACGATTCCACCGGCTGAAGGAGTCGAACGCAGCCTCGTTCTCGACGATGAGCACCCGGCGGGCGTGGCTGTCGCCGGCGCGATGGACCGGGACGAAGTCAGGAACGTAGCAGTTCAGCGCCTCCGCAGTTAGCCCGGCACCAAGAGATCCATCGAGCACCGCCCCCAGGCGTTTCTCGTCACCAAATATCTCATAGGAACGCTCCTTTACTGGAACACGAAGCGGATCGCGGTTGACCACCATGTAATGATTGACCGCGAGGGTGTCAGCGGGATTGGCCAGACGGGGCAAGGTAGCGACAAAAGACATGGCCGGATGCCAGGGGTAAGCGCGGTGGTTGAAGGACTCGGACTCATCCCTTTCGACAGGAAAGGCAACCCATTGTGGCAGGTGCGGCAGCGCCGATCGGTCGAAAAGGGCGCGCCCCTTTGGCAGGGTAAAGGCGCCGGTCCCTTGGGCGGACTCCAGCCACCGGGCCAGTTCCGCGCGCTTGCTGACGGCCGTCGCAAGTTCGGGACGCCACCGGATGAAAACCTTCCAAATCGCCTCCAAGGACACGCGGCTTTGCCCGTTTGCCTCGGTGCGTAGCAGCGCGATGAATTCCTCCACGGGACTCATACCGCCTCCTTCTTGGCGGTCGCAAGGATCGGGGTATTGGCGGCGATCGCCACGCCGGAGACTGCGTTAAACTGCTCCTTATCCAGCTTCACGACGTAGGCGCCGCTGCGCGTCATGCTCGAGTTGCGCAACCGGATGACCTTCGGGAAGGCCCCGAGGGCCTCGATGTCATTGATGCCGGTGCCGCAGATATACTGCACGCCCACGATGTCGGCGATGCGGATCTGCAGGTCGAGGAAGTCCGGCAGGTTCGCCTTGCCCACCGGGTTGTCGAGCAGGAGGAACCCCGAGTCGCTCCGCATGAGATGCACGTCCGCCCCGCGGCGCTTCGCGCGCAGGCGGGCCATGACGCAATACAGGATGATCGCCGTCGTCACCAGTTCGCCGCCGCTGAAGGTGCGCATCGCCAGGATGTCATGGTAGACGTAGCGTAGGTTCGCCTCGGGCTTGAGGATCTCCACCTTGATCGCGCCCTTGGGCTGCGGCCTGCCGGATCCATCGAGGGACCCCATCAGGGCGAGGAGACACTCGAACGCCATGAGATGGCCGGAGGGGATGGCGACGTTGGTGCCGATCCAGTGTTCCAGCAGCCGGCGCAGGAAACTCCGTCGCTCTTCCTCGCGCTTCACGTTTACCGTGAACTTCATGAAGTAGTGGCCAGCCCAGGCCGTGATCTCCGCGGGCATTTCGCTCAGATTCTCTGCGCTGCGCAGGAGGGAGGCCGCGGCAGAACCGCGCCGTTCCATCGCGGCCAGCACAATGTCGCGCTCGGCGTCGATGGCCGCCTGGCTGTGGGCAATCACCTCCATGCGACTGGCGAGGTTGGCAAGGATGTCGGGCAGCTGATGGTCGAACTGCGTGCGAGCCTGGGCCAGGTCGAGCAATCGCACTCGACTCTCCATGCGCGCATTGGCGAATTGGGGGTCATTGAGGACTGCCAGGATCTTACCCCGGTGCAATTCGTCGGCCCGGCGCTCGGCGTCGACGTGCCCCCGCATGTGGGCATCTACATCTTTGCGAATCCGGTCCAGAAAAGCCGGCGCGGTATCGGGCTCGGGTCGGAAGGCCGGGTGCCCCTCGCTCGCGACGTGGCCGCCAGCCCGGTTCTCCAATTCCGTAACCCACGGCTGCAGGGCCTTCGCGACATCCTTGACCGCCATGCTGCGCTCCTTCAGGCGGGCGATCTCCGTGGCCGCGGCCTCCCTTGACTCGCGGGCCCGCTGCTCGATCTCGCGGCAACGAACGGCCGCCCCCTCCGCTTCGGCACGGGTTTTCGGGGCCGGCCATTCCGGGTGCAGGGTGGAGCGCTGGTCGCGCAACAAGGCGTGCAAGTCATCGCGCGCGCGGGTGGCGGCACGGTATTCCGCCTCGGCAAGGGTAAGCACCTGCTTCGCCGACTCGCTGGCCGCCTGCTGTGCCGCCAGGGCGCCGGGAAGGTCGGCGTGCATCTCCCGCGCGGCTTTCACGTCGGCGTCGCGCAACCGCTGCGAAGTCACGTAACTGTGATAGGTGTCGCCGGCGCGGCTGAGTCCCGCCTCCGCCACCTTGATGCCCTCAGGGAGACCGGATTCGCTCAGCTCCTTTTCCAAGGCTTCGTGCTTGATCCGGAATTCAACCTCCAGGTCAATCAGATCGAGGGCGCTTTCCTGCGCAACCCCGCGTCGATAGCTTTCGGGCACGGCATCGCGCCGCATCCGGGCCTGGCTGCGCTCGTTCTGTTGGATGGTCAGGCGGCCGCGATGCTCTTCGTTTGCGTCCTCCAGTCCTTCCAGGTGCGCGGTGATTTCGCGCTGGATCCGCTCCTGCTCCTGGGCGCCGTCTGTCGCCTGCTTTTCCGCGGCGCGCCAACCGTCGATTCGGTTGTGGTAGTCTACGATGTATTTGTCCACCAGCATCACCTTCTGGTGGGCATCGCTGCGCAGGGAGGTAAGGCGCGCAACGTCTTCCTGCATGGCTGCCGCCCGCTCCTCGGAAGACTCCGCCTGCACTTCCGCCGCGCGTGCCGCTGCCCGGTGGCTCACGGCGTTCGCCTCGTGCCGGTCAAGCTCCTCATTGAGCTGCCGCAAGCGTGCTCCAGAATAGGTGGTGGCGTAGGCTTGCAGCCGGTCGCAGATTCGCTCCGCGTCCTTGCGCGCGGCAATGAGTCGATCCTGCTGCTGCTTCGAGGTGTTCACCCTCTCTTGGACCAACTCTCGACTGGTCGCGGCGGCGGCGGCATTATAGTAACCGCGCTCCGCGGGAATGATCACATGACCCACGGCCGCGGGGGTGCTCGCATTGGCGGGAATGCAGATCGACACCGGAACGTCGATCCCCTCCGCACTCACCAGAGGCGTGACCAGTGCAAGTTCCACCGGGTCCTGCAGCATGATGCCCGAGGCAATCGCGGGATTATCCTGGAGCAGCCGTTCCGCCTCGCCCAGTCCGCAGTTGGCCGCAATCCACTCATAACGCGGCAGGGCAGACTTCACGCCCTTGGCGCGGAGTAGCTCCATGACGCGCTCCGTTGTCACCGGGACGGGGAAGATCGGACGATTCGGCGGGGCGTGGCGGGAGAGGATGCGTTCATCGGCCGCCCTACCCACCGCGCCGCTGAGCACCTGTGCAGAGTAGCTGTCGACCTGGGCCTGGATCGCCTGGAGCAGTCCGGGGTTGTGCAGGTCCGCGGCGTTCCCCCCATGCTGCTGGACAAGCCGCTGCCCCCGCAGGTCCGTTTCCTCCATGCTCGCGGTGCGAAGCTGGCCACGCGGAGTTTCCGCCGCCTGGGACTCGCTGGAGGAAGCCTCCGCCTGACGGGATGCTTCTATGCGCTGCAGCTTCGCGGATGCCCGCAACTGGCCGGCGTCAACACGCAGTTGCTCTATCTCCTGCGCGATGCGCTGGACCTCCGCCTGCCAGCGGGCGGAAGCATCCGGCGCGCTTTCTCCCTCTTTCGTCAACCCGGACTCGCGCAGCGCCCGGCGCTCCCGCTCGTAGTTTTTGAGGTTAACATTGATGGTGGCAATCGTGCGCTGGAATTCCTTCAAGCGCTCGCCTGCCTCCACCAGCTTGGCCTTGTCTGCGCGTGCCTGCGCCAAGTTGTCCGTGATGCGCTTATCCAACTCGGCTATGGCGGTGGAGATGGCCGTGACCTTCGCGTCGAGGCGCTGCCAGAGCGTGGCCCCGAGGTTCTCGACTGCTGCGATCTCAGGACGGCGGTCGGCGAGCAGGTCGTCGAGGGCCTGCTTGCGCGTCCGCACCTGGGTGGTCCAGAACTCGAAGTCGACGAGTTTGTCGGCCGCGAGAAGAAGGGCGAGATCCTGTCGGGCAACCGCCTCACCTTGGCGGGCGTTGCGCTGGCCGACTTCGGCCTCCTGATGGCGCAACTGGATGCCGGTCCGCTCATAGCCCTGCTGGTAGCGCGAGTGAGTGTTGATGATGGATTCAGCCTCCTGCTGCTCGCCGGTGGCTTTCTTGATCAGCAAATTGACCTCAGCTAGGTTCTCGTCGCCCTTGGCCAGTGTCGTGCGCACCGAGAAGAGCGCCATGGCGGCCGCGACCCGCACCTCCAGGAGGCGTTTCGCGGCGGCGGCCACCGCCTCGGAGGCCACGCGATACTGCTTGGCCCCGTCGGCGAGCTGCTGGCAAAAGCGAGCCTCCTTTTCCAGCTCGGGCATGCCGAGAATCTTGGAACGGAACTTGTCCACCACGGCCTCTGCCTGGTCGACGCCGGCGGCATCGTCGGGAAGGGCGGTCGGCTCATCCGCCATCTCCAGCAGCTTCTCGATAAACTTGTCCGAGGTCTTGAAGTCGAAAAACTCGCCCAAGCCGCCCTCGTCGGAGTTCATCACAAGGTGGGTTCGATACACCGCGGGGTCGATGCCGATTCCCACCAGGTGGCGTTCCCATTCCGAATAACCCTCTTTTGCCAGATCGAGCTCGGTAAGTTCCACTGCCTTGGGGTGCCGTTTGTTTTCGGCCTTGAGATAGTCAAAGAACGCCTCACGCGTCTTGGCGGGAGTGTCCCCCAGTCCCACCACAGGAAGCGCTTCCAACGTCACCGGCCCGTTGGCGCGGCAGGTGAAGCACAACCGGGAAACATCATCGGCAGCCCGCTTCACCAGCACTTGGCCGACGAGCCAACGGGAGCCATCGGCAAAGATGAACTCGATGATGATGTAGCCCACTTCCCGATCGAACATGTAGTCGCTTAGCTGGGTGGGCTTCTGGTGGAATTTGCCTAGCCACTCGCGCTTCGCCGGAAGGATCACCGAGTAGAACAGCGACAGCAGCGTGGTCTTGCCGCCGCCATTGCGCAGCCACAGCACGGTATGCGCCGGGAGACCGGCGGCACTGCGGAAGTCGAGGGTCAGGGGGTTGAACCGGGCCGAGACATTCCCCATCCCGGCGAAATGGACGCGTCCGAGTTTAGCCATGGGGCACCTCCGGTGCGCGCGCCTGCTGGGCTTGGTCGAAGAGGCTCTTCATCGCCGGCATGGCCTCTCGGACCATGTATCGAACCTGTATCCGGTAGTGCGGTCGGGCGTAGTAAACCGTCGTGTCGGGAGTTGGGGTGTCCTTGGTGAAGAGACCTGCCGCGACGTAGTGCTCGAGTAGGAAGCGGATCATGTAGCCGAGGTTCTTTTGGTCCCCATCCTTGCCGGTGGCGCGGATATGCAGCAGGTGCTCGCAGCCGCGCGCGGTCTTTTCGTCGGGGTGCGGGTCAGCCCGCAGGGTCTGCCGCAACCGTTCGCACGTGTCGGTGGCGAAGCGCGTGAGATCGGTATCGGTAATTCGGTGGCCGAGCGAGATCGTGTCCTCGGCCAGCGCGTCGGCCGAGGGAAAGACATACCCTGCGACCACGAAAAACAGCAACCCGTAGCCCAGCCGTTCATTGACGCTCATCCCGCCACGGAAATCTGCGAGCTTCGGAATGAACGCGCTGCCCGGGGAGAGGGTGGCAATGGGACCGGTGATATCCAGAAAGTAGGCCTCGTCGCGCAGTTCCACCCTCATGGCGTGGGCGACGATTTTAGCCGCTTCGCGCACGTCCGGCCGCGACTTGTAGGCTTGGACGAGGTCGAAGTAGTCACGGTTCTCGCTTGGCCGCATGCGCGGGGTGAGGGCGAACATCACCAGGCGGGTGCCCATGTCGATGGCCTCGGAGGTGAAAGCCTGGCTCATAGCGTCCTCCGCAGTTTGAGGTCGGATCCCGAAAACTCGGAATCTGCGAGCTGGCCGGCTGCCTCGACATGAAACATCCCACCTTCCTCGTAGTTCATAAGTGAGCGCAAGACGACATAGCGCAGGGCCGGCGGAGACAGCCTCTCCTCTCGCCCGCGCGAAAGCACCTCGCTGAGCAGCGTCTCCGGCGGCAGCGATTCAAGAAGCTCTTCAACCGCGGCAATGTCCTGGGGGCTGAAGCGAGTGAGGGGAGTCAGCTCCTCGGTCTGCTCGGTCTCGGTGACCTCACCGCCAACGCGCTGCTGCGGGTCCTGCAACAGGAGCGCCACCAGTTCGACCAAGTCGGGCACGCAGGGGATGGATGCGCCGAGCAGGTGGTGGGTATTCGCCTCGACCCAGCCGAAAACCGCCCGGACATGGGAGCCGAGTGCCGGGTTGAGGACATCCAGCACTGGTTCGCCAATCCCGATGAGTTCGCCAGCCGGGCGAAAGCCCTGGCGCACCTGCTCCTCAAGGAATACCTGGTCGAGCCCGATCACTTCGGTGGCCAAGGCGGTGTAGAAAGCGTCCGTCTTGCGGAATATCTGGTGGATGCGCGCCAGTTGCACCAAGGCCTCTCCCTTGGCTGTATCCATGTGCTCCTCCACTTCCCTGAGGTGCAGCCCCTCCTTCTCCATGCGCTCCTTGATGTGCGCGTTCGCCTCGTTGAGGGTCGGGACGATCTCGGAAGAGTAGTTCACGCTCCGAATGTCCCGGCTGAGCAGGGCCGTGGCGCGCAGCAGGCGCTCCCGGTAGAGAATCGTCACCTTGAGGCTCTCCTCGGCGTTTTGGCCGGCATCGCCGTAGCGGCCCCGTTTCATGTAGTAGTCGTGGGCGCCGTCCTTGGCGGCCTGCTCAACTTCGATGTCGATCTCCAGTGCGGCGAGGTAGAGGTTGATGGCCGGAGGCTCGGCGAAGAAGACCGGCTCGCCCGTGTTGCTTTCCCGCACTCCAACCAGCGTATAGCGCTGGGATATCCAGCGCATCGTTCCCTCCGCGTCCTGCACCTGATACCGGGCGCGAAAGGCCTCGCGTTCGCGTTCGTTGGTAAGAGCGTCCAAGACGTAGCTGGTTATCTTGTCGGCCTCGGAGTCGCTGCACTCGGGACGGGCAGCCAGCAGCGTTGGGCGGACCGCGCGGAAGAGGGTCTCGTAAGAGGCGCCGCGACTGGCCGTCCCCATCTCAACGATAAGGCAGTCCAAAATCACCAGCGCCACACGCCGCAGGTCAAAGGGAGAAAGGTCCAGGCCCTCGTTGCCCTTAACTGCATAACCCTTGCTGTCCTCCAGGGCATAAAAAGGCCTCGCGATCGCCATGTGTTTGGCGCGGCGATTGATCGCATCGCGCTCGAAACTGGAATTGCCCGGAGACGCCATGGGATTGGGTGAGTGCTGTTACCGTAGTATTTGACTACCGATAGTCAATTACTACTGACGTGAAAAATCCACTCGCGACAAGAGACGATCCGGAGAATCTCGCTGCTGACCACTCAGCGATCCCGCGCTTCGCGGCGTGCCGGAAGGCCGACAGTCCCTTTCGGGTCGACAGAGTTAGGGTAAGTCTGTCGGGACGAGTTCAGTCGCCGAGCGGTAAAATCGTAGGCACGACTCCTCCACGGGATTGGCGTGAGTTATTTCGTGAACTCCTTAGAAACGTTATTACCGTCGGCACGAGATTCAATTCCTTACAGGGTGTTCGTATATCGGACGTATCACCGCCAATGGGGACCAGCCGGAGAATTGGGTGGCCTTCCCCGTCCCTGATCCTGATCAGTGTTCACGAGGCCCACCGCTCATGGACCCAACAATTCCCGGTAACCTTTGCCGGTATTGCGGGTTTCATTGTCCGGGTCCGCCACCTCACGGGGTCGCTCCGGCCCGTCACAACACACCCGCATGAATCACTTGGCCCAGGACATCCGTTACGGTGTCCGCACCCTCCTCAAAAGCCCCGGCTTCACCCTCGTCGCCATCGCGACCCTCGCCCTCAGTCTCGGCGCCAACACCGCCATCTTCAGCTTCGTCAACGCCGTCCTGCTCCGGCCCCTGCCCTACGACCAGCCCGACCGCATCGTGCGCGTCCTCGAGGCACCCCCGGGCGGCGGCCGCAACGGCATCTCCACCCTCAACTTCCTCGACTGGCAGAAGGAGAACAAGGTGTTCGACTACATGGCGGCTCGCACCGGCGGCTCCGTGTCGCTCACGGGCATCGATGAGCCGGTGGAACTCCCCGGGGCGCGGGTCTCGGCGCATTACTTCGATGTCTTCGGCGTGCGCGCGGCGCTCGGACGGACCTTCGTCGACGGCGAGGACCAGGACGGCAAGGACCATGTCGCCGTCCTGAGCCACGCCCTCTGGCAAACCCAGTTCGGCGGCGATCCCGGCATCGTCGGCCGCTCCATCCAGTTGAACGGCGAGCCCCACACCGTCGTCGGCGTGCTGGCCAAGGACTCCCCGTTCGGGCGCGGCTACACCCGCATCTGGCGGCCCCTGACCTTCGCCCCGGCCAACATGACCCGCAACTTCCACTGGTTCGGCGCCGTCGCCCGCCTGAAGGCGGGCGTGACGCTCGAGCAGGCCCGCGCCAACATGGACACCATCGGCAAGCGCATCGCACAGGACTTCCCCGACTCCAACAAGGACTGGGGCGTCGGCGTCGATCCCATGGCCGAGACCGTCGTCGGCAAGGAATTGAGCCAGTCGCTCTACGTGCTCCTCGCGGCGGTCGGCATGGTCCTCCTCATCGCCTGCGCCAACCTCGCCAACCTCTCGCTGATGCGCGTCGTGGGCCGCGAACGCGAGATCGCCATCCGTGTCGCACTCGGCGCCGGCCGCTGGGCGCTCGCGCGGCAGTTCCTCACCGAAAGCCTGCTCATCTCACTCGTAGGCGGTGCGCTCGGCCTCGTCCTCGGCCAGCTCGCCATGACCGGGCTCAAGGCCGTCATGCCCACCTACGCCCTGCCGGCCGAGGCCAACGTCACCCTCGACGGCCGGGTGCTGCTGTTCTCGTTCGCGCTGGCCCTGCTCACCGGCCTCGTCGTCGGCCTCTTCCCCGCGGTCCAGGCGGCCCGGCCCAACCTGACCAACTCCCTCAAGCAGGGCGGCCACGGCGGCAGCGCCGGCGCGCACTCCCGCGTGCGCAGCAGCCTCGTCGTCGCCGAGGTCGCGCTGGCCTTCGTGCTCCTCACCGGGGCGGGCCTGCTCATCCGCAGCCTCGACAAGATCGGTCAGGTCGATCCCGGCTTCGACTCTACCAATGTCCTCACCTTCCGGCTCCCGACCTCCGACAAGCGCTTCCCCGACCCCGTCGTGCTCAACTCCCATCTCCGGCAGATCCAGGAGCGCCTCGCGTCCCTGCCGGGCGTGACGAACGTGGCCCTGGGCTCCGCCCTCCCCATGCAGGGCTGGGGCTATGGCATGCCGTTCCAGATCGCCGGCAAGCCGGTGGTCGACCGCTCCAACCGCAAGGCCCTCTTCTTCAAGATGGTCACCCCTTCGTATTTCAGCACCCTGAAAATGCGCCTGCTCCAAGGCCGGCTGCTCGCCGACACGGATCGCCACGGCGCCCCGCCCGTCGCCGTGATCAACCAGACGACGGCGAGGGAATATTTTGGCGGCGTCAACCCGATCGGCCAGCGCATCCTCGTGCAGGAAATCGTGCCCGGCAAAACCCAACTCGGGAACGAGATTCCCTGGGAAGTCGTCGGAGTCGTCGCCGACGAGGCAGTCGGCAGCCTCGACGACAAGCCTGATGACAACCCCGGCATGTATGTGGCCAACGACCAAAGCCCCAACTATTACATGGGGGTCGTCCTCCGCGGCGCGATGGACACCGCCCTCCTGCGCGAGCCCATCAAGAAGGCCGTGCGCGAGATCAGCCCAGATCAGGTGCTCCCGGACATGAAAACGCTCGATGTCATCAAGGCCGAATCGCTCGGTGACAACCGCTTCCGGGTGCTGCTGCTCGCCACCTTCGCCGGTGTGTCGCTCGTGCTCTCCGCCATCGGCATCTACGGTGTCATCTCCTACTCGGTCACGCAGCGCACGCGCGAGATCGGCATCCGCACGGCGCTCGGCGCGAGCCGCGGCGATGTCGTCCGGCTGGTGTTGCGCCACGCCATGGGCCTGTCCGTCCTCGGCCTGCTGCTCGGGGTCGCCGGATCCTTCGGGCTCACCCAGCTCCTGCAGAATCTCCTCTTCGGCATCGGCGACCGCGACCCCGTCACGCTCGTCGCGGTCTTCGTTCTCCTCGGCCTCGTCGCGCTCGGCGCCTGTCTGCTGCCCGCCCGCCGCGCCACCAAGGTCGATCCGATGATTGCGTTGCGGTCGGAGTGAAAACGACTCAAACAGCCCGTAGCTTTTTTTGACTTTGGCGCAGCAGCGCCGGCAGGGACGGACCGCCGGGCCGTCCGCGAATGTCCCTACGGCGCGCCCAGCGGTCGCGCCCTACCTCAAATGGTCCTATCGGGTTGACGCCCCGCTGCAGCGTGGGCAGAGAATTCCCCGCTGTGTTACGCCCGCAAAACATGAGGTCCCGGCCGGCCGGACCCCGCCGTCTGCCCTGATGCCGAACGAGAACGGCACGAAGGCGATCAGCGCGATTCGCGGTTTGATCCGGCGGGGTGAATACCTCGCGGCCTACGATGCGGCGGAGGAAGCCACCGCGCCCGATCTGCTGCCGGTTCTGACCCCGGTCACCCTGGCCGAACTCCGGTACCTGCGCGTGCTGGCGCTGGCGCGCTCTGGCAGCTCGCACCGCGCCATGGCCGAGGCCGCGGCTCTCGCGACCGCCCTGCCGGCCGACCAATTGCCTCCCGCCCTGGCCGAGGACATCGCGGCGCTCTCGGCCCGCATCGCCAAGGACCATGCCTTTCAGGCCGCCCCCGCGGAACGCCCGGAACTGGCCGCCGCCGCCGCCGCCGCCTATGAGGACGTTTACCGGCGCCTCGGCCGCTCGTATGCCGGGGTAAACGCCGCCACGCTGTGGCTGATCGCCGGCCGCCGCACCGAGGCCCACCAACTCGCCCGCGAGGTGCTGGAAATCGTCGCCCGCGAAACCGCCGCGCTCACCGGCCCGACCGACGCCGGCCATTACTGGGCCTGGGTGACGCGCGCCGAGGCCCTGCTCGTGCTCGGCGACAGCGCCGGCGCGATCGCCGCGCTCACGACGGCGGCCGTCGGGGCCCAGGATGATCTCGGTGCCCACGCCACCACCCGCCGCCAGTTCCGGTATTTGTGCAAGGTCCTCGGGATCGAGCCCGGCCCGATCATCGATGTCCTGGCCCAACCCGAGGTGATCCATTACTGCGGGCACATGACGGCGCCGCCCGGCTCGACCGCCCGTTTCCCGCACGAGCAGCAGGCGGCGGTGGCGGAGAAGATCCGGAACATCCTGCGCGCGCGACACGTTGGTTTCGTCTATGGCTCCCTTGCCTGCGGCGCCGACATCATGATCGCCGAGGCCGCGCTGGAACTCGGGGCCGAGCTGCATCTCGTGCTGCCGTTCGACGCCGAGGAATTCATCGGGGTCAGCGTGGAGCGCGGCGGACCGGGCTGGATCGAGCGGTTCCGGGTCTGTTTCGCCGCGGCGACCTCGGTCACGATCGCCAGCGACAGCGCCTACAACGGGGACGACGTGCTGCTGGCCTACGCCACCCGCATCGCCATGGGCCAGGCGATGAACCGGGCCGACAGCATCGACGCCCGCGTGTGGCAGCTGGCGGTGTTTGACGGCGCAGGCGGACCGGAATCGGCCGGCACTGCGCATGACATCCGCCAGTGGGAGCATGCGGGCGGCACGACCGAGATCGTCCCGGTCGAGTCCACCCGCAGCCACACCACCCCGCCCTTCTCCCGGTTTTCCAAGCGGGAGATCCGCACCGTGCTCTTCGGCGACTTCAAGGGCTTCAGCCGGCTGCGGGACGAGCACATCGAGCGGTTCCTTGCCACGGTGATGCAACCCGTGTCCGAGGTGCTCAAGCAGTACGCCGGGCACGTCATGGTGCGCAACACCTGGGGCGACGGGTTGTTCTTGGTGATGACCGACGCCGTGCAGGGCGCGCGCTGCGCCCTGGCGCTGCAGGAACGGCTGCACTCCGTTGACCTCGTCGCGGCGGGGCTGCCCGCCGACATGGGCCTGCGGCTCGGCGGCCACACGGCGCCGGTGATTCCCGTCTATGACCCGGTCGTGCAGGCCCCCACCCTGATGGGCCGCGGACTCACCCGGGCCGCCCGCATCGAGCCGCGCACCCCGGTCGGCGAGGTCTATGTGACCTCCGCCTTCGCCGCGTTGCTGCGGCAGGAACCGGAATGCGACGTGACTTCCGAATACGTGGGACATCTCACCACCGCGAAGAATTTCGAGAACACGGCGATGTACCTGCTGCGCCGCCGCGCCCCGGCCGACCGGCACTGAGCGCCGCGGAGCTTCAATCCCGGCGCCGGCTCAGCGGATTCGGCCGCCGCTGCCCGAGATCGGCCAGCAGTTCCGGGAACGCCTCGCGGATGGGCGACGTGGCGAGAAATTCATCCGCCTGGGTTTTGGCTCCGCGCGTGCGCAACCCGGCATAGACGTGCAGCTCGAATTGCAGGCGAAGCTGCGCTGCGGCCTTTTCCAAGCCGAGCGCGGTGAACAAAAACAGGAGCGACTCGACCGTTGAGTAATTACCCGCCTGCTCCTGCTGGCGCAGCTGGTAGCGGCTGGGCCCGGTCGCAGGCAGCCGGATCAACCGGCCCCACGGCGCGGTGATCTGCGCCATCCGCGCGGCCTCGCGCCAGCTGCCATCCAGCAACAGCACCTGCAGGCCGGCGGGATCGGCATCGGTTGGGAGCGGTTCGCCGCGCGGATGCAAAATCCAAAGCGAGCGGTCCGGGGCCGCGATGCCTTCCCGGACCGGTGGATTGTCGCCGCGGAAAACATGGTGCCGCGAAGCGGGGATCACGCGGTTGATCAGCCGGCCCGTGCTGGTCGGCCGCCAGAATTCGCGGTGATGGATGAGCACGTCCACCTGCAGCGGGCACGTGACGGCCTGAAACCCGGCGCAGATGCACCACCGGGGCGTGAACCGGCACCGGTCGCAGCGCACGGTTTTTTGCAGGATGACGCTTCTCGGCATTGCCTCGAAGCAGGCCGGCCCTCATCGTCCGGGTCAATCCCGACCGGAACCCGCGCCCCTTCGGCCGGTCCCAAACCCCCATGCTCCCCTTTCGCATCATCAAGTCCGGCGTGTTGCTGGCCGGCTTGGTCGCGACCCTCGGCCAGCCGTTGCGGGCGGCCGGCGGCGGTTTCACCGCCACCTTGTCGAACGAGGAAATGACCGCCGCCGGGATCGCGACGCTGTCCGCCGATGAAGTCACCGCCCTCGACCGGCTCGTGGTGGAAGACCTCGACCGCATGCGACTGCTGAATTCCGATCCCCTCACCAGCACTTTCGCCGACCGCCAGACGTCGGCCGAACGCCAGGAAGCGGGCCTGGACCGGCTCACGCCGGAGCAACTGGCCAGGCTTAACTACTTGGTCGCCACCTCGACCGCTTTCCGGCCCTCGCCCCTCCAGCCCCGGGAGCGGCCGCGGCTGAAGGACAACGAGGCCGTCAGCCTCAAGCGCCGGCTGGAGGTGCATGGCGGCATGTCTCTCACCTACGGCTGGGCCGGCGGCGGCCGCAATTACCGGGAAGCCGCGGCGTGGGTCAGCTACTACGACCCGGTCACCGGTATCGGCATCGGTTTCAGCTACTCCCGCTCCAAGGGTGACGGCTTTTACGGCTACTACCCGGATTATTACGGAACGGGCGGTTATTATTACGGCGCATCCGCCACCGCCACCTCGCGGACCTATTTCCCCACAGCCGACCGCCTGAGTGTGAGTGCGGATGCCGGCCGCGGCGGTTTCAACGGCGACGGCGCCAGCCTGCGCGGGTCCTCGGTCAAGGGCCGGCCCGGCGTCGATTTCCGGCGCTGAACTCCCGCGCGGCGGCGCGCTGACCTTGCCGCGGTCGATGGCACGGGAAAAGCTACACCGGGGCCTTCCCCGCCCCATGAAGATCCTTGCCGTCTCCGACCTGCACTTCGGCCTGAAGCAGTTTGACTGGGTCGCGCAGCAGGCGGAGCGCTACGACGTGGTCATCATCGCGGGCGACCTGCTCGACCTCGGCGGACACCTCGACCTCGACTCGCAAATCACGATCGTGGTCAAATATCTCCGGACCATCAGCGCGAAGACGCGGCTGGTGGTCTGCTCCGGCAACCATGACGGCGACGTGAAGAACGACGCCCAGGAATTCATCGCCCGCTGGCTCCAGCGGGTGCGCGCCGCCGGCCTCGTGGTGGACGGCGGCAGTTCCGACCTCGGCGACCTCCGGCTGTCCGTCTGCCCGTGGTGGGACGGACCGGCCACGCGCGGGACGATGCAGCAGTTCCTGCGCACGGAGCGCGCGGCCGCGCCCGGCCAATGGCTTTGGGTGCACCACGCCCCGCCCGACGGCGTGGGTGTCAGCTGGACGGGCAAGGTGCACGCGGGCGATGCGTTCCTCGTGGGCATCATCAACGAACTCGCGCCGGACTTCGTGTTCTCGGGGCACATCCACAATTCCCCGTTCCGCGCCGGCGGGGCCTGGGCCTCCCGCATCGGCAAGACCTGGACCTTCAACGCCGGCCAGCAGCTGGGCGTGCCGCCCGCCTACATCGAGCTCGACCTGGCGAAGCGCTCCGCCCGCTGGGTTTCGCAGGCCGGCGACGAGGAAATTTCGCTCGATGCCCCGGTCGCTGCGGCCCCCGCCTAGTCGCCCGCTTCGCGCCGGGGAATGTTGCGCGGATGCTTGTGCATCAACGCATCGAGCACCTCGTCGATGATGCCCAGGTGGTCGGCCCGGTCCTTGAACTGGTGCTTGATGTCCACCAGGTAGCGGTTGAGCGAGTCGAGGCGGCGCGCGAGGATTTCCGCCATGTGCAGGGCGGCGGTGGGATGCTGCTGGAAGAAGGCGGCGGGATCCGCGACGTGACGGAAGGTGCAGGGCGTGAGGGTGCGCACCGTGGCGGTCGGCTCGACCTTGAGCAGGTAGGCCATGTCGCCAAAAACCGCCCCGGGTTCGTAAACCTCGGCGATCAGGATGTCGTCCTTGAGCACCTCCACCTCGCCCTGCTCGAGCAAATAGATGCCCGCGACGGGCTGGCCCTCCGTGATCAACACGTGGCCGGCGGCATGAGTAACCTGGGGCAGACTCTGGAAGTGGGATAGATCCATGCGGGTATTGGGGGAGGGTGACAGAAGGACCTGAGCAGGTTTCGCGCCGACTGCGGACAGTATGAACGCGGGCGCAAATCATAGACATGTTCCAGCGGTTCGGGCAACTTGCCCGCCATGACCCCACTGCTGCGTTCCGCCCTGCTCGCGTTGCTTTCCCCGGTGCTGGCGTCCGCCGCCAGCTGGACCATCTCGACCTTCGCCGGCACGGGCGTGATGGGCTCCACCGGTGACGGCGGCCCCGCCACCACCGCCACCACCAACGATCCCTACGGCGTCGTCCGCGGTCCCGATGGGGCGATCTGGTACTGTGAACACAACGGCCACCGCATCCGCCGCGTCGCGCCGGACGGCATCATCACCACGGTGGCCGGCACCGGCCAGCGGGGCTACACCGGCGACGGCGGCGCAGCCACGACCGCCACCCTGGACCTGCCGCATGAGATCCGTTTTGACCGTGCGGGCAATCTCTTCATCGCCGACACCGGCAACAACGCGGTCCGGCGCATCGACGCCAAGACCGGCATTATCACCACCATCGCCGGCGGCCGGTCGCTCCGCGGCTATGCGGGCGATGGCGGCCCCGCGAACGCCGCGGCCCTCCGCGGCCCGCACAGCATCCAGTTTGATGCCGCGGACAATCTCTTCATTTGCGACGTGGGCAACCATGTCATCCGCCTCGTCGACGCCAAAACAGGACTGATCCGCACCCTGGCTGGCACCGGCCAGCCCGGCCCGACGCCCGACAACTCACCCATCGCCGGCACGCCGCTGAACAACCCGCGCTCCCTTGACGTGGACCGCGAGGGCAACCTCTGGCTCGTCACCCGTGAGGGCAACCAGGTGTTGAAGTTGGACCTCAAGGCCGGGGTGATCCGTCACATCGCCGGCACGGGCGCGGCCGGCTTCACCGGCAACGGCGGCCCGGCGAAACTCGCCACCCTCAGCGGCCCCAAAGGCATCGCGCTCGATGCGGCCGGCAACGCTTGGCTGGCCGACACCGAGAGCCACACCGTGCGTATGATCGACGCAAAAACCGGCAACATCGAGCTGATCGTCGGTACCGGGACCAAGGGCGACGGCCCCGACGGCGATCCCCTTCATTGCGCCCTGAACCGCCTGCACGGCGTGTTCGTGGATGCGGATGGTTCCGTCTTCATCGGCGACAGCGAGGCGCATCGCATCCGCGTCCTGCGACGGAAATAAGGCCGGCGAGGCCGCGGCGCCCGGCATTTTTTGTGCGGTTGCCTTATCCGCGGGGATATAAAGATGACGCCCCATGCACGAGGATAGCGAACAGCTTCAGCTCTACGCCGAGACCCACTCCGAACCGGCCTTTGCCCAACTCGTGCAACGGCACCTCCCGCTGGTGTATTCGGCGGCTTTGCGCCAGACCGGCGACCCGCATCACGCCGAGGAGGTCGCGCAAACCGTTTTCCTGACCCTGGCGCGCAAGGCCGGCACCCTGCGCGATCATCCCGCGCTGGGCGGCTGGCTTTATACCACGACCTGCTACACAGCCGCCAAGGCCCGCCGCACCGAGCAACGCCGGCGCCGCCGCGAACAGGAGGCCCAGACCATGCAAGACCCGGAAGACACCCCGCCCCCGTCCGCCGACTGGGTGCAACTGCGCCCGGTGCTCGACGAGACCATGCTGCTGCTGAAGGAGGACGACCGCACGGCGGTGCTGCTGCGCTTTTTTGAAAACCGTCCCTACGGCGAAATTGGCGCCCGGCTCGGGCTCAATGAAAATACTGCCCGCATGCGCGTAGACCGGGCGCTGGAAGCGCTGCGTACCGCCCTGGCCCGGCGCGGCATTGTCTCCACCGCCGCGGCGCTCGGCACCCTGCTCTCCGCCCAGACCGCGCTGACCCCGCCCGCCGGGCTTGCGGTTGCCATCTCGGTGGGCGCGGGTTCCGCCGCGACCGGCGGCGTCTTGCTGTTCCTTATGAAACCAACCCTCCTGAAAACCGGCCTGCTGACGACCGTGCTCTGCGCCGGCGGTGCCGGCCTCCTCTGGCAGCATCGGGAAAACACCCGCTTGCGCGACGAGATCCGGCAACTGCAAAGCCAGACGACTGCGACCGCTCCAAGCACGACGGCGGGCCCGGCAAGCACCCCACGCCATGCCGGTGATGAACTCAACCGCTTGCGCGCGCAGATCGCGGAGCTGAGCCGCAACCCGGCCACCTCCTGGCAAAACCGGGCGGACCAGTTGCGGCAACTGCTGGCTCAGTTGCCAGAAATGAACATCCCGGAAATCGCAGCGCTCGCCACCGAGGAAGACTGGCTGGAGGCCGCAAAAAATGAAATGACCACGGAGGGAGACTACCGCCGCGCACTCAGCCGCCTGCGCACCCTGGCTGTGCAACGATTCATCCCTTTCGCAAGTCAGGCGCTCAAGCAATACCTCGACAGCCATGGCGGTGCCTTCCCCACCGACCCGGCACAACTGCAGCCCTACCTGAAGCAACCACTCAACCCCGCCATCTGGCAACGCTACGATGTTCAACCCGCCTCCAACGTGCCAAATTTGGGCATGGGTGGAGATTGGATTATCACCACCAGGCAATTTGTGGACGAAGATTTCGATATGAAATTCGTCATCGGCCCCAACGGCTCGGGTGCCACATCCGCCTTTTCCCCGCGTCAGGATGCCTCATTCGTAGCAGTGCTGAAGGCCTATACTGCGGCTAACTCCGGACAGGACCTCGATGACTTCAACAAGCTCCTGCCCTATGCCACTACCCCGGAGCAACGGCAGGCCGTGCAAAAGGCCATCGACTGGACCCGCAACCGGGCCGACGGCTTCTGAACCGGCTGCCGGACTGTCTGGGTGGGGCGGGCCTCGTGCGTGGCTTGGGACGGATTCAAGGTCAACGGGTAGATCCGCTACCTCAACCCCACCCCGTCATGCATCCTTCGCCCATTGTTCGATTCTTCCTGGCATTCACCTGTCTCGTGCTGACCGCACCCCTCGCGACCGCGGAAGAAGCCGCCATTCCGCTGTTCAACGGCCGCAATCTCGACGGCTGGTCGGTGTTCACGCCCGACAAGGACCCGGCCGCGACCGGGAATCTATTCCAAGTCACCGACGGCGTCATTCACGCCTACCCTGCTGCCACCGGCGGTTCGCGGCAGCCGATGGGCTACCTCGTCACCACCGCCGAATACGCCAACTACCGGCTTTCCCTCGAATACAAGTGGGGGGCGAAGAAATTCATCCCGCGCGCCGAGCCCGACGTGGCCCGCGACTCCGGCCTGTGCTTCCACGTCCAGCCACCCGACATGGTCTGGCCGGTTTCCGTCGAGTGCCAGATCCAGGAGGGAGACACAGGCGACGCCTGGCTGATCCGCACTCAAGCCACCTCCCGTATACATCCGGATACCACGGGTTTCTGGCCAAACCCAGGCAGCAGCGTGGAAGTGACCAAGGGCGAAAAGCCGAACGTCTACCGGCGCTTCATCCGCCACTATTGCCATGAGCAGCCCGGCTGGAACCGCGTCGAGCTTGTTGTCCGCGGCGACCGTGCCGCCTATTTCGTCAACGGCCACCTCGTCAACGAGGTCACCCAGCTCAAGCAGTGGAACGAGGCCGCCAAGGAATGGCAGCCCCTGACCAAGGGCCGCATTCTCCTGCAGGCCGAAGGCGCGGAGATTTTCTACCGCAACATCACGCTCCAACCGCTCGCGGCCAACTAACCGGGGACATCGGTTAAATTTTTGTCAGTTTTTTAGGATGGGGGCTTTCCGGGATATTTTTTCGCCCGGAAGGGCACCGGGAGAAAGGGCGTCGGTCTGAACCCAAATCGCCGGGCTTGACGCGGAGTCAGCCCGCCAAGGCAACTCAACCCCGCATCACCATGATCACTTTGCCCGCTCCGGTTTCGACCCCACTCCGCCCGACCATCCATCCGCTGCGCATCCTCTACGCCGAGGACCTGCAGCAGCTGCGCGAATTCACCAGCCTCATGCTCGGCAAGGTGGGCCACCTCATCGAGACGGCAAACGACGGGATCGAGGCCCTGGAATGGCTGACCAGGGCGCCCGCCGCCTTCGACCTGCTCATCACCGACCACCATATGCCGCGCATGAACGGCCTGGAACTGGTGCAGTGTGTCCGCACCCTGCCCTTCCGCGGCAAGATCATCGTCTTCAGCTCCGAGCTCAACGAGGCGGTGCATGACCAATACCGCCAGCTCGGCGTGGACCTGATCCTGCCCAAGCCGATCTTTCCCGTCACGCTCCGTCGCATGCTCGACGAGCTTTTCACCCCCGGGACCGTCGAGGCGGACGAAACCCGGCCGGATCTAGATTTAGTGCTTGCTTAATTAAGTTTATACTTAATCTTCGGGCCATGCAAAGCCTGCTGGCCCTCGCCGATCCCACCCGCCGCCGCATCGTCGAACTGCTCGCCCAGCGCGACCGCACTTCCGGGGAACTCGTGGAGGAGTTCGACGTCAGCGCCCCCGCCATCTCGCAACACCTGAACGTCCTGCGCGACGCCGGCCTCGTGACGACCCGCGCCGAGGGCCAGTCGCGCATCCAGACCCTCGATCCCGCCGGCCTCGACGAGATCGATGCCTGGCTCGGGAAAACCCGCTCTTTCTGGAGCCGCCGCCTTGACGCCCTTGAACGCGAGCTCAAGGCCGAGGACGAACGCGCCAAAAAAAGCAAATCATGAAGATCAACAACCACGACCATGGAAAATTCACCGCCCCGGGCGAGATCCGCTTCCAGCGTCTGCTGCCCGGCTCCATCGAGCGCGCCTGGGCTTATCTGACCGATCCCGAAAAGCGCGGCCGGTGGCTGGCCGCCGGCCCGATGGAGCTGCGCGTCGGCGGCCCGGTGACACTGCAATGGAACCATGCGGCGATCACACCCCACCAGGAATCTGTTCCCGACAAATACAAGGAGATGTGCGCCAGAGGTGCGGACACGCACGGCCGAGTCACGCGCTGCGAGCCGCCCAAGGTCCTTGCCTACACGTGGGAGGAGGGCGAAGGCAAATTCTCCGAGGTCACATTCGAGCTCACGGCCCAGGCCGGGAAGACCCTGCTGGTCCTCACCCACCGCAAGCTGGGCGACAACCGCAACGCGCTCCTCAGCGTGGCCGCCGGCTGGCACACGCACATCGCGATCATGCTCGCCAAGCTCGAAGGCGCAGCGCCCCCTCCCTTCTGGTCCACCCACTCACAACTCGAGGCCGAATACGAAAAGCAGCTCAACGAAGCCGCCCGTTAAACCAGCTCCCTCATTTCCCCAATGAAATCCAAGCCCACCGCCAGACCCAGGACCGTCACCCCCGCGCAATGGCTGGCCGCCCGCCGCAAGCTGCTTCGCCAGGAAAAGGAATTCACCCGCCTGCGGGACAAGCTCAGCGCGAACCGGCGGAAACTGCCCCGGGTCCGGATTGAGAAGCCGTATGTCTTCGAGTCGCCCCGCGGCCGGGTCAAACTGGCCGACCTGTTCGACGGCCGCAGCCAGCTCATCGTTTATCACTTCATGCTCGGCCCCGGCTGGGAAGAAGGCTGCAAGAGCTGCTCCTTCGTGTCGGACCACCTCGCCGCCGCGGAGGTGCACCTGAAGGCCAAGGACGTGACGCTCGCCGTCATCTCGCACGCGCCGCTGGCGGAGATCACGCCGTTCAAGCGCCGCATGGGCTGGACCTTCCCGTGGGTGTCGGCGCACGGCAGCGATTTCAACCGGGACTTCCATGTGTCCTTTACGCCGGAGGAAATCGCCGATGGCAAAAAGGTGGACTACAATTTCGGCCCGACCGAGGTCCCGATCGAGGAGTTGCCGGGCCTCAGCGTCTTTGCCAAGGATGCCGCGGGCAATGTCTACCACACCTACTCGACCTACTCGCGCGGGCTCGACCCGTTGGTCGGGACCTACCAGTTGCTCGATCTCACGCCCAAGGGACGTGACGAAGACCCCGAGGCGACCATGAGCTGGGTCCGTTATCACGACCGCTACGACCATGCGCTTGCGGCTCGCTGACCGCCCGCTCCCGCAGTTGGCGGCAGCCGCGCTCCTGGCGCTCGCACCCAAATGCGTCCTGTGCCTGCTGGCTTGCGCCGGCATCGGAACCGCGTGGGGGCTCGGCGGGCCGGAGTTCTGCGGTGCCGCCGACGCAAGCCGGTCGGGCGTGACGGCGCTGCCGGTGCTGTGGGTGGCCCTGGTCGCCGCCTTGGCCCTCGCCCGGCAATGTCGGGCGCTCCATCACCCGCCGGTTCACTCCGTCGGCAATATTTCGAGCAGCTCCACGTCGAAGGTCAGCCCGGACAACGGCGGGACATTGCCCGCCTGCATGTTGCCGTAGCCGAGGCTGGGCGGGATGTAGAATACGGCCCGGCCCCCAGGTTTGAGAAACCCGAGCCCATCGGACAGGCCGCGCACCACCTTGCTGAGGGCAAACACGCTGGGCTTGCCCTTGGCGCGGGTGTCGTCGACCACCGTCCCGTCCACCAGCCGTACCGTGTAGTGCACGCGCACACGGTCGGCGAACTGCGGCGACGCCCCCTCGCCCGGGGCGAGGATCTTCACGCCCAAGCCCGTGCTGCGCCAATCGACCGTCGGGTCGGCCGCCACCACCTCCCCATAATACTTCACCCGCTTCAACTCGGCTTCCGATTTTACCGGCGCCGGTGGCGGGGGCGGAGGCTCCGCCGGGCTGCAGCCCGCGAGCAGCAGGACCGCCATGAGCGGCAGAAATCGGTGCGCGTGTTTCATGCGAGAGATCGTCCTTCGCTCACGGCAGGCGCAGCGCCTGCTGGCCGGCGCGCAGCGCGACCGTTTTCCCGGCCCAGACAAAATCACCGGTGACGCCCTCCGGAAGAGTGATGTCGGCCGCAACGCCGTTGCCCTCGCGCTTCAGGGCGACGGCGATCTCGCCTTTGGGGTGAGGCATTTTGGCGGAGGCTTGCTTCAACGGGCCGAGGTGCGGTTCGATGCGCACGGTGGCGAAACCGGCCGAGGCGGGCTCGATGCCGCAGACCGTGGCTAGGAAGTCATAAACGGGCGAGGCACTCCACGCGTGGCAGTCGGAGCGGGTCGGATCGGGCTTCTCGGCAAAAGTGGTCAGGCCGCGGGCCAGCATGTCGTGCCAGGGCCCGAGCCGGGCGAGGTACTGGTCGCCGAGCCCGGCCGACTTCAGCGCCCGCAGCAGGTAGAAGCGGAAATACGTGGTGGTCTGGATGAGCGACTTGTCATCGGCCGTGCGCTGGATCAGATCGCGGGCGGCGTCACCGGTGACCGCGCCGGAGAGCACCGCCATGATGTTGACGTGCTGGCTGTAGGATTTGCGCTGCGGGGTATCGGAATAGAGCCGGCGGGTGGCGTCCCAGCAATGGCGGTTGGCCGCGGCATTGAGGCCGGCCGCGACCTGTTCATAATGAGTCGCCAGGTCGGCGCGGCCGAGCGCACGGCAGAGCTCCGCCGCGTGGCGCAACGTCATGGCGTATTGCAGCGTGACGATGCCCGCGCCGCCGGTGTGCGCGCCGGGCGCTTCGCCGCCGATGCCGAGCCCGCTGTCCCAGGACCATTCATCGGCCCAGTCGACGTAGGTCCAGTAAGGCAGCGGCCCGAGCAGGCCGGTTGCCGGGTCGATCCGTGCCTCGAACCACGCGAGCACGGCCTGCAGGCCGGTCAGGCGCTCCCGGAGAAAGGCGTCGTCGGTGCGGTGCCGCCAGTAGTCGTGCAGCATGTCCACCCAGAACAGGGAGAAGGTGTTGATGATTTGCGGGCTGAACGAGGGATAGCGGCTTTGCGTGGGTCCCTCCGGGATGCGCGAGTTGTCGAACAGCTCGAGGGCGTTGCGCATGAGGCGGTCGTCACCGGACACGTAGAGCGAGATCAGGCACTGGATGCGGGTGTCGCCGATGTATTGGAGCTGCTCGTAATAGGGACAATCCACGTAGGTGTCGGGCGCGCAGAGTCGCGCCGTGCGCCAGCCCACGGTCCAGATTTTTGCCAGCGCGGGATCGTCGCTGGTGAACGTGGCGTTCTCCTTGAACGGGTAACCGGTGAACACGCCGTGCAGGTCCTCGATGACCAGCGGCGCGTCGCCCGTCGTGATGTCGAGCTGCAGGTAGCGGTAGGTGCGGAAATCCATCGGTGCGAACAACCGGTGCGCCCCGCCATCGGGCAGGAACTGGTCGCCCAGCCCGAGCATTTCCCGGCCCTCGACCTCGTCGCGGTTTCCTTTCTGCCGCTTCGCATCGAACAGGCCCTCGGCGTAGCGCAGCGTCACCGTCGCGCCGCGCCCGCCGCTGGTGGTGAGCTGGGGATACGCGTTGGTGAGATGGCCCTGGTCAAGCAGGACGGAGACGCGGCTGTTCGCCGGCACGTTCAGCGCGGCGCGGCCCGCGGGAAAATCATCGGTGGCCGCGATCCCGGTGGCGCGCACCACGCGCGCCAGCCGCTCGGGGGTTTCCTCCAGCAGCGGGATCGAGCGCGGCTTGAGCCACTGGTTCACGTCGGTGCCCCAGCCCCGGGGCATGCCGTGACCCAGCACCCGCGAGCCGACCCAGCCGCTGTCGTCGAAACCGGCCTGCTGCCAACCCCAGGGGTGGAGCGCGGCATCGAGCCGGTCGCCCGGACCGACCACCACGAATGTGTGGAGTTTTTCGCGATCCGCCTGGAACGGCTGGTAGCCGGCGGCATGGAACACCTTCCAGCCAGCGCCGGAGTTGACCGCCTGCTCGGCCGCGGTGTCGCCCTGCAGGAGAAAAGCGGTGCGCTGGCCCATGCTCGCATAGGGCGCAAGGTCACCGTAACCCACCACCCGCGCCGCGATCACGTTCGTCCCGGGCTCGAGAAACGGCGCGAGGTCGACGCTCTCGTAGCGCCAGGCGTTGGTATCGCTCCACTGCGGGCCGAAGCAGACGGGGCGGCCGTTGACCCAAAAGCGGTAGCGCGCATCGCCGGTCACATGCACGACAAAACGCGCGGGCTTGGCCGGCAGGTCGACGACCTTGCGGAACAGGTAGACGCCATAGTCGGCCTTGGGCGCGGCGGGATGCGTGATCCAGCGCGCGGGCCAGCGGCCGATGCGCAGGGGCTCGGCGGTCGCGGGCAGGCCGCTCAGCTGCTCCGCCGCGCCGGCGGCCGCGAGACCACACAACAACCAGCAGAGAAGGCTACGCCACAAAACACTGAACCGGGGGCGGGGTGACATCCTGCCAAGGTACCGTCCACCGCCGGCCTGACAAGCCCGCGGCCGGAGAAATGTGGCTTGCGGAAATTGCGTCCGGAGTTCCTGTATGGGCCGACGGGCCGCTGTCCGGCCCGACTTCGATCAAACCACTACCCTATGAAGAAGCTCATCCTCACCCTCCTCACCGCCACCCTCCTCTCCCTTGGCGCGGTGACCGCCTCCGCCGCCGACTCCGCCCCCAAGTCCGTGATCCATGTGGTCTCGGTCAAATGGAAGGCCGACGCCACAAAGGAACAGATCAAGGCCGCCCTCGACGGCGTGCAGGCCCTGCCCGCGGCCTTCAAGGGCATCACCCGCGTCTGGACCAACGCCATCAAGGTCCAGGGCGAGTGGTCGCACGTGCTGGTCATGGAATTCGCCGACGAAGCCGCGCTGAAGGCCTACGCCGGCAGCGACGCGCAGAAGGAATGGTACAAGGTCTACATGCCCGTCCGCGAGCGCAGCAACACGCACGACATCACGAACTGAGCTCCGCGCCAGTCCGACTCCTCCAGGCCGCCCGCGGGCGGCCTTTTTTGCGGACTGTCCCCCGGCGGCGGGATTGCAGGCAGGGCGCAACCCTTCCTGCTCGGCACGCTTTCGCCCCCACCCCATGTCCACCTCCACCTTGATCCAGCTGGGTGTCTTCCTCGGTTTGAACGCGCTCGTTGGCGTCATCACCTGGCTGCACTGCCGCAAGGCCGACCGCAGCGGCAACGAGGCGAAGGAGTACTTCCTCGCCAGCAGCGGCCTCAACTGGGCCTTCATCGCGGGCTCGATCACGCTGACCAACATCAACACCGACACCTTTGTCGGCATGAACGGCCCGCAGGCCCTGATCATGGTGCTCTGGGAGCTCTCCGGCTTCGTCGGCCTGCTCCTCCTCGCGAAGATCTTCGTGCCGCTCTACTACAAATACCAGTGCACGACCGTCACGGAACTCCTGGAGCGCCGCTACGACAACAAGCACATCCGCGCCACGGTCTCGGCCATCTTCCTCCTCGGCGACGTCCTGATCTTCCTGCCGATCATGCTCTACACGAGCTCACTGCTGATCAAATCCATGTTCGGCCTGGATATCCCGATCATCGTGCTCTCCAGCGGCGTCGCCGCCGTGGGCGCCGCCTATGCCATCGGCGGCGGCCTGCGCGCCGTGGCCATTTCCGACACCTACACCGGCGTGGTTGTCCTCGGCATGGCCCTGCTGGTCACCGTGCTCGCGCTCAACGCCGTGCACTGGGACCTGTCCGGCCTGCCGCCCGAGCGGATGACGCTGCTCGGCGGGCCGGGTTCGGCGATCCCGTGGCCCACGCTGCTGACCGGCATGCTCTTTTCCCAACTCTATTACTGGAGCACCAACCAGACAATCACCCAGCGTGCCCTGGCGGCGCCCTCGATCCGCGAAGCCAGGAAGGGCGTCTACGCCGCCGCCGCCGTGCGCCTCTTCATCATTCCCCCGATCGTGGTCATTCCCGGACTCTGCGCCTACAAGCTCTATGGCGCGCTGCCGCACGACGGCGCCTATGGCCACATCGTCGGGCAACTGCTGCCGCACTGGCTGCTGGGCGCCTTCGCTGCGGCGATGTTCGGCGCGGTCATGACCAGCTACAACGCGACGCTCAATTCCTCCGCCGCCCTCTACGTCTGCGACCTGCACCAGAAATACCTCAATCCCGAGGTCAACGTCCGGCGCGTGAGCACGTGGCTGCAAGTCGGTTTCGCGCTGTTCTCCATCGCGATGGTCCCGGCCTATGCCCAGTCGCAAAGCATCATGCAGACCATCCAGGCGCTCATCGGCCTGTTCTCGATGCCGATCCTCTCGGCCTTCATCGTCGGGCTGCTGTTCCGCAACGTCGACGCCCGCGCCGTGATCGCGATGATCCTCTTCGGTTCCGGCTTCTACGCCCTGTTCGCCTTTGCCTGGCCGGCGTGGCACCAAGCCCACCCGGACTCGCCGGCCCCGTGGCATTTCCTGCATTCCATGGCCCTCACGGTGTGGGCCTGCATCGGTTTTGCGCTGGCGCTCAACCGCATGGCGTTCGGCCGGCGCGCCACCTTCGAACTCGGCACCCGGCAGGCTTGGCGCGAGGCCCTCGCGGTCCTCCGGGGCTGACCGGTCGCTGCCGGATCCCGCCTGGGGCATCAGCCCCACTTGCAGTTACCCTGAAGTAGATTTATGTTCATCGGGGTTAAGCTCCTTTGCATGAAAATCCGATCCTTCCTCCCACTGGCGCTGGCCGCCTGCTCAATTTTTGCCGTTGCCCGCGCGGCCGATGCCGCCCCGGCGCCAAGGCCGCTCCGGCCGAAACCGCCAAGACGAAGCTTGTCTTGGACAAGGGCCTGGACGGCGACGCCATCCTCAAATCCTACGGCAAGCCCTACGAAATCAAGCCGATGGAGGTCCCCGACAAGGACCTCAAAGTGGAGCGGTGGATCTATCGCCGCAAAATCAACGAATCCACCACCCAGACGCCGGTCGGCTACACCACGATCACGCCGCCAAACGCCACGATCAATGGCACGCCCAACAACTCCTTTACCACGACCACGCAAATCCCGATCTACAAACTCAAGCGCACGACCATCTACCAGGTGACCGAACTGCTCATGGTGGAAAACAAGCTGGAACTCGCCAAGCAGCGGACGGAACGCGAGGAAGCCTTCGAATAAGCCTTCGCTACCCGGCCCCACCGGGCAGACCGCCTCCGCGGTCTGCCTTTTTTGCGAGTGGCATCCCGACCAATTTGAAGTATATTGCCGCCCATCGGTGTTAGTCTTGGTACATGAAGTCACGATCCCACACCCTCCCGGTCCTTTCCCTTCTGGCCTTGCTCGCTTTCCCGGGCGCGGCCTCCGCCGCCGAGGCCTCCCGGCCCGCCCGGACCAAGCCTCCGCTCACGCAATTCATGGCCGCCGACTTCATCCGCGACACCTACGGCAAGCCCAATGAAATCCGCCCCATGAAGCAGCCGGACGGGCGCCTCAAGGTGGAGCAGTGGCTTTACCGGCGCCGGGCCGGGGAGACCACCACCCAGACGGCCAGCAACCAGACCACGATCCCCGCTTTCATCGGCATCACCGGCACCGGCCAGCCGAACATCGCGGACGTTCCCGTTCCGGAATACCGGCTGAAGCACATTGTCATTTACCAGGTCACGGCGCTGTTGATGATCGACGACCAGCTCACCTCCGGCAGCCAGTGGCTGGAACGGGAAGAGTCTTACGACTGACCGCGCGGATCAGCGCGCGGCGCGCAACCAGCCACCGGTCTTGAGCCAGTCGGCGACGCGGTCCGGCCAGGTGGTGACGTCGTCCTTGGTGCGGCGCAGGCCGTAGCCGTGTCCGCCCGTCGGGTAGAGATGCAGTTCGGCCGGAACACCGGTGTTCTTCAAGGCGACATAGTAACCCGTGGCATTCTCCACGCGCACCGGATCGTCCTCCGCCATGGCAATGAAAGCCGGCGGGGTGACATCCTTCACCGGCAGCACCTCGGGACGGATGGCGTCGTTTTGCTCCCGGTTCACCAGGCCGCCTGGATAGATGAGCACAATGAAGTCCGGCCGGCAGCTCACGGCGTCGGCCTCGTCCACGACGGGATAGAGTCGCTTCGTATGGTTGGCCCCCAGCGCGGCTGAAAGGTGCGCCCCGGCGGAAAAGCCGAGCATGCCGATGCGTTTCGGGTCCAGCCCCAGTTCGCCCGCCCGGTGGCGGACCAGGCCGACGGCCCGCTGGGCGTCCTCCAGCGCCGCGGCATAGCGATCGCGGCCCGGGCGGCCCGGCACGCGGTACTTGAGCAGCACACCGGTCACACCGATCGAGTTGAGCCACTCGCAGACTTCCGTGCCCTCGAGATCCATCGCCAGGATGAAATAGCCGCCGCCCGGCGCCACCACGACGGCCGCGCCGGTGTCCTTCGCCGGATCGGGCCGGTAGATCGTGATGGTCGGGGTGGAAACATTCCCGAGCCGGATGATCGGCCGGCCGGCGATGAGCGGATCGGGCGGCGATTTGAACTGGTCGGCTTCGGCCGGGAGAATCTTGGTCTCACCGGGGACGACGCCGGGCCAGAGCGGGATCGGGGTGGAGGGCGCGGCCGCAGCCGCGGCGGTGGCCAGGCACGCGGCCAGCAGGAATGGTTTTTTCATGATGCAGGAGTATTATTTGGCCGCCGGCAGCGCAAAGGCCACGTAGGCGTCGCCGCTCTTCGTGCCGATCTTGCCGCCGCCGCAGGCGATGACGACATACTGCCGTCCGTCGATCTCGTAGGTCGCTGGCGAGGCATAGCCGGCGGCCGGCAGTTTCATCTTCCAGAGTTCGCGGCCGGTCTTGCGGTCGAAGGCGCGGAAGTGCTCGTCCCTGCTCGCGCCGATGAACACGAGCCCGCCGGCTGTGACCAGCGGGCCGCCGTAGTTCTCCGTGCCCGTGGGCGGCACGCCCCTGGCGGTCAGCTCGGGATACTCGCCGAGCGGCACGCGCCAGAGGTAGTCGCCGGTGTTGAGGTCGATGGCGTTGAGCGTGCCCCACGGCGGCTTGACGGCGGGGTAGCCGTCGGGATCGAGGAAGCGGTTGTAGCCCGTGTGCGTGTAGGGCGGCGGAGCGGCGGTGGTCGTGCCCTTGTCCGGCATCCACGTGACCCATTCCGGGGCCTTGGTGTCACCGCTGCGCGCGGGGGGCGGCGCGTCGCCCAGCAGGAAACCGACCACCGCCTCGCGCTGGGCGATCGTGAGGAAGCCCCAGGGCGGCATGACACCGCGACCCTTGGTGATGACCTCCATCGCCTGCTCGCGCGTGAGGCGCGCGCCGAGGTCGGCCAGCGCCGGGATATTGGCGGCCGCGTTGCCCTTGCGGTCCGCTCCGTGGCAGCCCGCGCAATTCTGCAGGAAAACCTGCTGCCCGAGCGAGGTGGCCCCGCCTGTTTCGATCATGGAAAGGATCCACGGCATTTCGTTGCTGTTGACGTAGAGGACGCCGGCCGGGTCGGCCGCGGCCCCGCCCCACTCCGCCCCGCCGTCAAAGCCGGGGAAGATGATCGTGCCCTCCTTGCTGGGCGGCGCGAACAGCGTGTGCGGCTTGAGGCGCGAAAAGCGCTCCAGCACGGCCCGGCGCGCCTCGGGGCTGCGGTTGGTGATCTCCTCCGCGGTGAACAGCTGGCGGGCGAACGCCGCCGGCTTCACCGGCAGCGGCTGCGTGGGCGCGGTCAGCTCGCCGGCCAGGTCCGAGGTCGGCACCATCACCTCCTCGATGGGGAACAGCGGCTCGCCGGTCTCGCGGTGGAAGACGAAGACGTGGCCCGACTTGGTGGTCTGCGCCACCGCCGGGATCTCCTTTCCGTCACGCCTGACCGTGAGCAGCACCGGGGACGACGGCAGGTCACGGTCCCAGATGTCGTGGCGCACAAATTGATAATGCCACTTCCGCGCGCCGGTCGCGGCATCGAGCACGAGCAGGCAGTTGGCGTAGAGGTTGTCGCCGTGCCGGTCGCCGCCCCAGAAATCGAAGGTGGCCGACCCGGTCGGGCAGAACACCAGGCCCCGTTCTTCGTCCACGGTCATGCCGCTCCAGACATTCCCGCCGCCGACGCGCTGCCAGGCATCGGCCGGCCAGGTATCGTAGCCGGGCTCGTCCGGTCGCGGGATCGTGTTGAAGCGCCACACCATTTTGCCCGAGCGCACGTCGAACGCGCGCACGCAGCCCGGGGCCGCCGGCGCCGGCCCCTCGCCGACCCGCATGCCCATGATGATGAGGTTGCGGAAAACCACGCCGGGCGTGTTGGCCTGGATCGCCAGGCCCGTGGCGTCGCGCCCCAGCCCCTCGGCGAGGTTCACCCGGCCATGGTCACCAAAGCCGTCGATCAGCTGGCCCGTGCGGGCATCGAGCGCATGCAGCCACTGGCCGTTGCCAAACAGGATCCGCCGGTCCTCCCCCTCGGCCCAATAGGCGAGCCCGCGGTTGAGGCCGTTGGGCGCGAGCGGCGCAAAACGCCAGAGCTCGCGGCCGGTGGCGGCGTCGAGCGCGACCACCTTCGACTGCGGCGTGGTGGCGTACATCACGCCGCCGATGACCAGGGGATTGCACTGCATCTGGGTCGCCCCCTCGCGCAGGTCGCCGGCGTGGAAGGTCCAGGCCACTTCCAGCCGGGAAACGTTGGCCGGGGTGATCTGGGCCAGGGTGGAATAGTGGCTGGCGGACTTGTCGCCCAGGTAGACCGGCCAGTCGCGACCGGCGGCAGCATGGAGGTTGGTCACGGCGGCAGCCGTGAGGGCGAGCAGGGGTAGGCGCATGGCGCGAGTGGAGCAGCGCGGCACGGACTTGCCAAGCCGAGAGCGGCTACTTCAACAGGTGTTCGCGCACGAACATCACCGTGGCGTAGAACTGGAAGTCGACGTTGGCCTTTTTGCGGAAGCCATGGCCCTCGTCCTTGGCCTCCAGGTACCAGACGGGGCCGCCGTTGCCCCGCACGGTCTCAAACATCTGCACGGCCTCGGTCCGCGGCACCCGGGGATCGTTCGCCCCCTGCACGATGAACAGCGGCTTGGTGATCTCCTTCGCGTGCGCCAGCGGCGCGATCCGCTCGAACACAGCGCGCATGGCCGGGTCGCGCTCGTCGCCGTATTCCACGCGGCGGAGGTCCCGGCGGTAGCTCTCGGTGTTCTCGAGGAACGAGATGAAGTTGCTGATGCCGACGATGTCGACCGAGCACCGGATCCGGCCGTTGTAGTGAAACGCGCAGGCCAGCGTCATGTAGCCGCCGTAGCTGCCGCCGGTGATCATCACCCGCGAAGCATCCAGCCCCGGTTGCGTGGCGATCCAGTCGAGCAGCGCGCCGATGTCCTTTACCGAGTCCTCACGCTTGGGGCCGTTGTCGAGGGAAACGAATGTTTTGCCAAAGCCGGTCGAGCCGCGGACGTTGGGGAGGATCAAGGCCACCCCGAGTTCGTTCAGGTAGTAGTTGTAGCGGCCGAGATACACCGGCTGCGCCTGGCCCTCGGGGCCGCCATGGATGTCGATGATGACCGGCCGCGGGCCGGTGAACTTCGCCGGGGGCCGGTACAGGAAACCCGAGATCTCCAGCCCGTCGAAACTCTTCCAGCGGACCAGCTCGGCCTCGCTGAGGTTGGCCGCCACCAGTCCGCCCATTTCGCTTTCCGTCCACCGGGTCGTCGTGCCGGCCGCGGCATCGAGGACATAGACATCCGCCGCCGAACGCGGGGAATTGATCGTCAGCGCGAGGTGGCGGCTGTCCTTGTGCCATTCCAGTCCGCCAATGGTGGCGACGGGCAGCCCGGCCACCGCCCGGTAGGCGCGGGTGGCCGTGTCCATCAGGTACACGCGGTTCAGCCCGTCCTCGTTGGTGATGAAGGCGATCATCCGCCCGTCGTCCGAAAGATCGAACTCCTCGACGTCGTGCTTCAGGCCGGTCGTCAGGTAGGTGAAGGCCTTCGTCGCGCGATCCACGTAGGCCAGCCGCTTGAATTCGAAATCCCGGTCGGTGGTCACATACACGCCCTTGTCATCGTGGCTGAACGCGGCCCCGCCATAGGCCACGCCCGTCTCGCTCCGGGGCGTGAACTCCGTCTTCACCCCGGTGGCGGCGTCGAGCAGCCAGAGGTGGGACTCGGTCACCGAAACGTATTCGGCCAGCAGCAGCGACTTGTCATCCGGCGACCAGTCGGCGACGCCCCAGCCGCCGCCCGTCAACTCGGCCAGCCGGCGGTCCGTGCCGGGCTGGCGCGGGTCCATGAGGTAGACGTCGCGGTCGGCCCCGTTGCGCCGGGTCGAGCCGTAGGCAATCCGGTCGCCCTTGGTGCTCCAGGTGCCCCCGCCGTTCTGGCTCCGTCCGCCATCGCTCAGGAGCGTGACGGCCCCGTCGGCCAGGTCATAGCGATAGAGCTGGCGAAACTCGTTGCCGCCCTGGTCTCGCGTGAAGAGAAAAAACTCGCCCTTCACCGGATCATAGTTCGCGCCCGTGACCGGCTCCTCGAAGAAGGTCAGCTGGCGGCGCGCCCCGAGCGGTGTTGCCACCCGGTGCAGCTGCGCCGTGTTGCCGAAGCGCGTGCTGATGATCATCTCCTGCCGCACGGGATGCCAGCTCGTGAACGATGCGTTGCGCGACTCCGTGTAGCGCCGCACTTCCGCCGCCAGCGCCGCCGGCACCGGCGGAATGCCCTCGGTCACCAGGTTGGCGGACGGCTTGAGTTCGGATTGGGCGGACAAAAGGCCGGTGACGAACCAGCCAGCCAGGGCAAGGAGACGGCGAAGGGATTTCATGGGGTTGATTTTCCCCAGTAATGACTCCGGCAAATCCGCAGCGCAATTCCCGACTGGACAGACCCTCGACCAAGCAACCTACAGTGGATGCGTGCCCTCCCCCGCTGCCACCGCCCGCCCGCCGCTGTACACGCGGGCGGCCTGCACCGTGCTGTTCGCGGGCACCGTGCTGTTGTACCTCCGGTCCCTGGACTACGGTTTCGTCAACTACGACGACCCCGGCTATGTGACCAACAACCCGCATGTGCAGGCCGGCCTGACCTGGGACAGCCTCGTCTGGGCCTTCACCGGGAAGTCCGACTACTGGCACCCGCTGACCTGGCTCTCGCACATGCTCGACTGGCAGGTGTTCGGCAAGAACGCCGCCGCGCACCGCCTCGTCAGCGTGCTCTGGCACGCCGCAAACGCTGTGCTCGTGTTCCAGGTGCTGCGCCGGCTGACCGGGGCCTGGGGGACCGCGATTTTCTCCGCGGCGCTCTTCGCCTGGCACCCGCTGCGGGTGGAATCCGTCGTCTGGGTCACCGAGCGCAAGGACGTGATGAGCGGCTGCTTTTTCCTGCTCACGCTGTGGGCCTACGCGAGCTACGCGGAACACCTGCGCGCCGGCCGGCCGGCCCCCGGCCGCTACGCGCTGACCCTGGCGCTCTTCGCCGGCGGGCTGATGTGCAAGCCGATGCTCGTCACCCTGCCGGCCGTGCTGCTGCTGCTCGATTGCTGGCCGCTCGGGCGCTTCACTACCACGGCGCGCGTGGACTGGTGGCGGGTGCACCGCGGCGTGGTCATGGAGAAGCTGCCGTTCCTCATTCTCTCCGGCCTGACCTCGGTGGCCACGGTGCTGATGCAGCAACACCACGGCGCCTTCGTCCTCGACGTACCCTTCGGCGCGCGCGTGGGCAACGCCGTCGTCTCGGTGGCGCGCTACCTCGGGAAGTTTTTCTGGCCGGCCGACCTCGTCGTTTGCTACCCGCACCCGGGCGCGTGGCCGGGGCTGGTGATCGCCGGCGCGCTGGCGCTCATCGCGGGCCTGTCGTGGCTCGCCTGGGCGCAACGCCGCCGGCGGCCGTGGCTGCCCGCGGGCTGGCTGTGGTTTCTCGTGATGCTGCTGCCGGCCAGCGGGCTCATCCAGGTCGGCTTCCAGGCGATGGCCGACCGCTACACCTACCTGCCCATTCTCGGCTGGCAACTGGCGCTGCTGTGGACGGTGCGTTCTCTGGCGCTGCCCCGGGTCGTATACGGCGGGGTCATGGCCGTCGTGCTCGCCGCCTGTGCGCTCGGCACCTGGCGCCAGCAGGGTTTCTGGCGCGATTCGCTCACCCTGTTCCAGCATGCCGTGGACCTGGATGAGCGGAACAACTTTGCGCATGGTTTCCTGAGTTTCACCCTCTTCCATCTCAACCGGCCGGACGAAGCCGCCCGGCATGCGGAACGTGCGCTGGAACTCGCACCCCGCAACCAAACCGCCCTCCTCTCGCTCGCCGTCGTGCGGGAAAAACAGGGTCGCTTCGAGGAGGCCGCGGCGCATTTGCAGACCCTGCTGGGACTGAACCCCGGGCACACCGAGGCCCGCTACCTGCACAGTGTCATGCTGCTCCGCCTGGGCCGGCGGGCCGAGGCCCTCGCGGAACTGCGGATCGCCGCGGAGCAGCAACCCGAAGTCAGGCAGGCCAACGTCGAGCTGGCCTTCGCCGAGCTGGCCCATGGCCAGCCGGGGCATGCCGTGCCGCACTTCGAGATGGCGGTCGAACTCGACCCGCCGGACGCCGCCGCGCACTTCGGCTACGGCCTCGCGCTCGGCCGGCTGGGCCGCACCGACGAGGCGCTGGCCCAGTTTGAGGCGACAGTGAAGCTGCAGCCGGATCATCCCGCCGCACAGGTGCAGATCGGGCTGATCCTCGGCCTGCGCCGCCAGCCGGCCGTCGCTGCGGAGCATTTCCGCGCCGCGCTCGTCCGCCAGCCGGACAATCCCCTCGCGCTGGCCGGGCTCGGCCGGGCCGAGGAACAGCTCGGGCATGCGGACGAGGCCGCGGGCTATTTCGCCCGGGCCCTCGAGCTCGCCCCCCGCGACCCGGAGATTCACCGCGCCTGGGCCGAGATCCTCATGCGGCGCGGCCGCTACGCCGACGCCGCGCAGGCCTTTGAGCGCCTGCTCGCCGTGCAGCCGGCCGACGCCGAGGGCCACGCGGGACTGGGCTACGCACTGGCCCTGACCGGCCGGCGCGCCGAGGCCGCCGCCCACTGGGAGGAGGCGCTGCGCCTGAAGCCCGATTTCCCCGGCCTGCGCGAGCGCCTGCGGCAGATCAAGCCCTGAAGCGACCGCACAGTTTACTTTCCGGGCAAGCTGGCTAGTTTCCGCCGATGGAAAAACGCGCCCTCGGGAAAAACGGCCCCCTGCTCCCCGCCCTCGGCCTCGGCTGCATGGGCATGTCGGACTTCTACGGGCCGCGCGACGAGGCGCAGTCGCTGGCCACGCTGAACCACGCGCTCGACCGCGGCGTGAACCACCTCGATACGGCGGACATGTATGGCTACGGCGAGAACGAGGAGCTGCTCGCCAAGCTGCTCAAGACCCGCCGCCAGGACGTCTTTCTCGCGACCAAATTCGGCTTCATCCGCGACCGTGCCAAGCCGCACGTCCGCGTCGTGAGCGGCAAGGCCGATTACGCCCGCGCTGCGTGCGACGCCAGTTTGAAGCGCCTCGGCATCGACGTGATCGACCTCTATTATGCGCACCGCATCGACGCCAACACCCCGGTCGAGGAAACGGTCGGCGCCATGGCGGACCTCGTGAAGGCCGGCAAGGTGCGCTACCTCGGCCTGTGCGAGGCCGGCCCCACCAGCCTGCACCGCGCCAGCGTCGTGCACCCGATCGCCGCCGTGCAAAGCGAATACTCGCTTTGGTCCCGCGACGTGGAGGACAAGGTCCTCGCCACCTGCCGCGAACTCGGTATCGCCTTCGTGCCCTACAGCCCGCTCGGCCGCGGCTTCCTCACCGGGCAGTTCAAGAGCGTCGAAGACTTCGCCCCCGACGACCAGCGGCGCACCCAGCCGCGGTTCCAGGGCGAGAATTTCGCCCGCAACCTCGCCCTCGTGGCGCACATCGAGGCGCTGGCCGCCCGGAAGGGCTGCACCGCCGCCCAGCTCGCCCTCGCGTGGGTGCTGGCGCAGGGGCCCAACATCATCCCGATTCCCGGCACGCGCCGCATCGCCAATTTCGACGAAAACCTGGGCGCCCTGGACGTGAAGCTCACCGCCGCCGACCTCGCCGAGATCGAGCAGGTCTTCCCCGCCACCGCCGTGGCCGGCACGCGCTACCCGGAACAGATGATGGCCCTGCTCGATACGCGGAAGTGACACGATGAAAGCCCTGCTCGTCGCCCTCGGTTTGGTTGCCACCGTCAGTGCCGGCGAACCGGTCCGCGGCATCACGTTCGCCTCGGTCGACGGCACCGAGCTGAAGCTCGATCTCTACCGGCCCGAGGGTCCGCCCGCCGGCCTGATCGTGTGGGTGCACGGCGGGGCCTGGCGTGGCGGTTCGCGCGAGAGCGTGGACCTCAAGGGCCTGACCGCGCTCGGCTGGGCCGTTGCGAGCGTGGATTACCGCCTGTCGACGCAGGCCCGCTTCCCGGCGCAGATCCATGACATCAAGGCCGCCATCCGCTTTCTCCGTGCGCACGCCGCCGATTACGGTTATCCGGCGAACAAGTTCATCATCGCCGGTTCCTCGGCGGGCGGGCACCTCGCCGCCCTCGTCGGCGTGACCAACGGCCACTCGACGCTCGAAGGCACCGTCGGCGACCATCCTGGCGTTTCCTCCGACGTGCAGGCGATCGTCGATCTCTACGGGGCCAGCAACCTGACGCGCATCCTGGCCCAGTCCACGCCGTACGGCGTGAGCGTGCGGGCGCCGGCCCTCGACCTGCTGCTCGGCGGCCAGCCCGAACAGGTCGGCGAGCTGGCCCGGCTGGCCAGCCCGGTTTATCAGGTCGATTTGTCCGATCCGCCGCTGTTTCTCACCCACGGTGACAAGGATCCCCAGATGCCGATCGAGCAGTCATACGAGTTCGCCGCCACCTACCGGCAACTGGGCCTCCCGCTGCAGTTCGAGGTGCGGGCCGGCTCGGCCCATGGCGGACCCGCGTTCACTTCCGACACGAGCCTGCACCAGATCGACACCTTCCTGCGCGAGCACCTGAAGAATTGAGCGGGTTTGGTTTATGACACTTGCCAAGGCCGGGGGGAGAATTTCAGCTGGGGTAAACTATTACCCATGTCCTCGCCCTCCACCCGTCTCTTGACCCAGCCACTGCTCGCCCTCGGCGCCGCCGCCCTCCTTTTCACCCCGGCTGCTGCCGCCGGGCCCGTGGCCGCCGCCAACCCCCTGCTCTCACCCAGCCCGCTGCCCTATCAACTGCCGCCCTTTGAAGCGATCAAGGACGAGCATTTCCTCCCCGCCTTCGAGCAGGGCATGGTGGAGAACCTCAAGGAAGTCGCGGCCATCGCCACCAATCCCGCCGTCCCCACCCTCGACAACACCATCATCGCCCTCGAGCGCAGCGGCAAGCTGCTCGGCCGGACCAGCACCGCCTTCGGCATCCTCACCGGCGCCCTCACCAACCCCACCCTCGACAAACTGGACAGCGACCTGTCGCCGCGCCTCGCGGCGCACAACGATGCCATCCGCCTCAACCACGCCCTCTTTGAGCGCGTGAAGACACTTTACGACAAGCGCCAGTCGCTCGGCCTCGATGCCGAGTCGGCCCGCCTGCTCGAGCGCTACTACAAGGACTTCGTCCGCGCCGGCGCCCTGCTCTCCGAGGCCGACAAGACCGTCCTCAAGGCCATGAACACCGAACTCGCGTCGCTCTCGACCCAGTTCAAACAGAACCTCCTCAAGGACACCAATACCTCCGCCGTCCTCGTGGACACGCGCGAGGAACTCGCCGGCCTCTCCGCCGATGCCATCACCTCGGCCGCCAATGCCGCGAAGGCCGCCGGGCACGAGGGGAAATTCCTGATCCGCTTGGTCAACACCACCGGCCAGGACCCGCTTGCCTCGTTGCAAAACCGCGCCCTGCGCGAAAAAATCATGGCCGCCTCGCTCGCCCGCGGCAGCCACGGCGGGGATTTCGACAACTGCACCGTCATCACCCGCACCGCGAAGATCCGGGCCGAGCGCGCCGCCCTCCTCGGCTACCCCAACCACGCCGCCTTCCAAGTTGAGGAACAGACCGCCCGCACCGTGGACACGGTCAACCGCATGCTCGCCCAGCTGGCCGCACCCGCCGTGGCCAACGCCCGCCGCGAGGCCGCCGACATGCAGGCGCTCATCGATTCCGCCGGCGGTGGTTACCCGCTCGCCGCCTGGGACTGGGCGCTCAACGCCGAGAAAGTCCGGCAGGCCCGCTACGCCTTCGACGAGAACGAGCTCAAGCCCTACTACGAGCTCAAGCGCGTGCTCGAGTATGGCGTGTTCTACGCCGCCACCCGGCTGTACGGCATCACCTTCAAGGCCCGCCCCGACCTGCACGGCTACAGCCCCGACATGATGGTCTATGAGGTGTTTAACGAGGACGGCTCGGCCCTCGCCCTTTTTCTCGGCGACTTCTACGCGCGGCCCAACAAGCGCGGCGGCGCCTGGATGAACGCCTACGTCGCCCAGAACGGCCTCGAGGGCACCAAGCCCGTCATCGGCAACCACCTCAACGTCCCCAAGCCGCCCGATGGCCAGCCCACGCTGCTCACGCACGAAGAGGTGAAGACGCTCTTCCATGAGTTCGGCCACGCCCTCCACGGCATGTTCTCCGCCGTGACCTACCCGCGCTTCGCCGGCACGTCCGTGCCGCGTGACTTCGTCGAGTATCCCTCGCAGGTGAACGAGATGTGGCGCACCTGGCCCGAGGTGCTGAAGCATTACGCGAAGCACTACCAGACCGGCGAACCCATCCCGCAGGCCCTCCTCGACAAGATCGCGGCCGCCGACAAGTTCAACCAAGGCTTCAAGACCACCGAACTCGTCGCCGCCAACGTCATCGACCAGGCCTGGCATCAGGTCAAGCCCGGCGAGGTGCCCGACGCCGACAGTGTGATCGCCTTTGAGGCCGCCGCCCTGAAGAAGCACGGCCTGGACTTCGCCCCCGTCCCGCCCCGCTACCGCAGCACCTACTTTTCCCACATCTTCGCCGGCGGTTACTCGGCCGGTTACTACTCCTATTTCTGGAGCGAAGTGCTTGATGCGCATACAGTCGAGTGGATCAAGGCCCATGGCGGCCTCACCCGCGCCAACGGCGACCGCTTCCGCGCGGCCCTGCTGTCCCGGGGTGGCAGCCGTGAGGCCCTCGACCTGTTCCGGGATTTCACGGGCGACGATCCCGACATCCGCCCCCTCCTTGTCCGCCGTGGCCTCGATACCGGGGCCAAGTGACCAAATTTATTTGCAGGGTTTTTTGACAGAACCAAAGGCGACAAACGCACTCTAATCTGCTATCTGTCAATCATAGCCCAAGGATGACTTCTCCCACCACAGTCCAAAGCACCGCCACCCGGCCGCGCAAATCCATGCGGGTCCTCTACGCCGACGACATGCGGGAGCTGCGCCAGTTGCTGGAGATCGTCCTTGGCCGCGACGGGCACAAGGTCGACTCGGTGGCGGACGGCCATCTGGCCCTGGAGCAGGTGAAGAAGGACCTGGCCGTCTACGACGTGGTCATCACCGATCACCACATGCCGACCATCAGCGGGCTGGAACTCGTCGCCGCGCTGCGCGCGATTAATTTCCCCGGCAAGATCATCGTCTTCAGCTCGGAGCTGAGCACCGAGGTCGACGCGGGCTACCGCCGGCACAAGGTGGACCACATCCTGCCCAAGCCGATCTTCCCGTCCGACCTGCGCGCGATCTTCGCCACGCTCTGAGCCCTCCGGCCGGCCTGCTTCCACCCGGGCGGGGAAGAATAGCGGTTGTGTCCCGGCGCCAAGTTTGGGAATAGCATCCCGATGAAACGCGCGCTCGCTCCCGTCCTCGCCGGCCTGTTGCTCCTCGGTGCCCTGCTCACCACCGGATGCACGTCGGTCGAGGCGCATCCGGCCGGCAAGGCCGTCGCGAACAAGAAGAGCTTCTTCGTCCTGAGCAATCAGAACGACAACCACACCATCGACCGCCAGATCGTCACCACGCTCAAGGCGCGCGGCTACGAGGGCGACTGCGGACCGCACACCATGATGCCCGACGACACCGAGGTGGTGGTCAGCTACACCGATCGCTGGGCGTGGGACTTTGGCGACCGCCTCGTCTTTCTCCAGATCGACGCCAAGGATCGCCGTACCGGCCAGCTCTACGGCTCCACCGTCTTCCGCGCCAAGATCCCCTCCGGCAAATCGGTGGACAAGATCATCGGCGAGCTGGTCGACCGCCTGCTGGCCGATGCCAGGAAGTAATTGCGACAGGGCGGCAAAAATTAGCGCCGAAATCCCCATAAACCGGGGCTTGTGACACACAAAATGTGTGCCCGGCAGCGGCCAATGGGGTTATCCTAGGTATGCCGACCTGCTCCCGAGCCCCATGACACCCCGCCGACCCATAACCCTGCTCGTGGTTATGGCCTTGGCCTGCGGTCTGGCGCTCCCGGCCCGGCCCGCGGAAAGTTCCCCCGCCGACCCCCTTGAAGGCAGCTGGGCCGGCACCATCACGGCCCCGCAGGGTGACGTGGCGGAGATCGGTTTTGAATTCTACCGCCCATCGCCCGGGCCGCTCACCTTCCGGCTGTATTTCCCGGCCATGTTCACGCACGGCGCCGCCCTCGGCATTCCGGTCGAGTCGCACGGCGCCGGCAACTATGCGATCACCCCGGCCTTCGCCATGCAGCTTCACCTGGCCGGGGATCGCCTCACGGGAACCTTTGGTGCGGCTCGGTTGCCCCTGGAGTTGAAACGGGGCGCCGCGCTGCCGGCCAAGCCCGGCCCGCCGCCGGCCCACCCGCCGGGACCGCCGCCGCTCTGGCGCTATGCCCTCGGTTCCGGCACCTGGGCTCCTCCCATCGTTGACACTGGCATCATCTACGTCGGCACCAGCGGGGGCAGCTTCCATGCCGTGCAGGTCACCGATGGCACCCGCGTGTGGACCCGGACGGGTTTGAATCCGATCGACGGGGCCGCCGCCCTCGATGCGACCGGCGTCTATTTCGTCGACACCCGCTTCGATCTGGTCGCCCTGGAGCGGAGCAGCGGCGCGCTCCGCTGGCGCGTGCCCCTGCACAACGAGTTCCTCGCCGGCCGGTCCGCGCCCGACAACCCCACTTTCAACCACCGCGCCGCGCGGCCCCTGCTGCTCGACGGCACGCTCTATGTCGGTTCGAGCGACGGCGGCCTCTACGCGGTCAACCCGGCCACCGGGACGAAGCTCTGGCGCCACGAGGCCGGGGCGCCCGTTTTTTCCGGCATCGGGCTGCACGGTGACGCGACGCTCATGTTTGGCACCATGGACGGCTCGGTCGTGCTGCTCGACCGCCACACCCGGCGCGAAATCCGGCGGGTCCGCACCGGCGGCGGGGTGGTCACCACGCCGGTCGTGGCCGGCGGCCGGCTCGTCGTCGGCAGCCGTGATTACCAGATCCATGCCTTCGACCTCACCGATGGCGCGGGGGCGTGGCGGTTTGCCACGTGGTTTTCCTGGATTGAATCGACCCCGGTGCTGCGCGACGGACTGCTCTACGTCGGCGGATCGGATTACGCGCGCGTCACGGCCCTCGACCCGGTCACCGGCCGCGCGCGGTGGGGCACGGTGGTCCACGGGATGGACTGGGGCTCGCCCCTCGTGACCGACCGCCACGTCTTCATCGGCACGGTCAACCAGAACGTGCCCGGCACGCTCATCGCCCACACCGCCGGCCTGGTCAAACTCGACCGGGCCACCGGGGCCGTGATCTGGCGGATTGTCCTGCCACCGGCGGCCACAGGCGGGTTTGCCGGCTACGCCGGCAGCCTCGCGCTGGCGGACGACCGGGTCATCGCCGCCGGCTTTGATGGCAACCTGACCGCCTACCCGGTCGAGTGAACTGAAGCCACCGGCCTGTGATCACGCAAAGACCGCGGCGCGCTCGGCGGCGGTGAGTTCGCGCCACTGCCCCGCGGCGATGTCCGTGGGCTGGAACCGCCCGATGCGTACCCGGACCAGGCGCAGGGTCGGCAGCCCCACGGCCGCGGTCATGCGCCGCACCTGCCGGTTCTTGCCCTCGGTGAGCTCGAGCGACAGCCAGCAATCCGGCACGGATTTCCTCACCCGGATGGGCGGCACGCGCGGCGGCCATGCCGGCGCGGGCTCGAGCCGGCGCACCACGCACGGGAGCGTGTCGTGGTCGCCGATCTTCACGCCCCGGGCCAGTTGTTGCAGCGCCGCCTCGGCGGGCGACCCTTCCACCTGCACCCAGTATTCGCGCCGGTGGCCCGCCGCCGGGTCGAGCAGGCGCGAGTTCAGGCCCGGTTCATCGGATAGCAGCAGCAGGCCCTCGGAATCGGCGTCCAGGCGGCCCAGCGCATAGACCCCGCGGGGCAGCTTGAAATCGGCGAGCGTGCGCCAGCGCGAGCCCGCCTCGGGCGTGAACTGCGAAAGCACCCCGTAGGGTTTGTGGAGGGCGAGCAGCACGCCGCCCTCAGCGCGTCAGCCGCGCCCAGGTGAAGTTCGGGTTGCGCCCGGTGCGGATGCTCAGGCGGATCCAGAGCAGCGCCATCGGCTCGAGGCTGCGCGCCATGCCGAGCCCGCCCGTGTCCACCGGCTCGAAGCCGAGGTCGGCCGCCAGCTGGTGCACCGTCTCCTTCGCGGCATCATGGTCGCCGCAGTAAAACATCACGGGTTTCAGCCCGGCCGCGTTCGGGTAGGCGGCATCGGCGAAATTTTCCCAGCCATAGGTGTTGAAGGCCTTCACCACGTGCGCGCCGGTCGCGAGCTTCTCGACCTCCTCCGCGCCGGAGGTCGTCGAGCCGAGGGAGAGGCTGAGGCTGCCGTCGCCGGCGAGGGACAGGGGATTCGTGCAATCGATCAGCACCTTGCCGCGGAGGTCGCCCAGCGCATTGATGGCGTCGGGCACCGCCTGCCACGGCGTGGCAAGCACGATGATCTCCGAGCTGCGCGCCGCATCGGGCAGCGTCATGGAAGTCGCGCCTACGCCGATCTCCGCCAGCGGCGGCTGGGTCTTGCCTTTCCCCGGATTGCGCACCCCGAAGATGATGTAATGTCCCGCCTTGGCCCACGCCTTGCCGAGGGCCCCGCCGACATGGCCCGCCCCGATGATCGCGATTTTCATGGGCCCAGCGTGACATTTCCCGGGCGGTTGGCAATCACGGCCACGCCAACTTATGGTCAAAATCTCCCCTCAACCTCCCGGGCCGGCCCCCGGCACCACGTAGCGGAACACCGCGGCCCAGTGGCAGGCGCTCCCACCCAGGACAAAGAGGTGCCAGATGGCGTGGTTGTAGGGCAGCCGGCGCCAGAGGTAGAACACCGCCCCGCCGGTGTAGCAGAGCCCGCCCGCCACCAGCAGGTGCAAACCGCCTGCAGGCAGCGCCGCCATGAGCGGCTTCAGCGCGACCATCACCAGCCAGCCCATGCCGATGTAGAGCAGCGTGGACAGCAGCTTGAAGCGGCCCGCGAACCAGAATTTCAGCACGACCCCCGCGATCGCGAGGCCCCAGACCACGCCGAACAGGCTCCAACCCCACGGTCCGCGCAGGGTGACCAGGACAAACGGGGTGTAGCTGCCCGCGATCAGGAGGAAAATGGCCGCATGGTCGAATTTCCGCAGCAGCAGCTTGCGCCGTTCGTCCCGGACACTGTGGTACAGGGTCGACGCCGTGTAGAGCAGCACCAGCGTCGTGCCAAAAATGGCCGTGCTCACCACCTGCCAGGCATCGCCGTGGCGCGCGGAGAAGGCCACCAGCAGCACCAGTCCCGCCGCGCTGAACACCGCGCCCAACCCGTGGGTGAGGCGGTTGGCCAGCTCCTCACCCGGAGAATAGTCCGGTTGTGCCATGGGTGCAGCCAGACAGGGATCAGGCCGGGCGCGAGGGGAAATCGCCGTCGCTGCGCCCGGCCGGTGAGCGGGACGACAAAATCCCGGCGGCCGGCGGGTGTTGGCTCGGGATGTGCTTTCATCTCCGGGGCCGCATCGGCGGTTTCCGGCGATGAAAATTGTTTTCCGTCTGCCGGTGACCGCCCGAAACCAACCACCCCCATGGCCGGTGGAAACTGAAAAATTAGATTAAGTTACGGCCATGAAACATCTGCCAACTGTGAACAATTGCCCGGGCTGAATGCTTGACTATGACACAGCCGAGGCGTTCGCTCCGCTAGTTCAAGAATATCGCTAGTCGGGTCACCTACCTGAAAAACACCAACTGCATCACACCATGCAAAAATCGTTCCTGAAATCGTTCGTCTTCGCAGCAGTCGCGGCCTTGGCCGTGATCCTTTCACCCGGCGCCCGCGCGCAAGGTGTCGTTTCCTCCGGTATCACCGGAACCTTGCTGGACAACAACGGCGCGCCAGTCCGCGGGGCGGCCATCACCATCGTGCACACGCCGACCAACACGACTTACAGCTCTGCCACCGGCAGCAACGGCCGGTTCAAGACCAGCGGCCTGCCGGTCGGCGGTCCCTATAGCATCTCCGCCGCGATTGAAGGCTATAGCGTGCAAACCCTTTCGGATGTGTCGATCGGCCTGGGCGAGGACACCGATGTCGTGCTCTACGCCAAGAGCGAGGTCCTGCAGCTGGAAAAATTCGTGACCACGGCCGCCGTCAATGACCTCGACGCCAACGCCACCGGCGCGGGCACCGTGCTCAGCAACCGCGGGGTGCTCAACCAGCCGACCTCCACCCGTTCGTTTGCCGACATGATGAAGACCAACCCCTTTGTCACGGTCCGCAACTTTCCCCAGGTGACCGCGCTCGGCATGAACAACCGCTACAACTCGATCACGGTCGACGGTGCCCGCATCAACGACCAGTTCGGCCTCGCCGGCTCCGGCCTCTTCTCCCTCAAGAATCCCTTCTCCCTCGACGCCATCGAGAACTTCAGCATCAGCCTGACGCCGTATGATGTGACCCAGAGCGGCTTTGCCGGCGCCTCCATCAATGTGGTCAGCAAGAGCGGCACCAACGAATTCCACGGCTCAACCTACTACATCTACACTTCCGATCAATGGCAGGGCAAGGACCTGTCCGGCACCAATGCCGGCAAACGCCCCGCCTCCTTCATTGAACGCACTTTCGGCGCCACCTTCGGCGGCCCCATCATCAAGAACAAGTTGTTCTTCTTCGTGAACTACGAAAAGTTCGAAAACCCCGGCAGCGGCCCGACCAACGCCGGCTTCACCCCCGACACGGCGGTACTGGCGCATATCGACGCCCAGGTCGCAGCCCTCCCGGGCAGCCCCGACCTCGGCACCTTCGGCGCCGGCGCGCCCACCCTGCTCACCGACGAAAAGCGCCTGATCAAACTCGACTGGAACATCACCCGGGACCACCGCCTGAGCGTCCGTTACAGCCGCACCGAGGGCACCCAGCCTTTCTCCCCCAACTTCCGGGCGACCGGCCTCTCCACTCCGTTCCCCACCCTCTCCCCGGCGCCCAGCTTTACGAACGGCGTCACGAGCTATAGCTCCAATTTCTATGATCTGGCCGTCGATGAGAAGGTCTGGGCCACCCAGCTCTTCAGCAATTGGACGCCCGATCTGAAGACGGAGTTCGCGTTTTCCAAGAACGACACGACCTCGGGGCGCACGACGCCGGTCATCTTCCCGGAAATCGTCCTGCTGAACGTGCCCGGCACCTCCAGCACCGGCGCACCCATCAGCACCGCCAACGCCCTGCTTTTGGGCACGGACGTCAGCAGCATGGGCAACGGCGTCATCAGCAACTCCATCAGCTACAGCGGCAATGCCAATTACACCTGGAAGGATTTCATCATCAAGGCCGGCTTCGACCGGGAGGAGACTGATTTCGAGAACCTGTTCCGGAGCGGCTCCTACGGCGTGTTCGCTTACAACTACAGCCCGACGCTCAACCTGACCAACGACAAGCCCGCCGGCTTTGTCCGCGGCGTGGCGTCCGAAGGCTTCCCGGGCACGGATATCAGCCGGCTCGAGCAGACGGGCTATTACGCCCAGGTGAAGTGGGAGCCGAACCAGCGCCTCAATGTCATCTTCGGCCTGCGCTACGACGTGCTGGGCAGCCCGATCGCCCCGCCGCTTAATCCCAACTTCAGCAACGCGTTCAACACCTACTATCCCGGCATCCGCAACAACGGCACCATCGACGGCACCACCCGCATGGCTCCGCGCCTCAGCTTCAACTACGCCCTCAACCAGGACCGCACGGTCCAGCTGCGCGGCGGTCTCGGCGTGTTCCTCGGCCGCAATCCGTGGGTCTGGATCTCCAATTCCTACGGCAACGCCGGCTTCGGCCGCTTCACCGTCACCCGGCCTTCCGCCACCTCGCCGAGCATGGGCCAGTATCTGTCCGGCACCTTCACCGAGAGCGACCCGGCGTTCAAGTTCAATGAGGATGCCCCGCTGGGCACCACCAACCTGTCCGCCGCCACCGGCGGCGCCGTGGCCGTCAACTTCATCGAGCCCGGCCTGAACCTGCCGACCAACCTCCGCGGCAATCTCGGCGTCGATTTCAGGCTGCCGAAGATCGATGCGATCTTCAGCATCGAATACATCCACTCGGAAGTCATGGAGGCCATGTTCTATGACAACCTGAACCTCCGGGTGCTCAACGGCGACACCGCGAACAAGCCCACCGGCACCAGCTACGGGGCGGATGGCCGCCTCCGGTTCATGGGCACCACCCGGCTGGTCAGCGGCTGGGGCGACATCCTCCGCCTGCGCAACGTCGACGCCGGCTCCTCCGACTACGTCGCCTTCTCCCTCGATCGTCCGTTCAAGAACGGCTGGGCTTACAACCTGACTTATACCCGCGGCAAGGCCACCGAGGCCCAGCCCGCCGGCAGCTCGACCGCTGGCTCGCAATGGAACTTCAACATCGTGTTCAACCAGGGCGCGGTCGAGGAAGCCCGCGCCGACTACGAGGTCAAGGACCGCATCCAGGCCAGCGTCAGCAAGGAGTTCAACTACTTCAAACGCTTCAAGACCGTCGCCACGCTCTACTACGAGGGTCACAGCGGCCTGCCCTACAGCTATGTCTATAACACCGACCTGAACTCGGACACCCGCACCGCCAATGACACCGTCGCCGTGCCGACCAGCGCCGCCGACGCGCGCTTCGACTTCGCCTCCATGAACGCGGCCACGCAGAGCGCCTACTTCGCGTTCCTGAACACGAGCGGTCTCAGCAAATACGCCGGCGGCTACGCGCCCCGCAATGCGTTCATCGCCCCCTGGCAGAACCGTCTCGACCTGCACATCTCGCAGGAAGTCAAGGTGGCCGGCCCGGTCCGCGCCGAGATCTTTGCCGACTTCATCAACTTCGGCAGCTGGATGAGCGACGATCTCTTCAACTACGTTGAAACGCTCGGCTCCCCGGCCAACAGCAACCAGAACCGCGTGCTGGGCAACGCCAGCTACAATGCCGCCGGCCGGATCGTCCCGACGGCCACGCTCAATGCCGACGGCTCGCTCTTTCTCCCGGCGGCCTCGCAGTTCCTGCCGAACAACGCCGACTCCCGCTGGCGCATCGTGGCCGGTGTCCGCCTGCGGTTCTAAGCCCGCCCGTCCCCGCTTCCCCCAAGGCGCCCCTTCACCGGGGCGCCTTTTTTTGTTTCCGCCGAGGGGACTTCGGCGGAAACAACCTCGCCGGCTTGTCAGCCATAGCCTCGGCGACGGCTGAAGCTCGCCCCGCGAGCGACGGAGGGTAGCGCCGCACTCAGGATGATTGGTCCTGCGGGTTCGTCCGTCTGCAACCCCTCTCACCGCCATCTCCGCGGCGGGGACGCCGCGGCTCCAGGTCGGGATCGAGTGGAGCGCGGGCGCCCTCGGACGCAAAAATTTCCGCCCCCGTCCTGTTTTCCCCGCAAAACCCCGCGCGAGAATTTTTCAGGAAAAATATTTCCTGCTCGAAAAATTCGCCGCGTCCGGAAATTTTCCCGTCAAGAAAATATTTGTGTATTTCGCACGCCGCGCCCGAAAAGCGCTTTTCAGAGGAGAAATCACCGCAACGTCACAAAAATACCGCGCCCAAACCCAAACACGGGGCCATCAATTCTTTGTCCACCAAAAAAGTAACGGGAAATTATCAAAACCCGCCTGAATTCTGTTTGACGGGGTATGGGCCGATTTCCATTAGTTGTGGTCAAGGTTCCGGGCATCCACATCCTGTGGTGGTCGACAACGTGTTAGAAAGTTCTGGCAACTTCATCTCGCCAGCGCTTTTCGGCCGTTGCTAGACCACGGGACACACATCGCTTTTCCCCAAAAGACTCGTTTTCCCAGAAGGCTACCGCCATGCAAAAATCATTCTCCGTCGGCACCAAGACATTCGTTCTCGATCAGGACAAGGCCGAGGCCGCTTTTTCCGCCAAGAAAGTCATCAACGGCCGCCAGGTTCCCTACTTCAACATCCTCCCCCTGAAATTCCAGTGGGCCTACGATCTGTACAAGACGATGAAGGCGAATCACTGGGAGCCCGAGGACATCCCGATGGGCAAGGACATCGAGCAGTGGCGCGATCCCAAGACCGTCTCCGACATCGAGCGCTGGATCATCCGCATGGGCATCGGCTACTTCTCCGCCGCCGAGGGCATCGTCGGCGACAACATCCAGCACGTCGTCCGCGAGATCGTCACCGCCCCCGAGTTGAAGCTCGTCCTCGGCCGCCACGCCCACGAGGAGAACATCCACGCCGACTCCCTCCTCTACATGATCTCCTCCCTCGGCATCAACCCGCACGAGTGCGAGGCGATGTTCGAGGACATCAAGTCCATCGAGCGCAAGAACGAGTTCGTCAACAAGGTCTCCCGCGACCTCCGTCGCGACCTCGACATGACCCAGCCGGCCAACAAGCGGCTCCTCGCCAAGAACATCTTCGTCTTCGGCCAGTGCATGGAGGGCACCCAGTTCTACGGCCTCTTCGGCATGGTCCTGTCCCTTTACCGCCAGAACAAGTTCCCCGGCATCGGCCAGATGTTCCGCTACACCCTCCGCGACGAGTCCAACCACATCGAGCTCTTCCGGAACCTCTTCATGGACCTCATCGAGGAGAACCGCGAGATCTGGACCGACGACTTCAAGGAGGAGCTCCGCCGCACCATGGCCGAGGGCATCGTCCTCGAGAAGGACTTCATCCGCGACTGCCTGCCCGTCAACGCCGTCGGCCTCTCGATCGAGGAATTCCTCACCTACATCGACTACATCGCCGACCGCCGCCTTGAGGGCGTGGGCCTCGCCCCCCTCAACCCCGGCATCAAGAACCCCCTTCCCTGGCTTGCCGAGATGATGGACATCAAGAAGGAGCAAAACTTCTTCGAAGGTCGCGTCACCGAATACCAGAAATCCTCCGCGCTCGCCGTCGCGAGCGACGACGAACTTTAAGCTGTAGGGCGGGATCTCCGAATCCCGCCATTCCGCCTCCCCGGCTCCAACTCTCAGCTCCAACCTCCCCCGACTCTTTTTTGCCATGAGCAATCCCTCTGTCGCCCAAGATCTTGCCCTCAAGAAACTTACGGTAGCGCCCCAAGACCAGAAGCCCAACTACAACTGGCGTGACATCCTCCGTGACGAGGAAGTTGCCGTCCCCGAGGTCCAGGTCCTCTGCCCCCACGGCGAGGAACGCTTCGACCTCGCCGAGGTCGCCGATACCGTCGGCCGCTCCCTCGCCAACCTGATGCTCTCGAAGGGCGAGAAGGACATCTTCAACGACAAGAACCAGCGCTTCGTCGCCGGCGTCACCCGCGAGGTCGCCTCCCACCTCACCAAGCGCGCCCTCGAACGCGGCCCGCTCCGCGTCTCCCTCCACGACCTCTACGTGCTCATCGAAAAGACTCTCGTCGACAACAACGCCCACGACGTGGCCAAGAGCCTCCTCGTCAAGCGTGCCTCCAAGCTCAACGGCGCCCGCGACACCCACGGCGTCACCGTCCGCCTCATCCGCCGCAACCACCAGGTCGTCCCCTGGAACGAGGCCAAGATCGAGATCGCGATCCGCAAGGCCTTCCTCTCCCTCCAGAAGGACCCCGCCCCCGCCACGGCCATCACCCGCGCCGTCAGCGAGCGCGCCCGCCAGGTGAAGCAGGCCTTCCTCCACATCGAGGAGGTCCAGGACATGGTCCAGGAGGAACTCATGAAGTCCGGCCACTACAAGGTCGCCGAGGACTACATCCTTTACCGCGCCCACCGCGCCGCCGCCCGGGCCGCCGCCCCCGCTGAGGAGACCGCCGCCCCGACCGCCCCCCTCCAGCAGAATTCCATGGTCGTCGTCGCCCGCGCCGACGGCACCACCTTCCTCTGGGACGGCGCCGACCTCAAGAAACGCATCGAGTTCGCCTCCATCGGCCTCGACCTGTGCCTCTCCTCCGACGAGATCGAGGCCGAGCTCCGCCGCGCCCTCTTCGACAACATCGCCCTCGGCGACCTCAACAACACGATCATCCTCAACGCCAAGACCCTGATCGAGAAGGACGCCGACTTCGCCAAGTTCGCCGGCCGCATCCAGCTGACCTACATCTACGAGGAAGTCCTCGACTGGGACATCGTCAAGGACGGCATCGGCGCCCTCAAGCGCGCCCACCAGCAGGCCTTCGCCCGCTACGTCGACCGCGGCATCGAGATCAAGCGCCTCTCCCCCCGCCTCAAGGAATACGACCTGGCCAAGATGGCCGCCGCCCTCGACCCGTCCGCCGACCTCGAGTTCGACTTCCTCGGCATCCAGACCCTCTACGACCGCTACCTCATCATCGACAAGACCGGCAAGCGCTCCCGCCGCCTCGAGACCCCCCAGCTCTTCTGGATGCGCGTCGCCATGGGCCTCTTCCTCGACGAGAAGAAGAAGGGCCGCGAAGACTGGGCCGTCCGCCTCTACGACCTCTACAAGAGCCGCCGCTTCTGTAGCAGCACCCCGACCCTCTTCAATGCCGGCACCCTCCACAGCCAGCTGTCGTCCTGCTACCTCTACTACGTCGATGACACCATCGAGGGCATCTTCCAGCGCGGCATCGCCGACAACGCCTACCTATCCAAGTGGGCCGGCGGCCTCGGCGGCTCCTGGACCTCCGTCCGCGGCACCGGCGCGCACATCGCCGGCACCAACGGCGAGTCCCAGGGCGTCATCCCCTTCCTCAAGCTCCACAACGACCAACTCGTCGCCGTCAACCAAGGCGGCAAGCGCAAGGGCTCCGGCTGCGCCTACCTCGAGACCTGGCACAACGACATCTTCGAGTTCCTCGAGCTCCGCCGCAACACGGGTGACGACCGCCGCCGCACCCACGACATGAACACGGCCAACTGGATCCCCGACCTCTTCATGAAGCGCATGGAGGCCCGCGGCACCTGGACCCTCTTCCGCGCCAACGAGACCCCCGACCTCCACCACCTCTATGGCCGCAAGTTCGAAGAGGCCTACCTCCGCTACGAGAAGATGGGCGAGGAAGGCAAGATCCAGGCCCACAAGATCGAGGCCCTCGAGCTCTGGAAGAAGATGCTCTCGATGCTCTTCGAGACCGGCCACCCCTGGATCACCTTCAAGGATCCCTGCAACGTCCGCTCCCCGCAGGACCACGCCGGCGTCATCCACAGCTCCAATCTCTGCACCGAGATCACGCTTAACACGTCCAACGACGAGACCGCCGTCTGCAACCTCGGCTCCATCATCTTGGACAGCCACCTCAAGGCCGACGGCTCCCTCGACCTCGAGAAGCTCCGCGACACCGTCCGCGTCGCCGTCCGCGCCCTCGACAACGTCATCGACATCAATTTCTACCCCACAGAGGCCGCCAAGCGCTCCAACCTCCGCCACCGCCCCATCGGCCTCGGCGTCATGGGCCTGGCCAACGCCCTCTACATCAAGGGCGTGCCCTTCGCCTCGCCCGAGGCCGTCGAGTTCAACGACGAGTTCATGGAGGCCATCGCGCACTACGCCTACGAGGCCTCCTCCGACCTCGCCGCCGAGCGCGGCACCTACTCCAGCTACAAGGGCTCCAAGTGGGACCGCGGCCTCCTCCCCCCCGACACCGTCGACCTCCTCGAGCAGGAGCGCGGCCTCCCCATCCAGGTCCCCCGCGGCGGCCGCATGAACTGGGAGCCCCTCCGCAAGAAGATCGCCAAGCAGGGCATGCGCAACAGCAACGTCCTCGCCATCGCCCCCACGGCCACGATCTCCAACATCACCAACACGTCCCCCTGCATCGAGCCGACGTACAAGAACCTCTACGTCAAATCCAACCTCTCCGGCGAGTTCGTCGTCCTCAACCCCTACCTCGTCAAGGACCTCAAGGCCCGCAAGCTCTGGAACCAGGAGATGATCGACGCCCTGAAGTA